>NPIG01000022.1_pt1 | contig 208723 bp, 198 predicted proteins | sample 8637441 | NCBI WGS metagenome assembly NPIG01 (sample SAMN07420675, study PRJNA396082) | bioreactor metagenome | isolation source: sample BR6 brine-fed electro-methanogenic bioreactor BR | place: Japan: Kochi | collected 2016-06-14
TCTGTAGGAGTGGCATGTTATAGGTAACAACCATACACCAAAGTTTATGATACATAAAGATTGATTTGAATCATTAATATTGTATCCCTTTTGTGTTTTGGGGTAACCTATTCATTAGTAGCTTGACTGATAACCTGATAAAGGCAGGGTTTAATGCAAAATTATGAAGATATTCTTGTCAGTGGCGTTGAATCTGGCGTTCTAACTATTCGTCTTAATCGCCCCGACGCTTATAACGCACTGCGTACCCAACTGCTTCGCGAATTAGCCGATGTGTTGGATACAGCTGCAGCGGATGATCAGGTAAAAGCCGTGGTACTTACCGGCAGTGATAGCGTGTTCGCAGCGGGTGCTGATATTAAAGAGATGGCATCACTGGATGCTGTTGGCGTAATGAATGACCCTCGCCCTACGCTCTGGCGCCGCATCGCTCTCTTCCCTAAACCGATGGTTGCTGCCGTCAATGGCTTTGCGTTGGGGGGAGGATGTGAGTTGATGATGCATTGTGACATCGTTATTGCTGGCGATAATGCACAGTTCGGCCAGCCTGAAATCAATCTTGGGATTATCCCGGGCGCAGGCGGCACCCAACGACTGATCCGCACCATTGGTAAGTCCATGGCGATGCAGCTAGTGCTGTCGGGCGAGTTCATCAGCGCTCAGCAAGCACGCTCGTTTGGTCTGGTCAGCGAAGTGACTATCCCTGAGCGCTCTCTAGAGCGCGCCACTCAGCTCGCTAAAAAGATTGCAACTAAGCCCCCTATTGCAGTACGTCTAGCAAAAGAGGCGCTATTAAAAGCCTACGAAACCACACTGGATAGCGGTCTGAATCTCGAACGTAAAGCCTTTACCCTGCTAGCAGCGACGGAAGACCGTAACGAAGGGATTGCTGCTTTCATGGAAAAACGTAAACCGAACTTCACAGGAAAATAATAAAATGTCTTACGAAACAATCGAGTTTTCTATTACTGAAGGCGTTGCCGTACTGACGCTTAATCGTCCTGATAGCCTGAACAGTTTCAATACACAGATGCACGCTGAAGTTCGCAGTGCGTTAAAAGAGGTTAAAAAGGACAGCAGCGTTCGTTGCCTATTACTAACGGGTAATGGCCGTGGTTTTTGCGCAGGCCAGGATTTGAGCGATCGTAATGTCGCACCCGGTGCAGAGGCTCCTAACTTAGGTGAGTCGATCGAGAAGAATTACAGCCCGTTGCTACGTACTATCCGTTCGCTAGAGATGCCGGTTATCTGCGCAGTTAACGGTGTAGCAGCCGGTGCTGGCGCAAACATCGCTTTTGCTTGTGACATTGTTTTAGCCGCAAAATCGGCATCTTTCATTCAGGCCTTCTGCAAAATCGGGCTTATCCCTGACTGCGGCGGAACCTGGTCTTTACCACGCTTAGTTGGCCCTGCACGCGCAATGGCGTTGTCTATGCTTGGCGATAAGATCTCTGCTGAGCAGGCTGAACAATGGGGCATGATCTGGAAAAGCGTTGAAAACGAGTCCCTCATGGATGAAGCGATGGCAATGGCTAAACATTTTGCAATCCAACCCACTAAGGGCTTGGCATTGATTAAACGTGCGATTCAGGCATCGGCAACCAACACATTTGATGAGCAACTTGATCTGGAGCGTGACCTGCAAACACTCGCTGGCCGCACCGAAGACTACCGTGAAGGCGTCGCTGCCTTTATGGAAAAACGTCAACCAGTATTCAAAGGACAATAAACATGACCCCTATTTCACCTGATGCGGTCATTGGTGTTATTGGTGCCGGCACGATGGGTGCAGGCATTGCACAAGTTGCAGCCAAAGCAGGCCATCCGGTTTTACTTTACGATGCCTTTGAAGGCGCCGCACAAAAAGGCTTTGACGGTATCAAGAAAGGCCTCAACAAGCTTGTTGAGCGCGGCAAAATGGCGCAGGCCGATGTCGATGCCCTGCTGGGCCGCATTACACTGGTTGATGGATTAGAGGCGTTCGCCCCAGCTCGTGTGGTGATTGAGGTCATCGTCGAACGGCTTGATGTCAAACAGTCTGTTTTTAGCCAGCTTGAAGAGATTTGTGCAGACGATACCATTCTGGCAACGAACACTTCTTCTATCTCTGTAACGGCCATTGGTAGTCAGCTAAAACGCGCTAACAATCTAGTAGGTATGCACTTCTTTAATCCAGCACCGATCATGAAGCTGGTTGAAGTGATCAGTGGTTTGGATACCGATCCCAACGTTGCCGATGCCATTTATGAGCTATCTGCCCGCTGGGGTAAAAAACCGGTACGTGCTAAATCCACACCGGGTTTTATCGTCAACCGTGTTGCACGGCCTTTCTATGCTGAAGGCTTACGTGTTTTACAAGAAGGCGGAGCAGATGAAGCGACCATTGATGCCGTTATCCGCGAAGCTGGCAACTTCCGTATGGGGCCGTTTGAGTTAATGGACCTGATCGGGCACGACGTTAACTTCGCGGTTACCTCTTCAGTGTTTGCTGCTTACTTTAACGACCCGCGTTTTTTGCCTTCATTAATCCAGCAGGATCTTGTGAATGCTGGCCATTTGGGACGTAAGTCTGGCCGCGGATTTTACAACTACAGCGCTGATGCTGAAAAACCAACCCCAGCAACGGCTGACGCGGCACCTGCGCCTCATCATGTCACCATTGAGGGTGACTTAGGTGTTGCCGAGCCGCTGGTCGCTCTGATTGAACAAGCAGGGATTTCGGTTAGCCGTGCGAAAGAAGGACACGGTGCCATCTTGATTGGCGATACCACCCTCAAATTAACGAATGGTCAGATGACAACGGTGCGCTCTGCTGAGGCTCGCAAGAGCAATTTGATCCATTTTGATCTGGCATTGGATTATACAACGTCAACACGCATTGCTATCTCTGCGGCAGATCAAGCCGACAACGAGTCATTACTTAAAGCCATCGGTTTGTTCCAAGCTATTGGTAAAGCCGTCACGGTAATTGATGACGTACCCGGCATGATTGTTATGCGTACTGTGGCTATGCTGGCTAATGAAGGTTTCGATGCAGTCAATCAGCAAGTCTGTTCTGAAGCCGATGTTGATATCGCAATGAAAGGCGGTGTGAACTACCCGTTTGGCCCTATCGAATGGGCGAATAAAGTCAGTCTAACGGTTATCCAAAACGTCTTAGACAATTTAGCGGCTATGTATGGTGAAGATCGTTACCGCACCTCCCCTCTAATACGCCGAAAAGTCGCAAGAGGTATATCATGAGTCTATCTTCAGAACAAATGGCTAACGCTTGTAGCCAAGCAATGCACGCCAATGATAAAGCCGCGCAAATGCTGGATATGGCGATTATCGAAGTGCGTCCAGGTTATGCCCACTTAGAAATGACCGTACGCAAAGATATGCTCAATGGTCATGACATCTGTCATGGAGGCATGATCTTCACGTTAGCCGATACTGCCTTTGCCCACTCATGTAATACCTATAACAAAGTTACCGTGGCTAGTGGCTGTACGATTGACTTTGCAGCACCCGCTTTCGCGGGTGATCGCTTACGCGCTATCGCTGAGGAGCGCCACCGTAAAGGTCGTACCGGTGTCTACGACATCACGGTTTATAATCAGAATAATGAAGCCCTCGCTTTCTTCCGCGGCAAGTCACACCAAATCAGTGGTGTGCTGGTCGATGAGAACGGCGAATCTGCAAAATCAGGAGAATAAGTTATGAAAGATGCGTTTATTTGCGATGCTGTCCGTACTCCGTTTGGGCGTTATGGCGGTAGTTTATCTCCTGTGCGCGCTGATGATCTAGGTGCCGTTCCCCTTAAAGCACTGATGGAACGAAACCCCGATGTGGATTGGGCGTCGGTTGAAGATGTTATCTATGGTAATGCGAACCAGGCGGGCGAAGACAACCGCAACGTGGCACGCATGTCTGCTCTATTAGCTGGTTTCCCAGTTTCGGTTCCAGGCACCACCATTAACCGCCTGTGTGGTTCAGGTATGGATGCCATTGGTATGGCGGCACGTGCGATTAAATCAGGAGAGACCGATCTGATGGTCGCTGGCGGTTGTGAGTCAATGTCTCGCGCTCCGTTTGTCATGGGCAAAGCAGAATCTGCCTTCAGCCGTAACCCTAATGGCCTTTATGACACAACCATCGGCTGGCGTTTTATCAACAAGAAGATGAAAGAGCAGTACGGCGTAGACTCTATGCCAGAAACCGCTGAAAACGTTGCCGAAGATTTTAATATCTCACGGGAAGATCAAGATCTTTTCGCTTTCCGCAGCCAGCAGAAAACCGCTGCAGCTATGGAAAAAGGTCTCTTTAAAGAAGAGATCGTCCCTGTCGTTATCCCGCAACGCAAAGGCGACCCCATCGTTGTTGATACCGATGAACACCCACGTGCATCCACAACATTAGAAGATCTGGCAAAACTGAAAGCACCGTTTCGTGCTGGCGGCTCCGTCACGGCGGGCAATGCCTCTGGCGTTAACGATGGCGCTTGTGCCTTGTTAATCGCTTCTGCAGAAGCCGCTAAAGCGAACGGTTTGACACCTAAGGCGCGTATTGTGGCGATGGCAACAGCCGGCCTTGAGCCCCGAATTATGGGCTTTGGCCCTGCCCCTGCTGCACGCAAAGTGCTTGATAAAGCAGGACTTACCTTAGATCAGATGGATGTTATTGAACTCAATGAAGCGTTCGCCTCTCAAGGTTTGGCGGTTATGCGTGACTTAGGTTTACCGGATGATGCACCGCAGGTGAATCCGAACGGCGGTGCTATTTCTCTAGGTCATCCACTGGGGGCCAGTGGTGCGCGCTTGGTAACAACGGCGATGTATCAGTTACACCGTACTGGCGGACGCTACGCGCTCTGCACCATGTGTATTGGTGTTGGCCAAGGTATCGCTCTGATCATTGAGCGAGTGTAGCCCAATATAAGCACGAGGGGGTGGTATTGAGCATCGCTCTACCCTCCCATTTGGCAGATGAATGAATAGGATAATAAAAATGTACAATGAAAGAACATTAAGCGGCGGATTAGACGATATCGAAACAGCAAGCATTGATGAGCTACGCGCATTACAGCTAAAACGTATGCGCTGGAGTATTGCCCATTGCTATAATAACGTGCCTGCTTATCGCGCTATGTGCCAAGAAAAAGGGGTTCATCCCTTTGATCTTAAAAAGCTGGAAGACCTAAAACACTTCCCGTTCACAACGAAAGATTATCTACGCCTAAACTACCCTTTCGGTACTTTTGCTGTGCCTAACCGCGATGTAGTTCGTATCCACGCATCCAGCGGAACAACCGGTAAACCAACGGTTGTAGGCTACACGCAAAACGATATCGACACATGGGCCAATGTCGTAGCCCGCTCTATTCGTGCCGCTGGCGGCCACGCTGGCGATAAAGTGCATATCTCTTATGGCTATGGTTTATTTACCGGTGGTATGGGGGCACATTACGGTGCTGAGCGCTTGGGCTGTACCGTTATCCCGATGTCTGGCGGCCAGACTGAGAAGCAGGTTCAGCTTTTGCAGGACTTCGATCCTGATATCATCATGGTGACACCTTCTTACATGCTGAACCTGATCGATGAGATGGAACGCCAAAATGTTGACCCACAGAAGCTTGCGCTGCGTTTGGGTATTTTTGGTGCAGAACCGTGGACGGACGAGATGCGCAAGAACATCGAAGGCCGCCTAGGTATTGATGCACTCGACATTTATGGCCTGTCTGAAGTAATGGGGCCTGGTGTTGCTCAGGAATGTTTAGAAACCAAAGATGGTCCAACTATTTGGGAAGATCATTTCTACCCAGAGATCATTGATCCAAATACCGGTGAAGTACTACCGGATGGCGAGTATGGCGAACTGGTGTTCACTTCATTAACGAAAGAAGCGCTGCCAATTATTCGTTACCGTACCCGCGATCTAACCCGTTTGTTGCCCGGCACCGCACGACCTATGCGCCGTATCGACAAAATTACGGGCCGCTCCGACGATATGATGATTATTCGTGGTGTTAACGTGTTCCCGACACAGATCGAAGAACAAATTTTGAAGGTCGCCCAGCTAGCGCCTCATTACGAGATCTATGTCACAAAAGATGGAAACCTAGATAACGTCGAGGTTAAAGTCGAATTAACAACAGAAGGTCGTGATGCTGACCGTGTTGCAACAGCAAAAGAGCTTCAGCATCATATTAAAGGGGTTGTCGGTATTAGCACACGGGTTTCTGTACAAGACCCAGGCTCAATCCCCCGCTCAGAAGGTAAAGCGAAACGCGTTTTTGATCAGCGTCCTCGCTAAACCAAAGCTGTACTCTAAAGGCCGCATATTGCGGCCTTTTTAATGGCTTATATCCCGAACTTCATTGCAGATCGCAGCACTTATACGTATATTTATAAAACTTTTTTCATAAGAACTTTCTATGCAACTTAGCCGATTTACAGATTACACGCTACGCGTCTTACTCTTTGTCGCCAGTAACAATGACCGTCTGACTACACTTTCTGAAATAGCGCAGTTTTACGATATATCTATTGAGCATTTACGAAAGGTGGTTCATGCCTTATCGAAATCAGGTTATCTGAAAACATTTAGGGGTAAAAACGGTGGTATTCAGCTCGCAAAGCCACCTTTGGAAATTAATATTGGCGACGTAGTAGCCCAATCCGAAGGATCGACTCCACTCGTCGACTGTTTATCACAAGACTGCCGGTTGTTGACATGCTGCCCCCTTCAATCTGTTTTTCATGAAGCGCAACTAGCTTTCTTTAATAGCTTACGACAATATTCTCTCGCTCAGATGCTAGATAACCCGCAACTCTCCTCCCAGTTAATCGCTAAAGCTTAGCCAGCTTACTACTCAATCACAGCGCCTATTGTAAAGTCCACATTCAATTTCTGAGAGATACAGCTAGTGCCCATTTTTAGAGCACATCATTAACCTACCCCCATTAAAATGTATTTACAAAACATGTTATTTAATTTAATAATACATTGGAAATACATCTTAAGGGGATATAAATGGTTATCTGGAGTACTACCGAGATCTGGGTCTTTTCCGCCCTCTTGTTAATGATCGCTTTCAAACTATGGAGCGTTTGGCATGTGTCGCTTAAAGCAAAAGCAGACAGAAGCGGTAAGCTGATTTTTCTGGGATTAATTAGTGGTTTAACATTGTTTGGTTTGTTTGCTAAGAGCTATATCAGCATGATGATGGGATAGAAAGGGCTCTGGGACATATCCGTAGGCCCTTAATACTTAAAGTTTTATTCTGTTATTTCTAGTTTTTTAGGTGACACTAATACGCCATTGTTATCAGCGTAGACGTATTCACCTGGGCGGAACGTGACACCACCAAAAGTGACTTCAACATTGAGATCACCTAAACCACGCTTATCGGTTTTCATCGGGTGAGTCCCTAATGCCTGAACACCTAAATCTAAACCACCAATCGCGTTTACATCACGAATGCAGCCATAAATGATTATTCCTTCCCAACCATTTTTTTCTGCTTTCTCCGCAAGCATATCCCCCAGCATAGCACGACGCATAGAGCCACCGCCGTCAACCACTAGTACTTTGCCTTCGCCAGGTAACGCAACTTGTTCGCGCACGAGTGAATTGTCTTCAAAGGCTTTGAGGGTGACAATTTCACCACCAAACGTTTCCCGCCCACCAAAGTTTCCAAACATAGGCTCAACGACTTGAACAAGCTCAGGGAACTGATCGCACAGTTCAGGGAGTAAATCTTCCACTTTTTTCTCCTAACAATAAAAAATAGCTGCAATTTCTGAAACCTATTCTATTATTGTTTTAGTTAATTGCACTACCACAATGGGTGGATATATAAAACGTTGTCCGTCAACTTCCCTTAGCACGACGTTACCCTGTGATAATAAAGGATATTCAAAACGTGACATTTCGAGTTCGTAGTATTCTATCTCTGATGGCGCTCTCTCTTCCGTTAACCGCTACCAGTGCTTTTGGGTTGACGCTTGATGAGCTCAAAGAAATGAGTTTGGATGAGCTAGCCAGCGTTAAAGTTTCCATTGCGTCTAAAACCCCCCAAAAAGTGTCAGAAAGCCCCGCCGCTGTTTATCTCGTGACTCAAGAAGATATTCGCCGAAGCGGCGCCACAACGATACCAGAGCTACTTCGCTCAGTACCGGGCATGAATGTAGCGAGCATAACCGGTAGTACTACGGCCGTCAGTGCCCGTGGCTTCCATGATATTTTTTCTAACAAATTTTTGGTCATGATGGATGGCCGTTCACTCTACACTCCTCTATTTTCGGGTATGTATTGGGACGCCCATGATATTGATTTAAGGGATATTGATCGCATTGAGATTATTCGGGGCCCAAGTGCTGCTGTTTGGGGGGCAAATGCTATGAATGGTGTTATTAACATCATCACTCGCTCTGCTTTTGATACAGATAGTCAGCGGCTTTCGATAATCGCCGGCAACCAAGAAACAATTGCCAGTTTCAGCTCAACATCACTCCTATCTCAAGACCACGCTCTTCGTGTTTGGGCTAAATTTAGAGACCACAATGCTCAGAAAGAGGATGACGGGGACGCTCATGATGCATGGCACCAAGGACGCGTTGGGCTCAGACTGGACAGCTATCTGAATGAGACAGATACATTGTCCTTCGACGGTTCTGTATACGAAGGCCAATCAGATCATAAACTACTCCTTATCTCCGACCTTCTTGAAGAGGAAGATCAGCAGGAGCTGTCTGGTGCTCACGTGAATGCACGATGGCAACGACAGTTGGAGGATCAATCAATTAGTGCTCAGTTTTACATTGATCACACGATTCGCAATGATTGGCGCATACACCAACGGGTTAACACCTTAGATGCAAGCATCCAACATACTATTCAACATCATGAAAATGGTAGCTTTACGTGGGGCCTGAATCATCGTTATGTGAGCGATCATACATCTTCCCCTTTGGATAGGAAGCCACCGCCTTTTCCTCTTTCATTTGGATTTACCCCTGCATCAACATCCTATCAGTCAACCGGCATTTCTTTTCAAGAAGAGTATTGGGTTAACGATCAATTCAAGCTGCTTGGTGGCGTTCGTTTCGATAAGCATGATTTCATAGGGTGGGAAGCACAACCGACATTAAGAGCACTGTGGAAAGTATCACCTGAAGCGGAACTTTGGGCTGCTGTTTCCCGCGCTGTTCGTACACCTTCGCGTTATGAGAGCCACCTTCAGGTAAGTACACCCATAGTTAGTTTGTCTGCGGATCAGCAGCTACTTGCTGAAAGCCTTACCAGCACTGAACTCGGTATTAGACTACGTCCAAGAAGCGACTTCTCGTTTAACGGCACTCTCTTCTACAACCGCTACAAAGACCTTGCCAGTCTACATGAAGTAGGCCGCGTGGAACCAATTTTCCTTCCCAATGGCATGGGTGGGTTTATACCTAGCAGTTCCATAGCCTACACCTTAGGAAACAGCATAGAAGCACAAAGCTATGGCACTGAAATAGATGCTAGATGGAATATCTCTGATGACTGGCGCTTGAAGCTATCTTATAGCTGGATGAAAGTGCAGTCTGATGATATCACCCCCACACAAGTGTCAGCGCTTGCTTTTAATAATCTACCCAAACAGCAATTCTATTTAAATTCAGCATGGGACTTGAGAGACAACCTAGAGTTAGACGCCACTCTTTACTATGTGGATAAGCTCAAAGAGTCGAATGTCGATGCTTATACACGCTTTGATCTACGTCTAGGCTGGATGCCTTATCCTAACCTTGAGCTCAGCTTGATGGGCAAAAACCTACTTGATACCCAACACGCAGAATACGTACCTTCACCTAGCAACTACGCAGGAGGCGTCTCCTCCAGTGAAGTACCTCGCTCTGTTACGGCACAAGCTATTTGGAAGTTCTAATCCTGATCTAAAGCTGAGTCACCACGACTCAGCTTTTCTTTTAACGTGAAACTTTTTCACGTACCGCAAAACATCCTCAAGTTGGACTAGGCTTAGTCGATAAAAGTACTACGACTGACATTAATAACCGGAGGCCCAAGATGATTGGCACTCTGTATTCCAACACCAGTTACACACAAACCTTACAATCTAGCTTTCAGGACGCAACAGCTAAAGGGAAAAGCCCAGAAGCTGCCAGTAATGATACCGTTTTAAATCGGCTGGCAAGCAATATCCCAGGTATGAGCACCGATGATCTTAAGTCACTGAAAGAAGATGATTTTACGCCTGAAAAAGTCGCGAACCGAATTGGCGATTTTGTTGCTCAAGGTTTAGAAGCGGCACGGCGTAACGGGCGCTCTGAAGAAGATATTCAAAAAATGTATAACGCTGCGGTAGCAGGTGTACAAAAAGGCTTTGAAGAAGCTCGCGAAATTTTGGATGGGTTAGGTGCGCTATCAGGTAGTATCGCTAAGAATGTCGACTTAACCGAAGAGAAAACAATGGATGCGCTCAATGCGATCAATCCATCTCAGGTGGCAGAATCCACTAACACTCGTGTATCGAGACTCATGGCCGCTGAACGCTACCAAGAAGCAGAAACGCTTTCATTAAACGTAAAAACGCAGGATGGCGATGAGGTTACCATCAATTTTGCTCGCAGTAGCCAATATGAAGGCTCATTCGGCATTGAAAAGGGCAGCAATGGTGTAAATGCTGCTGAGTTCAATATCAGCCGTAGCGAAAGCAGTAGTTATCGTTTCAGCGTAGAGGGCAATCTGGATAACGATGAGATTGATGCCTTACAAAACCTTATCAAAGATGTTAACGAAATTGCTAACGAGTTCTTTGATGGCGATGTTCAAAAAGCGTTTGACCTAGCCAGTGAATATCGTATGGATAAAACCGAACTATCTTCTATGAATTTGCAACTAACGCAATCGGAGCAATACACATCCGTAGCGAAATATCGTGGCGTAGAAGATATGGATTCCCCCGCTATCGCACCGAGTAAGCGCTTGGGCCATATGATGCATAACATGCAAGAAGCCGCTGGTAACCCGAAACTTGGTTTTATGAAAGATGCAGCCAGCTTCAGTCGCGAGCTACTTGCAACATTGGTGACTCAGGACATACGTTATCGTAATAGCGATGAGCCTGAAAAAGAGAAACTGAATGCCAACTTAGATAGCATGAATAATTTGCTATCTAGCCAAGCAACCGCGTTTGTACAAGAGGACTTGTAATTCATCTCACAGTCCTCCCTTTCGTTGGGCTCCTTTTGGAGCCCTTTTTTATGGTGTTTTAGCGGTTTGCACGAATTAGATCAAGCAACGCCTGAGCCGGGTGTGGTAGCTGTTTTTCATCCAAACGCTTTACCTGGCTACGGCAGGAGTAGCCCGTTGCCACTAATTGACCTTTGTTTTCAGGGTTATTTACAACCGGTCTCCAACTGAGTTCATAGATCTTTTTAGAAGTAGCCAGGTTTTCTGATTCATGACCATACGTACCCGACATGCCACAACAACCCGTTGCGATTATCTCCAGTTGTTGTCCTAATGTTTTATATATCTCCTGCCACTGTTTAAGCGATGGTGCTGCCGATGTTTTCTCCGTGCAGTGCGCCATTAATTTATACGTGTGTGCAGGCAATGCTTCTGATCTAAACTTGATCAGATGTAGATTGTTAGCTAACCATTCCTGCACTAATAGTACCTCATTGACAGGCACCCCCACTTTTTCATATTCCTGACGGTAAGTTAGCGTCATAGAAGGATCGACCCCGACCAACGCAACACCCGATGTGCTCAATGCTTTAAGCATAGCGGCATTCTTGGTGGCGGCCTTCTCGAAGGCTTTCATAAAACCATGAACATGCAAGGGCTTACCATTAGGCAAGTACGGTGCAATAAGCACATGAAAGCCCAACGTTTGCAGCAGCTCAGCTAGATCAAGTACCAGTTGCGTTTCAAAGAAAGAGGTAAACGCATCCTGAACGATGACGACACTACGCTCTTTTTGCTCTGGGGATAACTGATGTATCGCATCAACTGACGCAAAAGGTATATTGCGCTCTTTCATCCCTTGAACTAGGGTATGTTTACATATAGATGGACTGTCCACCATACCAGCATATTGGCGAAACACACGCTTGAGCAATCGGTTTTGCATCATCCAGTTATAAGGTGCCGGAAAGCGAGCCAGATAGGGAATCATATACTCCAGGCCGCCCACCATATAGTCTTTTGCAGGGCGCAGATAGCGACTGTAGTAAACTTCTAAGAACCGCGATCTAAAGTCAGGCACATTGACTTTGATAGGGCACTGCCCCACACAGGATTTACACGCTAAACACCCCATCATCGCCTTATGCACTTCATGAGAATAGTCGTATTCACCCTGCTTTTTACTAAATGTATTACGAATGCGAGCCGGTAGCGAAGTTAGGAAGCTCTGCTGTTTTACCGAACGACTTACCTCTTCTAGGTTAACTCCCTGAACCGACATTAAACGCAACCATTCACGAATCAGAGAGGCGCGTCCTTTAGGGGAATGTATACGTTCCCGCTTACCCTTCCAAGAGGGACACATCGCATCGTTGGGATCATAGTTATAACAAGCACCATTACCATTACAGAACATAGCGGAATCATACTGCGCACGAGTATTGGCAGGGATCTGACGATCCTGCTGCCCACGGGTAGGTACTTCATCTATCTTAAGCAGTTCAGCCCCGTCGATCAGTGGGGTCGCTATTTTTCCGGGGTTTAGTTGGTTATTCGGGTCGAAGATACCTTTAATACGCTGTAACTCAGGATAAAGCTCACCAAAAAAAGCAGGCGCATATTCAGAACGAACCCCCTTACCATGCTCCCCCCAGAGCAAACCGTGATACTTCTGGGTTAAAACAACCACTTGGTCGGTCACTTCACGGATCATCTTCTCTTGCCGTTCATCTTTCATATCAATGGCTGGACGTACATGTAGCACACCCGCATCTACGTGACCAAACATACCGTAATCCAGCCCTTTTGCATCTAGTACCGCCCTAAATTCCATAATGAAATCAGCTAAGTTCTCTGGCGGGACTGCGGTGTCTTCAACAAAGGGAATCGGACGCTCCTCACCCTTAGCATTGCCCAGTAGCCCAACGGCCTTTTTACGCATAGTCCAGACTTTATTAATCTCACTTGCGCCATATACAACAGAATAACCAAAGCTTTTATTGTCCTGCCCGCATACCTGCTCAAGGTGCTGGGTCAATCTATCAACCTTGGCTTGTAACTCCGCTTCATCATCAGCGGTGTATTCAACAAGATTGATTCCTTTAATGTCGGGGTCTGTGTCCTTCACTGGGAAATATTCGCGTACGGTATCCCAAACGATATCCCCCATCGCTAAATTCAAGACTTTTGAGTCTATCGTTTCAATAGAGGTTGGGCCCCAATCCATGAGTGCTTTTGCATCTCTGAGTGATGCTTCAAAACTTGCGTATTTAACATTAACCAGTGCCGCAAACTTAGGAATGGGTAAGACGTTAAGTTTCGCCTCTGCGATAAGCGCCAACGAGCCTTCACCACCGCACAAAACCGAGTTCAGATTAAAACGTCCCTGTTCATCACGAATATGTGCCAAGTCGTAACCGGTTAGACAGCGATTCAGTTTTGGGAATTTATCTTCAATCAGTGATTGCTTTTCGGTGAAAATGTCATCGACAACCCGATGGATCTCACCAACACGATCGGTGCGCTGTTTTAAACTTTCAAGTTCGTCATCACTGATGGGTTTGGACTCCCAGACAGTCCCATCCAACAAGACGCTTTTTAGCTCCAAAACATGATCACGGGTTTTTCCATAAAGGCAGCTGCCCTGACCACTGGCATCCGTATTAATCATGCCGCCGACGGTGGCGCGGTTACTGGTAGATAGTTCAGGCGCAAAAAACAAACCATATGGCTTAAGGGCGGCATTCAATTGATCTTTAACAACACCACCTTGAACCCGTACCCAGCGCTCCTCTGCATTGATCTCCAAAACATGGTTCATATGTTTTGAAACATCAACTACTAAACCATCCGTAAGCGATTGTCCATTCGTTCCGGTACCACCCCCACGAGGCGTGAGCACAACCTGACTAAAGGCAGACTCACTAGATAAAGAAGCGATCAGAACCAAGTCGGCTAAATGCTTGGGATATAGCACGCCCTGAGGGAGAACTTGGTAAATACTGTTATCCGTCGAGAGAGCTACACGGTTGGCATAATCCGGATTAAGCTCACCTGCAAACCCTCTTGCTTTTAGCGTCTCGATAAAGGAAAGGTAGTGAGCTTTCGTGGTATCAATAGTAGATATACGTGGGATCATGATTTTGCCATCAGGTTTGTTTTTGATTGCGCTATGATGCAGAATCCCTATTAATCATTCAAACAATAAAATTTAATAGATTAATTGATATAAATGAATAATCTTTCCTACCGACACCTGAAGGCCTTCTTAGAAATAGCTCGCCACGGTAGCTTCACTCAGGCAGCCGAGTACTTACACCTTACACAATCCACACTGACCGCAACCATTAAGCAGCTTGAGGCACAAACAGAACTGCAGCTACTGGATCGCACTACACGTCGCGTCAACCTGACACGCGCAGGAGAGCGCTTCTTCCCTATTGCGGAACGACTTGTGTCAGACTTTGATACGGCTATCGATGATTTGAAAGCCAGCGCTCACCAAAAGCAGGGACATATCAGTATCTCTGCTTCACCGTCAGTGCTTTCCACCTTGCTTCCTGCACTCATTGAAAACTACCGAAGGGATTACCCCAAAGTCAGCATTCAGCTCAATGAAGAAGGGGCTAGCACTATAGAAGAGTCTGTGCTGAATAACGTTGCGGATTTCGGGATTGGGGGGAATCACTCCTCAAATCCCGAACTACACTATGAGCCGCTGTTACAAGACCGTTATGGTGTTGTGATGCGCCCGGATCACCCTCTTTCCTGTTCAACAGGTGGATTGACCTGGGAGGCTATCAGCGCAGAAAATTTCCTATCCCTCTCAAAAGATAACGGTATAAGATTAGAAATAGATCGCCTTATCAAACAAGGTGAAATCTCAATTCGAAACCATGAGGGTCAAATTGAGGCCTCAAAACCAGCAACGCTAGCACCTTTAATTCATCAAAAACTGGGCATAGCTATTCTTCCGGCGCTGGCCGTTTCTACCCTTCCTTTTCATGGATTGATTTTCAAACCGCTCTACAAGCCAGACATGTACAGGGAGTTGTGTATTGTATCTAAGCGAGGACGTAGCCTTAGCCCAGCCAGTAAAGAACTGCTCAGCCGAGCCAGGCCTTTTTTCGAGCATATAGATCTGCCCACCTATGTAAGCACGCTCAAAAAGTAGCGGTTAGTTTGATAGCGTTTTCTTACGAATACCCTCTGGTAAGATCTCAATATGCCCTTGTTTTTTGAGTGTACCAATCGCCATTTTGTAGGCTTTTTTGCTGATTCCAAACGCCTGATAAATATCTTCGGGTTGGCTTTTATCGCCAAGCGGGCTAACGCCTCCACGCTCTTCAAGGTCGTCCAGAATACGTTGTGACAGGGCATCGACTTTACCGTAGCCTGGCTTATCTAACATGACGTCGACCTTACCCTCAGGCAAGATACGTTTAATGTAACCGGGTAATGTTTGTCCGACTCTAACCGTACGAAAGAGATCCTGCTCATGCAGTAGCGCCCAGAACGTATTATCAACGACTACGCTGTAACCCAAATCATTGCGACGGCAAACAAACAGGTTTACGGCCTGACCAACGCGCAAACCTTGCGGCTCTTTGTCTAAAAACTTATCTAATTTAGTGGATGCTGCCAAACGATCACTATTATCCAGATAAACACGCACAACCACTTTTTGACCTACTTCTAGCGGACCACGTTGTTCTGCAAAAGGAAGCAACAGCTCCTTTGGCATTCCCCAATCCAGAAAAGCGCCAATTCTGTTTACTTCGGCGACCTTTAGATAAGCAATCTCTCCTACCTGAACAACCGGCTTACGCGTGGTGGCCACTACAAAGTCATCGGTGTCTAGGTAGATGAAAACGTCGAGATCATCACCAACCGATACGCCTTCAGGCACCTCTTTTTTAGGTAGCAAAATACCACCGAGTTCACCGCCTTCCAGATAAAGACCAAAATCCGCTTCTCGCATGACGGTTAAAGTATTCATTCGGCCAATTTGAACCACAATGCTATGTCCTGTGTCAGGTTAAAAAGAGTAGGCAACCATACCAGATGTCGCAGCACGACCCAATGAGTTTAACGCCATTCCACATCAACGGTAAGAATATATCCGACCCCATAAACGGTTTTAATTAATGCAGGCTGCTTTGGGTTGTTCTCAACCTTCTTACGTACCCTCGACATTCTTACATCAATGCTTCGGTCAAAAGGAGAGACTCGCTCCCCTAACAGCTGGTCTCTGGATAAAATTTGCCGCGGAGAGCGCAGCAACAGCATTAAAAGTTCATGCTCGGCAGAGCTTAATTCAACACTGTCGGTTAGATCGCTTGACAAAGTTAATGTTGCTGGATCATAGCACCAGCCCGCAAAATGCGCAGTAAACTGGCGATGATCCATGCTACGCTCGTGATCTTCACATTTTTTGAAGCGCCTCAACAAGCTATTAACCCGTGCAACCAATTCCCGCGGTATAAACGGTTTCACGATGTAATCATCAGCTCCTAACTCTAACCCGAGTACTTTATCAGTTACCCCATCTCTACCTGACAAGATCATGATACCCATATTCGGCTGGTTACTGATGGTTTTGACCAACTCTATACCGTCCATATCAGGCAACCCCAAATCAACGATACATAGATCAGGTAGCTGGTTAGACAGTGCCTTTTGTAGCTGCTCTGCGGTTGTGAACGTTTTTACAGCAAAGCCATATGCGTTTAACTCACGCCCTACGATGTCACAAATATCTTTTTCATCATCCGTGATATAAATAAGTTTACGTTGGCTCATCAGTAGATGCTCCTGAATTATTGTTATACTTTACTGAAAATACTTCTTTTAACTCATTAATATCAAATGGTTTTCTTAATACAAAATATTCATTCCCAGCGCGCCGCTGAAGGGTTTCATCAAACGCATATCCTGTCATCAATACTACCGGGGATTGTTCATGGTACGAGCGGAAACAATCGGCAATATCAAAGCCATTTAAGACTCCATGCAAACGCACATCGGAAACCAAACAATAGATATCTTCTAATAACTCAATAAGCTCTATGGCTTCTTTAGCCTCTGATGCTTCGATGACATTAAAACCTAACGAGATCAACATTTCCCTAATAACATGACGTACATCGTCATCATCTTCGACAAGAAGCGCTAACTTCCCTGGCAGATCTGTTGGTACATCACTTGAAACAACGGTACACTCATCCGAAAGCGCGGCAACATAAACAGAAGGCAGCAATAATGAAACCGTTGCTCCCGCTCCAGGCTCACTGGCTACATGGATATAACCATCCGACTGTTTCACAAAACCATAGACCATACTCAAGCCCAATCCAGTTCCTGCACCACCTGGACGCGTGGTAAAGAACGGTTCAAACGCTAAACGTTTAGCTTCTGCAGTAAAACCTGTTCCTTCATCAGCGACCGAGATACGAATGTAGTTACCCGGCACGACAGTTTCATCCATCAGGATAAGCTCATCTGTTACGCTCAACTCTTCGACATAGAAACGGATTTTTCCACCTTGAGGCATGGCTTCTTTTGCGTTTAGCACCAAATTGACTAATGCATCTTCTAATCGCCCAGGATCCACAAAAGGCAAATGATTGATATTGCTGGATTCATAAATCAGTTCGATATGGCTGGGTAAAGAGCTACGTAGTAACTCGATAGTTTCTTGAATCAATGTTTGAATATCGCACCGCAACGGGGCTAAGGGTTGTCTACGGGAGAAAGCCAATAATCGACTGGTTATATCAGCACTACGTCGCGCAGCTCTGACCGAAGGATTTAAATACCCCTGAAGCGCTTGATCTCCTTGATACTTATCGGCAGCCGCCATGAGGTTTCCGATGATAATCGACAGCAGATTATTAAAGTCATGAGCCAGCCCACCCGCCAAATGGCCTACCGCACTCATTCTTTGTGCCTCAAGCAGCTTCTTCTCCGCATGCTTTTCTGCTGTAACATCTAAAGCCACCAGCAATACGCCGACCACTCGACCAGTGTTATCCCGACACGGAGTTAAGAAACGCTTGGTGATTAGCTCTTGTCCATCACTCCACTGGCTGTACTCTCCCGTAGATTCTTGACCGGCAAGCGCTTGGGTAATCTGCTCTAGCATCGTTTGGTAATGGTGTCGGCTTACCTGTTCGAAGGTATGGCCAATAATCCCTTGCTTATCTCGCCCTACATAGCTTGCATAGTGGCTATTAACAAATCTAAAAACCAACTCATGATCTACATAGGCGACTTGCGCTGGCAGAAGATCAAGAATAATGCGTTGCCGCTCCTCGATGAGTGCTAGAGCATCTTGCGCATCCATTCTGGATTTTATGGTTTCTACCAGCTTTTGATTGGTAAGCTCTAACTCAATCGTTCTATCATTGACCTTCTCATCAAGGTTTTGAATGCTGTCTCGCAGTCGGTCCACCATATCGTCAAAGGTTTTCGCAAGAATCCCCAGTTCGTCGTCGCGACGAAAGCCAACTGATGCGGTTAACTCTCCTCTGGACACTCTCAGAGCGGTATCCGCCATCTGTTTGATGGGATTAGTAACCCAGTAAATGAAGAAGAAAGCCATCGCAACAGCCACTAGTAAGGAAATCAAAGCGATAGTTAATATGCGTTCGCTTAACAACTCTGAACTCGCTTTAAGCTCATCCACATAGACAGATGAACAGATATACCAATCAAATCCCTTTAAATATCTCACCAATGAGAGCTTTTCATGGATATAGTTTCCCGGGTCGTCGGGCTTATCCCATTTGTAATAGAGTTCTTTCCCTGTATCAGCAACTGCGATGAGATCGTCAGCAATTGACTCACCCGTCACAGGATTCAATAGATCCTCAATATTAGTACCATCTATGTTGGGGTTAGGATGGATCAGCATATTGGTTTTTGCATCAAAAATAAAAAGATAACCCGTTTTGGCAACCCGCAACGCTTTAAAGCTCTCACGCAGTTCTTCTACAGCACGGTTACGTTTATCTTCAAGCTCTTGATCGACATCATCCAGATAGATACCTGAGCCTAAAACAAACCCCCATTGCGGGTAATTTTTAACATAGGAGAGCTTGTCTAGTTGCTGATCCCCCTCAAGACGATTCCATTTATATTGATAGAACCCCTCACCTTTACTTACAGCAAGTTGAACGATTTGAGGCAACACAACAACCCCTTCGATGTTTTCCAAATCTGACGCGTCCATCCCATCAAAACGTTCATCGGGGTGGGCTAAAAAGCGCGAGTCATAACTGGCAACCCAAATATAATCTCCATCCTGACTTGTAAAACGCCTGATCATTTCAAAAACCACACGACGAGCTTGTTGATTGGTCAGTTCTCCGTCTCTTACCTGTCGCGATACTTGATCCAGATAGGACTCAGCCATAGACACAACCACCTTCAAACGCTGTTTATGTGATTCCATCGCTTGCTGCCTATAACTTTCTGTATCCGCATACATACGATCCGCGAGGGTAAAAATATTATCAAGGGCAATACGACTGGAGTTACGCTCTATCTCATAAACTTTCTCTTTAATAAAAGGGACTGAGTAAAAATAGACTGCCGAGAAAATAGCCAGCATCAAAATTAATACAATGGGGAAAAAGCGCTGTACAAGGCGAGAAGGTAAAAGCATATAAACATCGTCTATTAATGATTACAGTGGAGTTTAGCGCAAAACGCTTAGCCGTCATCCACTTGTTACAATTTGTAGGATTCCAGACAACATCTCGATAACATCTTCTGTTTAACTGCACGCTATCTAATCTGAATCAGCCTTCTGCCCTTCGCGCCCATGGCTGCGATGAGTAGGGAGAGATGAACAATGAAAATTGTGATAGCCGTTAAACGAGACGCCAACGATCAGCAAACGTACTTAGCACTACAACACGCTATGGCTGAAGCTTTTTTAAAGCAGGATAATGATGCCTTAAATACGCTGATCGTTGTTTCGATTGGTGCCTCAACAGATACGACTCAGTTAAAAGACGCTATGGATCTTGGTGCCCACAAGGGGATTCATGTTATTACCCACGATAGCATTAACGCTTACTCTATAGCAGAGCAGCTTCAACGAGTTATTGCACAAGAAGAACCCGAACTAATTATCATCAGTCCGGAATTGACTGGAGAGCATTGTCGTACCGGCAAGATATTATCCGCGCTGCTTGATGAGTCAACAATGGCAATGAACGCCAGCCACCTAAACCGCAATCAATACCGTTTACTTGTGATACGCGAAATGAATAGCGGTGCCTACACGGTTTTGCTCCCTATTCAGCAGGCTACCCAGTCACTTCCCAGTAGATGGTTGGATCTCACTAGGAGCTGCGCCCCTGTTTCTCTTCAGAATAGTTTTAGCGCTTAGAGTCTAAAAAGCCAGCAAAAGCTGGCTTAAACGAACACTGGAGCAGTATGATCAATGCAGATCATCATACTTCTTTCGGATGGCTATCAACTGAGGTTGGATATCTAAAGGGGCATAATTCATGGCTTGCTCAAATAGCTCCTTATTTTCATCAGATAGACGGTCTTCTTCAGACATAGCGGTTAACTTGCGCATCGCTTCAACAAATTTTGGATGTAAAGACTCTTGATTCAACATACCAACGCCCTCCGATTCGACGGTCTATAAACCGTGCATTGTGCCATAAAAGAGTAATGTTTGCCTAAGCAACCTTGATATCATCCAACCGCTATATGGCAATCCGATGACAATACAAGCTAGTTATTAGTAGTCGCGGAGCCAGCTCTACTTTTACGATAATCTTCTTTTGCCTGTTTGTTTTTTTCTTTTATATTACTAATCCGTTTACTGGGTGAGTTCTCTGAGGTTTTATCTTGATCCTTCAACTTAGCGGGCTTCTTTGACGCTGTCTTTTCAGAATCTCCTGCTTTTTTCTTCGCCTTTATACTCTTATTTCTATCTTCTTTACGACCCTCTTTTGTATCAGAAGGTTCCTGTTGATCACTTTTTTCGCTATCGTTTGATGGCGGCTCGGCTACATTATTCGGGTCACCTTCTTGGATAGCGGTTTCGCCAGAATCGGCATCAGGCCTAGCGTAGGTCTCCTTAGGTACCGCTCGCCAAGGTGTCGCCACGCTCTTATACTCTTTTTTTTCCGCTTTAACGCCGTGGGGAGCTTTATCGCTATAGTGGGTTTTTCCGTTCTCATCTACCCATTTATATATTTCAGCCGATGCAAAAGCAGGAAACGCCGCTAGCGTCAATATTGCGATTTTACGTTTTAATCCTTTCACTCCACACTCCAACGCTTAGTCAAGAACTGACATTTCATTATTCTTTAACTGATTTAAGCATATCTTATAAAAAACTCATATTCCTTTTGACGATGCCAGTAAGCGACACTTAACCGAGGTGTAGACCTTTATACAAACACTGAGGGCTATACGCTAACTCCATGGCTTTACGTTGAGCAAGGGGCAGCTTTTTTACAACAAGCCCAAAAGATGCGTCAATCTGACGAAAAATTTCACCATCAGGGACATCACCGTCGATAAAAACCGTATTCCAATGGCGCTTATTCATATGATACCCAGCAATCACATCATCAAAGATATCCCGAAGCTCTAAGGCTTCTTGCGGGTCACATTTCAAGTTAATACTCGGTCGGTCTCGATGGTTAGAAACCAGCGCGAACATTTTTTGTTTAACCTTAAAGACAGCCACTTCAGGCCCAAATGGGTAATCCAACTCAGATTCGGGCAACTTATCTAAATAGCCCATCAGCTCATTGTGGTTCATTTTTCTGCGGGCTCACTGTAGAAATACCCCTGAGAGTAATCTATTCCAAGCTGCTCAACGATACTTTGTACCTCATCATCGTGTACATATTCTGCTACGGTTTCAATACCAACATTACTTGCAAAATAGGCAATCGCTCTCGCTACTTCATAGCTCGTAGGATTGGTCGCAATATCACGTATGTATTTTGCGTCTATTTTTACGCAATCTACCTTAAGCGCTATAATCCGCTCAAAGTTAGAGTACTCAGTTCCAAAATCATCTATTGCTAATTTGTAACCTGCTTGCTTGAGTTCAGCTAACTGCTCAATATGGTCCTTTTTCCCTGTAGCGCTTACCCCTTCTAATATTTCTAACATTAAGCGCTCAGGTTCAACTCCATACTCAGAGGTTTTTCTCTCTAGATATCGCAAAAGATATCCCTGAGATAGATCATCCTCTGTAATGTTAATCGAAAATGGTTCTGAGTAATTCGCCATGACTCGGCAGCTTTTATCAATCATTCGTCGTGTAATAGAGGGCAGTAAACCAGACAAACGTGCGACCCCCAAAAAGAGATTCGGTGTCAACAACTCGCCCTTATAACGGATTCGAGCGAGCGCTTCATAACGATCAATCACACCTGTACGATTATTTCTTATGCCTTGGAATACGGGGATGATGGCGTCCTGTCCTAAGGCTTCATGAAGCACAAGGCTCCAGTGCATATAGGCGACTCGCTCTTCTCTTTCCGGCTCATCAGCCTGTTCAGAGTAGACATGGTGATAATTCTTGCCGGCACGTTTTGCTTGGATAAGCGCAATGCGGGACTTATCAAAAATGCCTTCACCCGAGGCTGCACCATAATTGCACGTAATATGAAAGCTTATCCCATCAACCGAAAGGCTATGTTCAAAGAAGTAACTCCGCAGTGTCTTAATCTCTTGGACAATATCAATATCAGCACCTGAATAGAGCAGCGCAAACTCATCCCCCTGTAGACGGTATATTTCTGCTTGAACAAGATTATCGATAGCGACTGCTACTTTTTGCAACAGCGCGTTACCAAATTCCCAACCATAAGCCGAGTTGATATAGCTAAAGTTATTAAGATTCAGAATAAGCAGAGTATGAGGTAACGATGATGTCTTAAGACTATGAGCTAGCTTTGCTGCGTTGGGAAGCCCCGTAACACTATCACGCTCCAATGCATCGATCAGTTGGTAATGGCTTTGCTCCACCGCAAGGCGTTGCTGCTCTTTACCTAAATAGATACTGATAATAACAGCACCTACTTCCAGCAATCTTTTATGAAATAAAGAGGGGACTCGATGTTCAAAAGAGGATAAAGCAAACGAACCAATCGCTTGTCCTGTTTGATCCCTTACTGGCATCGACCAACAGGAGCAAATATTAAAATCTTCCGCAACACTACGCAGTGTGCGCCAACGCTCATCCGCCATTGTATCTCTTACAAAGGTAGGTACATTATTAAAAACGGCTGTACCGCATGATCCAGACGACGCTCCTGGCACCAAGCCATTTAACCGATCTTTTGCCTTTTGCGGAATATTTGGTCCCGCTATCACATTCATTTTTCCCACATGAGGGTCTAGTAACATTACCGAGGCAACAGAATTATCTAATAAACTTTCCGCCATAGAGCAGAGTTGATCAAGCACATCACTATCGACACGCTCAGCCGCTAATGCTTCCATTAACGTCAGCTGCAATCGTAAGATCTGATCCAATTCATCGACTGTTATATTGACCTGCTCATGACTACCCTCCGCAACAGCAGGGTCAAAAGTCTGGGGCATCATACTTTTATGTACCTTACTCGCTTCTGCAAGATTCATATTTTGGAAAAATAATATCTCTACAAAGTGTAGACTGTCTCATCAAATAGGCAACGGAAACGCACTCTTTTGTGGCATAATCCCCATATAAAATATGAGAGATCTATGTATGACAATTGACAACACTTTGATGGAACGAGCAGCGTCACAATGTGAACTATGCACATCCACCGATAATCTATCTTCTTATGAGGTAACTCCCTCAGACGGTACAACCGACCAGTGCATCCTTGTCTGCGAGCACTGTCTGAGCCAACTGACGCAGCCTGACACGATCAACATCAATCACTGGCGATGTTTAAATGACAGTATGTGGAGCCAAGTACCTGCAGTACAGGTCGTCGCATGGCGCCAGCTTAAACACCTTTCTAGCCTGGGCGAAATCTGGGCTCAAGACCTGTTAGACATGTTATATCTGGATGATGACACCCAAAAATGGGCAGAAGCAGGCCTCGCTGATGAGGGTGACGATACGACACCGACTCTGGATAGCAACGGTACTGTTTTACAGGCCGGCGACACCGTAACGTTAATCAAAGACTTAGATGTTAAAGGTGCAAACTTTACTGCCAAGCGCGGCACAACCGTCAAAAATATCTCTTTGACGAATAACCCAGAGCATATTGAAGGCCGTGTTAATGGCACTCAGATTGTTCTGGTCAGTAAGTTTCTTAAAAAAGCTTAACTAAGCTAGCTGTCTTTTTTAAAAACGTTGCACAAAAAATGGCACCCGAGGGTGCCATTGGACGTTTTGCGAGAACGTTTCGAGCAGCTGTATTAAACCAAACCTCGTTGCTGAAGAATCTCTTCAATCTCTGGCAGAATGGTTTCATCATCAATCGTTGAGGGCATTTTATAGGCCTCATTGGCCGCAATTTTTCTTAAAATTGCACGCAATATTTTGCCAGAGCGCGTTTTCGGCAAACGCTCAACAACAACAGCCTTGCGAAAACATGCCAAAGCACCGACTTCATTCCTCACACGCTGAACCAACTCACTTTCAAGCTGCGACTCTTCAATCTCTTCGCCTGCTTTCAGTACAATCAGCCCTACCGGAACTTGTCCTTTAAGGGAGTCCGCTACACCAATCACCGCACACTCCGCTACGGCGGGATGAGCAGAGACAACTTCTTCCATTTCACCTGTTGATAAACGGTGGCCCGACACGTTGATCACATCATCGGTTCTACCTGTAATGTAGATATAGCCATCATCATCCTTAAAACCACCATCACCGGTATGATAGTAACCAGGGAAAGCCGTTAAGTAGGAATCAATGTAACGTTGCGGCTGGTTCCAAATACTCCAAGCAACGCCTGGAGGCAACGGCAATTTAACGCAAATATTGCCCGTTTCGTTAGCTTCGACTTCGGTACCATCGCCATCCAACACACGAATATCATAACCCGGAATGGGTTTATTTGTTGACCCTAAGCGTGCTTCAGATGGGTTATCCCACCCCATCATTGGAGAGGTCATTGGCCAACCGGTTTCAGTCTGCCACCAATGATCCAGAACAGGTACGTCTAACAAATCGCTCAACCATTGATACGTTGAGGAGTCCAATTTCTCACCTGCGACAAATACCCAACGCAAGCTACTAAGATCATACTTCTTAGACAGCTCACCCATTGGGTCTTCTTTACGAATAGCACGATACGCCGTCGGCGCACAGAACATAGAATTAACTTTGTATTCGTCAATCACTCGCCAGAAAGCACCCGCATCAGGTGAACGAATCGGTTTTCCTTCGTAGAAGATAGCACTACCGCCACCCATCAAAGGCCCATACACAATAAAGGAGTGGCCCACTACCCAGCCTATATCAGACGCTCCCCACCAAACATCGCCAGCTTTCATACCGTAGACGTTATTAAAAGCATAGCGCAGAGCAACAGCATGGCCGCCGTTATCACGCACAATACCTTTTGGCTGACCTGTTGTACCTGATGTGTAAAGGACATATAAAGGATCAGAACCTTTAACCGGTGTACAAGGTGCAGGCTCAGCGCCTTTCTGAAACTCATACCAATCCAGATCACGCTCGGGGTTCATCTCTGCGGTCAACATGGAACGTTGGCACACTACGGTATGGCCAGGTTTATGCGTTGCCAACTCTACCGCTTTATCCACCAGCGGCTTATAAGCGATTTTCTTATCAAACTCAATCCCACAGGACGCCGTTAGAATCAGCTTAGGCGTCGCATCATCGATACGGATAGCCAACTCATTAGCAGCAAAACCACCAAATACCACTGAGTGCACTGCACCTAAACGGGCACACGCTAACATAGCAACAGCCGCTTCAGGGATCATCGGCATGTAAATAACGACACGATCACCTTTCTCAATACCCAAACCCTTTAGCGCACCGGCAAAGGTACTGACACGCTGTAACAGGTCAGAGTAGGTAATCGCTTCTTTAACACCGCTTGATGGGGAGTCATAATAAAGTGCAACTTGTTCGCCACGCCCCTCTTCAATTTGACGATCAACGGCTAAATAACAACTATTCAATTCGCCATCAGGGTACCAGCAATAAGTATCGTGCTCTGTTTTCTGTAGGATAGTTTCTGGTTGCTTGAACCAAGTGATCGCTTTAGCTTGCTCAGCCCAATATCCAGCGGGATCTTCTAAAGCCGTACGGTATTCTTCGTTGTAACCCATGGGGGGAACCTCATGCATTTTTTGTTTTTATAAAAGGCGATGAAGTCAGTGCCTTGTGTCCAGCAAGGCACTGTATATATCAGATATTATTGATCTTGATATAGTTTCAGCACGCTGGAGAAATCCAAACCACCGTTGCCATTAACCTTATGCAAATTAAACAATGCGCGTGCCTGCGAGCCCATTGGTACTGGAGACGCGCTCTGCTGGCTCATCTCCATCGCAAGACCCAGATCTTTAAACATCAGATCTACTTGGAAACCGCCCTGATAGTCGTTAGACGATGGGACTCCTTCCATAACACCTGGAAACGGATTGTAAACCTGAAGCGCCCAGTTATTGCCTGAACTCTGCTTCATAATTTCTGACAATACTGCTGGATCCAAACCATTTTTAACGCCCATATTGAGCGCCTCTGCCGTACCTGTCATCAAAATCGCTAACAGCATGTTATTACAAGCTTTCGCAACCTGACCTGCACCATGTGCACCCGCATGGAAGATGTTTTTTCCCATACTATCCAAAATAGGTTTCGCTTTGGCAAACTGCTCATCCGTTGCACCGACCATAAATGCCAACGTACCTGCTTTAGCACCGCCCACACCACCCGAAACCGGTGCATCGATAAAGCCAATGCCGCGTGCTTGCGCCGCTGATGCGACTTGCTGAGCGGTTGCTGCATCGATCGTAGACGAATCAATGATCAGCACGTCATCTTTTACATGATCAAACAAAGGATCATCACCTGTGACAAACAGGCCTTGCACATGCTTACCCGCTGGTAACATAGAAACAACAAAATCTGCACCCGTTACTGCGGCTTTCGCAGATTCAGCAGCAATACCACCTTCTGAAACAACACGTGATACAGCTTCCGCTGACAGATCAAATGCCTGAACGGAGTGACCAGCTTTGACGAGGTTAATCGCCATTGGACCGCCCATGTTACCCAGTCCGATAAATCCTATAGTTGCCATTTTCTCTACCCTATTCTTATCGTTATTGTTTACATCGAAGCCAGCGGATTTGTCCCCCAAGGAGAGACAAACAACTCATCTAAAAATGCGGTTTCAACGTCATGAATGGTTTTAAATGTCCAATCAGGCTTGCCATCTTTGTCGACCAATAAAGCACGAACCCCTTCTGGAAATTCGCGGTGGCGGCAGCACTGTACTGATAACACCAGCTCTGATTCAAACACCTCTTTAAGAGACATATGCTTCGTGTTCTGTAACTGGCGATAAATCATCTGCACAGCGAGAGGACTACCGTGGCTAATCGCTTTCTGTGCTTTAATAACCCACTTATCATCCGTTTCTACGGCCAATAGCGTTTCAATAATCTCTTCAACGGTATCCTGATCCGTAATATCTTGAATCAGGTCAAAATGTGTACGTACAGGCGACTCCATCTGCTGACGCTCGTCCCATACATCATCTTCCAGATCGCGCATAACGCGACTAACGACCGCATTAAGATCACCTTCCCACGTTTCATGGCTCAAGCGTTCAAGCAAAGCACCCCGCTGTTCCGTTTTAAGGAAGCGATCAGCCATACCTAAGAAAAGCGCATCAGCCGCATTCATACGTGCGCCCGTTAGCCCTAAGAACAATCCAGTTCGACCCGGCGTACGGTTCAAGAACCAAGTACCACCAACATCAGGATATAAGCCAATTGTCACTTCAGGCATCGCCATCATCGTAGTTTCTGTAACCACTCGATGGCTACAACCACTCATCAAGCCCATACCGCCCCCCATAACAATACCGCTACCCCAGCAAATAATGGGTTTGGGGTACGTATGTAATGTGTAGTCCAGCTGATACTCACGGGTAAAGAACTGCTCAGGGAAATCAGGGTCCCCGCCGCCAGTCATGGATTTGTAAAGACTGACAACATCTCCCCCTGCGCATAACGCTTTCTCTCCAGCGCCATCAATTAGAATAGCTACGACAGCGTCATCTTCTTTACAGGCATCTAACTTTGGCTGAATAAGATCAATCATCTCCAACGTTAAAGCATTTAACGATTTTTCAGCGTTTAAGCAAATCTCAACAATACGTTTTCCGTCTCGCGTGGGATGATCTGTAAATAACACAGCACTCATTCTGTCTCTCCTTTGCTTAACGGTTTTTCCACTCGGGCTTACGCTTTTCCAAGAACGCATTCACGCCCTCTTTTTGGTCTTCCGTATGGAACAGATCCACAAAAAGTTCGCGCTCTAAGATATAGCCTTGATCCCAAGCGCGCGTTCGATTTGACTGGATCAACTGCTTACATGCGGCAACAGCCACAGGGCTTTGGTTGGCTACTTGCGCAGCAAGCTCCATTGCACGATTCGCAGATTCACCTTTTTCAACCACCTCTTCAACCAAACCGATTTCCAATGCTTTAGGGGCTTTAACACGCTCACCACATAGAATCATCTTTTTAGCCCAACCTTCACCTACAAGCATCGTGAGGTTCTGCGTACCACCTGCACAAGGCAGCAAACCCACTGCGGCTTCTGGTAGCGCCATCTGTACCTGCTCTTCTGCAATACGAATATCGCACGCCAGAGCCACTTCAAGACCACCGCCCATTGCCCAACCATTAATAGCTGCAATAGAGACACCACGGAATTGAGATAAAGTTTCGAAAGCTTCGCCAAAGTAGCGCGAAATATCCCGAGCAACACTGCGGTCACCATCAGCGAAAAGATTCAGGTCAGCGCCTGCAGAGAAGAACTTTTCGCTATCGCTTTTTAATACCAAACTAAAAATACTACGATCTTCATTCAGCTCTTTTACAACCTGTGCCAGACCTTTTAAACTTTCTTCTGTCCAAGTGTTTGCTGGCGGGTTATTCATGGTAATAACCGCAATATTGCCCTGCTTCTCTACGATCAATTTATCAGTCATCGCCCTCTCCAACCTGTTACAGAATTTCAGCCGCGTCTTTTAGCAACATACGACGGGCAATAATGACATTCATAATTTCGTTTGTACCTTCAAGAATCCGGTGAACACGGTTATCTCGCAGGTAACGCTCCATTGGATACTCTTTGATATAACCGTATCCACCAAAGATCTGTAGCGCCTCATCACACACATTAAAGCCTACATCTGTTGCAAAACGTTTAGCCATTGCACAGTAAGTTGTTCGATCAGGATGTTTTGCATCTAACTTACTCGCCGCTAACCTAACCATCTGACGAGCAGCGACCAACTCAGTGGTCATATTGGCAATTTTGAACTGCAATGCTTGGAAATTCTCCAACGTACGGCCAAATTGCTTACGCTCACCCATGTACTGAATCGCTTTATTCAACGCAGCCTGAGCGGTACCAATAGAGCACGTTGCAATGTTGATGCGCCCACCATCCAACCCCATCATGGCAATTTTGAATCCATCACCTTCGTTGCCCATCAAACAGGACGCCGGAATTTTCACATCTTCAAAGGTAATTAGGCGGGTTGGCTGACTGTTCCAGCCCATTTTTTCTTCTTTGCGACCATAAGTGATACCTGCCGCTTTTGCATCAACAGCAAAGGCCGAAATACCTTTTGGACCATCTTCACCGGTACGTGCCATCACGACTAAAACGTCTGTCGAGCCTGCACCTGAGATAAATATTTTGCTACCGTTGAGGATATAGTGATCGTCTTCTTTTCGAGCGGTCGTTTTCAATGAGGCTGCATCTGAACCAGCATTGGGTTCAGTAAGGCAATAAGATGCCAGTTTCTGACCTGCCGTTAAATCAGGGCACCACAGGTTGCGCGTCTCTTCATTACCGAAGTCTGCGATCATCCATGTGGCCATATTATGGATGGTGATGAACGCTGTCGTGGAGGTACACCCCATCGCCAACTGTTCAAAAATAATGCTAGAGTCCAGACGGCTAAGGCCAAGCCCGCCTACATCATCGGGAGAATATAAACCACAAAAGCCGAGTTCTCCGGCTTTTTGTAATACGTCTACGGGGAAGATCTGTTCCTGATCCCATTCAGCGGCGTGGGGTTCCATCTCGTTCTGAGCGAATGCCCGAGCCATATCGGAAAACGCGATCTGATCTTCGTTCAGTTCGAAATCCATCAGTTTCTCCCTTCTTGATATTTTTATATAAGCAATCTAACTTAACAACTTATTATTTTTATATAAAACAAAGCCTTGAGAGCAATTAATAATAAAAACCCTCAAGACTTTTTACCCTTTATGACACGTTTACTTCAACTGAATCGTGGTGTTAACGCCAGTGTCAATATCATCTTCAAACCAGCGAGCGGTAACTGTTTTCGTTTCTGTGTAGAAGCGAACAGCCTGTTTACCGTAGGCGTGCTGATCACCATAGAATGACTTTCTCCAACCTGTGAATGAGAACATCGGTAGTGGCACAGGTACAGGCACGTTGATACCAACCTGACCTACTTTGATCTCATGCTGGTATTTACGAGCGGCAGCGCCGGATGATGTAAACATCGACGTACCATTACCGTATGGGTTGTTGTTAATCAGTTCGATAGCTTCATCTAATGTATCAACTTCCAAAGCAATTAATACAGGACCGAATATCTCTTCTTGGTAAATCGACATATCCGTAGTCACGCCACTGAACATAGTCGGGCCTACCCAGTTACCATCAGGATAACCTTCAACGACACAGTCCGAACCATCAAGAATGCAGTTAGCTCCTGCATCTTTACCTTGCTGGATAAAATCCAATACGCGCGCTTTAGCTTGAGGATTAATCAGAGGGCCATAGCCTGCTTCAGGGTCATTCCATACACCTGGGCGCACTTTTGCGAGTGCATCACGTACTTCAGGAATCCACTTACGCGCTTCACCTACAAAAACCGCAACTGAGATAGCCATGCAACGCTGACCCGCAGCTCCTACTGATGCACCCGCGATGCTGTTAACCACCTGATTTTTAGCAGCATCTGGCATAATAACCATATGGTTCTTAGCACCGGCAAACGCTTGTACACGCTTCATTTTGTCCGTACCTGTACGGTAGATATGCTCACCTACTGCCACAGAACCAACAAAAGAGATAGCTGGCGTGTCTTTGTGAGTTAACAACTGATTAACCGCATCTTTTGTGCCATGAACAACCTGCAATAATCCAGCAGGGGCACCCGCATCTTGGAACAGTTTAGCCAACAGCATCGGTGTCAGTGGATCCTGCTCAGATGGCTTCAATACAAATGTGTTACCGCAAGCAATCGCCATTGGGAACATCCACAATGGAATCATAGCTGGGAAGTTGAAAGGTGTAATACCTACACAAACACCCAATGGCTGGGTAATGCTGTAGCAGTCAATTTTACGTGCTACGTTTTCAACCGTTTCACCCATGCTCAAAGAGGCAATGTTACACGCATGCTCAACGACTTCTATACCGCGCCATACATCACCTTTTGCATCTTCAAACGTTTTGCCCGTTTCCTGAGCTAAAAGCGTAGCAATTTCGTCATGATTTTCTTTTAGCAGTGCTTGGTAACGCAACATAAGACGCGCGCGTTCACCAACGGGGGTTTCTTTCCAGGTTTCAAATGCAGCCTTTGCCGCTTCTACCGCCTGATCGACTTCTTCAGCAGTCGCACAAGGTACTTGGGCTATCACTTCCTGCGTTGCAGGGTTCGTTACAGGAATCCAGTTCTGAGACTGACTTTTAACCAATTCACCATTAATCAGGAGAGGGACTTGCTGAGTCATAATAAACACCTTGCCTCTTTATTTATTGTTGTGTGGGGCAGCGACCATAGGCCAGTTCTGCTCTACGTTTACGTTAGGGTCAATTTAAGCACAGCCCATGTGGCTCAGGGATTGATAATCTTGTGAGATTAATGGACTATATTGCTAAATAATAGTGGTTTTCCCTAGTCCAAAGGTCTAACGTTATGAGCCAACCATCCAAGTGGCCACTCCCCCCTGAAAGCTCACGTTTTGTGCTGCCCCGCAAAATTGTAACCGAGCTGAGCACTCACCCATTAAGCTGCGGCCTATACCCCATGGGCTTTGGCTACTATCAGCAAGCAAGCAAGCACGCCATGCTGCGGCGCACACATGATGACTACTTATTAATCTATTGCCTTGAAGGCCGCGGAGAATTAACACTCGATCAGAGCAATTTCACCATACAGGCGGGAGATATGATTCTTTTACCTAGAGGGGTTGCCCATGCCTACAGAGCCTCCGATAACACCCCTTGGACGATCTACTGGGTGCACTTTTCAGGAAACCAAAGTGAATCTTTCATTGACTATCTTGCTGTTAAGCAGACTAATTACATTGTCAACGTAGGCATCCAATCTCGCTTGGTAACAGAGTTTGAATCCCTTTTAGAGAGTCGACAATCCAGCTATAACCTTGCTGCTTTTATTCATGCGGCTAATTTGTTACGCCAGATTCTGACCCATGTCGCACTGCTACAGCCACTTGCTAAACAACAACGGGCAGCTCACCACTTTAATCTTGAGCATATCCACAGCCTCATGCAGGCCCGCGTGCATGAACAGCTCGACTTAGACACATTAGCGGAAGCTGCGAGCCTTTCCAAATTTCACTTCGTTAAAAAATATAAAGAGCTAACTGGTACGACGCCCATCAATCATTTTATCCATTTAAAAATAGAGCGTGCCTGCCACCTTTTAGATGTCACGACTAAATCAGTCAATGAAATCAGTTTTGCGGTGGGGTACGAAGACGCTTACTACTTTTCAAGGATTTTTAAGAAGGTTATGGGGATATCCCCCAGCCAATACCGCCGTATGCGTATAGGGACTTATCCTTACCAAGCTTCTCCTGAGGGGTAATAATAGAAAATAAATGACAAAACCGCGTTTCAAATTCGTAAAACGAGCCATTTAGGTCTAGGTTGTAATACAACATTTACTGCACCCTCGTAATGCGCTGATGGCTAAACTGACAGATAAAAAACTGATCCGACTTATCACTTATGCACCCGCCTCTATGGTTGCATTCTTCACACTGGTTTGGGTGATCGTTGCCCTGCATGATCATCTCACCAATATTACCCGAGAAGAGCAGACACTCTACCAAGAGCATCGCCAGCAACAGCGTTCTACCCTACAAAACCAAGTTGAGTATGTAGCCAAGCAGATTCAGTTTGCCAAAGAGCGAACCGAGAAACAGCTGCAAGATACTATTCAAGCGCGCATCTATGAAGCTCACACCATTGCCACTCGCCTTTACGAAGACAACAAGCACCTCCCTGAAACCGATGTCACGCGCCTCATTACTGCTGCACTCAGAGATATCCGCTTTAATCAGGGTCGAGGCTATTTCTTTATCTATAAAACAGATGGCACAAATATTATGCATCCCCTGCTACCCCGCGTCGAAGGCACCTCCCTTTGGGACTTCAAAGATGTACGCGGTAGCTACATTGTCCGTGAGATGGGCGAAGTCGTAAAAGCCAAAGGCGAAGCTTTTTATCGTTGGTGGTTTGTCAAGCCGGACAATAAAAACCAAGAATTTGAAAAGATCGGTTTTGGTAAGTATTTCGCGCCTTATGACTGGTTTATCGGCACAGGTGACTATGTTGTAGATGTCGAGCAGGATATCCAGCAAACCGTACTGGAATGGATTAAAGCGCTGCGTTTTGGTGAACAAGGTTACGTATTTGTACTGGATCGTGATGGCCGCATGCTTACACATATTGATTCTGACAAAGTGGGTACAAACGCCTTACTGTCGGGTAACGCTGCCGATCGTGAAGCGACATCCCTGGTACTGAATGCTAACAATACCGTGATACATTACAACGCCAGCTACCTTCCGCCAGGCATATCGGATCCCGCCAAAACAAGTTACATCACAAAGATCCCCGGTTGGGGCTGGAGTGTTGGCAGTGGCGTCTATGACGAAGTCAGTGAACGTTTTTTAAAGGAACGCATGGAGCAAGCAGAACTCGCTGGCCGCCATACGGTCGCACAACTGCTAATGACTGGCATACTCACGACCTTTGTCATTGCCTTACTATCTCTTGGCCTAAGTCGGTTAATTTCGCGTCGCTTTGAGCGCTTTCAGGAGCGCATCAATGCCGACTTTGCTGACCTCCAACAAACCAAAGACCAAATGGAGTACATGGCACTGCATGACGCACTAACTGATTTACCGAACCGCACTTTACTGCACGACCATATACGTACGGGTATCATCGCTTCCAAAGAGACTGGGCAGCAACTGGCCGTCATGTTTGTGGATCTGGATGACTTCAAGAAGATTAATGACTTACATGGTCACTCTGCCGGTGACAAACTGCTCGCTTGCATCGGAAAGCAATTCAAGCAGTTGCTAGGTCCCAACGACTTAGTTGCACGCTTTGGGGGGGACGAATTTATTTTCTCTTTTCCTAACCTCCAAAGCCTGAAAGCTGCACAGCAGAAGGTACAGGCGCTACAGCACGTTTTTCATTCTCCGTTTTCTATTGACGGGAAAGTGCTGTTCACCAGCTGTACGGTGGGAGTCTCTATGTACCCAGAGGATGGCGAGGAACCAGAAGAACTAATCGCTAAAGCTGATATTGTGCTGTACAAATCCAAAGCTCGCAAAAAAGGCGATGTTCTTTTCTTCGATCATGCGATCAATCAGCAAGTCAAACATGACTTCTTGCTCGAACAAGAGCTACGAGGGGCACTGGATCGGCAGGAGTTCTATGTCGTCTACCAACCCCAAATCTATGCAGAGACAGGCCAACTACACGGGGTTGAAGCCTTATTACGCTGGAATAACCCACAGATTGGGCAAATTCCCCCCGATGAATTTATTCCTATTGCTGAAGAGATTGGTATCATCGATGCGCTGGGCGATTTTGTCCTAAACCGTGCCTGTCATGAACTCAACACCCTACTCTCTGATGAACCTCGGCCACGCGACTTTGCACTTTCTGTAAACTTATCCGCACTGCAACTGACAAGCCCAGGTTTTCTAAACCGACTAGAGCAAACCTTAGAACGCCATCATTGGCCAGCGTCGCAGATTACTCTCGAAATCACCGAAAGCGTGCTTATTGACGACCTTCCTAACGTTTCGCCCTTGATTCAAACGCTTTGCGCCAAAGGCTTTTCAATATCACTGGATGACTTTGGAACAGGGTACTCGTCCCTGAGCTACCTAAGTCACTTGCCCATCAACGAAATAAAAATTGATAAGCTTTTCATTAGTAAAATGCTTAACTCACAGCAAAGTAATTCTTTGGTTAAAGCCATAATAGCCATTGCCAGCTCATCGAATATGCGCGTGGTAGCTGAAGGCGTTGAAACCCAATTACAGCAAAACACATTAATGCGCTATGGGTGTGACCTTCTGCAGGGCTACCATATTGATAAACCCCTATCAGTACAGGGCCTTAAACAAAAGTACTTCAAACCCCGTTAAATTATAAATGCAAAAGTAGGCCTTACTAGCCCTTATCGGGCCAGTGCCATGCAGGCTCATCAAACAGACTTTGCCCTGTCACCTCGGTTTTCCCTAGTACTTTATCAAGCTCTATACGATGACAGTCGGGGCTTTCACTCAAAGCAGCAATTAAGCGCGATGCATGAGAAACCACCCAAACTTGGGTCTTCTCAGAGACCTGAATAATCAACCGAGCCAAAGCAGGCAACAGATCAGGGTGCAAACTTGTCTCAGGCTCATTCAATACCATTAAGGACGGGGGACGAGGCGTCAAAAGCGCTGCAACCAGCAAAAGGTAGCGCAAGGTACCATCGGACAACTCTCCACCCGCGAGCGGACGTAACAACCCGTGCTGATAAAACTCTACTGAAAAACGCCCATCTTCCTGAGCACACACGTTAACGGATGCGCCAGGAAATGCGTCACTGATGGCATTATCCAGTGCTTCACTTTCACCGATTTCACGGATCGTTTGTAGTGCAGCGGCAAGATCGCGGCCATCATGATTCAACACCGGCGTGCGCGTTCCTAATTGAGGAAGGCGAGCCGGTGCATCGGGATCAGTACGTAAGTGATCGTAAAAACGCCACCCTCGAATAAGCTCACGCATATGCATGATCTCAGGGGCAGCAATAGGGTCTGATAACTGATCAAACATACTGTCAAAACTAGGAAGATGCTGTGAAATCACTTCCCAATCCCGACCCTTTCTTAGTCTTGCCATAGGACCATTGCGATCCACCAGCATCGCTGCCAGTCGAAAGAAATCACCCGCCCAGATCACTTCACGCTTCACTTCAGGGTCAAGCTTAAACTGAGAGCGGGAAGGCGTTGGCAGCCCTAACGATATACTATATCCGTAGGTATCCGTTGCAAAACCTAGGCGCAGCCGCTTCACCTCCTGCAAGGGTCCACCCTGTACAGGCACTTCACCCGTACGCATTCGTTTAGAGACTTTTTCAGGGCCCGCCCAATACGTAGAATGCAATCCACCCTCTTTTGCTAGCGCGTTGACTACGCCACCACCAGCCGTCTCAGCCAGTAGTCTTAGCGCTTTATAAAGGTTTGATTTGCCAGTGCCATTTGGGCCGGTGATCACATTGAGAGGCCCTAATGGCACTACTAGATTCAAAATTGAACGGTAGTTATTAATCGCAAGCGCCGTCAACATACAATGCTCCTTTTAGAAGGTCATCATAAGACGACGAACCAACTGATAAGTTGCCTCAGGATGCTCTTGCATAAAGCAATGCCCCCCTTCCACCTGCGTTAATCGAATATGGGGGTTCGCTTTTTCAGCCCGACGTACCGCAGGCGGTACAAAAGCATAGGTGTGCGTGCTGTGCAAAATATGGGTGTTCACGGGCAGCTTGGCAATCGCAGACCACAGCCCTTTGGGGCAACCGGCAAATATCCGAGCCTCTAACCAAGTGGGGCAACGTAGCTGCCACTCACCTGAGTCATCAGGAGCCGCCGCATGATCGATATAACTATCAAGTGCCTCATTTGTCCAGCGCTTAAAGACACCTCTACCCTGCAAATTTTGTCGTAATACTTCACGGTTAGGCCATTGACTACGCCGCCCTTTTGCTTGCTTAACGTGTGGCAAGCGCCGATTTAAGCCGAGTAAGCTTAAAAGCCTCATTAGGGCAATCATTGATTTCGGGTAGATCACAGGGTCTAAAAGGATATATTGATCAAATGGCCGCACTTGAGTGTGTAACATTAACGTCGTTGAAACCGCACCAAAGCTATGAGCTAACGCAATAGTGGGTGGCGAAGGCCAATCCACACTCAGCGCCTCAAATGCCGCTAAAGAACGATCCGTCAGCGTATTCCAATCATTAAATTGTTCACGCACTGAATGATCACTATCACCATGACCTTCAACACTGTTCAAAAATAGATCATATTCCGGCAGAAAGTGTTGCAGAAAAGGCCAATAGGTCAGATTTGATAAACCCGTCCCATGAAGGAAGTGAATGACAGGCTTACCATTAAAGCCGCACCCCGGAGTCATCCACCCTCTCAGCGTAGAGCTGCCATTATGGTGCTCCCACGGAACTAGCTGTTGTTTCGCTCGACTAATCATCAGAATTAATGGTGGTGTCCACCAACACCATGCGCATGACCATGGGCAATCTCTTCGCTTGTTGCTTCTCGCAACTCACCCACCTCAATCTCAAAGGTTACCGTTTTACCTGCAAGCGGGTGATTGGTGTCGACATCCGCCATAAACTTCCCTACTTTGACGATACTCACCTGCCGCGCACCCTGATCTGTTTGCACCGTGGCGACCATACCCGGCCTCCACTTTTTCGAGCCCTGTAGGTGTTTAACCGGCACACGCTGAATAGCTTCTTCTTTGCGCTCACCATAAGCATCGGCCGGTTCGAGTGTTACAGCAAACGTATCCCCCGTGTCTTTTCCTGCCATCGCCTCTTCTACTTTCGCAAACATATTATTGTGACCATGCAAATACGCCATCGGCGCATCCTTCTCGGTAGACTCAATCACGGCGCCATCACTATCTTTCAATGTGTAGAAAAACTGCACCACGGTATTTTCTGAAATAGGCATCACTTATAACCCTACAAAATAATCAAAATATCAGGGTAACCTTCCCCTGAAACCAAGCACAAAAACGTGCGCACAACCATTAAACTCGTTCCATAATATACTGATTTAGTATGATTTCTTAGTACTATATTGGATAGCAAACTTGAAAAATGCCAGAATGAGATAACCTCCTAAAAAGAATAATTCAGGTATATCTTAATGAGCCAAATAGATGAAGTATTGACTCATCTCCAAACAGAAAATGCTGAGCTAAAACGGCAATTTCAATTCTACCGTGACAGGTACGAACTTAGCCTAGCAGCTTCCAATGATGGCTTATGGGATTGGGACCCGAACACAAACCACCTATTTATATCTGAACGTTGGAAAAAAATCCTAGGGCTTGAGTCTGAAACCCTAGCTCCTCACTTGTCTATTTGGGAGAGCCGCGTACATCCCGAGGACTTACCCGCCGTTAAAGAGGCACTGCAAAAACATCTGGACGGTAATACCGAACAGTATAGCGCCATCTATCGTATCAGAAGACGAGATGGGGCTTACATCACGATTAAAGACCGAGGCAAAGCCACATTCGATAAAGACAGCAATGCGATACGAATGGCGGGCTGCATGACCGATATCAGTGAACAGATTCAACAACAACTCGCTCTTGAAAAAAACGAACAACACCTCAGAACTATCCTCAATTGCATGAGCGAAGGTATCCTCGTACTCGACAAAGAGGGTCAGTTTCTTTATTCCAACCCCAGCTTCTCCAAGGTTGTCGGTTTAAGCGTAGAGCAGGTAGAAGGTAAAACGCCTTTAGACCCCTATTGGCGGGTCATTCACGCCGATGGCTCCCCTTATCCAGGCCATGAGCACCCATCTTGGATAACACTCAAGACAGGAAAACCGATTCATAACGATATCCAAGGTGTTTACACGCCTGATGGAAGGCTTAACTGGATACTCGCCAACTCCGAACCCATGTTAGCACCATCAACAGAAAAAGAGATTAACGGTGTTGTTGTCACCTTCACTGACATTACTGACCAGATAGAAAAAGAGAAAGAGCTAAGTCTAGCTGCCAAGGTGTTTGAAAACTTGCGAGAATCCATTCTGATCTGTGATGCCCAGATGAGAATTCTCCGTGCGAATCCTGCCTTTATAGAATCCACGGGGTTACACGAGTCCACCATTCTTAACGAGAGCATGCTTTTTCAATATGCGATGTCAGGTGAACTACGCTATAAAATCTGTCACAGCGTAAAAGAAAACGGCCATTGGAGTGGTGAGTGTATTCGGTTACGCAATCATCGACAGCACATAGATCATGTATCGATCACTCTAACAAACGATACCTATGGTGATACCGCATTTTACATAGTCCTCTCAAGCGATATAACACAACAAAAAGAATCTGAACGAAAAATCCAAGAACTTGCCTACTTTGACTCCCTCACCGGTTTACCTAACCGCTTAAATATGCAACAAACCCTCACAGAAAAACTCACTCACACCGACAAGAAAAACCAAATAGTCATCATACTGATTGATATAGATCGCTTTAAAACGATCAATGACTCACTAGGCCACCTGATTGGCGATGAGCTACTTATCATGGTAGCCAAGCGAATTAAAACGGTTATTCGTACAAGCGATTTTGTCTGTCGAATAGGAGGCGATGAATTTATTGCAATCATCGATCACGTGAGTGACCAACAAACCCTTGAAACAACGTATCGCATTCTTCAGTCATTACGTATCCCCTACCATATCCACGGCAAACGGATCATGATCACAGCCAGCTTAGGGATTAGTCGAGCCCCCGACGACGGTCTCACAGTCGAAGAGTTACTCAAGCAAGCCGATAGTGCCATGTATTATGCAAAAGACAACGGCAGAAACCGTGCCCAATTCTTTGATAGTGAAATCAGCAGAAACAACCTTTTTTATCTAAAAATAGAAAACGGATTGCACGAAGCGATCACCAGCAAGCAGATATATATCCAATATCAACCCCAGTTCAATTATGACACCCGAACCATCATTGGCATTGAAGCACTGATGCGCTGGAAACACCCCGAGGAAGGGGTACTAAAGCCTTCTGTTTTTATACCGATAGCAGAAGAAACCGGCCTTATCACATCACTGGGATACTTGTTATTAGATACCGTTTGTAAACAAATTGCACAATGGCAAAAACACATACCCGACCTCCCCACAATTGCCATAAATTTATCCCCCAAACAGTTTCTAGAACCTTCACTGGTAGAACGCGTACAACAGCATATTCAACAATATAAAATACAGCCAAGCGCCCTAGAGTTTGAAATCACCGAAAACGCGTTTATGCAAGAAACAGAAACAACGCTCGCCAATATAAATGGGCTGGCAAACCTTGGCTGCCGCATCAGCATTGATGATTTTGGTACAGGTTACTCAAACCTTAGCTACCTAAAACGCTTCCCTATTCATATGATCAAGATCGACAAATCGTTTATAGATGACATCTGCCATGATAACGATGACAAAGCCATCGTTGATGCAGTGATTCGTCTTGCAGCAGCACTCAATATCAACTGCCTCGCCGAAGGCGTAGAAACAAAAGAGCAATTAGCGATACTGCAAGAGATAGGATGTAAAAATATACAGGGGTTCCATTTTAGCAAACCCCTGCCCCCTTACTTGGTGACAGAGTGCATCAAGCAACATCGGCTTACGGATAACTAGCTAGACTTCGATGGGCGCATAAAGACCTTTAGCCAACTCCTTGGTTAGCGCACTGGCTGAAACCGCTTTACAGCCCGACGTATTCTGCCCACTCCACAGCGGAGAAAAATCAGAAGAACCTTGCTTTTCGGCAGCCGAACGCAGTTGCGTCATCTCGATCGAAGCATACGGAAATGCCGGAGCAGCATCACACATATACCCCAACTCACGCATAACGCGGTTAACAATACCCCTTGCCGGTCTGCCCGAAAAAACATTAGTCAGCGCCGTATGCTGAGCCTGACTGCTATCTAACGCGGTACGATGAAGCACACTGGTGGTTGCCTCATCACATAACAGATAAGCGGTTCCAACTTGCACAGCGCAAGCACCCAGCGCCATCGCAGCACGAACGCCCTCACTATCTGCAATTCCCCCTGCGGCAATCACAGGCAGATCAACCACCTTTACCATCTGTCGAACAAGCGCAAACGTGCTCATCTGGGTGGAAATATCATCCGTCAGAAACATACCCCGATGGCCACCCGCTTCAACACCTTGGGCGATAATGCCATCAACGCCCTTAGCAGCTAGCCATTGCGCCTCGGCCAATGTGGTAGCCGATGAGAGCACTTTTGTGCCCCAGCTTTTTACACGAAAGAGCAACTCATCATCTGGCAGGCCAAAGTGAAAACTAATAATCTCAGGTGAAAACGCCTCGATCGCATCCGCAATCTCATGATTGAAAGGCACACGGCTAGCACCACTAGGAGAACTTACAGAGGGAACCCCCAGCTCATCAAAATAAGGCTGAAGTTTCGCTTGCCACCGACTATGTTGCTGCTCACTGTAAGCGGGCATCTCATGACAGAAAAAGTTCAGATTAAAGGGGCGGCTGGTAGCCTGCCGAATAACCTGAATCTCACTCACGATTGCATCCGTGCTCAACATACCACAAGGTAGCGACCCTAATCCCCCCGCACCACAAACCGCAACCACCAGCTTACTATCCTGCACACCAGCCATCGGCGCCTGAATAATAGGCAACTCAGATTTTAAAAGCGCCTTAAATGCCCCACTAGTCATCTGAAGCCCCGCTTGTAAGGAAAAACCTATTAGAGGTACAAGATAAATACATTAATGCTTCCATAGAGTTTTATGATTGGCCGCTAACGCGGCCGAGTAGAACGACTTTGGACTACTGATCGCCTTATGAAACCACCAAATAGACACCGCTGAGTGCAATCGCACCACCAGCAACACGACTCACCATATGCAAATTGATCTTTTGCATAAACACCCCTAAACCTATACCGGCCAAGTGCAATATGGCTGTAGCTAGGGCAAAACCAACAGCGTATGATGCAGCACTTATTGAGACAGGCATCTCAGTACCATGCGCATGACCATGAAAGATAGCAAAGACGCCAACAATAAAACTACTGTATACAAGTGGAAGTTTAAACGTGGCGGCAATCAATACCCCCAAAATCAAAATAGAAATCAATATACCCTCTTCTACAAACGGTATTGCAACCCCAGTAAATCCAAGGATACCTCCTAAAACCATAACACTCACAAATGTGAAGGGAACAACCCATAATGCACGACCACCAATTTGGGCCGCCCAAAGACCCACAGCAAGCATGGCAAGCATATGGTCTGCCCCACCGATTGGATGTCCAAACCCATGCATAAAACCCGTTGTTTCTCCGACATTCGTATGCGCTAACGCAAGACTTGGCAGAAAGAAGAATAAGGTTATGAGTTTAAATAGTGTTTGCCTCATTGAGTTTCTCCTATTACGAAACATGCAACGCTATTGATAAAGTTCTACAGCCACTCAGCACACGCGGCTGTGAAGCTTAACAATACAACTCCTCTCTATTATTGTGAAATCTATTTACATACTCGGCTTTTCTGAGAATGCATCCTTAATAACGAAGGACTGCGTTTTTTTGTCCCTAGCGCAGCGAGTGTTAATGCGCCTGTTATAGCAACCTGACACAGTTGTAGCACCTTGCTACAAATTTTTATAGAAAACTATTAGGAGGCATCTTATGGCAACTGTAAGCGTAAGGCTGGATCAAGCTCTGGTTGAGAAAGCGACCATTATCGGCAAAGCGCTAAACCAAACTATGCCAAAACAGATTGAGCATTGGGCGAAGATAGGTGAAATGATGGAAGATAATCCTGACTTGCCATACGAATTCGTTCAACAGGCAATCATTTCCAAAGCTGAAAAAGAGGCTGGAAAATCGGAGCCTTACGATTTTGGCTAAGATTACCAACGTTTTACAGACAGTTAGTTTCAAGAAGGCGGTAAAGAAGTTACATCCGAGTCAGAAAAAGATTTGGATAAAGCCGTAAAGGTAGTGATGGACGATCCTCTCCTAGGGGAGCAGAGAAAAGGGAACCTAGCATTTCTGCGCGTGTATAAATTCAAAATGGTCAAACAGTTAACTTTACTTGGTTACAGCTACAAGGATGGGACTGTAATACTGGAATTAATAGCACTTGGTTCTCATGAGAATTTTTATCGCGATGTTAAAAAGTTATTCTGACCAATTATTACCCACATTTGCGGCTGGTTTGGAGCGTAGCGGAAAATCAGTCCGACAACATGCGATTATGCGCCTTGCCTTGGAAGCCATTTGATACCATAATTAGGTACTTTTTGGTACTTTTGAGGATGAGATTTATGGCTAAGAACACAAGTATTACCCTTGGTGAGCACTTTGATGGTTTTATCACAAACCAAATTCAAAGTGGGCGTTATGGCTCTGCAAGTGAAGTCATTCGCTCTGCTTTGCGTTTACTCGAAAACCAAGAGACTAAACTGCAGACTCTTCGTCAACTACTTGCTGAAGGTGAACAAAGTGGTGATTCTGATTACGACCTTGATAGTTTCATCAATGAGCTTGATAGTGAAACTAATCGATGAAACCATTTAATCTTACAACTGCAGCCAAAACTGATTTACGTGATATCGCTTTATTTACTCAACGCCGTTGGGGCAAAGAACAGCGAAACATCTACTTAAAGCAATTTGACGATTCATTTTGGCTTTTGGCTGAAAATCCCGACATCGGCAAATCGTGTCATGAAATTCGAGATGGTTACCGGAAATTTCCTCAAGGTAGCCATGTGATTTTTTATCAACAAACAGGAAGCCAACAAATTCGAGTCGTCCGTATTTTACATAAGAGCATGGATGTTAATCCGATCTTTGGCGCATAACTCCCGCAACACCGAACAATTTGGAGCGAAGCGTAAAATTGTTCCGAGTGCTTGCGTTTGATACTCATTGAGCCTTCTCCCTCAGCCTAGACAGATTGACTAAATGGCCTTGTTAGCATTTATTTCGCAGCTTTTCGCCAAGGTTGAATAGTTCCGCCGACCAAACTAAATAGATAATCGCATACAGCGGAGTCCATTTCTAAGCAGGTTTTATATATCAGCTCACAATATGCATTTAGTTGCCCAATAGTTACGTATTCGGTAAATCGCCCATTATGTGCAATGTCGCCTCGAAGAGAGACGAAGTCTTTTATCTCGGTTGAATCACAAGACCACATCTGAGTTATGTCTTCTACCCCAATGTAATTCTTATAAAGTGAGCATCAAACTTGCGAAGGCAAAAATAAACTGTATATTTATACAGATTAAGAAATATATTCACAAGGAGTGTGTGATGTCTTCCAGCCCTTTTATGAATCACCTTCGAAGCGAGTTGCGCATACGTGGCTACAGCATGCCAAACAAGGTCGGCGCTTACCGTCAGTACTCTCTGCCAATGAGGTTAAATCGATTTTTGATCAAATTGAGAGTGAGCGAGATAGGCTGATGTTTGCATTGCTGTATGGTAGCGGTCTTAGGATCAGTGAGTGTCTGAGAATTAGAGCTCAAGATTTAAACTTGGAGCAAGGCAGCCTAGTTGTTCGATGCAGCAAGGGTAATAAAGATCGAACGATTATTTTGAGCAGAAAGCTAGAAGGTAGTATTTCAAAGCAAATTGAAACGGTGAAATTACTTCAACAACAAGACAATTCGTCATCATCTTCATGGCTCAGTACCTCGAAAAACACTCAAAAAAGCAGTTCAATTAGCTAACATCCCAACCAAGCGGGTGAATTGCCATACTTTTAGGCATTCGTTTGCAACTCACCTTCTAATGGCTGGCAGAGACATTCGAACAGTCCAAGAGCTGTTGGGACATAGCGACGTTTCAACAACACAGATTTACACACACGTTATTGGGCAACATTTTGCGGGAACTAATAGCCCTTTAGATGGCATCCTATGATGACACCATAGTCGACTATTCTTTAAAGCTGCTAGAAAAAGCGATATTGCATTACAAAACACCATGAGCTCAAAATCAATATCGCACCTACTCGTAGGTGCTAACCAACAGTTAAGGCTCCAATTTCATTTTTTGAGTAATTCCGCTTGATAAACCCTGAAAGCCCCAGTGCATCGAGCACTGAGGCGATTTGAGGATAATGAGGGCTGAAAAGTTAACACTTTATTCATCCGCATGCGCGTCATCTTCCTTGAGCCTTACATTATCCATCTGATATTAAACCTGTTTCATGATTTGTCCAATCATGGGCGTGTATTCATCACTAAAGTCTCGCTTATCCACACAGTGGTACTTATTTGCTATAGTCTCACCTTAGATTTAGGTAGGTGTGTTATGAAGCGTTCGGTGTTTTTTATTTCTGATGGTACGGGTATTACGGCAGAGGCGTTGGGTAATAGTTTATTAGCCCAGTTTGATGGCGTGGAGTTGGAGAAGATTACATTGCCTTATATCGATTCACCCGAGAAAGCAGCTGTGGCGGTACAGACGATTCAAGCTGCTGCCGCTCAGGATGGGGTCAGGCCGATTTTGATTGATACCATCGTCAATAACGAGATTCGTACCGTGCTCAATGGTTGCGACGCTTTGAAGATTGATGTGTTTTCTACCTTTATTAAGCCACTTGAGCATGAGTTTGGTATTGATTCCTCCTATAGCGTGGGCAAGTCTCACGGTATTGTGGAGGCGACCCGTTATAAAGACCGAATCGATTCGGTGAATTTTGCCATTGATAATGATGATGGGGCGCGTACCAAACAGTATGACCGAGCAGACATTATTTTGGTGGGCGTATCCCGTTGCGGTAAAACCCCTACCTGCCTGTATATGGCGTTACAGTTTGGTATCCGCGCGGCTAATTACCCATTAACAGAGGAGGATCTGGAGCTGGATGGCCTGCCTGATAGCCTCAAACCCTACAAAGATAAACTCTATGGGCTGACGATTGATCCTTTTCAGTTGGCAGCGATTCGCCATGAGCGCCGCCCTAATAGCCGTTATGCTTCGCTCACCCAGTGCGATACCGAAGTTCGTTATGTGGAACAGCTGTTCAAGCAGCAGCAGCTTCCGTTTATTAATACAACGACTTTTTCTATCGAAGAGATATCTACAAGGATCATGGCGGATCGCGGCCTAAAACGTCGCATTAATTAAATTTTCATTTTACATACGGGGTGCATTGGTTTATTTTTGACGAATCGTCAATATAAAACTCTTAGCTCATGTCACCTAAAATTATTGATTCTGCCACACAGCATGCACGTGAAGCGCAAATTCTTGCAGCCGCCTTGCGCTTCATTCAGCAAGAGAGCATTGCCACCCTAACCGTCGACAAGCTGGTTAAGGAGCTACCCTTCTCAAAGGGGACGGTCTATAACCACTTTTTGGGTAAGGAAGATATCCTTCTGGCTTTGTGTAATAGTGGCATGACCATTTTGGCGGAGTTGTTTTCGCGCGCTGAACGTTTTGATGGTATACCTCGCGAGCGCGGTTTAGCGATCCATTTTGCTTACATGCTGTATGCGCGCCTCTATCCAACTCACTTTATGCTGGTGTTATCGGCCAAAACATCCAACATCACCGATAAAGCATCTGAGCGCCAAAAGCAGGCGCATCTTATGTTAGAAAGTCAGCTTTTCGAGCCAGTCGCCTCTATTTTTCAGGAGGCGATAGCGCAAAATCTTATCGATCTGCCCGTCCCTATGACCATTGAGCAACTGGGCTTTGCCTGCTGGAGCATGAGTTTTGGTACCAATGCGCTCTTGCTTGAAGAGGTTGAGCGCTGCGGTAAGCGTACCGGTATGGTGGTTGAGCGGGAGTTATTGAATAACGTTGCCTTGTTGTTTGATGGGATGCGTTTACGGCCCTATAGCCATGAGTTTGATTGGTCCACCACGTTGCACCGATTAAAGCATGAGACTTTTAAAGAAGAAGTAACCCAACTGGAGGCGCGAGGTGTTGTGCTAGCTGTCTGACAACCATCGTGCCAATCGAAAACTATAACGTGATTAGCCGTCTTTAAACGGAGTTATTATGAAAGAGCGAGTCTATAACGCTGCGATAGAGCATCCCATCAAGGTGCTGCTAATCGGCGTGATACTGATCATAGCCGCCGCTGCTGGTGCTAAGAATCTGGTATTTAAAAGCGATTATCGGGTGTTTTTTAGTGAGCAAAATCCGCAGTTAACCGCTTTTGAGTCGATGCAGAAGATTTATAACAAGAGCGATAACGTCGCTTTTATTATCGCCCCCAAAGAGGGGGGTATCTTTACCCCCGATAGATTAACCGCTATCCATGAACTTACCACGCAGTCATGGCAGATCCCCTATTCCAATCGCGTTGACTCAATTACGAATTTTCAGCATACCACGGCGGAAGAGGATGATTTGATCGTTGAGGATCTGGTGCTAGAGCCCGCTTACTTAACACCTGAACAGATGCCGATATTGCAAGCTATTGCCGTTAATGAGCCGCTCATGAAACGGAAGCTAATTTCGGATGATGGCAAAGTCACAGTCGTCAACGTTACTGTTCAATTACCCGGTATCAACCCGGTCGAAGAGGTACCCGAGATCGTCACCAAGGTTCGCGAGCTGCGCGAGCAATTCCTAGCCGCTAATCCTGATATGGATGTGTACTTATCCGGCATGGTGATGATGAACAACAGCTTTGCTGAGTCTTCTCAAAACGACAGCAAGACACTGATCCCGCTTATGTTTGGCGTCATTATCATTGCGATGATTTTTTTGCTGAGAACCTTCAGTGGCACCTTAGCTACGATATTAATCGTTATTTTTTCGATTGTGAGTACTATGGGGCTAGCAGGATGGACAGGCTTTTACCTAACCGGTCCAACAACCAGTACTCCTACCATGGTGATGACCTTAGCTGTAGCCGATTGTGTACATATTCTGACATCATTCTTCTATGAGTTGCGCCACGGAGCCAAGAAAAAGGATGCGCTCAGAACCAGCTTACGCATTAACTTTGGCCCCATCTTCTTAACCAGCGCGACAACCGCCATTGGCTTTTTGAGTATGAATTTCTCAGATTCGCCACCTTTCCGCGACTTAGGCAACATGGTTGCCGCAGGTGTGTTGCTGGCATTTGTGTTCTCAATTACGCTGTTCCCTGCACTTCTCATGCTGCTGCCGGTTAAGGTTAAATCTCGTCCTGAAGGCCATAACGGCGCTATGGAGAAGCTCTCCCACTTTGTGATTGAGAAACGTAATCTGCTGCTGCCCAGTATGAGTGTAGTGATGATCGGGCTGGTGCTGTTTTTACCTCTTAATAAGCTCAATGATGACTTTGTTAAGTACTTTGATACCAGTGTGCCGTTTAGGCAAGCCACTGACTTTATGCAAGACCACCTCTCTGGTTTAACCTCGATGGAGATATCTATCGACTCTGGTACTTCCAGTGGAATTAATGAGCCTGCTTACCTAAAAGCCGTGGATGATTTCAGCGAGTGGTTACGTACCCAGCCTGAAACCGACCATGTGAATACCCTCACAGACATCATTAAGCGTCTTAACAAAAATATGCATGGGGATGATCTGAGCTATTACAAACTACCCGAAAGCCGGGAGTTATCGGCTCAATACCTGTTGTTATATGAAATGTCACTGCCCTATGGGCTGGATCTTAACAATCAGCTTAACGTCGATAAATCGTCTGTTCGCGTTGTAGGCACTTTTAAGAACCTTACCAGTAATGAACAGATCGATTTAGAAAACCGTCTCTATGGCTGGTTTGCTACCCATGCGCCTCAATATGAGGTAACAATCGCCAGCCCTAGCTTAATGTTCTCCCACATCGGCCAGCGTAATATCACCAGTATGTTGCTGGGCATCACCGTTGCGCTTGTGTTGATCTCTGCTTTGTTAGGGTTTGCGCTTCGCTCCTTCCGCTACGGGGTAATCAGCTTACTACCTAATTTGGCACCGGCAGCCATGGGTTTTGGCTTGTGGTATTTTATCGACGGCCAGGTAGGATTAGCGCTTTCGGTGGTTGCTGGTATGACCCTAGGTATCGTGGTGGATGATACTGTGCACTTTTTAAGCAAATACCGTCATGCTCGTGAAGATAAAAACAAAGACTCTATTGAAGCTGTGCATTACGCTTTTGCCAGCGTAGGTAAAGCCCTTTGGGTCACAACACTGGTTTTGGTAGCAGGCTTTATGGTTTTGGCCCAATCCAGCTTCAAGATAAATGCCGACATGGGCCTGCTAACTGCAGTCACCATCTTAATTGCGCTAATTGTCGATTTCTTATTTCTTCCACCGCTATTAATGCTAATGGATAAACGAGCCGCCAAAGCCAAACAAGGAGCAACCGTATGACCACATTTAAATCTTTCTCACACTGGTTACTGGCAGGTGCAGTTGCCTTTACCGCCAGCGCTTCGATGCATGTCGCCGCTGAGACGGCAGAGGAAAAAGGCCTACGTATCTCTCAGGAGACAAAAGTTAAGGATGATGGCTGGAAAGACCTTCAAGCTGAAATGGTGATGGTACTTCGCAATAGCCAAGGTGAAGAGAGCATACGCGAGATTCGTCTTAAATCGCTGGAGATGGAAAATGATGGCGATAAGAGTTTAAGCATTTTTGACAAACCGCTGGATGTTAAAGGCACGGCGTTTTTAAGCTTCTCTCACCCCGTGGGCGCAGATGATCAATGGCTATACCTGCCTGCACTTAAGCGTGTCAAACGTATTGCATCACGAAACAAGTCTGGCCCGTTCATGGGATCAGAGTTTGCTTATGAAGACTTAACTTCATTTGAGATCGAGAAATACACTTATAAGTACCTGCGCGAAGAGGCCTGCGGAGCAGAACAGTGCCATGTGATCGAGCAATATCCTGTCGATAAGTACTCTGGTTATACTCGCCGTGTAGTATGGATTGATCAAAGTGAGCTACGTCTGCAGAAAGTGGTTTTTTATGATCGTAAAGACACTTTGCTAAAAACCCTGACCTATCATGACTACCAGCAATACTTAAATAAACATTGGCGCCCTGATCTGATGAAGATGGAAAACCATCAGAACAACAAAAGTACCGACCTGCGCTGGAAAAATTATCAGTTCAGTACCGGCTTAGATGACTCTGACTTCAATAAGAATTCGTTGAAGCGAGCACGCTAGTATGAAGTCGATCAATACACAGCTTTGTGCCGTATTGCTCGGCTCGCTATTCTCCGGTTTGGTTATGGCAGATTCCGAGGTCGAATTTGAGCTATCAGGGAAGCTCTCTTTAGAAGCCCGAGGCTTTATAGAGAGCCCTGCTTACGAGGGTCAGCATACTGGGCGTGGTACGCTCTCATTAGCCTTTGAGCCCGATATGTATTGGGCGATGAATAACGGAGATGATACCGTCACCTTCAAACCGTTTTTTCGTCTTGATCAGCAGGACAATCGGCGTACTCATGCCGATATTCGCGAGCTGAGCTGGACGCATTTGGGAGACGGTTGGGAGCTACGTAGTGGCTTACGCAAAGTGTTTTGGGGCGTCACAGAGTTCCAGCACTTAGTCGATGTGATCAACCAAAGTGATGCGGTTGAAGATATCGATAGTGAGGATAAACTCGGACAACCGATGTTAAACCTCTCCCTTGTTCGGGATTGGGGGATTATCGATCTTTATCTGTTACCCGGTTTTCGTGAGCAAACCTTTGCAGGACGTTCGGGCCGCTTAAGAGCCCCCCTATTAGTTGATACAGATAATGCTCAATATGAAGCGGGTAACAAGGCGTGGCACACCGATTTGGCAGTACGTTGGAGCCACTCCGTAGGGGATTTTGATTTAGGAACCTATTGGTTTCGGGGCACACAGCGTACCCCTGATTTGTCTCTCGACCTGAGTGGCCCATCTCCCATTTTGATACCTACCTATGTACAAATGAACCAGTTCGGTTTCGACCTGCAAGCGACATTAGATAGCTGGCTATGGAAGGCAGAATTGATCTGGCGGGATACCGATAAAGAGCACTACTGGGCCAGCCAAGCCGGTTTTGAGTACACCTTCTATGGCATTGCTGATAGCGATGCTGACTTAGGCGTGCTACTGGAATATGGCTGGGATCAACGAGGTGAAGATGCCACGGCGCTTTTCCAAAATGATATCTCAGCAGGCGCTCGTATCACCCTCAATGATGCCAATAGCACGGAGTTTTTAGCCGGATTTATCCACGATCTGGATTACCACTCCACCAGCTTTCAGGTAGAAGCCAGCCGCCGTATCGGTAGTGGTTGGAAAGTCAGTGTAGATGGACGCTTTTTCGCTGCAAAAAACAGTCGCGATCCTTTATCCGCTTTGGATGATGACAGCCATATCCAGTTAACCTTGGATCGTTACTTTTAAGCCGGGATACGATGTTACACCATGGCCACCTGAGCCCAGGTGGCCGTTTTTATATGATCTGTCTATTTAACTAACTGGCTGGATTTGCACTGACGATGTAGCACTCCTCGTCGGAGAGGTTTCTAAAACGGTGCGGTATATGGCTGCTAAAGTAATAGCCATCTCCCTCTTTTAATAGATAGACATCAAAACCCACCGTTAGCTCGATCTCACCTTTGAGTACGACACCACTCTCTTCTCCTTCGTGTTGCAGCATCTCTGCCCCCGTATCAGCGCCTGGCGGGTAATATTCTCGTAGCATATCCGTTGTACGCCCCTTAACGGAAGCTCCGACCAGTAACAGTTTCACGTTACCGGTACCAATATTTGGCTGCTCTTCGGCACGGAACACGACTTTTTCAGGCTCCATGTCTTCCAAATCAACGGTAAAAAAGTCACCAATCGAAATGGGTATGCAGGCTAGAATTTTCTTAAGAGAACTGACCGACGGGCTCACCCCGTTTTTCTCAATCATGGAGATTGTGCTATTCGTCACGCCAGCGCGTTTCGCTAATTCTCGCTGCGAGATACCTTTAAACTTGCGGATACTCTTTAATCGCTCACCTACGTCCACATGCTTACCCTACTCTTAAACAATCAGCGCAGTATATCAAAGATGCCAATCGAGACACCCAAAATAGTGTTAGGGTAGCTTACTGCCCGAGCGTATTAGAAACTTAGGGCGGTTAACCCTTTTGTATCACACCTTGGTGACAGAGTGCTTCTAGCGCTTCGTCTTCGATATTCAGCAAGCGCTTTAATACATGCTCACTGTGTTCACCAAGCATAGGTGGCGCTTGCGTATACTCGATCGGGGTATCTGAAAATTTCACCGGATTTGCAACAGACGGCACCTCCCCTGCTTGCTTGTGTCGCAAGGATACCTTCATTTGACGATGCACAACTTGAGGCTCATCAAACACCTGTTCGAGGGTGTTAATAGGCCCACAAGGGACACCAACTTCGGTCAATAGTGAAAGCCATCTTTGGGTGGTATGTTGATGTAAAAGCGGCTCAATCAGAGGTATTAATGTCGCTCTATTTTCAACTCGTTTACGATTGGTTTTAAAAATTTCCATGCAGGCCAACTCAGGCTTACCCGCCACCTCACAAAAGCGCAAAAATTGCTGGTCATTTCCCACTGCCAGAATGATATGACCATCTTTTGTGGCGAACGCTTGATAAGGCACTATGTTGGGATGAGCATTGCCCAATCTTCCTGGTGATTTTCCACTGGCAAGGTAGTTGGTCGCTTGGTTAGCAAGGGTGGCAACACAGACATCCAACAAAGATAAGTCGATGTGCTGGCCTTTACCCGTTTGCTCACGGCTGAGCAGCGCAGCCTGAACAGCATTGGCGGCATATAGCCCTGTCATAACATCCACCAGCGCCACCCCCACTTTCATTGGCATCCCATCAGGCTCTCCGGTCACACTCATCAGGCCTCCCATGCCTTGAATCATAAAGTCATAACCAGCCCGGTGTGCATCTGGTCCATCTTGGCCAAATCCGGTAATGGAGCAGTATATTAAACGAGGGTGAATCTCCTTGAGCGAGTCATAATCCAGTCCATATTTTGATAAACCACCTACCTTGTAGTTTTCTAACACCACATCACTAACTTTGACTAGAGCCTTGATCAACTCCTGCCCTTGTTCGGTGGCGATATCGATCGCTACGGACTGCTTGCCGCGATTAGCCGCGTGAAAATACGCAGCTTCGCTACTTTGTCCATCACTGCCTTGCATGAATGGTGGCCCCCAGCTTCGGGTGTCATCACCTTCACCGGGGCGCTCAACTTTAATCACTTCTGCACCAAAATCCGCCAGCATTTGGCCAGCCCACGGGCCAGCCAAAATACGACTCAGATCCAGTACACGGATATGTGAGAGTGCGGTACTCATCAGAAGAACGCTTGCAGGCCTGTTTGCGCACGTCCCAAGATTAAAGCATGGATATCATGGGTACCTTCATAGGTGTTCACAGCTTCGAGGTTCATCACATGGCGAATCACATGAAACTCATCCGCAATGCCATTACCACCATGCATATCACGAGCCACGCGTGCAATATCCAACGCCTTACCACAATTATTACGCTTCATAAGTGAGATCAACTCAACAGGGCAATTGCCCGCGTCCATCAGCTGACCCATGCGCAAGCAACCTTGCAAGCCCAAAGAGATCTCTGTTTGCATATCTGCCAACTTTTTCTGAACCAATTGAGTTTGTGCCAAAGGTCGGCCAAACTGCTTACGGTCCAACGTGTATTGGCGAGCGGCCTGCCAACAGAACTCAGCCGCTCCCATCGCGCCCCAAGCAATACCATAGCGGGCTTTGTTTAAGCAGCCGAATGGCCCTTTCAAGCCTTCTACATTAGGAAGCAGGTTTTCTTCAGGTACAAACACATCTTCCATGACAATCTCACCCGTAATAGAAGCACGCAATGAGAACTTACCTTCGATTTTGGGTGCTGACAGCCCTTTCATGCCTTTTTCAAGCACAAAGCCACGAATCACATCATCCAGCTTCGCCCAGACAACAAATACGTCAGCGACCGGTGAGTTAGTGATCCACATCTTACTGCCTTTGAGGATATATCCTCCATCGACACGTGTTGCCCGGGTGCGCATACCCGCCGGATCAGAGCCAGCATCCGGTTCCGTTAAGCCAAAGCAGCCAATCCATTCACCGCTTGCTAATTTGGGAAGATATTTTTTACGCTGTTCTTCACTACCGTAAGCATAGATAGGGTGCATAACCAAAGAGGATTGTACGCTCATCGCTGAACGATAACCGCTATCAACACGTTCCACTTCGCGGGCAACCAAACCATAGGTCACATGACTTGCACCCGCACAACCATACTCTTCGGGTAACGTACAACCCAAGAGCCCCAACTCACCTAACTCTTTCATGATCTCTACATCAAAAGTTTCATGGCGATTGGCTTCTAAAACACGGGGCATCAACTGCCCTTGCATATAATCACGGGCGGCATCCCGTACCATACGCTCCTCTTCAGAAATCTGTTGATCAATAAAGAAAGGGTCTTCCCAGTTGAAAGCGGCTTTACTCATTGTGCTGGCCTCAATTTTATTTATTGTGATCCACATGCAGTGCTTTCTATTTTTTAAAACACACTAACAGTGTCATCCCTAGAGATGCTAAGCCCAATTATTGTTCGATATTTTTTACAAAATCAACCTTTCACGCATGAATTTTACTTAACAAAAGTATAATCTTTCGTAAATAAACACAAAAGATGAACCAAAAAAATCATTAATCATTGATTTTTAATGATTTATTTAAAAACACAACAACTAAAACACTTAGCGATAAAAAATTGATTTAAATCAAAAAAAACTATATTATTTTTGACACTATCTATTTATCACTATGATAAAGCCATGGGTGAGTAAACACGTCGTAAAGCAGATCGACTACCGGTACGCCTAATCTTGCTGCATCTCCTCAATCACCCAATCTTTAAACGCTTGCATCCCATAGCTTAATGCACGATTTTTCTGAAAAACCAAATAGAAAGATTTATGGGTATCCAACATGATGTCAAAAGGCATGACTAGCTTCCCAGCAGCAATCTCGCGGGAGGTCAGGGTGCTATCAGCTAGTGCAACACCCAACCCCTCTTGTGCTGCGGCAGTTGCCAATTGGCTACTAGATAACTGTAGCCCCCGACTAAAACCTGTGAATTCGACCCCTGCTAGCTTTAACCACTCTGGCCATTCATGTAGACGCTTACTGACATGAATTAAACTGTGGGAACGCAAATCCGACGGTGTCGCTAACACTTTCCCTGATTCCAACAAGGCAGGGCTGCATACTGGCACCAGCAAGACGTTTCGCAGAAAATACACTTCAATATCGTGCCAATCTCCATGCCCAAAATAGATCGCCATATCCGTATTAGACTTATTGAAATCAATCAATCCGGTCGATGCCGTAATTTGCAACTCCACATCTGGGTATTGCTTTTGAAAGCGGCTCATTCTTGGCATTAGCCAACGTATAAGGAAATTTGGTGCCACACTGATCGTAATCACGTCGTTTTCAGCAGACGTCGTGAGCTTTCTGGTGGCAACTTCTATTTCATCCAAAGCATGCTGAATGGCAACGAGGTATTGCTGCCCCAGAGGAGTCAACTCCACTTTTCTTCGATTTCTGGAAAAAAGACGCTGTCCCAAGAAATTTTCAAGTGACTTAACCTGATGGCTCACCGCTGATGCTGTTATATAAAGCTCTTCAGATGCGGCCACAAAGCTCTGATTTCGAGCAGCAGCTTCAAAAACGCGCAATGTATTGAGAGGGGGGAGACGTCTGATAACCGCTACCTCATTGATGAGTTATTTTCATCATTCTGATGAAATTTGATCGTTTGTGCAAGATACAACTCGACCTTAGTATTAGCCCAACGATTAACAACCTCACTTAGGCACCAACATGAATCAGGAATTGGACATCAAACTAGACAGCAATGGCAATATCGACACTGACTACTACGTTAAAGAAGCTCACAGACTGCGTAGCGAGTACAACGCTGAACTCTTTTCAGCCGCTAAAAAATCGCTTAAAAACGCCATCGTAAGTCTGCTTGCTTTTGAGTTGCCTAAAACATCAACTCGCCGCCCCGCTCATCACTAAGCAAAATGATAGCGCGAGCGAGAAGGTTTTGGGGCCTGCACGGCCCCGAGAACTTTTTTGACAGCTAAGCTAGGCATTTTACACCCTTATCTCCCTATCTATTCTTGTCTATACTGGTATCAACTGCGTATAGAGAGAACCCCAATGAAATACCCCATCATTACAGGCATGGGCCTGTGGACCCCTGAGCACACGATTACCAATGAAGAACTCGTTACTGCATATAATGGCTGGGCTGAGCAGTTTAACGCCCAGCGCGCCAGAGAGATTGAGCAAGGCCTTGTATCCGCCGCTCCCTTCTCAAACGCAGAGTTCATAGAGAAAGCATCGGGCATTAAAAGTCGTTTTGCTTACTGCAAAGAAGGTATCTTGGATATTAACCGCATGCGCCCTTTGATTGGAGAGCGTTCGGATGATGAAATATCAGTACAAGCAGAGATTTCTATTGCGGCTGCAAAAGCAGCACTTCAGTCGGCCAACAAAGAAGCAAAAGATATTGATGCCGTTATTGTCGCATGCTCTTACACACAGCGCGCTTATCCGGCCATTGCCATCGAAGTTCAACACCACTTAGGGATTACTGGCTTTGCTTTTGACATGCTAGTTGCTTGCTCCTCCGGTACCTTTGGTTTGCATCGTGCTTATGAAATGGTAAAAGCTGGCACAGCAAAAAGTGTGCTTGTCATCAACCCGGAACTCACTTCACCGCAGGTTAACTATTGCGACCGCGATAGCCACTTTATTTTTGGTGACGTCGCTACAGCAACCTTAGTTGAAACGGCAGAGCAAGACTGTGCTCAACATAGCTATGAGATTATCAGTACCAAGGCTGCTACTCTGTTTTCTAGTAATATTCGCTCTAATTTTGGCTATCTTGCCAGAGTCAACGACACGGACCCCTTTTCTCCAGACGCATTGTTCCACCAAAATGGTAAGAAAGTATTTAAAGAGGTGTGTCCAATGGCTGCGCAGCATATCACCGAACACTTAAAAGAGAACCAGCTCCAACCTAGCGACCTTCGCCGCTGGTGGTTACACCAAGCGAATATCAATATGAATCAGCTTATTTCAAAACGGTTACTTGGACGAGAAGCGACCCAGGATGAAGCACCTATCGTACTGGATCGCTATGCCAATACCGCTTCTGCTGGCTCGTTGATTGCGTTTAATCTTCATCACGAAGATTTACAACAGGGTGAATATGGCGTGATTTGCTCATTCGGCGCAGGCTACTCAATAGGCAGTTTATTACTTAGGAAACGCTAAGCTCGCAACCGCTGAGCATAGAATAAAAAAACGCACCCTCAACGGTGCGTTTTTTGCTCACGCTAAACTAAATCACGTTTATAGTTTTTCAATAACCGCTGTATTCTTTAAGCGGTCAACAAAGGCTTGATAATCTTGCTGCCCAATACGGCTGCTTAAGAAACCTCCCATTGAGCGTTTTTCTTCTTCACTCAATTCAACCGCTTCGGTATTAACCTTATCTAACAAGACAAGCGCCATACCACCATCTGCTAGATCTGTGGTATCAATAGAGGGTTGACCTTGGGTTGGATGCGGCATTGCAAACATCAATGAGCGCACCTCAGCAGGCAACTCTGCTGCTGCGCGAGAAGCCGCTTCAACACTTTTAACCTCTAACCCAGCAGCGACGACATCAACTGACTTACCCGCCAGCAAATCAGCTTTACGCTGTTCAGCATCAGCCTCAAGAGCCGCTAACACTTTTTCTGCTTTGATTATCGCTTTCAGATTATCAGCGACCTCTTCCAACGTCTGAGATCTTGGCTCAAAATGCTCTTTAACACGCACCACCACTGTACGCTCCCGATCAAGCTCAATAGGCGCACTGTTGAGTCCTTCTTTGATCTGTTCCTGACTAAAAGCGGCATTAATGACTTTCGCATTGCGAGTGATATCGATCTCTCCGCCGCTTCGATCAAATGGAGCAGAGGTCATAATCGTTAAACCAAGGACTTCTGATGGCTCCACTAAGTCACCCGAAGAGAAACTCACATCCGCCAAGGTTTCTAGTTTCTCAACATAGATGGCTTCCACTTTTTGCGAAACCAGATCCTCTGTTAGCTGCTCACGAACCTGCGCTAATGTTGGAGCTTCTTTAGAAGAGACACCTAACAGTTTTATCAGGTGATACCCGAACTCCGTACGCACAGGTTCTGATACCTCACCTTCACTCATTGAAAATAGCGCCTCTTCAAACGCTGTTGCAAAAACCCCTTTACCGTTAACGCCCAGATCACCGCCGGCTTCCGCAGAACCTAAATCTTCAGAGTCAGACTTGGCGACCGCATCAAACGTCTCACCTGCATCAATACGCTGCTTCAGGGCCGTTATTTTTGCTAATGCTGCAGCATCGTCTTGTGTATCACTTACCTCGACCAGAATGTGAGCCGAATGACGCTGCTCCTCAGCTTGGAAGGTAGCCAACATTTGATCATAGGCACCGTTGACCTCCTCTTCACTAACTGAAACGCCGTCTCGAAGGTCATTCTTGTTTAGCACAAGATACTCAACAACCACCTGCTCTTCAGTAGTAAGATTGGCTTTATCTTGTTCATATCGAGATTTTATTTCATCGTCTGATACGCTAATTGACTGCTCGATCTCTGCTTGTGGCAGAATGAAGTATCGAGCATCGCGCGTCTGACGATCCAGTTCAACGATACGTTTTAGCTCTGACGGTACAGTAAACGCTGAAAACTCATAAGCAGTCCGCTGCTGCTCAAGAAGTTTCTCTCGTTTAACCAGCTCTCGATACATCATTGGTGAGAAGCCTGCATTTCTTAATACCGCCTCAAATTGAGCCGCATTAAACTTACCATCAACCTGAAAATCTGGTGTATTCACAATAAGCTGATCGATCATACGATCAGAGATCAACAGTTTTTGCTCTTCCGCTGAAAGAAGAAGAGATTTCTGTTGAATTAAGCTTTCAAGCACCATCCCCCGGATAAGGTTTTCATCTAACAAAGCAGGGTCCGCATTTTCTCCCATCTGAGATAGCAACTGACGTCGTTGTAGCTCTGTCGCCTGATAAAGCTCTTGCTCCGTAATCTCTTCACCATTAACTGTGGCGGGCGCGTTACTTCCCGCGCTTAAGCTAACTAATGATTCGACACCAAATAACGCAAAGGTCACGATGATCAAACCCACTATGACTTTGGCAACAATACTTTGAGAATTATCCCGGATGGATTGCAGCATGTTTCACCTAAAAGCAAATCTAAAATTCAAAAAAAAAGCGCATTCGCCTGAATGCGCCTTTTTAAACTGGCGGAACGGACGGGGCTCGAACCCGCGACCCCCTGCGTGACAGGCAGGTATTCTAACCAACTGAACTACCGCTCCGTATTTGGCTTATATGACCTTGACGCGATCAGCCCTTACTTGTTTACTGCGTCTTTCAGTGCTTTACCAGGCTTGAAAGAAGGCAGTGTCGCAGCAGCAATCTCAATTGGCTTGCCTGTCTGCGGATTACGACCTGTACGTGCCGCGCGCTCTTTAACAGAAAAAGTACCAAAACCTACTAAAGCAACAGATTCACCTTTCTGCAATGCAGAAGTAACAGCCTCTAGCGCGCCATCTAATGCACGACCTGCAGCTGCTTTTGGAATGTCTGCAGAAGCTGCAATAGCGTCGATCAGTTCAGACTTATTCACGATGTTCCCCTTTATCGAGTCGATTATTTTTTATGTTCTGTAGTCCATGCCCAGTACAAATATCTCGCACTTTATACCAACTGGCAGAAACAAGTGTCAAGCGCTCAACCCCTGATTCTGCCTAGCTTTGGCATTAATGGGTATTTATTTGTTCTGTCGAGGTTTTTGCCGATTTTTTTTCGGCGGTGACAGGCTCAACAGGTTCGTCCTTTAACGGCTCAGGTTGATACGTCAAAGCGATCTGTAATACCTCGTCAATCCACTTCACCGGTTTAATCTCTAAATCGGCCTTTATATTATCAGGAATTTCCTTAAGGTCACGTTGATTTTCATCAGGAATTACAACAGTTTTGATTCCACCACGATGTGCAGCTAGTAATTTTTCTTTCAAACCACCAATCGGCATCACCTGACCACGGAGATTAATCTCACCAGTCATTGCCACATCAGAACGCACTGGAATATCCGTCAGTGCCGAAACTAACGCCGTACACATGCCAATACCAGCACTAGGACCATCTTTGGGCGTTGCCCCTTCTGGTACATGGATATGTATATCCTGTTTCTCATGAAACGCAGTAGGAATACCCAACGTTTGCGCTCGACTGCGGACAACCGTCAACGCCGCTTGTATAGATTCTTTCATGACATCGCCTAGGCTACCCGTAGTAATTTGGCGACCTTTACCCGGAACAACAGTGGCCTCGATACTGAGGATATCCCCACCTACTTGCGTCCAAGCCAAACCTGTCACATGACCTACCAGGTTTTCCTCTTCGGCCAAACCAAAACTGTGCTTCTTCACCCCACTGTAATGGGCTAACTCTTCTGCCGTCACAACAACACTTTTAGCAGACTTGCCTAAAGAAATCTCTTTAACGACTTTACGGCTAATTTTAGCAATCTCACGCTCTAAGCCACGAACACCGGCTTCACGTGTGTAATAACGAATCAGACCCAGAATAGCATCATCTGATATTTCCAGCTCTTTTTCCTTTAGACCGTTTTGTTTAATCTGCTTAGGAATTAAGTACTTGCGCGCGATATTTAACTTCTCATCTTCGGTATAACCCGGAATACGAATGAGCTCCATACGATCTAACAACGGACCAGGAATATTCATCGAGTTCGAGGTACACACAAACATGACATCGGACAGATCATAATCGACTTCCAGATAATGATCGTTAAATGTGCTGTTTTGCTCTGGGTCTAGCACCTCTAACAAGGCCGATGCAGGATCACCACGCTGATCCATCCCCATTTTGTCAATTTCATCCAAAAGGAATAATGGGTTTTTAACACCGATTTTAGCCATTTTCTGAATCAGCTTACCCGGCATAGATCCTATATACGTACGGCGATGGCCTCGGACTTCCGCTTCATCCCTCACGCCACCTAACGCCATGCGTACATACTTACGATTCGTTGCACGAGCAATAGAGCGTCCCAATGAGGTCTTACCCACCCCAGGAGGCCCTACAAGGCACAGAATTGGTCCTTTCAGCTTTTTAACGCGTTGCTGAACCGCTAGGTATTCCAGAATACGCTCTTTAACCTCTTCAAGACCAAAATGGTCTTCATTGAGGATAACTTCGGCACGCTTCATATCATGTCGAACTTTAGAGCGTTTTGACCAAGGGATCTGCAGCATCCAATCGATGTAGCCTCTCACCACCGTTGCTTCAGCGGACATCGGCGACATCATCTTCAGTTTATTGTACTCAGCAATGGTTTTATCATGCGCTTCTTTTGGCATACCAGCGGCATCTATGCGGTTTTTCAACTCTTCGATGTCACTGGTACCATTTTCATCCAGATCACCCAACTCTTTCTGAATAGCCTTCATTTGCTCATTCAGGTAGTACTCGCGCTGGCTTTTTTCCATCTGTTTTTTAACACGACCACGGATGCGCTTTTCAACTTCAACCAGATCAATTTCGGCTTCCATCAACGACATTAAATGCTCGAGGCGTTGACGGTTTTCAAGCATTTCAAGGATTTTCTGCTTCTCATCCAGTTTCAGGGACATATGAGCCGCAATCGTATCGGACAACCGGCCGATATCGTCAATATTCTGTAGGGACGACAACACTTCTGATGGAATTTTCTTATTGATCTGAATAAAGCGCTCAAACTGTTCCAGAGCCGTACGCTTATAGACCTCACCCTCTGCCGTTGTAAGCTGCTCAACAGGCAAACTTTCTACTTGTGCGGTAAAGTAATTTTCTGTTTCAAATACCGTTTTAACACAGGCACGATAGTCGCCCTCAACAAGTACTTTGACTGTGCCATCAGGCAGCTTTAGCATTTGTAATATGCTTGCCACCGTGCCTATTTCAAACAAATCATCAGCAACTGGCTCATCATCTGACGCATTCTTCTGCGCAATCAACAGAATCTCTTTGTCACCTTCCATTGCGGCTTCTAAAGCTTCAATCGATTTTTCACGGCCAACAAACAATGGAATGACCATATGAGGGTACACAACCACATCACGTAGCGGCAGTACGGGAAGCTCTACATTAATAACATCACTGGTAGCTTCAAACTGATCCATAATGGATTTTGCCTCTTTGCAGGGCACCCTAAACAGCTGGGCGCGAGAATAAAAACGGACTTAAAAAGTGTCTGAATCAGACTATGGGGGCTAAAAAAAAGAAAACAACCATATTCTGGTAACAATCGAGCCGCGAAAATGCGGTAGTGATCACGCTGCCGCTTGCATATATTTGTTATAGCAAGACATTACGTTTGAGGCAATGTGCGAATAGATTTTGTCACCTATTCGCACCCCTGTATTTATTTGTAGTAAGCGTTGTCCGTTACTGTGTGATCGGTTACATCACGCACACCCAACAGCCCTGGTATACGCTCTATTAAGGTTTTTTCAACGCCATCTTTTAATGTTAGGTCTACAGCGCTGCAACCTTGGCAGCCCCCCCCAAACTTGAGGATAGCTATATAACCATCTGTTTCTTCTACTAATTCTACAAGCTTAACTTCACCGCCATGCGAAGACAGGCCAGGATTGATATCAGAGTACAGAATGTAGTTTATCTGCTCATCCATTGGGCTATCAGCGGATACTTTAGGCACTTTTGCATTAGGAGCCTTGATAGTCAACTGCCCTCCCATACGATCTTGAGCGTAGTCAACCAATGCTTCTTCAAGATAAGGGAGGCTATTTTTTTCAAAGTAAAAACGCACTTTTTCCTTATCCATGATGACATCATCTTCAACCACTTCATCAGGGCGGCAATATGCAAGACAGGTTTCAGCATAAGAAGTACCCGGCTGTGTCACAAACATTCTGACTGCAATACCTTCGACATTTTGCTTTTCTAACAATTCGGCCAGATAGTCCTCTGCGCCTTGGGTAACCGTAATATTCATTTCTAACACCTGAGATACAGATACATAAATTATAACCGAAGGATACACTGATTCTAAACCCGAGTAAATTGATCAGTTATTATCCAGCCAACGTCATTACGCCAATTTAGACTGAGCATTTAACACTAGTGATCATTGCCTCCCTAAACAGAAGATGACACATCTGCTACACTAGCTCTTAGTTGGCAGGGAGTTGTTATATGGCCGAGCATTCCGTAGTTTTTTCTTTCTTTTTAATTTTCTCAGGCGCAGCCGTTCTAGCATCGATTGCCCTCTATACCCGACAACCCTTACTCGTCGCCTACATTGTGCTAGGTGCCTTATTAGGGCCTTATTGGCTTGGCTATATCTCAGATACTGCCATGCTCGCCGACATATCCCACATAGGCATTATCTTTTTGCTATTTTTACTGGGCTTGGATATGCAGCCCTCCCATCTTGTTCAAATGATTAAAAAAGCTACATGGGTAGCATTGGGAAGCTCAATCATTTTCTTAGCTATTGGTTACGGCGCTGGAATTCTATTTGGCTATACACAAACTGAGGCTCTCATTATTGGCGCCGCATTGATGTTTTCAAGCACAATTATTGGCATCAAATTACTACCAACCACCGTGTTACATCATCGCCATACGGGTGAACTCGTCGTTGGCCTACTGCTGTTACAGGATGTTATCGCCATCATTGTGTTACTCTTCTTGTATAGTGGCCAAGGCGATGAAGGCATGATGGGATTCATTAAACCGTTGATTGCTTTACCTTTGTTGATAGGAGCTGGCTTTTTACTCGTCAAATATGTCATTCTCCCGCTAATTCAACGCTTTGATCGGTTTCATGAGTACATTTTCCTATTAGCTATCGGCTGGTGTCTCGGCATGGCCGAGTTGGCTCAATATGCGGGCCTTTCTGCGGAGATGGGTGCTTTTGTTGCTGGCGTTGCATTAGCCACCAGCCCCATATCGCAATATATTGCCACCAACTTAAAGCCCCTTAGGGACTTCTTTTTGATCTTGTTCTTCTTCTCCGTGGGAGCAAGCTTCAATCTCGCTCTGATTCCCCAAATACTGCTTCCGGCCACGTTGCTGGCAGTTATCGTGGTTGCTTTCAAGCCGGTTGTCTTCCGCTATTTACTCAAAACCATTAAAGAGGATGATCAGATGTCTTGGGAGGTGGGCTTTCGTCTTGGACAAATCAGTGAGTTTTCATTGTTAATTGCTTATATCGCCACCAGTGCAGCTCTGATTGGGCAAGAAGCATCCCACGTTATTCAGGCGACTGCGATTCTCACCTTTTTGCTGTCAACCTATGTGGTGATCTTTAATTATCCTTCGCCAATTGCTGTATCTGATAGGTTAAGACGCGATTAGCACACTATATTTTTACTATCTACGCGTGAAACACGGCTAGGCAGGCATTCAGCTATTACTATTAGAGAATATGCGATTCAGAATGTTTCTAGTACTGCATTAACAGGAAACATTCTGAACCAGCTTTGGAGAGTGCTTAGGTTGGCCAGCTCATCAAGATTAGATCAGTGTGCTAACCGCCAAGTCTTACTCAGCAGTTTTAACAACTTCTTTGGCTTGGTCCATCGCCGCCTGAGCACCTTGCTCTACCCCTGCTTTCGCTTCTGATGCTACCTCTGTAGCTTGTGCTGATACTTCTTTGATACCTTCAGCCGCTTTTTCTTTAGCAGAATCTACAACATTTGAAGTCGCTTCTTTTGTCGCTTCAACAGCCGATGATGCAGCTTCTTTTGTAGCATCCACAGCATCGTTAGCTACTGCTTTTGCTGCATCAACCGTTTTGGCTGCCGCATCTTTAGTCGCTGCCACTGCTTCAGCAGAAGCGTCTTTTGCCCCATCAACTACCTTTGTTGCTGCTTCTTTAGCACTCTCAACCGCTTTGGTCGCATTCTCTTTGACAGCATCCATTGCTGACTGTGTAGACTCAGATGCCTCTTTCGCTACTTCAGTTGCGGTAGACTGGGTTTCTTCAACGACTTTTTTAGCATCATCCTTATCGCAACCTGTTAACACAACAGCAGACGCCAGCATAGATGCCACAAGCAGATTGTTGAATTTCATCTTTTTTCCTTATCAATCAAAATAACGAGGTTTATAGAATATCACTCGTGCAAGTGTAGCCACTCATTGCTTAACAAAAGCTGGCTTTAACACTGCAGCGCAACATTTTTTAAACCGGTACATTTACGCCTTTTTATCTTTCACAATACTTATTATCCTACTTTCATGACAACCTACACATTACGCCCTTACCAACAAGAAGCCGTCGAGCGAACACTACAGCATTTTAGAAAAACAACCGAACCTGCGGTTATTGTTCTACCCACGGGTGCAGGTAAAAGTCTTGTTATTGCTGAGCTAGCCCGTTTAGCAAAGGGCAAAGTCATGATATTGGCGCATGTTAAAGAGCTGGTTGAGCAAAACTATGAGAAGTTTATCGCTCTGGGACGTGAGGCCGGCATTTACTCTGCTGGACTAAAGCGTAAACAAATCAATCAACAAATAACATTTGCCAGCATTCAATCTATCTCCCGAAACCTCGATTCCCTGATAGACTCTTACAGCCTCTTGATCATCGATGAATGCCACCGACTTAATGAGGATGAAAATAGTCAATACCAAAAAACAATCGCTCACCTAAGGTCGCTTGATCCTGATTTACGCATTCTCGGGCTGACAGCTACACCCTATCGACTCGGGCTAGGTTGGATCTATCAATACCATTACCATGGCTATATACGCAGTGAAGAGAGTAAACCGTTCAAATTTTGCATTTACGAGCTACCACTGAGATATATGATCGCCAAAGGCTACCTTACGCCTCCGCAGTTAGAAGATGCTGCGATTGCACAATATGACTTTTCCGCTATTACCCCTGACCGCTTCGGCCAACTCCCCGAGAAGCCCGTCAATGAATTACTCACCCGGTGTAAGCGCGTCACTAACGCAATCTGCCAGCAAATTGAAGCGCTAGCAGAGCATCGCAAAGGCGTTATGATTTTCGCAGCCACGGTCAAACACGCATATGAAGTTCTCAGCTATCTCCCTTCACAACGCAGTGCGTTGATCACAGGAGAAACACCGCCTGAGCAACGGGATCAGCTGATCCGCGATTTTAAGTCCCAGCACATCAAATACCTTGTCAATGTGTCTGTACTAACTACCGGATTTGATGCCCCTCATGTTGATATGATTGCCATACTCAGACCAACGGAATCGGTGAGTCTCTATCAGCAAATTGCAGGTCGCGGGCTCAGGCTAAGCCCTGATAAGTCCGATTGTTTGATTATTGATTATGCAGGCAATCAATTTAATCTGTTCCACCCAGAAGTAGGGACAGCCAAACCCAACCCAGACTCTGAACCAGTGATGGTTTTTTGCCCTGTCTGTGAATTTGGCAACACCTTTTGGGGTAAAAAAGACACCGACGGTAACGTCATTGAGCATTATGGGCGACGGTGCCAAGCTACTCACCTTTCTGAACAAGGAGAACTCGTCCAATGTCATTATCGCTTTCGCTTCAAAAACTGCCCGTTTTGTAATGCCGAGAATGATATTGCAGCGAGGAACTGCCATCAATGCCATGAAGCAATCATTGACCCCGATGATCAGCTTAAGAAAGCACTCCAACTCAAGGACGCATTCGTCATGCGTTGTGCTGGCATCAGTCTGGAGATTAAAGCGTCACGGGTTACTGTGATCTACCATGGTGAGCAAGGCGAAACCTTACAAGAGCGTTTCGACTTTACCTCTCCCGGACAACGCAAAAAGTTTAACCTCCTATTCGGAAGACGCTTTCAGCATGCCTGCAAACCCATGCAGTTTAAAAAGGCCTACGAAGTAGGAGAGCTCGCACATCACCTAACTCCCCCTGATTTCGTAATTGCCCGCAAGAAAGGGAAATTCTGGCAAATCAGCGAACGGCTTTTTGATTATGAAGGGAAATACAGAAAGGCCCACCAACTGTAACAGCGTAGGGCCTTATCCTAGATAACGACTAGAGTGATAAATGGCGGTTACTGGCTTTTAGGAACTCTTCTTTCAGCTCTTGATAAGTATGCACGGCAGGAAACTGCGGGAACTCATCGATCACATTTTGCGGCGAATGGAACAGAATACCGGCTTCTGCCTGCATCAGCATCGTTGTGTCATTGTAAGAATCACCTGTTGCAATAACACGATAGTTCAGTAACTGAAAAGCACGAACTGACTGGCGCTTAGGGTCACGTTGGCGCAAAGTGTAATCCGTGATACGTCCAGCCTCATCAACCTCTAACTTATGACATAGCAAAGTCGGATAACCTAACTGCTTCATTAGCGGGGCTGCAAACTCATAGAAAGTATCTGACAAGATAACTACCTGAAAACGCTCGCGCAGCCAATCAATAAACTCGCGCGCACCTTCTAATGGTGCTAAGCGGCTGATAGTGTCCTGTATCTGAGGCAATGTCAGACCATGCTCATCAAGGATCCGCAAACGCTGCTTCATTAATACATCATAATCAGGAATATCACGTGTTGTCGCTTTCAGCTCTTCGATTCCCGTTTCTTCCGCAAATGCGATCCAAATTTCCGGAATTAAAACACCTTCCAGATCAAGACAGGCCAGTTCCACAAGCAACTCCTCAAACAATCGTCGACTTAATAAAGAGCAGGCAATTTAACCTGTTACCTCACTGCTTGCAATGCTGCATCTGGTTTAGAGGTCCGGTAGCACCTGATGCGCAAAAATCTCATCAATTTCAGCACGATTGCTACAACTCAGCACTTGTTGAACCACCTCTTTTGTTAGGTGGGGAGCAAACTGCTGAATAAAATCAAACATGTAGCCACGCAGGAATGTCCCCTTACGGAAACCAATTTTTGTGGTGCTAGGCTCAAATAGATGACTAGCATCCAAAGCCACTAAGTCTTTATCTACATCTGGCTCATAAGCCATCGTGGCGACAATACCAACACCTAAGTTCAATCGCACATACGCTTTGATGACATCGGAATCCACAGCGGTAAACACAACCTTAGGCTCTAGCCCTTCACGCCGGAATGCATCATCCAACTTAGAGCGCCCAGTGAAACCACATACATAAGTCACAATGGGGTACTCTGCCACATCTTTAAGGGTAAGCTTAGAAACCTGCGTTAACGGGTGATCTTTGGGTACAATGACTGAACGATTCCAACGATAGCAAGGCATCATAATCAGATCGGAGAAGTGCGCCATAGCTTCCGTTGCAATGGCAAAGTCGACAGTACCATCCGCTGCCATCTCAGAGATTTGCATCGGCGTACCTTGATGCATATGCAAAGATACATCAGGGTAACTTTTTATGAACTCTGTGATGGTTTTAGGCAAAGCGTAACGCGCTTGTGTGTGTGTTGTAGCTACCGCAAGGCTGCCTTTTTTCTCGTCACTAAACTCTTGCGCCACCTGTTTGATGCTTTCAACTTTTTGTAGAATTTGCCCTGCCACCTCAAGAATAGCTTCGCCAGCGGGCGTCACGCGAGTCAGGTGCTTACCACTTCGGGCAAATACCTCGACACCCAGCTCATCTTCCAACAACCTAATCTGCTTACTAATGCCTGGCTGAGAGGTATAAAGACTTTGGGCCGTAGCCGATACGTTAAGATCATGCCGCGCAACTTCCCAAATGTAGCGTAACTGTTGAAGCTTCATAGTGTCTCGCTCAGGTATCTAAAACTAATAAGTCGTTATTAATACACACCAAAATATAACTGTAAAGAATAAGAACTGCTAATCATAATCGAGCATTGAGACGCCTAATCTCTTCGTCTTGCGTAATCATCCGTTTCTCTAAGCTAGCGATACGCGACTGCAAACGCATCAACTCTTCTTCCTTTTCCTTTAACTGCGTTCTTAATAAATTCTCTCTTCGACTCCAGTCAGAGGCAGCGTGCAGTTGCTTTTGATTCAAGCGCTTAATCTCATTGTCCAATTCTCGCCCTTTATCCTCTAAACGTTTTGTACGATTAGTTTCAGCCAACAAGGCAGCATTGCAACGGGCCAGCTCACGACTTTGCGTGGTCGCTTCTTGCTTGAGGACCTTTAATTCCTCCTCTTGGCTACGAATCTGCGTACGCTGCGTTTCAGTTTTTACATCTTTTTTTGCAAGCTCAGCTTTTTGGTCGTGAATCTCTTTCGTTAACGCCGACTCTTTTTTACCAACTTCATCTCTGAGTTTTTCTAACGCATTTTTATAGTAGCGAACATCAACATCGGCCTTACTGACCACTTCTAAGGCATGGCGCTGCTCATCTTTGATTCTCTGATCAAAAGTGCGCTTAGAGTCCTCAAACGCTTTGCGAAGATGAGCCAGTTCGTGCTCAACATTAGAGCGTATCTGTTCCTCTTGTTTTCGCTGTGTCGTTTCAGAGGTTAAGCTGCTTTTTAGGACCGACATCTCTGCCTCAAGCGACTTATTTTGTGTCAGCAAGTCTTCATTCTTTTTCGACTGTTCACGAAGTCGGTTTTCCAACTCCTGTTGGCGATACTGCATCTCTTTTGCGGTATCGTCTGACAAGCGACGGATTTCATCCACATTTTGGCCAATGCTCTTGCTCTCAAGCATCACCCGAGAAACCGCCTCTTCAACAGCTTGTTGCCAAATACGAGAAAACGCAGCATTTAATGAATCAGGCACATCAGGAATAAATTGCTCTTTATCAAAACTGATTCTTTGCTCAAGCTCTGCTTGCCACAAGGCTAACAAAGGTTTTACTTCATCAACACCCAACCCGGTTTCCATACAAATAGCTTCAAGCGTTGGCGGATTCCCCTTAGCCAACATTTGATCCGCATACTGAAATACCTTATTTTTGATCATTCAGTTGTTCCCTGATACATACTATGTTTATCTGCAAGCGCATCTATTGCTAGTTTCAATGCAGGCTCTAAAGGCGCATGAACCAGCAGCTTTTCCCCCTCAGGTAACGCCACATCTAGCGTTGCAGAATGTAGAAACAGACGACGAATGCCTTGGGATTTCATCACTTTATTGATAGATTCAACGCCATATTTTTCATCACCAATAATGGGGTGACCTGCAAACTGAGTGTGCACACGAATTTGATGAGTGCGCCCTGTGACGGGTTTAGCTTCAATCAAGGTTGCCTCTTGACCAAAGCGCCGTAAAACACGAAAGCGTGTTAAAGAGGCCTTACCATCGGCCTGCACTTTTACGATACGCTCACCTGATTTAAGTTCATTCTTTCTCAAAGGCGCATCTACTTGATTATCCCTTGTTTCCCATTTACCGACGACCAAGGCATGGTAAATTTTATTAACACGGTTCTGACGCAGCGCTTCATGCAAGAAGCGAAGCATACTGCGCTTCTTAGCGATCATGATACAGCCCGAGGTATCCCTGTCCAAGCGATGCACCAACTCAAGAAAGCGCTCCTCAGGCCTGAGCTGCCGAAGTGCTTCGATTAGACCCAAATTAATACCACTACCGCCATGTACGGCCAAACCAGAAGGTTTATTAATAACGATCAAAGACTTAGACTCATAAAGTATAGATGATGCCAATAAGTCCAATAAGCCCTGTCCTACCAATGGCACCTCATTTGGTTCAGCAACACGGATCGGTGGTATTCTCACCAAATCCCCTGCCTGAATACGGCCATCAGGCTTTATTCGCTTTTTGTTAACCCGAACCTCCCCTTTACGTAACAGGCGATAGATCATGCTTTTAGGTACCCCTTTCAGGGCGGTACGCAAGAAGTTATCAATACGTTGTCCTGCTTGATCGCTTTCAACTTCAATAAAACGAACTTTATTCGCAGGCGCTGGATGAGTATCTGACATAGGGGAAGTTATGTTCTCGATTGATGCGGTATAGGTTAGCTGCTATATTGTAGCGTCGCCGAACGCTGTTGGCTTTAGCATTTTGTAAAAAAGGTGCCGGGGAAGCTGTAGAGACGTAATTTCTCACCTATCCGCCCGCCCGTGTACAGCATCGGTAAACATTATATTTTACAGTTTTATTTGAGAGTGCATAAATCCTTACTGAACACCCCTGCTGGGTACAGTCGGAGATGAAGACGCATTAACAGCCTAGAAACTACGCGTTTCACACGTAGACACAAACCCTTAGAAGAACAACATCGGCTGTTTCTTTCCTTCATCGCAGATGCATGACGCGCAGTACTATCATCTATAGCTACTGGCAACTTCACATTTGATCGGCATCGCATGACTGGACCGTGTAACGTTTTCACCAGGCGGATCGTACAGACGGAAGTGCACTCTCTATTTAGCAGAGAACACTAAAAAAATGAAAAGAATGCTGATTAACGCGACTCAGCCTGAAGAGTTGCGTGTCGCGCTCGTGGATGGACAACGCCTTTACGACCTGGATATTGAGTCTGAGAGCCGCGAACAGAAAAAAGCAAACATCTATAAAGGTAAAATAACCCGCGTAGAACCGAGCCTTGAAGCGGCGTTTGTTGACTACGGTGCAGAACGTCACGGTTTTCTCCCTTTAAAAGAGATCTCTCGCGAGTACTTCTCCCGTCAACCGGATCGAGGCAGCCGCCCGAATATCCGCGACGTTTTGAAAGAAGGCACCGAGGTTATCGTACAAGTTGATAAAGAGGAGCGTGGCAACAAAGGCGCTGCTCTGACAACCTTTATCAGCCTAGCGGGCCGTTACCTTGTTCTGATGCCTAACAACCCTCGCGCAGGCGGCATCTCTCGCCGTATCGAAGGTGAAGAACGCGCTCAGCTCAAAGCCGCACTTGATGGCGTTACTATCCCTGACAAAATGGGCATTATCGTCCGTACAGCAGGTGTTGGTCGCAGTTCACAAGAACTCCAATGGGATCTGGACTACCTTAAGACCCTTTGGGATGCGATCAAAGAATCAAGCAACAAGCCTGCGCCTTTCCTGATTTACCAAGAAAGTAATGTAGTAATTCGTGCTATCCGTGACTACCTACGTGCGGACATCGGCGAAGTACTGATTGATCACGAAGAGGTTTACCAAAGCGCGTTGCAGTTTGTTCAGCAGGTGATGCCAACCTATGAGAACAAACTTAAGCTGTATAAAGAGCAGATTCCTCTGTTTAACCGCTTCCAGATTGAGTCTCAGATAGAAACAGCCTTTGAGCGTGAGGTAAAACTCCCCTCTGGCGGTTCCATTGTTATCGATCCAACAGAAGCCCTTGTCTCTATCGATATCAACTCTGCGCGCGCCACACGCGGTGGAGACATTGAAGAGACTGCTTTACATACCAATTTAGAAGCAGCGGAAGAGATCGCACGCCAACTACGCTTACGGGATATTGGTGGTTTGGTTGTTATCGACTTTATCGATATGACCCCTATCAAAAACCAGCGCGCTGTCGAAGACCGCTTGATGGACTCGCTCAAACTGGATCGCGCTCGCGTTCAGATGGGACGTATCTCTCGTTTTGGCTTGCTGGAGATGTCCCGCCAGCGCCTACGCCCTTCTCTAACAGAAAGTCGGGGTACCGTATGTCCTCGCTGTAATGGTCAGGGCTCTATTCGCGATACAGAATCTCTGGCACTTTCTATTATGCGCCTCATCGAAGAGGAGTCATCGAAAGATCGTACTGCTCAGATTCGTGCGATTCTACCCGTTAGTGTTGCGACGTTCCTACTCAACGAGAAACGTCATGGGGTACATAACATAGAGCTACGCCATAATGTGCGCATTGTCATTGTTCCTAATCCAAATATGGAAACACCGCATTATGAAGTAGTGCGCTTACGTGATGATCACACCATCGCAACCACCAATGATGCTAGCTATACGCTACAACAAGACGCCGAGCAAGAGATTGAAGAGATCAAACCCTCTGCACCGGTTAAGCGAGAAGAAGCCGCTGTTAAAAGCGTCGCACCTGTTGCACCAGCACCCGCTGAAACAGTAACCCCTGCACCTGCGGTTAACAAGGCAACAAGCTCGACAACTGCACCTAAAACGGACAAGCCCGCAGGGTTAGTCGGAAAGATTTTAGCGGCTTTAGGGGCTATGTTTGGTGCTAATGAAACTGATAAAAAAGAGGTTTCTAAAAACGAGAAATCGGAAAAAACACAGCAGAAAAACACCCGCGATAATGGCCGTCGTAACCGCAAGCCTCGTCGTGATGGTAGGGATTCACGCAATAATCGTGATGCAGATCGTCGACGCTCTAAAAAACAAGATGAGGTGATCACGGTCACCGCCGAGCAAGCTCCACAAGCCATTGGAGCTTCAGCAGGTGCGAAGCAGAACGATCAAGACGATGATAAAGGCAATAAGCGCCGTCGCCGTCGTACACGTCGTGGCAGTGAAGATAAGCAAGAACGTAATGAAAGCACAACCTCTGAGGTAAAACAGGATCAAAACGAGCAAAACATGGATGAAGCGCGCAGCCGAAACCGCGGCCGCCGTCGCCGTGGCAATGAGCGAACAGCTCCACGCTCATTGGTCGAAGACTCTGAAGCGTTGAACCCTGTACAAGCAGTATCAGCTGTAGTGGCTACCACCGAGGTAGAGGTAGCGGAAGCGGTAGAAGCCGTAGCACCCGAACAACTTAACAGTGGAAGCTCTCCAGCACCTGAAGCAGTCGAAGCCGAAGTCAAGGTGGACGCTGTTGCAGAACCGTTAGTGCCTGCAACCTCTGAAGAGAGTGATAGCACACCTACCGAAGCGCATGCTCTCCCGACAGCCGACTCCGAAACAGCTGAAACAACACAAGAGCCAACTGAGGTCGCACAAACCACTGATACTGATCTTATTGAGGAAGCAACCTCAACGGTAGAGGCCAAAGCAACCACTGAAGAAGTGTTACCTGAATCGTCTGAAGAAGCTAGCCAGCCTGCTAATGATGAAATCAGCACAGAAGCGACTCAGAGCGTCGCCGAAGTAGTTGAGACTAGTGAAGCAGAAGCAGAAGCAGAAGCAGAAGCAGAAGCAGAAGCAGAAGCAGAAGCAGAACAGGTTACTCAAATCGAAGAGGCAACTGAAGAAGCGGTAGAGCAAACTCAGGTTGAAGCGTTGGTGAGCGAAAGTACGCCAGCTGAAACCGAGTCCACTGACAGCGCCGAAGCAACAGCAGACGCAACACAGCCAGAAGTCTCTATTGAAGAGGAGCAACCTGCTCCGCGCAGACGTCGCTCTCGCCGTGCAGCTAACGACCCTCGCGAGATCCGTCGTCGTGAACAAGAAGCTGAGAACGCCTCTACTCCAGAGTAGTGCCTTGCTCGAAAACAAAAAAACCGGCGCTAAGCCGGTTTTTTTATTGCTCAGTGCCCACATTCAAACAAGCACGTCGAGAGGACGAGTCTAGGGACGGTTAAACGTCTGCTAGCGCATCCACCACATACTGAGGCAATGCAAATGCTCCCTGATGCATCTCAGGATTATAGTAACGTGACTTAAAGCCAGCTTTCTCAAAACGTGCTTGCAAGGTTTCTAAATCAACACGACGTAACTGCGCATTATCAGAACCCCAAGCCAATGTCATATTACCACCGATATAGGTAGGCACCGCCGCACAATAAAATGACTGATCAGCAAAGTAAGGGCTTAAACGACGTCGAGTCGTTTGCACCTCTTCAATTTGCATAAAGCTAACGCCATTTTGAGCAACAAAGACGCCACCTTCATTTAGGCAGCTTTTACAACCTTCATAAAAACGACTGCTGAACAGCACTTCACCCGGCCCAACCGGATCGGTACAGTCAGAAATAATAACATCGTATTTCTCAGCCGATTCACAAACAAACTCAATACCATCGGCAATAACGATATTCGCTCGTGGATCATCAAAAGCGCCATCAGAATGTTTAGGTAAATAGGTTTTACACATATCGATGACAGCCTGGTCAATCTCAACCTGCGTCACATGCTCGACTTCAGGATGTTTTAAGACTTCACGTAAAATACCACCGTCACCACCACCGATAATCAAAACACGTTTTGCATCACCATGAGCGAACAATGGCACATGCGTCAGCATTTCATGATAGACAAATTCATCACGCTCGGTTGTTTGGATGATGCCATCCAACGCCATCACCGTACCAAACTCCTGATTACGGAAAATAATCAAGTGCCAAGAATCAGTCTGTTGCTCAAACAGCACCTCATCAATCACAAAAGACTGACCATAAGTGTCATACAGTTTTTCTAAGTAGGAAGCCATCATCTCAATCCTAAATTAACCAAGACGCTATCTTACCAATTTCTTTTCACAGTATTAAGGCATATTGCATATCAAGGTCAGATCACCGAGCATAGGCAGCTCTTTCACAAATAAGGATATTCAGGTCGCTATGTCTACTCATCCCGATGCAGGCAAACTGTCTCCTACCGATAGTTTGGTCAATATTCCATCACTGATCTCGGCGTATTATCGACGCCACCCCAATATTAAACAGTTTCCAGCCCAACAGGTCAGTTTTGGTACTTCGGGACATCGGGGCTGTTCATTTAAAACAACCTTCAATGAACATCATATATTAGCGATCTGCCAGGCGATTGCTGAGTACCGAAAACAACAAGGTATCACTGGCCCACTGTATCTCGGTAAAGATACCCACGCACTTTCGGAAGCGGCATTTCAGACAGCACTGGAAGTATTGACCGCTAACAATATACGTGTACGCATCCAAACTGGCGATGGTTATACGCCTACACCCGTTATCTCCCATGCAATCCTTACTCATAATCATAATCAATCAGACACAGCCGATGGCATTGTTATAACCCCTTCTCACAACCCACCTGAAGATGGAGGTATTAAATACAATCCACCTAAAGGGGGGCCAGCGGATGAGGATATTACCGATTGGATAGCACAGCGTGCAAACCAACTGCTCGCTGATAGGCTCGCGGGCGTGAATCGGCTTTCTGCTTTGCAACTAGACGATAACCCTTTGATTGAATCGTTTGACTATATCAATCACTATGTAAACGACCTTGCGAAGGTGATAGATATGCAAGCCATTTCTGATGCAGGGGTTCGCATTGGTGTCGACCCGATGGGTGGATCAGGTTTACATTTTTGGAAACCGATTGCCGATCGTTACAATCTGAATATTGAAGTCGTCAACGATAAAGTCGATTTCACCTTTGGATTTATGCCTAGGGATAAAGATGGCCGGATCCGAATGGATTGCTCATCTCCTTACGCGATGAGTAATCTGCTGGCACTCAAAGATCGTTTCGACATCTCAGTCGGTAACGATCCTGACTACGACCGTCATGGCATTGTCTGCGCATCATCTGGGCTGATGAACCCTAATGCTTATCTTGCGGTAGCTATCGAGTATTTAGCCACCCACCGACCCAACTGGCCAGATCATCTACAGTTTGGCAAAACGTTAGTTTCAAGCGCAATGATTGATCGTGTTGTAGCAGGACTTGGGAAAACACTCTGTGAAGTTCCCGTGGGCTTCAAATGGTATGTAGATGGCCTCTACAGCGGCGAGATGGCATTTGGCGGAGAAGAAAGCGCAGGTGCAGCCTTTTTACGTCGTGATGGTCGTGTTTGGACGACCGATAAAGACGGTATCATTCTTGCCCTGCTCGCCGCAGAGATACTGGCGGTTACAGGCAAAGACCCACAACAACATTACGATAACCAAGTGGCTCGCTATGGCTTACCTCGTTATAAACGTTTAGATGTTGCCTGTAGCAGTGAGCAAAAAGCGTTACTGAAATCATTGAATGCTGAAGCTGTACAAGGCGACACCCTAGCTGGCGATCCCATCACCAACATTCTCACCCATGCCCCCGGAAACGGCGCAGCTATCGGTGGTTTGAAAGTAGAAACAGCCAATGGGTGGTTTGCAGCCCGCCCCTCAGGTACTGAGGATATTTACAAAATCTACCTAGAAAGCTTTGTATCAGAGTCACATCTACAGCAATTAGAAACGGATGCAAAAGCGCTCGTAAACAGTGTGCTAGCATAGCTTTATCTTAACCGGCTCATATCACATGGGCCGGTTATAGCATTATGCTGTTGGCAAAGCGCTATTCAGCTGGAGCATAGTTAGAGTAATCACTGTATCCTAGATGCGTTCCGCCAAATAATTGATCCGCCTTAAAATCCGCTAGCGGCCATCCTTGGTGAACCCGTTTTGGGTAATCAGGATTAGCTATAAACGGACGACCAAAGGCGACCAAATCCGCCAAATTTGCTTGGATAATCCAATCCGCTTTCTCTGGGTCATAACCACCTGCGACAATGATGGTTTGCTTATAATAATTACGTAATTCATGGCGAAATTGTTCCGGAACTTGGGGAGCATCATCCCAATCGGCTTCGGCTAAATGCAGATAACTCACACCTATACGATCCAATTGCCCCGCCACATATAAGATTGCCGGAATAATCTCTGGGCAGTTCATCCCCCGTGCTGTGATATAAGGCGCTAAGCGAACACCGACTCGCTCTGCACCAATCTCATCGCTAATCACCTGCGCCACATCAATCAACAGCTTCGCTCTTCTCGCTATATCACCACCATAGACATCTGTTCGTGCATTCGACGTACTACGTAAGAATTGATCTAACAGATAACCATTAGCAGCGTGAATCTCTACACCATCAAAACCTGCGGCCATCGCATTGATAGCGGCTTGACGGTAATCCTCAACAATATCTGCGATCTCTTCTAACGCGAGTGCCCGAGGTGTAGGGCATTCCACCATGCCGCCTTGCCCCGTTTCATCAGCCACCCAAACCTGGGCTTCAGGATTGATTGCCGAAGGCGCAACAGGAAGCTCACCACCATGAAACGAAGGATGAGACATACGCCCAACATGCCATAACTGCAGATAGATGACGCCACCCGCCTGATGCACGGCTTCGGTGACTTTTTTCCAACCCTGAACTTGCGCTTCGGAATGGATACCCGGTGTAAAACTATACCCTTGCCCCTGAGGTGATATTTGTGTGGCCTCAGTAATAATCATGCCAGCGGACGCACGCTGGGCATAATATTCAGCCATCATCTCATTAGGAATATTTCCCGGCTGAGTTGTTCTACATCGCGTCATAGGTGCCATGACGAAACGGTTTTTTAAATCTTGCTGACTCAGCGTATAGGTAGAAAATAGATTCATGACTCATCCTCTTCTCAAATATGATTTGAAGTAAGCCTAACCTACCCATAGCACAGCAAAAACATGAAAATAAAACTTTGAGTTTCAATTTTTTTTTGATAATTAAATCAGCGCTTCGGTAGTACCCAATGAGGCCGTGGGAAATGACACGTATATCCGTTGGGGTAATGCAGCAAATAGTCCTGGTGCTCAGGCTCTGCCTCCCAAAACTCACCAACTGGCTCGACCTCAGTGACAACCTTACCTGGCCATAAACCAGACGCATCAACATCCGCTATTGTCTCTAATGCCACCAATTTCTGGTTTCATCAACATAGTAGATTGCAGAGCGGTAGGACTTGCCCACATCGTTGCCTTGACGGTCAGGTGTGGATGGATCATGAATCTGAAAGAAAAACTCTAACAACTGCCGATAGGACATCAGGCTTGGATCAAAAATAATCTCTATCCCTTCCGCATGGGTACCATGATTTCGATAAGTGGCATTGGGAACATCTCCGCCGGTATAACCTACACGCGTCGATTTCACACCGGGGAGCTTTCGAATCAAATCTTGCATACCCCAAAAGCACCCACCTGCTAATACAGCTCTCTCTTGCGACATAACTACTCTCCGTTAGCTGTTTACTGATCTACCGTTGTGTCTATTAGGTCTTATCCGCATACATCTGAGTCTTCAACATCATAAAGGTTCTCTGCTTCTTCATCATAATCAAACGCTCCGAGAAAGGTCAGATACGGGTCCTTCTCCACGCCTGATATTTTCACGCTATATTCCATTTCAAATAGCAGAACAATCCAACTAACCTCCTCCAGCTTCTTTTTTCTCGCTTTGCTCAAGAGTGGTTGAATATAAGAGGTTGAGAAAGAGCACTCCCCAGCCGCCATTTCAATGCTAACTAGTCCCTCTTGCGTACCATTGGTTTCTAAGTACTCTGGTTTGAAATACTGAAGATTGAAGTTACGCGACCATTGATTAACCGCTCGCGTATTCTTTTTACTAAAGGTTTCTTCAAAATAAGCATCTGGCACATCTTTATAGGGCACCTGAGAAGCCCAAACGGACACTTTATACTTTTTAGTAAAATCGTAACCACCCGCTTTTTGGGGCTGTTGATTTTTATCGCCCACACGACACTCCTTGAAATTAATCACCGTCGCACATGACACGCGTCGGCTAAAAAATGGTTAAATGCGTCTAAAACAACATGACTAACCAGAAACGATGAAAAGAGACGACATTGAACAGCTGGATCGCTTCGCCACTTGGTTAGATAGCTCAATCCGCATACCCGGCACCCCCTGGCGAATTGGTTGGGATGGTATCATAGGTCTGATCCCTGGCGTTGGTGATTTGGCTGCTGCCAGTTTATCGGGTTACCTGATCTATCGCGCCATTAGGCTGGGAGCATCAGCAAGTGTGATCTTACGTATGCTCTTTAACCTTTTGCTAGAGCTTATTATCGGCGCCATTCCGGTACTAGGTGATCTTTTCGATTTTGCCTTCAAAGCAAATCAACGCAACATGAAAATCCTTAGAAGTCACTTAGAAAAAACCTAACCTGACCTAACGGTCCAAATTTACCCTCAAAAATGTTATGGTAAGGGAGCTTTGTTCTATTAGTACCTAATAGAACAAGGGCTTTTTCCTTTAAATTAATCGTAATGAGAGTTTAATGAGTGAACACAACGATAAATACAGTATAGAGAGTACCGATTACACCGTTGGTCAGGACAACGTTCAGAAGTGGGGTTTTGATGTTCATAACCCCGTCTTTGGAACCAGCGCCGCTTTAGTCATACTCTTCCTTATCGCTACCCTTCTTTCCGACCCAACCACAGCCAAAGAATACCTTGATGGCTTAAAGTGGGACATTATTGGCACCTTTGATGTGTTATTTATGTGGTCTGGTAACTTTTTTGTCATCTTTTGTCTTTGTCTGATTGCATCTCCTTGGGGCAAAATCCGCCTAGGAGGCCACGGTGCTAAACCTGAGCATTCAACTTTATCATGGCTGGCGATGTTATTTGCCGCCGGTATGGGTATTGGTTTGATGTTTTGGGGCGTTGCCGAACCTGTCGCCTACTTTACGGGTTGGTATGAAACCCCTTTAGGCGTTGAAGCACGCACCCCTGAAGCAGCGCGTATGGCACTTGGCGCCACCATGTATCACTGGGGACTTCACCCATGGGCTATTTATGCAGTTGTAGCATTGTCCCTCGCCTTTTTTACCTACAACAAGGGATTGCCACTTTCTATCCGTTCGATCTTCTACCCACTGTTAGGAGATCGCGCATGGGGCTGGCCAGGGCATATCATTGATATACTTGCAGTGCTCGCTACCTTATTTGGCTTAGCAACCTCTCTTGGGCTTGGGGCTCAACAAGCGGCAGCGGGTATCAATCACGTCTTTGGGGTTGAAGCCAGTATCGGCTTACAAATTGCCGTCATTGTCGGTGTAACGTTGCTAGCTATCATTTCCGTTGTTCGAGGCATTGAAGGCGGTGTAAAGCTATTGAGTAACGTCAATATGATTATTGCCTTCGCACTTTTGGCGTTTGTTGGTTTATCGGCTATCGCTATTTCCTTGGGTACAATTCCAACCACCATCGGAGCTTACTTAGAAAACATTATCCCGCTGAGTAACCCTCATGGTCGTGACGATGAAGCGTGGTTTCAAGGCTGGACAATCTTCTACTGGGCATGGTGGATCTCTTGGTCACCTTTTGTCGGCATGTTTATAGCGCGTGTTTCATCAGGCCGCACCATCCGTGAATTCCTGATCGCTGTACTACTCATCCCTACCAGCGTCACAATAATCTGGATGTCGGTTTACGGAGGTATCGCGATAGATCAAGTGATAAATGGCATTGGCGCACTAGGCACGGACGGACTCACGTCTGTACCGCTCGCCATGTTCCAGATGTTTGATGAGATGGCTATGGGCAACACTCTGTCAATCATTGCCATTATTTTAGTGCTGGTATTCTTTATTACTTCTTCTGACTCTGGCTCACTGGTAATCGATAGCATCACCGCAGGTGGTAAAATTGACGCTCCCGTGCCACAACGTATCTTCTGGGCAAGCGTTGAGGGGGCTATTGCTGCTGCACTACTGTGGATTGGAGGAACGGAAGCTATTCAAGCCCTACAGGCTGGTGCCATTTCCACAGGCTTACCCTTTACTATCGTGCTGTTGCTGATGTGCCTCAGTTTGATACTGGGTTTAAAAACAGAAAACAGACGCTAACCTACATTCACAAAGCTCGGCATAAGCCGAGCTTTTTTATACCCAATAGGTTTTCACCGCATGATCCGCACTAAAGTGATGGGCGATTTGCGCTTGAAGCAATTCTGCTGTGGCAACCGCATCGGTCAATGCGTGATGAGCATCATAGTGTGGAAGGTTATAACGCCTACGACAATGCCCCAAACGAACAGAAGACAGCGGTTTTTTAAGCAGTTTCTGCCAGAAACGTTGCTGACGTTGCAACATGACAGATTCCAGATACATGGTATCAATCATCGGAAATAGAACAGGCTCTTTCAATATCGACATCACCGCTTTATTAAGAAATGCTCGCTCAATATATCGGTAATGTACAACCACCAGCTTCCCCGCGATCGCATCCAACACCTGATCTAAAACGCTCTCCAGAGGCGGAGCCGACTCAACTTCCGAATGGGTAATGCCGTGAAATACAATAGAGTCTTCGGTCATCTCCTGTTTGGGTTTGACAACCCAATGTTTTGATTCAGCGCAGTAGATACGGCGCAGGTCAAAAGGGACTAAACCAATACTGACGATTTCCGCCTCATCTAAGGACAGGCCCGTTGTTTCAAAGTCCATAGCAACCATCGGAGCCTGAGCGATTGGCGTATCAGGGTGAAGAACCCCATGCTGATAAAAATCAAAAAGCATACTCGACTGGCACTGAGCTGCCCGCTGCCCGTAATAGTGAAGCCAGTCACTGGGGATTGCTTCACTATGACTCAATGTTTGGTTCCTTTAATTGATGCGTTCGCAGTATAACGAAACTTAAGGAAGTTCTGAGCAGCACTTACCACCTGAAACGCTTCTTTAAGATTGCGGCGCTCAAAACGAGATAAATTATCCGGCTCAATATTATTATCAGGCGCTACCTTCTGCAGCACGTCTTTGGCTTGGTGTCTCACCCTAACGATCGAAAGATACTCCAGTGCATCACTTAAATCTTGAGCACTACCTTCAGGGAGCAATTTAGCAGCGATAATATCGTCCAAGCGCTCAAATGAGTTACGTGCTCTGGAACCAATTGCTAATGCGTGAACACGAATAACATCCGTCAATGGCGCGGTACCGCGCCTTTTAAGGTTGATAGAGTTATTATGTCGCCCGTCTTTTTCCATCACAAAGGCCTTAAAGAACCCCAGTGGCGGCGTTCTTAACAGCGCATTACGTGCTAACGCCGCTAAAAACTTACGATTATCCTTAGCTTGCACAGCAATATGACGACGCAGCTCTGTTGCCCACTGCTCCTTACCCCACACACCATCAAGATCAAAAAAGATAGAGCAATGCAGTAAAGCCTCTGGATCAGGGTTTTCGATCCACTGGCTGAATACATGCTTCCATTGGCTGAGTGTCAGTTGCCACTTCGGGTTGGTTGCCATGATGTCACCGCTACAGTAGGTATAACCGCAGGTATTCAAACCATCACAGACAAACTGGGTCAGTGCCGTAAAATATTCACCATGCAACGATGCATCATAATTATCATCCAGAATAATGGCGTTATCCTGATCTGTCACCAGCATCTGCTCATCTCGTGCCATAGAGCCCAGCGCCAAAAAACAGTAAGGTACAGGCGGTGGGCCTAATGCTTCTTCAGCCAATTCGAGCAAACGCTGTTTGAAGCTTCGTCCCACCACCGCCATGGCTGATCCAATCATATGAGAGTTAGCATCTTCGTTCACCATACGCACAAAAGCATCAGGTACAAACTTGGCATACTCTGCCAAACCATCCACACTTTGTTGCGCAAAAATCTCGCGAACCAAAAACAAACTGCTCTGGGACTCATAACGCACAATGTCTGATAACTCTATAATACCGACCGGCTTTTTCTTTTGTAGTACAGGAAGGTGATGGACATTGAAGCGCAGCATAGCCAGCATCGCCTCATAGACATACGCATTTTCATCCAACACCACCATATCGGTGCTCATCACCTGCCCAATTGGTGTTTTCAGATCCAGACTTTCTGCCACCACACGGGTAATAAAATCTCTGTCTGTGACGATACCAACCGCCTGACCATCATCATCTTCGGGATCACTCTCGATTGGCTTATCGGGATCGGTAATCAACAATGCCGAAACACTCTCCTGTGTCATTAACCGTGCAGCTTCACTGACAGGCGTATCTTTACTGACGGTGACCACATCACGCATTAACAGGCTTTTCACCTTATCGGTGGTCAGATCATTTTTATTAGTTTGATCCGTAATCGACTTACGTAACAAGTCGGCATTATCGACTTCGAAATAATTGGAAAAGCCCTCATATTGATCACAATAATCATTAAAAAGGTCGGCTGGGATACAGTAAAGCAAGCTATCCTCTAATGCTTTTGTGGGGAATCGCACACGGCCTCTCATCATCAACCCCATCTGCCCGAAGATGCCACCTGCATCAAGCCGGTTATATAATTCACCGTTTCGTCTGAAGGTCTCTACTGCGCCGCTACGGACAACAAACAAATCGTTCACCGGCTCCCCATAACTGAGAATATCGCTACCCGCAACGTAATAAGCGACTTCAACCTGCTTAGCCAATTCAGCTAACGCATCATCGGGAAGCTCATCGAAAGGGGAATAATCCGCCAAAAAACGCTGTATCTCGATCTGTTCGGGCTGCATGTTACCTCCACTGATTATCGTTACTATGAAGATTGAGGGGTGTTCCACTGTACGCTGAACAGATCGGCGCGGCGGTCTTTCAAGTTATTGACCGAACCTTCACTACGAACTAACTTGAGCTTATCCAAATCCAGATCACTAAACATAATCATCTCTGTATTCGGGGTTGTTTCGGCCATCACAGCATCATGGGGGAATGAGAAATCAGAGGGCGAGAAAACCGCTGCTTGCGAATATTGAACATCCAGATTTTCAACCTGCGGCAAATTACCGCAACTACCACAAATCACCACATAGCATTCGTTCTCAATAGCACGTGCCTGCGCACAATGTCGTACACGCAAATATCCATTTTTGGTATCTGTCCAAAAAGGTACAAACAATATATCCATATCCTGATCCGCCAGAATACGCCCTAACTCAGGGAACTCCACATCGTAACAAATCAAAATGCCAATGCGCCCAGCATCGGTATCAAACACTCTTAACTGATTGCCTCCCTGAATTACCCAGTCACGGCGCTCATGGGGTGTAATATGCAACTTGCTTTGTAGCTCAATCGTGCCATCACGGCGGCATAAATAGCTAACATTGTATAACAGGTCATCTTCAACCAAAGGTAAAGACCCTGTAATTACATTGATGTTATAACTCACAGCCAATTGTGACATCTCATTTTTAAAGCGCTCCGTAAAGCCTGCAACAAAACGAATCGCCTCTGTCTGATTACGCTGGTTTGGGCTAAGACCCATCAAGGGCGCATTGAAAAACTCAGGAAACAGCGCAAAGTCACTCTTGTAGCTAGATAAAGCATCAATAAAGTACTCAACCTGCTTTAGCATCTCCTCGACGGAGTCCACCTCACGCATCTGCCACTGAATCGCACCGACCCGCACAACGGTTTTGCGGGTTTCAATGACCGTACTTTCGGGCTCGTAAAAGATATTTCGCCACTCAAGCAAGGTCGCATAGCCCTGAGATTTCTCATCCTCAGGCAAGTACTGCTTAAGAAGGCGGGTTACCTGAAAGTCATTAGACAGTTGAAACGTTAGGATTGGGTCATAGATACGCTTATGATCCACCGCTTCGATATACTCAACAGGCGACATCTCATCGGCATGTTGGTAATAGTTAGGAATACGGCCACCCGCAAGAATGGCTCTAAAGTTATGCTGGCGACACAGGTCTTTACGCGCTTCATATAAGCGACGACCTAAACGATAACCACGGTAATCTTTATGAATGAGTACATCCAAACCGTACAGCGCATCTCCTTCAGGGTCATTCAAGATCGTCTCTTTAGCGCTGATTAAATCATCATAGGTATGTGGATTACTAAAACGCAGGTAGTTAACCTGAACCGACAATGCCACCCCCACAATCACATCGCGATCAACCAAACAAATCTGCCCTTCGGGAAGATCAGCTATCAACTTAAAGATCGTATGCTCCGGCCATGCACCGCCGATGTCATCATAAATAGAGTCCATCAGCGCTTTTAACTGCGGATAGTCAGACTGCTCTAAATTACGTATTTTCAGGTGTAAATCTTCAAACATGTTGTTTCCTTTTACCCACTCATCCCCCTACTCTACCTGATAGCAATCAATCTGACAGCGGCGGCTAGTAGATTTTATGGATGATACCAATAAGGCATGTCTCGCTTTGTCCACTTCGCAAAGCGCGACTTATCACCCTGATAAAACTGGCGATACGCTAAAACAGGATCTCCCTCGACTTTATACTCATCCGGCATAGCCTGTGCGAAAGGCGTCAACCCGGAACTCGGGTACTGAAAATCCCGGATTACCGATAATACCGCTATCGACTTGTGATCTTGGGACTTTCCGTAGCGATATTGATACTCCCTGTTTAATGCCAATGTCAGATCATGTAACCAAAGAAAATTATCATATGACTCCTCAACCCACAGAACGCAAGGGTGCTTCATATGTGTTGATTTATACGGTGTAACGAAGCCTTTCTTGTTAAGCGCCGTACACAGTAACTGCACGCTCTCCAAAATCATCTTCACAACATGCTGATCACAATGGAACTGAGCACAGCGATCGATATCCTCATCTAGCACAAAAATATTCATAGCCTTACACGTACCTGATTACTGTAGAAGTCTCAAACGGTTACGTATACCGCTTAGGGTTAGATCAAAAAATTAAGTAGCAACAGAGAGTTAGGGTTTCCACCAAGTAGGAAGATACTAAGCAATTGGTTACAATTTTGATCATCCGTTATCACAATAAAAACGACAACTCGATAAATGAAACAGATTTTAGATGACATTACTCAGGCTATGGCCAGCGAAATCAACCGCGGCAAAGTAGCAGATTACATCCCCCAGCTAGCCCATGTAGACCCCCTACACTTTGGCATCTGTGTTGCCACGCCGGATGGCCATATTTACTCATCGGGTGACGCTGCCACCCCCTTTTCAATACAAAGTATTTCAAAAGTATTTACCCTGACGATTGCGCTCGGGAAACTCGGCGACAGCTTATGGAACCACGTAGGACGTGAGCCATCAGGCGACCCGTTTAACTCCATAGTGATGTTAGAACATGAATCAGGAAAACCTCGTAATCCCTTTATTAATGCAGGAGCCATAGCCGTCGTAGATGCCATCATGATGGGGCACGCTCCTAAAGAAACCCTCGCCGAAATATTGCAGTTTGTTCGCTTTATCGCCAATGACGACACCATTAGCTTTGACCACAAAGTCGCTGCTTCAGAAATGCAACACAAAGATCGTAACGCCTCACTTGCCCACTTTATGAAATCCTTTGGTCGACTCAAACATGATGTAGACAAAGTACTGGGCACCTACTTTCACCAATGCTCTATCTCCATGAACTGCGAGCAACTCGCCAAAGCAGGATTATTTCTTGTATCAGACGGCGTCGACAAACACAGAGATATTCGCGTCGTCAGCCCTCAACGCGCTCGCCGTATTAACTCCTTAATGATGATGTGCGGCCACTATGACGGATCAGGAGAGTTTGCTTATCGCGTAGGCCTGCCCGGAAAAAGCGGTGTAGGGGGAGGTATATTATCTATCGCCCCAGGCCGAGGTTCCATCGCTGTTTGGTCCCCAGGACTCGATGCTATTGGCAACAGTCAATTAGGCACAAAAGCCCTAGAGCGATTAGTTAAAGAAACCGGCTGGTCGGTGTTTGGACATTAGTTATCGTGCTAATGTCCACCTCATAGTCACTCCGGCAGCCCTTCGAAAATTGGCACTTCATCTAGCAGCTCCCTATCCCAAGCCGCTTTGCTTGAGGAGAAAATACGCGCCGTAGGACGCATAGCGACTTTTGTGTCCAGACACCCTGCGGGAACAACAAGCAAACCCTCTAACTGCGTATTTGGCAATGCCGAACCACACAACTGACAAAAGCTTTTGCTGTGACGAGTACCGGGGAGTGTAAAAGATGTCACCGCATCAGCACCCGAATACCAGATCAATGTAGCTGACCGTGAAAAGAAATTTGCAGCATGAGCCGACCCCGTATCCTTTTGGCAATGGCTACAATGGCATAAGTAAAAGCTATCAAAACTCCCCTGCACTTCAAATTTTACGGTACCACAAAGACAAGAACCCAAGTACACCGACATAAAATATCTCCTAAACTCAACCAGCGCTGCCCAATGCTACGCGCTGACCTTAGTTCCTGAGGCGTTATTAGCCGTTTTTAACAAACCTACTGTTTCGTGAGCATTAATCGAGGCAAATCAAGCTCCGCACGCATAACAAAAAGAATATAGACCTTTGCATCACCATACTTGTAGAAAACACGACACGGATTTACAACGACTTCACGATAAATTTAGGTGCTCTAGTTCGATAGGACGCGTTCATACTTTGGAAAATGGGCCAAACGTTCAACTTTTGTAAAAACGGTTTGCACCAGTTGTTTAGCAGCCACGACATTTTCAAAAGCGATGTATTCAGCAATACCATTCAGATCGGATAGAGCCGGCTCCGTCCAAATTATTTCAGCCATTTCGACATTCTGTCCTTAGCATCTTGATGGCTAACTACTTTGCCATCCGCTAGAGCTCGGTAATTAACACAGGTTCTTTGGTGTCGTGAAGATCTGCGAGGATCTTGGTCGTTTGACGTTTGAGCGATGTAACGAGCTCTACTTTCATGAGTAGCCGCTCCAAAGAAATACTAAAGTGATACTATTCTATCACTTTGAGTATAGCAAACACCATGACGGCTGACGCCGCCAGCACCCACGGCTTTGTAGTGAAGGCGAAGTTGCAACGGAAAAGCCGCCGCTGTGCCTGCCTTATGAGTTCCGGCCTTTCCGAAGGACCTCCAGAAGACCATATGTAGCATTTTCCCATCTCTCTGTTGGGCCAACTGTGCTCCAGCTTGCCCTGCTATTTAAATGGCCTTCCAGCTCCTTCATGAGCTCAACCAGAGTGTTTAGTCGTTCTTTTATCTCATCGGGCTTGATTCCATGCTTCTGATAAAGACCCGAAGGTTTCACACCTGACTCTTTATGCGCGATTAGATTAGAGCGTATGGTTGGTATGTTCGACACCAAGGCTTGATATGGGTTAACTTTCTTGAAATTCTTGATTCATGGTTGGCTCTATACTCACTCAACGTTTTAAATAAGCGGCTGGCGCGTAGCGACAGTCCCACGAACGAAAGTGAGCAAACTTGATTTTTTTGTTAGGTTACTGGAATAAGAAAGTAATGCCATTGACCACATTCCAATATCCTTTTTTTTCTTTGTGTAGGTGAACAATACTTCCGCTTCGACATAAAACACCACACATTTGGTAAACAGCTAATAATGCATGTGTGTGGTCTTTGCTAAAACTTACCGGCGAAAACTCCATATATAAATCAGCATCTTGCTCTTTGAGATAAGAGTAAAAACTTTGATCAAGGTTATCTTTTACCTGTTGAGATATAAAGGAGATTTCAGTCAGAATTGAGCGCCAATTTAAAGCTTGAGACTGATTACTTTTAGCAAAAGCTTTTTCGATTACATCGCTAGGTAAGTTGGGAAACTGACTCTTTAACTCATCACTAGAGATATTTTTAAAATATAGTGGTTTTGTAGTATTCAAAACGATGACTTTTGCTGAAGCATCTGAATTTACTGACTTTGAAATTACAGTTTCATAAACCACTTGGTCTTCGCTTAACTCATAACTATGAGAACTAAAAGATAAGAGAAAACACAATGTAAGAAGTAGATGCTTCATAACTTTTGTAACCTATCGAGACTGTCGGATTAGACATTTAACAAAATAAAACCTCATCCCACAGCCTTCCTTGATATGCTTAATGCCTAAAATCAGTTTTGATAGGCTCATTTTTGATGTATTCAAACACGTTTTATATCGCCATACGAGCACTCATTACTTTCTCTTTTCCCCTGAGCGTAAACCGTTTTAGGCCTTTATTGCTCTCTAAATTTCCGAACACCGGCTCTACCGTACCCAGTCGCTTACTGTAGATATGCCGCCCCATCGGACTGTCTATTGGCCTGCTCCGTAGGCATGGGCATGGACGATAATCTGATGCTTTTCGTCTACAGCCGCGAATCCCATCACACACCATCAGCACATGAGTAAACAACGGTGCTATCACTTCATCCATGCGGGAATAGGCGAATAAAACGATTTTTAATAACAGCGCAGGGTCATAAGCAGGCGCGCCGTTATGGTCGTTACGATAACGGGATTCAAACACACTAAGGTCGAGTTCATTATCAACGACGTGGTTGAGGGTATATTCGAATGTTCCCGGCTGGATTTGATCTACAAACCGCAACGGTATCATCTTGGTCTGTTCGTAATCGTAGTGTTTGAAGCGTGCCATCCGTTGCACCATGCGGGGTAAAGTTTGTTTTAAGCAGTGTAACTGAGTGTTCGACCGCAGGTCTAGGGCTGTAGAACTTATCCGACAGCCTCAACGCCCAATTAAGGAGTGAACAACGCCTCCCCAAGCCTAAAGCATTGTGCCATAAACACTAAATTTGAAGTAGAAGCAAAAATGCCAAGCGTTGTGAACCCCTCTTAAATTGCTTGTTATAACTATTTTTTGATGAAACTAAATTCTGTTTTGCCAGCTTCAATCCCAAGTTTTAGCATGCCATCCATTCCAATTTCTTTATCGATTTTCACTTGAACATCTGCTTGTCGGATTTCTAAGTACTTAGCCAGAAACTCGATTGAAGAACGAATAATCAGTGTAAGAAATTTCAAAAATCTAGTGCTATCAGGTGGATAATTTAAATCTGTTTCTGATTCAAATACTCGATGCTTTTCATTACCGTCAACATAAGTATTTATAGCTGTTTCAAGTATTAGCTGATTAACGGCATACGCGATATTGGGATCATCCATATCATTGAGGTACATCCTAATTTCTGGGTTCCATTCAAGAGATTTGTTTATCAATTCTTGCTTCAGATGCCCTACGAATTTATTGCGAAGATATTTCGCAAACTCGCATTCTTTTGAGAATGATTTGTAAAACGTACTTAAGTCAGGGTGTTCTCGGTACATTCGACGAATAGTAACTTCAAAATCGACAAAGTTTGCAACCGATATTAGACTTTGTTTTAACAGTACCATTGACGTCATGTCACCAATACCTTTCTCAGTAAATTGACTGTCGATTGATACTAAATCTGCTTTTAATACTTTAGCTTGTAAAAATTGATCCACTGAACTCTCTCATAGTTATAACGCTGAGCTTTGCGGCAATTTTGGAGCCGCGAAGCGGTGGAAAAATTGTCCGGCAACAGCGACTGGTTATGAAGCGTTTTCCTCAGTCTGCCCGTTTGACGCCCCATTACTCCACCTCATTATTTCTATCTCCACGCGGGATCGAAGATCAGAGGCGACTGTTTCTGGGTGCGCTGAAATCAAATCAAAAGTGTCCCTCTCTTCTGGCTTTGCTTTGCTGAAGTCCAGGGGAACGCCATGAAAGAGAAAGTCTCTCAGGATTCCTGCCCCGAGGACCACATCATAATCATACTTTCGCCCCCCTAGAGAAACCTGCCCGGTGCGCCCTTTCTCTAAACCCAGTAACTGCCGCACTGCGTCCCTGGCACCCTGACCCTTCTTAATTTTGTATGCCAAAGCCTCGAGACATGAAAAATACCTAGCGATTTGGAACCGAACATTCTTCTCATGGTTTGCATCGTGCACCATGGACAAAACAAATGAGAAATGTTCATCGCAATCGGCACACTTCAGGATTGACGTCATTGATCGGAGAAAGTCTTCGCCTGTATTCCCAAAACCTAGCCTTGTCCGTTTCCTGTTATTGGGAGGTAATAAACGAAAATAAGATTCGCTTTTCTCCGGTCCGAGCGTCACGTAACCAAACGGTTCAACATGGTTGCCAGTAGCCCAAGACACAAGAGCCCTCAATCGTTCCAGCCTGTCTTGCACGGAGGCTTCAGCAGCCTCAGGGCCTTTCCAACCGTCGAGGGCAATAACAATAGCTATGCAGGGGTTAGCGTCCTTGCCTTGTCCAATCAACTGCTGGACCCCAGCAGCATCAACGCCCGCGCCACATTCCTTTGCATACATAGCTAACCACGTAGCGGGTGTCTCAAAGCCCAAAGGCTGCAAAGGGACGAACGCCTCAGAATCTGACATCTTCACCGGAGCTTGGAGGTAGCAGCCATAGCAGAGTAGGTGAACACTCGGCCTCTTCTGAATGAAATCCTTCAAATTACCAGCCCTGTTGGATATTGGTTGCCTTCATAACGTTTGGTTAAGAGGCGGGCTTTAGCCCGTCCCAGTGAGCAAAGCGAACGGTTTGAACCATTTGTTAAGCATTGCCTCCGAGCCTGAAGTGATGACTGGGTGTGCAGATAATCAGATTTTTATCGGTTGTTTTGTGCGCTACTACGTAAAGAGATTTTATGTGGTTGGCACATTGAACAATGGCAATGTAAAGCTGAAAAAGAGAAGCTTCCTTGCCGACTACTTGATGAATGTTTTCGAGTTTTTCTCGTTTCTGTGCATCTGAATGGAAAAATTTAGAATTAAACCAAAGGTTCAGTATTTCTCTATTTGTAGTTGGACTTCCTAAAGCGCCTGTAGTGTCAGTAGACCTCATGGCGTGTTTATACCATAGCGCTATTCTATCGATATAGTTTATTGCCCATTCATCCTTTGCTTTTCTTCTGAGTAAACCTGAGACTTTCTCAAATTGTGTCGGTTCTTTATCGGCATAGAAGAACCTGAATTTCATGGCCATGGTAGCAATATGGTCTATGTCAGGAGTGTTGGCCTGGAATGTGCTCACTCGATCAGCTGGATCCCTTGAATAACTTGACATTGGGACGTTCTGATATTTTCGTTGAGCTTCCGCTAGGTCCTCAGCCCTTTCCTTGAAAAGCAATAGTTGCTGCGCCTGCTCGCTTGATAGAGGCTCAATATCGGTAACGTGACTAATCATGTATGGAAAAATGGTCAAGTCCGCGTCCTTGTAAAGATGCATAACAGTTTATTCATCAGCATGCGCGATATCATTCCATACTCAAAAGTCAGAAAATTAGCTAACACGCTGTTTTAATTTAATTTTCAGGAAAGTTTCAAAATTAGGAGGGGAGAAAAACGCGCATGCGCGATATTCTTTCATCCTTGGCATGATATCTTCCCTGTGAATATCTCTATTTCCTTGATTTTACAGACAGTTCAAAAATTGTCCAGAATAGAAACCGTGCCTACCAGAACAACAAACCGTGCCTAGGTTTGCTTTGCTTGAAAATACACTGTGTGGATATACATAAAATTGCTAATTTTTATCCACAAGGAGTGTCGGATGAGCCATAGCCCTTTTATTCAGTCGATTCAGCGAAATACTTGATAAAATTCACCGGCAGCAGAAACCGCCGGTGATCAGAGTAAGGCTGTTTCAGCCTTTGAGAACTGGCGTATCACACACCACATCAGCATTTTGCGCACGGTGGCGCAGGTAGTGATCCATCAGCACAATCGCCATCATCGCTTCGGCGATGGGTGTGGCACGGATGCCAACACAGGGGTCGTGGCGACCTTGAGTGATCACTTCAATCGCTTCACCTTTGGCGTTGATACTACGGCCGGGTAAACGTAAGCTGGATGTCGGTTTAAGTGCGATGCTGGCGGTGATCGCTTGGCCGGTCGAGATACCACCGAGGATGCCACCCGCATGGTTTGAGCAAAAACCTTCGGGGGTCATTTCATCACGGTGCTGTGTTCCTTTTTGTTCTACCACGGCGAATCCGTCACCAATTTCGATCCCTTTTACTGCATTAATGCTCATTAATGCATGGGCGAGTTCTGCGTCGAGACGGTCGAAGATTGGTTCACCTAGACCAACGGGCACGCCATCTGCAACGACGGTGATTTTTGCGCCGATAGAGTCCCCTTCTTTACGTAGGGCATCCATATAACGTTCCATTTCTGGGACGATATCGGCATCCGGCGAGAAGAAGGGGTTTTGGTTAACCTGATCCCAATCGAATTTGCTGTCGTCGATCTTTAATGGCCCCAGCTGCGATAGATAACCGCGGATGATAATCCCTTTGCTGGCGAGAAATTTCTTTGCAATTCCGCCTGCGGCAACGCGCATGGCTGTTTCACGGGCAGATGAGCGCCCACCGCCGCGGTAATCTCGGAAGCCGTATTTATGGGTGTAGACGTAATCTGCATGAGCTGGGCGAAAGGTGTCTGCTATATTGGAATAGTCTTTGGAGCGCTGGTCGGTATTTTGGATCAGCAGGCCAATAGAGGTGCCAGTTGTTTTACCTTCGAACACTCCTGAGAGAATCTGTACGATGTCATCTTCGCGCCGTTGTGTGGTGTGGCGGGAGGTTCCCGGTTTACGGCGATCCAGATCTTCTTGTAGGTCTGCTTCACTTAGTTCGATTCCCGGTGGGCAGCCATCAATAACACATCCCAGTGCAGGGCCGTGGCTTTCGCCAAAGGTGCTGATGCTGAAGAGTTTACCGTAGCTGTTTCCTGACATGGGTTTGTATCTCTCTCATTAAATCCGGTGTTTGATTATACGGGTTCTGTCAAAATTCGTCGCGGTATTGCGCGAGATCTTCTTTGGTAATGGCAAAGACACCATTGCCGCCTTCGGGCAGGTCTACCCATATGAGAGGCACATGGGGGAACTGCGTCATCAGATGGACTTCGCTGTTGCCGACTTCAACCACAAGCAGCCCTTCGTCGTTTAGGTGGTCACACGCTTCGCGTAAGATGCGCCGTGTGATGTCTAAGCCATCATCTCCCGAGGTGAGTGCCAATTCTGGCTCATGTTGAAACTCCTCAGGCATGCTATCAAAGTCAGGTTTATCGACATAGGGTGGGTTCGATACGATCAAGTCATACCGTTTACCCTCAAGCCCATTGAATAGATCACTATGAATAACATTAACTTGTTCGGCCAGCTCGTGCTTCTCGACATTAATTTGGGCTACATCTAAGGCGTCTTCGGATATATCCACTAAGTCGACTTCGGCTTCTTCAAAGGCATAGGCGCAGGCGATGCCGATGCAGCCACTGCCGGTACACAGGTCTAGTACGCTTTCGACTAAGCCGGGGCGCAAGAAGGGTGAAAACTCGGTTTCGATCAGTTGCGCGATCGGTGAGCGGGGGATCAATACGCGCTCGTCCACATAGAATGGCATCCCCATAAACCATGCTTCTTGCGTGATATATGGCAGCGGTTTACGTGCTTCAACACGGTCGCGCACAAAACTGATGATACGCGCTTTTTCTGTGGGCAATAACCGGCTATCCATCACCGCAGGGTCACTGTTCCAAGGCAGGTAGAGTGCGGCCAACACCAGTTGTACCGATTCATCCCATGTGGAGACGTTGCCATGGCCCAAAAAAACCTGTTGCTGATTCATTAAACTACAGGTCCAGCGTACAAAATCACGCACGGTTTTGAATTCTGTTAACAGCGGCTCTTGATCTATCATCATAACAATCGGGATAATACCCGGCTCTAGCTTATTAAGGCCCGACAGTTTAATGAATTCACCTCGCCTGCGCCATGTCTAAGGATCAAAAGAGCCCGGAAGATATCTCCTTTACGTCATTAATGGGGGATGTCAGCCGGTTAAAACACGACAAAGCGACATTACGAACCAACGGCCCTATTCGTAAGGATAGATCACGCGCTTACCACCGGGCTATGGCAGAAGCCGAAAGCGAACAAGTGATCGACGGCTTATCCAGCGAAGCGGTGGAGATTGTCGAGTCTGATGAAGAGTTGCTATTTGCAGCACCAGGTGTGCAGATCCGCGTTATGAAGCGCTTACGCAAAGGCCATGTCCCTTGGGAAGCCGGTATTGATCTACACGGTATGACGGTTGATACCGCCCGAGATGAGTTGAGCGCGTTTATTCGCGATGCTCATCGCCAAGGGATGCGTTCTGTGATCGTTGTCCACGGCAAAGCGTTTAGTCAGTCCGGACAGCAACCGGTGCTAAAGTCCTATGTGAATGATTGGCTCCGACAGCTTGATCATGTCTTGGCGTTTTGTTCTGCCCAGCCTCGTGACGGTGGCTCGGGTGCCTTATATGTGCTTTTACGCCAATCTAAGCCATAATTTAACATTCGCTACTTTACGCAACTGTTATGTTCGCGTAAGTTAGCTCCCTTTTTTGATCCAGATGACAGGGGATTTTTACCAGTGATGGAAAAAGCATACGCCGCAATTATTGAACAGGTTGGCGAAGACCTAACCCGTGAAGGATTGGTTGATACACCCGCACGTGCGGCGAAAGCAATGGCCTATCTCACGCGCGGTTATCAGCAATCCCTTGAAGAAGTGGTGAATAACGCCCTCTTCCCTTCTGATAATAGCGAAATGGTGCTGGTCAAAGATATCGAGTTGTACTCTCTGTGCGAACACCATCTACTGCCTTTTATTGGCAAAGCTCATGTGGCCTATATTCCTGATGGCAAAGTGATTGGTCTGTCGAAGATTGCACGTATTGTCGATATGTACGCTCGCCGTTTGCAGATTCAAGAGAACATGACAAAAGAGATCGCCGAGGCAATCATGTCTGTAACAGGCGCTAAAGGTGTGGGTGTGGTCATCGAAGCGAAGCATATGTGCATGATGATGCGCGGCGTTGAAAAGCAAAACGGCTCAATGAAAACATCTATGATGCTGGGTACATTCCGCAGCAAGCCTGAAACTCGCGCTGAGTTTTTATCCCTCGTTAACTAATAACACCCATTACCGCGTGCTACTAATCCTTAAATAGAGAGGCTGTTTAAGGGTTAGTTTGCGCAGCCTCGTAGGCACGTCTTTCTAGGTCATCTAGTGCTTTATCGGCTACTTTACGGCCAACCTCTATAACATCTTTCGCACGATGAAAATCGTGAAAGCGGCAAACTTCAGACGGGATATTAATCAGCAAGTCAGGCGGATAGCCCGCAATCTTATATTGGCTTAACGAGCCTTGCATCACTTCCAACGAACTCATAATAATATCGATATTACTATCCAGCTTAAATTTGCTGTCTTCTGGATCTTTTGACTTAAGGAATGAAAAGATACCATCTTCGAACCGACGCTTTTCATCAATACGCGGATGGGGCAGTTTGACTGCTGGCATTACCGGATTACTATTGAGGTCGACGGCTATAATGAGGTCAGAATGTGCGGCAACGGTTGGTACGATTGGCAAAGGGTTTAAAACACCCCCATCAACTAACACACGGTGTTCCTCTACTACCGGCGTAAATACACCAGGTACGGCAATCGACGCACGAATGGCTTCCATCAAGGCTCCACGCTGAAACCAGACCTCTTTTTGGTGGACTATATCCGTAGCTACTGCGGTAAACTGAACAGGTAGGTCTTCGATATTTGGGTTGCCTGTCAGTTTGGCGAGTTTGTCATACAAGCGTTCGCCACGAATCGCGCCCATACTAAAGGTCACATCCAGCAAACGAATAATGTTCAGGCGCGAAAGCCCCTCTACCCAACTTTTATAGCTTTCAAGTGCTCCCGATGCATACAAGCCACCAATCAGCGCCCCCATGGAGCTGCCAGCAATACAATTTATCTGATAATCACGAGCTTCTAGTGCTTCGATGACACCAATATGGGCGTACCCCCTCGCTCCTCCACTACCCAAGGCCAGAGAAACGGTTGTCATGGCTTATCACTCCCTGCAACTAAAACAACTTTAAGCTGGCTATTACCCAGCACCGAAGGTGCTAAAGCCCCTAATGCTTTGATTGCAATATAGCCTAACCCATTATCGTCGAGCAAAGCTCTTAGCTCATTAGCGGTGGCTTCTGATTTTTCCTGAGCTTCGGCCAAATTCTCACCCTGATGATGCACCACAACCACCGCCGAGCGATTAAAACTCGCCAATCGTGACTTTAGCTGCTGCAATACATCCCCAGAGGGCAACGCATCCACCGCTAGATCAACATAACCTACTTGAGAAAGTGTCGTTACGATTCGCGCTGCCGCATCTGTTTCAATTAAATCCAAGTGAGCATACAGGCGAAGGTTGCCCCGCTCAATGATATACATCACAACCGTCAAGCCCGGTAGACTCGCTACATGGTAGTATTGGGAGCGCTCAACACCATAAAGCTTTGACCGATCAAACACTTCATTAGCCCAGTAGGCACTACTGCCACATTCACGGCCACGACAACTAAAGCGCGTTTCAGCACTTTGCGCGGCTAACTGCTCAGTAAAAAATTCATAGATTTCCCGTGTGCGGTGCCCTTCGGGTATACGGTAGGTGATTCGGGTCAGCTTGCCGCTAAGTCGTTCTGACTTTTCGGGTCGTTCTGCACCATTCACCTTTTCTATGCTGCCTAAAGGTAACAGGTAGTCAATGGCAGCTTGGCGGTCATACTCTACGATATAAGATCCACGAAAACGATCCAGCGCTTTACTGTCGGTCGAGCCACTAATATCCGATTCAGCCAGTGCAACCGTGCTAGTAAGCATCAAGATGAGCGTTGTAATCCGTTTAAACCACATTATGTTACTACCTGATTTTATTTTAATTTTAGATCACCGTTTCGCTGAAACATTCCTTAATCTGCCGCTTTAATTGCATCGGCAATCAGACGAGCGGCTACCGGCTCTAAATGAAGGTGATGATTACCGTTAAACCAATACACTTCACTCCGTTGTAAATGTTTTATACGCGCACGCCAGCTCTCATCAAACAGGCCTGTCTCACCAAGATAAACGCTGACAGGTGCATTTATCTTCTTTAGGAACGCCGTTACATGCCCTTCCGTCATACGCAAGATAGAGGGTAGCATCAACCCTGGGTCACTGCGCCATACAAAGCCATCATTTTGACGTTTGAGCCCTCGCTCAATAAGCCACTCCGCCGCTTGGCGACAGACGGGCCAACGCCCTCGCATGCGAGCCTGTATCGCTGCCTCCTTATCGGGATAAGGCCGTAAGAGTTTTTCCATCATTTTACGCCGTTTGATAATCGCGTCGGACATCAGCAGCGGCAGTTCACTCTCTTCATATACGAGCGGCGCTAATCCTTCGATCAGGTGTAAACGCTCAATACGATCAGGAAAAGCGCCAGCAAATAATGCAGCGATGCTTGCTCCCATGGAGTGCCCAATTAAGGTGACTTTATCGACACCTAATTGGTCTAATACACTTAACAGATCGCTAACGTTGTCCCATATGTAATAGGGCATTGATGTGGGGCGATGATCCGATAAGCCGTGCCCGGCCAGATCCAATGCAATAAAGTGATGATGCGGAAAATGCTTACGCAGCTCATTAAAGGTCGCAGCATTGTCTAACCAGCCGTGCAAAGCCAGTAGCAAAGGCTGACCACGCTCTCCAGACTCTAGCGCTTTCAATCGAAAGTCGCCGATCAAAAATTCTCTTTCTTTCATATGGATAAGGTATCAGAGCAGCACACGAATTGCGCTGTTATTTTTCAATCAAGCGCGTAGCCATACCCGCAGCAGGCCAATCCAACGTAAGAGAGACTCGATGACCCGGGAGTAAAGGCTCGGGGGAGCGCATATCTCCTTCTATTAAATAGCTTACCAGATAGCCAATAAGCGGCTGGTGTGTCACTACGAGTAAGTTCTCCTGCCAATGAGCCTCTAACGCCGCTATGGCTTCAGAAACCGGCACGTCGGGCGTGAGGCGATCATCTTCGACAATTTCAACACCACCTAACGCCTGCTGCATCAGTCGAGCCGTTTGGCAGGTACGTCGGTATGGGCTGCAAATAATTTTACTGATATTCGGCGCAAAGTCTGCAACCTTAGTAGCCTGTTGACGGACAAAAGAGATCCCTTTTTCCGTCAAGCATCGGCTTTCGTCTGTCGTGGCATTCCAGTCCGCTTCTCCATGACGCATCAGTATCAACATATCACACCGCATCCCTTGGTAAGACAAATTCTACATCCGTACTTTGCTCGCTGGTCATTAAGGTTTTCGCAACCTCTTGCACATGAGCCCCATTAAACACAACTTCATATAAACCAGACACTAAAGGCATGTAGATATTTTGCTCATCCGCTTTGGCCTTAATAATACGAATAGTATTAACGCCTTCAGCCACCTCGCCCAACGCATCCACCGCTTCGCTCAGCGTTTGGCCTCGGCCTAGCGCATAACCAACACGGTAATTGCGGCTCAGCGGCGACATACACGTAACAATCAGATCGCCTACGCCTGCCAGCCCTAAAAACGTCATTGGGTTTGCCCCCATGCTGACAGCGAACCGGCTCATTTCCGCCAAGCTACGTGTCATCAACATGCTCTTTGTGTTTTCACCCATTCCTAATGCAGCACTTAGTCCGGCAGCAATGGCGTAGATATTTTTCAATGTGCCGCCTAGCTCAACACCATACTTATCTGAGCTTGCGTAGACCCGAAAATAGGACTGGTGTAGAGCTTCCTGCACTTCGCTACGTAAAGCTTCATCATCACTAGCAATAACGGTTGCCGTTAACTGATGCTTAGCAACCTCTTTTGCCAAGTTTGGCCCACTCAGCACCCCTACGCGGGCATCAGGCAGCTCATCACACAGTATTTGGCTCATAAGGCTAAAGGTTTCACCTTCGATACCCTTAGTTGTACTAATCACACCCTGACCTGCTACCAAGTAGGGCTTTGCCATCTTTACCACTTCCCTAAAACTTTGGCTCGGGATTGACACAAACACCAACTGTGCCCCTTTGACGGCCTTCTCTATGTCGGTGGTTGCGACCAAAGAGTCAGACAAGAGGTAGTCAGGAAGATAACGAGAGTTAAGGTGGTGCTGATTAATCTCTTCTGCTCTGGTCGCATCACGCATCCACTGGGACACACAGATACCTTTTTCTGCCATAATGTTAGCAATGACGGTTCCAAAACTGCCGCCACCTAACACAGCAACCTTCTGCCGCTCTGCATTCATACCGATTCCTTACCGCCAGTTACCGATCATCAATACTATCGAGCAACCGGTCTATACCCTTAAAAACAAACACTACAATCACGTAAGCGAGCACCGATAATCCAATAAATACCATAAGCTGTGTAGGATCACCCGTGCGCTGATAACCAGCAACACCAAACGCAGCAAACAGCGCGCTCACAATTATTGCCAGCACCTTAGAGATTAGTCGGGTTTTATGACGATCTTCAGACATGAGTCTGGTTTTTCTCCTCTTCGTTTGGGGTATTTTCACCCGATGCAGTTACATCTTCTTGTATTTCTATATCAGAAATTACTGGCTCGACTTGCGCTGCTGGCTGCTGACCAACTGGATACAGATCCGCCAACAACTCTTCATCAGGGTGGATACATTCCAATTTAACGCCAGTTTCAGCTTCAATATCAGGAATCATAAAGGAGTCGTTTTCACAGGCAAAGCAGATGGATGTGCCTGATGCTCCAGCGCGCCCTGTACGACCGATACGGTGCACGTAGTCGTCAGCATCTTCGGGTAATTGATAATTGACCACATGAGTGACACCATCAATATGGATACCACGGCCAGCCACATCCGTGGCCACCAGTACTTCAATCTTGCCGCTTCGGAAATCTTCCAAGGTTTTTACACGCTTATGTTGTGGGATCTCACCTGACATAAGCGCAGCTTTTACACCATCTTTGCGTAGCTTTTCGGCCAAATCACGGGTTTCGTGGCGACGATTACCAAATACGATGACGCGCTCAATATTGTTAACGCGAATGTAATTACGCAACAACTTGTACTTTTCATGACTGGAAACCAAAAATACTTTCTGGCTGATATTATCCGTTGATCGTTTTTCTGCCTCGATCTCAATTTGAACCGGATCTTTGGTCCATTGGCGGGCTAGGTTCATAATATCGTCTGTAAACGTCGCACTGTATAACAGGGTTTGGCGCTCATCGCCTTTACGCGGTGTATTGCGGATAATTGTGCGCACATCTGGGATAAATCCCATGCTAAGCATACGGTCTGCCTCATCCAAAACAAGGACTTCAACGTTAAACAGATCCACCTCTTTGGAGCGCACAAAGTCGATCAATCGACCCGGCGTTGCGACCAAAATATCAACGGGCCCCGCTTTAAGCTGTTTACGCTGCTTTTCATAATCCATTCCGCCTACCATTGAGATAACACGCAGGTCGGTGTACTTGCATAACAACTCGGCATCAGCGGCAATCTGTAATGCCAGCTCTCGCGTAGGAGCGATAATCAAAGCCCGAGGTTCACCTTTACGCTGTTTGTCCTCCAATTGGAAATCCAACAAGTCTGTAATGATACCGACAAGAAACGCTGCTGTTTTACCAGTACCTGTTTGGGCCTTGCCGATAATATCCTTGCCTTCCAAGGCAGGTTTAATGGTTTCTGCCTGAATGGGTGTGCAGTACTCAAAGCCTAAATCATGGACCGCGCGCATCAGGGGATCCGGTAGCGAAAAGTCATGAAAGCGCTTTTTGCCTTCAACTTTCGCGACAACAAATTCTGATGGTGTCCAACGTTCATGCTTACTACTTTTTTTACGATCTGACAGCCGGCGTTTAGTTGCTCGCTCATTCTTAGAAACTTGCGCATCTTCCTTGTTGTTATCAACAGTATCGGATGTAGCGTCTTGCACGTTTTGTGTTACTTCTTCCAATTTTTTACTCACTTTAACTGATTTCACGCCGAAATGGCGGTAGTGCATCTAACAGCTGGCGACCATAACGACGGGTCACTACCCGACGATCTAGCAAAATAATCTGCCCACGGTCCTGCTCTGTACGTAATAAACGGCCAGCTGCCTGTGTCAGGCGGATCGACGCTTCCGGCACCGTCCACTCCATAAACGCATTACCTCCACGCTGCTCTATCCATTCAGCCATGGTGGCGTCCACAGGATCATCGGGTACGCCAAACGGTAGTTTAGTAATAATCACCTCGGTCAGGTACTTACCTGGGAGGTCGACCCCTTCTGCAAAAGAGGCCAATCCAAAAATAATGCTATGTTCATGCGCATCTATTCGCGCTTTATGGCTACGAATGATCTCATTCTTAGTCAGGTCTCCCTGCGCCAGTACTTTAGCACGGATCTTCTCTGGCGTATTCTCCAACACCGAAAACATCTGGCGCCAAGAGCTAAATAAAACCAGCGCCGCTTCAGATGTTGGCAAATGTTGATTTAAGTACTGAATCACCTCTTGCGTATGCTCATCGGGCTTGCCTGGATCACTTTCCATTTTTGGTACTGATAATACCGCAGCCCCCGCATAGTCGAAAGGGCTTGGTAAGCGTTCACACAGTACATCAGAGGGTAGCCCCAGATCATCAATAATACGGGTGAACATGCCGAGTGCCGTTAATGTCGCCGAGGTAACAACCGCCCCAAAGCAATGATCCCAGAGGTGGTTTTGCAAAGTATCAGCAGCGGATACTGGACTGCTCCGACACTCAAAATCTACACCATCTGATGCTTCGGTTAGGCTAATCCAGCGAGCCGTAGGTGCTACACTCTGCGGATCGGGTTGAGAATAACTTTTATTTAACCAGTAGAGCGATTGCACACGCATCCACAGTTGTCCCATACGCGGATACCAGCGTTCTGCCACATCGCGATTAATCTCGGGAACGCCTCCATCTAAGGCCTCTTTCAAGAGATCAACGATTTGCTCAGCTTTAATCATCCAACGTTCAGCCTCACGACTTAAAGCTAACGAAAGTGCCATTAAGTCATCCGGTAACACCCCTTTAGGGAAACGATAACGATCGGACGAAGGCCTCTGTTGCAGATCAAACAGCTTAGTCCTCAACGCTATCTGATATTGATCCAACAAAGTGTCCATTTCCTGACGAGCAGGGCTCATTTTATCAATATATTGCGACAGCACAGCATGTCCATCACACTCATCGAGCATATGATCAAGCTGCTTAGTTGCCGACTTAAGCCAGCGCTGCGTCCCTTTTACCCGCATGCTGTAAGAGAAGTGCCCAGTAGCTTTCGCCGACAGATGATGCCCCTCATCAAACACGTAAATGGTTGAAGAGGGCTCCGGCAAAATGGCTCCGCCACCTAGTGACAGATCTGCTAAAACCAAATCATGGTTTGCGACGACAATATCCGCCTTATCCATTGCATCTCTTGATCGGTAGAAAGGGCAAACCGAAAAGTTACTACAACGACGGTTAGTACAGCGGGTGTGATCACTCGTCATCGGCGACCACCGCTGCTCTTCAATCTCTTCGGTTAAGGAATCCCTATCCCCATCCCATGCGCCTGACGCAAACTGATTAATCAGCCCTTGATAGAAAGCGAGTGAGTCTTCATCTAGTTTGTGGTCTATTTCATCTTCATAGAGCGCCATTTGGCCAAGTTCGTGCTGTGACTCAAGTAGTTTTTCTGCCTGACTGATACAGAAATAACGTCCACGCCCTTTTGCCAGCACAAATCGAATGGGAAGCTCCAGCAATTTAGATACTTCCGGCAAGTCTTTGTTAAGCAACTGCTCCTGAAGCGCGACTGTCGCCGTAGATAGCACCAATGACTTACCACAGGACTGGGCGATAGGAATGGCACTTAATAGATATGCCATTGTTTTACCCGTGCCAGTTCCGGCCTCTATCAGGCAGGTATGGTTGCCACCTCGACGCTCCCCTTTCTCATTGGTATCAATACTGCCCAATACTCGAGCGATATGCGCAATCATCATCTTTTGCCCATATCTTGGCTTTAAATTCTGCTCGGACAGAAAACGCCGATAAGAGGATTGGATCGATTTTTTAAGGGCATCACTTAACAAAACATATTCTCGACCAGTTTTTGGCGTGGATCATATCAAGATACTGGATATATAAACAGAAAATTACTTTACATCAAAGCTTGCCTGTATATAATCACATGTACTGTATAAAAAAACAGGCACGATCATGAAACTGACAAAAAGACAATCAGAAGTATTAGAGTGTATTCGTGACCACATCGACGCGACTGGCTACCCACCTACCCGTGCGGATATCGCCAGAAGCCTCGGCTTCAAATCCGCCAATGCGGCAGAAGAACACCTAAAAGCGCTGGCCCGAAAAGGTGCCATCGAGATCATTCCTGGTACATCCCGCGGTATCCGCCTCCCTGAAATAGAGAACCAACCCGAAGGGATACCTGTTATCGGTCGCGTTGCTGCCGGATCGCCTATTCTTGCTCAAGAACATATCGAGGAACACTGCACAATCTCCTCCAGCTTCTTTCATCCACCGGCGAACTATCTGTTACGAGTCCACGGTACCAGTATGAAAGATATCGGCATTATGGACGGTGACCTATTGGCGGTTCATCAGTGCAACGACGCAAAAAACGGGCAAATTGTTGTCGCACGCATCGAAGATGAAGTCACGGTCAAGCGCTTCAAGAAAGAAGGCCACATGGTCTACTTGATCGCCGAGAATGAGGAGTTTCCTCCCATTGAGGTTGACCTTCGCCAACAAACACTTTCGATCGAAGGCTTAGGCGTGGGCGTTATTCGACAAGGGAGTGAGCCGTAATGCAAGCATTGAGTACAGTCATTTCGTTCCCTGCTCCTTTACTACGAAAAGCAGATGTCAGTGAGATTCGCCGCAAACCGACAACCTCGTCAGCCTTTGGCAAAATTACGGAGATTGTTACGCAATGTGGTGATATTACTGAGATCCCTATGCTGATGCCACTACTGGCTCAACTCAGCCATAGTGATCGCTGGTTCGTCTGGGTATCGCCTCCTAGCCAGCTACCTAAAGCGCTGCTTCTTGATGCTGGTGTTGATCTGAAAAAAGTCATCATGCTTTACCCGAACGGGCAGCACTCAACGCTTGAGTTAGCACAAAAAGCCCTGAGTGCAGGCACCTGTCATGCCGTTATAAGCTGGACGGGGGACCTATCAGACACTGAGATGCAGGCCCTTGAACATTCAGCACTGCATGGCCGCAGTAATGGCATCCTCATCCGAGGACGCCAACACCACTGAATCTACCGAATGCCTTAATGGAATGTTACAGGTATTGGAAGCCCGGATGCTTCCTTCGGTTCTTCCTCGCCAGCTTTACACATAGCATTTATCTATTTCTATTACCTGTCTTTACTGTTACCACTCTTGCATGTCGGCTCTTAATCTTTCGACCAAGGCACGAAACTCGTTCAGCCACCCCTTATACTCAGCCAAAATATCTTTATCTTCGGCATGATTAGGATTGATCTGAATAACATGTATTTCTGAAATACTGACTTTATCATTGGCGGTTGCCGTCTGATTATCAGCCGCTTTCCAGCATGCATCATAAGCCGCCAGCATTTTATGCAGCCAGCTTGCTTCATTTTTCTCCAAAGCATTTAACTCTGAAAGTTCAGGTGACTCCTGACCAGAACCTTCTAGTAAGCGTTCCAGATCTGACAGCCCGGCAACTAATGCAGGATCAAAGCGATACTTCTCCGCGACTTCCCGCAAAAAAGCACCATATGCCGACGCCAAATGGAAAAGAACAGATTCATTATAAGACTCTATTTCGGCGTGCTTACTCCAACCTGTCGACTCGTGAGCCTCCGCCAACGCATCCATATGAATGCGAGCAAAGTTGATTTTCTGATTCGTCCTGACCAGATAGACATTACTCATGCTACGCCCCTGTTAAATACCCAACCGTGTTTATTTTTTCTTCGCTTTGGGCTCTTCAACCGCCCATTTACCATCTGCATAGAATGCCTTCCACCCGGTTGCTTTGCCATTGACCTCGGTCATCACATACTGCTCCTTGGTTTTACGGCTATATCGCACAATGGCCTCATTACCTTCCATATCATGCGTGGGCGCACTAAATAAGAAACTATATTTCTCATCTATCTCGGATTGATGCGGTAATAATTCGACCACCTTAGGGGCACGAGTTTCGCGATTTTTTGGGAACTGGCTAGCCGCTAAGAATAACCCTGACGCGCCATCACGCAGAATATAGGTATCTTCCACTTTTTCACAGGCCAACTCTGGCATCGGCACAGGGTCCATTTTTGGAGGAGCAGCTTCGCCATTTTTGAGCAGTTTACGTGTGTTTTTACACTCTGCGTTTGTGCAGCCGAAGAACTTGCCAAAACGGCCCGTTTTAAGCTGCATCTCAGAGCCGCACTTATCACATTCTAACGAAGGCCCATCATAACCCTTAATACGGTACTGACCCTGCTCTACTTCATAACCGGGACAATCCGGGTTATTACCGCAGACGTGTAGCTTGCGATGCTCATCGATCAAGTAGCTATCCATCGCACTATCACATAGCTTACAGCGGTGCTTATTACGTAGAATCCGCGACTCTTCTTCGTCATCTCCGTCAACGCTCACCACTTCATCACCGGAGGTCAGATTGATGGTAGCTTTACAACGCTCTTTCGGTGGCAAACTATAGCCAGAACACCCTAGAAACACACCCGTACTGCCGGTGCGGATCATCATATGACGATCACATTCAGGGCACGGTATATCGGTATCTGTAGGACTGTTAGGCCGCATCCCGTTCTCGGGATCTTGTGCTTCTTCAAGACGTCGTGTGAAACCTTGATAGAAGCGGTCAAGCAAGACTTTCCACTCAGCTTCACCCTGCGCAATATCATCAAGCGCATCTTCCATTCGTGCGGTGAAGCTGTAATCCATAAGATCAGTAAAGTTTTCGGTCAAGCGCTCAACTACGATATCGCCCATTTTACAAGCGTAGAAACGTCGGTTTTGAATCTCTACATAACCACGATCTTGAATCGTTGAGATAATCGACGCATACGTCGATGGACGACCGATACCCCTTTTTTCCAACTCTTTAACCAAACTTGCTTCCGTGTATCGCGCGGTTGGTTTCGTGAAATGCTGTTTAGGGTCAAGCGACTGCAGTACAAGCTCTTCACCTGCCGCCACATCCGGAAGAATAATATCCTCATCATTCTTACCCTTACTCGCCATGACGCGGGTATAACCATCAAAACGCAGAATACGACCTTTCGTGGTAAGCTCATACTCGCCCGACTTCACAGTAATACGCGTACTTGTGTACTGTGCAGGTGTCATTTGACAGGCAATAAATTGACGACGAATCAAATCATAAAGGCGCTCGGCATCCCGCTCCATGCCGTTTAGATTCGCAGGTTCTACAGTAACATCTGAGGGACGGATCGCCTCATGGGCTTCTTGTGCGCCTTCTTTGCTGGAATAGCGATTTGCAGCTTCCGGCAGGTATTTGCTGCCATAATGATCACCGATATATTCACGACAACTTTCTACCGCTTCGGCACTCAAGTTGGTCGAGTCTGTACGCATATAGGTGATATAACCGGCCTCATAAAGACGCTGTGCCATCATCATGGTCTTCTTAACGCCAAACCCTAAACGGGTACTCGCTGCCTGCTGAAGTGTTGACGTAATAAAAGGAGCAGAGGGTTTGCTGCTGGTTGGCCGGTCATCACGACTCAGCACCGTCAAGCTCGATGCCTGTAACGCCTTAAGATGCTGGTTTGTCTCCGCTTCTGAGGAAGGCCTAAACGCCGCGCCTGCCACCTTAGCGACTTGTAGGCGGATAGCATCTTCTGTTGCCGTGAGTGCTTGAGCGTGAACTTCCCAGTATTCTTCGGGGATAAACGCACGAATCTCTTTTTCCCGCTCCACAACAAGACGCACAGCAACCGACTGAACTCGCCCTGCAGACAAACCTCTGGCAACCTTTTCCCACAGCAGTGGCGAAAGCATATAACCCACCACACGGTCTAAGAATCGTCTCGCCTGCTGGGCATTAACATGATTCATATCCAGATGACCGGGCTTCTCAAACGCTGCTGATATCGCCTTTTTGGTGATTTCGTTAAAGACGACACGACGGTAGCGCTCATCATCCCCGCCGATAGATTCCCGCAGGTGCCAAGCAATAGCTTCCCCTTCGCGGTCCAAATCCGTTGCGAGATAGATAGTGTCAGCTTCTTTGGCTAAGCGGCGCAACTCTTCTACTACTTTCTCTTTGCCTGGTAGAATTTCGTAGTGCGCATCCCAACCTTTCTCAGGATCAACTCCCATACGTGCCACCAACTGCTCTTTAGACTTTTTAGCCTTGTAGATCAGCTTTTCTTCTGGCGACATTTTGCGGGTCAGGGCAGCCTGACGAGCACGGGCTTTAGGATCAGACTTAGTGGCGCTTCCGCTCGTTGGCAGGTCACGGATATGACCGACGCTCGACTTAACGACATACTGACTTCCAAGATACTTATTAATCGTCTTGGCTTTTGCGGGTGACTCAACAATAACGAGCGATTTTCCCATAGGGTGGTTATCCTCGGGCAGAGATAGCACATAAAAACAGCGAGCATATATAAGTGGTTAGCGTAGCAGGGTCAAGCGAGTCTACAAAAAAAAACTAAACCAGCTATAATCGAACTGTCATATGTTGTTTTAAAAATTGGCACAAAAATACAACTGCTTGACTATATAATTCATAGACTTACCAAGGTAGTTAAGCTCAATGCTTCAAGATAACTTAATATATATTGCTATTATCGCCCTTGTTGGTGCAGCTGCGCTCTTTATAAACTACTTCATTACCCGCCAAGAGCACAACACCTCTATGAAAAACAGCCGCTTAGGTTGGCTGCAAACCCGTACACTTCATACGTTGGATGCCATCACTGCCCTACGAAGCGCCGGCTGTAAACCCGATATATTGGAGAAACTGAATCAGCATGCCATGGTCTTGATCGAAGAGATCAGCCTTCTCGCACCAGATTCAGATTTAATGACACAAGTAAACAACCAAAAAGAAACCGCCGACAGAACCGCCCCCGGCACAGCCCAATTTACCAGCGACAAAGAGCTTAAGCGCTTTCAGATATATATCAACTTTACGGAAAAGCTGCTCGCCGAAATGCTAAAAAAAGGCAAACTCTCCCAAGCTTTGGCGAGAAACTATGGTCAGGAGTTGTACTGGCTGAACCTCACCGTTGTCGCCGAGGCTCACATTAACCAAGGTCAGCGCCACCTGAATGAAAACGACCCACTCACTGCCCTTTCGCATTTCAAACATGCTAAGGCTGTGATCGTTCGCGCTATGGTCCCTCAAATAAAGAAACAACCCCTTTTGGATAGAATCCAACCCATGATAGAAGAGATACAACCGAACAAAACGGCTAACGCTGGTACGCTGGCAGATTCGCTGGATAACTTCCTCAAGTAGATGTAACAAAGCACACAGGCCTTGCTTGTTTTCAGAGGGTAACTTTGCTCCCAATAATGTTATGTTGTAACATAACATTTAATCACTCCTGTGGACCGACTCTTTGTAAATAAATGCGAGAGGCCTTTCTCCTTATGATTCAACCAAATAACTACCAAGCAGCAGCAAATCTGTCGCCTTGCGCGCTACCTCGACGCTCAGCAAGCGCACACCACCCAGACATCTTCACCGATATCTATCGAGACGACACCTATCTTGCCATATGGCAACGAAGCCTGTCAGACGAGCTAAAAGGCGCTGTGACGGACTTTATGGATATTAACAAGGCACGACAAGGCATCTTGGCCGTCACGCCTCACAACACCATCGAGACGCTTTGCAAAACCTTCGGCCCTAACGATAGCGTTGTTGCATTAGGAGAAGATATTGCCCTGCTTGTTGATATGTTTTGTTGCTTATTCGACCTAAAGCGCGCTGGCTTAAGGCTCACAAAACTGGATATGGCCATGTGCCCACGGTTTCATGTTGACCGTGTTCCATGCCGTTTAGTCACAACGTATCAAGGCGTCGCTACCGAGTGGTTACCTCACGAAGTGGTCGACCGCTCCAAACTTGGCGCAGGCCACCAAGGGAAGCCAGATGAGCAATCTGGGCTTGTTAATGACACCCACCATATCCAACGCCTGCGCTTAGGCGATGTTGCTTTATTAAAAGGTGAAAACTGGTCTGGCAATGAAGGCGCAGGTGTCGTGCACCGCTCGCCTCCTGTACCTACAGGTGAAAAACGCTTACTACTGACACTGGACTTTATCGATGACTAAAACATTTTTTATCCAGTGTGAAAGCTTAACAGAGCGAGACCGCTTGGATTTATCGATGTGCATAAAGCACCTGAGTTTTAATTCAGATGGGCTGATTCCCGTTATCACTCAATGCTATCAAACGGGCGAAGTGCTGATGCAAGCCTGGATGAATAAAGCCGCTATCGAGAAAACCCTAGCTTCTCAAAAAATGACTTACTGGTCCCGAAGCAGACAAGCGTTCTGGATGAAAGGCGAAACCAGCGGCCACACTCAACAGCTAAAAAGTATGCGCTTTGACTGCGATGGCGACGCCATTTTATGTCTGGTAGAGCAACAAGGCCCAGCTTGTCATACCGGCCGGTTGAGCTGCTTCTATTTACAGGCCGATAACCAATCAAGCCAAGTGCAGTTGTGCACACCAATTTTTACTGAACAGCAGCCACTGAACAACATCTCACTGAGCCATAAAAGAAGTGCACTCTATGCCATCGACTCTGATTAAAAACGCAAACATCGTTAATGACGGCGAGATAATGGCGTCTGATCTTCGTATTCGGAACCAACGTATAGAAACCATCTGTACAGACATTTCTGCCCATCCTAACGAACAGGTTATAGATGCCAAAGGCGCGTATCTGCTACCTGGCATGATTGACGATCAAGTTCATTTTCGTGAACCAGGCTTAACGCATAAAGGCACCATTGCCAGCGAATCGAGCGCTGCAGTTGCAGGCGGCATTACCAGTTATATGGAGATGCCCAATGTTAACCCTTCTACCACAACCCTTGAGGCTTTAGTACAGAAGTATGCTATTGCATCTACAAGCTCACTCGCTAATTACGCATTTTATTTAGGTGCAACCGAAGACAATATAGAGCAGATAAAGCGCCTTGATCCAAGCAAGCACTGCGGTGTCAAAGTCTTTATGGGTGCCTCAACAGGGGACCTACTGGTAGAAAACCCGACAGCGCTTGAGGCTATCTTTCGAGAATCGCCGACCTTAATTGTCACCCACTGCGAAAGCGGCCCCGTGATTGCACATAACCGCCAAGCATTACTTCAATCCAAGCCCGAACTCACCATTGAAGACCATCCAAAACTACGGGACACAGAAGCCTGTTTTGCATCCTCCTCTTACGCTGTCAATCTTGCCAAGCAGTATGATAGCCAACTCCATGTACTGCATATCACCAGCGAAAAAGAGCTCAGTCTGTTTGATGCAGGCTCTGTGGCAAGTAAAAAGATTACGGCAGAGGCCTGCGTGCACCACTTATGGTTTACGGAAGATGACTACCCCCGCTTGGGTAATTTAATCAAGTGCAATCCATCGATCAAAAGCAAGAAAGATAGAGACGCGCTAATACACGCATTGCAGACAGGGAAAATCGATATTATTGCCACTGACCACGCACCCCACACCTTTGCCGAAAAGCAATATGTTTATGATCAAGCTCCGGCGGGGTTACCGTTGGTTCAACACGCGCTCTTAACCTTAATGGATCATGTAGCACAGGGACGTATGACACTCCCCCAAGTCGTCGAGAAAACCGCCCATAACCCCGCTACACGATATGCTATTCAAGATCGCGGCTTTATCCGCGAAGGCTACTACGCAGATTTGGTTTTAATCGATAGGGCATCCCCCACCATCGCTACTCATCAAAACAGCTTATATCTCTGTGGTTGGACTCCATTTGATGGCCATACCTTCCGTTCAAAAATCGTAGCGACCTGGGTGAATGGACAACAGGTTTACAACGGCCAGCAGGTTTCGACACGCCCAAGCCCTGCTCAACCACTCCTATTTAATCGATAATCAGGAATACCATGTTTCAACACAATACGCTGCCCGATATAGCGACAACACAGCTCACCAATAACGCGTTTGCACTGCAATGGGTAGGCATGGAACAGATTGCGGTGCCACTTATCCTGCCTCTGCAATATGGGCAAGCACAAAATCTGGCCGCCAAAGCCAGCATCTATGTCAGCCTTGATGATCCAGCGGCTAAAGGTATACATATGTCCCGTTTGCATGCGATTGTGAATCAACTGGCGATACGCGAATGCAATAAAGCCACGCTTGACAATTTACTGAATGAGGCCGTCCGCTCACAAGCAGGCACAAGCAATAACGCCAAGCTTCAACTAACCTTTGGATTACTCTTAAAAAAACCATCACTGCTCAGTGATGAAACCGGCTACCAGACTTATGACATTACCATTACGGGTGAATCACGAGCCAACAAACATAGTTATGCAATGGAAATAACCCTTCCCTATTCGAGTACATGCCCTTGCTCAGCTTCATTGGCACGCCAATTATATGCCAATGAGATTGATATCAAGTTCCCCACATTAGCCATTGATAAAAAAGAACTTTTACAGTGGTTACAATCAGATGCAGGATCAGTTGCTACACCCCACAGCCAACGCTCTTACGCTTACATTAACATGGTCATAGGCGATCATGACTGGCCCGATTTAGCGGCACTGATTTTTGAATTTGAAAAAGCAATCGGCACCCCCGTACAAACCGCAGTGAAGCGAAGTGATGAGCAAGAGTTTGCACGACTCAATGCCACTAACCTTATGTTTTGCGAAGACGCTGCCCGTCGCTTAAAAGGGTGTTTAGAAAAGATGTCGTTCGTTGATGACTACCAACTCAAAGTAGAGCATCAGGAAAGCCTTCATGCCCATAATGCAGTTGTAATTGATAAGCGATCAGCCCGCTGACGCGAGCTGATCTGAGACATCAAGGTAAGTAGGGCGTATTATTGCAATACGCCATTTTCATCGTAATATGCTTGTGTGCTGTATTCACTTAGCGGCAATTTACCGATGGTGCCTTCACGTTTTACGTAATCGACAAACGACTGAGCGTAATCCAAGAAGGTATCCACGATACGGCTTTCATCCTGCGCAATAACACCAAATGTCAGATAACCATCCCGGCCACCTGCAATGTAATCGTTCGTTACCACTTTATAGGTCGCCGCAGGGCTTAGTGCTTCCCAAGTATCGCTGCCTTTACGCATCACTTCCAGATTGCTAAAGCGACTGCCTTTTGCCAGTGAGCGATCCAACGTCCAGCGTAGCCCCGAAGCATAAGGGAAAGCTCCTGACGATCCATCTGGCGAGATTGCATAATCAAAGGCATCTTCCAACACATTGATAATATCTTGCCCCGTCATTGTCAGCTCCACCAACGTATTGGCAAACGGTAGCAGCGTATAGGCATCCCCTACCGTGATATCCCCTTGTGCAAGATCCACACGTACACCACCACCGTTTTGGATAGCAATATCAGAGGTTAAGCTCATATCACGGAACGCCTTAGCCACAATATTGGTAATATCGCTACCATTAGACTGGGTGGCTGTCACATCACAAAGCGAGCTTTTACCCTGCCCTGGGATTCGTTCAAGGCACAGATCATCGGTACTTGAACCGATCACCGCTTGCTTAAGTTGATCAACCTGAACGGAGTAACCCGCCAGCACCGCTGCTGCTGTTGGGTCATCTTCAACCACCGAAAGTACACTATTAGCAGCAATGGCATCCAGCACACCTTGACGCTCAGCACCGGCAAGCTCTGCATCATTACGCTCAAAGGTATCGGATAGCAAAAGGTGCGGCGTGCCCGCGCAGCTTTCTACCTTACCCTCACTGCTAAAGTTAACATCCAGCTCACCCACTACATTAGAGTATTGCCATGCCTGCACTACACATACAGTGTCGCCATCTTTATTAGTGAGCTGTGTCGGGTAAGGCCCAGCGGCATTCAGGCCTAGTGCATTAAATTGATCGCCCAACAAGGTGTGGGAATCACCGCCTACAATCACATCGACATCAGTCAGGTTTTGAGCCAAGGTTAGATCATTTTTATACTGATAATGAGTCATCAGGATAATCTTGTTAATGCCGTCTGCTTTCAGCTCATCAATATATTTTTGCGCGGTTGCGGTTTCATCTAAAAATTGAGTCGATGCATCTGGGCTGGAGGAGTTCTTGGTTTTGTTGGCAATATCGATACCGATGATACCGACACGCGCCTCACCAAACGTTTTGACGACAAAGGGCTTAATATAATCCGTTGGTGAGTTCAGCGCCAAAGGAGAAACACCTAACTCAGGCACCACATTCGCCGCAAGTACATCCGTTGTACACGGGCCGCTGTTAAGATGATCTAGGAAATTTTTCAGCCCCGCATCACCATCGTCAAACTCATGGTTACCCAATGCGAACGCATCAAAACAGACCTGATTCATCAAATCCGCATCAGCCTGGCCTTTAAACAGGGTGTAATACAGATCCCCCGTGATGGCATCACCCGCATGAAGCTTAAGCACATGAGGCTGCCCACTGGAAAGCTCATTAAACTTTTGAGTCACTTTAGCAAAGCCACCCATCTGCACATCCGTATCCTCACCCGCCAACATCAAACTGCCACCATTACTAGTAAGGTGGGAGTGGTGATCATTAATATGCAGAATTTTTAGCGCCAGCGCAGCGCCCTCTTTTTCACTCTTAGAATTACCGTTACAGCCTGCTAACGCAACCGCTGCCGCCAACAACGCAACCGTGCCTACCTGTTTTAAATGAGCCATAGATCTAATCCCCGACACTCTCTTTAGCTGGAAAATCCACTGTTAAACGTTTAGTAGAGAGGGTTAGGCTACTACGCAAAGATGACATTAATGCTGCGAAAATGCCTTAAGAGGCTGCTTTTTGGGATGTTTTTTTACGCCTGTAAGCAGGCTTTTTCCCTAATCCTCTAAGTTCGATGAAGTTCTGGATTTCGACCTCTCCAATCAAAGCCCTAAGGCCTTCTGTTAAAGGCTGCATAAACTGCCCATAGCTCATCCGTTTGTCGCTGATCGCTTCTAGCTGGGATTCCCAGTGAGCCGTCATATCAGGGACGACCATCTTGGCCGGTAGGCTGTTAACCAATTTTTTACCGGTCTCTGTGGCGTGGATCTCTTTCCCTTTTTTAGTAAGAAACTGGCGTTTGAAGAGTAGCTCGATGATGCCTGCTCGGGTGGCTTCGGTGCCTAGTCCATCGGTATCCCTGAGCACTTTTTTAATCTCTGGGTCTGATACAAATCTGGCGATGCCGGTCATGGCCGCCAGCAGTGTGGCATCCGTAAAATGTTTTGGAGGGCTGGTTTGCTTTTCATCCAACTTACCCTCTTTACAGTAGACAGAATCACCCGCTTTGAGTGCGGGTAACGTCTGACTTGCGAATTCATCTTTCTGATCCGGCTTGCTTGAGCGAGGAAAGAGTGTCTTCCAGCCTTGTGCGATAACGGATTTTTGCTTGGCGATAAAAAGCCCACCTTCTACTTCGTTATCAATTTGGTGTTCTGCATATTCAAAAGGTGGGTAAAACTGCATCAAGTATTGCCGAGCAATCAGCTCATAGATGTTTTTTTCATCCTGTGAAAGGCGGCCTCCCTCCATCGCTCGGGCGGTGGGAATGATGGCATGATGGGCACTGACTTTACTGTCATTCCACGCTTTACTCTTAAGGGACAAATCCGCTTCTGCCATCGCTTTAGCCAGTGTTGGCGCGGTTTTGGCTATGGATGCGGTAACGGTCTGCCGGTCGTTATAGTGCCCGCTGGGCAAGTAACGGCAATCCGACCTTGGGTAAGTAATGAGTTTATGGCGCTCATAGAGTTGCTGGCAAATATCCAACGTTTTTTGGGCATTTAGGTTAAAACGCTTTGAGGCATCAATTTGCAATGCTGATAAATTGTAAGGCAATGGTGCCTGCTGCTTCTTTTTCTCTTTTTTGACTGTCGTAACACGCCCTTCTTTACCGGTGACAGTTTGCAGTACCTTTTCGGCCAGCTTAAGAGAGAGAACACGGCCCTCTTCATCCATGTAAGGCTCACATGCGCTGCTCGGTTTCCATTTGGCGACAAATGTCTCGCCTTGATCCGTTTGCAAGGTGATAAACACTTCATAGAAGGGCTTGGATACGAAGTTCTCTATTTCTTGGTCGCGGTGTACCACAAGCCCTAACACAGGTGTTTGCACCCGGCCGATAGAGAGTACGCCTTGATAACCAGCATTCTGCCCTAGAAGTGTGCAGAGCCGTGTCATATTAATACCATAGAGCCAATCTGCTCTCGCTCGGGCAAGTGCGGAAGTGGCTAAAGGGATAAACTCACTGTTCTGGCGAAGGCTGTTGAGTGCTTTTTTGATAGCGGCAGGGTTCATATCGTTTACCAAGCAGCGCTTAGTTGCCTCTCGCTTGGCTTTACTGACCTTTGCATAATTGATCACTTCATCAACTAATATTTGACCAACGCGATCAGGGTCACCCATATTGACCAGCATATCTGCTTCTTTAATAAGCTTTTTAACGGTGTTGAATTGCTTGCGGGTTTTGGGCTTGACCTGTTGCTTCCATTCAGTGGGAATAATCGGTAGATGTGCCCTCTTCCATTGTTTGTATTCTGGGTCATAGGCTTCAGGATCAGCCTGTTCAAGCAGATGCCCTATACACCAAGTGACAATATCGCCATTGGCAACCCGAATAAAACCATCACCTTTTTGATGAGGCTTGGGCAAAACATCCGCCACAGCTCGGGCGACACTTGGCTTTTCTGCGATATACAGAATCATCTAATTTGAGACCACTAAATTAAATCTGGCGCGTATTAATTCGCTTAGGAGAGGGCTTTTTATAGCCTACAACGCAATTTCTTCCATGTTTTTTGGCGGCATAAAGTGCCATATCCGCATATTTTACAAGGGACTCTTCCTCTGTGCTATCACCTGGTGCTGTGGCAATACCAACAGAAAGTGTAATAGCTCGCATACAGGTATCACTTTTACCTGAAAGCTCTTCAATGACGGCAATCATTCTCTTCAGCTTTTTGTATGCTTCTATTTTGCTGGTATTAGGTAGGATAAGAATAAATTCCTCACCGCCATAACGCGCCAGTACATCACGGGATCGAATTTGACGAGAGAGGTATTCCGCAACAAATTTGAGCGCTTTATCACCCTCCTGGTGACCATAGGTATCGTTATACTGTTTGAAGTGGTCAATGTCGATCATCGCCACGGTTACTTCATAGCCCTGAAGTTCTGAGGCTTTAATTTCGCGTTTTAAGGTGTTGCCTAAGCCTCTGCGGTTCAATAGTCCTGTGAGTTCATCTCGATTAGAGGCCATACTGAGTTCAGCTCTTAGCTGAGCATTGTAAAAGTGTAATCCGATGGAGTTACAAACGGCGATGACCATTTTTTCATCCTCGGATGAGAGCAAGTTTTCAGTTAGCTTATCTGAGCGAATATGTAGCACACCAAAGGCTCGCTCCCGACAGGTAATAGGAAAACAGGCAACACTTTTTATGGTGGTCATATTAGCCTGCGGACAACTCATGGTTTGGGTATTGGATACATCCTTGTAAATTTTGCTATTTTGCAAAACCCAGCAATCATTTAATCGCATCTCTTGGTGGACCTGATCTGAGTGTGGCCCCCACGATCCAGCATTTTTCCAGAGTTTTAGCTCAGGATTAGAAAACATAATCGAGACGGTGTGGTCTGGCACAATATGTTGCAAACGCTCGACCGTAATGGCTTTTAATTCCTCCAGCGTGCTAGCAGACGCCAGCAGATCACTCATTACACGAACATGTTCGAGCTTTTCAGAGCGTAGATACTCGTTTTCTAAGATCTCATTTTTGGTAGCCGACAAGACATGAGCATGCTCTTCGGCTAAACGGCGCTCTTCTACTTCAACTTGAAGCTGCTGAACAGTTTCTGATAACTGCTGGTGGCTAATAGTAGCATCTTGCCAACGCCGCCAAGCATACCAACCCAGCGCCAGTGAAAAGAAAGATAAAGCAACGGGGAGCTCTTCAACCCCGGCTACTCCTTTAGCTTGACTCCAATCCAGCCAACGCTCATTAAGATCCGTTAACGTTGCGATCAAGAAAGCCGCTAGAAAAATACCGATTGCTATGACAAAGTCAGAGACACTGCGCTTCATTCATCCTTCCTGATGTGAAAACCTTCTGACAACCCGAGCATACTGCTCACCACTTCCCCTAAGCTTAGTTTATTTTTGGTAAATAACCCGTTAGAACGAAAAAAGGCAGAAGAATCTGCCTTTTTAAAACCCGCGAGAAACTAACCTTTAGGGGGCTGTTTTAGCTTTTTAAAGATAACTTTTAGGCTTTTTTGCATACGGCTAACGGCATCAGCTAATTCGCCAATTTCATCTTTGGAGTTCACAGAAATTACAGTATCCATTTTCCCAAGACTCATCTGTCTGGCACTTTCAGATAACTCACGAATTGGCTGCACCAAAGCGCGGTTAGCAAACCACAAGTTGATCACAATAATAACCAACAAGATAATAGCACCCACACCCAAAGATAAAATGATGGTCGTTTGTACTTTTTCATCGATTTCATTCTGCTCTCTGGCAACAGCATCATCTATATCATCAATGTAGAAACCTGTACCCAACATCCATCCAAATTCTTTTAAGTCTATTGCATAGCTAAGCTTGGGAACTTCCTTTCCTTTTGAAGGCTTATCCCACATATAACTAACATAACCTCCACCATTACGGCCCGCTTTAATTAGCTCTTCGATTAATCGAACACCATTTACATCCTGAAGATCTATGAGGTTACGACCTTCAAGCTCAGGTTTTGCTGAGTGAGCTTTTGTCACGCCATCGTAGTCAAACGCAAAAATATAACCATCTTCATCCCCATAAGAGATCGAACGTAGCGCCGTTTTGACACGTTCCTCTGCCTCTCTCTCGTTGGCAACACTTTTTAAAATGGGACGAATGGCCGTTGCTGTAATTTCCATATAGTTGAGCAGGGATTCCCGCTTAGCCGCCATCATCGTGTCCCGAATTTCCACCAGCTCCTGATTGCCCATATCTCGTATTTGATAGATTGAGACAAAGGTCAGCGCAGCTACGGTTAACAAGAGAGGAATTGCCGTCAAGACAAGGATTTTTTGTTTGATCTTAAGGTTTTTCACTTAAAGCACTCCAAGGCCTTTGCAGCTAAGCCTTTAACCTAACTGCTTACTCTTTATTTTTATTAGTTAAGTAATAGCAAAAATCTGTTGCCAGCTCCGGACTATAGTAAACAACGCTCTGAATTAAAAGCACTATATAAGCGGAAATATCTGCGGTTCTCTTTCTAAACTCACCCCAAATTTGGATCGTACCGAGGTTTGAATTTGCTCCGACAGGTCGAGCAGATCATCCAGCTGACCATCACCATAATGCACCAAAACCAGTGCCTGTTTATCATACACACCCACATTTCCTTGCTTTTTTCCTTTCCAATGACACTGATCTATCAACCATCCTGCCGCTAATTTAGTGTAACCGGGCTGATCGGGATAGCGTACAAGATCAGGAAAACGGCTGATCAGTTCGTCACACTGGCTATTCGTAATAACCGGATTTTTAAAGAAACTCCCAGCATTACCTAATGTAGCGGGGTCGGGTAATTTGCTTCGCCTCACCTCACACACCGCCTCAAATATTTGTGAAAGGTTGGGCACGTTAATGCCTTTTTGATCAAAAAACCCCTGAAGAGCAGCGTACCTTAAACGGGGAGCCGCTACTTTAGATAGAGACAAAGTCACTTCCGTAATGATATAGCGTCCCGGCTGCTGCTTAAAAAGGCTATCTCGATATGCAAACTGGCACTCTTTTTTATCAAAGACTACCCAGCGTTTTTGCTCAATGTCGTAAGCGCGTAAATGCACGAAGCAATCTTTTAGTTCCGTGCCATAAGCACCGATATTTTGTACCGGCGCAGCACCAACTGAACCAGGAATCAACGCCATGCTTTCAATTCCTGAAAAACCTTGAGCTACACTCCAAGCAACAGTCTTATGCCATTCTTCGCCTGCACCCAGCGTGAGCAGAGCAGAATCTCCTGACATGTTGACGGTTCGGCCTTTCATATCCATTTTGATTACCAAACCTGCGACGTTCGGTGTAACCAAAATATTACTGCCGCCCCCCAGTATATGTAATTTCAGCCCTTGTTTATCAGCATAGTGAACCGCATCAATCAGCATCTGCTCTGAGGTCACGCTAACAAAAGCTTCAGCGGTTGCAGGAAAGCCAAGAGTATTGAGCTGATCCAGCGAGTACTGGTGTTGAATATTCATCGGTAGAGCGCTTGTTGTATGTTTAATAAAAGTCCCATAGACGCGTTTTCTACCAGATCCAATACATGATCAAATCCCGACGCTCCACCATAATAGGGGTCAGGCACTTCAGATTCGAGACACTGCCCAAAGCTTAAAAATAATCCTAGGTACCCTTGGTAATTCGCTGGTGCTATCGACTTAAGGTTGTCTAAGTTTTCAGAATCCATCGCAAGAATGTAGTCGAACGTTTCGAAATCTTGTGCTGTTACCTGTCGGGCACGCAAGTGATCCAATTCATACCCACGTTGCTGAGCAGCCGATACCGATCTTATATCGGGCGGGTTGCCAATGTGATAAGCCGCTGTACCAGCTGAATCCACTTCAATTAAGTGTTCAAGGTTATGCTGAGCCACTAAGGTTTCAAATACACCATGGGCTGTGGGAGAGCGGCAGATGTTGCCTAAGCAGATAAACAGAACACGTTTTTTAGCGACGGGTTTCACGCATGATTCCTTGCTATTGCTTTAAAGCAAACCATTATAGCGACGCTGCTTCTCGCTGCCTATGATGCAGGAGATTCTTCTCGTTTGGCAAACACACACTCACTTTTAACCCTCCTTTTTCTTGGTTCTCGAAGCGGAGGCTGCCTTGATAACTCTCGACAATGGCTTGGCAGATAGATAGCCCCAATCCAGAGCCTTGTCGACTTTCATCTAACCGTTTTCCCCTGCTAGGCATGGCGTTAATACGCGAAGCGGGTATACCCTCGCCATCATCATTAATCGTCAGCAGAATATTGCTATCTTGGACTTGCGCTCTGAATTCGACATGCTGATGGGCAAACTTACATGCGTTATCCATGAGATTGCCAATCAGCTCCAGTATATCGTCTCGATCTTGCTGTAACTCCAGTAACTTAGGGTAATCAACATGAAGCGTTATATTAGGGTAAAGCTGCTGTAGCATAGCAATCAGCGGCGGCATATCATCGTCTAACAGCGTAGAACGACCTGGCGTGGAGACACCCACAATACGTGCGCGTTTAAGTTCTCTCTCTATCAGCCAGTGGATATCACTTAACAAGGCTTGAATTGCTTTTGAATGATCTACCGACTCTTCGCGCTGCGCATCTTGCAGTAATTGCAGCTGTTGCAATGGCCGCTTCATTTCATGGGCTAGATTACCTAATGCATGACGCGAGCGGCTCACCTGATGTTTGAGCTGTAGAAGTAATTGATCAATATCATCCGCCAAAGGCACTAGCTCTTCTGGGATATTTTGCCGTGCCAAACTTTGGTCTTTATACCGAAAAGACTGTATCTTACGTCTAACGTTTTCCAGCTCTTCGAAGCTCCGTTTTACAACGGCCCGCTGAATCAACAGCATGAGCATAGCCGCCACAAGAACAAAACCTACCGCAGCGAGTCGGTAACGATTCATAAGTGACTCAAACGGTGCTATATCTTCTGCAACCCAAAGGTGAATCGCCTTGTCTTTGTAGGTAAACGATTGAAAGCGAACCAACCACTGCTCTTTCATCAATCCGGGGGTGACCTGATAGCTATTTGGCTCCTGAGGTAAAACAGATTCATCCAGCGAGTAATCCCATAGGGAGCGGCTGCGTATTTCATCATGCTCACTTTTTAGAAGAAAATAGTGGCCAGATAGAGCACGCTGATAAACAGCCCCAAGCCTATCCTCATTAATGGCTAGCTCACCTTCCGGAGTTTGGTTTAATGCTGCCACAATGGATTCAGCATCATGGGTCAGGCGGGTCAGAATATACCCCCTTGTCATCTGCTGAACGCCCCAAAACAAGATTAATAGTAAGCCGATCATCATAACGATCAAAGAGATAAAAAGACTCCGGCTCAACTGATCGCGAATCGACACTATTTGGCTCCCAAGCTGTAACCTTGACCTCTGCGGGTAGTGATAAAGGACTTACCAAAGAGGTGGCGCAGCCGATTGATATAAACTTCTATAACATTACTATCTTTAATGTACTCTTCTTCATAGAGATGTTCACTAAGCATGGATTTAGCGTGTATTTTTTCAGGCTCTTGCATTAACTGGTGCAGTAAACGGAACTCTATTGCAGTTAAAGCAACCCATTCACCCTGCTGATTAATGGCTGACTGTTTATCCAGATGCAGTGTTACACCCTGCCAGCTCATTTGATTGTCGGCTTTACCTCGGGCCCGGCGAACAACTGCTTCTAACCTTGCCAATAACTCATCGGTATGAAAAGGCTTGCCTATGTAATCATCTGCGCCCGCTTTTAAGCCATCTACTCGTTCGTGCCAAGCATCACGTGCTGTCAATATGATTACAGGGTGGGTGATCTTTTGAGCTCGCCAATGGGCGAGTACTTCAAGGCCTGAACGTTCGGGCAACCCTAAGTCCAAGATAACAGCATCGAACGTTTCCTCCTCGCCCATAAACTGACCATCCACGCCATCAGTACACACCTCCACCACCCACCCCGCTTTTTGTAAACGCGGTTTTAAGTGAGCAATTAACTGGAGGTCATCTTCCACCAGCAGCAATCTCAATCATCTATCTCCTCTTTCAGGATTTCGCCCGTTTTGGCATTAAGATAAATCTCTTTAACATGGCCGTCAGGCTGCAAGAGCTTAACTTCATAAGTTAACACATGGTCTTCATACTCGATTTCCAGATCTAATATTTTCCCAGTTAAACGGGCACTTTGCTGGTCAAAAATAGTTTGAAAAGGCAATATCTCTCCCGCCGCTACTCGATCACGTACCTCAGCCGCATCCAGCTCTTTGCCACCATACGCTGCACTAATCATCCCAAGGGCCAAAACCAGGAATATCCACGGTATCTTCATCAAACTCTCCGTTAATGGCATTATCATGACACACACTACAGTCCGTAAAGCTTTCTACTTTGGGGTTATCTTTCACCATACGATCCGGTATCTCATCATGCTTTCTAATAAAACGCGGTAACTCTGTAATACGCAAAGGCGCTGTCGAAGCGGCAATCCCTCTTAGAAAACCATTGCCATAGTCTCCAGCATGACTCATTAAATAACGCCGAATAGACGCTGTTGTTTGATCATCTGTTTCTGCATTTTCACCAAAATGATTATCCAACTGCCCCATCAGTTTATCCCAGCTGTCTGCAGGAAGCAGTTTCGCAGGATAAGCCAAATGACATGCGCCACACTCTTCACGATAAAGAGCCATCTCGGGCAATAGCGAAGTCTTAACAGGCTTTAAGCTATCAATCTCTTCAGTGGCACCCGTTACCCCGGAGAGAAAAACACCCCACGCCATCAGGATAAAACCACCTCCCACGCCCCAACGTACTTTTTTTGCTATTCGATTCATGCTGATAGACATATTACTGCTCCTTTAACCATTCGAGTAGATCGCCTTTTTCTTGGGGTGTGCAAACACGCCCCATTGTCCAACGGCAATTTCTTAAAAACCATTTCTCAACTTTGTCTGGGTCACTTAAACGCTGGGAGTTCACAGAGGGTGCCATCGCTTTAATCAGTTTTCCCGTTTTAATATGCTTACCAGATTGATCAACCTGTTGCCCATGGCACTGAGTACATTGACGATCACCCCACGTTTTAAACCAGTGCTGCTCCCCTCGAGTAGCATCAAAAGTCGTTGCGCCGAGTGCTCGATACGTCGCTTGCAAATCATCGATAGTGCTAGAAAAGGCTGGTTGTACAACACCTATATAAAACCCCACTATTAGGCTGACGCTGGTGATAGATAGCTGCTTCATTTTGAGTCTCCTATTGAGGATGGCGGTAACAACTTTCTACCAGTAATCATGGCACGCACGAGATTCTCCCGGTGAAGCAGACTGCTTACCAAGACACCGCCAACGTGTATGGCAACTAGGCACAGCGTACTGTTCGCTGCAAATTCATGCACACCTTCCAACCAATCACTATTGAAATGGGCAATAAACGTACCGGCTAGCGGCCCTTCACCATCAATCGCCAGTAGAGACATACCCGCCAATGTGGTTAATGCCAGCATAATTAGCAGCAATACCACCATCCACCCACCGGCGGGATTATGCCCAATATAATGAACCGGATTACCCGATATCAGCCCTTTAAGATAAGTGAGCGTTTCACCAGGTCCTTTTATAAAAGAGGAAAAGCGCGCATGTTTTGGGCCAAGCAGCCCCCAGAACACACGAAACGCGATCAGAATAGAAACGCCGTAACCTGCGTAGATGTGGATATTTTGAAACTCATCTTCCGTTAGATAAGCCGTAAAAAAGAAAATCACCAGCGACCAGTGGAACAAACGTACCCACAGATCCCACACGTTAATTATAGATTGTGTATTCATCATGCTATCTCCTGTAAACACAGGTATAGCTTATGGATAATCCCTTAAATGAAACTTAAAAATTCAATAGCCGTTATATGCTCGCAAAACTGCAGTCATAATGACTACCCAGATGACTCTACTCTGCTGCAATAAGCCTTTATAATGAACCATTCAACAGTTTCTTAAAGTGAATGATATTTTTATGCTTTATGTTTTACCCGAAACCACTGGCGACATTATTGTCTTACAAGCGAGCGAGACCCTTACAGAGCAAGATTACCTAGAGGTTTTTCTGCCACTCTACCAGCAAGTCGCTAAGTCACAAGAAGGGGTACGCATCGCGCTTTATCTGGACCCTGGATTTCAGGGTATTGATGCGACAAGCTCGTGGGAACCACAAGCGTTTGCTACAGCACACAGCACCTCTTTGCATTATTTAGCAATGTCAGGCGCTGAGCAGTGGAGAGGTTTAACACAGAATTACGCTACTACGATGCCCCAGACGAGCGTCTGTCACTTTGGCGCCTTACAATTTTTACAGGCATTACACTGGATTAATGAAGATGATGAGGCGGGAGAACTTTATCCTTTTGGCGGATAATCATTAAAAGAGGAATAGCCCTAAGGGTCATCAGGGCTACATCGTCAATCATCTCAACTTTATTCAAACAAAGCGCGTAAACGCTCTAGGTCTTCGGGTGTATCAACACCCGCAGGCGGCAACTCATCAGCAACATCCACATGAATCTTTGCGCCATTCCACATAGCTCGAAGCTGCTCTAAACATTCTGCCTCTTCTATCGGCGCAGGTTCCCAACGGACAAACTCATTGAGCATTTTTACACGATAAGCGTAGATGCCGATATGACGTTGCCAACTATAACCTGATGGCATCGCGGTTGGATCTTTGGCAAACGCATCCCTAGGCCAAGGTATAGGAGCACGACTGAAATAAAGAGCCATGCCTCGCGTATCAGAAACGACTTTCACCACATTCGGATTCAGCAGGCTATCAACATCGGTAATGGGTTCAGATAGGGTTGCGATGCCTGCATCAGATTCAGCTTTTAAATTATGCGCTACTTGATTAATCACACGTGGGGGGATTAGTGGCTCATCACCCTGTACGTTAACGACAATATCATCTGCATAAAAGCCCAGCTTATGCACCACTTCTTGAAGCCTATCTGTGCCCGAGGGGTGATCTGCACGCGTCATGCACACTTCTGCGCCAAAACCTGTTGCCGCATCGGCGATACGCTGATCATCGGTGGCTACAATAACTCGCTCTGCTTCACTGAGTAGTGCGCGCTCGTAAACATGTTGAATCATAGGTTTCCCGGCGATATCCGCTAACGGTTTGCCAGGAAAGCGCGTAGAGGCGTAGCGCGCAGGGATAACAACACTAAAACCCATAACTTAAGCCTGCTTCTCTTTTAATCGTTCATCCGTTGTTAGCGTACGCGCTTCACTCTCTAACATAACGGGAATATCGTCACGTATCGGATAAGCTAAGCCACTGGTACGACATATGAGTTCATTGGTTTCAGCATTGTACTCCACAGGCGCTTTAGAAACGGGGCACACCAGTATATCTAATAGTTTCTTGTCCATTTGTCTCTCACTTATCTATTTGTTTAAGCAAACTATCGAGCTGCTCTGTCAATTCATGGGCCAGTAGGGCTTCAACTTTGAGGTAATAGTAACGCTCACCACATGCAAAGGTACGACATTTCACAGCATCTTTTTCTGTCATGATAACAGGCAACGAGTCGTCAAATGCAATATCAGCGGGGGCATAAGCGTAATGGTCCGGGAAAGAGTGCTCTATTACCTGCAAGCCCAAATGAGTTAAGGTCGAAAAAAAACGATCAGGGTGCCCAATACCAGCAATGCCATGGACCTTTGAGAAACCGCGTTCATGGAGAGGAAACGCCTTGCCATCCGATAAGCGTACCCATTCACTGGCTTGAAGCTGCATATGAAACGCTCCAAAGAGCTGAAAGTCTCCCTGCCCGTTGAGAACCACCATACCCACTTCAGCCAAACGCGACGGAGGCTCCCTAAGTGGTCCCATCGGTAAACAGTGGCCATTACCTACTCCCCGAGAGGCATCAACGACCGCTATCTCAATATCTCGTCCCATACGATAATGCTGTAAACCATCATCACTGATAATAAGGTCACAATCCGTCTGCTCAAGTAGGTACTGACATGCAGCAACACGGTCAGGATCGATCACTAAGGGAGCACCTGTGCGTTTGACCAGCATGATTGGCTCATCACCGCACTGCGAAGGTGGCATCTGAGGATTAACAAGCAACGGGTAGGCTTTTGATTGCGCACCGTACCCTCTGCTAACAATCCCTGGACGATAACCTCGTGATCGCAAGTACTCAATCAAGGCGACAACCAGAGGGCTTTTCCCTGTACCTCCCACTTGAATATTTCCGACCACAATAACCGGTACAGGTGCATGCCAACACTGTTGCTGCTGTTTATTGCGCCGCCGTTTTGCCAAATAACAAAAAAGCCTTTCGAATGGCCAAAGTATCCAAACCCACAAAGGTGAGCTATACCAAGCCTTTTGCAGGGCCGCTACGACTTGCTGCACCTTATTCTGCGGCCTGCTTGGTGGTAATACTGAGTTTTTCAAAGCCCAGTTGGCCAGACACATCCATTGCCGTTACAACCGCTTGGTGCGGCGTTTTAGCATCCGCAGTAATAATCAAAGGCGGTTTATCCGACTGGTCTTTTACTTGTAAATTGATCGCTTGGCGCAGCGTTTTCTCTTGGGTATTTACCAGAGCTTGGCCATTGACGCTGTAATTCCCCTCTTCATCAATCACCACCTCGATCATGGTAGGAAGATCTTCACTCGGTGCTGCATCGGAAGCCTCCGGAAGATCAATCTCTAAGTGGCTCTCTTTTGTGAACGTGGTTGATACCATAAAGAAGATAAGCAACAGAAAAACCACATCGATCAGAGGTGTCAGATTAACATTCACCTCTTCCCGCTGTTGACGTTGAAATTTCACCGTAACGCCCCGCTACTTGCCAGATTCTACGGTGCGCTCACCGTGGACAACTTCAACTAATTTAACCGCTTGCTGTTCCATTTCAACCACGAGGGAGTCAACTTTACGCTGGAAATAACGGTGAAAAATCAAGGTAGGTATTGCGACCGCCAACCCCGAAGCTGTAGTGATCAAAGCCTCAGATATACCACCCGCTAATACGGATGCGTTACCCGTACCTTGAATCATGATCTCCGTGAATACCTTTATCATGCCAATCACTGTACCGAGCAAACCCAATAATGGCGTAATGGCAGCAATGGTACCGAGTGTCGTTAAAAAGCGCTCCATCTCATGAATCACTTCAGAGGCCGCTTCCTGAATACTCTCTTTCATGATGTCGCGACCATGACGGGCATTATTTAAACCAGCAACGACAACACGTCCTAATGGACTACTCGCACGAACCTCTTTCATCCGCTCCGCTGTCATAGCGCCGCTCTTGAGCCAACCCCATACGTTTTGCATCAAATCAGGTGGCGCTACTTTTTTTGCACGCAACTCCCATAGGCGCTCCATACAGATCGCAAGAGATAAAATGGAACACCCGATAATCGGGATCATCAACCAGCCACCAGATGATATCAACTCGAACACGTTATAACCTCCTATAATGTGGAGCTACTTTATCACACTGAAATCCATTGGAGTATGCTCTCAACTGCCTGACCAGTAACGTTTTTCCATTTCACGCCACCCACGCGCCAAACATGTATTATTCGGCGACGAATTTAACAGAATCGCTCCCTGTCTGTCTGTGCGGTATATTGCCGCACCGGATGCCTTAACTCGCTCAACAACCTGCTCATGAGGGTGCTTATAAGGGTTGAGATAGCCCGCACTAAATACAACAACTTCGGGCTGAACCCTATTGAGCAACAGGGCACCTGTCGATGTTTTACTACCGTGATGTCCTGCAATCAACCAAGTGACAGGTTGAAGGTTCGGCGCTATCTGAGCTTCAATATCCGTATCTGCATCCCCCGTAATTAACAAACTGCATTGATCAGAGCGAACCTCCAATATGCAGGAACGGTTATTATCGTTGGCCGTGCTACTCGCTTCAGGTTGAACATAACGAAAAGTCACATTGTCCCATTGCCACTGCAAACCCGACTCGCAATGCCTTGCAGACTCAATAGGTAGCTGTTCAGGCATGCCGGCCTCTGTCTGTGTAATCGCCAGATACTGATGAGCTACAGACCAACCACCCGCATGATCATTATCGTCATGACTGATCACCAGACGATCCAACTCAGTCAGCCCCTGATGTTTAAGGTATGGTAATACAGCACGCTCAAAAGCTCCCCCACCATGACGGTAAGCTGGCCCAGTGTCATAAATTAGCTGATGATTAGCCGTACGAACCAGTACCGAAAGCCCCTGTCCAACATCAAACACCACCACTTGAAAATCACCCCCTGTTAACGATGCCGGAGCCTTGAAGAGCAGAGGTACCCAGCATAGACATCCGGCCAACCTAACAACATGAGATAACGGTATAATTAATAGCATAGAACCACAAAACGCAAATCCAATCGCAACCCAATCAACAGATGAACGCTGCCACAAGCCTTGCAAGCTAATCTTAGCCACCGCCTCCAGACCAAACCATATCCCTTCAAGGCCATAAGCAATACCTTCTAACAACCAAGGAACACCTAACAGCTCTAGCAAAATAGCAGGGACAGATATCAATAATGCTAACGAGACCAATGGAATTGCAATCACATTAACGAGGGGAGCAAACAACGATAGCACACCAAAAAAGAGTAAACTAAACGGCCCTATCACCAGAAAAATATACCACTGACTTAAAAGAACCATGCGTAACTTGCTCATTCCCCGACTCGAATCAACAAGAAAAATTAAAGCAGCTACCGCTATAAAACTTAGCCAGAAGCCGACTTCATGAATCGCCAAAGGGAAAAGCGTTAGCACCACAGCCATGCTGCCCCACCAGCGACGCCAAACCGATATGCGTTCAAAGGTAATAAAGCCGCTCAGGAGAATAGCTGCCATCAGCCAGGCTCTGACTGTCGGTATGCTAAACCCAGCTAAAACAACATAGACGCCACTAAGCAGCAATGCGCACATAAAAGGGAGGATAAAGTGTGATATTCGGGCTTCTCTACCCCACCATAGCACCCCAGTAAGTAGTCGCCCCAGCCACCACCCCAAACCAACAATAACACCAATGTGCAATCCACTTACCACCATCAAATGAGTCGTGCCAGTTGTTTGTAAAAGCTGCCACCCATCTGCATCAATCGCGGATTTATCACCCAACCAGAGGGCGCTCAGCATCACTCTGGCTTTAGGTAAACGTTCAAAACGTTGATTTACCCAAGAAATAAGATCAAACCTTAAGCGATCAAAAGAGAAGTACTCCGTCGACTGTTCAGACGATAGCTCTTTCACATAGCCCACTGCATCGATATGCCGAACGAAGGCCCAATACTCATAATCAAACCCCTTGGGGTTTCGTAAGCTATGAGGGGGTTTTAAACGCGCCGTAACATGAAGACGATCTCCGGGCCTGACGGAGCGTGTAGGTTGATACCAACTAAGGCGAATAGTTCTTATAGAAGGAGCAGGCTTCTGCCTATCAAAAGCGGTGACCTGCTCAACCGCCAAATCAAATCTGGCACGAGAATCATCTTGGTCTGGTAAACCGGAAACAGTTCCAACAATTTCCCAGTCGATACCTGCGGCGGACACAGGTAGACGATGGCTAAGCTGCTGTAGGCCATAGAGATAAGCGACTGAAAAACCAGTAAACAGCAGAAACAAGAAAGTTCGGGTAGTCGAAAGCCACCACCCCAATAGCAGGCACAGTAACAAAATAAGCAGCCAAACCCACACGGTAGGCAAGCTGGGTAACCAACCTGTAATAAAAAACCCTGAAATATATGTGATCATCCTTGATCTCGATGTTGGCTTACTTGGCCTAGCTGTGCATAATACCTCTACTGGATTCCCCGCAGAAGAACACTTCTCTATGCCCCGTAAGCTTATTAAGAAGTATATGCCAGATGAATCATCTGTCCGTAATCATAAGCATTTAAGCTGGTTAGGCAGCCACTTGCACGACCCTGGCTTATGGCATTTAACACGCAAGTCCGTATCAAAGGCGTTTCTTGTCGGTATATTTTGTGCTTTTCTACCACTGCCTTTACAGATGTTAATTGCTGCTATTTTAGCTTTGTTGGTGCGCAGTAATATACCCATATCTGTAGGCTTAGTATGGATTACCAACCCACTTACTATTCCACCGATCTTTTATTTTACCTATGTGGTGGGGACTTATCTGCTCAGTACGCCTCAACTGGCAGTTGAAATGCATTTCACCTATGAATCGCTATCTCGCGACATATCAGCTATCTGGTGGCCACTGCTGGTGGGGTCTCTTTTTTGCGGTGTTATTTTTAGTGTAATCGGCTATTTTGCTGCCAACCTATTCTGGATCTGGCACGTGAAACGCAGCTGGTCCGGACGGCGAAAAAAACACCCCCCGCCCAATTGATGAATGATCAAACCACGCGATGCAACCCACCTTCTCTTAACTCAAGCACCCGATCCATCCGATGGGCTAATTCAGGATCATGGGTCACAATCACAAATGACGTATTAAGCTCCTGATTTAATTGCCCCATCAGTTGCTGCACATCACTGGCTGTATTACGGTCAAGATTACCCGTTGGTTCATCCATCAATACACAAGCAGGTCTCGTTACTAAAGCCCTAGCAATCGCCACCCGCTGCCTTTCACCACCACTGAGCTGGGCAGGCTTATGCTTCAGACGCTCACCTAAACCTACGGCTTGTAATACCTCGATCGATTTTTTCTGGGCGATAGCAATATCCTCTTTACCCAATAGTAACGGCATCGCTACATTTTCGACGGCGGTAAACTCTGGCAACAGATGGTGGAACTGGTAAACGAAACCCAACTGGCGATTCCTAATAGCAGCCCGTTTATTTTCACTTACCTCATACAGAGCCTCACCGCCCACCTTAACCTCTCCGATCGTGGGCGCTTCAAGGCCACCCAGGATATTGAGCAACGTACTTTTTCCTGAACCGGAGCTGCCGATAATAGCAATCCGCTCGCCCCGCATCACAGTTAAGCCTATCTCTTTTAAAACCTCTAGAGAGGAGCCCGCTTCCGTATAGGTTTTACCCACCGATTCACATAGTAAAACAGGCTGGTTACTCATAGCGTAGCGCCTCTGCTGGTTGAGTTCGGGATGCACGCCACGCAGGGTAAAGCGTAGCAAGAAAGCTGATCGTTAATGCCGCCGCTACAATCAGCCCAACATCAGGCCAATTCAGTTGAGAAGGCAGGTAGTTAATGAAATATACATCTGAGGACAAAAACTCGATCCCCATCAAGCGCTCTAACCCGGCAACAAGATCAGATACCGTTAAAGCCAACACAATACCCAAGGCGGTACCAATCAATGTACCCACAAAACCAATCACAATACCTTGCACCATAAAAATACGCATAATCATGGAGGGTGTCGCGCCCAATGTTCTTAAAATAGCAATATCCGATTTTTTATCGGTCACCACCATCACCAAGGTCGAAACAATATTAAATGCCGCTACAAAGACGATTAAAAATAGCAATAATCCGATCATCTTCTTTTCCATTTGGATCGCTTGAAAGAGATTACCGTGAGTGCGCGTCCAATCAGAGGCCATAAAATAGCCATCTAATGTCAAACCGATCTCTCGGACAGCGACCGGTGCTTTAAACAAATCGGCAAAGGTAATACGCACGCCTTCAACGCCTTCTTTGATACGCTTGAGCCGTGCAGCATCGTCTATATGAATATAGGCTAGATTGCCATCAAGCTCGGCACCTACCGAGAAAATCCCAACAACCGTAAAACGCTTGAGGCGCGGCGTGACACCCGCAACACTGATAGAAGCCTCTGGCAACACTAAGGTTACTTTATCACCCATACGCACCCCCAAAAAGCGCGCTAAGAGATCCCCCAGCACAATACCAAACTCACCGCTTTGTAAGTTATCCCACTCGCCGTTAAGCATATGCTGGGAAACAATAGAAACTTTACGCTCTGCTTCAGGCTCAACGCCCTGAACAACGACACCCCTTACTTGACCACCGTTGGTCAACATACCCTGAGCATGAATAAAGGGAGCCGTTGCGACTACTCGACTATCCGTTTCGATCGTTTTCGCCACCATGCGCCAATCTTCGATCGGCTCATCAAAACCGGTAATACTAGCATGAGGAACCATACCAAGAATGCGATTCTTTAACTCCCGATCAAAGCCGTTCATAACAGAAAGCACGAGAATCAGCGCCGCGACCCCTAACATCAACCCCAGCATCGAAACCAGAGAGATAAAAGAGATAAAATGATTACTTCGTTTGGCGGCGGTATAACGCAGGCCAACGTATATAGAAAAAGGTCTGAACATGGTGGCGGATTAAATCATAGTTGGGGCAGTAACTCTAACATAAATAAGAAATTCTCCGTTATACTCTAACGATAAAATCAGTAATAGGAGGCCGCTGTGGGTCAGGAGCGTAGACAGTTTTATCGAGTCGAAAAGGATGTCGCACTGGAGGTAGAGGTCGTTTCTTTGGAGGAGGTATCTCGCTCTATCCAACCTTCTCAGTTTGAGGTCTCCCCCTATTTTGAGCTACTGGCCGAAGTGCAAGAACTTGATAAACAACAGCAAGATTTGATTGCCTCAATAGCCCAATCCCATCCAGAGATTGCAGCCCTCTTTAACCTCCAAGCACAAAAGCTGGATACCATTACTCGTACCTTGGCCAGCAGCGGTTTGCAAATCAACCATCTAACTAAGCAAACTATTAATCTGAGTGAGGGAGGCATGCAGTGCGAGGTTAATAACTGTAAGCCTGGGGATTATCTGGCAATCAAGCTTATTTTTTCAAATCCGCTTCTAGGGGTTCTCTTATACGGTCAAGTTCAGCGGATTATTTCAGAAAATACCGACTCCCAGAAAGTCGCTGTAGCGTTTTATCAAATGCCAGAGAGCTGCCGTAGGCTTATTGCTCAACGGGTACTCCAAGCCCAAACTCGCCAGTATGACGCGATTTAGTATATGGCTGTTTCTGCTACACTTTTATCTGAGATAGAAGACACTTTTGACGTCATGAGCAACAGTTTGAGGCGCTTTGATGAGCGACTTTACCAGTCAGCTTTACCCATATCTCTGCCATGGGTGAAAGAGCTCGGATTGCAGAAACAGATAGCCCGAGAGCTGTATAACGATTTATGGCACAAAGACCATCAAGATGGTAGGAAGACCACCACAAACTACGGTTTAATTGGAGCAAATGAATCATTAATAGTAGCAGCAAAACACCTTAACCATCACAAAACACAGCTTAAGACTAAGATTGCAAATTTGAAAAAAAGTGAGCTTCCTCAACTACATGAGCACCTGCATAAACGCTCTATAGCTCTGGCAAACTCACTCAATCAAACGGGCCTTGCGCGCTTGCACCTTAAACAGTGTTATCGCCAGATCCCCCTCTTGGAAAGCTGCCCGGATAGTGTTCGCTTTAGTTGGTATAGCAGTGGCCGAAGCATCCGTAAACTCAGTGTTGAAGAAGCGATGAGTAGGCTGTTAAAACTGGATGTATCACAGCCCCACATTCAAATTCAGTTAGAGAAATTATCAGCTTTACACCAAGCTACGCCATTGGCGCAAATACAACAGCAAGTACCCGTTATTCGGGCTAATTTTGCTTGGAAAACCACCAATAATCACTGGCAACGGCAAGCCAGGAACTGCCCTTTACCCATACTAATCCCGTTAAATGAAGGTGATACTTTACCCGAACACAATATACTACCTACCGCACCACCAGAACAAAGAAACAGAGCTTTAAGGTCGGACAGTAAAATTGACCCTACGCCTTTTTTAAGTAGCTTACGTATTCACCTCTACAGGAATTGATTCCCGATGCAACACGCTAAATTACTACATCATATTGCTACAGCCATTGGTTTTGCGTGGCTGATTGGATGGTTTTATATTTGTAAGCATTTCGGAGTTATGGACTGGGGAGTTACCTTATTGCCGCAAGGTTATGAGGGCGCAGGTCTGATGCTCGTGATTGGTTTAATGATGGTACCGGCTTTTTTTATCTGGAGCCGCTTTAATCGCTTTGTCGAAAAAAAGCTCAAAATCAAGGGCAAATACTATGAAGACGAGTATTACACATCAGAGCAAGCAACTAAGAATAAAAACACCAGGCACTAACGAGTGAGGCAACGCTCACGATTTATTAATAAACACCGCAAGTATTTTTTTTTGCTGTGCAGCCCAAAGTAACACGGGTGCCAACACGGGTAATATCAACGTATTGAACTGATAAAGTAAACCGATAACATTAATATTTAAAAACCACGTGTCCATTCCCTCTTTAAAAGCAGCGGGGCCAATACCTATCATTAACGTCTTAATAGATAAGACGACCACACCCAATAAAAGAATAATGTATAAAACGGCTATTCCAAAAAGTAACTTACCGAACTGAAAAGCACCCGGCATCGCCAAGGTTAAAGCACAAAAGAATGGAAGCGAGAAAGAGAGAACCTGCGTATTAAACTGAAAAGCCAGATAATGCCCCGCCTGGCGTGCCGGCACTAACTGCCCACCAACCTCCCCCCATGTACTAAAAACCAAACCATCAGCACCTTGCTGTTTAAGTTCGTGAAAAGAGTGCGGTAATAAAGCGTCTAATAGAGAGTCCGCTAATGAAATGACAGGGCTCACCAAATCGGCACTAATGGACCACCAAAGAAAGAAACTAACAGCCATGAGTAGAAAGAGTGTAACCACAAAACGCTTAATTGAAAAAGACAACGTTTCCTCTTCTAGAGGTTGCTTCATGACTCAACCCCTTGTTCATCATCTATTTCCGCTTTGTGCAAATATTTGAGCCAAACCAGAAAAACGATCAGAACATCAACCATAATCATCACCGGCCAGATATAAAGGTGAGCCCACTCAAATATCCCCGAATGCCATTGGCCCAAATAAAACAAACTAATAATACGGCCAATGTTCAGTATCTGAATCGCTACGAACCCACCTAAGATGACAATGACTTTGGATTTCCAAGGGGCAGGAAAAGCAACGACCGCGGCAATCAGCATGATAACGGCTTCAACACCATTACAACCAGCCTCTATAGATACAGCAAAGCCATTTTCCTGATTCTGAATAATCTTACCGTAAGCAATAACATTCGGGTCAAAAGGTAAAATGAGCGCCGAACTTACTACCGCTAAACTATGGGTAAAAGGTTGAATAAGGGTAAGTTGTACTGAATTGAGCATCTCTACTCCAAACAGTACAACCAGCACACTCATAAAAATCAAAATAAACCGTGTCAATGTGATTCCTATAGCCCGCTATATATTAGATTTATAGATTTGAAATCCGATTTAAACCAGCGATAGCTGCTACACGATATGCTTCTGCCATCGTAGGATAGTTGAAGGTGGTATTAACAAAGTACTCGATGGTATTGGCTGCCCCCTCCTGACGCATGATCGCTTGTCCGATATGTACGATCTCTGAGGCCTGATCACCAAAACAGTGAATCCCTAAAATGGCTAAGGTTTCACGATGGAAAAGAATTTTTAACATACCGACAGGCTGGCTGGAAATTTGCGCGCGAGCAGTATCTTTAAAGAATGCCTGCCCTACTTCATAAGGGATGCACTCTTTAGTCAGCTCCTCTTCGGTTTTACCGATAGAGCTTATTTCAGGAATAGTGTATATACCAGTTGGAACCTCATTGATGTAACGAAAGTAATCAGAGCCAACCAAATCAGCTGCCGCTGAGCGCCCTTGATCCAGAGCAGCAGAAGCCAAACTCGGCCAACCAATAACATCACCTACCGCATAAATACCTTCTACCTCTGTACGATAGTGGCCATCGACAGATAATTGGCCACGGCTATTGGGCGTCAATCCAGTTGCTTCAATATTTAAATTATCAGTATTACCCGTGCGTCCATTGCACCACAAAAAGGCATCAGCGCGAATACGCTTACCGGATTTTAGGTTTAAAATCACACCGTGATCATCCCCTTCGACGCTTTCATACTCTTCGTTATGTCGAATCTTAACGGCAGTATTACGCAAGTGGTAACTCAGCGCGTCGGAAATTTCACCGTCCAAGAAAGACAATAAACGATCTTGAGTGTCGATCAAGTCGACTTTCACCCCTAAGCCACTAAAGATAGAACAATACTCACTACCGATGACACCAGCACCATAAATGATCAACGTTCGCGGTGTGTGACTTAATTTAAGTATCGTATCAGAGTTATATATCCTTGGGTGGGAAAAATCGATATCAGCAGGGGTGTAGGGGCGTGAGCCCGTTGCAATGATAATATTTTTGGCTTTTAAGGTTTCTGTACCTTTGACTGTTCCTTTCACCAGTACGGTATTTTTATCTTCAAACTCAGCACGCCCAAAAAATACATCAACACGATTTCGTGCATAAAAGTTGGTTCTCAGCATCACCTGATTGGACATAACCTTTTCGGCACGCTTTAAGACCTTTGGAAACGAGAACCAACGAGGCTCACCAATGTCACGGAACATAGGGTTAGTATTGAACTCAATGATCTGTTTAACTGAGTGACGCAACGCCTTTGAAGGGATTGTACCTTTGTGGGTACAGTTTCCACCAACAGTCTCCTGCTCTTCAATTACCGCTACCCGGCGACCATGCTTAGCCGCATTCATTGCAGCCCCTTCACCAGCAGGCCCAGAACCGATGACAACTACGTCATACTCATAAACAGCCATTCACTTCCCCTTAGTTTTATATACTTTTTTATCAGACACTTAGGCTAGTCTTCTTGCAGAATAGACTGTGGCGAGAAAAGGGCAAATTAGCCTTTCGCCTTAACCTCATAAGTCAGCTCATCTAATTTAGCTAACTCCGCAATACGGCGACTTTTTTCATCTTCATCGTCACAAATGGTTTTATCACCGCCACAAATATCACAGGCAGTATCCATACCCAGTGATGCCATTCCCCCACAGGAGCCTGCTATTGGCTTGCGTCCTAAAAGGACACCGACTGACATCGCCAGTACAACCAACATTAAGCCCGCGAAAACAAGAAAGAAAATATCCAACACAACCTCACTTCACCAGACGCTTTTCAAATCCTGGTGTCATTTTTTCAATAAACCCTGTTTCAGATTTTACTATAAAAAACGCATCAATTTGCTTTTTCGAGGCATATTCATAGGCGGCCTCTTCGCCCATCACCATAAATGCAGTAGCCAGTGCATCAGCCTCTGCACACGTTGGCATTAAAACCGTTACCGACGCTAACTTATGCGTAATAGGCCTACCCGTCTTCGGATCAATGGTATGAGAGTAACGGATGCCATCCTCTTCAAAATAATTACGATAATCACCCGATGTAGCAATACCAGTATCACTAATACTAATGATTTTTTGCACCTGACGCTCACCTTGCGTGGGGCTTTCAATAGCTATGCGCCAATCTTGATTACCGGGTTTATGACCTGAACTCCGCAGCTCGCCACCAATTTCAACTAAATAATTCACTATTCCATGTTTTTCAAGAATAGCAGCGAGAACATCAACACCATAACCTTTCGCAATAGCAGAAAGATCAACATAGAGAGGTTTAGTCTTGGTGATCTGTCTCGTCTCAGAATTAAGCTCTAAAAAGTGATAACCGATTTCAGTTAGACGCTGTTCAACCAATGCATCGGAAGGCGCTTTAATAATACGCTTGTCGGGCCCAAAACCCCACAAGTTCACTAAAGGACCAACAGTCACATCAAATGCCCCTTGCGTTGACTCACTAATCGATTCTGCTAAAGCTAATACAAAAAACAATGGCTCAGAGGCTTGAGTGCCTGCTCCAGCTGGCATCTGATTAAACTTAGATAATTCTGAATCATCAATATACGTAGACATAGACTGATTAACATCAACCAGCGCCTGCGTAATCTCTCTTTGAATCTGTGCCAATTGGGTATGTCCATCATCCATTGAAACCCATTTCACAGTGTAGGTTGTCCCCATCGTCATACCATTCAGGGACAAAATTGTTTCAGCTGGCTGCTTTGAGCACCCACTCAGAAACAAAAAGGCCAGCAGCAATGCTACCGGCCATTTCAGGATACGAAAACCGATATCCATCAGTGATTAACCACCAAAGTCATCAAGGAAGATGTTTTCACGCTCTACACCCAGATCCAAAAGCATCTGGATAACCGCAGCGTTCATCATCGGAGGTCCACACATGTAGTATTCACAATCTTCAGGTGCTTCATGATCCTTCAGATAGTTCTCATACAGTACGTTATGGATAAAGCCTGTCATGCCATCCCAGTTATCTTCTGGTTGTGGATCAGACAATGCCAAGTGCCACTCGAAGTTGTCATTTTCAGCGGCAAGCTGATCATACTCTTCGTTATAGAAGCACTCTCGTAACGAACGCGCACCATACCAGAAAGAGATCTTACGCTTAGAGTTAAGACGCTTTAACTGATCAAAAATGTGCGAGCGCATTGGTGCCATGCCAGCACCACCACCAATAAAGACCATCTCATTATCAGTGTCTTTAGCAAAGAACTCACCGAACGGCCCGTATACAGTTATCTTATCGCCGGGCTTCAAGCTGAAGACATAAGACGACATTTGTCCTGGTGGTAAATCATCTTTACCTGGAGGTGGAGAAGCGATACGGATGTTAAACTTCACAACACCCCGCTCTTCTGGATAGTTAGCCATCGAGTAAGCACGAATCACAGGTTCGGTTACCTTAGAGACATACTTCCACTGGTTAAACTTATCCCAATCTCCACGGTACTCTTCTTCTATGTCGAAGTCTTTATAGTGCACTTCATGAGGAGGACACTCCAACTGAACATATCCACCAGCTCGGAAGTCCACGTTCTCACCTTCAGGCAAACGCAGCGTCAATTCCTTGATAAAAGTAGCAACGTTCGGGTTAGACTCAACCGTACACTCCCACTTTTTAACACCAAAGATCTCTTCTTCCAATTCAATGCTCATGTCCTGCTTTACAGCAACTTGACAACTTAGACGCCAGCCATCTTTTGCTTCACGCATTGTGAAGTGAGACTCTTCAGTTGGCAGCATAGAGCCGCCGCCATCAAGTACTTGACACTTACACTGAGCACAGGTACCGCCGCCACCGCAAGCAGAAGGTACAAAGATACCAGCATTAGCCAGTGTCTGAAGTAACTTACCGCCCGCAGGTACAGTAATAGATTTTTCCGGATCTTCATTGATATGAATAGTCACATCACCGGAACTAACAAGTTTTGAACGAGCTGCCAGAATTACCGCTACGAGTGCAAGCACCACAACGGTAAACATGACAACGCCGAGAACGATTTCAGCATTCATGGGCTTAATCCATCCTTCTGTTGATCATGTCTGAGCAGAATTACAGCTGAACACCAGAGAACGACATGAAACCTAAAGACATCAAACCTACAGTAATGAAGGTGATACCTAGGCCACGTAATCCTTCTGGTACGTCGCTATATTTCAATTTTTCACGAATGCCGGCTAACGCAGCAATTGCTAGCGCCCAACCTACACCCGCACCTACACCATAAACTACACTTTCACCAAAGTTATAGTCACGCTCTACCATAAAGAGAGCAGCGCCCATAATGGCACAGTTTACAGTGATCAAAGGTAGGAATACCCCCAAAGCGTTGTACAATGCTGGGAAGAACTTATCCAACACCATCTCGAGGATCTGTACGATCGCTGCGATAACACCAATATAAGAGATATACCCCAAGAAGCTCAGATCAACTTCCGGATAACCCGCCCATGCTAATGCGCCTTCACGCAATAAGCCGTTATATAGCAAGTTATTAACCGGTGTGGTGATTGCTAGTACAACAATAACCGCAATACCTAAGCCAATGGCTGTTTGTACCTTTTTGGAAATCGCCAAGAAAGTACACATCCCCAAGAAGAATGCCAACGCCATGTTTTCTACAAAGATCGCCTTAATTGCTAGGCTGATATATTGTTCCATTACACAGCCTCCTTCTTAGAGTTAGGCGCCATGATGAATTCTGGAGCTTCAACCTGCTTCTTATCAAAAGTACGCAGTAACCAGATAAATCCACCAATAATGAAGAATGCACTTGGTGGCAACAGTAGCAAGCCATTTGCCTGATACCAGCCGCCATTGGTAATAAGTGGTAACACTTCAATACCAAACAAGCTACCAGAACCGAGTAGTTCGCGGATAAAGCCAACAAACATCAGTACTGCGCCGTACCCTAAGCCATTGCCGATACCGTCCATGAAAGAGATTCCTGGAGGGTTCTTCATAGCAAAAGCTTCCGCACGTCCCATAACGATACAGTTTGTGATGATCAAACCAACGAAAACAGAAAGTTGTTTTGATACATCATAAGCTACCGCTTTAAGGATCTGGTCAACAACGATTACCAACGAAGCGATAATAGTCATCTGGCAGATAATACGAATACTGCTTGGCATATGATTACGAATCATAGACACAAACATGTTTGAGAATGCCGTAACCGCAATTACTGCTAACGTCATTACCAGTGCAGTATTCATGTTGGTTGTTACCGCCAAAGCGGAACAAATACCCAGAATCTGCAAAGCTATTGGGTTATTTTTGACGATAGGGCTCGTCAAAACATCTTTAGTTTCAGACATTGTTTACACCCCCCCCGCTTTCAGGTTAGCAAGAAACGGTGCATAACCGTTTTCGCCCATCCAGAACTTAACAAGATGCGATACACCATTACTTGTGAGTGTCGCACCAGAGAGGCCATCAATCTGATATTCTGCATTTTCAGATGCTGGATCGACCTTACCTTTCACCAAGCTAAGTTTTGGTTCCATTGTGCCGTCGGCGTAAACCTTTTTGCCTGGCCACAAAGCCTTCCAAAGTGGGTTATCTACCTCACCACCCAAACCAGGGGTTTCAGCATGAGAATAAAAACCCAAACCAACCACTGTATTCAAATCACCTTCCAAAGCAAGAAAACCATACAGTGTTGACCAAAGCCCGTAACCATGAACAGGTAGAATAACCTTTTCCAACTGGCCATCCTTCTCTACTAAATAAACCGTCTGGTATTTTGCCTGACGCTTAATGGAAGCAATATCCACATTACGATCCAGTGCTTTTGATAATGCCGGATCTTTAGACGCTTTACGTGCATCATACGTTGCCGCATCAACATCATCTGTGAACTTACCCGTTTCCAAATCGATCACTTTGGTCGTGATCTGAGCAAACAGCTCTTCTACAGACTTAGAAGAATCCATCAACCCAGCAGCCGCTAGAATGTTAGTTTTTCTGTCCAACTCTTTGTTGGCAATCTGCTGAGGCTTCAAAAGAACTGCTGCAGCAGATACGATCACAGAGCAAACAACACACAGTAGTACCGTGACCGTAATTGTTTTACCGATAGTATCGTTATTAGCCGACATTACGTGCCATCCTCCGCTTGATGTTCGCCTGAATCACAAAATTGTCAATCAGAGGTGCAAACAAGTTACCGAACAGGATTGCCAACATCATTCCTTCTGGGAATGCTGGGTTGACCACACGAATCAGCACCACCATGACACCGATAAGCGCACCAAAATACCACTTACCTTTGTTGGTCATAGATGCAGATACTGGATCTGTTGCCATGAAGAACATACCAAAAGCAAACCCACCCAACACTAGATGCCAGTAGAAAGGCATAGCAAACATAGGGTTAGTGTCTGAACCAATTATATTGAGCAGAACCGACATACCCACCATGCCAGCAAATACACCGGCAACGATACGCCAAGCAGCGACTTTAGCTATCAGCAAAACGGCACCACCGATCATAATAGCCAGCGTCGACGTCTCACCTACTGAACCTTGAATCATGCCAAGAAAAGCATCCATCCAAGTCAGATTCTGCGCCAGAATAGCGTCAATACCACCAGCAGCGGCTAAGCCTAGTGGTGTTGCTCCAGAGAAGCCATCAACAGCTGTCCAGATAGCATCACCCGACATTTGAGCGGGGTAAGCAAAGAAAAGAAAAGCACGGCCTGTTAGGGCAGGGTTCAGGAAGTTCTTACCTGTACCACCAAACACTTCTTTACCAACAACCACACCAAAGCTGATACCTAGCGCCACCTGCCATAAAGGTACGGTTGGAGGCAAAATCAGTGAGAACAGTATAGAAGTCACAAAGAAACCTTCATTAACTTCGTGTCCACGCTTCATCGCAAACAACACTTCCCAGAAGCCGCCAACAGCAAAAGTTACTGCATAGATGGGCAACCAGTAAACGGCACCATGGATAATATTATCCCAGACACTCGTAGGATCGTAGCCTGCAAGCGCGCCAGCAATAGCGCCACGCCACCCTTCAGCTTCACTCAGTCCCATACTTGCCATGGCCGTATTGGCCTGATAGCCAACGTTATACAAACCCGCAAAAACAGCTGGGAATGTACACATCCAGACCAGAATCATCATACGCTTCAAATCAACTGCATCACGTACGTGAGAGGCTGTTTTCGTCACAGATCCTGGTGTATAGAAAATAGTATCGACCGCTTCATAAAGCGCATACCAATTTTCATACTTGCCGCCTTTATGGAAATGCGGCTCCATCTTATCAAGAATATTTCTGATGCTCATAGGCTGCCTCTCTTAAGCCTCTTTCTCAATGCGCGTCAGATTATCGCGAAGGATCGGACCATACTCATACTTACCAGGGCAAGCAAAAGTACAAAGAGCCAAATCTTCTTCGTCGAGTTCCAGGCACCCTAACTGCATAGCAGAAACGATATCACCGGTAACCAGCGCACGTAGCAATTGAGTAGGCAAGATATCCATAGGTACAAGTTCTTCAAACTGACCTACTGGAACCATCGCACGTTCAGAACCATTTGTGGTGGTTGTGAAGTCAAATTTCTTACCCGAAGAGAGGAAGGACGCGAATACGTTCAACACTGAGAACTTATTGGTGCCAGGTAGAACCCAACCCATAAATTCACGCTGAGTACCTTCCGTTAGTACCGTCACTTGGTTCGCATAACGACCAAGATAGCCCAGAGGGCCTTTTGAGGCACGACCATTCCAAACAGAACCACTGATCACTCGATTATCCGCATCAGGCAGTAAATCTGCAGTCAGCTCGGTCAAATTAGCACCTAGGCGTGTCTTAAGAATCGCGGCGCCTTTCACATGAGGACCTGCCACAGAGATATAGCGTTCGACAAATAGTTTACCTTCAGTAAACAACTTACCTATTGCTACAACATCCTGATAGCCAACTGTCCACACTACTTTATTGCGCGAGACTGGCTCTAAGTAGTGTATGTGAGTACCGGCATTACCTGCTGGGTGCTTACCCTCGAACTCTTCAACAGTAACACCCGAAACCGTAGGTACGTTTGCACTAGGTGCTTTACATAGGAAAACGTTCTTTTCAGGTAATTTTGTTAACAGCTTCAGACCGTTAGCAAAATCTTCTGAATAAGCATTGATAAAATGTTCAGGATTAGCAGCCAATGGATTTGTATCTATTGCGGTTACAAATATAGAAACCGGCACACTGGATACAGCAGGCACTTTGCTGAAAGGTCGTGTACGAAAAGCCGCCCACAGACCGGAAGCTTGCAAGTTTTCAACCACCTGATCACGAGACAAGCCATCAAGTTTAGCAGCATCATACTGTGTAAACTCAACAGACTCTTCATTTTCGTCCAGCTCGATAACAACCGTTTGTAGCACTCGACGCTCACCACGATTGATCTCTCTAACCACACCAGCACCTGGTGCAGTGAACTGAACGCCTTCAGTTTTCTTATCGGAAAAGATCACTTGACCGAGTTTAACTCGATCCCCCACCTTAACGGCCATCGTTGGTTTACAACCAACATAGTCTGGCCCGCATACGGCGACCGATCGAATTACCGGCGCAGCGTCTTTGACGACTTGCTCCGGCGCACCCGTTATCGGTAGATCCAGACCCTTCTTGATCTTGATCATACACCTCACCCAATCACGATTAAATTTTTTGAAGCCTAGTTTTCACCTGTTTCAGATTACAGAAGTGCCTCGTCTCATTTGAGAGCCCTTCTTTCTGATTTTTTTCTCGGAAAACCAATAACCCCACCTAAAAACCTTGTAAGTATACCTGAGCGGCCCATCCCATATCTACAAAGAGCCCCACTTTAACCGCTGATACCTTTGGGTTACTAAGGCAAATTAGCTAGACACATTTAGAATAAACTTATTCCAAAAAAAACTAAAAGAAAAAGACCAAAAAAAAGGCCACATCTTGTGGCCCTTTCTTGAAAAATTTCAATTATTTAGTTGCTTTAGGGAACGCAGGTAAAGTGACATTAGCCATCTTCTGAGCCATACGGATAACCTGGCAGCTATAACCAAACTCGTTGTCATACCATACGTACAGAACGCAGCGTTTGCCAGTAGCAATTGTCGCTAACGCATCAACGATACCTGCTGCTCGCGATCCTACAAAATCAGTAGATACCGCTTCTGGGGAGTTGCTGTAGTCAATCTGCTTCTGCATAGACGAATGCAGCGCAGCATCACGCAAATACTCGTTCAGCGACTCTTTAGTGACCTCTTTCTCCAGATTGAGGTTCAAAATAGCCATAGAAACGTTAGGCGTAGGAACGCGAATCGCATTACCTGTCAGCTTACCTTCCATTACAGGCAGCGCTTTAGATACAGCTTTTGCAGCACCCGTTTCAGTCAGCACCATGTTCAAACCCGCTGCACGACCACGACGATCACCTTTGTGATAGTTGTCAATCAGGTTTTGGTCATTGGTGTAAGCATGAACTGTTTCTACATGGCCGTTCTCAATACCAAACGCATCGTTAACAGCTTTCAACACAGGAGTAATCGCATTAGTAGTACATGAAGCCGCTGACAATACGCGGTCACTCTCATCAAAATCGTGATGGTTAACCCCCATAACGATATTCTTAACACCTTTACCAGGTGCTGTTAGCAGAACGCGAGCAACACCTTTGGACTTTAAGTGCAACTCCAAACCTTCTTTATCACGCCAAATACCTGTGTTATCTAGCACGATTGCATCATTGATACCGTATTGAGTGTAGTCAACCTGGTCGGGGCCATCAGAGAAGATGACTTGGATTTCATTGCCATTAGCAATCAACAAGTTACGCTCTTCATCAACTTGAATCGTACCTTTAAAAGAGCCATGTACCGAATCACGACGCAATAAGCTTGCACGCTTCTCAAGATCGTTTGCAGCTTTACCTTTACGCACAACAATGGCACGTAGACGCAACGATTGACCACCACCTGTACGTTCGATTAACAAACGAGCCAACAAGCGCCCGATACGACCAAAACCGTAAAGAACAACATCAGTACCCTGACGCTCTTCTGCACCAATAACCGGAGCCAGTTCGCCTTCTAAAAACTCTTTCACGGTGCGGCCATTGCCTTCATTACGAAATTTAACAGCCAGCTTCCCGATATCTATATGAGCACCGCTTACATCTAAAGACTCTAATGCCTCAAGTATAGGAAAAGTATCAAGAACCGTTAGCTCCTGAGATTCCATCTGACGAACAAAACGGTGTGCTTTCAGAATATCGATCACTGAACGCTTTACGACTAAGCGACCATAGACAGAAGTCTCGATATTGCGATCGCGGTATAAGCGACCGATAACAGGGATCATTGCTTCGGCAGTGGCTTCGCGTTCTTTCCATTCAGCGAATACTAGATCTTGGCTCACAGGCATCTCCAACTTTACGTCAACGCACATTAAAAAAATTGCGGCATATTATCGCCTGTTATCGAGTTTCGAGCAAATACTGCTTTTCTAGACTTTAGGACCATGAATTCGTTAGCTTTTCTATCGTTTTTCACACACAGACGTTAACATAGCCCGCTTCTTGAAAGAGGATTGATGAGGAATAATGTGACTAAGCTGACTTTTCAGATGCCTAACAAGCTGGGTGATCTTAAATGGATAGGGCAAGCACACCAGAGTGCAGCAGGCTTGGCCATCGCTCAGGCCGCGCTCGCACACGATCATCCGACGGTTGTGATCACTCGCAACAGTGATACTGCCACCTTATTAGAAAATGAGATTCGCTTCTTTGCAGATGAGCTAGATATTTTACCCTTCCCTGACTGGGAAACGCTTGCTTATGATAATTTTTCCCCTCATCAAGATATCACCTCTACACGCATCAGCACACTAAAACGCTTAGAGCATCTGCGTCATGGGGTCGTCATTGTCCCGATTAGCACATTAATGCACCGTATCGCGCCCAGCAGTTTTTTACGAGCACATTCCTTAGTGCTTGATACAGGGCAAAAGCTGGATGGCAACCATTTAAGGCAACAGTTAACGGATGCAGGCTATCGGGCAGTAGATACGGTCCATGAACATGGTGAGTTTGCAATTCGCGGCTCAATCATAGACCTGTTTCCGATGGGCACAGACCTGCCCTATCGAATCGACCTGTTCGATGATGAAATCGATACACTTCGCACCTTCGATACAGAAACACAGCGCTCCATTGAGCAGATAGAACAGATTCGCTTATTACCCGCCCGTGAGTTCCCACTCACAAAAGAGGCGATTACTCTATTTAAGCAACAATGGCGCGAACATTTTGATGTTGATCATCGCCGTTGCCCCGTCTATCAGGACGTTTGTAACGGCTTTGCCCCTGCTGGAATCGAGTATTATCTCCCCTTGTTTTTTGAGGACACATCCACATTACTGGATTACCTTTCGGAAGACACGCTGCTGATAACCGATGGTGCGCTCGCAGAACCGTGTCAGAGTTTTTGGCATGATGTCAGCCAGCGCTATGAAGATCGCCGCCACGATATTGAGCGCCCTATTCTCGCGCCGAATGCCATCTTCACCCCTACCGACGAACTGCTGGCGCGGCTAAAGAAATTTCGCCGTTTACAGTTTACCGAGGCAACAGAGCCCACATCAGCCGGACATACTAACCTTCCCGCGGAAGCAACACCTGACCTAACCGTTAATGCGCAATCCTCTACACCACTTAAGCTCCTCTGTGATTTTCTATCCGAAAGGCCTAATGAGCGAGTATTATTTTGTGCAGAGTCGGCAGGGCGCAAAGAGTCCCTACTAGAGTTATTGGCAAAAGCAGGCATCCAGCCCCAATCAACAAACAGTTGGAGTCATTTTTCACAAAGCGAACATCCTTTTTGCATAACGGTTTATCCGTTAGACAGAGGCCTTAGCTTGACAGGCCAGTTACATGTCATTACTGAGTCGCAACTCTTTGGCAAGCAAGTATTCCAACGACGTCGGCGTGCTCGTGAAAAAGACCAATCGGACCTGATTGTACGCAACCTAGCCGAACTAGCACCCAATGCCCCCGTAGTTCATATAGACCATGGAGTAGGCCGATACCTTGGCCTAGAAACGATAGAGCTGGACGGCCAAGCTAACGAGTTTGTCATGCTCGCCTATGCGAACGATACGAAGCTCTATGTACCGGTCTCGTCATTACACTTGATTAGCCGTTATAGCGGCACATCAGATGAACTCGCCCCACTACACCGACTGGGCACTGAGCAGTGGAGCAAAGCCCGTCAAAAAGCAGCTGAGAAGATTCGTGATACCGCAGCTGAACTGCTGGATATTTACGCACGTCGCGCCGCACGCAAAGGTTTCGCCTTTAGCAATCCTGATGAGAACTACCAACTGTTTGCCGCAGGCTTCCCCTTTGAAGAAACACCGGATCAGGAAATCGCCATAAAAGCGGTGATTGATGATATGACCGCAGCACAACCTATGGATCGCTTGGTCTGCGGCGATGTTGGTTTCGGAAAAACAGAGGTAGCGATGAGAGCGGCCTTTATGGCAGTCCAGTCGGGTAAGCAAGTCGCTATTTTAGTACCAACAACGCTACTGGCGCAGCAACATTATGAAAACTTTAAAGACCGCTTTGCAGAATGGCCGGTGACAGTGGAACTGATTTCCCGCTTTCGGTCAGGCAAACAACAAAACGCGGTCATCGAACAACTCAATAATGGTCAAGTTGATATCATCGTAGGCACACATAAACTACTCCAAGGCGATATCGACTTTAAAGACCTTGGGCTCGTCATTATCGACGAAGAACACCGCTTTGGCGTTCAGCAGAAAGAACGCCTGAAGTCTTTACGCTCTGAGGTAGATATTCTTACGATGACCGCCACACCAATTCCAAGAACGCTGAACATGGCGATGTCTGGTATGCGCGATCTATCCATTATCGCCACGCCTCCAGCAAGAAGACTGGCGGTAAAAACATTTGTAAGAGAGTCCGATAACGGTTTGATTAAAGAAGCGCTTTTGCGCGAGCTGCTGCGTGGTGGGCAGGTCTATTACCTACACAATGAGGTAAAAACCATTGCTAAAACGGCTGAAGCCCTAGCCGAACTAGTTCCCGAAGCACGAATCGGTATCGGCCACGGGCAGATGCGTGAACGCGAACTCGAGCAAGTCATGTCCGATTTTTATCATAAGCGTTTTAATGTTTTGCTCTGTACCACCATTGTTGAAACCGGTATCGATGTGCCGAATGCCAACACTATCATTATTGATCGTGCTGATAAGTTTGGTTTGGCTCAGCTGCACCAGTTGCGTGGTCGTGTGGGCCGATCTCACCACCAAGCCTATGCTTACTTATTGACACCTCCACAGAAAAATATCACCGCAGATGCCAACAAAAGATTAGAAGCCATCGCCTTGGCTGAAGACTTAGGTGCTGGATTTACACTGGCCACCCATGATCTTGAGATTCGAGGGGCTGGCGAACTGCTCGGTGAGGAGCAAAGCGGCCAGATTCAAGGGGTAGGTTTTACGCTCTATATGGAAATGCTCGAAGAGGCGATCGAGTCCATTAAACAAGGACGAACGCCCAATATGGATAAACCGCTGAACCATGGCGCAGAAATAAACCTACGTGTACCGGCACTCATACCCGATGATTATTTGCCAGATGTACACAACCGCCTAATCATGTACAAACGCATTGCCAGCGGCAAAAATGAGATCGAGCTAAAAGAGCTACAAATTGAGATGATTGATCGTTTTGGCTTGCTTCCTGAAGCTACCAAGAATCTCTTTAGAATCACATCTCTAAAACTACTAGCAGAACAGTTGGGAATCGCTAAACTAGATGCCGGTAGCCATAGTGGTCGTTTGGAGTTTGATAACGAGCCAAAGGTGGATCCTTTTACGCTGGTGACACTGGTTCAAAAGCAGCCAAAAATCTATAAACTGGAAGGGGCAAATCAGTTGCGCTTCTCGATGGATATGGACGACACTGAAAAGCGCTTCACAGCGGTTGAATCCCTACTGACGGAATTGGGTAAGGTAAGTACATGAAAAAACTGATCATCATCTGCACTGCGCTGATAGCTCTCAGCGGCTATAGTCAAGCAGCTACCTACTACGGCATTGAAGTACTGATTTTTAGCCGAGACAATGCGTCTATTAACAGTGAGTTTTGGCCGACTCCCGATTACCCACCAGCGAGCGGAATCAGTCTATCGGGCTCTGGAGGTTATCAGGAAAGAGGGCCGAGTAGCTTTTTCCTAAACAGTACTGATCAGCGGATTCGCAATGCCGCCGGTATGCGAGTGATTTATCATAAAGCCTGGAGTCAACCCGTCGTGCAAGGGCGCAACTCACAACCCGTTGCAATTCGTGCGGGGTACATGATGGATGATGGTTATCATGAACTTGAAGGAGCTATTACTGTAGATCGCGGACGTTATTTGCACTTCAAACCCAACCTGCAACTACGCCGCAATATCGCTCTAGGGGATGGTTCTACACGAATGATAACTGCATTATTGGATGAGCCAAGACGCATGAAATCAAAAGAGGCCCACTACATTGATCACCCACTATTTGGTATTTTGGTTTATGCGACTCCTCTCAACTAATCTACCAGTAACTCACTAAGTCGACTACTGGATTGACGGGCCAGCACATCATACTGGCCCTCTTCTACCAGTTCACCTGAGTCCAGTAGCGCTACGCGATCAAAGCGCTCCAAATGTACTAGATGATGGGTAATCATTATTAAGGTTGTATTCTGTGTCTTACAAAAAATCAAAAGGCGCTGAATAACCTTCTCAGCAGACTCTACATCCAACCCTTCTAGAGGCTCATCCAAAATAAGGACGGGCGCCTCGTATAAAAGAGCTCTCGCTAATGCAAGCCTCTTTCGCTGCCCACCCGACAACTGCTGCCCATTCTCGCCGATAACGTGATCAAGCCCGCCTTCTTGATGAAGAAATTGGTCAAGATCCGCTATTTCAAGCGCCTGCCACAACTGTTCATCCGTGGCTTGCGGATTAGCCAACTGCAGATTGTCCCGCACTGAGCCGGAAAAGAGCTTAACCGGTTGGCTCATCACACTTATCTGACGCCGCAACGCCTCTTCTGTGTAGTCCGTAATGGCTAAGCCATTTAACGAAATATGACCTGCCTGCGGCTCCCAAAAACGCGCCAACAAGTTAATTAACGAGCTTTTACCACTACCCGTATGCCCTAACACAGCTAACACTTCACCCGGATTCACAGAAAGCGAAAAGTGGTTGATAACCGGTGTAGATTGATACGCGAAACTGACGTTATTAAAAACAACACATCCGCTATCAGGCCCTTGCTCTGCATCGCCATAAGACACATCCGACGTAGATGACAAAATTTCATTTAAACGTACCGCCGCAGCGAGCGTCTTCCCTAAGTACTGATAAGCTACTGGCAAACCAGCAACCACCTCAAAAGCAGCTATCGAAGCCAATACTAACATTACAACCTGAGGGCCACTAAGCCCGGCTATGGCAAGACGCTCAATCCCCATGAACAGAACAATCGCCATGGTTAAACCCGCCAACATCACCATAAGGCCCGATGTTAAGCCGTTAACCCAACTCATTTTAACCTGAGCACCTAACAGTTGATCATCCTGAGATAATAATTGCTCACTGTGCCTTTGCGAAGCACCATAAATACGAAGATCAGCCATACCACGGACTAAATCTAGCCACCCATTACGTAATGCTGCCTTACTCGATATCTGTGTTCTACCCGCATGTTTTCCTAGAGAGTGCCCTAAAAATGGTAGAAGTACCCCACCTGCAAATAAGGCAAGTACGAGAATCCACGCAAGATAAGTGTCATAAAAACTAACAAATAACGCTAAAAATGCCGTCGTTATAACAGCCATTACAGAAGGCACCAGCACCCTAAGGTAAAGATTATCCAAAGCATCGATATCTGACACGATTCGATTAAGCAGGTCTGATGATCGGAAAATCGCCACTTGACGGGGCCCTAACGGCTCTATCGCTCGATAAAACCAGCAGCGAAGATCCGACAGCAATCTAAACGTCGCTTCATGGGTCGCTATGCGCTCGCCATAGCGCCCAGCTGTTCGCAAGATGGCGAAACCGCGAACACCCGCTCCTGGCGTATAGTAGTTAAAAGCCTGTGCGGAGATTAGTGTGAGCCCGGCCAAGGAGGTTGCTGTAATAAACCAACCCGATAATGCGAGCAAACCAATCGCTGAAAACAACGTGAGTAAACTTAAAAAGCCACCCAACAAAACCCAACCTAAGTGATGGCGCATCAACATAATAAAGGGAAGCAATGCTCGCATTATCAACGCACCTCCATTTTCGAAAATCCACCATCTGATAATCGGTAAACGCTCTGCGCAATCGATTGACTAGCCAGACGATGTGTCAACATAATCACCGTGCGCCCAACAGCTAATGCCTCGATCGCTTTTAACACATACCCTTCTGAGGCTTTGTCTAAATTCGCGGTTGGCTCATCCAACAAAACCAGAGGTGCATCCTTGAGCAAAACCCGTGCAATAGCCAAGCGCTGAATTTGCCCTCCCGATAAGCCAAATCCTCCCTCACCTAAATGAGTATCTAACTGATGAGGCAGCGGCTCAATAAACTCCCACGCAAACGCAGTTTCGCATACATTTATCAAGACCTCATCGGAGGCATTTGGACACGCGATTAGTAAATTATCGCGAATCGTGCCGTAAAAAAGGTTGGTGTGCTGACTTACCCAAGCAACTTGTTGTAGCCAATGTTCATGATTGAGACGGGATAATGGTCTGTTATTGATTTGAATTTCGCCCTTATTGGGCTGATCAAAACCAAGCAGCAGGTTCAATACTGTGCTTTTTCCAGAACCACTTGGCCCTATAATGGCCACAAACTCACCCGCAGAAATCGTTAGGGTTGCTTCGTCCAAAACGGGGGCTTGCTGCCCCGTATAGCGCTTTGATACAGCTGCTAATTGAACGGCTATAGCGTTGCCTTTTATAACTTCATCACCGGAGACGATCTCCGGCTCAGGCTCAGATAAAAGATCTGCGATACGTCCTGCAGCCCCTATCGCTTCCGCTTTAGCATGGTAATGGGTTCCAAGTTCTCTTAATGGCAGATAAAACTCTGGTGCCAGCAAAAGAATAAACAGGGCTTCATAGAAAGTAATACTATCGCTCCAACTACCGAAATCTAGATGCCCCAAAAAACTCATCCCCAGATAAACAGCTACGACAGCAATAGAGATAGCAGAAAAAAATTCCAATACCGCTGAAGAGAGAAATGCTAATCGTAAAACTTGCATCGTTCTCTGGCGAAACTCATCTGAAGCCTTTGCCAGAGACACTTCCTGATGGCGGCTCCGATTGAACAACTTTAAGGTAAACATTCCCCCTAATACATCGAGAAAAAATGCACTCAAATGCGACAACGCTGCAAAATTTCGCTGATTAGCCTCCGCAGCCTTCATGCCCACCAACGCCATGAAGAGAGGAACCAAGGGAGCTGTTACTAAGAAAATAACAACAACAGCCCAATTATAGGGAACAACAAAGCCGATAATAAGCAGCGGTATTATCACGGACAGTGCCATTTGAGGCAGATAACGGGCAAAAAAACCATCCAAGGCTTCAATTTGCTCTATCGCCAAGTTACTTAGATCACCACTTCGCTGCGATAACGTATAGGCAGACCCAAGACGAATCAGTTTGTCGCTTATTTGCTGTCTTAACTCCCTGCGTATGGTGACCGACGCTTGCGTACCACAAACATCTTTGACCGAAACAGCTACACCGCGCACTAGAAAAACAGGTACTAACGCAATGAATAATGGCCAGAGCGCCTCAAGGGGCACTTCGAGAAAGACTGCGTTGTAGATGATTTTTGCTAATAACATCGCCTGAAAAATCATCATTAGCGCACTTAACACGCCAGCAGAGACCGACAAAAGCACCCAGTGGCGCGACAACCCAAGATGCGATTTAAGCCATTTCAACCTGACTTTACTGATTTCGCGGGTTAATTTTGTCATTCTTGGGCACTGCTTTTTCTGATCTGGATTTCACCTTCAGGGATTAAATGAACTGTCGTCGTTGGGAAGGCAGCTTCGGCACCATGAGACTCAATAATACCCATGACCTTAAGCAAAACATCCTCTTTGATCTCATGAAAGTGCTCCCAATTTATTGTTTTTGTAAAACAATAAATAAAGAAATCCAACGATGAGGGGGCAAATTTATTGAGGTTCACAATTAACGTTTGCCGTTGGTCAATATCAGGATGCTGTCGCAACATCTCTCGAATATCATCCACAATAGCCTTAACCGTTTTCACATCACAATAGCGTACACCTACTGTCTCGTAGATCCGTCGATTAGTCATACGCGAAGGGTTCTCAACAGAGATACTGGTAAAGGTTGCGTTCGGGACATACAAAGGCCGCTTATCAAATGTGCGAATGCGTGTTAACCGCCAACCAATATCTTCTACGGTTCCCTCAATATCTTTATCAGGAGAGCGCACCCAATCACCAACTTTAAAGGGCCGATCTAAATAGATCATAAGACCACCAAAGAAGTTAGCCAGCAGATCTTTTGCCGCAAAGCCGACAGCCAAGCCGCCAATACCACCAAAAGCCAGAACACCGGAAATGCTGTAACCAAAGCTTTGCAAGACCACCAAAGATACCGTAATAATCAGCGCCAAGCGCAGTAACTTTCCCATAGCGCTGACAGTAGTCGCATCCATAGTGGTATCAATCCCTTCTGGATCGATAAGCGCTTTCTCAGCGGCATGAACAAAGCGGATCAAGAACCATCCAAGAAGCAGAATAACGGCTACTTTACGCAGTGGCTCCACAATATCCAGAAGTACTGTGCCGGTCTTTACATCGATGACATCAAAAGCCCAGCTCCCCCCTAATACCCACACCATCATGATGGTGGGTCGTCTGGCGGACTCCAGTAGAATATCGTCCCAGATATTACGGGTCTTAGAAAGTTGAGCTGCCAGGTGGTTAAAAACCTTACCTACCATAAAAGCAACAACGAGGGTTGAAAACACAATCACGAAAACAATCAAAACCCAACTGTTCTCTTGGCCAAGAGCAAAGTTATTGATAAGCCACTGATTTAAGGTTCCAACAATCTCCTTACCATCCACGGGCGACTATCCTCTCTTCTTTAACAAGCCGGTTATTGGTTTTACACGTTGAAATATGCCATTTGCGATACGATCTGGGCAAACCGTTCCGTATCAATATGCAAGGATTTACGACGCATGGTTTGAATAGAAACGGTGTTACCCTTAGGATAGGACTCAAGAAAGGACAACACCTGCTTTGCGCCTTCGGGGTGATTACACACCAGTACCATATCACACCCAGCGGCTAATGCAGCCTCTGCCCGTTGTGCAAAACTTCCCGCAACAGTCGCACCTTCCATGCTCAAGTCATCACTGAAAATCACACCGCTAAAGCCCAGCTCTTGCCGTAAAACCTGCTTTAGCCAAAATGGGGAGAACCCTGCGGTATGCTCATCTATTTGTTGATAAATAATATGTGCAGGCATAATCGCCTCTAAGCCCTGCGATACCAATGCTCGAAACGGAACGAGATCAACGTTTCTAATTGACTCAAAGCTACGCTCATCAACCGGAATATCTAAATGGGAGTCTGCTGCCACCCATCCATGACCTGGAAAGTGCTTGCCTGTGGCAGCCATTCCGGCAGCATGCATCCCTTTCATAAAACAACTAGCTAAGGCGATAACCTGGTCAGTTTGAGTGCCAAAAGCACGATCACCAATGATTTCACTGCGAGCCCAATCAATATCCAAAACAGGCGCAAAGCTGATGTCAATGTCTAACTCAACCAGCTCTGCCGCCATTAACCATCCCAGATCTTCCGCCCATTGTTGCGATGCAACGGGATCGCCTAACCACAGTTCAGCGAGCTTTTTCATCGGCGGAATGCGAACAAACTCGTCACGAAAGCGCTGTACGCGCCCGCCTTCATGATCAACTGCAATCAAGATATCCGCACACTGTTGGCGAATATCAGCAACAAGGGCCTGTAACTGTGCCTTAGACTGGTAGTTACGGCTAAATAGGATCAACCCTCCCACCTCAGGGTGGCGCAACAGAGCGCGTTCCTCATTCGTCAGCTCATACCCTTGCACATCCAACATTAAGCGCCCTGTGGCCATTAGCAATCCTCTATTTGTAATTTTGTTCCGACGGGGATCAAGTCAAAGAGTTCCATTACATCGCTATTACGCATCCGAATACACCCATGGGATGCTGGAATGCCCATCGGCTCCGAGTCCGGGGTACCATGAATATAGATATATCGGCGCATCGTATCGACATTGCCTAAACGGTTGACACCTGGTTCTAGCCCACTTAACCACAGAATTCGGCTCAATATCCAATCACGATCAGGAAAACGTTCCGCTAATGCGTGAGAGTAAATTTCACCTGTAAAACGCCGCCCTACAAACACAGCGTTAGCCGGTAGACCTTCACCTATTTTAGCGCGAACCAAATGTTTTCCTCTTGGGGTGCATCCTGATCCTTGCTGCTCTCCCACACCTTTAATGCCTGTAGAGACCGGGTAGGTGAGCACTTTTCCGGGCAAATACACCTGCAATATTTGTTGTGGAATACTTAGAAGAAGGTGCACTATGATTGCTCACAGTCGGCAGAATTGGGTATTTTCTGCACGCGCCTGAAACCCTGCAGCTAGTACAGGTATCATCCGATGCAGTGTTTGTTCGATAGCGGCTTCCTGATTATAGGTCTCTTTCTCAATCCCTCGAAGCGTATGATAGTTTGATAGTGTAAAAATCATTGCCCCCATCATAAAATGAAGCCGCCAAAAGAATTCTTCATCTGGCATAGGAGCCGTATCTTTACGTAAAAGGTCAATAAAACCTTCCAGCTTTGTTTTGAAGCGACGCGCCAAAAACAACCGTAAATCCTCTTGACTACCCAGATAAGCCAACTCTAGCAGCCGCGTAAACATCGGCAAGGCCCGCGTGTTATCCTGATGCACATACAACATAGCGCGCACCAGCATCTCAATAAGCTCCTCAATCTCAATTGTTTCGTTGGATGTGCCCGCGGTCCGCGCATGAACCGCATCCTGCAGATACTCCGCAAAAGGACCTAAGTAGGTTTCAGAGACTGCTTGAATCAAACCCTGCTTTGAACCAAAGTGGTAATTCACAGCCGCCAGATTAACATCAGCTTCCGTGGTAATTTGACGCATGGTCGTCTCAGCAAAGCCTTGCTCGGCAAAAAGCGTTTCTGCTGCCTGTTGAATCCTTAGTGCAGTTTTTGATTGAGGCAAAACTGGTCTCCCTTTTAATGCGTTTTAAACATCTGCATTAAAATGTATCAGATAAACATATTCAAGCACTGCGGACTTCAAAAAACATTAAAGAAATCATTACTTAACGGCTAAGGATGCGGCTATTAGAAACGCGGCTCCATACTCGAGAGAAAAGCCCATCGGCTGTTTTAATCGTCATTTCGCTGATTTTGTCCTGTAGCGTCTTCTTCACCTCATAACGAACCCGGTAAACATCAGCTTCTTCACAAGCCTTCATCAGATAATCATCGCTGGTTGTCAGCTCATCCACCAGCCTTTCTTCGATCGCTCGCTTGCCAAACCACACCTCGCCTGTTGCGACTTTCTCAATGTCTAATTGAGGACGGTACTGGGATACAAACTCTTTGAAGAGCGCGTGAGTATCCTCTAGTTCCTCAACAAATTTTTGCTTACCTTTTTCAGTATTTTCGCCGAACATCGTAACAGTTCGCTTATACTCACCCGCGGTAAACATCTCATAATCGACATCATGCTTTTTCAACACCCGATGGAAGTTCGGCACCTGAGCAATAACACCAATGGAGCCTACCAGCGCAAAAGGAGCCGCTAATAATTTATCGGCCAAACATGCCATTAAGTATCCACCACTCGCAGCAACCTGATCGACGCACACGGTTAAAGGGACTCCTCTGGCTTTTATTCTCTCCAATTGCGATGCGGCTAACCCATAGGTATGCACCAAACCTCCCGCACTTTCTAAGCGGATCACCACTTCATCTTCAGGGCGAATATACGTCAATATGGCTGAAATCTCTTCCCTTAATGGCTCGACTTCACTGGCTTTAATATCACCATCAAAATCCAGCACATAGACACGTTTTTTCTCTGTATCCTGAGCAAGACTGGAGGTTTTTGCCGCTTTCTTACGCTCTTTTTCTTCCTGTTTATCCTGCTTTTTCTGCGCCTTGAGCATCTGTTTGTAAGCTTCTTTATCTAGCACAGCTGCTTCTACAGTCTCTTTCATGTCATCAAACTGATCATTGAGCGACGTAAGCTCTATTTCACCATCCTTGTGCTGGTGCCGCCCACGAGCACTCACCATGACAACCCCAAGAATAAGTAATAAAAAGACGACAAGACCAGTAAAAGCTTTCGCAACGAACAGTCCGTATTCAAAGAAAAATTCAGACAAAGGTTTTCTCCTGAAAAAGAGTTATCAGCAATAAGGTCGGTAATGTACCATAAAAGCCTTTTTACGAATCCATTGAATTCAATTATAAAACTATAATTTTAGGGAAGACCTATGAGTTCCGACATCACCGTCGCCAAAGTTATTGAAAAACTCCCCTCTCGCTTTGAGCCCGATGCCGCTAAAGACCTTACGGTGATTTACCAGTTCCTTTTGGAAGACGAGTCTGATTTTTATATCGAGATTGACAATCAAGAGTGCTCCACCTTTCCTGGAGAGCACCCGGACCCTTCCATTACCTTGATAATGGATGCCGATACGTTTATCCAAGTCGTGACAGGACAACAAGACGGAATGAGCGCCTTTCTCAAGGGGCAACTAAGAGCAGAAGGCAACGTTATGCTGGCCACTAAGCTTGGAAAACTATTCAAAAAGAAAAGTTAAACGGGCTCACCGTTAATAAAGGGCTCTATTAGCGCGTAGGAGATCGCAAACGAGGGCGGTAGATCGGGTAACGTGTCTCGTGTATACCAATGCGCCTCTTCAATTTCGACTCCATCCGGTTTTAGCTCACCGCCAGCATAATCAGCATAAAACCCCAGCATTAGAGAGTGGGGAAATGGCCAAGATTGACTCCGCGCATAACGCACATTCTTAACGTTAATCCCTACCTCTTCTTTAATTTCACGATGTACGGCTGATTCTGCGGTTTCTCCAGCTTCAATGAAACCTGCCAAGGTACTGAATCGACCTGGTGGAAAACGCGGCGACCTAGCGAGTAAACAACGATCACCATCAACGACTAATACGATGATACAAGGGGAGATACGCGGATACTGTACCAAGTTACATTGCCCACAATGCTTTGCTAAATCTTCAACGTGATGATGCATTTTCGCGCCGCATCGCCCGCAAAAACGATGCTCGTTATGCCAAGTGATTAACTGCATGGCTCGGGATAGCACAAGATACTCCTGCTCGTTACAGCTGGTTGCCAACAACGGTCTAAGCTCTGCTTTCTCATAGGGGATAACAGTGCCTCTTCGAATAATCTTGAGCGATACAGCCACCCCCTCTAATTCTCCGACAGGATAAGTTGCTTCCACCTCTTCCAAAGCAATATCGTCCGGGAAAAGATATTCCCCCTTACTTGGCTGATACATTCTTCCTGACGATCCAACTATCAAGTGTTTTTTCACGAATGACTCCTTTGGGGCAAAAGGTATAAATTGCGTTGGGAAGTAATGATTTGCTTTGAAAATCGCTTATTAGCCAACTTTTTCCAGCATAAATCCATATAAAATATGCGTTTGTCTATTCAGATTTTTTCATTCTACTGCTAGTCTTGCTGACCTGCGTGCGCCCGCTTATGGTAAGTGGGTCGGTCTAGAATAGGAAGATTAGCAAAATGACCATCTCTTTTCCTCAGGCCTTTATGAGGAATTTCCTCGGAAACTCCCCTGTCTGGTACAAGCAGGCTATTATTGGCTTTCTGATTCTAAACCCCATACTACTTATGGTAGCTGGGCCAGTTGTTACAGGCTGGGTACTGATATTTGAGTTTATTTTTACACTTGCCCTTGCGCTTAAGTGCTACCCACTGCAACCTGGTGGATTACTAGCACTTGAAGCTATTGTCATCGGACTAGCCTCTCCCGATTCAGTGTATCACGAAGTTTCAGCCAATCTTGAGGTGATACTTCTTCTGATGTTCATGGTAGCCGGCATCTACTTCATGAAGAGTATGTTGCTATGGATTTTTACGAAGATACTCTTAAAAGTAAAATCTAAAATCGCCCTATCTCTACTTTTCTCACTCTCCTCCGCTTTCCTGTCTGCATTTTTGGATGCGCTAACCGTAACCGCTGTTTTAATCAGTGTTGGGGTTGGTTTCTACTCGGTTTATCATAAAGTGGCGTCAGGAAAGCAATATGATCACGATCATGACCACGCTGATGATGGTACCGTTAATGATAACAGTCGTAGTGATCTGGATACGTTCCGAGCCTTCCTGCGTAGCTTGTTAATGCATGGCGCTGTTGGTACGGCACTGGGTGGAGTATGCACACTTGTTGGAGAACCTCAGAATTTATTGATCGCTCAAAAAGCGGGTTGGGACTTTGTCGAATTCTTCATTCTGATGGCACCCATCACGATGCCTGTATTATTCGCAGGCCTGACGACCTGCATTCTTTTAGAAAAAACCCAGTGGTTCGGCTACGGTGCTAAACTACCTGATAGTGTGCGCTTGATCCTAGAAGATTTTGCAGCCGCCGAAGATAAAAAGCGTACAACACGTCATAAAGCCGAGCTGGCTGTACAGATGGTTGTGGCGGTTTTCCTAGTACTTGCTTTGGCATTTCACTTAGCTGAAGTAGGCTTGATCGGCTTGACAGTCATTATTCTACTAACCGCTTTTAATGGCGTCGTGGAAGAACATCAGATAGGCAAAGCGTTTGAAGAGGCATTGCCTTTTACCGCGCTACTGGTTGTCTTCTTTTCTGTTGTCTCGGTTATCCATGACCAGCACTTATTTCAGCCCATTATTCAGGCAGTATTGGATATGGATGAAGCCTCACAACCTGCGCTTTTCTTTGTCGCCAATGGTGCCTTATCGGCAATTAGCGATAATGTTTTTGTGGCTACCGTCTATATTAATGAAGTCGTTGAAGCCTTTAATGCTGGCGCTATTTCACGCGAGCATTTTGATGCATTAGCGATTGCTATTAATACAGGTACTAACATCCCAAGTGTAGCTACACCTAATGGGCAAGCGGCTTTCTTATTCTTACTGACCTCGGCTTTAGCTCCTCTAATCCGTCTATCTTATGGACGTATGGTAATCATGGCATTGCCTTACACTATTGTGATGAGTCTTGTTGGCTATTTCGCCGTTACTATCGCTCTCTAATTGAATAAAGCAGCTCTACAGAAAGGTGCTAAATAGGGATAAGGCCCTATGTAAAACACAGCACTTCCTATCAATAAAAACTAGGAAGTGCTGTTTATAAGATATTTATTGTTTAACTGGCTCTCGCATGGTGACAAACTCTTCGGCTGCTGTCGGGTGTATACCAATCGTTGCATCAAACACCGCTTTTGTTGCTCCCGCTTTTAATGCAACACCCATCCCTTGAATAATTTCACCCGCATCCGGGCCAACCATATGTACGCCGAGCACTTTATCCGTAGCCTTATCAACGATCATTTTCATTAATGTACGTTCGGTATTACCTGACATCGTATGCTTCATAGCACGGAACTCACTTCGGTAGATATCAATATCGATACCTTGCTCCCGTGCTTGCTCTTCCGATAAACCGACAGTACCTATGTTAGGCTGACAAAATACAGCTGTCGGAATCAAGTCATAGTCCACTTGCGCATTGCCTTGCTGATAAAGATGCCGGACCAATGCCATCCCTTCGGCCAGCGCCACGGGCGTCAGTTGAACTCTGTCAATCACATCACCAATGGCATAGATAGAAGGTACATTCGTCTGGAAGGTGTCGTTTACGATAATCGCACCATTTTTTTGCTGGGCAATATCTAGTTTATCTAGCCCCAAACCTACAACATTAGGCACACGACCTGTGGCATACAGCACACAATCAGTGACCTGCTGACTGCCATCACTCAGTGTCAGTAACAAGCTGCCATCCGCTTGCTTTTCAATAGCTTCAATATTGTTATTGAAATGGAGGTTTACGCCTTTTTTCGCCACTTCTTGAGCAACAAACTCTCGTAAATCACGATCGAAACCACGTAGGAAGAGGTCGCCTCGATAGATCAGATGGGTATCCACACCTAAACCGGCAAAAATACCTGCAAACTCTACAGCGATATATCCCCCGCCAACGACAACAGCACGTTTAGGAAAGTCCTCAAGGTAGAAAACTTCATTCGAACTGATAATATGCTCTTTTCCTGGAATATCCGGTATAAACGGCCAACCGCCCGTCGCTACAAGAATCCTCTCAGCAGTGTATTGTTGGCCGTCAACTTCAACGGTATGAGCATCGACTAGACTCCCCCGCCCTTCAATCAGGTGGCAGCCTGAATTAATCAGCAAGTTTCGATAGATACCATTTAGACGAAGAATCTCTTCATTTTTTCTATCACGCAACGTCGGCCAGTCAAACACAGTATCTCCAACACTCCACCCAAACCCTGAAGCGTCATTAAACGCCTCCTGAAACTGAGAGGCATAAACGAATAACTTTTTAGGAACACAGCCTACATTGACACAAGTACCCCCAAGATACTTATCCTCAGTAATAGCAACACGAACACCCATGGAAGCTGCCATGCGCGCAGCGCGCACACCACCAGAACCGGCACCTATTACAAATAAATCATAGTCATACGTAGACACTGTGACACTCCTGTTATTTCAGTTTCAGTAACTGTAACGACTGATACAAGAAAGTACCAATTAAAGAAGACTAAAAACATAATAGATAATTCAAATTACTAGGTAGTCGTTGCCCTATTTATGCATGCTAGAATATGTGAATACTTTTCTAATGGATTGAAACGAATGAAAATCATCTCATTTAACATCAATGGCCTGCGTGCTCGCCCTCATCAGATTGAAGCACTCATCGAAAAATACCAACCCGATGTTATAGGACTTCAGGAAACCAAAGTAGATGATCCTCAATTTCCTCATGAAGTGATAACGGCACTGGGGTATCACGTAGAATTTTTTGGACAGAAGAGCCATTACGGTGTCTGTTTGATCTCTAAAAAGCCACCGTTGACGTTACAAAAGGGCTTTGAAGGCGATGAAGATGATGCTCAACGGCGTATGATTATTGGTACCTATGAAACACCTAAAGGTAATAAAGTCACGGTACTCAATGGCTATTTTCCCCAAGGGGAGAACATTGAACACCCTGTAAAGTTCCCTGCCAAAGCACGTTTCTATGCTGACTTGCAAACCCATTTACAAAGCAACCACTCTCCTGATGAGCACTTAATCGTCATGGGTGATATAAACATATCGCCTACCGACAAGGATATTGGTATTGGGGAAGTTAATCGTAAACGTTGGCTAAAAACGGGGAAAACCAGTTTTCAACCCATTGAAAGGGAATGGCTTAGTAGATTACAAAACTGGGGATTAGAAGATACTTTCCGCCTTAAGCATCCTGAAATAACGGATCGTTTTAGTTGGTTTGATTATCGTAGCAGGGGGTTTGAGCAGACACCTAAACGTGGACTGCGAATTGACGTAATTTTGGCCAGTACATCCATGGCAAGCGTTTGTCTCAACTCTGATATAGACTATGATATTAGAGGTATGGAAAAACCGTCTGACCATGCCCCTATTTGGGCAGAGTTTGATATCTAAACCGTAAATTATATATAGGCCATTGAGGTATCTGCTTTTCGAGCAGACTTAGCCAGAGCACGACAGGCCATTCAAAAAAAGGATTCTTTTTGTTATGACGAGACTAACAACACGATGCATCTTGGCTGCAACAGTGTTACCTATTACCCTAGGCTTGCTAACAATGCCATTATCAGCAGCTGACTATGACCCTGCTAAACGCGTCCCTCAAGCGATATTTACAGGCGAACCTACTAAGCGGGTTGCTATCGAGTCCTTGAAATCCAGCTTATCCTTACGTAAACAAGCTCTACCATCTGCCTTTAATTTAGGAGAACTTTCTGAAACAGAGCAACAAAGCTTAGAACAAACGCACCTAAACAATAGCCGTAAAGCTGTTGTTGGTATACAGCGTTCAACCGCCGATTTTCCTCTTCGTTATACAGCTTCTGATTTGACTTGGGAGACCCATGAAGAGGGGGAAACTGCTATTTTGGGAATAACCTCCTCTGGCGCAGCGTCTGTACGTGTCAACATAGACTTATCAGCGCTTCCGCAAGGTACAGAAGTTCGCTTCTATGACGAAAGCTTCTATAAGCCTGTAGGGGCATCAATACGAGTATCTAAGGACCAAGCCATTAATCGCTGGTCCGACTCCATTGAAGGAGATTTTGTAGGTATCGAGTTGTTTATCCCTTCCAATGCCCCTAAAAGCGATTTCACTTTGGTCATTAATAAGGTGATGCATCAACTAATCAGCAAAGAAACAGCATCGTTAAAACACAACGCAGACATCGGAGCCAGCGGTAGCTGTCAAATCGACGTTAAGTGCGCTATAGAATCAGTCCGTAATCTCTCAAGCTCTGTCGCGAAAATTGTCTTTATCGATGACGGTTTCTCCTATAGCTGTACAGGCACACTAATGAATGATGCCGATACTTCTTCAGAAATCCCCTACTTTCTGACGGCGAATCACTGTGTTGACTCTCAAGCTGTTGCTAACACACTAGAGTTTTACTGGTTCTTTGAGAAAAGCACCTGCAGCACCAGTACGGCTAATAACACAATTTATACCTCTGGTGGAGCCAGTCTTTTAAAGGCGGATAAAGATTACGACTATAGCTTTTTAAAGCTAAATAGTACGCCACCTGCGGGTGTCAGCTTAAGCGGCTGGGATGCCAATACTGTTGGCTCAGATTACGTCTATGGAATACATCACCCAAGTGGAGATCTGAAAAAATACAGCGCAGGATTTACTAAAAGATATTATGATTCATTCTATGGCAATAAGTCGAATACACATATCCTAGTAGACTGGTTGAGCGGTACTACCGAAGGAGGCAGCAGTGGCTCTGGCCTGTGGGACCGGAAGGGCGATAGCTTATATTTAGTGGGCACCTTAACTGGTGGATCTTCTGCATGCAACTATACACAAGGGGTTGACCTATATGGCCGTTTCGATCAAAGCTATCCAGCGCTTAAAGGCTGGCTTAACAATACAACCTCATCACCAGCGCCAACGCTAGGAAACATCACCATTAAGGGTCAGGTTGTTGTTGCAGGCACCAGCATGCCCGTATGTGGCTTAGTGTTAGCGAACGGCACGCACCTTTTCAGCTGTAACCAAGGTAATTATGAAATCACAGCCCCGGTTGATAGTGAGGGTAAAATTACCCTTTTTGCTTGGGCGGACGGATTCTTCCCTTATAAGCTGGTTTTTACACCTAATAGCAGTACAACAACACAGCGCATCGAGATGCAACGCGCGCCCTGATTTCAGCATTACTCAGTTACCGGGCTGACAAAGCCCGGTTTCTTAACCAGCAACACATCACAGGGGATATGATCCAGAACTCTTTCCACTGAGCTGCCAACCAGCAACCTATCCACCATATCGCGAGCAGCTGATCCCATAACGAGAACGTCAATCTTTTGCTTTTCAACAAGCTCAGGCAAAGCGTTATGCACCTCACCTTCAATTAGATGCTCCAATATTTGTCCCTTAGCATGATGGTCTAAAAACTCACCAAATGCCTTCTTGTGCTGGCTCCGTACTTTTTCCTGCAACCCTTCATAGTCAGCTGTAAGGTGCTCATCAAAAATAGCTGATTGTGGTAACACATTAAAGCAGTGCGCCCCATGTAGTTCACCTAGCATCAACCGGCTAAACTCAATTGCCATCTCTATAATTTTAGCGTCCAATGCACTTGCCTTTTCTACTTCAGAAGGATGAAAAGGATCAACAGCCGCCAGCACCCTAGGATGAACACTCCAGCCTCGTTCTTTCGTCATTAATAAGGGAATTGGACATTCTGAAATTAGCTTCCAGTCACCTTGCCCTAACAGGTAGTACCCTAATGAGTGTTTATTGATAGAAGTAATCACTAAATCAGCTTGGTATCTAAGTGCCTTCTTGATCAGCCCTTCGGCTGAGTTTTTATTCCAACTTACATCGTAGCTAACCGAGTAACCCTCGCCTTCAAGTGCTTCGGATAGCTGGATCAGCTGAGCCTCTGCATGTTGTTGATACCCTGCTATGGCGTGCTTTTCTGCTTCACGGTCGAATAGGTAACTATTATGCAATGAGCGGCTGTAACAGTTATGGAATAGCTCAATATGTAAGGAGCGACCCGCCGCTATCCTTTTTACTTTTTCCTGTAGAAAACCAGACGGATTTTTCGGATCAATATCCACTAGCACTTTATTCAGGCCCATAGGCTTTCTCCTTACAGATAGTTAACAGTAACGCAACCTTACGCACTCTTTTGATGCACTTTGTTAGTACGAAGTTCCAATTATCGGCAAATAGCTCTATACATTAGATAAAACTAATTTATAATATCCTTAAATTAATTGGAGGATTTTCTTGTGACTGTTAACGCTGCTCTTCGTCTCATGGCCGGTTGTGTTGTACTAATAAGCTTAGCTTTAGGTGCATATATTAATCAGTACTGGTTTTATCTAACGGGATTTGTCGGCTTCAATTTACTCCAATCCGCCTTTACGGGATGGTGTCCGGCGGTCTATGTTTTTCAAAAACTAGGGTTAAAACAAGAGATCTGCTCTTCAGAGGGGGTGACAATTAATCAGTTCGTTCATATCGCCGCAGGCACCGCGATTCTCGCTAGCGTCATTGCCGTCATAGGCTTTGAAGCAAATGCGCTTTACCTAATTATCACGGCGGTGATAGGGGGCAGTTTGTTACAGTCTTCATTCACAGGCTGGTGCCCGGCAATAACCATAGGCAGGCTCTTAGGCTTCAAAGATTCGGTTAAAGCAGGGTAATGGCTTAGCACGATGCCTTTTTATTAAAATGCTGATACTCGTCATCGTTTTAGAAGATTACGAAATTGAGATAAATGCTACATTTTTGTAAACTGATAGAATAATAATACTTTACCCGGAGTACATAGCTTGGCGAATGCAGTAGATGAACCTAGCCTGAGCGCTGAAACCTTAGAAATGATGAAGACTAACGCCTCTCGGGCTGCTAAGTTAATGAAAGCACTTGGTAACGAGAGCCGTTTGCTTATTTTGTGCTATCTAGATGGCAAAGAGTTATCAGTCACCCAACTTAATAACTGCTTGGCTCTAAGTCAGTCTGCCCTATCTCAGCATCTTGCTGTTTTGAGAAACGATGGTTTAGTTCAGACTCGCCGCGAATCTCAAACCATTTATTATTCGCTAGCAGGTGATACTGCTAAGCGGATCATTCACACACTGCATGAAATGTACTGCCCGACGATATAGCTCAGCATACAGCTCAGCCCAGAAAGCACTTTGACGCGCTTATTGGGCTGATTGTAGCATTAATGTTGTAGCCGGGTGATTTGCCAATCTTCCGTCGGCTCATTCAGCATCATCTTCATATCAACAACTTCCTCTTCCATATTGAAAGTGTTCTTGAATCCAAGCTTTTGTGCCAACCCCTGCATCCCTTTATTTGTCGGAAGCGTCGATCCCTCAATCATGAGCGTTCCTCGCTTACGACAGTAATCAATCACTTTACGCATCAAAATAATACCCAAGCCTTCACCCTGCAGGTCGTCCCGAATAACAACAGAGAACTCACTGCGAATATTGTCAGGATCGGTAACAGCGCGAACCACACCTAAGGTTTCAGCACCTCTTCCATCTAATCGAGGAGCAGACACAATGAAAGCCATCTCCCTGTCGTAGTCTATTTGTGTCCATGAAGCCAATTCTTGATGGGACGGAATACCGCGGCTATAGAAGTAACGCATTCGAATAGATTCTGGGCTAAGCGAGTTATAAAACTCTAGGTGCTTAGGTTCGTCCTCACCCCGAATAGGTCGAATAACAGCCGGACGACCTGAACGCTTCAAAGTAATCGCCTCTTCCAAATCTCCAGGATAAGGCGAAATAGAAAGGCATGACTTTTCTGATGTGATAGAAATTGCCATATCAACCGCCAAAATACCCAACTTATTGAGCAGTAACGGATTAACTTCTAAACAGTATAGATTAGGAAGATCAACGACGATTTCAGATAACTTTAATACAAGATCAGCTAATTGTTCTATGTCTCGCTCAGGCTGGTAGCTATGCTCCTGAATAATCCGAGAAATGCGGGAATTCATCACCAGCTCTTTGGCCAATGCCATATTCACAGGAGGCAACATCACATGTCGATCAGCCAAAACATCCACTGTGAAACCACCTGCACCAAAAACTATCATAGGGCCAAATGTAGGATCTCGTGTAACACCGACGTTAATTTGCAACGACTGAAATCCTCGCTTCATCTGCTGCACACAAAAACCCAGTCCGCCTTCATCACCAAAGCGCTCACTCACGCGGTAAGCAAGCTTTGTCGTTGCATGACGCACTTCATCTGGTGAATACACATCTTGTACAAGATCCAACCAACGCTGGTTAGATTTCTCATCATAGCTAAAAGGATAAATATTTCCGCGATGTAGCGCTTTTACCGCAACCGAGCCACCCAGCTGCTTAGATAGCTCTACTACGCCATTAATATCGTTCGCGTAATAACTATTTTGCACAGGAATGTCATACTGATTTAAAAGCTCAGATGCCTCACTATGGGTCAAAAAATCCCGCCCCTCATCCAGTGCAGCCATGATGATCTGTTTTGCATGTTGATGGTTTTGTGTATTTTGTTCAACATATGATGCAGGAGTTTGGCGCATCACCTCTTGGTTACGGCGATAATCCACCATGTGCATAAATGCATCGACTGCTTCTTCGGGTGTAATAAAGGTCGCAACATTCGCTGCATTACAGTGATTACGAGCTTCAATAGCAGTCGCCCGTCCCATCCAGCAGGTCAGTACATTTCTTGCTGACTTTCGAGCAACTTTGACAACTTCGTCAGCGGTCTCAACACTCGGCGCCATACGGGTGGGCGCATGAATGGAGAGTATCGCATCGACTTCTTTATCCTTTGACAAGATTTCCATAACGGCTGTAAAGCGCTCAGGCGTTGCATCAGCATTAAGATCTATAGGGTTAGTACGACGCCAATTAGATGGTAAAACATTAGCTAAATTATCGAGCGTTTCTTTACTCAACGAGGCAAGCTTTCCTCCACTTTTTAACAGACGATCGGTTGCTAATGCATTGGGCCCCATGCCATTACAAAGAATAGCCAATCTCTCACCCCGTAGCGGCTTCATCCGCGACAGTGTTTCTAACGCGTTAAATAACTGGTCAGAGGTCTCAACTCGTACAACCCCTGCTCTGCGCAGTGCAGCATCATAGACCATATCCTCATCGGGTATACCTGGTGCCAACCGCTGATGAGTATCATCGCTGGATACGATATCGGACTTGAGAACCAGCACCAACTTATTTCGCGAAGCCGACCTTAACGCTGAAATGAAATTTCGCGAAGAGCCAACCACTCGATTTAATTGCAGTAAGATCGCATGGGTATAGGGATCTTGAGCAACATAGTCGATGACAGACGGCAGATCCACATCTGCCCCATCACCTAACGTTAGAAAGTGCGAAAAGCCAATTTCCTGACCGTTTGCCCAATCAATCATTGCAGTGCCCAGTAGCCCTGACTGGCCAATATAAGCAACTTTTCCCTTCTTGATATTAATATGAGAATAACTAGCGTTCATTTTTGAGCCAGGAACTAGCAAACCCATACAGTCGGGCCCAAGAATGCGTATGCCATAAGGCCGAGCGGCGTCCCTAACTCGCTCAGTTAAGCTCTTAACCGATGGATCGTTCTTAACAGATAATCCTCCAGTTAATATCATGGCTGCTTTCACCATATTAGCCCCGAGCTTTCGAATAATGTCCGGAACGGTATCCGAAGGTGAGCAAATAATGGCAAGATCCGGCATTTGGGGAAGCGCCGAGACCCTATCGTAGCAGGGAACCCCATAAACAGAATCATAACCTTCCGGGTTTATTGCCATCATCTGTCCTGGATACTCACTATCAAGTAAGTTCTGAATGACGATGCCCCCCATACTTCCACTCTTCTCGGATGCACCAAAGATAGCTATAGATTTGGGTTTAAAAAAACGCTTCAGGTATCTCGTACTCACCGTCTGACTCTCCAAAGGATGTCGCATTGCTTCATAAACGATAAGAACAGTATACAACTTACGCACAAATTACGCAGTTGCAAAATCATTAAAGTACTGTGAACAGTGAAGCAGATCAAATAAATATAAAAAAAAATGCTGCCCTGCACAATGAATGTTCACCTTCTAGGCAACTTAGCTTCCACTTCTGTCCTTCAATGTGAAACTTGTGATCATCGCAAGGAAGGTATCAACACCCAAACTATTCCGTCAAAACCAGCAAGAGTCTATTGTATAACCTTCCATCTACAAAATCAGAATAATAGGTATGAATTTTGCTTAAATCTACAAAACAAAAAATCACATAGGGTCCGAAACATGAAACGCTTTTCTATATTATGTCAGACTATGGCTTTGGTTTTACTCTTTCAATCCTCTGCCTATGCGCACTCAACAGAAACAATCAACAACAGCCTTCTATCAGGCCTTTTGCATCCACTACTTGGCTTAGATCACCTACTAGCAATGATCGCAATCGGGTTATGGAGCAATCAGCAGAAAACATTCCATAAACCAATGATGCTCGTTATCATTGCAGGCTCTTTATTTGCTGGGTTTATAATCTCCCACTTAGTACCTTTCTACCCTTTACTGGAACCAACGCTTGCCGCGTCGATCTTGGTTATCAGTCTGTTTAGCCTATTCGCAGCCAAACTAAACCCTCAGCTATCCCTTTTCATCATTGTTTTCTTCGTTCTTCATCACGGCTTTGCTCATGGATCTGAGATGCAGGCAGGCATATCAGGCCTATACCTAATAGGTTTTATTGCATGCTCTCTAATACTGCAAATACTGGGGCAATTGCTACCGCTAACACTCAAGCCTTATCTAGAAAAACTACCTGGTATTATGCTGGCATTAGCAGGCAGCGCACTCACGATTTTTTCCCTGAGTTAAACACCTCAACCGTATCACCCAATAAAAACATTTAGCGGACTTAGGTTCGCTTTTTTTATTGATATTTTTCCAAAAAAATTCATCTCTCTTTAAAAAATTTCATTTTACAGCACGCCCTTCCACTGCTAATTATTAGCTATATAAGACTTGTAAAAGAACTGCAGCACACTGACATGTTAGGAGTCTTACATGAGAGACAAGACAGCAGAGAACGTCGATAATATAGATGAACTTGAAGGCTTTGATGTTGAAGAGTTTGATGATATGGGGTTCATCAGCACTCAGAAAAATACTAGACGAAGCCTTCGCAAAAACATCGAAGAGATGCTTGAAGCAAGGGCGCTCAAACGCAGTATCAGTGAGGTTTTTGACGATGAGGAGTAGCCGCCCATCCTATAGATTTAAACAATAAATTTATTTTTGCAAAAACCAGCAACTCTATTTAAAAAATTAATTTCTTATTATTAAACTAAGCGAGATATATTCGCCAAACGCAATGAGTTTTCCTCGAGAGAGAACTCAAATTAGCCACTATGCTTTTCCATCTTACATTGAGATAAACCTAGATGAGCACAAAAATTCGTGTTGAAAAAATCCCTTCTGAAGACATGGATGAGTGGGAAGATGACCTGCTGGAAGAAGAAGAGTTTATCAAGCACAAAAAACGCAACAGCTTCAACGGAAAAAGACGAAAAGATATTGAAGATGTGCTAGAAGAAAGACGCCTTAAAAAGCAAATAAGCTATAGCTTTGAGGATATACCCGAATATAGAGCATAATACTATCCTTGGTAAGCGGATGAATTATCATCCGCTTTAAAGAGACCTCATTTATCAGTAGCCAGCCTTATACCTAAGATAATCATTACCCCACCTGTTACACCTTGCACCCACTTCTCAATCCTTGCGCTAGACCCAAAACGCTTAATGCGACAGACGACTACAGTCAAGATACTTAGCCACACGATACCTATAACAAAGTGAACTCCTGCCATATACAGTGACTGGATCAAGGGACTCTGTGTTGGTGATATAAACTGAGGTAAAAACGCCATATAAAAAACAATAGTTTTAGGGTTAAGGACATTAGAGAGAATCCCCTCTCTTATCGAACGGGTCCAATGGGTGGCCCTCATTCCAACCCCACAAACGGCATCCATAGGCAATGCCTTCAAATTTCTAATGCTTTGTATTCCCAGCCAAATTAGGTATAGGGCTCCTGCAAACTTCAACGCACTAAATGCCCAAGCAGACTGAAGCAGAATAACTGAAATACCTACGGCTGATACTGCAGCATGAACAAATAAGCCACTACAGATACCTAAGCTTGTTACCAAGCCATCTTTCAACCCCCCTCTCGCGGTATTTCGCATCACTAAAAGTGTGTCAACACCAGGAGATATTGTTAGCAATGTAATTGCTATCAAGAACGTAATAAATTGACCTTCCAGCATACAGACTCCATTTAACAGATAACCAACTATACGCTTAAGATTTTTTTCTTTATAGCTCCTCATGATATTTTTAATGACTATGGTATATTGGCGCCTTCATTCATAGCAGGTAGTTGATGATGGCGATTTCACTTCAAGACCAGCTCCTAAAAGCTGGTTTAGCTAGCAAGCAGCAAGCGAATAAGGTTAAAGCAGACAAGCGTAAGAATAAGAAAAAAGCAAGCAAGCAATCAGAACTAACTCTCCAAAACCAAACGGCGATACAAAGCCGCCAAGAGAAACAAGAGCGCGATAGGCAGCTAAACCTTCAACGGGAGCAAGATAAAGCACAAAAAGCTTCAGAGGCTGAAGCCAAGCAATTAATCGAAGTACATAAAGTCAAAAAGGATCCAGAAGCTGAAATAAGCTATCGCTTTGTAGATGGAAAACTTGTTAAAACACTCTATGTCACACCACAACAACAAGATCTTTTAGCCCGTGGCCGGTTGGTTATCTGCAAGTGTGATGAGCAATATCATATGGTTCCATCAGATATTGCTGATCGAATTGAGCAACGGCAACCTACGTGGTTATTTAGAGTAAAAAGCGAAGAGATCCGTGAAGACGACCCTTACGCGGCTTACCAAATACCTGACGACCTTATGTGGTGATGTAACAGCTGTTGGAGAATAGTCTTTCAGCAGCTATTACTTAAATTGCCCAATCTGGCTTCTCTTGTCGCCCTTTCAGGTGGGTACTCATGTCATTAAAGTTCAGAGGCTTGGTAAAAAAGTACCCTTGTCCGATGTCACACCCATATACCCTCAGCAGGGCTAATTGGTCTTCATCTTCAATCCCTTCAGCCACTACTCGCAAACCCAACTTGTGTGCCATAGTAATCACTGTGTGTGTTAGCGTCGCATCACTGCGGTTTTCAACCATATCTTTCACAAAGCAACGATCAATTTTAAGCGCCGAGACAGGAAATCTTGTGAGGTAACTAAGCGAGCTATAACCGGTGCCGAAGTCATCAATACTGAGGGAGACGCCCAACTCCAATAAACGATTTAAGACAGGCTGAACCTCTTCTAAACTTTGAGCCAGAAGGGACTCTGTAATTTCAAGCTCTAAGACAGATGGGTTTATTCCAGTTTCCGCTATGACGCGCTCCACTGTAGCGACTATATCTGAATTAGTTAACTGATGCATAGAGACATTAACCGCCATCGTTAACGTTTGACTAACCAGTGTCTGATATTTTTTCAAATCAGTACATGCCTGAATAAGCGCAAATTCACCTAGCTTATCGATAACACCAATCTCTTCTGCCGCCGTAATAAACTCTTCGGGACTTACAAAACCCAACCGAGGGCTTTGCCAGCGCATCAGTGCTTCAAAGCCATAAACCTCTTCATTCCCTATCAGGTTTTTGGTTTGATAAACCATAAATAGCTCTTTGTTAGCAAGTGCATGTCGGATTTCGGTTTCTAACTCAACTTTACGTTTGTTTCTTGCATCCAGCTCCTTACTGAAGAAACTATAACAGCGACGACCTCTATTTTTCGATTCATACAATGCTATGTCCGCATGTTTGAGCAATCCTAGAACGTCATCACTATCCTCAGGATAACGAGAAACACCTATACTCATCGATATAAAGAGCCGCTTACTTTCGAGTAATACCGGCTGTTTCATCACATCCATGATTTTTTCGGCCATGGCAATAACATCTTCATCTGAAGTAAAGTTCATGAAGACTAAGAACTCATCGCCGCTCATGTGGCAGGCAACGGCATCCTGCCCCACAATTTGTTGTAGCCTCACGGCAATAAGCTGTAGCATTTGATCACCTAAAAGATGACCGAATGTGTCGTTAATTTGCTTGAAGTTGTCTACATCCATGTATAAAACAGCAATATTTGAGCTGTTCTTCCATGCATTTTTTAGTGCCTCGCCTAATAAATCATGCGTTCTTCTTCGATTAGGAAGTCCCGTCAACGCATCGAAGTTTGCTTGTTTATAGAGGCGAACCTCAGCTTGTTTTCGCTCAGTAATATCCTGCGTAACAATCACATAATTGTTCACGTCACCTTTGTCGTTATGCATCGAACTAATAGAGAATGAGAACCATAGTTTTTGCTCTTTCGCTCGACGTTCGCCATACCAACTTCCACCATGGGCTAGATGCTCAGATATAGCTTTAACCTCCGCCTGCAACAAGTTGTGGGGGAATGATTCCAGTAAGGCTTGCCCTGGTTCTATTTGTATAGGTTCTTGCGAACCATCACTGAGCCGTTTATTGGCATATTCAACAAGCCAATGCTCGTCTGTTACAATCACACTGCTGGGACTTTGATCAATCGCTTTTGAAAGTTTGAAAACATTACTTTCAGCTTCATTTCGAGCCGATTCAAACTTCGTGGCGCGATGCAAAATAACCCTAAACACGAACAACCCTGTAACCAAGAAAATTAATACGGCTAACGTCACAAACTTCATTCTTTCAAACCAGAGAGAAAGAAGATCCGCATTTTGAATACCGCTGACAATAAACAGACCGTACTCATCAAGACGGCTTGCTGTAATCAATAGTTCTTCATCTTGGTAGGAAACAGTGGATGACTGGGGGCGACTCTTAACTTCGACAAGTTCCTTTAGCCTGTTTAAAAAGTCCTCTTCTACCTTAGAAGACACAAAGCTTTGCCAGAAAGTATCAGACTCAGGGTAGGATAAATAGACTCGACCATCATCGCCAACAACCAAAGATCGCCTATTTCTTTCGCTCTCTTCAGCTTCTTGCCAAATAGCGTTATTTCCTAGAAGGCGGTACGCAGCAACAACATAGCCTAGCTTGCCTCCCCTCTCGTTAATAATCGCTTTACGCATAGGTAGAAGTGTTTCACTAACGAATGTAGGCCGAAATGGTCTACCTATAGTTTGTTGCTCAGCATCAAAAAGATCTCTCCACTCCAATGTTTGCAAATTGCCCGTTGTTACTAATACTCTGCCCTTAATATCAATTACTGCTAAAACCCGCATTTGCGGGGTCGCCAACAGTACATCGTTTAAGCGCGTTTGAACCACCCCTTCTTCATTTTTTTCAGACAATATCGAACCCGCCAACCCACCGAGCAATTTATCCTGATGCTGAAAAAAACGACCGACAACACTACTCAAAGTAGCATTATGAGGCGTCAAGATTTGGTTGGCTTGGGTTTCAACGTCTCTCCAAGTCGCAAACCCAAACGCTAGCAATGCAAGCAGCATCAGAACAGATAGAAGACCATATAGAAACTGAAACCAACTTTTCGTTTTGCTTTGATTTAGTGTCATAACGACTCTTTAAACAAAAAAGGATGCATGCAATACCTGTAAACACATATGCCGAGCTTTTAAAGTGAAACACTATACCGCTTATTGAATGACGCCAATCTGAACAATAAGCATCCTGACGTATCAGTTTCGTGCTCCCCGAAAGCATAGTAAAAAATATAGCAATGCGCCTTAGTATTCATACTAAAGTTAGGGATATTTATAGCGCTTTAGCCACACAGCGATAATCAACCAGTGTCACTTTATCGATAGGCTGTTGGTTAGAGGGTAAGACAATGATCTGCATTCTGGCCGCGCCAGAGCCCTGTTTAAGAGGCGTACGAATACGTCCTGACTCTTGCAGCGGATAAGTCTCATTGCTTATATGCATCAGTAGTTCCGACTCACATACAACGGCAACCGTATCAGTTGTCAAAGGCCCTACAACGGTTAAGTCGATATTTAGCAGGCAACTACCTATTCCTGTACTTTCTGCGTTTGGTAAGCAGTTAAGCTGAGCACCAATGGCACTGGCTTTTAGCTCAGCATCGGCTTGCCTGACTTCAGCGTCCGGACTGATAAAATCACTGTGAATCCACCCTTCTACTTTACGGCCATCAGGATGAATGAAAAAAATATTAGCCCAGTCTCCCTGCTTTTTTATCAGAAGGATTTGCTCATTCTTCTTTGCTTGAGCCAAGCGCTCAAAGGATACTCCAGGGCCCGAGCGGATATTGATCGGCTCGTCGATCACTTTATAAAACTCAAGCGCTCTTGCCTGAAAACTAGCCACTATCATGACTAGCAAAAGAACAACCCCTTTTCGGCCTATCATACCCTTCTTACTCCAACAAGTTCAGCCAAACTGCAAACCTATGCAGGCTATATCCTAGCTTCCTACAATATCGAAGCTTAGAGTCGGGGTAAAGTCATGGAGACGACAATGCTACAATGCGACAATCCGTCACATGTAAAAACACATAGCATATGACTATGATAGGCAAAATCCAGTGGGTAAAGAGCATGTTGCAAGCAACCAATTTGAAGACCATCACCGGTTTATTGTTAACACTGGGGGCAATTATCATTATCTGGAAGTTACCTCACTTCTTATCGCAGACTAATACGCCCGCTGTTCGGGAACTAAGAAGCGAAGCACAGTGCGACCTTACCAAAGGAGCCTGTTATGCAAAGTTGGATGAGATAGAAATAACGCTGAGTATAGAGCCAAAGCAGTTCAGCTCACTGAAACCGCTTTTTTTTACCGCTGAAATTAGCGGGCTTGATGTAACCGAAGCCATACTAGACCTTCAGGGAAAAGAGATGTATATGGGCATTAATCAAACCCCTCTGACGCTAAACCCCAACACTCGAGTTTGGACGGGTGTAACTGAATTGGCTGTATGCACGACTGGCTCTATGATCTGGCAAGCTTCGATTATCGCACGAGAGAATGACCAAACAACCCCGATTAAAGCCACTTTTGAGTTTGTTGCACAATGAAAAATAACACCCTGTCTACTTTGAGAACCTTGTTACTGCTAACACTATTACTATTAGTGGGTTTAGCCATTGCCTTTACACTTCGGCCATCTATATCCCAAGATGGAAATATTATAAAACTAGGGGGAGATTTCACTCTCCAATCTGAAGATGGGCCAGTATCACTGCGTGATTACCGGGGTAAAGTCGTCGCCCTCTATATTGGCTATGCCTCATGCCCTGATGTTTGCCCCACAGCTTTAGCGGTTATGACCCAAGCATTTCGAAACTTAAGTAACGAGAGCACAGATCAAGTGGCCGGCATTTTTATCAGTGTAGACCCTGAGCGAGATACACCTGAAAAACTTGGGGAGTACACACGATTTTTTAGCCCGATGATCACAGGCCTGACAGGCACGAAAACAGAGATTGATCAAGTTGTTGCACAGTATGGTGCCTTTTATCGCAAAGTGGATATGCCCGATTCAGCAATGGGGTATGCGGTGGATCATTCTTCTCGTATTTACTTGATCGATCAGACAGGCAAACTGTACAAAACCCTGCTTCACAATAGCTCTCCCAACGAATTACTGGAAGAGATCAATAAACTATTAGACTCAGACAAATAGGTATACTGATGAAAAAACTAATCATAGCGGCCACTTTGAGCGTATGTGCACTTCCTGCTTGGGCAGAGGTTTCTGTGAGCGAGGCGTATGTCAGAGCCGTACCTGCAAATCAAATCAACAGCGCTGCTTTTATGACGCTAACGAATAAAGGGGAGTCTGACCTAGCACTGATTTCTGCCGCCAGCAGTGCAGCTAAAACCGTGGAACTTCATACACATCAGCACGACAACGGCGTAATGCGTATGCGTCGCATTGATGAAATACAGCTACCTGCAGGCGAGGTTGTCACACTTAAGCCTGGCGGACTACATGTCATGCTGATTGGGTTAACACAGCCACTAAATCCTGATCACAATGTTGACCTTACGTTGAAGTTTTCTGACAACTCCGAAGAAGTGCTCAACGTGCCGGTTAAAAGTGTTGTAGGGATGATGCCAAACAAAACACCACATGCTCAGCATCATAATACCAATCAATAGTCATCGAATAGCCTGTGCTGATGGCGTTTTATGGGCATCAGCACATTTTGCAGCCTCTTAAGCGATTATCAAAATGGCTATATATCCCCAGACATGCCTCTTTTTCGTTCTCAAAAAGTCCTAAATATTCCGTTTTATACGACTGAATATAGTGAACTATTCTTTTTTCAGGCGATTCTGGGCAGATATCGACTGTATATGATTTGAACCCCACACGATATACACCCGCGTACACAGGGAAGCTAAACTGCCCTTCACCATCCACACCTAAAAAACGATTATCAGGAGCAAGTTTAAGCGCTGGTACTTTTAGCTCATTATCAAGATGAAGGTCCAAAAAGAAGCTGAGCTGACCGCACGTATCAAATACGCCTAATACCCAATCGACCCTCTTATTCTGATCAGAATCGCTATCAGATGCATACAGATACCATGACACACCCTGCCCATCCACCTGAACAGCCAATAGTCGATAAGTAAAGTGCTCCGCTTTATAAATAGCGTCATCTATAACACTTGAAGAAACAGGCTCTTGACTAGAAATGGGGGTAAATCGAGGGTCCATGTACTTCTCCACGGCAGCCTTACTACGTTAGCTAAAGAATAATTCTGGAGCTCATTATATCAGATAATACTAATATTAAGCCATTTAGGATGCGCCCTTAAACTGTCTCGATATCAAACTGATCAATTTGCGATAACGGAAGCCATCCCATCCAGCCATTCTTTCGTCTTTTCCCACTTTGGCATGACCTGACCCATTAGCCGGTAAAACCTCTCGCTATGGTTATGCTCGGCGATGTGACAAAGCTCGTGCAAAATCACGTAGTCAATACACTCACGAGGCGCTTTAACTAGGTGAGGGTTCAGGGTAATTCGGCCATTAGGAGAACAGCTGCCCCATTGGGTTTGCATGGTCAGGATGCGCAGCGGTGGCCGCACTTCTACCCAAAGGGCTTGTTCCAGCATCGCATCAAGGCGCTTGGCGAAAGTTTCCTTGGCTCGCGCTTTGTACCAGTCTGTTAGTAGCGCTTTAACCTTGTCAGCAGACTTTGTTCTAACCGAAACTTCCAACTTGCCGCGTAGCAGTTTCACGCCCTGCACCTGCTCAGGCGCTTCAACCACTTTCAGGAGGTACTGTTTCCCTAAATAATAATGGCTCTCGCCGCTGATGTACTGCCGAGGCGTAGTGAATTCAAGCTGTTTGCGGAAGTCCCTAAGTTGCTCATATATCCAACGCCCACGCTTTTTGACCGCAGATAAAACCGCTTCGTTATCGGCATCTTCGGGAGCTAAGGCGATCACCCGACAATCGGGATGAACCTTGATCAATACCTTGCCAGTGGCTTGCGGGCGTTTAACTCGCTCAAACGTAATCTGCTCATCGCCGTAGCGAAAGCTCATGGTCTGCATCGATTTTGAGGATTGAGGTTTAATCGGCACAGTCATCTGGTTATACCCATTCAACCCCCACTTAAGCCCACACGCGTGATCTGAACAATCATCTCAACAATCTTCTTGGCCTGATCCATACCGCCACCCATGGCTTTGCATTCTTGGAACATCCGCGGCAGTAGTTTTTTACGAATATCGGCTTCGATATTCTGTGGGTTGATGGAGTTTTCCGCGACAGCCGTTTCTACCGCCTGATCAACTTCAAAGGCCACCTTGACCCACTTATCCTGAACTTGCTGATCGAGTACAGAGAAAGCTTCCGGCAATACTTTCTTGAATACACCAAAATAGGCCTGAGCATGGCGATTACCGGCAAAGGCATCGGGTATGTCATTCAAGCGTCTGTTTTGAACTTGCTCTTCGAACTCACGGTACAGCATGTATTGCTTCAGTGGGTGATCAAACAGTTTTTCCGCTTCTTCAATGGCTTGGCGCAGCAGCTTGGAAAATGCTTCCTGAGCATAAGGGTCGTCTCGCAGCTCTTGTTCAATCATGCGAGTTACGCGGGTTTTGATGATGTCGGTTTCGTTGCGAGTTTTATCTTCGCTCCAGTCTTCCGGCTGTTGCTTTTGCCCCATCTTCCCCACTTCATACACGCCACCGGGTTCTTTAACCTCAACACCCACCACATGCTTATCCAGCAGTTTTTTCACTTGTTCGGCGTATTCGTCGTAGTCAATCCTCTCACCCGCATCTTGCTGCACCAGTTGGCGCAGGCTGGAGAATTGCTTCACTGTTTCTTTGTAGTGTCGGCGATCCTGATCACTAAAGCTCTTGTCTTCAAAGAAGGTGGCCGATTGCAGCGCTACCTTTAAGCAGCTGGCGAAAGCCGTCAGGGCTTCGTAGAAGTCCTCACGCACTTTTAAGTGCACATCAACCAGCTCGCCATCACGGTTTTCTATCCGGGGCACCAATACCTGACGCAATTGTTCGATGTCGTTCTTGTTTTTCACGCCATCGAATATGGCCCATAGCTGCTTATAAAGCTGTGGCAGGCGCTTGTACTCAGTACTCATCTGATTGTAGAGGCCTGCAATATCATTGATGTCGTAACCACCCTGAGTGCGGGAGGCCAGATCCTGATATTTCTGGATGGTGGTATCCAGTTCCGCCAGAATGCCGCGATAGTCGATGAGCAGACCAAACTTCTTCTTCGGGTGCAGACGGTTTACCCGTGCAATCGCTTGGATCAGGTTGTGCTCTTTTAGGGGCTTGTCGATATAGAGCACTGCGTTTTTCGGCTCATCAAAACCCGTGAGCAGCTTATCAACCACGATGAGTATCTTCAGTGAATCATCTTTGTCGAAGCGTTCAATAATATGCTTGGTGTAAGCCTGTTCATCCCCAGAGCCAAAGAAAGTGCCAACATTGTCTTTCCACCACTGGGTCACTTCGGGTGTGGTGGCCTCATCGACAGCGGTATTACCCTCACGGCTATCGGGCGGGCTCATCACCACGGCAGATTCAAACAAGCCTGCTTCGTCGAGATACTTTTTGTACTTAATAGCAGAGGCTTTACTGTCACAGGCTAACTGGCCTTTCAAACCTTCATCGATGTTCTTTACAAAGTGGTTTGCGATATCTAGCGCAATCAAACGAATGCGATCATCCGCGCCGTATACTTGGCCTTTTTTGGCAAACTTGCGCTTTAAGTCGGCCTTTTGCTCGTCTGAAAGCCCTTCGGTAATACGCTCAAACCAACGGTCAATGGCGCGCTCATTCACATCCAGATCGGGAATGCGCTCTTCGTACAGTAGCGGCGTCACCGTTTGGTCTTCTACGGCACGTTGCATGGTGTAAGCGTGCACAATGGGGCCAAACTTATTGGTGGTCTTGTCATCTTTTAACAGTGGCGTACCGGTAAAGGCGACAAAGGCAGCATTGGGCAGCGCCTGCTTCATACGGATATGGTTTTCACCGCCTTGGCTGCGGTGGCCTTCGTCAATCAGCACAATGATGTCAGCGCTATTGTTCACACACTCTGGCATTTTAGTAGCGGAATTAAACTTCTGGATCAGCGAGAAGATGATCCGCTCAGTGCCTTTGCCAATTTGTTCGGCTAAGCGTTTGCCTGAGGTGGCCATGGCGGCATCTTTATCTTTCTTCCCAGCCAGCTCACCGCCCGAGGCAAAGGTTTTGCTGAGCTGGGTTTCTAGGTCTACCCGATCAGTCACCACCACAATACGGCATTGTTTTAAGCTTTCGTGCAAGATCAGCGCCTTACTTAAAAACACCATAGTGAATGACTTACCCGAACCCGTGGTATGCCAGATCACGCCCCCTTCGCGGCCACCCGCCGCATTGCGGGTGTTAATGCGTTCAATCAGTCGCTTAATACCAAACACCTGCTGATAACGGGCGACGATTTTGCCCGCCTTTTTATCGAACAAGGTGAAGTAACGGGTCATCTCCAACAACCTTGCAGGGCTTAATAGGCTGATCAGCAGTTGATCCTGACCAGTCACAGCAAGCTCCCCCGCAGCGGTGAGGCTTTGGTACCAATCCAAGTCTTTTCTTGGGCGGTGGCCGAATAAGCCTACTAATTGGTCATTTTTGAGCGTTTTGTTTTTGATGGCGTACATCTGCGCATCAGAAATATCTTCCTCACGCCAAGCGGCCCAGAATTTTTGTGGTGTGCCGCAGGTTCCGTATCGGCCTTCGTTGCCGTTTATGGATAGCAGCAACTGGCTATAGGCGAATAATAACGGGATTTCATCATGGCGCTGGTTACGCAGGCTTTGCGAAATGCCTTCGTCAATGGTTGGGCCTTTTTTCCCATTACCATCCGGACGTTTCGCCTCAATCACAACCAAGGGAATACCGTTCACAAAGCAAATAATGTCTGGTCTTCGGCTCTCTACACCGCCCGAGCGGCTAACAGTAAACTCTTCGGTAAATACAAAGCTGTTATTGGCTGGGTTTTTCCAGTCAATTAGCGCAACTGTTGGGCTGGCTTTTTTGCCATCCACAAACTCAGTAACAGAGATGCCATACAACAAGTGGTTGTACAGGCGCTCATTAGCCGTTAACAAGCCTTCGTTAAGCGCTGGGCTGCATACCTCGGCAATCAGGTTGTCGATGGCCTTTTCAGACAGAGGATAGCTTTTACCTGCAAAGGTAAAGGTGCGCTTTTGCAGCTCACCGCGCAGCACTTGGCGTAAAACCACTTCGTCGGTTTTACCACCACGGGCGGCTAATGCGCGTTCAGGCGAGAGAAACGACCACCCAAGGTTGGTCAACAACGTCAGCGCCGGTAACTTGGCACTGTATTCTTCCTGAAATTTGGGGGCCGCTTGCGTAGTCATACGTGTTCCTTACTTCTTTGGCGGTTGCCATTGCAACAGCTCTTTAATGTCCTTTTCGCCTTCTTGTTCTTTTAAGCGGCGGTGTTGTTCAGCAAAGCGCGTGTATTCGGCCAAGGCCTTTTCATCGGCCTGCTGCTTGCTGATTTTACCTGCACCTTGTAATACATCACGGTCGTTAAATTGTAAAAACTGATCGAGTTTGGTTTGCCAGTCCTGCAAGAATATCTGCTGTCTGCGCTCCGCCTGATCTTCGGCAAAATCCAGCCACATGGTGACGATGCGGTTCAGCTCTTTGATTTCTGGCTCTGTCAGGTAGTTTTTTGCCGTCGTTACATCACCTTTGCGCACCTCAGCACCCTTAAAGGTTTTCAGCCCCATGTTAGGTTTTGACGCGTCGACACGTTCAAAAATTAGCTCGGGTGCCGTATGGCCAGAGCACGCAAAATGTAGCTTGTTCTGGATGATCTGGAAAAACTGCGTAGTTTCTTTCAGCGATGGCTGGTAATCGGCCGCCAGCGCAAAAATCTCGCGCACCCGCAGATACATTCGCCGTTCACTGGCGCGAATATCACGAATGCGTTCCAGCAGCTCGTCGAAGTAGTCGGGTACGGTTGACGTACCGACAGGTGGGTTTTTCAGACGCTCATCGTCAATCACAAAACCCTTACTTAGATATTCACCCAAAGTACGGGTAGCCCACTGGCGGAACTGGGTGCCCCGTGTAGAACGCACTCGGTAGCCAACGGCCAGCACCAAGGGCAAACTGAAGTACTGCACCTGATAGTTTTTGCCGTCTGCGGCAGTTGTTCGGTAAAACCGAACAACTGAATCTTCGTTCAGCTCACCCTCTGCAAATACATTTTTAATATGCCCACTGATGGTGGCTTTGGCCTTTCCATACAGATCACAAATCATCGCTTGCGACAGCCACAACGTCTCGCTCTCGAAGCGGCACTCAATGCGTACCTTACCGTCAGGGCTGGAAAACATTACAAATTCGCCCGTTGGGGCTTCAGGCAGCTGTTTATCCGTCATACATTAACCTCATTGAGCACCCGCGCAGAAACAAACAATGGCCACCTAAACTTGCTCAACAACGTCAGCGCCGGTGACTTGGCGCTGTATTCCTTCTGAAATAGATGTGTGTATTGTGTCATTCCTTATCTCTCTTCAATCCCTGATTGTTGGCATATCTGCGCGAGGTGTCACCTTGTATTACCAATAACTTGTTGCTTTCTGCTTCTCAATTACTATAATTCTCTTGGATTCACTGCCTATCGGCAGCTGAACTTACCGAGGCTTCTGCCTGCTGAGCCAGCGTAGCAAATCAGCGGCAATTTCTTTCCTCTAGCTTGTTCAGGCATTCTTCTTTATCCCACTTGGGTGAACTTTTAATCTTTCCTATGCTCTTGTCTGCAACGTAACACGTTATAAAATTGCCTTTTAACTCACCGTTGTTGTTCAAGCTAATTTCGATTACTACAACAAAATCTTGATATATAACGCTGACACGCCGGTCGTCCTCAAACACTTTTTTATCTTTGTTCCAGCCTTTGAATATTTCTGCATGTCGATTTTCTAGTGTTGCTTTTATCCAGTCCATTCTTTGTGCACGTTCGTGAGAAAATTCATCTTTAGGTCCTTTACGACGCTGTGAGTTTTCGTAAAATGCGTGCCCGAACTTTTGTGGCTTAAAATAGACTCGAATACCATCAAAGGTTACGACAGTCCCTCTTTGGTAATGTTTTTCGTAATGGGTCTTATACTCGGCAACAGTTTCATAACTAAGCAAGGCTGGGGGCATTACCATCCCCCCTGTAAATTTATCTTGAAAATATTGAACTTGTTTTCTGCGCGATAGGTGGGGACTAACTGTCGATTCAGTTTGCTTTCAAGGTGCTGTACCAGTGATTCTTTCGCAGAGCCCTGGTTAAGGGTTTCATTAAGCCTCGCAGAAGCCATTCCCAAAAGCAGATCAGACAATTGAATTAATACAACCTCGCGAGATGGAAGTGCCTGAATATTATCAACTTGCGAAGAAATATTGGCATTGGAGAGGCAGTCTTTCAATACCTTAAGGCGCGTCAGGTCGCGATTAGTTTTTATATCGCAAAACACTGAATACTTATTAAAGTCCAATATCCAGTGATGTAGAAGTTGGTAATAAAATTTGTAAAAACCTAGCTCATTATCACCGTCACACCAATTCCCGTTGAATTGATTGTTCTCAACCGCGATACACCGAAATCGTAATTGTTCTCCATAGCTTTCGAAAAGGTCGATTAATCCTTTGTAAAAGTCTAAGCTGCGATTGCTTACCTTACGCCACTTTATTTCGCCCCAAATGCCGTAATGCGCTCGTAATTGCCACACTTTTGTCTTTACGTCATTTCTTAACTCAGCGGGTAACCATAGTGAGCCGATCATCAGGTAATCGGCTGTAGGCTTTTGTGAAGTAAACAGCTCTGGGTGGTTTTCATCGCAGTAGACTTCAAAATCCATTATGCTGCCTCCTCAACTTTTACTCTTCGTTTACCCGTTAACAACTGCTGCATCAGGGCTTTTTTCTCTTGCTTTAAGGCATCGAGTTTTTGTTGCAGGGCGGAGATTTCCTGATCGGTGGTGGAAAGCACGGCGGCGATTCTTTTTTGCTCATCCAGACTAGGAATGGTCAAAGTGTATACCTTTCGGATAACACTTGGATGTGCTTTTGATTGGTAATCAAATTCCAACCTCGAATGGTGTAATTCTAATTGGGAAGCAATAAACTGATAATTAAGTTTCTCTGTATTTAATCGCATATAGCCAGAAACATTAGTGACCGAGAACTTGTGCCTTGGCCGATAGAAAAAGTTTCCTCCACCATCAACAGACCAAGATATAAGCTCCTCGTCAAACATATATTCGCCATATTTACCCATCAGGCCACTATTCTTTACGGAGGATGAATAAATTGGATAGTCACCTGGAATGTTTTCAATATCTCTTTTTGATATTACATTTCCACGACCTAGCACAACCCACCCCAATTCCTCCAGCTCTTCCAGCAGGTATCTACCCCACTCCCCACTAAACCTAACCCCATTCCTATCCAGCAGCCGCTTCTTGCCGGTGAGCAGTTGTTGCATCAGAGCTTTTTTCTGCTGCTGGCTATTGGCGAGCAGTTGTTCGGTGGTGGTCATGGCCTTATCCCAAGTGGATAGGATTTGGGCGATTTTCTTTTGTTCGGGAAGTGGCGGTACATTAAACTTTAACTTTCGAATATCAGCCAGGTTAATCCGTGAAAATGTTGAACCACCTGCAAGCTTGCTAATACTCCGCTGCATAACTTCTGATTGCAGTTTGTAGAAGACAAACTTGCTATCTATCTTTTGGGGCTTGATAAGAACAGTATCCTGCCCAAGAACGAAAAGTTCATCTGTCTCAACATAGCTTGCAATACCAACCGATTGGTTTCGGCTCATCACCAAGTCACCGATATCGATCGTGCAATGATCCATTAAGGATTCATATTCGTCTTTACTAACTCTTTTAATTGGAGAGACAAGATCTAAGGCGCCCCATCTAATTGTACCTGGTGAAACCAATGGAATTCCTGCTTCTACATAGATAGGCGTTCTGTGCTTACAGTCTATAACCGCCGTCACATCGGATAGAGACTTCTTATTCCACCCTTCAGGCACCATAACCAAGCTCCTTCAGATACTTAGCCATCTCGGTTTCCAGCTCGGTCAGTTGGGCTTTCAACTGCTCACGCTCAGCCCGTACCGCCATCAGGTCGATTTCTTCCTCTTCTTCAAAGGTATCCACATAGCGTGGGATGTTGAGGTTGTAATCGTTGTCTTTAATCTCATCAAGGCTGGCAACGTAGGCGTATTTGTCGACGCTGGTGTTATTGCGATAGGTCTCGACGATTTTGGCGATGTTTTCTTCAGTCAGCAGGTTCTGGTTTTTGCCTGCTTTAAACTCACGGCTGGCATCGATAAACAGTGCGCTGGTATCTGACTTATCCTTATTAAAGATCAGAATCGCTGCTGGAATACCGGTGCCGTAAAACAGCTTTTCTGGCAGGCCGATAACGGCATCTAGCAGGTTCTCGTCGATCAACTGCTTACGAATTTTGCCCTCAGACGAGCCTCGGAATAGCACGCCGTGTGGCACCACCACGCCCATTCGGCCTGTTTTTGGCTTGAGCGTTTCAACCATGTGCAGAATAAAGGCATAGTCGCCTTTGGTTTTGGGCGGCACGCCACGGCGGAAGCGGCTGAATTTGTCGTGTTCGGCTTCGTCGTGGCCCCATTTATCCAGACTGAACGGTGGGTTGGCGGTCACAATATCAAACAGCATTAAATCGCCATTTTTATCCAGCAGCTTGGGGTTACGAATAGTGTCGCCCCATTCGATTTTGTGGTTGTCTTCGCCGTGCAGAAACATGTTCATTTTGGCCAGCGACCAGGTAGATCCGATGGCCTCTTGCCCATACAAGGCGTATTGCTTGCTACCGTGATTTGTCACGACCTTGCGACCACACTTCATTAGTAGCGAGCCAGAACCACAGGCAGGGTCGCAGATGCTGTCGCCCGGTTGTGGATCTAACAGTTCAGCGATCAGGTCACTGACTTCTGGCGGAGTATAAAACTCACCGGCTTTCTGGCCACCACTGGCTGCGAAGTTTTTGATTAAGTATTCGTAGGCGTTACCGATCACATCCAGCGTGCCAACGCGGCTGGGTTTGAGGTTCAGCTCGGGTTTGGCAAAGTCTTCCAGCAGGTGACGCAAAATAGTATTTTTTTGCTTTTCTTCACCCAGTTTGTCGGTGTTAAAGCTGATGTCTTGGAACACACTCTTGCCAGCGTCTTTCAGCTTGGTGCCGTTGGCTTCTTCGATAGCATGTAACGCTTGGTCGATTCGTTCACCGTTGCCGGGCTCGTGACGGCGCTCGTACAGGGCATAGAAGCTGGCCGCCTTGGGCAGTACAAAGCGCTCGTTTTTCATCATCTCTTCGATGAGTTCTGGCTCATCACCGTATTCGGCCTTGTAGCCATCGTAGTGATCCTGCCATACATCGGAGATGTATTTGAGGAACAGCATGGTCAGGATGAAGTCTTTATAGGTGTCGGCGCTGATGGTGCCACGGAAGGTGTCGCAGGCGTTCCACAGCGCTTTGTTGATACTGTCTTGGTTGATTTTATCGTTACCGCTCATGGCTTCTTTTTCGTCGTTCAGGACTGTGTTCATCCATTGCTTCCTTTTAGTGGGGCTTCTTCCAACACACTGCGGTGAATGCGCTTTGTTAAGATGCCTTCGGTATTCTGCTTAAAATAACGCTCAGCCGGTGCCTATTCCACCTGTACAGTGTGGTTGTGGCTTAATCCATTGGTTTCCCAATAGTTTTTCAACCCAAACAACACTTTATTCGCGGTGGGGGGCGGACTTGCCCGCATCTCTTGGTAGGCTAGCTCTAACTCTTGCAGAAAACTTTCCGATGCTGGCCGTCCTGAAAAATCATCAAGGCTGGGTGAAAACTTAAGCCCAACAATTTCACACATGGCTTTTTCTAATCCTTGTGGCCTTGCTTCAACTTCTTCAAAGCGCTGTTGCTCTTCGGCTGTTCTTCCGCACGGAGCGTACCAGTATCCGAAATCGTCCAAAGCTCTTCGCCGGTCACCCGCTAAACAATAATGCGACATTTCATGCAGAAGGCTGCGCGGATAGTTACTTCTAAAATATAGGATGGCATGGGTATTCGCTGTCGGCGCTTCGTAGAACGGCTCTTCTGCGTCTCCTTTTATGATTAAGTTGGGCAAGATGTTCGCAAAGGCATTGATCAAATTTTGACAGTATTCATCATCGGTACTGCATACACTCATTTATTCGCTTCCTGATACAACCTAATCGCTCGACACTCGTCTAATACTTTAACCAACTATTTTCACTTAACCACCAAACTTGGCCACTGCGCTGGTCTATGCGAGCGGTAGCAAAACCTTTTATATCTTTATCGGCTCTTAGGAGCTGGATCTCAAAAACTGAAGGGGAAATAACCTCATTTTCATTGATAGGGTTCCAGCTTCCTTGGTCAGCCAGCCAAGACTCCCCAGTAAACCGATTATAACGAATCAAGACCCACTGGCCTTTTGCGGTATAACCCGAAACTAACTTAAATGCACTGTCTGACGTCTCTTGCAGCTGCTGGAGTTGCTGGGATAACTGCGCGATGTCGACTGAACTTAACGCTTCAGCAGACTGTACTTCCGTATTATTGGCGGCATTTGATGTAAAATTAGCACCCATCAGCTGTAACCGGGAAAGGATGAGTTGGTTTAGCTGTTTTAGGTCTGCAGTATCCGCTTTGATTTGGATGATCTGCTCCTGCATTGTCGTCACCTGCCCTGATAGATAATCAACCGCATTACTTTGAGCAGGTTCTCCCGATGGCGACGTGCTCGTAGGGGTCACTTGTTCAGATTTAGGCGAATTCGTTATAGGTTCAGGGGCAGGCAATTCTCCAGAAATTTCCGGCGTAGATTGGCACCCTGTTAGCAGTACACTACTCATCAATAAAATGCCTACTATCCTTAATGACATGTACACCTCCCACCGTTAAAAACATGAATCATTAAAAAAGAGGGCCTAAGCCCCCTTCTTATGATACTTGGCTAGTATCACGCTGGATAATCCATGATCCCAGGGTTACCGTCAACGTTTTTCAATTTAGGGGTATTCAGTTTGTCTATGCTAGCGACTTTACGGTCTCTTAGGTATTCAGCAACGACATCCCATATATCAGCCCCTTCTGAACGAGCACCTACCGTTGCCCACCCACTGACTTTATAGGATTTATTCGCGTCAATTTTTTCTCCGTTATCCAGTGTCATCTCACTAATTCGGTTACCGATATTTTGTGTAGGATCACAGACATAATCAAATCCTCCCACTCGCACCATATCACCGCCTGATTGCAGGTAGGGCTCTGGGTTAAACAAATTATCGGCCACATCTTCCAAAATCAACTTGAGTTCTGAGCCCTTCATTTCACGGACATATGTCTCTGGGTAAGTCAGGCATGTTTGATCGAGTACATGTTCCATGGTCACCATTTGGCCTTTTAGCACCGTCGTTCCCCATCTAAATCCTGGAGATAGTGAAACTTGTGCATCATTAACCTTGCGTAGTGCATCGCAAATAAGTTGATCAAACGTGCCATTAAAATTGCCTCGGCGAAACATTAGCTCATCAGCAGGTGCTAATTGCTCAGTTAACCACGGCAAATAAGGGGCTCGTATATCGTTGATTAACGCAACCATAGCAGGATCAGCAGGAATCAATTCTGAGAAGACAGGGAGCAAACGGTAACGGTAACCTTGTACCTTACCCTCTCTCACATCCAGATCCATAACACCGACGAACTTTCCGTTCGAACCCACATTACACACTAATGTAGTTCCGCCATTATTTTTGACTAATGTAGGTGCTGGCATACCGTCATGGGTATGACCTCCAAGAATGACATCAACACCTGAGACGCGATTAGCCATCGCGATATCTACATCCATCCCGTTGTGAGAGATCACAACAACGGCATCAACCTTCTCATTTGCTCGAATGTAATCGACTTGCTCCTGAAGGCGGTCGTCATAGATATCAAATGTCCAATCAGGAATAAACCGAGCAGGATTGGCAATTTTAGTACGGGGGAAGGCTTGCCCAATAATCGCTATGCGCGCCCCGCCTATCTCTTTAATCGTATATGGTTTAAAAACATGACCACTGTCTTCACTGAAAATATACTCGTCTGCTCCTTCAAAGAGAGCATCTTCTGTCACAAAGACATTCTGCGCTAAAAACTCGCCATTAAACGCTTTAATATTCTCAAGAATCTCTGTTTGTTCGTACGTAAACTCCCAATGCCCTGTCATTATATCTACGCCCAAGGCATTGGTTGCTTGCACCATATCCATGCCCCGAGTTTTATACGCCGCACCCGAGCCCTGCCACGTATCCCCACCATCTAGCAACAGTGTTTTCTCTCGTCCATAGGATTCTCGCAAACGTTCAACCAGCGTTTTTATATGTGCAAAACCACCTACTTTCCCATATTTAGCAGCGGCTTCCTCATAATTGAGATAGGAAAACGCATGTGCTTCTAGCGTATTCGAATGAATACCAAAATGCTGGAGCAATTTGTCACCGACCAAGTGCGGGGGCTTTCCTAAGGCACTTCCAATCCCTAAATTAACGTTAGGTTCTCGAAAATAAATAGGTAACAGTTGGGCATGACAATCGGTCATATGGAGTAAACGCACATTCCCAAAGTTTTCTACTTCGTAAGGATCAGTTATTTGCTTCGCAGCTGCAAACCCTTGCGCTGGGAGCAAGCCTGCGGCACCAGCAAGACCTAATAACTGAGCAAATTCGCGACGAGACATGGACATAAAATCACCTTCGGGCAAAAAAATACCTATAGCAGAGCCTGCTATAGGTACTTAGCAGTTAATTATTATTGTGGGATAGAAAGATGCCAATTGGATTCTGCATACTCGTGCTGCTGAATACCAATACGGGCGTGATACTTAGCCTGCGCGGCTAGGTTCATCGCTTTCTGATACTCTCCTTCAACAAGTGCAGCCTCGGCCTCTTTGATAAGCCCCTTAGTTAGCTTCCATTCAAAACCAACCGCGCCTGCTTCTGCATTTTTTGCCTTAGCTTTCTCGACTAAAGCTGCCGCATTTGCTTGTGTTGCTTCAACAGATGCTTCGACTTCTTCCTGATGATTCGTGGAATATGATTTTCCGTTCCATGTAAATGTATGATTTTTACCATACATGGCGCGATTCATATTGAACGCCTGATCAAAACTTTCAGCTAAAGCGGTCGTAGGAAGTAAGACAACAGCAGCTAATGCTAATAATTTTCTCATTTGCCTATCTCCTATTTACGAGCGCCAGGGCCATTAACTACCAAACCGTTACTCAGGTAGGTTTGGAAGTATTCAAGGTTTCGGTAAGCCTCACTTTGCATCTCAAGAGGCTTAGAACGGCTATCTTGGTGGCACCCTTTGTATCGACGATGCAGTGTGCCTAATTCCCCCCACTTAGAGCGGAAGACCGGAAAGTGCGTTGTATGACCCAATGCCGGGCTCGGCAAATCAGCCCTGATACGAATATTTGAGCCTTGCATATGGCAATTTGCACACGATAGATTGAGCTGCCCCCGCTTGGTATAGAAGAACTTTTTCCCCTCTAAGTATGCGGCTAACGCTCTTTTATCATCTGCTGGAATTTTGATATCAACGATATTATCCCGAGAAGTCCAAGCCATATAAGCTGAGATCTGAGCTAGCGGACCTTTGCCCCACTTTAATGGCTTCTCGCCATTTTTCTCACGGCACTCATTAATCTCCATCTCTAATGTTTTGACCGTACCTTGCTCTTTGTTCCAGTACGGGTAGTTTTGACGGATACCTATCCCCCCATTTTCAAAGCAATCGGCATAACTTTGTCCGTTTGCAAAAGGGGTATTAAAGAGTGTTTCTCCTGCCTCTACGTCAAACTCATATGGAGGAAACTCTTCCAACTCATTCCATTGCTCCCGCGAGTCCGCATCAACGGCATAAATCCCATTGACGTAATCGGCAAGATCAGCTTCTGGAAAGCGCTTTTTGTAGAAGTTTTGCAACGCGATACGGTCAGCTTCGGGATCGACCGTTTCTAATGTATTACCTGCAGCGGTTGCCAGTTGTGTGCTCATAATAAGCCCTACGCTGACCGCCAGATTTTTTATTATTTTCATCCGGTAGCACTCCACCCTGTCATTCGATGGGTTAAGCATCCTCTAGAGGATGCTTTTCTTATTTTATAGCAGCGGTTTCTGTTGCAGACTTGCCTGTGTTTTCAGACCACATCATCACCAGCTCATCCCCTTTTGCCCCCCCTTCAAAATCAAAGGCGATATAAGGATTTTTAGATACGGCAGGACCTAAGTTAGCCTCAAACACGACTTTATCAGCATGTTTTACCACCAGATTATTTAGGAAAAGTGCGGGTATCAGCTCACCTGTTTTAGAATCTTTACGCTGTCCAGACTCCATCACATGCTTAGCCATCATTTTAACTTGGGTTTTACCACCCGATGCTTTTGCTTTAACTTTTAAAATATTCGCCATGATCTTTCTCCCGAAACTGTCTTAGCCGCCACAACCGCCGATAGTTACTTTTACCTCTTTAGAGGCGCTATATAGTTTTCCATTTGCCTTAACAACCGCAGTAACCTTGGAGGTTTTTCCCATACGCACACGTGTTGATACATCCGCCATCGTGCCAGCTGGAATAATAAATTCAGCAGCTAATGGCGAAGGGTTGCCTTCAATAAATATACTCATGGATTCAACACCCGCCATGGAAGACGCAACCGTTACAGGTACTACCGCACCATTCTCAGCAATATCAGGTGCCTTAAGTGTTACCTCAGCGCTATCTTCAACAGCACCTTCTCCCAGTAGTGCTTTCATAGCAGACATCTGGTCTTTTGCTTCGAATGCATTTTTATTCCATGCAGCTAGTGCTAATCGTGGCATTAAAACACTCGCGCCGATTAATACACCCCCGGTGGCAATCGCTTTTACTACAGTACGACGATTCATACTCATTTTGTTGTCCTCTTACTTTCTCACCCTGTGGGCAAATCAAAACTGGTAAATATACTCAACAACCGCATCAATCTCTTCTTCAGAGAGAATCCAATGTTTACCAACGGGTGGCATTATGGTGATAGGGTTATTAGCGGTAGGGTCCCAGACCTGCGCCCTCAATAGGCGTTTATCAGGAAAGCGTTGCTTCATCGCTATCATTGGGGGGCCTTGATTACCAGGAAGGTTCGCATCAGGATCATTGATTTGATGGCAAGAGATACAATTACCTCTCGACTTCCCCATGTAGACTGCCTTGCCTTCGGTAATCATCTCTTCCTGCGTAGCGGCATTGACAGGTACCGCCGTGCAGACTGCCAGAAAACCGACTGCGCACACTGAGGTTATTACTTTGCGCATTCCTCTCTCCTCCGAATCTGTCTAAAAACAGACTTTCTTATTGTTATTGTAGAAGGCTCTTATAAAAGAGCCTTATAAGCTTAGTACTATTTGACTAATTCAACCATGTAAACGACAGCCTCTGCAACTTGCTCGTCGCTTAGGTCAACCCGGCCACCCTTGGGAGGCATAATACCCGAAGATCCCGAAAAGCCTTTAACAGCATGATCGATCAAGACACTTAGATCTTGTTTAATTCGAGGCTCCCATGCTTCACGATCACCGAGTTTAGGGGACCCTGCGATTCCAGTACCATGACAAGCTTTACAAGCGTTATCAAACGTTTCTTTTCCTGCCTGAGCTTTTGCAGACAACACAGTAGGTTTAGTCTCCGTAGCGTGTGTATCACCCTCTTCCATACCTAAGGCCGCTTTCCGCGCTTTTTCTTTCTCGCGCTCTAGCTCCTCTTGCCCCTCATGAGAGGCTGCTGGTGCATCGGCGCCTTCAATGAAGTGGCCGACTGGGGTAATCCCTTTAAGCGTACCTTCTATCTTCATAGTTTTGGGGTCAGCGCAGTCTTTCATACAACGAGGATTTTGGACATCTGGTCGCGGGTCTATAAAGAAACCATCCTTGTTAGGCATCTCAATCTGCGCAAGGTTTTCATGCGTCAAGACAAACTCATCATCCACAATTTCATTCAAATACAATACATAAGCGGTGATGTGGTAAACCTGCTCATCCGTTAATGAGCGTGGTGCTGTAAAGGGCATCGCACGGCGAATATAGTCAAATAGCGTTGAAGCATAAGGCCAATAAGAGCCTACTGTTTTAGTAGGGCGCTCTTCCGTTAAAGTACCTTTGCCGCCCGCTAGTACAGGCCAGCGCCCTTCCCCTTCCCCAAACAAACCGTGACACGTTGCACAGAGCTGTTCATATAGTGCTTCACCTTCGGATACTGACCCTTCTCCTAGTGGAAGGCCTAGTCCATCAGGTCTAATATCAATATCCCATCCAGCTATCTCTTCTGCTGTGGCGGTTTTACCAAAGCCAAATTTTTCTGCAGCCACAGCCGTTAAAGGCATAGTGACGGCAGCTCCTATGATAGAGGCTAATACGACTTTCTTAAGAGATCTGAACATTGGTGACCTCCCCATTATTCGCAACTTTCCAAGTATGAATGGAGTTTTTGTGATAGATGGAATTACCGCCGCGTGCTTCACGCAACTGCTTCAAGGTAGGCTGGACGTATCCCGTCTCGTCAATAGCTCTAGATTGCAGTAACCAAGGCTGACCGTTCCATTTAGTAACCAAACTAAAGCGTGTCAGTGCTTTGGATAATACAAGCCCTTTTAAGTTAGCAGGCACCCAACTCACGCCGCCATCAAAAGAGATATCCACTTGCTTGATTCGTCCCCTGCCAGACCAAGCTAATCCTTCGATTTCGATTAACCCGCTATTTTTAATCGGATTCTCTGGACAAGGATTTGTAATGACTGAGTTAGTTTCCTGTACAAATGAAAACTTACGGGCGCGCCCATCTGGCATCAAGTCCGTGTACTTGGAGGTCTCTTCACGGTGATACCAAGGCTTATCCCCCACTTCCAAACGGCGTAGCCATTTAACCGAAGTGTTACCTTCCCAGCCGGGGTTCAATAAACGAAGTGGATAGCCCTGTTCTGGGCGTAGCATTTCACCATTTTGCGCGTAGACTACGAGTGTGTCATCTAAGGCTTTCTCTAGCGGGATTGAACGGCTCATATGAGCGCCGTCGGCACCTTCAGCCAAAATCCATTTACCCTCTGGTTTAATACCCACCTCGTCCAATAGCACACGTAGTGGAACACCCGTCCACTCACAGCAACTTAACATGCCATGAGTGAACTGCAAGGCTTCCATTTGTGCACCTTTCCATTCCATCCCTCCATTCGCAGGACACTCAATAAACTTTATTTCAGACACTGATGGGAAGCGCATCAAATCTTCCATAGTGAATATGATAGGCCGCTCAACTAACCCATGAATCATCAAGCGATGCTCTTCAGGGTTTATTTGAGGAACTCCGGCATGATAGCGCTCAAATACGAGTCCATTCGGCGTGATGATTCCCTTTAAATCATGCAAAGGAGACATGGAGATAGAGGAAATAGATTCTGCCGTCAACCATGGAACTGTGCGTCGAACAACATGGCTTTCATATTTTGAAGGCTGTCCATATGGATACTCGACGACACCATGACCAAGCATTTTGCCCCACGAAGGCTCCATCGGTGGAAGGTTGGAACTTGCAGCAGCCTTATTAGCAAAGACAGCGCCAGCTACCCCCCCTGCAGCTAAAATCCCTTTTCGTAAAAAGTCGCGTCGGTCATTAATCGACAATCCCTCTGACTCTTTTGCAAGCTGAACCATCAGCTCTCTGGTGCTGGGCACCTTTGTGTTCTTTGACATCCACGCCTCCGCAATCTTGGACAGCTGTGCTGATTTTTTATTCTTTTTAGGTATATGTTTATAACACCATTAAGATATTAGCACATCCTGAAACATTTTCATCACAGAAGACACTTAATTAGCACCTACTTAAGTAGAAGATCATTATTTTTTGCACTTAACGCTTTAATTTTTCGATAGAGAGTGCGTTCGCTTACCCCTAACTGAATAGCTAAATCTCTATTGTCTCCTTGATAATGAGATAGCACCCACCTGAGATAATCATCCTCTACCTGAGTTAGCGGAATAATCGTTCGGCACAGCTCTGAACCAGCCTCTGAAGCTGGCTCAAAGACTTCATCTGGAAGGTGTTCAGGTTCAATCACGCCCCCATCAGCAAATAACACGGCACGCTCTAGAATATTTCGAAGTTCTCGAATATTGCCCGGAAAAGCATAAAGCCCTAACGCTCTTAACGCTTTACTGCCTATGGCCACAGACTCTCCACCGGGGATTCTTTTCAACAACGTAGTCGCCAATAGCTTAAGATCTTCTTTGCGCTCCGCCAATCTGGGTAAGTCAATGGGAAAGGCCGAGATGCGATAGTAAAGATCCTGTCTAAAGCGACCTTCTGACACCATCGTTTTCAAGGATTTATGGGTCGCACAGACGAGCCTGAAATCTGCATGCTGAGGTTCTATACCACCCACCGTACGGTAGGTTCCCGACTCGATCAAACGTAACAGCTTTACTTGTAAAGAGAGCGGTATATCCCCTACCTCATCTAGAAATAACGTACCACCTCTAGCAGCCGCAACCAAACCTTGCTTACGGGAAATTGCACCAGTAAAAGAACCTTTTTCATGCCCAAACAACTCACTCTCAAACAAACTTTCTGTTAGTCCAGAGCATTCAACCGTAACGAATGCTCCCTTTGATCGTCTACTGGCTTGATGAATAGCTTGAGCAACCAGTTCTTTCCCTGTTCCAGACTCCCCTAATAGTAAAACACTGATTTCGCTTGGCGCTGCCCGCTGTATCATCTCCAACATAGTGTTGAAGGCTTTCGACCGCCCCACCATACCAAACCCAGACGGGGAAGCTGCTGCCTCCTTCACCAAATGCATCTTTTCAAGAAAATAGATAACTTCACCCACCTCATTTTTAATGGGCGTCATTTCAACATCTACATGCTCCTCACCATGACAAGTATTGTGTAGATGTAGCACACGCTGTTTTTTACCGGTCTCACTACAGCGCTTTAGCGGGCATGACTCACCAGCTTGATCACACGGTACGGCATAGCCGTGGGATACTTCAAAGCATTTTCTCGATAATACCCTTTGATCTCCTCCATACAGTTGCGTATAGGACTCATTTGCCGCCAAAATCTCATAATCAAGAGACAGCAAGGCAGCCGGCTCCGGATGTGCATTTAAAATATCCGCTACTTCAGAAAAAGATTCGATAACCATAAATCATCCGCCAATAATGTCATACCATATGCCGATTATGACTCATAAATAGAAAATTTTCAGCAAGGTCATCCTAAAAACCGACCAAGATCCCGCTAAAATGGCGCATAACCATTCATGGCACACTCTGTGCTAACTATTAGCTGAGTCATCCACTTGTAAGCAATCGACCGTTTAGTGCGCGACATTTTGTCTCTTTTGCACAAATTAAAGAGTGCTTATGCTCACCTCTCTGATTTGATAACCTCGGGAGCTAGAAATGATCACAGAAGAGATTGTTGATCTTTCACGATTACAGTTTGCCATCACGGCAATGTACCACTTTCTATTCGTCCCCCTCACCTTAGGTTTAACCTTCATTCTTGCGATTATGGAGTCTGTCTATGTCATGACAGGCAAGCAGGTCTACAAGGATATGGTGAAGTTTTGGGGCAAGCTTTTTGGCATCAACTTCGCGCTCGGTGTAACGACCGGCCTAACAATGGAGTTCGAATTCGGCACCAACTGGGCCTATTACTCCCATTATGTTGGGGATGTCTTCGGCGCTCCCTTAGCCATAGAAGGATTAATGGCTTTCTTTTTAGAGTCTACTTTTGTTGGTTTGTTCTTCTTCGGTTGGGATCGTCTGAGTAAAGTTCAACATCTCGTTGTTACATGGCTCGTTGCTCTGGGCTCTAACTTGTCAGCCATGTGGATTTTAGTCGCGAATGGTTGGATGCAAAACCCCGTAGGTTCAGAGTTCAGCTATGAAACCATGCGTATGGAAATGACTAGCTTTGCAGATATTTTCATGAACCCCGTTGCACAGGTTAAATTTGTACATACCGTATCGGCCGGCTATACCACGGCAGCGATGTTTGTATTGAGTATCAGTGCTTGGTACTTACTCAAAGGTCGAGATGTTGCTTTTGCTCGACGCTCATTTGCTATTGCATCGGCCTTCGGACTAGCGGCTAGTTTATCCGTCATTTTGCTGGGTGACGAATCAGGCTACGAACTAGGTGATGTGCAAAAAACTAAACTCGCGGCCATCGAAGCTGAATGGGAAACAGAAAGCGCCCCTGCAGCTTTCACACTGTTTGGCTTCCCTGACTCCGAGGCGATGGAAACCCACTATGCCGTTAAGATTCCTTATGCGCTAGGGCTAATTGCTACACGATCTACTACAGAAGAGGTGACAGGTATCAAGGATCTAATCCTTGAGCATGAATCACGCATTCGTCAGGGAATAATTGCCTATGGACTGTTACAAAAATTGAGAGCGGGAGATCAATCAGCTGACTTAAGAACACAATTTGATGCGGTGAAAAAAGACTTAGGGTATGGGCTATTACTAACCAAGTACACCGACGATATTACCCGTGCAACCGAGGCACAAATTCAGGCTGCAGCCATGGATACAATTCCTCCCGTCGCCCCTTTATTTTGGAGCTTCAGAATCATGGTGGTATGCGGTTTTTGGATGTTAATGATCTTTGCACTCTCTTTTTATTACACGGCAAAGCGCACTTCCCACACACAGCGCTGGCTGCTGAGATTAGCATTTATCTCACTCCCTATACCATGGATCGCAAGCGAGATGGGGTGGTTTGTTGCTGAATTTGGTCGCCAGCCTTGGGCCATCGGTGAGATCTTACCAACTTATACGGCAACATCGGTATTGACCGTAAATGATCTATTAGGCAGCTTAGTCGCCTTTATCTTCTTCTACACCCTACTTGCCATTGTTGAAATGTACTTAATGATTAAATTTGCGCGTATAGGCCCAAGTAGCCTACATACAGGTCGGTATCATCATGAAGAAAACAACTCCACGTCCTCTCAAGCAACATTGTCAGTGTAGGAGCAGACGCTATGTTATTTGACTATGAAACCCTAAAGTTTATTTGGTGGGCTTTGGTAGGCGTACTGCTAATCGGTTTTGTTGTAACCGACGGTTTTGATCTGGGTGTCTGTATACTACTACCCTTCATTGCCAAAACAGACGAAGAAAGGCGTATCGCCATTAATACCGTTGGGCCACACTGGGAAGGCAACCAAGTATGGTTCATTACCGCAGGCGGAGCTATCTTTGCTGCTTGGCCAGCCGTGTATGCCGCAGCTTTTTCCGGCTTTTACTGGGCAATGCTACTGGTACTCTTTGCGTTGTTCTTCCGACCTGTTGGTTTTGATTATCGCTCAAAAATACAAGCCCCCCGCTGGCGCTCTACATGGGATTGGGGCTTATTTATTGGCGGCTTCGTTCCCGCCCTTGTCTTTGGCGTTGCTTTTGGAAACTTACTTCTTGGTGTCCCTTTCCAACACGATGAGTTTTTAAGACCTTCTTACCAAGGCTCCTTCTTTGGTTTGCTTAACCCATTTGGTTTATTAGCGGGTATCGTCAGCATGGGCATGCTCGCCATGCACGGTGCGGTTTGGTTACAGCTACGAGCCAGCGGCTTGATTGAGAGCCGGGCACGCAATTGGGTGAAGTTTTTCTCTTTATTCACGTTAACTGCCTTCGTCTTAGCAGGCATCTGGCTTAGCATCGATATAGATGGATATGCCATCATGACGCAACCGGCCCTGGATGCGTTGCCTAACCCTCTCAATAAGAGCGTTATGGTAGAACCCGGTGCTTGGTTGAATAATTATCAAAATTACCCTGTAACGCTTTTAGCACCGCTATTGGGTATTGTCGGTTTAGTGTGCACCTTTTTACTCTCCTCTGCACAGAAGCCGGGATTGGCATTTGTGACAAGCTCACTTGCTATGGCAGGCATTATACTGACAGCTGGTGTTTCCATGTTTCCTTTTATTATGCCTTCCAGCCTATCACCTAACAGCAGTTTGACTCTGTGGGATGCAGCCTCTAGCCATTTGACTTTAAATGTTATGACATATGCTGCTTTGATTTTTGTGCCTATCATACTTGGTTACACCACTTGGTGTTACAGAGCACTCTGGGGGCGTGTAACCGCTGAACATATCCGTCTTAATGATCATTCATCTTACTAGGAGTTTCTATGTGGTACTTTGCGTGGATACTGGGAGTTTTGCTGGCATGTAGTTTTGGCATCATTAACGCAATGTGGCTGGATGCTGAAGAGGAAAGCAGAGACTAAATGTTAAGGGAGAGCCTAAATTGCTCTCCCTTTTTCTATTTCAGTAGAATACTTCAGCAATGTTTCCATACAGGTTCACGTTTTGCGATAAAAGCATTAATACCCTCTTGTGCATCCTCTGAAAGCATATTCCTAACCATGACCTGGCTACAGTGAGTGTAAGCATCAACAAGGGATTGATCTTTTTGCTGATAGAAAGCACGTTTACCAACTGCCAATGTATGCCGCGATTTACTAGCCACTAACGATGCAACCGTTTCAACTTCTTGCTCCAAACAGTCTTCCGAGACTATGGCATTAATCAATCCCATCGATTCTGCACGTGCAGCAGTAATCAATTTACCGGTCAGTAGCATCTCCATAGAGTGTTTAGGCATAACTGCTCTAGATAACGCCACCATAGGGGTTGAGCAGAATAGTCCGATGTTAACGCCCGGTGTACCAAAACGGGCATTATCAGCAGCATAAGCCAAGTCACAACTAGCCACTAGTTGGCACCCTGCTGCCGTTGCTACACCGTGTACTTGCGCTATCACGGGAATGGGGAGGCTGGTAATTTTTTGCATTACCTTAGAGCACGTTTCAAACGTTAGTTGATAAAAAGACTCTTCTCCAACCTCAAGCATCTCTTTTAGGTCATGGCCTGCGCAAAAACCTTTACCATCCCCCTTAATAACAACAGTACGAATAGAGAGATCAGTCTCTATTTCATCTAATGTCTCGAATAGCTGCTGCATTAATGCCATTGAGAGGCTGTTATAAGCTGTGGGGCGACAAAGTGTTAAATAAGCTACCCCCTCTTTATCTCGACGCTGGATAAACTCTTTCATAGATACTTCTCTTATTTTTGTTAGTGAGGCTACTTGAACACTAGCAAAGAAAGAGATAAAGGAAAACCCTACCTTTGTGAGTTTCCCTCTACTAACATCTGACGGACGCGCCACCCGGACAACAACATAGAAGCCAAGCTGCCATATAAATTAATTAAAACGCGAGATGTCGGTTTATCAATCTTGGGGATAGCTGCTTGATCAGTAATGACACTGATACCCTCAGCCGTTAGATTATCAATAGCACTCATTGCTTCACTGCAACCTGCAACCAATGCTTTCACAACCAAATAATGCTGCTTGCCCGGTGACAACAACAGAGAGCGCTCAGTCAAAGAGACCAAAGGTGTCAACTCATGCTGTCGCGGATCTGGAACAACCTTAAGCTCTCTGAGGATTTGATGGCATAGTTTTTCCAATAAAACTTTCATCTGCTCTGACGCCACTGGCGGATTCACCTCCAACATTTCAGTTGCCTTAAGCCAATGCTTCAGTAGAGTAGACTCATCGATAAATTGATTGTGAGACAGTGTAGCTTTGGACGGCTGAGAGGAGTCAGGTGAGAGTTTTTCTAGAAATGGGGAGAATTCCGAGTCAATAAACGCTTTTCTATCCTCATGGGAGGCATAGTTGTACTTCATCATTTGCCATAGATCAGACAAATCCGGATGCTTTTCGATAACACTGGGTATGATACGAGATGTATCCTTATGCCCCATAAAATAATGGCGCAGTTTATGATAATCTGCCTCATTTACGCTCCGGCCCGTGACATGAGCAATGAGTAAATTACGCAAATAAACCGCCCGTTGATGTAGCTTACTGCTATTGTCGCTCATATTCCCTCATGAGTTATAAGTTCATCGCTTACTTACCATCTAACTGTTAATAACAAGCAATCCTAGCAACTAAACACCTACGTTCAACAGTCTATAACAGAAAGCTGTTTTTATCAGTAAAGCAGCACCATCAAATAGATAATATATCAATCATGTCAGGCCCATCATGACTATTAGCCTCCATTTTTGGGCCTACCCCATGAGCAAACCCTAATTCAAGAGACTTAAAATTAAATAGCTGTGTATCGGCAAGATGAGAAGGCACTACATGCTGTAGAGAACGAAACATGGTTTCAATACGCCCGGGATGGTGTTTATCCCATTGTTGAAGCATCTCTTTAATCACTTGTCGCTGCAAGTTTTCTTGCGAACCGCAAAGATTGCACGGAATAATAGGAAACCCTTTAAGCTCTGCATACTCTGCTATATCTTTTTCCCTAGCGTAAGCGAGCGGACGAATAACCATATTTTTACCGTCATCCGACACTAATTTTGGCGGCATCGATTTCAACTTCCCCCCATAGAACATGTTTAGGAAGAACGTTTCTAGAATATCATCACGATGATGACCTAATGCTATTTTATTTGCCCCGATCTCTTCGGCAAAGCCATACAACGAACCTCGGCGAAGGCGAGAGCACAGTGCACATGTCGTCTTGCCCTCAGGTACTACCGATTTCACGACTGAGTATGTATCACGCTCCACAATGTGAAAAGGCACATTGATAGAAGCAAGATACTCAGGTAACACATGCTCAGGAAAGCCCGGTTGCTTTTGATCAAGATTAACCGCGACCAGTTCAAAAGAGATAGGCGCACTACGCTGAAGATTCATTAGAATATCCAGCATCGCATAAGAGTCTTTACCCCCAGAAAGGCATACCATCACCTTATCGCCATCTTCAATCATATTGAAGCTCTCAATTGCTTGCCCCATCTCACGACGAAGCCGCTTCTGCAATTTATTTAAGCGCGTTTTGTCTCTCTTTTCGAGAGCATTATCTTGTTCAAGGTTTGTTGTCATTGGATACACGAGCAAATGTATTAAAGCGCGAGATTATACCGAAATCTATTCCTAAGCCCCAGTTTTTCCATAAAAGAAAAGCCCCGAAATAATCGGGGCTTTAGTTAGAGCTTTTCGCTAAGAGTTAAGCATGATTAATCAACAATCAGTTGGTTGTTATCTAGCAACTCTTGAATGATTTCCGCATCAGTTCTAACACCCGCGCCCAAATCAACATTCTGAAGCAGAATTGTTTGATCAGGTCCGCCACTGCCAGAGCTGCTGACTTCAATCAACGTATCAGAACCTTGCTGTGAGAAGCTCAAGTAGTTCGTTAACGTATTCAGGTCATGGCTTTCACCCTGCAACAAATCACTGAGATCCAGAACATCACGCTCATCGCCGACATTTTGATAAACCGCAAAGTCAGTAACGGTATCAGCCCCTGTATTACCTTGGAGCCACTGGAATACATCGTCACCATCACCACCGGTTAGAATGTCATTGCCACCAATTCCTATCAAGAAGTCCGCATTACTCGTTCCAGTTAAAGTGTCATTACCGGACGTAGCGCCAGCAACTACTGTAGCACCCGCAATCAAAATGGTTACAGATGCCGTTGCCGTATCACCGTCATTGTCCGTTACTGTGTAACTGAAACTTTGAGTGATAACCTCATCAGGCGCTAAGGAGTCTTTAGTCGCTCGATTCACAGTGAATTCATAAGCACCATCAGAATTAACGGCCATGGTGCCATAGCTGCTGCTGGTTGACCCCCAAACAACCGTATCAATTCCGTCAGCACCCGATTTGGATGTCACATTACCTGATATGCTTGGCAACGGATCCGTAGAAACGATTTCCGCATACAGAGTAAAGGTATTCGCTGCATTCTCGTCCGTAAATATCTGCGTAACAGGTGTGTCACCAGGGTTCGAAGAGAAGCCTCGAATAATAACTTCGTAATCCTGTCCATCCACGGTAAACGACTGGCTCGAACCAGAAATCGTAATAATATCCCGTGGATCAGCCCCATTGTTTGGCGTCTCATTATGATCCAAGTTAATTAGCATATTAAGCGGATTATCAACACCGTTAACGTTAACAGTAAAGTTAACTGCCAATGTCGTAGAAGCCAAGCTCGGCGCATATACAGGGAAGTTGTTATGAGTGAACTGCCCCAATTCAAATATTGAATTCGTTGTAACAGATTCACCTGTTTTCAAGCCAGCATCATCAACAAACACATAACCTGAACGACCAGAAGAAGAAGCAGCTGTACCCCATTCCAGTTGGTCGGCTAATGTATCACCATCATTCAACTCGATATTCGTTATTGACGTTGATGTACCATCATCAGCTAACGAATTAATGAAGCCTGCTTGCAATCCACCCACACTGATCGTATCAATCGGTACATGAACTGTTTGTACTAAGCCACCTGTTGTTGGTGAGTCATCTTCAATAACAACAGTCAGATTTGTCGAAGAGCTATTAGTACCATCACTAACAATAACAGGTACTTCAACTACTTCGGTATCTTCCTGAGTAGGATCGGTATGGTCAATCTGCCTTAAAAGATCCACGTCATAGTTGCCGTTATTATCAATAGTTACTCTGATAACATCGCCCTGAGAAGTGCTACCTACTAATGTCTGGCTATCTGTCAATGCCCAAGTAACTGCTTGGCCACCTGAGGACAAATTAGCACTCGGACCTGTAGGCAGATCTAAGGTATAGCTCAATACACCGCCATCAGCATCCGTAGCAGAAATGGTTCCACTGGCAGACGTTGAATCAGTTAGGTCAGTTGAACCTACTCCATCCGGAATTCCTTGATCAAAGAAGCCAAGCGCGACATCAAATCCTTCTTCAGATACATGGGCTTCACCCGGTGTAACAATAATCGGCGTTGTATCATTATCAATGATGCCAGTAGTTTGTGAGTCTGTACCTACAACAACATTCTCGAAACCGCCACCAACAACCGCTGGCAGACTAATGGAAACACTGTAATCCTCTGTTCCTTCATCGAAGAAATCATCCTGAGTATCAACATCGAAAGTTCCTGTAGAGCTACCCGCTAATACTGTAACAGTAGTGTCATAGGAAGAGATGTCACCTGTCACCGTATCGATATGAGTAAGGGTAACGTTCAGCGTCATATCCGTAACCGCTTCTTCCGTCAACGTTACTGTGTAAGTTGCAACATCACCTTCAGGGACAGAAGTTGGCCCTGTCAAATTAACAGTTACTGTATCTTCTGGCCCTGGGGTTGGCTCATCAATAATATTGCTGAGTACGTTATTAGCAGAAGGATCTGCTGAAATCGCCTCAAAGTTACTGTCTATAATGGTGCCTAAGGTGATTGTGAAGCTTTCACTACCCTCTGCAAACACGTCATCCAATGTCTGGATATTGAAGTCAACGCTATTACTACCTGCTGGGATGGTAACACTTGCTACACCTGTAAAGTCTGTACCATCAATAGCAACACCAGAATAGGTTAGAGCCACAGTAATCGGTGTTGTAACCTCGCTTGCTGGTCTATTGACGCTCACGGTATAAACTGCAGAAAGCTCGCTTTCCACAATCGTTTGATCGCCGGTAATAGATACTAAGGCAACATCCTCTGAACCAACAGGCTCATCAAGAATAGTACCCAAGCCCACATTATCCGTAATCGTTGCGTTCGTTGGGTTACTCAACACCAGATTTAATGTCTCTGAACCCTCTGCGATGAAGTCATCTGCCACAGGAACGGTAACCGTTAAACTAGTGACGCCAGGCGTAAAAGTTAAGGTGTCAGATACAGCGGTATAATCCAGACCCGCCGTTGCAGTGCCATCCTGAGTCGCATAATCCACCGTAACCGGTGAGGTGCTTGGATTGCTCAGGGTAACCGTGAAGGTCATGCTGCCATCATCTTCATTAACGGTAACGTCGTTGACGCTGATGCCAACACCATCGTTATCCGTAATCGTCGTATCTACACTATTATTAACACTATCCGGCTCAATTGCTTCAAAGTTCGTGTCGGTAATCGTTCCTAATGTGATGGTAAAGACCTCAGAGCCTTCGGCTAAGTTGTCATCTAAAGTATCAATTGTGAAATCGACACTGTTGCTACCCGCAGGAATCGTAACATTAGCAACTCCGGTAAAGTCAGTACCATCAACCGCTAAACCGCTATATACAAGCGCCACGGTTATCGGCGTAGTCACATCCGCTGCAGATTGATCAACACTAACAGTATAAACCGTTGAAGTATCACCTTCTACAATGGTCTGATCACCAACGATGGAAACCAGCGCCGTATCTTCAGGTCCCGGAACCGCCTCATCGGTAATCACCGTCGTA
>NPIG01000020.1_pt1 | contig 204584 bp, 171 predicted proteins | sample 8637441 | NCBI WGS metagenome assembly NPIG01 (sample SAMN07420675, study PRJNA396082) | bioreactor metagenome | isolation source: sample BR6 brine-fed electro-methanogenic bioreactor BR | place: Japan: Kochi | collected 2016-06-14
ATGATCGTTGCATTGGATATCGGCACATCAAAAGTGGTGTGTTTGGTCGCCGAAGTGATGCCAAGTGGCCAAATCGAAGTCATTGGTATTGGTTCGCATCCATCCCGCGGCCTAAAGCGGGGTGTGGTGATCAATATTGAGTCCACGGTCAGCTCTATTCAACGTGCCGTCGAAGAAGCCGAACTGATGGCTGGATGTAAAATCCACTCCGTGACTGTCGGTATTGCAGGTAGCCACATCAGCAGTCTGAACTCCCACGGTATTGTTGCTGTACGCGATCGTGAAGTGATGGATCATGATCTGGAGCGAGTTATTGATGCGGCCAGCGCCGTTGCTATACCGGCAGATCAAAAAATTCTGCATATCTTGCCGCAGGAATACCTGATCGATAATCAGGAAGGCATTAAAGAACCGCTGGGGATGTCAGGCGTACGACTCGAAGCCAAAGTACATTTGGTGACGGGTGCGACCAATGCGATTCAGAACATTGAAAAGTGTGTACGTCGATGCGGCTTGGAAGTTGACGGCGTGGTGTTAGAACAGCTTGCCTCCAGCTATGCCGTGCTCACCGATGACGAAAAAGACCTCGGTGTCTGCATGGTGGATATCGGTGGTGGCACAACAGATATTGCCGTCTTTACCGCAGGCTCTATTCGTCATACGGGTGTGATTCCTATTGCAGGGGATCAGGTCACCAATGATATAGCCATGGCATTGCGCACCCCGACCCAGCACGCCGAGCAACTGAAAATTAAATACGCCTGCGCCTTAGCGCAACTAGCCAGCGCTGATGAAACCATCAAAGTGCCCAGCGTCGGGGATCGCCCACCACGGGATCTCTCCCGTCAGGCCTTAGCCGAAGTGGTAGAGCCTCGCTATGACGAACTGTTCACCTTAGTGCAGGCGGAACTACGTCGCAGCGGCTTTGAAGATCTTGTTGCGGCGGGCATCGTGCTCACGGGCGGTACCGCTAAGATGGAAGGGGTGGTAGAACTGGCAGAAGAGATTTTCCACATGCCCGTACGTTTAGCGATGCCTCACGGCGTACGTGGAATGGATGATATTTTACACAACCCGATCTTTGCGACCGGCATCGGCTTGCTCCACTATGCTAGCCAAGGTGGACAGGTGGGCAGTGCCTCCTCGGTGCACGTGCCACCGCGTAACGAAACCACATTAGTGGCAGAGGAACGGGTCACAGAAAAAGCGCCTAAGCCTAAGAAAACCGGGCCGGGCATCGTCAGTCGCATGAAAGACTGGTTTAAAGGTAATTTTTAAATAACGAGGGTTTCTTAGCACCGTGCTGAGTGACTCAGAATAACACTTATAAGATGTAAAGCAGCGTGACTGTATTGATACAGCGCGAACCTGAAGGAGAACAAATCATGTTTGAACTGGTTGAAAACCTACCACAAAACGCCGTGATTAAGGTGATTGGTGTAGGTGGCGGTGGCGGAAATGCCGTCCAGCACATGGTCAGTACCGATGTCGAAGGTGTTGAGTTTATCTGTGCCAATACAGATTCTCAGGCTTTGCAAAATATGCTGTCGCGCTCCGTTATCCAAATTGGTGGTGAACTCACCAAAGGTTTAGGTGCAGGTGCGAACCCTGAAGTCGGCCGCCAAGCTGCCCTTGAAGATCGCGAGCGTATTGCTGAAATGATTACTGGCGCAGATATGGTCTTTATCACCGCGGGAATGGGTGGTGGTACAGGCACAGGTGCAGCACCGATTGTGGCTGAAGTCGCCAAAGAGATGGGCATTTTAACCGTTGCAGTGGTGACTAAGCCTTTCCCATTTGAAGGCCGTAAGCGCATGAAAATTGCGGATGAAGGCATTAAAGAGCTAAAAGAGAATGTTGACTCTTTGATCATTATCCCGAATGAAAAGCTCATGCAAGTATTAGGTCGTAACTGTAGTTTGATTAATGCTTTTAATACGGCGAATGATGTGCTCCGAGGCGCTGTGCAAGGCATCGCAGATCTAATTACACGTCCGGGTATGATCAACGTCGACTTTGCCGATGTTCGCACTGTTATGTCTGAAATGGGCATGGCGATGATGGGTACGGGTAAAGCGCGTGGTGATGACCGTGCCACGATTGCAACAGAAGCTGCGATTAACAGCCCGCTGCTAGAAGATGTTGACCTTAAGGGTGCTCGAGGGATTCTGGTTAATATTACTGCCGGTTTGGATATGAGCTTGGGTGAGTTTTCTGAAGTGGGTAATATTGTTGAAGAATACGCATCAGAAAATGCCACCATTGTAGTCGGTACGGTTATTGATCCAGAGATGACCGAAGACCTGAAGGTCACGGTGGTGGCGACAGGTTTGGGCCAAGCACAGACTGAAGAATTAAAAGTTGTTAACGGCGGTACGACAACACGTACGGTTGCTACAGGTACCGACTTCAATCAATTGGAGTTGCCAACGGTCTTGCGTAATCGTGCAGAGGAGCGCCAGCGCACCTCTATCGCTGCAGAACAAGAGAAAGAGATGTCCCATCAAACCATGAAGAAAACCGGTACAGATGATATGGACTTCTTGGATATTCCCGCTTTTCTCCGTCGTCAGGCGGATTAATACCTGGTCTTATTGACCAATTCAGGTGCTTTACTTTGGCCACTCGTTGAGTGGCCTTTTTTGTCATAACCCTGTCATCTTCATTGCTACAATAGTGGTTTAGTTTGAAGGTGAGTAAGTACAGTGCACAGTCTTTTTTCCATTTTCTGGATCTTCTTAAAGCTTGGATTTACGTCATTCGGCGGCCCTATGGCTCATCTTGCTTACTTTCAGCGTGAGTTTGTTGACAAGCGCCAATGGTTAACTGCACCCGAATACGCAGAAATAATCGCGCTTTGTAACTTTTTGCCAGGCCCTGCCAGCTCCCAAGTTGGAATGGCGTTAGGGTACCAGCAACGAGGCTTAGCGGGCAGCTTAGCGGCTTTTTTGGGGTTTACCTTACCTTCAGCTATGATCATGCTGGTCTGTGCATCACTTATGTTGACCCAGCTTTCGCCCTCAGTAGAAGCTGCACTGCATGGGTTGAAACTACTCGCCGTGGTGGTGGTCGCTGATGCGGTTTTAAAGATGCTGAAAACAACCGCTACGGATCGATTCCGGCAGGTTTTTGTGTTGCTGGTTGCTCTGCTGATGTTGCTACTAAATGGCGGGATGGTACAAATTGGGGTTCTATTAGTATCAGGCTTTATAGGTTATCTTTTTATTTCGCCATCTGTTACTCAGACGCTAACGCACACAAATATCTCAACCAACAAAACGAGCCTTCATTATGGATGGTTAGTGGTATTGGGGTTAGTAGCGCTTCCGGTACTCGGTTGGCTTATGCCTGAACTGGCATGGATAGATGCACTCTTTCGCGTGGGGGCAACGGTCATGGGCGGTGGGCATGTAGTCTTACCGATGCTCAGTGCGGAAGTGGCTATTTATGATGCCATGCCCCAATCTTACTTTTTAGCAGGGTATAGCTTAGCTCAAGCGGTGCCTGGCCCAATGTTTACTCTTGCGACTTACCTAGGTGTTATTCTGGGTGGTAGTATCTGGGGAGGGCTTCTAGCAACCTTGCTGATTTTCTTGCCAGGTTGGTTACTATTGATCAGTGTTTTACCTATATGGTCAAAGCTCAGAACCAATATTGGATTGAGCTGTTTTGTCAGTGGTATTCATATCGGCGTCGTAGGTTTATTAATGGCGACGCTGTACCGTTTTGTCTGGCAAGGTACCGTAACGCGTGTTGAAGACATGGCCGCAGTACTGGCTATTTGGGGCGTTTTAGTTGTGCTGAAACAACCTGTTTGGGTGGCGATACTCGTTGCTGTTATCGGTGGGCTTCTGATTGCTTATTAGTGTTAAAAAGTCGATTTAAAATAGATAGTTCTCTTCAAAATCTATTGCACAATTAAAGAGGTGTGCTAGTATACGCGCCTCACAACGGTCAGGTGTCCGAGTGGCCGAAGGAGCACGCCTGGAAAGTGTGTATGTCGAAAGGCATCGAGGGTTCGAATCCCTCCCTGACCGCCATTAAGTCAATATAAGTCATTGATTTTATTTGGTTACCACTCGGTTATGAGATTTGAAACTGTTACTCAGACCGTCAATATTCTTTGCTACCCTTCTTTTTATTCTCTTTATATGTAAATTCGCGGCGCTTTTGGCACTGATTTGCGCATGATTTTGCACAGCCTCTAACACCGCCTTCACTTAGAAATTTGTATAAATGAGCTCTTTCACTGCTGGTGATTTTCCTCTTCCTCCGACTGTGTAGCGGATGTTTACCTCCCTTACGTTTAGCCCCTCGCACACCCTCCTTATATCGGGGTGTTGTTGACCATATCGCCGTTGATGTCATTGATGACTTTGGCCTTTGATGGCTCTCTCATAAAATAGAGAGCCGCCGCTCATGCGAACGGTCCTCTCTAAATGCCCGCAACGTGGACATTTAATTTCTAGTGTTTTGAATATCGCTTTTGCGAGTAGTTTTAAGCAGTTAGAACAGCGTACTTCTTTCATGTGAACCTACCGTTAGAGTCTGGTAGACTTCTCCGGCTGTCGCGACAGCGGGGGAGCCTTGGCTGGCTCACAGTGGGGTCAACACTGTGGGTTGGGGCTCGATCGACTATGCCCAGTAGATCGAGTCGCTTCCTCATATGTCGACATCTTATGCAACCTATTCGCAATATGTTAGGAGAAGGGCTTCAGTACTAACTACCGCTCGATACTTTCCTTATCAAACTCTTCGGCAACTAGCTCAAATAACTTATAGGCGTATGACATTAAAATATTAGTCAGATTTTCAAAGCCATTGCTAAAAACAGGTAAACATGCTTTTTTAAAAGAGACATCCCCCAACCAAATGATTCCCTTACTTTTAGAGTCTTCTCCAAAAAAAAACTGATCGATTGCGCTTTTAGCGCTCTCTATTTGACTTTTTCCTTTCACTTTTGCGTTGCTCATGACCCTTTCATCAAAAGCATCTCGACAAGAGACTATCCCACGTTTATGGACAATCACGTGTCGAAACTGGGCAATTAACTCAACGAACAATGCTATGTCAATTTGACTAGAATTATTCTTTTCCACATCTGCAAGTCCTTGATACCGTTTCCGGAATTTTTCTAAAATGCAGTTTGGGCTACCCTTAAGGCTCTTCGCTTTTTCTTCGAAGGCTTTGTAAGGGAGTTGAGAAATGTCATTTAAAGTGGTCTTACCATAATCAGATAAACTCCAAAAGTTGTTGTCCCTTACCCCTACATAAGCGTATAGCCTCTCGCAGTAGCTAGAAAACTCCTCAAAGGCTTCTGCTAGAAACCACTGGTTATGGCGGTTTGAATGGAATATTGCGGCCTCAACTCTATCATCAATCCCTTGAACCGTGTGACCATAAATGTGAATCTCCCTTGAGTCTAATTTGTAAAAAACATTTTATTGTGAGACTTCATGTAGTCCTCTTCAAGATCGGCTGCTAAAGCGTCTTTACCCTCATAAAGTTCAGTTACCTCTTCACTAACAACTTTCCGCATAAATCTTTGATGAAGATGAATTTGCGCTATAGATTTTTCTAAATGCGAATATATCTCTTTTAATTCCATATCTAAGACTTCCTAAGATTCAATGAAAGCAATACACCTCTCCCAGGCTTTAATATATTGATAATTGTACTTCTGAGGTAGCCTGCATCTCCTCAACCACCTTTCCCCCTTGAAAATAGCACCACTCCCCACAGGTACCGTGCTGCCTGCTACCCATAAAAACGCGCCGTCGGGTAGCTCGATGCGGCTGCGGTCGCCGTCGATTTCTCGCACGGTGCCTATCTGTAGGGCATCACTAGGTAGCAGCTCTTTAAACTGGCTCCAGAGGTTAGTTGCCATATTGTTTCTCCGCCTGTATCGATTGAGTGATATTGAGGGTGTCTTCGGTGGGTCTTACTGCGACGCTTACGCCGCCGATCTGGGCGCGGTAGTTGCTGTCGATGATTTCGATTAAAGAAATTCCATTCCTCAACTATTGTAAAAATATTGTACAGACTGCGTTAGGTAACGAAAAGAATCAGGAAGTCAATATGCAGTTTGTCATCTATATTAGTCATAAGAAGTCGATAGTTAATCAGCTAAACAGCCGTCAATTCTCTGGTGGGGAAGATTTCTGCGGGTATGTGGTGAATATATTGCCCCATGCAAGTACAAAATCGTTTTCGCTAACTATTTCTCCTGATCCAGTTGATAGACCTGAATTGCTTCAGGGGGTGCTGTATCCATACCGAAATCAAGTTGTAGAAATTGAGTTTTTCCAGCAATATCAGAATATCGGCGTTGCAAAACTACATATCAATCCATTAGGCACCTTGGCAAAAGGGGCAGGGGATTGGATTAGGAGCCCAGAATCTGGTGTCGTAACTGGAGTAATAAGGCAGATCAAGTAAAAGGTTAGGGAGAGTCGTCATATATGGCAGTTTTTATGCTGACTACTGAGAATATTCTCAAGGTTGAGGTAATTATTCATCCTGGTTCCAGTGAGTCCGCTACTTTCAGACGAAGTGTTCAGCATTCCTTGGGGAATTCACTAGCTGAGCAAATGCTTTATTTGAATGATGCTGTCGATGCTGCAAAAGATTGCTTCTCTAGGCGTTTAACCCGAGATCTGAACGCTGATTTGACTTTTAATTTCAAATCCTATTTTGGTTCTAAGTTAGGCGAACTTAGCGCACAAAGCAGTTCCTCGGGTTTAGCGTACGGTATAGCCGCTGTTAGGAGCTGGTTGACCATACTGCATCAGCAAATGTTGTTTCAAAGTGTGCGTTTTCCTGAGGTTGATTTATTTGTAACAGGCGAGCTGACGAAAGACGGACAGATTAACCGCATAGGTGGGCTTCAGAAGAAGATTGAACTACTGATGCAATATCAGGATCAGCTATCGAGCGATACTCGAAGTCATTTTTATGTATTGACCCCTCAAGCGAACGTTGATGAATATCTGGATGAACAGAGTCAGCAGCAATGGGTAAGCAATCAGCAATGGATCAAGGATAGAGGGGGTGTTTTACTGAGCTTCAGCTCTTTACCAGAGTTTCTTGAGCATATATGTGATGGATATCTTGCTTCAGAACATTTTGGGCAAAGTTATGAGCTTCCGGGCTTGAGACCCTTTAGCTTCGCTCATCGAAACATGTATTTTGGGCGTTCTTCAGAAATTGAAGTTTTTTCACGGGATGCTCTTGAAGCTTTCCAAGAGAAGAAAATGTTCACGGTTCATGGATTTAGCGGGGCAGGCAAAAGCTCTTTTCTTATGGCGGGGGTTATTCCTGCTATTCTTTCTAAGGCTGAAGGTCGCTTCCGTACATTTCTGCCCGAGATACATATCTTAAGACCTCGTGATTTCCCTTCTGTTGAAACACTAAAACAAAACATACTTTGTCAGGTTTTTAACTTAGAAAGCTGGCAAGCAGAAAATGGCCTAAACCAAATGTTGCCTATGTCAGGCCAGCCAGATCAGATACAGGCAATCTATGAAAATTATATCCAGCATCTTTCTGACGATGAAATCCAAGCACTAAATAAACCATTACTCCTACTCATAGACCAAGCTGAGGAGTTATACACGATACCCACTTTTCAAAATGAAGCGGCTTCTTTTTGTAAATGGCTGGCTGCTCTCAGTCATTATTTACCCGTAAACTTTTTGCTGAGCATCCGGACCGAATATCAAGCACAATTAAATCTTCAGGAAATTAGCTCTTATAGGGAATTACCGGTGCTTTCTGAACGAGCACGAGAAGAGATCTTAGAGTCTTTGAGTGACTTGTTGAGAATGAACTGGAGTTCTCATAGAGGCGATTATAACGAAACGGTAAAAGAGCGCTTCTTAAGAGATGCTCGTACAGCCCCTTTACCTGCAGTTGGGTACGCACTTCAACTAATGCGTGATCGAAGTTCGCTCTATCCCAAAGATTATAAATCCCATATAAGCGGAAGTTTATTCACTCATGAAATCTACAATCAAATAGGTCGGATAGAGGGGGTTATTTCCAGTCAAGCGGAATTAGCTGTAAATTCTGTTACCAATATATTGTTTAACCATCTAAAGCCTGATGCGCAAGAAGAGGCAAGAGATCGGTTACTGCATGATCTCTTCTGTGCATTTATAGGAGTTAGTCAGGATGGGCAGCCAGTAGCACAGATTGTTTCAAAAAAGTCTCTTAGTCATTATAGGGATTCTGTTCTTTTAGAACGCTTAATTCAAGAAATGATGGCCTACGGTTTAATTGTAGCTACTACCTCAGATGCAGACGGGGGGCTTAAATTGGCTCATGATGCGTTATTGCCCATAAAGTCTGAAAATGGGTCATACACTTCATTATGGTTACAGTCAGCAATATGGTACCAAAAAAATGCGGAATTAATTCGTTGGTTCTTCAATATCAAGCCCATGTACCTTAGATGGCTTAGTCAAATTGAAGAGTCGGATAAATCACAATTTTTCATAGAAAATCAGAAAGATCTGGACGATGGTGTTTTCTTCATCGGTCAAAATCTTATACCCAGTTCTCAAACCCGAAATTATATTGAACATTCTAGAATTAATAAGGCAGAAAACGATTTAAAAATTTCTGAAGAGGCAAGAGAAGAAGCTCAATTACTAGCGCAATTCATGTCTGATCTAATGATGGATTTTAAGCCAGAGCGTTTAATTTCTCCCTTGTTGAGCTCAATTCTCTTGAGAATAGAGAACAGACCAGAATCTATCCGTAACGACATCATTGATGCTTTAAATCAGGTTAACCCAATTGACCTTATGCGTTTTGCAATGATGGAGCAGGTTTTTGTTCCAGCAGAAGAGCGCATAGAAAAAAAACTCTCATCTAAACCGTTAGCTCAAGTTGTATTGCGAGACTCTTTGTCCAGATTGTATTTTCAGTGGGGGGAGTACGATCGTGCAGCTGATTACCTGGAGCAAAATATTGCTGTATATGAGCAAGATCTTTTTAGATTTAGATTTGACATGCTTGAAGCACAGCTCTCATTAGCTAACTTGAAAATAGCTAGCGGGCAGTACTCAGAAGCAATAAGTATTTGTGAGTTACTAATTAGGGTGCTAACGCCACACTTAGAATATGACTCTTTACGAATGCTGACAGTCAAGGATACATTGGCTCAAGCTTATTATAAAAAAGGTGATTATTCAGAGGCGAAAGAGCTACAAGAGTTTATCCTTATTAAGAGTGAAAAGTTGCCTATAGAAGCGCACAAGTTAATGGATCGTCGATTTAATCTGTCAAATACCTTGGTTAGAATGAATCAGTTTGATGATGCATGGGATTTACTTGAAAAGATCTTGCAATGGAGAGAAGAAGATGAAGGCGTTAATGGAAAGAATACTCTAAGTTGTAAGAATAGTATGGCCTTCGTGTTGATGCAGCGAGGTGAAGTAGAGAAGGCCTATGACTTATTTAGTGATATACATTACGCCTTTCTTCGGAATATTGGGGAAATGCACCCAAGTACATTGACGCTTCAAGATAATATGGCTAGTTGCTTATTAAAGCTGGGTAAAATCGATGAAGCTAAAGGTTTGTTAGAGAATAATTTTTTGAAAAGAGAGAAGAAGTTTGGAAAGAATCATCCTGAGACACTAGCTAATATGTCAAAAATTGCACAGGCTTTTACGAAGCTTGGTCTGTTTTCAAAGGCAGTCGAAATTTTAGAAGAAGTAGTAGAAATTAGGGCTGGTTTAGGTAGTGACTTCGTGAAGGATCTTGTCATTTCTTTAACTAACTTGGCATATTTATATTCCATGAATGGTGATTTTAAAGACGCACAAAAATTCTATTCTTTAGCAATAAAGATTTTACAGGAAAAATTTTCTAATATAGATTTTGATGCTTTAAATAAGGCTTCTTCTGGATTGGCTAGGGCTTATTTTGATGAAGGGGATTTTGTTGAAGCTAAACTTGAGTATGAAGGTCTGTACGAACGGTTGTCGGGTGAGCTGGGACGGTTTGATGAAAACGTCCTTCGCATCAAAGCCTCTTTAATTAATGTTTATGAAAAGTTGAATTTTATAGAGCCTATGATTTTTTCGTTAAGGGAAGAAGTCGATTTATATGAAAAAAAGTTGGGCTCTGATCATTTCGTCGTTAAGAAAATGAATCTATGTTTATCAGAGACTAAAAGTTAAATTACTTTATTGATTGATTTGCTTAGTTTTTCATAACACGAATAACAGTTACCCCATTGAGATACCCACTTTGGTACCCTTCGTAATATGAAGCACGATCAAAGAGGGGCAGCAAGAATAGAGGCTTAGTTAATATCAGCTCCCAGTAAGCTAACCTGCGCTTGTTTTCAAAGCCATGAGAGTACCCTCTGCGATAGCCAGACCGAAACAGATCAAAGATAGCCATATATCATACCCATATAAGTCAGTTTCAGTTTTATGATCTGTTTTTAACAAGCTTCTCGACAGAGTGTGTGAAAGCGTTCCAGAAACTTGAATAAGCAGTCGCCCTCCTGCAGTTTCCGTGGGTTGAAGCTCCAGCTTCGATCGTTAGCGTAGTGCAAACATACCCAGTCATACCCTGTGATGGGGGGTGCTCCATGAAAGCCCTGATCTTTGAAGATATTTAAGTACTGGCGAATTTGCGCGATGATTTTTTCGTTTTGACGGATCGATCTGATATAGATGCCTATTGGGCTTTCGTAAGGGTAATGGTCCAATAAAAGCGCAATCTCCAGCCGGTCAGGGTAGATACCATCAGGTAGCGGAAAACCCTGAATAATAAGGCTTTCAAACTTAGAACCGACGATGATTTCATAAGGGTGGTCAGCATCAAAAGCTTCTATCCAGTTCTCGATGATTTCGATTTCCTGATTCATCAAAGCCTGTTTAGAGATAGTCATTTGCACTCTCCTTCATTTGAGTTCTGAAGATTTAACGCTGCAAATGGTTATTTTTTTCATTTCTATAAATAAAGTTTTCTGAAAAGTGAAAAAATTTTTCTTCATAGCGTTACCTCTACATGACAAATACTTAGAGGTGGGATATGTTCACGTTCCGTTTATCAGAGAAAGCATACGAAAAACTCCAATCACTGCATTCAAAAGAACAGGGCTCGGAGCAAATAAGCAAAACAAAAACAGAACAGTTCTGCTTTGCCATTGCGACAGAGATTGAGTCAATGGCTGCATCAGGCCAATCAGGAGTGCTTTCACTTGCACACATCGAGCATATTTTAATACCGGACCAACAAAATTATGCTACTGCGGTTAATGTTTCTGACACGTCGCATCAAGCAGCTGTTGTATATGCTTTAGCGACTGCTAGGGCAAATGGCTGGCAACGAGTTTACCTACTCAATATTCATGATCATTGGTTCGAACAAACGGCACATTTTAGTGCTATGGATGATCGATCAGATATCGAGTTAGCTCAAACCTATGCGGCTTTAAATAAAGAACAGCAATTCAACGGAACAGGCCAAATTGAAATAGTTCCGGCGTCTGTTTTAATCACTGCTGGCGGCTGGGCGGTCAGGCTCATACCTCCCTGTTTAGTATCAGTTACTTCTTCGGAGCACCCCCCGTTTTCGTATGGCCGAGTCATCGTGAATTCGGCTCCGATTAAACGCCTCGATCACTATACAAATCAGGTATCAAGAACACGGATATCCCCCAAACATTTAGTTTCTGATTGGCATAGTCGACAGCCCTGGATGTTGGATGCGCAGTCTGTAACTGACTCGTTACGGGTGGTTTTGGTTGGATGCGGTGGGACCGGCAGTATTGCTGCTGAAGGTATGTTGCGCTTGGGGTTCAAGCATCTGACCTTGATTGATGATGATATTATTGAACTACATAACCTGAATCGCTTGCAGGGGGCAGGCATTAATGATGTGGGGAAACCCAAAGCTGACGTACTTTCAGCTTATCTCCGGCGCTTGTTTTCGCATACTTCAGTGACGGCAATCAAGACAAAGGTAATGTATGAGTCTGCTGAAGCATACTTACGGCAGGCAGATTTGGTCATAGGGTGTGTTGATAACAACCAAACTAGATGGTTTTTGAATCAAGTCGCCGTTCGGTTCAATATCCCCTATCTGGATGTTGGCAGCCGAATTATGTCGAGCTCTGACGTCAAGACTGAGACACCAAATTCAGAGCTTACTCGTGTGAGTGCTGTGATCCCAAGCCTAACACCCTGCGGTCATTGTACTACACAGCCCTTTTTTGAAACGTCAGTGCCACAGCGTTACATCAATCCAGCAGTTTTAGAGGCGCAACGGCAGGCTGGGTATCAGTTAAATGAGGATGAAGATGGGGATTCATCCTCATCATCTTCTAATAGCCCACAACCCCAAATCTATGCGCTCAATTTACGCAGTGTTAGCTATCTTCTCGAACTTGTAAGCATGCTGGTTAGTGGCGCTGGGCTATACCGGTCTGATCAAAATTTCATTTTTTCCTTATGGGGCGATCAAGCCACAACCTACCGTTTAACCTTGGGTTCTTTACCACCTGATTATTTAGGCGGGTGTGCTTTGTGTGACATCCTCATAGGAAATGGCGATCTACCAGGTCGCTTTTCTAAACCCTTCGCTCAAACCTTCACTCAGCAAGATACCTGATGACGAGAGAGTGCAGTGCTTACTAGTTTTTGTCACAAGAAAAAGATTATAAGCAGTTGTGAAAAAAAAGCTGAGCAAGTGCGTTAGTCATTTATGAAGGCTAGAGAAGAGGCTAAGACCATGCAAGAACCGGAAGAAAAAAACACTGCACTAACAAAGGCATACGAAATACTAACCGCTCTGGGGCCTGTGCCGATGTCTGTCAAAGATAAACTGGAGTCTTTAGAGCCTATTTTATCAGGCAAATGCTCATTGGAAACAATAGACGCCTTGATGACAGAGTGGAGTGATCAAGCACAGGTGGCCTTATTACATTCCCAGATTGTCGATAGCTTACGGCGCGAATGGATGGAGTTTGTGAACCAGCAAGAAGAACCACATCTTTTGGCGCAATTAGAAGATGCGGTAGATCAGTTATTGCAGGCAAGAGGTGATGAAAACTTTCTCAAAGCGCTTCCTAAGCCCAGCGATTGGCTAACGCAATTGGATAAAGTCTTTTTTGGAAATAGTAATTTAGAAGCTAAAAGCGTCATGGTAACGAGCCTTTATTATCAAAAGTTAGGGCTTGTTAGTCATCAAATGAATCGTTCTATTCCAGCGCAAATACGCCAGCCCCCCATTCTGATCAGCGGGCACACGGGCACTGGCAAGACCTATTTGGTTAAAGAGGCTTGCCGAATCGCAGGGGTTGAATATATGACAATCAATGCGGCTCAGTTAGTACCTGAGGGGCTAGTGGGAACCACCCTAAGTGATATTGGCAGAATGCTCTATGGCCGCGTATCAGAAGATTTAGATCGGGCCATGTTTGCGGTGATATGTCTGGATGAAATAGACAAGCTTCTGGGGTCTGTGAATGGAAAGCAGGTGTTAAATCAATTGCTAACCATCATGGATGGTACCTGCCCATTACGTTTCGAACATCACCACCATGGAAAGAGGAAAGTGGTTGAAATTCCGACTGAAAATATTTTCTTTATTTTATCGGGTAGTTTTGCACAGGATGGACAGATCTCTGAACAAGAAGGTAACGGCCTGGAGATCACAAGTCATTTCAGTAAATTAAAACGGGATAAGTGCAACTATCCATTGGGTATTGAAAGTCATCAAGTCTTGTATGACTCCTCTATGCCTGTAGAGCTGGCTGGAAGAATATCTCAAGTCATCCGGCTGAACCCGCCCGATGATAGCAGCTTGCTCGATATTATTGAGTACTCGCCCCGCTCTCCGCTGGTGCGTGTGCGCCAACGTTTGGCACTGTTCGATTGCAAGTTAGAGGTCTCAGAAACATTTAAACAGCAGTTATTAAATATAGGTCTCGAAGCCATCTATGGTGTGCGAAGCATGTTTATTGCGCTAGAAGTAATGATCAGCCGTGCGCAGTTCGAGTTATTGGCACCGGTTAATCAGGGTAAAACATTTTTCTTGAACGAAAAAACTATAGGGGGGCTCAACAATGTGTCATTTGCATGCGGAATCCGAGATATCCACTGAAAAATTCATCCAATTGCTTAAAGGGTGTTTAAGCTTGGATACCGAGGAAAAACAGAGGGTTCTGGAAGCCATGCCCGGTTTGCATGACTTCCAGATACAGGAGCTTGTAAAGGTCTTTGAGCAGGAACGCCATAAATTTGCCGAGCTTTATTCGGAAAGTCCGGCTGATATACATCGGCTTATGGTGTTACGAGCCGAGGAGTGGAACGAAATTAGACAGGGTTTCAGTTTGCCTGATTAAGCAAAGGAGGAAGTCTCCTTTATCTCGTAGGAGCTTCATATTTTTTGTGAATCAATTTTACGAACAATACAAAGGGTTTTGCCCAGGAGGCCAGCATGGCTTATTTCAAATTCTCATGTGTCAACGCGAAAACCGGCCAGCCACTGAAGGCTGAAATCTTTCTCGGAGGGAAGTCAGTGGGCTTTACTCCTGACCGCAAAGGGCAGTATCTGCAGGCTGAAACAAACTCCAGTGGTAAATTCGAGTGGTATGCGAAGGTTTGGGGTAAAAAAATTGACTCTGGATACTCTTCTGGTGGAGACGTGCGCGTTTTCTACAGCGGTTGATGTTTTTACAAATGGGGGTAGTCCCTAGTGTCAGGTGTGCCTTTGTGCACCTGACCTTGAGAATTTTGTTGATTTTAAAAAATATTTCTAAAATTTTTGCAAAACTGCGAAGCGTGATGCGTTAACACTATAAGTAAGAAGGCAAATCTATACTCTAAAGAGGATTGCATCATGAAATTACTAAAACGAATCTCGAAACTTTTCCCCAAAATTAATGAGCAACTTAAAAGCTTTGATTCAGCTTCTACCAGCCAGAGTGTTGTACCTGAATCCCGTTTATTTCTTATTGATCTGGACAATATAGCAGGGGGGGAGAGTAGCGCAGCACAACTCATGCGCGCCCAGTTTGAAGAGATGGTACAAACCTTGATTAATGAGTTTTACCCACGATCGACCGTTGAAGTTAGAGTATATGGCAATCTTGCAAAGAATAAGGTGGCTGAATCACCACTCTATCGGTTAATTGATACGCCTTGTGTGACTCGAGAAGGGAAAACCCTGGCAGATAGCCATCTGCTTTGGGACATTAGCCAAGCATATTATGACAAACGCCCTATTACTGTACTCAGTAATGACTGCGATTTTTCGGTACATCTTCAAAAGGTATCCGAATCCGGACACGAAATTCATCTATTCACCAATAGTATTTGTAAGTCGGCCCTTCGTTATAGCAGTGCATGGCATAAAGATATTCGTTGGCTCATGGTGCGGGAGTTGAATATCCCTGCTGAAGAGATGGCCAGAAGAGATTTGACTGGGCTTGTACAGCGTCATCAAGCATTAGAGATCCATTGGGTTAAAAAATTGCTGCGAATCTACCTGTTGAAGGGTTGGAGCAATGAAGTATCAGAGTACGATTTGATGAGGCTACTACGCAGAGCATTGCCCGAGTATCAGTTGGCAGTCAATGACCAATTGCTGAGTTTGCAGCGGCGCTAAGATATCAACGTAACAAAGTGGATCACGTTAAACAATCAGATAACAGCTACGGAGAAAGCAGATGAGTAATCTATATGAAGTGCTTAAAGACGGCGAAGTGATTCTAGTTCCTGAAGAGCTATCACTGCACGATCTCATTCCTGATAATATTTCTTCATTGAATTATCTGGATGGCTCACAGCTGAAAACTACGAAACGATCAGAAGCATGGAAGAGTATGCCTGTCCCTAAGTACATTAGTACGAACATTACGCCTATAAATAAGGGTTAGTATTTGATAAAGGGGGAAGGGTCAGATGCCGCCTTACCCGTTTAAGGAGATACATTAATGAATACCCAAGCTAAGCAAAACGAAGAGCAGGTATCGAGTAGCTCTCAATTACTCGATCCTGATAACCCCTTTCACCGAAAGAGAGTTCATGATCTGATGCTTAACGTGAGTCGGTTGGCTGCGCGGCATACTAAGTCCCGATTGTGCAAGTCTGGATTTTCAATTGAAGCTGAGGATGTCGCTCAAGAAGCCGTGCTACGATTTTACCGTGAGGACCTACAAGGTAGACGGGTGTACTTTCGAGGGGATGGTATTTATCAAGTTATGAAAAAAGATGGCTCTATTTTTTATCCCTTAGAGCAGCATATTAACAAAAGAAGCGAAAGTGCGGTCTTAGATTTTTATCGAAAACGATTAAAAATAGAACGCGATAAGTATCTCTACTTCTCTGAAAGTGAAAACAACAATGCTGGTGTGCACGATACACTTTTTCGTGAGGAAACTACATCCAGGAACCAACCCAGCCCTCAGCTCCATCTCGAGATGACTTTTGATTCACCCCAAGAGTTGCTGGAGTGTCAAGAAATCGCTTTTGCAATTAATCAGGCACGCAATAGTGCGTTCGAGCAAACAAGGGATGCACGAGTACCCAAAGGGGTTTCAGTGTCAGACTCGGCTTTGCATGTCGGTATCCAGTTAGGTTTTTACGGAGATCTCGGCTTAGATCGTAAGTTTGATCACATAATAGAAAGCTTTACTAAACTGGCTTTAGATAACGAATCAAGCGTAGAAAACTCTATGATCTTGAATAAATTACGAAATTTCGATGAGCCTGAAAACTATTCACATGAGTCGCGCTGTAACGTTTTGCATCTATCGATGAGTAATACCACCGGATCCAGAGTAGACAGCAAACATCGTGACTTTTTTATCGAAAGCTTAATCATCCTACTCAAGTAAACAACCATTAGGGAAAAACCATGAATAACTTTGATGATCGCAAACTACTAAAAGCCCTAATGCTCTTAAAGCAGAATCAGCAAATAGATAACGGTTCGTTTGATGATTTACCTCAGTCGATTCGCGAAGTCGCTTTAAAAGGGGTTGAACAAGGGTTGTTAGAGTCAGAAGTGGGTGCTCAAGAAAGCACAACCTCCGATGAATACCTATTGATGTTTAAAGCTGCTGCCTCTTCAGGTGCAGACCAAACCAAACCATGGTTTAGCGAAGTCCAGCCGACGTTTAATGATGATCAGCTAGTTGTTGAGTTTAAAGAACAGCTTAATGGTAAGCACGTGACAGTGGATATCCTCTCTAAAGACGGCAGTACACCGCTATTGCCTGATTTAGCCTCTGGTGAAATTGAATTTACGATCTCAGATGGCCTGACAGTTCTATTGTTTGGGAAAGGAGCTCTGCTATTGGATAACACGCTTATTGAGGGTGAAGCGGTGCTTAACCCAGATATTGAGCATAAAGGTTACCGGCCGCAATTTGGGCTGAAATTAGAATTAATGCATCAAAGCTTGAATATGTCACTTTAAGTAAAGAGACTTTATGATCACTAGAGTCCCATTTGGGTTAAAACTGCATTGACCTCATCGATTAATGAATATGTTAAGGAAGGAGTTTGCTGTGTCTGGAAAGTCAGTAATGGTTTATGAATTGAAACAATTCTCAAAAATACACAATAGATATCTTAAAAGTTATTACCTCTTCAACCAAGGAGAAGATGCACCTGATTTTTTAAATAAAGAGATAGAGCGAAGGGCTAGCAATCATGTTTTGTCTAATGCAAAACCTTTTAAAGTTGAAAAAAAAGGGTTCTGGAGTTCTTTATTCGGTACCCAACAAGAGGAAGTTAGTGCGAAGAAGTTGGCACCAGAAAAAAATAATTTTAGTTTCAAGTTTGTTAAGACTGTGCCCGGTTGTAATGGAGCATGGGATCTAGAAATGATCACAAGAGGACATCCTGTTCATTATTCTGATGACTTTGACTGGTTTATCGATTAAAGAGTCGTTTTCATTTTACTTTCAGGAAAGTTGTTCTCTGCTTTGAGTTCCCTGTGCATTGAACTAAAAAATCTATTTAGACAATACTGAAAAAATCTCTCTTTTGCATCGTTAGATCAATATGGAAAAGATGTAGAAGGAGAGTCGTTATGGCCGGCATTGATGATTTGATCGCTTATATGAGCGGATCTTTAAATAACGCTCGGGTAAAAGTGATCTGCACACCTGAAGCCCCGCAACTTAATCAGCAGGTTTTAATCACCATTCAGGGCGAGCCAGCATCAGTGATGCTGGATGGTGTGCCCTTGGATGTCAGTTCTCAGGGCTATTCACTTCATCTAGGTGAATACCGCCCTTATGTGGTTTCCCTCTATAACCAGAGAGGTAAACAGATCGGCGAGAAAAGAATTACTCCCCAAATAATCTTGCCGGAATTAGAGTTAAATGCTCCACGCAAAGTGGATTTCTCGCAAAGCGAGTTTGAAGTTCTGGTGAATACTCGAAACGTTGTGCAACAGCATCTGGCATACCGAATTGAAAATGGCCCTTTAAACGAGATACTACCTGATGAGAGAGGGCGTTACTTTATTCCTATTGAACGAATTGAACCTTATCAGCTAGAAGTCATCGCTTATGTGTGTTCGGAGCATGCTCAGATATCAGAGGATGCGCGTTTGGAGTGTCGAAAGGCAGTTAAAATTGTCACTCCAAAACCTATCATTAATATCCCCAATGGTACACATTTTTATGTTAATCAAAATGTGGTCGTAAGATTGCAGGCTCAATGGCTAAGTGATCTCTCTATTCAGTGCTTAACAACAGGAGAGCACTTGTACTTTAATGATCATGCTTGGATTCGGGAGCAGGCTAATATCACTATTCCTCTGCGCTGTTTACACCCAGGTAAGCAGGAATGGGAATTAACCTACCGCAAACTAGATGGTCGAACTGTAAAACAAACGGTTAGCTTTGAGTTTGAATCAAGAGAGGCTAGGGCTTTTATTCACCATGACTTCGTAAACTCAACCCTCACGATCAGAACCCAGGGGTTATCGCAGGTTGAACTCTGCTTTCCCACTAGGGGGCGAGTCTATCAACTATCTAGTGCAGGATATGAACCCGAGCATGGGGGGAATAAATCTGGAGCAGACGGTCAAGTAGGGCAACAAGCAGAGCAAGTCTGTAAGCAGTTCACAATCCGCCCCCGTATAAATTCATTGCAGGGATATCTCAGGGGTATTACTGACATCGGTCAGCTATTTACTCAGGAAGTCACCATTCCAGCAACGGCCAGACGGCGTTTAGGCGGAAGTTAAGTACAGCTCAGGCTACTTTAGCTTTAAAAAAGGATGCTGAATTGAAAAAACATCAGTAAAGCAGCGTTAAACCTATGGACGACTGAACAGCGCTTGAGAGGAACGATGATGAAAAAGCTACTCTACTGGTTATCAGCTACTGATCCATCCCTAATGAATGAGTTACCGGTGTCTGCAAAAATTTCACGGGGCGCAATGGGGTTTGCGGTGCTCCTGCACGTAATGATCACTATGCTCGTTTGGGGAAAAACGTTCTATACCTGGTTTGGCTTAGCCGGTATTCCACTGGCACTGCTAATTACATTGTTAATGCTGTGTATTGATCGCTTAATTATCGCAACCCCTACCGCTATTACCGATGATCCTGACATCGATTACCGCGAAACCTCACAGATCAGAACCGGTTTGAAAAATCGCCTCTGGTTAGGACTATTTTTTGCGATGATCACAGGGGGGACGTCTGCTATTAGTATCTCTCAAGATGCTATTCAAAATCTCTTGTTGGAACAGCAACATGAACGTGAACAAGCATTACTGAAGGAGCACCAAGATAAACTCCAACAACAAGTACAGACTACTAAAGAGCTCTACGAAGACAAAAAGAAGGAGCTTGACCGCATAAGGTCACTTAAAGAGCAAGCAATAATAACTGCTGGGAAGATACGTGAACGCGAGTTAGAAGCAAGTTGGGAGGAAGCGGGTAAGCTGGGCAATGGAATAGGGCAGGGAATTCTATATAAGAGCGCTATGGCTGATGCAGCCAGCCAGACAAAATACAATGCGGCGATTCTTCGACAAATACCTTCGGTTGACGCTATAAAAAAACTAGATAAACAGGTCGCTGATCTTAACCAGGAACTCAAAGGCTTACTTGAGCCAATCACCCTTGAAAACTTAAAAGAAGCAGGAGTAGTACTACCGAAGCTTGAGTCAGGTATAACCAGCCAGATACGAGCTTTTGTGAGCATACTTCTGCAAGATCTATACGCAGCTTTTCTACTCGGATTTCTGATTGCTGCTCTGGTTGTAGTGGAGCTGATGATCGTAGTCATGCATTTGATCGCCTCAGCGACAACAGGAGAACGGCTATATTCTCAAGCCTTGTTATTACAAACACGCCTAAACAGCTATGAGCAATGGCATGCCTTCGAGCAAAAAGTTCAAAAGAGCTCCTGTGATATGGGGGTGATTTGAGATGAACTGCGTCAAGATCGGTAAGCTAGTTTATTTTATCTCAGTGATGAGTGTTGTTCCGTTTAACCCGGATAGAGTGCAGGCTGAGGAGATAACGAGTCTGCAACGCTTAGTAAAGCACGCTTTTGATCAAGATAGGTGCGCACATAGTATGGCGTATCTGGATAAACTGCGAGGTGATGTGGATTTCGACCTCTATTTTTCTCATAGGCTCTCTTTGGAAGATCAGGTTCGTGTTGCCAATTGCATAGAGCGCGTTGCACAAAAGTCAGATTACTTCACAAAGCTCAAAGTAGCACCTGAGGTACTAGCAGATTACTCCGCGTACCTGGCTGCCAGTGGGCAACTTCCTTTGGCAGCTGCATACCAACTAGCTGCGTTAAGAGTAGAACAGTATTTAAACAACTCAGATAAGGGTAATCCACAGGCGACGCTAAGGTTGGCAATTGAGAGGCATGCGGACGCAAACTTGGCTTACGTTGCCTTGCGCTTGTTGGAGGAAGACGCGGCTAACTTGGTTTCACAAAGCCCTTCTACGCAGTCTGAAAAAGTAGTTATTGGGCAGCACTGGCAAGATCATTATCAGCTCAAAGCTGCCGTTTACCGAATTAATGGTCAAAGTCGAAAAGCTGAGCAGGCCTATAGAGACGCGATTGGCTGGGTAAACGAAAGCGAGACAAAAGCAATAGCACAGTTAAATTATCTCAGTGGACAAATGGCTTTTAATCAAGCAACTGAAATTGGAGCTTCTGTAGTTATACGCAACGATGCATTAAAACGGGCGCACTATTATCTGACTCAAGCTCTTATGAATCAGATACCAAACTCAAAAGCGTATCAGGATACTCAGCTAAGTTTGGTGAAAGTGCTTTACCGGCAGGGTCAAGTTAAAGAAGCGCTCACTCTTATGGGCTCCATTAAAGGTTCTCTACTGACTATTGAAGCAGCTGAATCAACAAGCGTTTCACTGGGTGAAGCTTATGTTCGTACTGAAAAGCTGCTCCTGAAAGCCAATCTCCTTCGGTCGATGGGTGATTTCGCACAAGCTGAACAGCTTTACGATCATGTAATTGAGCAGCGTATTAAGCTGACAGGTTATAAGCAGCGACCCTTGCAGGAAGCCCTGGATGAGAAATTAAAGCTGATGTACAGGCAAGGAAGGTTTAGGGAAGCGGAGCAACTTGCTGAAAAGTTCTTAAACCGAGGTGTTGTTTTCTCACAAACAGATGGATCAAAGGAGGATCGTCATGATTGATTTGGATATATCAATGAAAGGAGCTTTAGTTATAGGGCTCTTTGCTTTCATTTCTCAGGATGTAGTCGCGCTAGATTTCAGTTGCCCTTTACCTAAATGTGACAATATCTCTGCTGAGTTTGATTTACAAAGGCCCTTGAACCCGCATAGAGGGATAGACTTCGCGGTTCCTGAAGGCACTTCGGTTTCTGCTCCTGCCGATGGCATTGTCGTGGATATCGGAAGTACTAAAGTCGCCGGCCAATATATCGTACTCAAGCATGCGGAAGGCTTTTTAACCCGGTTTTTGCATTTACAGCAGGTTATTGTGCCGGAAGGAGGTATCGTCACTCTTCATCAGCCTATTGCTAAAACGGGGAGTACCGGCGTGGTTACCGGGCCTGTTTTACACTTCGAAATACTTAAAGATGGGGTGCCGCAGGCCCCCAGCTACTGGCTTGATTTACCTGATAAAGCAGTCACATCAGACAAGTAGTTGGAGGTTATAGATGAGTATACATTCAAAGCCTATTATTATTCCTGTTGGGAGTTTTGCTAAGAGCTTGATGAGCCCGACTACAAAACAACCTCAACTTAAAACAGAATTAGAGATAGTTCCTTTTGCCGATGCAGAGAAAAACATCGCATTCGCGGGGAAAAAGCTTGAAGTACATGTAATTCTTAAGATGCACCCCGTTAATTCTGTCGCTGATTTGACACGTTTAATCAAAGAAATCTCCGAGCACCAGATTTTCTTAGTTGTTCACCTAGTGTTTCCTTATTGGGCAGAGGGGAATTTTATGGAGGACTTTTCAGAGCAAATGGCGAAGTCATTGTCTTTACATAACATTCTGGTGCTTAGGTACGACCAGTTTTCAAGTGACGCGATGAAACGTCAAAGCCTGTCAGGTATGTTAGATCAGCTTAGAGAAGAGATCTTTCACGTAATCTTAACGTTACATGAGGTTATTTCCTTTAAAGCAGGAAGTGAAATGGGTTAGTTAACGGAGCAATCTAATTTTTGTTTAGTTGATCTAAGTAACTTTTATTAGCTAAGAGAACAGGTGATTTCATGAAACAGACACTGATCATCTTACTACCTGCATCTGCCCGTGAAAGATTTTCTGAAGATGGGGTATTAGAGGCTCTTAAAGAAAGGTTTGATTGCATTACGGTAGAATATTTTCATTGTTGCAGCTGGAAGCAATTGACAGAGCATCTTGATTATCTCTGTGGTTTTAATCCTTCTGAGCTGTGGTATACGTCTTTCGACAGTGAGCTTTTCTGGAATCCCATCTTTGCAACCGAGTGGTTTTTGGATGATAGCCAAAAAACTAAAAATACCCCGGACGCTGAACAGTTCGTGGGTATTTCTGAATTTATCGAGGCTCTGGAAAGGAAGGGCGTGCCATGTAAAGCGGTTAAGATGTACTACGGCGGACCATTTGAGGATGAGCTAACTTTACCTGCTTCACAACTTGTTACAACCAAGTAATTCCCGTATGAGTAATGGGGCAACGGCTTATACCACTTACCACTCTAGCTCGCCGGCTATGAGTCTAGCCCGTGGACTCGATAAAGAATTTATCGAAAACCCGCTTTTACCTCTGGTTCTGGAAATAAGTTAAGCGCATAATCCGCGTTTTCAGATCCCTGAATGTTTGGCATCGCAGGTCACCCCCTGACTACTTCTCTAAAGCTGATGCCAACAAGGGGCACTTATTTTATTTGGAATAGACGAATTGAAAGCTCGTTGGTTGGCGTTTGACTATCTGCGTGCCGTGGCGATCATCCTGATCGTATTAGGCCACTCCGTTTATAACTCTGAGAAAGGGTTTCCGGTGCTACTGGAAAATATTATTCGTGGGGGAACAGCGGTATTTGTTTTTATCTCTGGTTATTTTTTACATGCTGTCTTTTCCCAGAATTTTCAGTTTCAGGTGTTTCTTTTAAAGAAATGGAAAGGGGTGGTAGTGCCTTTTCTTTTTGTTTCTTTTGTTGGTTTAGTGTTTAAGTTGCTTGGTTGGTGGTGGCTGGACGGGTTACCTCTTGAAAAAGTCGCATTAAATCTGTTCTACACCGTTAAAAATTTCTATGTACTTTATCCGCATTGGTATATTCCTTTCATTATGGTGGTGTTTTTATTATCGCCTTTGTACTTGGTGTATTTGCAGTTGCCATTGTGGAGGCAGCTTCTTCTGTTTGCCCTGTTCTCGATGCTCGCTGTGATGTTGCACAGGCCTCATGGTAATGCCGGGGTGATACAGTCCTTGCTTTATTACACGCCTTTCTACCTTTTAGGCATGCTGTTTTCTCTGTATAGGGTCTTTCTTATTAAACATTACAAGCCGTTATTGCTGGTCTCGGCATTGTTGTTTATGGGTGCGCTGATCATGCAGACATGGGTAGTGCCGTGGGTAGGAAACTATCATAAGTGGTTCTTTAAGTACCGTGGTATTGATTTTCAGTTTATCCAAAAAATGGGGCTGTGTATTCTCTTATTGGCACTATGCTATTTCTTGTCTAAGTGGCAGGGAATATGGGTTAGCTTGGATAGATGGCTAAGAGAGGTAGGCGAGCTGAGTTTTGCTATCTTTTTTATTCATCCATTGCTGACGCTAGCGATGAATAATCTGTTCCCTTTGTTTGGGTGGTATAGAGTTCCAGGTGGTGCGTGGTTCAGTGTCTTTATGACGTGTGTTGTATTTTGTATCCATTTTTTAGGTAGCTTTTATATCGCTCGCGCTATTCGTTACTGCTTGCCCTACCAAAGTCGTTGGTTGATCGGTGCTTAAGGTAAGTATCGCTGGGTAGCAAGCTTAACCATACGCCTTTTTAGTGCTTGCATTAGCGTAAAAAAAGCGTAAATTTCACGCGCTAAATGACCTCCTCACAAAGTCATAGCGCTTACTTATCGTTCTGAGATTCCTAATAAAATGTCCGATCTATTATACCGTGTTCGTCAATGGGTGTTCACTAAGGTAAAACCTGCCTTTTCTGTCGTTCTTATTGCATCCGTCGTGGTGAGCAGTCACGCTACATTAGCGGCTAAAAAAGCAGGAGGAGATACTAGCCTTTACGCTGTAGATGGAAAATTCAGCCGTGATACGGTTACAGAACTTGCTCGCAAGCTTGCGAAAAAAGCCTATAAGGCTCCCTTGTCTGTTTTGCCTGAGTCATTGCAAGATCTTAACTATGACCAGTATCGAGATATTCGTTTCAATCCAGAGGATGCTATCTGGGCGGATGAGTCTTTGCCTTTTCAGATGCAGATGTTTCATCGAGGCTTCTATTTTCAAGACCCTGTAGAGATTGCGATTGTGAATGAAGGGGTGGCTAAGCATCTAAGCTATTCTCCTGAATTGTTTTCAACGGGCAGTGTCATGCAGAAACCGCTGCCAGAGGAAGATATTGGTTTTGCGGGGTTTCGTTTACATTACCCGATTAATCGTGACGACTATTTAGATGAGTTGGTTGTGTTTCAAGGAGCGAGTTATTTCCGCTCTTTGGGTAAACATCAGGCGTATGGACTCTCTTCCCGAGGACTTGCTATAAAAACAGCAGAGCCTGATGGCGAAGAGTTTCCGGTTTTTCGCGCATTTTGGATAGAGAAACCAACGCCCGACAGCCAGTCAGTGGTTGTCTATGCGTTAATGGATAGTCCTAGTGTGACCGGCGCTTATCGATTCACAATACGCCCAGGGCGCAATACGGCTATGGATGTAGAAGCAACGCTATTTCCTAGAGTTGAGCTGAAAAAGATTGGCTTGGGTACCGGTACCAGCATGTTCATGTTTTCCTCTTATGCTCGTCAGAATGTCGATGATTTCAGGCCGCGGGTGCATGATTCGGATGGTCTATTAATGCTAAATGGTCGTGGCGAGAGGTTGTGGAGGCCTTTGTCTAATCCTCAAGATTTACGGACCAGTGCATTTATGGATAACGGGCCGCTTGGCTTTGGTTTGATGCAGCGCAACCGGGATTTTAAGAGCTATCAGGATTTGGAAGCGCGCTATGAGCAGCGCCCTAGCTTATGGGTGGAGCCTGTTGGTAATTGGGGAAAAGGCTCAGTGGTGTTGGTTGAAATTCCATCTGAATCTGAGATTCATGACAATATAGTCGCTTATTGGTCTCCGAAAGAGAGTATTCCTGCTGGTTCTGAGTTTAGCTTTGCCTACCGCCTGTTATGGGGAAATGGACCTCAGGTACAAGCCGATGAGGCAATCGTGCTCGCTACGCGCAGTGGTCGCGCGGATATCAGTGGCCCCTCGCCTGAGCGTTTGTTTGTGATCGACTATGGTTTTCCTGCTTCTTCAGTTAATTCTGGCGTGCTACCCACAGCCGATGTTAAACACTCTGCTGGAAACGTATCTCATGTAGTGGTTGTATATAATCCAGAGACGAAGGGATACCGTGTGAGTTTTGAACTCGATCCTGAAGATGAACGTTTGATTGAACTGCGCTTGAATTTACTTTTTGATGATGGGCGTAAAGCTGAGAGTTGGATGTATCAGTGGACCCGTTAGGCGTATCTGCAGGACAAGAAAAAGTGCTTACCATGCCGTTTGCTTCAGGTATGCCCCCCGAGCAGCCTGCACTCATGCCTGTTCAGTCGCTAAGTTTTGCTGCGGAGCATGTTCGCCTGCATAAATCATCGCTAGCTGTTCGGCGCTGGTGGGTATTAGGTGGTGCGGTCCTACTTTCCTTATGGGGAATTAATGAAATGCACTCGGTGTTATCCTTTGCGGGGCTCACTTTTATTGAGTATATCGTTCTAGCGCTGTTTAGCTTGACCTTTAGCTGGATAACCGTTGCTTTTACGGGAGCGATTGCAGGCTTTTTGACAGTCTGGAAGCGTGCCTCTAGCAGCCACGTAAGGCAAATGTCGGCTTCGGTTGCCAGAACGGCTGTATTGATGCCTACGTATAATGAATCCCCTGAGCGTGTTTTTGCTGCTATCGAAACGATGTCATGTGCTGTTCTTGGAACAGGACAGGGGCAGGAATTTGATTGGTTTATCCTGAGTGATACCACAGACTCCCAAATCGCTATAGCAGAAGAGGTTGCTTTTGCAACGCTACGGGAGCGCCTTGCCGATCAGCCTATTTCAGTTTATTACCGACGCAGAAATCGAAATATTGCCAGAAAAGCGGGTAATGTAGCTGATTTCTGTCGCCGTTGGGGTGGGAGCTATGAGTACTTATTGGTGTTAGATGCAGATAGCTTGATGGAAGCAAGTACGATGCTTGAGCTTGTACGGCGTATGCAAGCAGATCCGGATGCCGGTTTAATCCAAACAGTTCCGCGTCTCATTAGCGGTACGACCATCATGGCTCGCTTACAGCAGTTTGCCACACGTGTGTATGGCCCGGTTGTGGGCACAGGACTTTCTTGGTGGACGCAGAATGAAGGTAATTTCTGGGGGCATAATGCCATTATACGTACGCAAGCATTTATGCAGTCGGCAGGGCTACCCGAGCTAAAAGGTAAACCACCTTTTGGCGGGCACATTTTAAGCCATGACTTTGTTGAAGCTGCGCTTCTACGAAGAGCGGGATGGAAAGTACTGATCGCTGATGATTTAGAGGGGTCTTATGAGGAGTGCCCGCCTTCTATTGTCGACTTAGCGATTAGAGATAGACGCTGGTGCCAAGGTAACTTACAGCATAGTCGTGTTTTACCGACGAATGGCCTGCATTGGATCAGTCGTATCCACCTGATGACAGGTATCATGTCTTATTTATCTTCCCCATTATGGTTGTTGCTTATTTTATCGGGCTTAGCTCTGGCATTACAGGCTCAGTTTATCCGCCCTGAATATTTCAGTGGCGAGTTTTCGTTATTCCCAAGTTGGCCTCGCATGGATGCGGCTAAAGCACTGAACCTGTTTATCTTTACCATGCTGATTTTATTTACCCCTAAGATATTAGGCTTGATCGCGTTTATACGGCACTCGGCCGCATGTCAGGCAGTGGGAGGAATTGGCCGGGTATTTATCAGTTTTGTTGTTGAAGTGGTGTTATCTGCGTTGGTTGCTCCAGTGATGATGTTGATTCATTCTGGAGCTGTACTCTCTATTTTCCTAGGTCGCGACGCTGGTTGGAACCCTCAACGTCGAGAAGATGGCTCATTGCCTATTCGCGAGCTGATTTATCGACATCGTTGGCATATGATAATGGGCGTATTTCTTACGATTGCGGCTGGTTTGAACTCGACAGCATTACTGGCTTGGCTATCGCCAGCGATCGCCGGAATGTTGCTTTCTGTACCCTTGTCGATGGTAACAAGTGACCAAAAAGTAGGTGAGCGGCTTAAACAATGGGGCATCTTGAGAACGCCAGAGGAGGTGTCCCAACCCGATGTTCAGCGCGCGATGCTTCCCGTTCGAGCTGAATATGATGCATTGATTGCAAGCCGCCCTAGCTTTCGTGATTTTTTAAAAGAACCACGCTGGCAAGCACTGCATTGTAACTTGATGGATGTACCAACCGTGCTGCGTAAGGGGGAGGTCGATGCGTTAGAGGTGGTGGCGCGTGAAAAACTGTCACAAGCCGAAACCCTGACAGATGCTCTACAGTATTTGACTCAGCCTGAGTTGGCGAGAGTGGTGTCAAATAGGCAATTGTTTATCCAGTTATCTCAGCTACCTGAAGAGCTATGCGAAAACGTACAGCACGCATTCGCACAGCCAGAGTCCGCTAACGTGGGTTAAAAGAAGTTGATCGCTTCTTTTATCCCCGTTTCCTGATCCAACTCTACGGATTCAAATACAACGTCACCATCAACCAATATTGACTCACGCCCTTGTGTAAATGATTGCTCTTCAACTAAGGCTTTATAGGCTTTATTTAGTGCCAGCGCACGTTCGGCACTAGGTAGCAGAAGTTCTGAAATATCGGTATGTAGAGCCGTGAATGCTTCGGTTTTTGGTGAACCGTCTGGATGATAGAATTTTTGCTTCACTTCTTGGTTAGAGCGATATTCATCGCCGGTTGGGTTCTGTTTTAGATAGAAGCTGTATTCATACTCCCCGTCACTTTGTCTGCGTGGTTCAGCGACGCCTTGCAGGCCTTTTTGTGACCAGTGATACCAGCCCTGTTGGAAATGATCACTATTCAGTTTACGTTTAAAGGCGAAGGTGGTGTCTATCGTGGCTCCAATACCTGAGTGGCAGCCAGTACAAAAGGCGTGCTCTTCGAGTGTTTGGGGTCTTAGTTTTCCCTGTGCATTTTCAATAAACCCCTGATAAACCCAACCTTGAGGAATAGAAACACCCGACTCAACTGAGCCGATGATCTGTTTGGTACGATCAGGGAAGTCGTGCCGTTCTTTAAGCTCCTTAGCCGCAATTTGCTCCAGTTGGTAGTAGTTCATCCAATGGGTCTTCCGCGCATAGCGTAGCTCTTTCATGCGAGGAGCCATGCTGACGGTTTGCTGCTGATTAATATCTAAATATCGTACCGAGTGAATAAATTCCGTGCCTTCTGGGTAAAGCCCAGCTGCTAAATGTAGTTTTTTTGAGGCTAACAGCTGTTTGGCTTGGCCGACGTAACTCATAAAGCGGCCTTCAAGCGGTGCCCAGTCATAGCGAACAATATGCGCTATATCGAGTTTTCCATCTTTATCCAGGTCAACGTCCAGTGTTTTCTCATCGGTTGGTGCAATAGGTATGTCTTGTTGTTTAATGAGTGCTTCAATAATGGCCAGATTGGTCTTGTAGATGTGGCGGCTAGGTTGGCCATGAGCATCAGTTCTAAAAGGCGGTGGTAGGCGAATAATTACATCATCGCTGGAGCCGTTAGTCGGCATAAAAGCGCCAGGGAAGGGGTAGTAAGCAAACGATCGCCAACCTGTTTCGCTGCCATCAGGTCGTAGATCGAACCCCTCTTCGTCAAATTGGTAGTAGATATCGGGTATGTAGCCATCCCAACGACCATTCTGGTTACTGTCATATTGATCGATGTTTTTTTCAATGTATTGCGCTAGTTGATTATTACCTTGTCGATCAATCAGATTGTTCTCTCGCACATAGTTTAATATGGCTTGGTGGCTGATCTGTTGAGCGCGTTCAGAGAATCCTTTGAAATAGTTTGTCCAGTGATTATTAAGAGCAGGTTCGGTAAAAGAAAAGGATTTCTGTACATCACCGTCATTTAGAAAGTTAGGCTTGATGCTCTGGGTGTGACAAACGTAGCAGGGGTTGGCTATTTGACCATTGTTACTGATCGGATTGGTGTAGCATTGTGCCGGTATATAAGGCGTTGGATTAACCGTGCCATTGGCCAAAGTAAGGTTGGAGAGTGCCCAAAAAGGAAATGCGTAAAGAAGAGTTTTCATTGTGACCATGATCAGTAACGACCGTTAATGCGAGTGTGTTAGAAAAGGCAAAAGGGGGCTAAGCCCCCTTGTAAATAGTATCGGGCGTTATTCTGCTTTTGCAGGGAATGGGCCGATATAGCCTGTGTAGGCGCGGCTTTCACCATTGCCGGTATCTTTATCTGTGTCGGATTCCCCGTATGGGTGCTGTACGACACTGGTTAGGTAACCCCAACCATTGATGTTTGGATACCAGTAAGGAGAAGTTGTTTCAGAGCCGTATGGGGTTGTCTGAATACGTGTCAAAGACTGATCTTTGAAATCATAAGCCCAGATAACGTCGTTCTGGTGTCCAGAACCGGTATCTTCACCAATGATCAACTTATCCCAGCCAGACATGTACGTGACGTTATCGGGGTTAGCGATACCATCGATATGACACTTGTTTTGGCTGTTATCAAAATCAGCTGGATTCATAACGATCGGGTTTTCTGTACCATCCCCGTAGCCATCATTGGCTGGGATGCCGGTAACCAGTGCGGAGATGTTTTTCGCAACGTAAGAAGAACCTATGGCCGCATCAGCCATGGTATCTAGCTGATAAACTGCTCCGCAGTTGTTAAAGCCAGCAAGCTGGATGTGATCAGGGCCACCGGCGTCATATGAGCTGCTTGCAGAACCATTTTTCTTAAAGCTTTCCATGCCGCGAGCGACTTCTGACATCGCTAGGTAGATCTTATTGCGAGTAGGGTCGAACGTGATCCCTTCTTCTTTACGTAGCTCAGTTGTTGCACCCATTATGGCTGCATAGCGACGTGTTTCTAAGCGAGAAGCCACTTTTTCCATGCCGGTTTTGACCTGGAGACATTCCTGGCCGTTTCCGCCCGCATTGATGCTTGTGAAACCTTCGGGGCAATTACCCTCTTCGCTTGCATCGGCTATTTCGAAAATATCCGCGAACTTAACTTGCATATCCCCTTCAATGTAGGGCTTTAGTTCAGCGCTGTTAGCGTGACCTAAGCTAATCCACTCTAAATCTGCAGCGCCAACGCCAGACGCGCTAGTCTGGTTCCATTTCATGGCATACAAGTTACCTGCGCTCAGATCACCTGCTTTATCAGCCACAAACATATAAAGGCCAACGTTAGTTCCGTCATCGGTCATATAGACGGTTTTTTGATCTGGCATAACGTAAGATAGCTCAAACGCTAAGCGACCCATTGCATAATGCTTGGTTGAAGTTGCAGTAGGTGCTGCTTCGGCGCTGGCAGCATCAACTTCGACTTCGATGTTCCAACCCAACTGGTAAGGGTTCCACTTAGACTGATCACCACCAAAGTAGTCTAAGAATGGTGCTGTGTAGCCATCTTCTGCAGCGTCAGCGCCAGTAACCAATTTACGTGCGTTAGGCTCGTACTCTTCAGATGCGAGGTGAGTCGTCCAAGGTGTTACTGATCCAGCGCAATGTACCCAACCGCCATTTACACCGGATTGATCAATCTGCCATGCGTCCATCACGCTGAGTTTACCGTTCTCTTTGTCTTGCTTTAGTTCTAATAAGAACATAGCACCAGGGCGGCTTTCAAACTGGGATACAGAGAAGAGGCGATCGCCTTTAGGAAGCAACGAGGTAAATTCGTTGGAGTTGGAAATCTTCGCAGAGCCGTCATCGCCGTACATTGGGTTGCCATTGATGTCTACTAGCTGACCGAACACAGCGTTATCAAATTGATCACCAGAGCGTGCGAAGATTTTGTAGCCTAGTTCGAGGTCTAGGGTTTCAGAGCCGGTATTTACGCTAGCGGTGGATGCAAGAATAGAACGCTTTTCAATTTCAGTAACCGGTGCAGGAACCTCGTTGAAGCTGATAGTCGATTCTTTCGGAAGTAATTTGTTATCTGTGATCTTGTCTTTGCTTGAGTTATTGCAGCCCGCTAAACCCATAGCAATCGCTGAACCTACAGCCAGCGCGATGACTTTCTTTTTCATTATAAAGATTTCCATATTGGTTTGAACCAAAAGAGCCTGTGTGTGAACAGCGGCAAAGTATGGAAACAGAAGATGAAAGAATGGTGACAGATTTATGATAACTATCTTGCAGGTGCGTATTTACTCCACCAATCGATGAGGTTGTAGCTCTATGTGAGTGATGCGATGGCCAAGCAGAATAATCTTGCCTGTGTAGCGATCCTCTCCCGTGGATGAGAATTCAAAAATGTAGCGTCTCCATAAGCGTACTTGCCCTGCATCGTCCCGCTTTAACCAGAGTGCGCGCAGGCTGACACTCTCATCTAAAAGCTGTAAAGATACCTCTTTGCAGGTTTTTCTGGCGGCTTTGAGGGCAATCTCTTTAACTTTTTGTGCCGCCCACCAATACCAAAGGCAGCCACAGATAAAGGTAAAGAGCAGGAGGTCGGATAATTCAATATACATGGCTATGATTTTTCATAATGAAAGCTGAGTTTGCGGCAAAGTGAACTGAAAATAAAGGAATATCCTGCTGATAGGTAGTTCTGTTATAGATGGATGAAAATACTTGATTAAAATGCTAAGGTATATCCTCTTTAAAGCAAAGCTGAAGAGTATTTATGTTGGGAACCTTACAGTCGCTTATTCTTGAAAATGGTTATTTAGATTTTCCTGAGCATTTTTATCAGCGCAATACGCCAACGGGCCTTAAGGGTGCCCATCTGATCAGTTTTAATCCTGAGGTTGCTAAACTACTGGATCTTAACCCCTGTAAAGTTAACCCTGACGAGCTTGCCCATTATTTTGGGGGAGGCGGTTTATTGCCCACTAGTCAGCCACTAGCAATGAAGTATGCCGGCCATCAATTCGGATCTTACAACCCCGACCTTGGAGATGGGCGAGGTTTGCTGTTAGGTGAAGTAGTGAATCAGCAAGGTGAGCGTTGGGATCTTCACTTGAAAGGGGCAGGGAAGACCGCATTTTCACGCTTTGGTGATGGTAAAGCTGTATTGCGTTCCAGTATTCGTGAGTACTTGGTCAGTGAGGCGATGTATGGACTTAATATTCCAACGACAAGGGCACTCTGCTTAATTGGTAGTCATGAGTATACCTTACGTGAGGGGATGGAGCCTTGTGCGATGGTATTGCGTGTTAGTCAGTGCCATATTCGCTTTGGCCACTTTGAGCATTTCTACTACAGTAGAAAACATGATGACTTAAAGCGCTTAGCGGATTACTGTCTAGACCGGTACTTTCCCAACCTCCTCAAGGAGAGTGATCCGTATTTAGCGATGTTTCGCGAAATACGCGATAGGTCGATCAATATGGTTGCTAAATGGCAAGCTTACGGCTTTGTTCATGGTGTGATGAACACGGATAATATGTCCATTCTCGGTGAAACCTTTGATTATGGCCCCTACACCTTTATGGATAATTATCGAGCAGACTTTGTCAGTAGCCATACTGATCATCAGGGGCGTTATGCTTTCCACCGCCAGCCGGATATAGTGCTTTGGAATCTATCCTGTTTAGCGCAAGCGTTGCTGCCTTTGACTGGCAAGGAAAAATTGATTGAATCTCTGGATGAGTACAAGTCACTCTACCTGACGGCGTACTATCAACTCATGCGCAAACGGTTAGGTTTACAGGTAAAAAGAGAGCGCGATGATCTGTTAGTTGACCAGCTAATCGGGTTGGCCTCCGCTCAGCGCATTGATTTGAATCGATTTTTGCGTGATCTTTGCAGCTTTGAGCCTTCCCAGCAACCTAGTTTGGATCAATGCTTGAGCCACTTTGCCCAGGCCTCGTCAGCGAAGGATTGGCTGTTTGCTTATGGTCAGCGTTTAGCTGAAGAAGCCGCTAGTCCCCCGATTCACCAACAGCAGATGCGCGCCGTCAATCCATGTTATCTTTTACGTAATTATATGGCCGAAGAAGCTATCAAAGCGGCTAATCAAGGTGATTACCAAGGGGTAAATGAACTTTTGGCCGTCGTGAGAAAGCCATTTGAAGAAAAAGCTGAGTTTGCTCGTTATGCGGAGGCGCCACCTGAGTGGGCGTCAGGTATTAGCCTCAGCTGCTCATCGTAAATTAGTGTCTTTTAACGGCAGGTAACGCTGGTCGGGTACGTTTTAGGTGGCGCTTTAAAGGTAAAGCTAGATCGGGGTGGGGTGATACGAACCCGTTCTTTGTACAGCGCCTTATCTCGAGCGTCGTAAGCGGTACAATCGAGATACTGAGTGTGCGTCACATCATCAATATAAAAATTGATAAAGTTTAAGTTTCTGCGGGTCACCTTTGGTGTCTTGTAACTGGTCAACGCCTTAGATTGCGCTTGGAAATGAGCTTCCTTTGCTTTCTGATGGCTCTCTTGACGTGCCTGATCGCTGACGGACTTTCGGTCGTTTACTGAGTAGCGCAAGATACATCGTTCGCGCTCTGCTTTGTTTGTAATGGCTTTACAAATGGTTGGTGTGATGCTCTGTGCAATCGCCGAGGTTATGTTGAGCGTCACGACTAGCCCAATCCATAATGGAAGCTGTTTCATCAGAAATCCTGAATTATCCTAAATGCAGGAAAATAATAACAAAAGCTTGATGTAGAATCACCTTTGCCGCTAGTTAAACGTAGAAGGGCTGAGTTGCTACCCAGCCCTCTTCTTTGTTTCTGTCTAGTTTTGGCTCATTGACATTGGTAGGTAGGTCACAATTTCTGGGAATATATATATCAATATGACCGCTAGCAGTATCAATAAGAAAAAAGGTAGTGCAGCGCGTGCGACGTATAGAATATTTTTTCCGGTTAATGCCTGAATAACAAAAAGGTTAAAACCGACAGGTGGTGTGATTTGGGACATCTCGACCACCAATACAATGTAGATGCCGAACCACAGCAAATCTATGCCAGCTTGCTGTACCATAGGTAGTACGACGGCTACGGTGAGTACCACAACGGAAATGCCATCCAAAAAGCAGCCAAGTGCGACGAAGAGTATGGTGAGATAGATCAGCAAGATACCTGGTGATAAAGACATCTCTCCAATCCATTCTGCCAGTGCCCGTGGTATCCCAAGAAAGCCCATTGCCAGTGTTAGAAAATGAGCGCCTGCCAGAATCAGGCCGATCATGCAGGAGCTCTTGACCGCTCCCATTAAACTGGCGCCAAAGCTTTCCGAATCGAGAGACCCTGTGATACCTGCTAAGAACAGTGCACCAACGACGCCTAACGCAGCGGCTTCGGTTGGGGTCGTTAAACCACCGTAGATGGAGCCTAAAACAAAGCCAATCAAGCACATAATGGGCAGTAGTAACCGCAATGCTTTCAGCTTTGTCGCAAAAGAGACATGTGCTTTGTCGTGTTTTGGTAACTCTTTTTTATTGAGTAGTGCCCATATAGCTGTATACCCCATGAACAGCATCACCAACAACAAGCCAGGTAATGCCCCTGCGATAAATAACCGGCCTATAGAAACCTCTGCGGCTACTCCATAGACGATCAGAATAATCGAGGGTGGGATCAGCAGACCAAGGGTGCCAGATCCTGCTAAGGTACCGACGGCCATTCGGTCACTGTAACCTTGAGCTTTTAACTCGGGTAGTGTCATTCTGCCTATAGTTGCGGCAGTTGCAGCGGAAGAGCCTGATACCGCTGCAAAGATACCACAGCTGAGTACGTTAACATGGAGCAACTTACCCGGTAGGCCACTTAACCAAGGAGACAATCCTTTAAACAGGTCTTCGGAGAGGCGTGTGCGAAACAGGATTTCACCCATCCAAATAAACAGGGGTAAGGCTGTCAAAGACCACGAGGTACTAGCCCCCCACGTGGATGTGGCAAATAACAAGCCGATCTGATCATTCCCAGACAGGTAAAGGCCTAAAACACCGACTCCAAAAAGTGCCAAGGAGACCCAAACGCCGAGTGCCAGCATCATTAGCATGAAAATAGCTAGCGATATTCCAATAATAGCTGTGTCCATTAGACCTCCTCCAAATGTAGTTCGTTTTCGTGGGCTTTATAGGAGGGAGGTTGACGCCTAAGCATGGCAATAACGTCATCAAGAATCGCAATATTTAGTACGATTATCCCGAGTGCGACGGGCACCTGTGGCATCCAAATAGGTATGGATACATAGCCTGAAGAAACCTCTTCAAAAATATAGGATTCCCATACCATATGAACCGAATAAAAAGTCATAAAGCTGACCAATAATAGGGCAAAGATGAGCACGCAGAGTTCTTGAAAATAGCGAAAGCGTGGTCTCCAATTTTGGATAACCAGCGTTACTCGGATATGCCCACCTTCACGGAAGGTGTAGGCCAGACCAAAAAAGGTTGCTGCCGCTAGCGCATAACCTGAGAAATCTTCAGCCGAAGGTACGATAAAACCAAATAACCTGCCGACAATTTGAGAGGTGATAATCAGAGTAATCAGCGCGATACATAAGCCTGATAAATATCCGGATGCCAGATAGAGTGTGTTGAGTAGAGAACGCATGGTAATCCCTCTTGTCTGATAGACCCTGCCATTTAGCAGGGTCAGTTAACATTAAAGATTACTGGTTAAAGTTAGATAGAATCGTCTCAACTTCGGGCGCTTCTGCTTTCCATTCCTCAATCATGATTGCCCCGATTTTCTTAAGATCAGTCATGAGCTCATCTGAAGGCTGAGATACGATGATGCCGTGCTTGGCGAGCGTCTGCGTATCTTCTTCTGCTTTTACGCGAACACCTGCCCAGCCTTTAGCTTCGGCTTTAGCTGCAGCATCCAGAATCACTTGTTGAGTCTGTTTATCCAAACGCTTGAAGGCACGCTTGTTTACAACCACGATATTTTTAGGAATCCACGCACGAACATCGGTGTAGTTGCTCAGGTAGTCCCACGCCTGACCATTCACCCCAGTAGACGGAGACGTAATCATTGCATCAATAATACCGGTACTGAAGGCCTGTGGGATTTCAGGTACCTGTACGGTTGTTGGTGTGGTATTCATGAGGTCGGCTAGACGAGATGTAGAAGGACTGTATGCGCGCATTTTCAGACCTTTTAGATCCGACAATGTATTGACCGGGAGAATGGTATACAAGCTTTGAGCTGGCCAAGGGACGGTATAAAGCAGCATCATCCCTTCTTTGTTCAACTGTTTTTCGATTTCTGGTTTAGCTGCTTGCCATAGTTTTTCTGCGCTTTCGAAAGTGGTTGCCAAGAAAGGAATATTGTCGTGTTTAAAGACGGGATGCGTATTCCCCATAATACCGATAAAGACTTCGCCTAGTTGTACTTGCCCTGTTCTGACTGCACGAGGGATCTCAGGATGCTTAATGAGTGATGCACCTGAGTGAACCACGATATTGAGTTCTGAGGCCGTATTGTTTTTGATCTCTGCAGCGAATTCATGAGCAATTTGAGTGGGTAAATTTGAATCGCCATAAGGGGTTGGCATATGCCATTGTGTTTCTGCTGTTACATGGGATGCTGAACCCAAGGTGAGCAAAGAGGCAAGCAGGATAGCTGCTTTTTTGGTTGTGAATCTCATTTTTATTCTCCAAATATTGGTTTTACAACAATACCGATGGCATATTGCTAACCTAATCTGGAGCAACCACTGTGCCAGAATAATAAGTCTATTAAAATCAGTTAGTTAAATAAAATATGAGAAAAAGTATTTAGTTTTTGAGTTAATTTTAACTCGCCTTATTTGAATAAGTGAGTCAACTTTGACTCATCCTTTATTGATAATCACTACGCTCAAGCCCATGCTTTTTCATTCTTAGATAGAGCTTTTTACGGGGGATGCCCAAGTCTTGCGCTGTCAGCTCAGCTTGCCCCTTGTTTGCTGTCAGAGCGGCGATAATTAAATCCCGCTCGTATTGATCGACTCTTTCATCAAGGCTGCCTTCATGGGATATTTGAGGCGTCTCTATTGGATGATTTAAAGGCAGTCCCAAGGCCCAACGTTCCGCGGCGTTTCTCAGTTCACGAACATTACCAGGCCAGGATTGTTGGCTGAGCTGTCGAAGTAATTGCTCCGGTACGGGCTTGTTTTCACGGCCAAAGCGCTGATTGGCTTGATCGATAAAGTGGCCAAATAAGACAGGAATATCCTCTTTTCTGTCATCAAGGCTGGGGAGATCAAGGCTCGCAACATTCAAACGATAAAACAGGTCTTCACGAAAGAGCCCTTGATTGGCCGCTTCGCGAAGGTTGGCTTTGGAAGCGGCAATGACACGAATATCGATATTGATATCCATGTTTCCGCCTAAGCGTTGTAATGTGCGTTCCTGTAATACACGTAGCAATCGAATCTGAAGAGAAGCGGGCATACTTTCTATTTCATCCAAGAAGAGTGTTCCGCCGTTTGCATACTCAATTTTTCCGATACGTTTTTTATACGCGCCTGTAAAAGCCCCCGCTTCATGTCCAAATAGTTCGCTTTCAATAATAGATTCTGTCACTGCGCCGCAATTCAATGCGACAAAAGGTCTTTTGGCCCGGGGGCTAAAGTCATGGAGACATTTGGCAACGACCTCTTTACCGGTACCTGTTGCACCATTAATAATGAGATCCACGTCGACATGGGCTAGTTGTAGAACAGACGCTCGTAAACGAATCATGGCGGCTGTCTGGCCAACTAGGCGTTGTTCTATTTCGTGTTGCCCTTGAATCGCTTCTCTAAGCTGGCGATTTTCCAGAACAAGCTGGCGTTTGTTCCAGGCTCTTTGAACGGTGTTGATATGATGTTGCGGGTCTTCTGTCTTTTCGAGAAAGTCGTAAGCACCTATGCGTATAGCTTGAATTGCGATAGCGATGTCGGAGTGGCCGCTAAACATGATGACGGGGATTTCCGGGTCAATCTCAAGTATTTTTTCCAAAACCTCTAATCCTGCCATTAATTCCATTCTGACATCACAGATGACAACGCCCATCCAGCTCATAGAGCATCTGGCGATTGCTTCCAGAGGGTGTTCGAAGGCAGTGGCTTGAAAACCGTCAAGTTCGAGTGTTTGAACCATGGCTTCACGGACGATCTCCTCATCATCTATGATAATAACCTCGCCAGTGTTCATCACTGCATTCATGATTTACTTCTCCGATATATAGGTAGTTGGATGCAAAACGAAGCACCTTGACTGGATTCGTCGACGACGCTGAGCTTGCCCCCGAAATTATTGATGATATTAAACGAAATTGATAAGCCAAGCCCCAAGCTTTGTCCTCGTCGCTTTGTGGTAAAAAACGGCTCAAAAATATTCTCTCGCAGCTCTGGACTGACACCGGGGCCATTATCCGTTACAAACAAGGCTATGCGGTTATCGTGCAGGTGTCGACATTCAATACAGATCTGTTTGCTATCTTGCTCAGCAATGGCATCTAATGCGTTGGTGATTAAATTGAGCACGACCTGCTCCAATTGTACCGGATCGGCATAGACACGGTTTGTTTCCTCATGAAATACGACCTGTATGTCTGTTAGCTTTCTGACCTCATCACCTACCAGCATCAGTAATACATTATCTATCACCTGTTGGAGGTCAACCGGCACCCAGTTCGTTTGTTGTTTTCTAGCCAACGACTTTAAACGAGTAATAATCAGGGTTGCTCGTTTTGTGAGGTTAGATATTTGGTTGAGGTTTTTTTCGGTGTCTTCTAACCGACCTGCACGTAACAGACGTAAGCCGTTATGGGAGTAGTGGCCAATAGCCGAAAGTGGTTGGTTTATTTCATGAGCGATGCCCGCAGACAGCTGGCCTAGGGCGGCCAGTTTTCCCGCTTGAACCAGCTCTTCCTGGAGAGTAGAGAGTTGATCTCTAAAACGAACCAGAGAGCGAGCCATTGCTCCTATCTCATCCCCTCCTTTAACTTGCACTCTTTGTTCCAGATTACCATTGGCGATGGCGCGCATACTTGCATCAAGACTAGTAATTCTCGCTACCATATTACGGCCTACATATAGCCACACGACTAAAATTGAGAACAATAAGCTCGCACAGACCATTAGTAGCATCCAGATACGTCCCTTTCTGATAGTCTCTTGCGCATTAAGCACAGACATTTGCGCCGCAGTTTGAGTATCATCGGACCGTTTTGTGATTAGCTGATTAAGTTTTTCGAGTTTTTCGTGTACGTGTACCAACAGTTGTTGGCCTGTTTGTGATATCGATCGTTCCTGGCTGCGAAGAGAAAAGATATTACCTTTGTGGTGTGTTAGGGAAACAATATCGGCAATAGTTTGTTTGAGCTGTCCTGTGTCATACGAAGGGTTTACACGATTAACATCCTGATTGACCCTTTGTATAACCTCTTCCGCATGAAGTTGTGTGGCAATAAGCGAGTTTAAATCGGGCAGATGTCCGGCACGATCTACCAGATTAGCCAGTAAATTAACATCCGCTTCGATACGATAGAGGCGTTGTAGATCCGCATTGATTTCGGTAGCTGACTCTCTGCCAAAATAATTAAGTACAGCCCATGCATCTGAGTAATCTTGATTGATACGACGAAATAGATTGAGTTGAGCGCGTTCTGTGACCGTTTTAATTTCAGATAAAAAACGAGACCCCGCCCATCTGAGTCGCCGATTTTCCTGTGTTTTTTCTTGGGCTAAGTCAAGTTTCTGGCGTACGTTATTATCCAGTTGCTCTAGGGTTTGTTGAAGATCATCTATCTGTACAAGAAGAGATGTTTGGCTTTCATTATTGGGAGTTACCGCTGCAAGACTAGGTATGAGTTCGATCATTTCTGCAATATTGGTATTTAGCGATTGCAAAAGCTGCTGCCGACTTTGCTCATCCTCTGCAGCCAGCAAAGTGGGAGCCATTAGGGTAATTTTTGTGCCTCCTTCCTTTAAGTCAGAAATCAGGCTTAAAGTTTGAATATTACCTTCTACTACGCTGTTGAGTTCATTTTCTAAGCGATTATAGGATATCCAGCTAACTATCGTCGCAACAAGAGTCAGTGCACTCAGTACGCCAAACGCAAAGAAAAAACGCCCGCGGATCCCTAGATTATAAATATTATGCATAGTTAAAAGGCTCTGAAACTCTGTAGGTGGATAATAGCTATTTCAGTTTGTAATGAACATTTCCCCTACGCTAATGTGTGCGCTTAACTTGAATTCTGAGTAGGATATGCCCAGAGTAGCATTTAATGCCTTAGGGTGATCATATTGCTACCAATAATACAACAGTAGGGTACAGCCGCTTTATGAGAATGCTGTCTAAATATTATATTGCAGCCGTTGCCTTGGTGCTTCTGACGATTGTAGTGGGGCGAGTTCATGCAGCAAGTGACACGATCATTATCAAAGCTGTAGGGACTTGGGGGTATTTTAGTAACTACCCTAAACATGAAAGCCCATTTTGGAATCAACATATTGCTGAGGTATCCGAAGGTGAGATTGTTGGAGAGATTAAGCCACAGGATGAATTAGGGTTGAGAGGGTTTGAGATTGTCCGGTTGATCAAAAATGGAGTATTTGATTTTGCCTTTGGTCTGCCTGGGTATGTGATGCCTGAAAATGAGATTTTTGAAGGGGCGGATTTATCTGCGCTTGTGCAAAATATCACAGTGCAGCGTAAAGTGGCTGATGCCTATTTTCCGACACTGGCTCGCGCTTTTTCAGAAAAGTACAACGCAAAGTTGATGATGTTATATCCCTTTCCTAGCCAAATGATCTGGTGTAAAGAGCCTGTTAATAGCATTAGTGATCTCAAAGGCCGACGAATTCGAGTGTTTTTAACCACACTGGGTGATTTTGTTGAGGGTGTTGGTGCGATTCCTGTCAGTGTACCGTTTTTGGATGTGCCCAAAGCGCTTGAAGAAAATCTCATCGATTGCGTGATTACTGGCACGATGTCAGCATATACCAGTGAATTGTATAAGGTGACTCCTTATGGATTCAAACTTCGAGTGGGGTGGGGGTTGGCCTTTGGTGCGATGAATAGGGATAAATGGAATTTACTCAGCCAAACTCAAAAAACACTGCTGCAGAATGAAATAGCTAAGTTAACCGACAAAATGTGGCGTGAAACGGCAACCGAAGATACGGTGGCATTAAGTTGTTTGGCGTCAGGCCCCTGTGAGCTAGGCGAGAATGGACATATGATCTTAGCCCAGCCTTCTGAACAAGACCTGATAGTTCGGAATAAAATTGCGCAAGAGGTTATTTTACCACGATGGACCCAACGTTGTGGTCCCGAGTGTGCTGCAAACTGGAATAGAACCGTAGGAAAAGTACTTAATTTAAGGGCAGATATAACTTTACAATAAACTTTTCGATGTCTTATTTCACAGACGGTTTTGTATGTTCTACACTCAATAAAAAATGGAGTGGAGTTAGCGCATGGACCGTCTGTTATTGCTTGATCCCAAAATATTTCAAAATATCTGCGAACAGATAGCAGCGGCGATTGGTTATAACATCAATGTGATGAATGCTGATGGGGTTATCATCGCATCTTCTAATAAATCACGCATTGGGGAGCAGCATTACGGTGCGCTAAAAGTGATGAGAGGGGAGATCGATTCACTAGCGGTCGATGCAAAAGCTGCTCAAGCTCATAATATGTCTGAAGGATACAACCTTCCGCTTGAATATCAAGGTAAGCGCATAGCTAATATTGGTGTAACCGCGCCGCTAGATGAGGCGCGCCGGTATGCCGAGGTGGTTAGGATAAGTGTCAATGCGATTCTTCGTGATAGAGGACGGGAGATTGAGCTTAAATCGGCTTTGGAATTTGAAGTAAAAAAAAGAACGGCTGATCTGGAAAAAGAGATTCAGCGACATAAGCAGACTGAAGCTGAGCTGATTTTAAATAGAGAGCGTTTGAATGACACCTTGATGTCTAGTTCAGATTGGTTATGGGAAACGGATGCTGACAACCGGTATGTTTACTTATCTGAAACGTTCTACGGCGTTATAGGACTTACAAAGGAGGAGGTGCTAGGGCGTACACGTGATGAAGTTATCGGTCAACTATTGCTGAGTACGGATAGAAACCAGTGGGAAAAAATTAGCCAGCTGCAAAAAGAGCGTCGAGGCTTTAGGAATTTATGCTATGAGATCAAAACCCCTGCAGGTGAAACACTCATTATTGAGGTGAGCGCAAAACCTTTCTTTGACTCGAAAGGCAACTTGCGAGGCTACCGTGGTACAGGTGCTGATGTCACGCGAGAGAAAATCATGGAAGAAGCGCTTAAACAGTCAGAAAAAATGGCGGGGTTGGGGGAGATGGTTGCGGGTGTTGCTCACGAAGTTAATACCCCGCTGGGTGTTTGTGTGACGGTAGCTTCTCACTTAGAGGAGGAGCTTAAATGCTTACAAGAACGCTATCAACGTGGCGCAATGAGCCGCACGCATCTTGAAAATTATCTACACGAAGCCTTTCAATCCTACGATATTATTAAGAATAACTTGAACCGCGCTGCAGGGCTAATTCGAAGTTTTAAACAGATTGCTGTTGATCAAAGTAGTGAGTATCCACGGTTGTTTGACTTTGGTCTTTATATCGGTGAGGTGCTCACGAGTCTAGGGCCGAAATTGAGTAAAACAGATTTTAAGACGCTGGTTAACTGCCCTGATAATCTGAAAGTTAAAGCTCGCCCAGATCTTTTTGCTCATATTCTAACTAACTTTGTTGTTAATAGCTTAACCCATGGTTTTGAAGGTCGCTCCCAAGGTTCTATTACCCTTTGTGTGTTACCCAAAGGCACGGATAGTTTGGTGTTGGTATATAAAGATGACGGTAAAGGAATGAGTGCGGAGTCTCGAAAACGCATTTATGAGCCTTTCTATACAACTAAGCGGGGTGTCGGTAGTGGGTTGGGCATGCATATTATTTTTAATATAGTCACTGAGCAATTAGGTGGAACCATTGAGTGCAGTTCATCCCCAGGCAAAGGTGTGCGTTTTGAAATAGAAATTCCCCAGCGACAAGGTACTTTGGAAGTCATCTAACGGTAGCCATTAATCCGCTTAACCGGTAGCATTAGCGTTTGTTTTTAGAATGATGGCGTCTTCCAATTATGAGTTATCAAGTGTTAGCCCGGAAGTGGCGACCTAAGCGATTTACCGAAATGGTAGGGCAGGAACATGTCCTTAAAGCGTTGGTTAATGCACTTGATGATGATCGCCTACACCATGCCTATCTTTTCACAGGTACGCGGGGAGTAGGGAAGACGTCAATTGCCCGCTTATTTGCGAAGTCGTTAAACTGTGAAACAGGGGTTTCATCTGAGCCTTGTGGCCAATGTGGTGCTTGCATCGAAATTGCTGAAGGGCGTTTTGTCGATCTTATTGAGGTGGATGCGGCCTCGAGAACAAAAGTAGAAGATACTCGCGAGTTACTCGAAAACGTACAATATGCTCCGACGCATGGCAGGTTTAAAGTTTACCTGATTGATGAAGTGCACATGCTATCGACCAGTTCTTTTAATGCGTTACTGAAAACGTTGGAAGAGCCGCCACCCCATGTGAAGTTTTTGCTGGCAACGACCGATCCACAAAAATTGCCTGTTACCGTATTATCCCGTTGTTTACAGTTTAACTTAAAAAATCTGATCCCTGAGAAGATCGTCAATCATTTGGCGTATGTGCTTAATCAAGAGCAAATTCGCTATGAAGAACCTGCATTGTGGCTACTAGCTCGTTCCGCTGATGGTTCTATGCGTGACGCTCTAAGCTTGACTGATCAGTCAATTGCTTTTGGCGCGGGAGCCGTCATTGAGAACGATGTCCGTGCCATGTTGGGAACGATTGACCAGCGTTTAGTGTATCGCATGCTGGATGCATTAGTGGCGTTAGACCCATCTGAGCTGCTTACTTCTGTGTCGGAACTTGCGCAGTTTTCGCCCGATTATATGACAGTATTAGGAGATCTGATTAGCTTATTGCACCGTGTTGCTGTGGCTCAAGTGCTTCCTGAAGCGGTCGATAATAGCATGGGCGATCAAACTCAGGTATCTACGCTGGCACAGAAGATTCGTCCAGAAGATATACAGCTTTACTATCAAATCGCATTGATGGGGCGTAAAGATCTGCCATTTGCCCCTGATGCGCGGGAAGGTCTTGAGATGATCTTATTGCGGATGCTGGCTTTTCGACCCGCGGATGCAAAAGCCTCCTCTATTGAATTATCCGCTGCTCCTATAGCTGCTAAGAGTATGAGTCAGCAGGATGTAGTGACGCAGCACACGAGTGAATTGGTTGTGACTGAGCCTGAATTTCAGCCTCAGACTGTGAGAACCGCACCCGAGCTGCCAGCTACTCCTGAAAAAGCTGCCCCAGCATCTGATCTTGAGCCTCCTCCCTATGATGAGTTCGACCTTCCTCCTCAGTCAGAAGAGGAACCACATGGAAAAAAGTCTATAGCTGAGTCCTTGTCTGCTCAGCAGCTCAAGGTAGATGTTGTCCATGAGGAGGGTTTACCTGTTACAAATCACCCTATTGCTGTTCAAGTCTCTGGTGCTGGAGAAGTAGGTAATCATGATTTGCCAGTATCATTGGCTGCCTTGCAGCCCTCCCATTGGGTCTCTTTATTGGGTGTACTGGGGCTCAGTGGTATGACGGCGAGTATTGCTAGCAACCTTTCTTTGGAATCTGTGTCTGAGTTTCAGTTAGAGTTCCATTTTCGTGCAGAGCAAGAAGCGCTACTGAACGACGTACAGCAGCAACGAATTGAAGAAGCATTGGCCAGTTATTTTCAACAACCCTTAACGGTTGTTTTTCATAAGGCTGTGCAAACTCAGGAAACGCCCGCCGACTATTTCGCTCGCTTGAAAGCAGAACGATTAGCGAAGGCGGTTAATGATTTTGAAACTGACCCGCATGTACAACAGCTCTTGAGTCAGTTTGGTGGGATGATTATTCCCGATTCTATTTATCCTATTGACCCATAAATTTGAGGTAGAAAAGATGATGAAAGGCGGAATGGGCAACTTGATGAAGCAAGCCCAGAAAATGCAAGAAGACCTACAAAAAGCACAAGCTGAAATTGCCAATGCGGAAGTTAACGGTGAGTCAGGCGCAGGGTTAGTCAAAATTGTAATGACGGGACGCCATGATGTTAAAAGTGTTTCTATCGATGATAGTTTGTTAGAAGAAGATAAGGATATATTAGAAGATTTGATCGCTGCGGCTGTGAATGATGCCGTACGCAAAGTGGAAGCGTCGACGCAGGAGCGCATGGCAAAAGTCACTGGTGGTATGGGTATGCCTCCAGGCTTTAATATGCCGTTCTAATCATGTCCTTCAGCCCATTAATACAGCAGCTGATTACAGCGTTGCGATGCTTACCTGGTGTAGGCCCTAAGTCAGCTCAGAGAATGGCCTTTCATCTGCTCGAACGAGATAGAGAAGGGGCGTTTACGTTAGCTGATGCTTTGAAGATGGCCGCTCAAGAGGTTGCGCAGTGCCGTATGTGCCAAACGCTGAGTGAATCAGAAGTATGTGAGATTTGTGCATCACCTAGTCGAGATAAGTCCCTTCTTTGCATTGTGGAATCACCTATGGATGTGCTTGCGATTGAGCAAACCAGTGGTTTTGGTGGCGTATACTATGTGCTCGGCGGACATCTTTCCCCCATTGATGGTGTTGGTCCAGAGGATTTAGGAATAGACGCATTGGTTGCCAGAGTTATGTCTGAAAAGACAAAAGAGGTTATATTGGCTACGAATCCTACGGTAGAGGGTGAGGCGACAGCTCACTATATTGCAGAACGTTTAAAAGGTAGCGAGACTCAAATTACCCGTATTGCTCATGGTGTCCCCGTCGGAGGGGAGTTAGAGTATGTCGATGGTGGAACGCTTGCCCATGCATTAGCTGGGCGACGACAATGGTGAGGTTTTGATTGAATAAGCAAGCCTATGAGGTATCGGTTTTAGAGGCGTCGGCTCAATGTCCTGAACATATCACCACCGATGAAGCTTTGCATGAGCGCTGTCAGTATTGGCAGCGTTTACCCATGATTGCCATCGATACCGAGTTTCAGCGAGTTGATACCTTTTATCCCATTCCAGGCTTGATACAAATTGCTGACGATCAGTGTTGTTATCTTATAGATCCGCTGAGCATCAAGGACTTCTCGCCGCTAGTCGCGTTATTTGAAAACCGTGATGTCCTCAAGGTTATCCATGCTGGCAGTGAAGACTTAGAGCTTTTTAACCACATGCTGGGTGCACTACCTGCGCCAATATTTGATACACAGCTGGCTGCAGCATTTGTTGGTTGGGGTTTTACTATGGGGCTTCAACGTCTGGTTGAGCACGCACTTGGCGTTCAATTGGGGAAAGGAGAAACGACCTCGGATTGGTTGAAGCGCCCTCTGCGACCTGAACAAGAGGTCTATGCGGCTCTGGATGTTGCTTACCTGCCTGCCATCTGTCTGCAATTACAAGAAAAACTAGCTAAACTAGATCGCCTATCATGGTTTGAAGAGGAGTCTCTCGTTGCGTTATCGCAAGCTATTGATACCGATCCTGAAGGCAAAGAGTATTACCGTCGTTTTAGTCAGATGTCAGGATTACAAGATCATAAATTGGCTGCCTTGCGAGATATTACGATGTGGCGAGAGCAGCAAAGCCGCATAAGAGATGTTCCGCGTAATCGTATTTTAAGAAACCAAGCTATTATTGCCATTGTTCAGCGCTGGCCAAAGACAAAACATGAGTTATCAAGGCTTGAAGATATTAAGTACCGTGTCGTCAAGGAAGATGGCGATATAATTTTGGGGTTACTTGCTGCATCGCAGGCTAGCGCAAAGGAAAACCCTGTTTGTGCTATTAACCGCCCGCTGCATGTTATGTGGAATAAGCGCCTTAAACGCCTGAAAACGATTGCGCGGGATACTGCCCATCGACTTAACCTTGCCCAAGAGGTGCTTCTCAAGAAAAAGGATTTGGACGCACTGGTACGTTCCGGTATGGAAACCGGCCAGTATCAATTACCCGAGGGGCTCCAAGGCTGGCGTAAAGCAATAATTGGTGATGCTTTACTCGATCAACTGAATAAATTTACGAACAACGGCTAATTACTCATGATTATTTGCTCTATCTATAAAAGTACTCGAAAAGATGAGATGTATCTTTATCTTGATAAACGGGATCAGTTGACTCGGGTTCCTGAACCATTGCTTGAGATGTTCGGTAAGCCTCTCCATGTGATGGATATGCCATTGACAAAAGACAGGAAGCTAGCACGTATCGATGATACGGAAAAGTTACTCAACGATTTGAAAGAGAAAGGTTATTATCTCCAAATGCCGCCGCCTAAAGAGGACTATATGTTGGATCTTTATCAGGAACGTCCTGAAACGGGTGTTCGCTAGTGGCGCAAGAAGTTTTTTGGCGGAGTAAAACGCTTGATCAAATGACATCCATTGAATGGGAGTCTCTTTGTGATGGCTGTGCTTTGTGCTGCCTTCATAAAATTGAAGATGAAGATACGCAAGAAGTGTTTTACACAACGGTGGTGTGCCATTTAATGGATGATAATTGCCGGTGCACACAGTATGAAAAGCGAACGGAATTGGTTCCTAGCTGTGTGAAGCTGCGCCCTGAGGATGTAGAGGCATTTCATTGGCTGCCTCCTACGTGTGCCTATCGATTGATTTATGAAGGCCAGCCCTTACCGGAATGGCATCCGCTTATATCGGGAAAAGAAAACTCTGTGATTGATGCTGGCGCATCTGTTTTGCACATTTATTCAGTAAAAGATAATGAGATCAGTGAAGATGACTTGGTCGATTATGTGCTCGACGAATAACAGTTGGTGTTATGAATAAAAAAAGGAGCGCGATGCGCTCCTTTTTTGTAGCTCAAAACAACTATTAGTTGTTCTGGTTAGCCATTTGCGCTTTGATCAGGTCACCGATGGTTGTTGGACCAGCAGTCTCAACTTCCTGGTTACGTACAGCAGCGATAGCTGCTTTTTCGTCCGCCTGGTCTTTTGCACGAATAGACAGCGTGATAGCACGGCTACGACGATCAATGTTAGTGATCTTCGCTTCCACTTCGTCACCTTCTTTCAGGGCAGTTGTTGCATCTTCGATGCGCTCTGCACTGATTTCAGATACTTTCAGTGTACCTTCGATGCCTTCAGCTAGTTCGATAACTGCGCCTTTAGCGTCAACCGACTTAACAGTACCTTTGACGATGCTGTTTTTCTCGTTAGCTGCTGCGTATTCAGCGAAAGGATCGCTATCTAGCTGCTTAACGCCCAGAGAGATACGCTCTTTCTCTGCATCGATAGACAGGATGACGGCTTCAACTTCGTCGCCTTTCTTGAACTGACGTAGAGCCGCTTCTGCATCGCCTTCCCAGCTGATGTCAGACATGTGAACCAGACCGTCAAGGTCGTTCTCTAGGCCAACGAAAATACCGAAGTCAGTGATCGTTTTGATCTGGCCAGATACTTTGTCGTTTGTAGCGTATTTCTCAGCAAAAGCAACCCATGGGTTAACTGTGCACTGTTTGATACCTAGAGAAATACGACGACGCTCTTCATCAACGTCTAGGATCATAACTTCAACAGCTTCACCGATGCTAACCACTTTAGATGGGTGAATGTTTTTGTTAGTCCAAGACATTTCAGATACGTGAACCAGACCTTCAACGCCGTCTTCGATAGATGCGAAGCAGCCGTAATCAGTCAGGTTAGTGATGCGAGCATTACACTTCGTACCTGCTGGGTAACGGTTTTTGATTGCTTCCCATGGATCTTCAGACAACTGCTTAAGACCTAGAGAGATACGACCAGTTTCTTTGTCGAACTTAATGATCTTAACAGAGATCTCATCACCTGGGTTCAGCATCTCAGATGGGTGAGAAATACGCTTCCACGCCATATCTGTGATGTGAAGCAGGCCGTCTACACCGCCTAGGTCGATGAAAGCACCGTAGTTAGTCAGGTTCTTAACAAAACCTTTGGCAACCTGACCTTCTTCCAGTGCTGCAAGAATTTCGTCGCGCTGAGCGCTATTCGCTTCTTGAAGAACTGCACGGCGAGAAACAACAACGTTGTTACGCTTCTGATCCAGTTTGATCAGTTTAAAATCTAGCTCTTTGCCTTCTAGGTGGTCAACATCACGTACTGGGCGAACGTCTACCAGTGAACCTGGCAGGAAGCCTTGAATGTTGTTGATGCTAACGGTGAAACCACCTTTAACCTTGCCGCTGATAACACCTGTAACAGTTTCTTCAGCGTCAAATTTAGCCTGCAGTACTTCCCATGCTTCCGCACGTTTAGCTTTTTCACGAGACAGTTTGGTTTCACCAAAACCATCTTCTACTGCTTCCAGAGAAACTTTAACGCTGTCACCGATCTGGATTTCCAGTTCGTTAGCGTCATTGAGGAACTGAGAGCGAGGAATCACAGCTTCCGATTTAAGACCAGCGTTAACAGTAACCCAGTCACTATCGATATCAACAACTTCACCCATTACTAGGGTGCCTGGAGTCATGTCTACATTAAGAAGGGATTCTTCAAACAGTTCAGCAAAGCTTTCGCTCATGAAAGTGTCCTATATTTTGGCCGTAGCTCCAGAAAATTGAGGCTTAGCGGCACGTAACCTGTATCGTCAGCTTACAGGGTCAGATCAGTAAATAGATATTCGACCGCTACACTGACGACGATCGAATTCATATATTTGGGAGGGCGCATTATACAGCAATACAATGCAAGTAAATAGAGCTAGCCTTGATCTTTATCCAGTTGCTCGCGTAATGCGAGCTGGCAAGGTTCTATTACGGTAGATAAATCCTGATAAAGCGCTTCAGGTAGGCTGGAAGCGTCTTCTGTTCGAAAATAGCCTGCCAGTTTTCGCTCTTCGGATGGGGAGTTGGCGGCAACTTCTATACCATCGCCAATACAAAATGCATAACCGGGTAGGTAGTCACTTATTACTTTTTGCTTTTTATCTTCTGATAGCATTAATCGGTTACGAGTAATGTAAGCCTTGTATTCGGCTGCGCCAGCGGCCGCCATCGTTTCTATCTGAATGGTAGAAAAACGTTCTGCATCAGGGTTGCGTATTAAAAAGGCTCGGAGTTGTCGTTCAACACCTTTAAGCTCATCTATTAGTTTCTCTGGGGCAAAGCGCTCATTCAATTGCTTGTATTCTTCGAGCTCTGCAATCTGTTGTTGGAGCGTTTCTATGGTCTCTTGCAGTCCTTGATTTTCGGTTAACAGGTTTTCTTTGTCTCTGATAAGGCTACGGATGACTTTCTGTGTAGGTGTTAGTTTTTCTTCATCAAAGGTAGGCGGTAGCTGCTTTGTGCCCAGCTCGCCAGTCGTTTCGAAACTGCGGCTGGTAGCAACCATTTCGTAGCCAAAGCGCTCAAGTTCTTTCTTGTTTTGTGCATGCTGGGCCTGCATTTGTTGATAGACCAAGTACCCCCCGGCAGCTAAGCCAATTAAAAGAATGGGGGTGACAATGTAAAACATCAATTGGATTTTAGAACGCGCCATACTCTCCTCAGAAACTTATTAATAAGATTAATGGTTCGCTGCGTTAAGTTGACCGGTCAGTGCTACATAATCTAACAGCACCATACCGCTTTCATGCAATATAGCTTCTGATTCGGGGGTGAGTGGTCGCCCTGAGTCATCTTTGTTTGAGTCTTCCAGCTCTGATAGTGATGATATAGGCGTTAACCCTTTAGCTAAGCGACGTTTATTTTCCGCGTCTAGTTGCCATTTATCGGCTTGGTCGCGTTTCTCTTGCAGTTTTTGGTAATTAAGAGGGATGCTCTCATCTTTGCGCATTTCTGCTAGTCGCGCGATCTGTTCGCGCATGTAATTAAAGTCGGGCTGGTTTTCTATTCTGGCAATATGGTTCTGCTCAAGTGTTTGCTTGATGGGGGAGAAACTGCGGTAAACACCATGTCGAGCTTCTTGTACGGTATCCCAGGGTAAAGCTCTTTGGAGTGAGCTTTCTCCTACTTCATTAGGGTCATATAAGCTGGGGAAGCTAATATCCGGAACTACGCCTTTGTTTTGGGTGCTCTCACCAGAAATACGGTAGAACTTGGCATTGGTAAATTTCAACTGGCCATGGCTGAGGGGAAGAAGGGTTTGCACAGTACCTTTACCAAAAGTTTGGCTGCCCATCACGATCCCCCGTTGATAATCTTGTATCGCGCCTGCAAATATTTCGGACGCAGAGGCACTTAGGCGATTCACAACGACCCCCAAAGGGCCGCTGTAAGCGACTTTGGGATTAAAGTCACCAAGAATATCAACTCGTCCATTAGGGTCACGTATCTGTACAGTTGGGCCGCGATCAATAAAGAGGCCAACAAGCTCATTGGCTTCTCTCAATGAGCCTCCGCCATTGTTGCGCAGATCAATAATCAGACCGTGTATACCTTCTTGTGTGAGTTCGGTAACTAACTTTTCAACATCTCGTGTGGTACTTTTGTAGTCCTTTTCGCCCCGCTGTAGGGCTGCAAAGTCAATATAGAATGCAGGAATATCGATCACACCTATTTTATAGGTTCTATCGTTATGAACGATATCGATTATTCTTTTTTGCGCGGCTTGTTCCTCTAGCTTGACGGTATTACGTTCAATAGAGACGATGCGTCGAGCAGATTTATCATCGCTGGAGATAATTTCTAGGCGTACCACGGAGCCTTTAGGCCCCCGGATTCTATCGACTACATCATCAAGCCGCCATCCTACAACATCTTCTATTTCACCCTCTTTGCCTTGTCCGACTCCAACAATAATATCGGTAGCCTTGAGTTGACCGGTTTTGTCGGCAGGCCCTGCTGGCACCAAACGAGTGATTTTCGTGAATTCATTCTCGCTTTGTAGCACAGCTCCAATGCCTTCTAGGGATAGACTCATGTTGATTTTGAAATTCTCCGATGTTCGAGGAGAAAAGTAGGCGGTGTGCGGGTCGAAATATTTTGTAAAGGTGTTCGCAAAACGCTGGAATACATCTTCGCTCTTGGTTTGTGCCAGACGCGCTAGTTGATTTTTGTAGCGCTTAATCAAGGTTTCACGAGCCTGCTCTTCGGTCTTATCGGCTAAGATGAGGTTTAGTAGGGCGCTTTTGACTCGCTGTCTCCATAAGTCATGCATCTCTGCCTCAGTAACAACCCATGGATCATCTTCTCGGTTTGTATCAAGAAACTCATCTAAGGTGAGGTTAAAGGGAGTTGGGTCTTCTAAGCGATCAATCGCACGAGTAAGCTGTTCTTTAGTGCGTACTTGCAGACGGTTGAAAATATGAAAGGGTATTTCGAGATCTCCGGACTTGATGGCATCGTCCAGTGATTGTCGGTAAGCTTGGAATTCGTCAATATCAACTTGATAAAACAGGCTTCGAGAAGGGTCCAACTCATCTAAGTATTTATCTAACAGGTTAGATGATAACGAGTCATCTATGGAGACTTTATTGTAGTGGCTGCTATTAAGAGAGCGGACGATCTCTTTAATTGTATTTTTATGCGTCTCGTCAGGAAGTAGTGTTGTGAGGTCTGCTACGGCAAAACAAACAGCCGGTGAAAACAGGAAAGCAGCCAGTGTAATCCGAAAACCTTTAAGCATAATCTATCTTCTACGTCCTAATTCGATACAGTTATGACAGAACCTTAAATCTGTTGTTCCATAAATAATACTGTCTGAGTGTAGCTATCGCCCCGTCTAATGTAAAATCAATGCGTTAATCCACTATAGATGAAGAAGGTAGGATAAATGAAGTTGAGATCTCTCTGGTGTATGGTGTTGGGGACCTTTTTACTTGTTGGATGTGGTGAAGATCCGGAAAAAGCTGCTTTTCGCCAACAGCTTATTGATAAAGCCCTTAATGATGAAACCCGTAAAGCGGGTGAGGCCTATCTTGCTGCAAATGCGACGCAAGAGGGTATTACCACACTATCAAGTGGTTTGCAGTATAAGATATTGGTTGAAGGCCAAGGCGAAAGCCCTACGATGAGAGACAGTGTTGAAGTTCACTACGAAGGAACGCGTGTAGACGGATATGTATTTGATAGTTCTTATCAACGTGAAAAGCCTTCTATTTTCCCGCTTAAGGGTGTAATCAAAGGGTGGCAAGAGGCGCTGATTAAAATGCCGGTAGGAAGTACGTGGATGTTGTACCTGCCACCTGAGTTAGCTTACGGGGCGACGAGCCCATCAAACGATATTCCGGCTAACTCAACTCTGATTTTCAAAGTTGAGTTATTAGATATTTTGAGTAAAGGTGAAAAAAATGGGTGAGCAAGAGCAGTTAAATCGACTGGTGACGTTTCTGCATAAATCACCAACCCCTTTTCATGCCGTCAGTAATATGAAAGCGCGATTAGAAGAGGCGGGATATCAACAGTTATCAGAGAAGGCTTCTTGGGAATTGCAATCGGGAGGTCAATATTTCATTACCCGAAATGATGCCTCTTTGATCGCTTGGAAAATGCCAAAAACGAAAGATCTGATCGCATCTGGTTTTCGAATGATTGGTGCACACACCGACTCGCCCTGTCTGAAAGTAAAGCCTAACCCAGAGCTTCATAAACATGGATATTTTCAGTTAGGTGTAGAGGTATATGGAGGGGTGTTGTTAGGGCCATGGTTCGATAGAGATCTTTCGCTGGCGGGACGCGTCAGCTATCAAGATGAAAAAGGGCAGTTAAGCCAAGCCCTCATAGATTTTGAAAAACCTATTGCTGTTATCCCAAGCTTAGCTATCCATTTAGATCGAGAAGCGAACAATGGTCGTGCGATTAATGCACAAACCTTCTTACCCCCAATACTGGGTCAGGTAACTGAAAAGCCTGACTTTAGAGATCTATTAAAACAGCAAATAGAAAGAGATGGGGCTCATGTCAGTCAAGTGCTGGATTACGAATTATCCTTCTATGATACTCAGCCGCCAGCGTTTGTTGGTCTCAATGAAGAGTTTTTAACCTCTGCTCGCTTAGATAATCTGCTTAGCTGCTTTATGGGCTTAGAAGCCTTGCTTCACAGTGATTCACCCGAAGGGCAGTTGTTGATCTGCACCGATCACGAAGAGGTTGGTAGTATGAGTGCCTCTGGAGCGCAAGGTCCTTTACTAGAGCACTTGATAGAGCGTTTACTGCCTGATGTAGAAGATAGGGCACGTGCATTGGCGGCATCAATGATGATTTCTGCTGATAACGCTCATGGTATACACCCCAACTTCTCTGACAAGCATGATGCTAATCATGGTCCCCTCATTAATCAGGGGCCTGTTATTAAGTTAAATGCCAACCAGCGATATGCAACAACGGATATTACAAGCTCAATGTTCCGGATCCTTGCGGAGCAGGAAAATGTACCGGTTCAGGAGTTTGTTGTGAGGTCTGATATGGCTTGTGGTAGCACGATAGGTCCAATCACCTCAGCAGAAATTGGTGTGAAAACGCTCGATATAGGCGTCCCCCAATTTGGTATGCACTCTATTAGGGAGATGGCAGGGAGTCTGGATGTAATTAACACGATTAAAGTGTTGAGCCGTTTTTACAGCGTTGAGCAAGTATAAAGTTTGACAAAAAAAGGGGCAAAATTGCCCCTTTTTTTGTCATAGCGTCACAGGTTTGCCACCTGATTATTAAGCGGTTCGACGCACTTGTTATAAATATTACCTTCAATCAAAACTTCCCATGACATGTCGAAGTAGTGCAGATAAGCATGGCACTCCGTGCATTTGTACATTTGGCTGTTTGGTAGTGAGCTAAGAAGCTTAAGGGTAGCATGTGGGTGAGCAATATTTGAAGTTAACAGCTTTTGGCAGCTGTGACAGGTGTTATCCATAACATGAGATCCCATCAGTGATTATCAAGCGTCTATATTACTGTGTTTGCGGAATGAGGTTAATAGGAAAAATTCCTAATTATTGAGCGTACATTCTACATTAAACCGTGAAATTGGAGATCTCTGACTGGCAGTTTATCTTTTGTCGCGTTAGGATGGCGCATAATTCCTGTGGGGTATTTCCGGCTTGTTAGTTAGCTATCTGGCAGATTCCGTTCCTCTCAGTTATGTTTAAATTAAATCTTATTGGGAGTTCCGCATGCAGATTGCTGAAAATTCAGTCGTTACTATTCACTACACGTTGACCAATAGCGAAGGCGAGGTACTTGATTCGTCGCAAGGCCAAGAGCCTTTAGCTTATTTAGCGGGCGCAAGCAATATTATTCCAGGCTTGGAAAATGCGTTAACCGGTAAGCAAGTAGGTGATAAACTGGATGTCACTGTCGAGCCCGAAGAAGCTTATGGCCCATTGCGTGAAGAGTTAGTCCAAAAAGTTGACCATGAAAATTTCCAAGGGATCGATGATATTCAGGTAGGTATGCAGTTTATGGCGCAGGCCCCTTGGGGCGAGCAGCCAGTGACGGTGATGGCTGTTGAGGAAGATGGTATTACGCTGGACGGAAATCATCCTTTGGCGGGCCAGACACTTACATTCGCTGTTGAAGTCATGGCTGTTCGTTCAGCTACAGACGAAGAGCTTCAGCATGGTCATGCCCATGGTGAGGGTGGTCATCACCACTAATTGTTCAATCTTCTCACAACGCAGCTTTTAGGCTGCGTTTTTTTTGCCTGAAATTTGGTTTTTTGAGCTATGCTGAACCAAGTCATGCTGGCATGGTCTAGAATAAATCATAGTAATTGATTGAATTTAGAGGGATATATGCGAGACAAGGTAGAACAGGCAATTGCCTCAATGTCATCAGTTGTTATGGGGAAGGAGTCCTCAGTTAAGCTTGCGGTTGCTTGTTTGTTGGCACGGGGGCATCTATTAATAGAAGACTTACCTGGGATGGGGAAAACAACCCTAGCTCATACTTTGGCTCATGTGTTTGATTTAGACTATCGACGAGTGCAATTTACTAGCGACATGTTGCCAGCAGATATTTTGGGGGGGGCGATTTTCGACCAAAAAGAGGGGTTATTCCAATTTCATCCAGGCCCTGTCTTTACCCAGTTGCTACTCGCAGATGAAATCAATCGCTCCACGCCTAAAACTCAAAGTGCTTTGTTAGAAGCGATGGAGGAACGTCAGGTTTCCAGTGAAGGTGTAACAAGAAAATTACCCGAACCTTTCTTTGTAATAGCCACGCAAAATCCTATTAGTCAATATGGCACTTTCCCGTTGCCAGAGTCGCAGCTGGATCGTTTTTTGATGCGGATATCAATTGGATATCCTGATCAGGAAACAGAACGAGCATTGCTCAAACATGGTGATACGCGCCATGATATTGCTAATCTCACCGTCTGTATGAATAGTCAGGAGTTGTTGTCGGTACAAGCGGCGTGCGATGAAATTTTGGTTTCTGATGCGGTGATTGACTATGTACAACGGCTAAGTCAGGCAAGCCGCGATGCTGATGAGATTGAGCTGGGCTTATCCCCCCGAGGTGCTTTGGCTTTGTTGCAAGCGGCAAAAGCATGGGCATATCTTGAGAATAGAGACTACGTAGTGCCTGATGATATTCAGCACGTATTCCCCCAAGTAGTTAAACACCGTCTGCTACTTAAAACCGAAAGAGACCGAAGTGTAGACCCCATAACGATGTTGCTTCAGCGTGTGGATATGTTGAGTGTGTTATGAAGCTCTGGTCAAGATTAAATGCTCGATTCAGACAATGGATTTTAGCGCGTCACCCGCGTGAAAAAGAGACGACATTAACCCAAAAACGTATTTATATACTTCCGACAGGGGCTGGAGTCGCCTTTTTAGTGGTCTCTCTGTTGGTTCTGTTACTAGCCATAAATTATGAGAATAACTTAGCCTACGCTGTATGCTTTACGATGCTGTCCCTGTTTATGACGGCCATTGTGCATACATACGCTAACTTGTCTGGGCTACAGGTCGAAGTGCTTTCCGTCTCACCGGTGTTTAAGGGGGATCAAGCCTTATTTCGCTTTCGTTTATACTCCCCTCGCGTACTGACCCAAGTCTCTTTTGGGTTTGATCAGCAAAAAGCGCAAGCATGGGATATACCAGCTGGTTCAAATCTAGTCATTGAGGTGCCGCTTCTGGCCGAGCATAGAGGCTGGCAAGAGATTGCTTTGCTACGGGTTAGCAGTCTTTACCCTTTAGGCTTTTTTAAAACATGGAGTTGGTTGGCTTTTGATCAGAGTGTGCTGGTGTATCCTTCGCCTGTAAAAGAGGATGGTGAACTGCAAGCGGCTGGAGGCTCCGTAACGGAGCCGCAAGCTTTGTCAAAAGGGCAAGAGGATTTCCAAGAGTTGAAAGCTTATGGGTTTGGGATGCCTATCAATCGTATAGCCTGGAAGGTCTTTGCCAAAGGGCAGGGCTTGCACGTTAAGTCGTACACTGGCGAAACGGGAGAGGATGTTTGGTTGAGCCTCAATATTTGGCCGAATCTCGGCTTGGAAGCGCGTTTGTCACGCATAAGCTATTGGGTCTTGGAGCTGAGCCGAAAGGGTATCCCTTTTGGTTTGAACTTAAATGATGAGATATTGATGGGGCCTGACATCGGTGAGAATCACAAATTAGATGTCTTAAAAGCGCTTGCCTTGTACCGATCGGAGCCTCAAACCCATGACTAGCTCTGTTGCTTTACCCCCTGCTTCGCGGTTGTGGTTACTGATGATGTTGTTGGGTGTCTGCGCGCCTCACTTCTCCGTGATACCCACTTGGTTGATGTTACTGACTGCGGGTGTACTCGTATGGAGTACGGCTACCGTACTTGGAAAAGTAACAGGTATTCCTAGGTGGTTGAAATGGGGACTAGTTGTCGGGGTTATTATTGGTGTTTTTTTATCAGCCACCCGTGCAAAAGGATTAGAGGGGTTATCGACGTTATTAGTTGCAGGTGCCGTACTTAAGCTGTTAGAACTCAACACCCGTCGAGATGGTTGGGTATTGGTGTTAGTCGCCTGTTTTATCGCGGCGGTCGGTTTTCTTTTTAATCAATCCTTATTGGCTGCTATCTATGGCATATTGTCGTTATGGGTTATTTTTGCTGCCCTGATCTCTATGCACCAGACGGATAAGCTGGGAAATGATCTTAAACCACTTCAAAAAAGTGGTGTTATGTTACTTCAGTCCACACCATTTATTCTGGTTCTGTTTTTTCTCTTTCCACGTTTAGGGCCGCTTTGGAATGTGCAGTATAAGAATAATGTTGCTCAAACCGGCCTATCGGAAATGATGGAGCCGGGAAGGGTAAGTGAGCTGGCGCGCTCAGAAAAAATAGCATTCAGGGCCAGTTTTGAGGGCAACAAGCCGCCAGCACTGGAGGAGAGGTACTGGAGGGTGATGACCTACAGTGACTTTGATGGCAGTCGCTGGTTGGTTGATGAAGAGCCTGCATCTAGCGATACAATGCCGGTTATTAAACCATCTACACAGATCAACTATCAGGTTATCGCAGAAGCCTCCGCTCGGGAGTGGCTATTTACCTTGGATTATCCGCAGAGCATCAAGATCAGCGCGGTCAAGCAAGCCGATGGTACCTTTCGTGCGTTATCGCCCTTAATGGAAAGAGTGAGCTACTCAGCCACCTCAGTTATACAAAGAGCACCCGAGGCACTCACAGCCTTCCAGCGAAATAAATATCTAGCTCTACCCTCACAGGGTAACCCAAGAACCCGGGAGTTGGTGTCCTCGTGGTTACAGCAAGGACTGACGCAAATCTCTATCGTTGATAGGCTCTTTGAGCTGTTTCGTCAGGACTTCTCTTATACTCTCTCACCCGGAACGCTATCAGGTGAGCGAATAGATCAGTTTCTGTTTGAGTCGCAACAAGGATTTTGTGAGCATTTTGCAGAGTCCAGTGTTTATATCCTCAGGCTTGCCGGTGTACCTGCTCGTTTAGTTGGTGGGTATCTTGGTGGGGAGTGGAACCCTTTTGAAAACTACCTTCAAGTACGACAGTATGAAGCTCACGCTTGGGCTGAAGCCTGGTTTCCTGATCAGGGGTGGGTCAGATTGGATCCAACCGCTGCTGTTGCGCCTGAGCGCATTCTTCAACCGTTTGGTGAACTATTTGGTAATGAGCCTGAGTTTGCTTCCGAAACAGCTTTCTCGCTAATAAACTTAGAGAGTAATGTGCAATGGATAGGGCAGCTACGGTTGCGTTATGAAGCGCTGAATTATCAATGGCATCGTTGGGTACTCGGTTATCATCATCAGCAGAATAACTTGATACAAGATTGGTTAGGGGGGATAAGTATAATCAAGATGCTGATGGTATTAAGCTCTGTTGCTCTTATGTTAGGTGCTGTTATCTGGTGGTTACTGAGAACTCCCCGCGTCGCGCTACATGTGTTAGACCAAGATATCGAAGCTCTCAGTCGTCGCCTCGGGCGACTGGATGAGCCTCTGCAAAGACAGACAGGGGAGACAGTTATGCACTATGCGCAAAGGCTCAGTCAGTCTTTTCCTGAGACCCAATCGCTGTTTCTGCGCTGGGCGAATGCTTTTCAAGCGCAACGTTATGCGCCAGGACGATACCCGCCTACGGAGTATCGGCTTCTCTACAGCCAACTGGTTCGTGAGATAAAGCGTAAAAAACATCGGACAAAACTCTAGTGCGTCGCTCCTATAAAATCGGCGCTGGAGTGTTGGATGTTGAAATCATGCTGAGCAAACGAAAAACAGCCGCGATCGAGGTACGCCAGAATAAAGTCAGACTGAAAGCCCCTTTGCGTACCCCTTTAGTTTGGATTGATGAGTTCATTTACTCTAAGGCCGACTGGATAGCGCGTCAGTGGCGTGAACAGCGTGTTCGTTACGAAAGTCATGCCATCTCTCTTTCTAAAAAACCTGAGGTTTTCTATTTAGGGCAGAGAGTGCCCGTTGTGATTACCGTAGGGGCTTCCCAAACCATATCCCACCTATCTGAAGATGGCTTTATGATTGATGTTAGTCAGCGTACTCGTCGTGATCCGACTCAGGTTGCTGACGAGCAGCTTCGAATCTGGTTTACACACCAGGCTAGAGCCTATTTAGCAGACCGACTAGGTCATTTATCAGAAACCACAGGCATGAAGCCTAATGGTATTATTATCGGAAACTATAAATCCTTATGGGGGCGATGCTCTGCAAGAGGGGAGATTGCACTGAATTGGCGTTTGCTGTTAGCTCAGCCTGAAGCCATTGACTATGTCATTATCCATGAATTATGTCATTTACGAGAGTTCAATCATTCATCGCGGTTTTGGAAGTTGGTTACTACATATTGCCCCGAAGTGGAAGTTTACCGAAGCTACTTTAAGGAGCGGAGTGTTTGGTTAAACTGGCGATAATACCTTAGGTTGTAAAAATGCTACCTAGGTTGTACTAAATGATGAGATGAATTCTGCTATTTTTGTATCAAAATTGCCACAATTTCAAACAACTATCCTATATTCTGCTACATTTTAATGATGAATAACCATGATTGTTTGATGAGCCACTAGTTGTCACCAATAAAAATAACGCTAAGGAATGATTATGAGCTTATACAGTGCAATTGAGCGCACCTTCTTTAACTCGCTCACTAAAAAAATTGTGGGTAATGTTCTGTTCCTGTTAGCCCCGCATCTCATATTATTATTTGTTGGTTTCTCTTTTTCTGAGGAGTTGTTAAGCACGCTTAAAAGCATGGACCTAACGGATGAGCAAAGTGCTTTATTATTAGAGGTGTTTGATCGTTTTTTATCCGTGGGTACTGTTACGGTAGCTATCGCCTTGGGGGCAGGGGTTTTTTCTATCTTCTTTATGCGTCATCTTTTTCTTCGTCCTGTAGGGGCTATCACTCAAGTTTTACGACAGATTAAAGAGAAGGATGGCGATATTTCAGTGACATTACCCGAGTTTACACACGATGAGATCACCGATATGGCGGTTAGTTATAACCAGTTTTCGGATAGCTTGAAGAAAATGATTTCGGAGTCCCGTCGTCGCAGTGTAAGTGTGGCATTAAGTGCAACGCGTCTACAAAAAGTGCTGTCACAAGCTTCTTCATCAGTCTCTAAGCAGGAGGAGCAAGCACAGTTGGTGTTCCAATCCAGCCAGGAAGCAACGCAAGCTATTGATGAGGTAGCGAGTAGTACAATGATGATTGGGGATAAAAATGGCGCCAACATGCAAGAAGTTCGCTCCTCAAGTCAAGAGCTTATGAAAGTGCTCGATCAAATTAAATCCATTAGAGAGCTCGTCAATAGCTTTCAGGATACTGTTGCGAAGTTAAGTGAAAATTCCACGAATATCACCCATATACTATCGATGGTTCAGGACTTTTCGGACCAAACGAACTTGCTGGCACTCAACGCATCAATCGAAGCGGCACGTGCGGGTGATGCAGGGCGAGGTTTTGCTGTGGTAGCTGATGAGGTTCGAAACTTATCGAGACAAGTAAGTGTTGCTACGGGCGAAATTGATAAAAATATTGGAGAAATGACCTCTTTGGTAGAAAGTACCCGTACCAGTGCCGTTGATATTCAGGACTATGTACACAATACAGAGGGTTTTATCGAAAGTACGAATGCGCAATTTTTGAAGTTAGTTGATGATTTTGAGGAAGTGAATTCTCAGTTATCGGGGATTAGCGCTGCCATTGATGAGCTTTCTTATACGAACAAACAGTCCCATCAGCACGTGTCTGAAATTACGAATATTGCGCAAGAGATTAAGCATGAAATGGATGAGTCACAAAAACACTCCAGTGAACTGGAAGTGGCTACCGAAGAGACTCAAGAGCTTCTATCTCGCTTTATCATCGGTTACGGTGGCTTTGAAAGCATGATCCTTTCGGGTCGCAAGTGGGCGCAACAAACCACTCAAGCGATTCAGAAATTAGCTGATAGTGGACATAATGTTTTTGACACGCAGTACCGTCGTATCAACGATGGTCAGAAGCCAGAAAAGTTTGATTTGAGTTATACGAATGAGTTCGAAGCTCAGTTACAGCCCCTTTTCGATCGTTTTATCAGCGAGCGATCTGAGTTCATTTATGCGATTGCGGTTGATAAAAATGGCTATGCGCCTGCTCATCACGCCAAAGTATCTCACCCTATTACTGGAGACTTTTCGGTTGATAATCTGAAAAGTCGCCATAGACGCATTTTTGTGGGCAATCGTGCAGAGATTAGGCGTGCATCTCATACATCGCCTTTCCTATTACAGACGTTTATTCGTGATACGGGGGAAGTGCTAAATGACCTATCGATACCGATCTATATCAATGGGCAGCATTGGGGAGCTTTGATTATGGGCTTTAACCCAGAGACATTACTTCAGGACTAAGCAATCTGTAATGCGCCCGGAGATCGGTTAGGGCGCATAGACTCTCACTAAGTTTAGCGCTTTTCCAGTGCGAGATAATTATCAATCCCTTTGATTTTGTCTTCAGGGTGATGGTTTACATAGAGCACTGAGGTCTCGCTCCCTGCACAGATTTTTTCAATCAACGCTAAAACGAGTTGGCGATTCATATCATCTAAGCCTAAACAAGGCTCATCTAGAATTAGCAAAGGCGGATGTTTGACCATTGCTCGTGCGATCAACAGAAGACGCTGATCACCATAAGAGAGTTTATTAAACGGTTCATCGGCTCTATCGCTCATACCCAGAAGGGCCAGCCACTCATCGGCTATCTTTTTTTGTCGTTCAGTGGCTTTAGTATATAGGCCAATACTATCGTAAAAGCCTGAGATAATGACGTTCCTTAAACTTGTACCAACCTTGTATTCCCACTGTAGTGCGGTCGATACATAACCAATAAACTGCTTAATTTGCCAGATACTTTCACCTTTGCCTCGTTGAAAGCCAAAGACGAAAATATCATTTACATAACACTGTGGATGATCACCCGTGATTAACGATAAAAGCCCTGTTTTTCCGCTACCATTGGGACCGCTCAGTTGCCAGTGCTGATTTCGCTCAATGGTCCAGTCCAATGAGTCGATGATCCTGTGGCCATCATAAGTAATATTGATCTTATTTAAGCGAACCAGTGGTTGATTTGGATCTAACGTTGGAAGGCGATTTTCCGGATCAGCTTCCGGTACTTCAAGATCCGTTGTCTTAAGGTGGAGCAGTTGATAAAGCTCGTTATAGGCTTTGTCGTCGTTACGCTTGATTTGCAGCTGCAAGCGTCCATGATCCACATAGGCTATATGGGTAATAAAATCAGGAAACTCATCAAAACGGTTTAATACCATTACCATCGGAACCGTTTCTACTAGCGAAGCTAAGTAATGCTGCAGCATTTCCAATGTATGGGCGTCCAAGCCATCAAACGGTTCATCCAAAATAAGGAGATCTGGTTCGCTTGCCAGTGCGCGAATCAGCATGACTTTACGGGATTCTCCGGTAGATAGCTTGCGAAATGAACGATTAACCAGTCCCTCTAATTTGAACATCGTCACTAGCTTATCAATCAGTTCCGGGTTCCTGCCATTTTCACTGAGAATCTCATGGACAGGTGTGCCTTCGGAAATGACATCCATAATATCGGCATCATCTTTTTTTCGCTCGCGCTCTATGAGCTCTGCTTGAGCTTCAAAAGAAACCAGTCCGACTTTATCTGGGAGGCCTTCGATGCTTCCAGAAAGTTGACTGCCCGCGCCGGCTAAAATAGCGGCTAATGCGGACTTGCCGGAACCATTAGCGCCGGTAATGACCCAATGCTGGCTATCATCCAGTTGCCAATTGATATCGTCCATCTGGAAACGATCATCGAAATTAACACTAAGATTGTCGAGGCGAATATTCATAAGTACCCAGTATTAGTTTGAAAAAAGAGAGCGATTAACACGAAGCCCGGTTAAAAAAAAGGCTAGGAGCAAAGTCCCAGCCTTTTTAGTCCTGAGCAAAAGCTCAGTGAAAAGCCAAATTAAACGATTTTCTTCATATCAGCCATGTGGCCACGAAGTACCGTACCCACTGCTTCAACCGGGTGAGAGCGCAGAGCAGTGTTAACTTCAATCAGGCGAGCGTTATCGACACCCGTGTCTTCTAAATCCAGCCCTTTACCGATAACGTCGGTTTTAATACCTTTCATGAAGTCAGACAGCAGCGGTAAGCAAGCATGGTTGTACAGGTAGCAACCGTACTCAGCTGTATCGGAGATAGTCGCGTTCATCTCATACAATTTCTTACGTGCGATTGTGTTAGCGATTAGCGGTGTTTCATGCAAAGATTCGTAGTAAGCAGATTCTGCGATGATACCCGCAGCAGTCATTGTTTCGAACGCTAGCTCAACGCCTGCTTTAACCATAGCGACCATCAGAATACCTTTATCGAAGTACTCCTGTTCAGAGATTTCGAAATCGCCCGCAGGTGTTTTTTCGAATGCGGTTTCAGCGGTTTCTGCACGCCATCCTAACAGGTTCTTATCATCATTAGCCCAGTCTTCCATCATGGTACGAGAGAAAGTACCATCCATGATGTCGTCCTGATGTTTGTTATACAGCGGGCGCATGATTTGCTTAAGTTCTTCTGCTAAATCAAATGCCTTAATTTTAGCTGGGTTCGACAGGCGATCCAGCATATTGGTCACGCCACCGTATTTCAGGGCTTCTGTGATAGTTTCCCAGCCGTACTGGATCAGCTTAGATGCGTAACCCGGTTCGATACCTTCTTCAACCATTTTGTCGAAGCACAGTAGAGAGCCTGTCTGCAGCATACCGCACAGAATTGTTTGCTCGCCCATCAGGTCAGATTTTACTTCCGCAATGAAAGAGGACATCAATACGCCTGCTTTGTGGCCGCCAGTACCTGCTGCATAGGCTTTAGCCAGTGCCAAGCCTTCACCTTTAGGATCGTTGTCTTCGTGAACAGCGATCAAAGTAGGAACGCCGAAGCCACGAACATATTCGTTACGTACTTCAGAGCCTGGGCACTTAGGTGCAACCATAATAACAGTCAGGTCTTCACGGATCTTCATGCCTTCTTCAACGATGTTGAAACCGTGAGAGTAAGACAGGCAAGCACCTTCTTTCATCAGTGGCATAATTGCATTCACAACGGAAGTGTGTTGCTTATCGGGTGTCAGGTTCAGAACAACGTCAGCTGTAGGGATCAGCTCTTCATAAGTACCCACAACGAAACCATTCTCAGTCGCATTCTTCCAGGATTGGCGCTTCTCTGCGATAGCTGCTTCACGCAGGGCGTAAGAAACATCACAACCGCTATCACGCAGGTTCATACCCTGTGCCAGACCTTGAGCGCCACAACCGATAACAACCATTTTCTTGCCTTTAAGGGCTTCAACGCCGTCGCTGAATTCATCGATAGACATGAAGCGGCACTTACCTAGTTGCTCTAGCTGTTCACGCAAAGGTAGCGTGTTGAAGTAGTTATTTGACATGACTGATATTCCGTTTAATTAAGTAATCATTGGGGCTGCAGTAACAACGACAGCCCTGAAAGTAAACATCGCAATACTGAAGGGGTATTGTATCGCTAATACCAATGAGCGTCGTGGCTCATTCTGATATTTATAGTGTGGATACTGTAGCGAAAATTATTTCTTCCGTAAATCGATATAAATGCAACATAATGTATCAATATATGAAACGATGGTGGGTATAATCAGAGATGGACACAAAAACGCTCAAACACTTTTTGGCACTGGCAGATACCCTGCACTTTGGTCGTGCCAGTGCTGCTTGCTTTATCAGCATCTCTGCGTTGTCACGCAATATTCGGCAGCTGGAAGATGAGTTAGGTGTTGTGCTGTTTCATCGTGATAATCGCTCTGTTGTACTAACCAGCGAAGGTGAGAAATTTGTTTTATATTCCCGGGAAGCGATCTCTCGATGGGATATGATACGTAACGAGTTAGCAGGCTCTGATAATCAATTACACGGTGAGGTGAGCTTGTATTGTTCCGTAACTGCTGTGTACAGTATTTTGTTTGACCTCTTCAGCCGTTTTCGCAACAACTACCCAAGCATTGAGATTAAGTTACATACCGGTGACCCGGAGCATGCAATTGCTAGAGTGATAGCGGGGGAGGACGATATCTCGATTGCTGCTTGTCCTGCGACGTTGCCTCGTGGTTTGGCGTTTCAACCGATTACCGTTTCCCCCTTGGTTTTTATTGCGCCTGCAGAGCAAACCGATCTTGACCTGCCGACTATTACTCCCAACTCACCAGAAGAGTGGGCTAAAGTGCCCATGGTTCTCTCTGAAGGTGGACTGGCACGTAATCGCATTGATGCGTGGTTTAAGAAAATGGGTATAAATCCTAGGGTTTATGCTCAGGTGGCGGGTAACGAGGCGATTGTGAGTATGGTGAGTTTAGGATTAGGCGTAGGTGTTGTGCCTAAAATTGTTCTGGAGAACAGCCCTGTGGTAACCCGGGTGAAGATCTTGGATGTACAGCCTGCTTTACAACCTTATGATGTGGGTATGTTTGCTTTACAGCGCAGTTTGAAAAACCCGTTGGTCAATGCGGTATGGTCGCTGGTGGGGGAGTCGTGAGCGGCTGTTGTTAAGACGATTGTTAATCTTTGTGGTCTCAAAAGGTTGTGTATCTTTATTTAGAGCGGAGGTCGTTTGGAAAGAAAGGCTCAAATGCAGCACTTACCATTAGTTTGGGCAGGCCCCATCTTGCGTCGAATGCAGCCCAGTCGATTGACGTTTTGGCTAGCTGTTTCTTCACCCGTGGAAGCCAAGCTTATCTTGTTACCCGATCAGCAAGCGCCGATACACATTGAACCCGATAGTCTGCAGCAATCTACACGCTGCTTGAAGGCAGGAAAACACCTGTATTTTTTACTGATTGATCTGCCGCTAACAGAGCCGTTGCCTCAGGATTGTTGGATCGGCTATGACTTCAGATTAAAGAAACAAGGCGAGTCTGAATGGTTAGATTGGCAAAGCTGGGCTCCTGATCTTTGTTATCCCGACAAAGTGTCGCCCGGGTTTGTTTTACGTTCTCGTATACAAAATATGCTTCATGGCTCCTGCCGAAAGCCCCACCACCGTTTAAAGGAGCCTGTTGCGTCAGAGCAATCGCCCGATGGTTTAAATCGAGCAGATGATTTTTTGCAGGCCCACGTGCATTCAGCTGAGCAGTGGCCCAGTGTGTTAATCTTGTCAGGGGATCAAATTTACGCGGATGATGTTGCGGCGCCTATGCTGGTGGCGATTCATCGTTTTATTCAAGTGTTAGGCTTGCCTAGTGAGTCATTTGAAGGTGTTGATCCTTTACCGATGCCAGATGCGACACCCTTGTATGAGCAAGATGCCCATTACTATAAACGTGAAACCTTACTTCCTGATACGAAGGCTAATGCGGCATTAAAAGACCTTTTGTTTGGTGGTACTCGAAAACCGATATTTACCTCAGACAACGCGCAGAACCACCTAATGACATTAGCTGAGGTGCTGGCTATGTATCTGTTGGTTTGGTCCCCTGAGCCTTGGCGTCTAATAGGTTTAGAGGCTCCTGCTGAACTATCTGATGAGCACCGAGAGGCATATCAGCAAGAACAAAAGGAGATAGCGAGCTTTGCGGCTTCTTTAAGTGAAGTACGCCGTGTCCTAGCGCACCTTCCTGTTGCGATGATTTTTGATGATCATGACATCACAGATGACTGGAACCTGACTGCTCAATGGGAGCAGACGGCCTACGGGAATCCATTATCCAATCGTATTATTGGTAATACTCTGTTGGGCTATTTAATCTGCCAAGGATGGGGCAATGCGCCAGAAAAGTTTTCGAAAACGCTCATGCAGGAGGTTCAGGAGGCTCTATCACAGCCAGGCGAGGGAGTGCATGAGCAACTTATTGAACAGTTATATCGTTTTTCCGATTGGCACTACCGATGGGACACGCAGCCTGTCCTGTTAGTATTGGATACGAGGACACGTCGTTGGCGATCCGAGAGGTCATTAGATAAGCCATCAGGGCTAATGGATTGGGAGGCAATAACCGATTTACAAGCAGATCTGGTTGGGCGCGATGCTGTCGTGCTTGTTTCGCCAGCCCCTATATTTGGTGTCAAGCTGATTGAGTCCATTCAAAAAGTGTTTACATGGTTTGGGCATCCTCTTATGGTCGATGCTGAAAACTGGATGGCCCACCGCGGTTCAGCTCATGCATTGATGAACCTATTCCGGCATTCCAAAACACCACGGAACTTTGTCATTTTATCCGGCGATGTACACTACTCCTTTGTTTACGATATTGAGCTGCGTGGTCGTCAGCGAGGTCCGGATATTTGGCAAATTACAAGTAGTGGTTTACGAAATGAATTCCCGACACGATTGTTGGATATATTCGACCGGCTTAATCGTTGGCTATATGCGCCTTGGTCACCCTTAAACTGGTTGACCAAGCGCCGGCGGATGAAGGTGATCCCAAGGCGCCCCGTACCTGCGTCACGAGGGGAGCGGTTAGTTAATGATGCAGGAATTGGGTTGGTTGAATTGTCAGTTGATGGTAGGCCTGTTCGTGCATTGCAGCTGTGTGCTGATGGCCGAGATATTGAGTTTGAATTGTACGAACCTGAGGCGCATTGGCAGTAAGCAATAACACTGGAATGATTGAAGCAATGTAAAAGTAATGGTAAACCTGTATTTTTGATAATAACAATACAGATGAGATTAGTTTCAGCATGAATGATTTACAGCGTTTTTATATCAACGGCGAGTGGGTCGAGCCACAAGGTAAGCAGTCCTTAGTGGTTATAAATCCGGCGACAGAGCAAGCATTTGCGACGATTCGTTTAGGTGAGCAAGCCGATGTTGAGGCGGCTGTTATGGCGGCTCGCTCTGCATTTGAGAGCTACAGCCAAACAAGTAAAGAAAGCCGTATAGCCTTACTTGAAAAAATAATTGCAGGCTATAGCGAGCGGATTGAAGATCTTGCCCAAGCTATCTCCTCCGAAATGGGAGCTCCTATCGAATTTGCTCGTAAAGTGCAGGTGATGGCAGGTCTTGGGCACATTAAAGTAGCGCTAAGCCTTCTGAAGAAAAACGACTTTGCAGAGATGATCAGCACCACAAAAGTGATCAAGGAGCCTATTGGTGTTTGTGCGCTGATTACACCATGGAACTGGCCACTGAATCAGATTACCTGCAAAGTGGCTCCCGCATTAGCCGTCGGTTGCACTATGGTGTTAAAGCCTAGTGAAGTCGCACCTTTATCTGCACATATTTTTGCTGAGATTCTCCATGAAGCGGGCGTACCTGCCGGTGTGTTTAATTTGGTGGATGGTGATGGAGCGGGCGTGGGTTCTGCACTAAGCGCGCACCCCCAAATAGATATGGTGTCCTTTACAGGCTCTACCCGAGCAGGGCGTTTAGTTTCAAAAGCTGCTGCAGATACGGTTAAAAAAGTATCATTAGAGCTGGGGGGTAAATCGGCCAATATTATCCTTGATGACGCTGATTTTGAGAAAGCGGTAGGTCGAGGTGTGAAGGGGATGATGAGTAACTCTGGGCAGTCTTGTAATGCCCTGAGTCGTATGTTGGTTCCCGAAAGTCGGCTTGCAGAAGTAGAAGAAATAGCACGTAAAGCCGTGGCGTCAGTGATTCCGGGTGATCCTCATGATGCACAAACAGTTATTGGGCCGGTGGTCAGTGAAGTACAGTGGAATAATATTCAGGCATTGATCGCTGTAGGTATAGATGAGGGAGCGCAGTTGTTATGCGGTGGTTTGGGTAAGCCTGAGGGTTTAGAGACCGGTTATTATGTCAAACCTACTATTTTTACAGGTGTGAACAACCAGATGACGATTGCCAAAGAGGAGATCTTTGGTCCCGTACTTTGCATTATTCCTTACAAGGATGAAGCTGAAGCGATTGCTATCGCAAACGATCATATCTACGGCTTGTCGGGTTCTGTTTGGTCTTCCGATCTGGAAAGGGCACGTAAAGTAGCGTCTAGGCTTCGTACCGGTATGGTACACATTAATGGTGCTATGGTGGATGGACGTGCGCCCTTTGGTGGCTATCGACAGTCGGGATTAGGGCGCGAATGGGGTATGCATGGTATGGAAGAATTTCTTGAAGTTAAATCCATGTTTGGCTACGACGTTTCTTAGTTTTTAGCATTATTTAAAAAAGTGTAAGGAATGCTCGTTGGGGGCGACTAATAGAATGAAACCTGTTGCAAGACGGCAATGGGGATCTAACCCAAGGAGCATTACAATGAATAAAAATCTAAAACCCGCCCTCAATGGGGTAGCCATCGCATTCGCTGCTGCCAGTCTTGCCGCCTGTGCTGCAACTCAAGAAACAACATCAACAGGTGCTGTCAAAACGGATACTGCTGAAATGGTACATTGCTATGGTGTAAACCAATGCAAAGGCCATAATGATTGCGGTACGGCAACGAATGCTTGTGCCGGGCACGCATCCTGTCAAGGCCAAGGGTTTGTAGGTATGCCTGCAAAGGCCTGCGCGGATGTAGGTGGCAAAGTAAAAGATGATTGGCGTGGTGAGATCGCTAAAGCTGAACTGACACAGTGCTACGGCATTAATGTTTGTAAAGGTCATAATGATTGCAAAACCGCTGATAACGCTTGCGCAGGACACGCATCTTGCAAAGGTCAGGGCTTTGTTATGACAACGGCAAAATCGTGTGCTGATATCGGTGGTAAAGGCGCTTAAAAAAGCGATTAGATTCGGAGGGAGCGATCCCTCCGATTTAACGGATAGGAAGCGTCATCGATGGACAATCAATTTTTAGGATTTGGTTTAGGTTTAAGAACTCAGCATTTTCATGAAGTGTTGGAACAAAAGCCTGATCTTGACTGGTTTGAAGTGATCTCTGAAAACTTCATGGTTGATGGGGGTAAGCCAAAGTTTTATCTACATCAGATTCGTGAATTGTATCCCATGGTGATGCATGGCGTTTCGCTTTCTATTGGCTCAACTGACCCTTTGAATCAAGAATACCTCAAGCGATTAAAATGCCTGATAAATGAGATACAACCTGAATGGGTATCTGACCACCTATGTTGGACGGGGGTCAATCAGTTAAATAGTCATGACTTGTTGCCTGTACCGTATACCGAAGAGGCGTTGGATCATATTGTATCTCGACTGATACAAGTGCAAGACTATCTTGGACAACCTATTCTGATGGAAAACCCATCCAGTTATCTTGAGTTTTCAGAGTCCTCTATTCCCGAATGGGAGTTTATGGCTGAAATGGTTAAACGATCAGGCTGTCAGGTTCTATTGGATGTGAATAACATCTATGTTAGTTCTCGTAATCATGGGTATGACTGCCAAACCTATTTAAAAGCAATAGATCCGACTACCGTTAAGCAGATACATTTGGCAGGTCATAGTGACTATGGCACTTATGTGATTGATACCCATGATCACGATATACCGGACCCTGTGTGGGCTTTGTACCGTGAGGCGTTACGTTATTTGGGCCCTATCAGCACGATGATAGAGCGAGACGATAATATTCCACCTTTTGCTGACTTGTTGGCTGAGTTGGAGATAGCAAGACAGATTGCAGCGGATTGCCTTACCCCCGAGCAGCTCCAGCCAAAATATCGGATGGCATCATGAGTGAGTTAAAAATCCGACAGCAGCAGTTAATGGACTATATTTTGGGTAAGAGTGATCTTATAACAGATCATATCTTGGAGTCGGCTGATGCGAATAAAGCTTTACGTCTGCATATCTATCGTAATAACTACCAGGCAGGCTTGAGAGAAGTCATCGATACTGACTTCGAAATGCTGGGGCTTTACCTTGGCGATAATCTGTTCGACCAGATGGTAGAAGGCTATATTGGCGCATATCCCTCTTCTTATTCATCGCTGCGTCAATTTGGAGATAACCTTCCTAAGTTTTTACGTGAGGACGCGTTTTTTTCGCAATACCCGCAACTATCAGAGTTAGCCCGCTTTGAACGTTTATTACTCAGGGCATTTGATGCTGCCGATGCTGCCAGAATTACTCAGGATACTTTACTGCAATTGGATCAAAACGTATGGCCTGAACTTAAGTTAGCTTTCCATCCAAGTGTTCAAGTATTTACTTCACATTGGAATGTTGTTGAGATTTGGCAAGCGCTAAAAGGGGAGCAAACGCCGCCTGACCCATGGGAACAAATAAACCATTGGGTAATGTGGCGCAACCAAGAACGCCTAACGGAGTTTCGTTCAATTGATTCTTTTGAGCATGTTATGCTGACAGCATTCTTAACAGGGGATGATCTGTCACAGGTTGCTGATACATTGCTTGCATGGCAATCGGGTGAAGATCCTAGTCAACACATGGTTGAAACGCTTCTGTCATGGCATCAACAAGGTTGGATTCAGCGGTTAAGGCCGCCCGGCGATCAACCTGAGCTGTCTTTACTATAAACCTCATACGCCAAGTTGAGTCTCAGGATTAAAATCTCGTACCATAGAGCCTTGTCACTTTAGGCTTGCCACGGATGAACTCTCCTCTTCAACGCTACGAGCAACGATTAACAGATCCCGGCTTTATGGGCGATCCTCTTCAGTTACAAGTGGTTGAACGGTTAGATCTGCTCTTTCATGAGTTACAGTGTTCTACTCATCGCTTTGGTCGTAAACGTCGACCTGTAAAAGGCTTGTATCTCTGGGGTGGTGTTGGTCGGGGGAAAACCTTCCTGATGGATCTGTTCTTTGAGAGCTTGCCTGATAAAGATAAGTTGCGTTTGCACTTTCACCGTTTTATGGCAATGGTTCACCATGAGATGAAATTGGAAGCAGGTCATGCTGATCCATTAGTGCGTATCGCTAAACGTCTCTCTAAACAGTGTCGAGTGATATGCTTTGATGAGTTTTATGTATCAGATATTGCTGATGCCATGATCTTAGGGCGGCTATTTGATGCATTATTTAATTATGGCTTAACGCTCGTTGCTACCTCTAATATCCCTATCGACAGACTCTATTGGGATGGATTGCAGCGTCAGCGATTTGCCCCTGCGATGGAGTTGCTGAAAACCCACACCCAAGAGTGGCATCTAAATGGTGAAGAAGATTACCGGTTACGCTATTTGAACTACCAGCAAACTTATTTTTTAGAGGGGCAGGCAAACTTTGCTGAGCTATTTGATCAACTCAGCGAAACACAAGATTATAGCTGTCAACCTATCTCTATTTGTGGACGCCCCATTGGAGTCGAGCGTGCTGCAAATTCCATCGTATGGTTTACCTTTTCTGCCCTTTGTGAAGGCCCCCGTTCGGCAATGGATTACATTGAGTTAGCCAGTCGATACCAGACCATATTGATCAGTGGGCTTCCTCAGTTAGGAGGTGAGTTGAAAAGTTGGATCAAAGCAAGAGGCACCGAAGACGGTAGCGGTAGTGTTACTAAAACGGGGGAAAGGCAGTTATCCTATGCAAAGCTAGATGATCCGGCTAGGCGCTTTATTAGTTTGGTGGATGAATTTTATGATCAACGGGTAAAGCTCTATCTTTTAGCGACATTGCCCATAGAGCATATTTACTCTGGAGGGGCGCTAAGCTTTGAATTTCGTCGAACACTGAGTCGATTAACAGAGATGCAGTCAGCAGAGTACTTATCGGGATCTCGAAAGTTGAACAAATCGGAGCAGGTGGTGGGATGAAGTTATTATGGGTTGTTATATTCACCGTTGTACTGGTTTGGTCTGGAATCAATCCTAAAGATTATTTTACATGGGTGCTTGAGGTAGCTCCTGCTTTGATCGGTGCGCTTTTGATGGCGGTAACTTACAAGCGCTTCCCACTAACACCGTTGCTATACGGATTGATATTACTTCATTCGATTGTACTGATGGTGGGTGGTCATTACACTTACGCTGAAGTGCCTCTATTTGATCTTTTCAAAGAGTGGTTTGGCTCAGAGCGTAATAACTACGATAAAGTCGGCCACTTTATGCAAGGTTTTGTTCCAGCGGTGTTTGCCAGAGAAATTTTGATTAGAAAAGCGGTGTTGGCCAAGCCCGCATGGTTAAATCTATTTGTCATCTCTGTATGTCTTGCGTTCAGCGCTTTTTATGAGCTGCTGGAGTGGGCGGTTGCGGAAATGACTGGTGAGTCTGCAGAAGCTTTTTTAGGGACTCAAGGTTATGTGTGGGATACCCAAACGGATATGGCATTTGCGCTATTCGGGTGTATCAGTGCGTTAGTGTTTTTGTCACATATTCATAACCGCCAACTTATGGCGCTATACCGCCGTACGTAGAGAGTGCTGTTATGCATTGGCTTTTGTAAAAGGTGCGCACCTTTTATTTTAAGTGGCGGCCACCATCAACATGCAGTGTGCGCCCTGTAACGTATCGGCTTTCAAGGAGGTATAGCACAGCTTTTACCACTTCCTCTGTACCCGGCTCTATGCCCATCAATGACTTTTTTAGGGTTTTTTCGCGATAGCGGTCATCATCATCAGGGTTGAACAGAATCATCGCAGGGGCAATGGCATTTACTTTTACTCTAGGTGCAAGCAGCGCTGAAAAGGAGAGCGTCATATTGGTCAGTGCTGCTTTACTGGCGGCATAGGCGATATGTTTCTGGCTGCCTTTTTCAACTACGTAATCGGTAAAATGAATAATATCGCTGTACTCACCCGGATATTTCAGCAGCAAATCCCGCAAGCCTAGATTGAGCGTGTAGGGTACGCTGACGTGAACTTGCATCATGCGCTGTAAAGTTTCGGTTGGTGACAAGGCATTGTTATCTGGCAACCAATCGGATGCATTGTGAATAATGGCTCTGAGTGACGGATGCTGTTGAGTTAAGGTGTAAATCAGCTCGTTGAGGCTATGCTCGTTGTAGAAATTACATGCATAAAGCTCGGCCCCTAGTGCTTTGAGCTCTGCAATGCTGTCATACACGGTTCGGTAGGTGCCAATAATAGGGTATCCTTGCTTAAGCAGTGTTTTGGCTAGGGCATAGCCAATACGTTTGCCAACGCCTGTGATCAAAATAGGCGCATATTTAGCGTTACTATTCACAGTATTTCTCCAGCGTCAGTGAGACGGAGTCGGCAAATCGCAGTGCATGGGGCTTATCAATCGTCACTGAGGCATATTTGACCCAAGGGTGGTCGGTGCAGATATCCAGTACATCAGCCACTAACTTTTCGAGTAGCAGAAAGCGTCCCTCTTCTACATGCTGGATAATCCGTTTTGTAATGACTTTGTAGTTAAGTGCATTTTCAACATCATCCGTTTGTGCCGCCATTTCTGCAGGATAATGAACCGCTAAATTGATCACAACGTCTTGTTGTTTAGCGATCTCATCAGGATTAAACCCAATAAAGGTTCGCAGCCGCAGGTTTTTAACTTTTATGATGGCATTGCTAATGTGCTGATCTGGCATTTTGTAGACTTCCCTAAACATTATGCTTAATCGTATGTGGTCGCTAGCTTAGTGGCGCGAATACATACAAAATAATTGCTGACCTTACGCCTCTTTGATCGAACTAAGTGCTTCTAAGGCCGCATTTCTTGAGTGCTTTAAGTCAACAATAGGGGCTGGGTAGGTCTCACCTAAGACAACACCATATTGTAAAAGCTCCTCAGTAGATAATTCCCAAGGTGTGTGAATATATTTATTCGGTATGTTACTTAGCTCAGGAATATACCGGCGAATATAGTCTCCATCTGAATCAAACTTTTCACCTTGTGTTACGGGATTGAATATTCGAAAGTAGGGTGCTGCATCAGCACCACAACCAGCAACCCATTGCCAACTAGCGCTATTGCTGGCGAGATCGGCATCCAATAAACAATCCCAAAACCAGCGAGCACCATGCTGCCAATGAAGCAGTAGGTTTTTCACCAAGAAGGATCCTACAACCATGCGTACTCGGTTGTGCATGTACCCGGTTTTCCATAATTGGCGCATACCCGCATCAATAATAGGATAGCCTGTGAGTCCTTTTTGCCATGCGCTCAAGTGGGAGGAACTGTCTGTTTTCCATGGAAAGCGGTCGAATTTTGTTTGTAAGTTTTTCTCTGGTAGGTCGGGATTGTAGTACAGTTGATAGTATGAAAATTCCCGCCAACCTAGCTCACTATGAAAACAATCCAGAGCATCTTCAGAAGAAGTATCTAGCGCAGCATGTGCGCTGGCGTACCATACTTGATTAGGCGATATCTCACCAAAGTGTAGATGGGGCGAGAGAGTGGAAATATAAGGTTTTGCTGGATAGTTTCTGCCATCACGATAGTGAGCTAACCCTGTATTAAGAAAGCTTGATAGTGTATCTGCGGCGCCTTTTTCGCCAGGTTGCCAATGCTGATAGAACTCACTATCCCAGTCAATCTTGGGAAGTAGCTGTAAGCTATCAATATCAAACGGGGTAGAAGATGGCACTATTGAGTCAAGCCCAATGGGTGGTAATGGCTCCCTTGGCGCGTGCGCATTCAAGCATCCCTTGCGATAAAAGGGAGTGAACACTTTATAGTGTGTGCCATCTTGCTTTGTAATATCCCAAGGCTCCCACAGCAGAGAGCCATTAAAGCTTTGGACGGTATAACCTTGCTTTTGCAGCTCCAGCTTTATATTGGAATCACGTTTTATTCGCCAGGGTTCGTAGGCGCGGTTCCAATAAACAGCTGAGGCCGATGTTTCTTGTGCCAATTGTGCTATCGTAAGGTTTGGATCTCCTTTGAAGAGTCTTAGGTTTCCACCTAGGGATTTATTTAGCGCAATTAATGAGTGGTGAAGCCACCATCGGCTGGCTGCTCCCATTTTCCAGTCACCTGCAGCGTGATCATCCAGAATGTATACAGGAATAACCTGGCCGTTTCGACAGGCTTCATAAAGCGCTGGATTATCATGGATGCGCAGATCTTGTCTGAACCAGACGATGACGTTATCTTTCATACTTGGTTTCGCAGCCCCATGGATGCAGGGTAGGGCTCTAAATAGCGTTGGGCGCGCACATAGTCGCTACCGTAGCGCTTAATATAGTGATTAATTAGGGTTACTGGAGTTGCGAGGTTGACCTCTTCGCGAAGATATTGATTGATCACTTCTGTGACGCCTTGACGCTCCTCTGCCGGGACACTTTTCTTCAAATAACCTAGGATATGTAACAATGCGTTACAGTGTGCACCTCGTTTGGCTGGTTTACTGACGGCTTCCATAAATCGAACTTGATAATCTTCTATCAACTCATTTAGCGGCAAATTTCCGGCGTCAGCTAGGAGTTGCCCTAATGCTTTATAAGCACTTTGCGAATGTGCCAGTAATAAATATTTATAACTACTGTGGTATTGTAAAAGTGCATGGTGGCTAGGGTTCTCGCGTACCTCTTTGCGGTAGTGATGGTGCGCATAAACACGCATCACAAAGTTCTCGCAAAGCGCTGCATCATGCAAACGACCCTCCTCTTCTACAGGGAGCAGAGGGTATGTTTTGATCAGGGCATCTGCAAACAAGCCTCGGCCCCTTTGGGTGTGTGGGTGGCCATTTTCCTGATATATCTTGATGCGCTCCATGCCGCAGCTAGGGGAGTTCTTCATTAAGATATAGCCATCGATACTATCAAGATGCGCTATCTTGTGCTTAAAGCCGTTAACCAACTGGTCGGTTAAATCTTCTTCGGATGAGTTGGAATATTGTAGAACGGGTTGATCAGGATCACCCACTAATCGCATGGTAGGCCTAGGTGTTGAAAAACCTGCAGCCACTTCTGGGCAGAAACGCTGATAACTGAAATGTTCGCTAAAACTACCCAAGCATAAAGTAGAGCGACTATGCCCCCCGTTGTATCTCACTTCATCACCTAACAGGCAGGCGCTGATACCAACGGAGATTTTGTTAGCGGATGTGCAATCTGGCATCAGTTATTTTCCTTATGATCAGGTTTATAACTTATACGTAATAGCCGAAAACTTAGATCTTATCAATTGCTTATCTTTGGGAGGCTTATTAATGATCTTTAGAAGGAAAGGGATCAGGCAGCGCTAGAGTGATCTGATCTTTTCTGATAGGGCAGAGAAAGCTCAATTTATACGCAACCAGCAATAATCCTTGGCGATTTTTATTGCCGCTACCATACTTTGGATCCCCCATCAGGGGATGCCCAATCTGCTCAAAGTGGCGGCGAATCTGATGAGTTCTACCGGTTTCAAGTTGAATATCAACCTGGCTGGTGCCTCTCTCTTCGTCATAGCCAATGCGGGTGAAGTGGGTAACGGCCTGTTTACCATCAAGGGCAATATCTATTTTTCCTGAAGCTTCTGTTTTGCCTAATACAATGGCCTGGTAGCCTTTTTCGATTTGATGCTGTTGAAACATAGTGGATAGTGTCGCAGCCATTTTCTTGTTATGCGCAACCATCACTAGTCCCCGTGTTTCCCTATCTAAGCGGTGTACCGGAAAAACTTCACGCTTTTGATGGAGCTGTTTCTCAACAATTCTGAGGATCGACATATGGTCGCCGTATTGATTGCCTTGTGACATGACTCCAGCCGGTTTGAACCAAATACTATACCCCATGCGATCTTCAAGGCAGCTGATCATGGGCGGTTTTAGCGCAAGCAGTGACTCATCATAATTTAAATAGAGAATGTCTCCTGATTTAACGGCAGTTTCAGCGCGGCGAATACGGCGTGTTTGTTTGCCTCGTTTAAGGCTCAGGGCACCTTTGCTCATGGCATCCTTGACTCTAGCTTTAGATAGGCCGCTTAGAGAAGCTGCCAGTTTAGCTATATTAGGTGCAGCTTCTACTACTGGATGTTCAAGGTTAATTTTCATTTTTTAACTGCCCAAAGGAGAAATTCATGATTTCCATCACCGCCTGTGATGGGGCTTTCCATATAGCCTTCAACGTGTAAATGATTATCGTGGCAACAGGTGCGTATCAGGTGCTCAACGTTGGCAAATAGGCGTGTATCTTTCACAATGCCTCCTTTGCCTATCCCCTCTTTACCCACTTCAAACTGAGGCTTGACCAATGAGATGAGTGTTCCACCTGTGCGTAGCAAAGGTGATAGCGATGGAAGTATTTTTGTTTGAGAGATAAAAGAGACATCCATGACAGCAACATCAAATCCATTACCCTGTGTGTGTGTTAAAAGTGAGGCGGGTAGCTCTCGGGCATTCATCCCTTCATAGCAGTGAACTGCATGATGGGTACGTAAGCGCGCAGCTAATTGATCATGCCCCACTTCTATGCCAACCACTTGTGCAGCACCTGCTTGGATTAAACAATCTGTGAAGCCGCCGGTGGATTGGCCCACATCAATGGCAATCGTACCGGTTACATCTATGTTGAACTCCTCTAAAGCGCCTTTTAGTTTGAGAGCTCCACGGGATACATAGTGGTCTGATGGGTCGTCCTTAACGGTGAGGAGGGTATCATCGGGCAGTTTGAGGCCCGGCTTGGTGATAATCTGAGATTGTCCGCCGGTGATGTAGGATACTCGCCCTTCCTTAAGCAGACGTTGCGCTTGAGTGCGTGTGTCGGCTAGATGCTGTTCAACTAAAAGTAGATCGACGCGTTGCATAACAAATCTCTGACATGACAGAAGCATGGAAAAAAGCGCTAATGTTGGGGTTAAGCAGGTACTGGGATGCTAGCACTCTCTTTTACCTCTTCCATAACAATATAGCTTTTAGAGTTTTTGACGCCAGGTAGCGTCAATAGCATATCACCTAGCAAGGCTCTATACTCTGACATGTCTTTAATTCGCGCCTTTAGTAAGTAGTCAGAATCACCTGATACCAAGTGGCACTCCATAATGTAAGGTAGTTGCTTGACGGCTAAATTGAAGCGTTCAAAGGCATCGGGTGACTGGTATGAAAGAGAGATTTCAACAAATACCAGCATGTTATACCCTAACGTATCGGGGTTTAATCGGGCAAAATAACCCTCTATATAGCCATCTTTTTCTAGCCGTTTAACTCGTTCAATACAGGGTGTGGTAGACAGCCCTACTTTATCCGCGAGGTCGGTATAAGAGATGCGGCCATCTTTTTGAAGAGTAGTAAGAATGTTTCTATCTATTCTATCTAACTTTTTCATGTATTTTCTGTATTTTTGTTTATTTTCGATATAAAAATCTATTATATGCTAAAAATACGACAAAAAACTATTATAAAATTCAATTATGCTAGGCATATATCTTGTTAAATATGCTGGGCAAAATAATGAAAATAATCGTTCTTGGTAGTGGTGTCATTGGGGTAACCAGTGCGTGGTATTTGGCAAAATCGGGTCACGATGTGACGGTAATTGATCGACAACCTGCTGCGGCTTTAGAGACGAGCTACGCGAACGCAGGGCAGATCTCACCCGGCTATTCTGCGCCTTGGGCTGCCCCAGGGGTACCATTAAAAGCGGTAAAGTGGATGATGCAAGATCTTGCGCCACTGCGTATTCAGCCTGCTGTGGATCCGGTACTTTTTAAGTGGATGACCAAAATGTTGGGTAACTGTACTGAGTCTGCTTATCGTATCAATAAATCGCGAATGTTGAGAGTTGCTGAATACAGCCGCGATAGTATGAATGTTTTGAATGATGAAGTTAATATCGACTATGACCAACGGTTTGGTGGCACGTTACAGGTGTTTCGTACAGATAAACAAGTAGACGCGTCGAAATCCGATATTGCGATTCTAGAGGAGTGTGGCGTTGCGTATGAAGTACTTAGTCGGCAAGAATGTGTAGAAAAAGAGCCCGCTTTAGGTTTTGTGCAAGAGAAGATAGTAGGTGGTTTGCGCTTGCCGGGAGACGGGACGGGTGATTGTTTCAAGTTTACTCAAGGTTTAGCAAAAGCGTGTGAGGCGATCGGTGTAACCTTCCTTTACAACACTGAAATAGACGCTTTGCAGGTCGAGGGTGGTGATATTACCGGTGTGAAGTTGGCTGATAAGGTTATCAGCGCGGATGCTTATCTTATGGCATTGGGTAGTTATAGCCCGCTGATGCTGAAAAAAGTGGGTATTAACATCCCTGTTTATCCAGTAAAAGGTTACTCCCTTACTTTGCCAATAACAGATGAGCGTCGTGCACCTGTATCTACTGTGATGGATGAAACTTACAAGATTGCGGTTACGCGTTTCAACGATCGTATCCGAGTTGGTGGTACGGCTGAACTGACGGGATATGATTTAAGTTTGCAACAGAAACGTCGTAATAATGTTGATTTTGTGGTGAATGACCTGTTTGCAGGTGGTGGAGATCTCAGCAAAGCAGAGTTTTGGACTGGGTTACGTCCAATGACCCCGGATGGTACGCCAGTGCTAGGCAAAACCCGTTATCCGAGTTTGTACTTGAATACTGGGCACGGCACTTTGGGTTGGACCATGGCCGCAGGATCAGCGCGTTTTGTTAGTGATATCATATCGGGCAAAGCGCCTGATATTGATCCGAGTGGCTTAGGTATTGAACGATATGCTTAACAAAAAGAATAGCCTGCTATTGTTATGCACTTTTGTAAAACTAACTGATAACAACAATTTTGGAGTGAATAGATGAACCGCAGCATTATATCTACAGAGAAAGCCCCAGCAGCCATTGGTACGTATTCTCAAGCTGTAAAAGTTGGTAACACCGTATATATGTCGGGACAGATTCCCTTAGTGCCTGAAACCATGGAGATGGTTACAGAGTCTTTTGAAGCACAAGCAGTGCAAGTATTTGAGAATTTGAAAGCGGTGGCTGAGGCAGCCGGTGGTTCGTTAGCTGACGTGGTTAAATTAACGATATTACTATCCGACCTAGCCAATTTCGCAACGGTTAATGAAGTAATGGCACGTTATTTTTCTGCACCCTATCCAGCTCGTGCTGCGTTTGCAGTAAAAGCTTTGCCTAAGGATGCAGACATTGAGGTTGAAGCTGTCATGGTAACAGCTGAGTAATTTTTAGATTTTAGGAGATAATATGGGGCGTGCAGCTCAAGCAGTCATTCATCTTTCTGCGATTCGCGATAATTACCGCTTGGCGAAGGGTTTAGCGCCAAGTGCGCAAGCCATTGCTGTTGTTAAGGCTGATGCCTATGGGCACGGAAGTGTAGAGGTTGCTCGATACCTCGAATCGGAAGCCGTCGCTTTTGGTGTGGCATGTATCGAAGAGGCTCTGGAGCTACGCACATCGGGTATCACAAAACCGATATTACTACTCGAAGGCTTTTTTACTGAAGATGAGCTGGCGGTGGTGTCGGCCAATAATTTTTGGACGGCGGTACATCGCCCTGAGCAGATTACTTGGATTGAAAGAGCTGAGCTAACTCACCCGCTTAATATTTGGCTAAAGATGGATTCAGGGATGCATCGTTTAGGGATGGCGCCTGAAACGTATGCCGCTGAGTTTAAGCGACTCAAAGCATCGCCTAATGTCGAATCAGTAGTACTAATGAGCCATTTAGCCTGTGCGGATGAACTTGAGTCTGCGTATACCTACCAGCAAGTAGCTGCTTTTGACCAAGCAGTAGCTGGTCTGGATGCGCCTCATAGTATAGCAAACTCCCCTGCTACTTTGGGGTGGCCTTTATTACATAGAGACTGGATCCGTCCAGGGTTAATGCTTTATGGAGCCTCGCCATTTGAGGGTACTCAGGAAAATGCTGATCAGCTTGCGCCCGCTATGACTTTGCAAAGTGAAGTCATAGCGATTCGTGAAATTTCAGCAGGTGATGCTGTTGGCTATGGTGCCTCTTTTCGTGCAGATAAACCGATGCGCGTTGGCACGGTCGCCATGGGTTACGGTGATGGCTATCCCCGGCACGCAGTAACTGGCACGCCTGTGATGGTTAATGGTCAACGTACGCGTATTATCGGGCGTGTATCGATGGATATGTGTGGCGTTGACTTAACGAATATAGCTGATGCAGATGTAGGTGCAACGGTAGAGTTCTGGGGTACCAACCTTGCGGTAGAAGAAGTCGCTAAACATTGTGGAACAATCCCCTACACATTGTTGACTTGTGTGACGAAACGCGTACCTCGTGTTTATCGTTAATCTGAAAACTCCCAGCCGTAGGCTGGGAGTTTTCATTAATAGATATACTTAGCTGGCGGGGGCGTGAAACAGAAGGTATAGATCGACTAAGATTTCTGGTATCTCATTGGCCATTTGCTCCGAGATCACGCGGTTCCTGCGAATCTCAGTAAACTCTTTTTCTTCAAATAGGTTAGACGCCACCATGATTGGTAGCATTAGCTCGGCAATCGCTTCCTCTTTGTCAGAGCCTTCTCCAAACCATTCATCCTCACGCATGAAAACGCCTTCCATAAAGGCTTGGGCCCATATCTCCAACTCGGACTCTTCATTATCAGTAATCAGGGTTAACTCGCAAGGCATACCTAATTCGCGATCATTGTAGAGATCGCTGCAGATCGCATCTTTCCAGCGCAGGAGTAGGTTGGTCATAAGCGTTGCTTGTTCAGGGGACTGCCAATTAGGCTCTCCATCAAATAACAACTCAAGCCATTCAGCTGTATCAACACTCACAGGGCTGATGTTAAGCGCACACAGGAAGCCGTGAATTCCAATCAGATCAAGAGAGTCTTCGGACACCGCTTCAGAAAAAATAAATGCTTCTAGTAGGTCAAGCTCTTCATCAGTTAAGGGTTTGTAATCTAAAGTTGGGTGCATTATCGGGCTTCCTAGAAAAAAGGCTTTTGGCTATTCTACTCCTTGCGAGAGGTTACGTCAGCGATAAATTAAGATGACAGGACGCCTCCCATTCCGGATAATTCCCGCCATGACAGATAAAGCCCTTCATCTACTTAAAGAAGTCTTCGGATACGACCGCTTCCGCACGCCTCAAGATCTAGTTATTAACAACCTTGTAGAAGCAAAGGATGTGTTGGTTGTTATGCCGACTGGCGGAGGAAAGTCACTGTGTTACCAGTTGCCGGCACTGTTAAGGAATGGCACGGCAATCGTTGTTTCCCCATTGATTGCACTCATGCAGGATCAAGTCGCAGGCTTATCGCAATTGGGGATTCGGGCGGCGTGTCTAAATTCAAGTTTGGACTTTGTTATTCAGACAGAAGTTGAGCAAGCATTTATACGAGGGCAGTTGGATCTTCTCTATGTGGCTCCCGAGCGCCTCTTGCAACCTAAAACATTATCCTTGTTGCAACAGGGAGCGATTGCGTTATTTGCCATTGATGAAGCTCACTGTGTTTCTCAATGGGGGCATGATTTTCGCCCTGAGTATCTAAATCTCCCCAAACTGATGGCTGCATTTCCCGAAGTGCCTCGTATTGCGCTGACTGCTACAGCCGATGGACGTACTCGTGATGAGATAGTTTCCAGACTACATCTTCGGGAGGCGCAGGTTTTTATTCAGGGGTTTGATCGCCCCAATATTCGCTATCGCATCGGGCAGAAGAATCGAGCACGGGAACAGCTACTGTCTTTTTTAAACCAAGAGCATCAGGGCAACTCAGGTATTGTCTATTGTTTGTCACGCAAGCGGGTTGAAGAAACAGCCGCTTGGCTGCAAGAAAAAGGCTTGAATGCGCTGCCCTATCATGCGGGGTTACCGCCTCAGCTGCGTCAGCATCACCAGCATCGGTTTCTCACTGAAGATCCCATCATTATGGTTGCAACCATCGCCTTTGGCATGGGAATCGATAAACCCAATGTACGCTTTGTTGCGCATCTGGACTTACCTAAAAGTATTGAGGCGTACTATCAAGAAACGGGCAGAGCGGGGCGTGATGGACAACCTGCGGATGCTTGGATGGTTTATGGCTTGCAGGATGTGATTTTTTTGCGCCAAATGCTAGAGGGATCTCAGGCCGAAGAGCAGTTCAAGCAGATTGAGAGGCAGAAACTAGAGGCGGTGCTAGGTCTGTGCGAAATCACCAGTTGCCGGCGCCAGATGTTACTTGCTTACTTTGGTGAAACAGATCATAAGCCTTGTGGAAACTGTGACACTTGCCTTGAACCCGTGCCTCAATGGGATGGCACAGAAGCCGCGCGAAAAGCATTGTCAGCGGTCTATCGTACTGGGCAGCGCTTTGGTGTTAATCATATTATTGATGTCTTGTTGGGGAGTGTTACCGATAAAGTCAGAGATGCGGGCCACCAACAAGTGTCAACCTGGGGAATTGGAAAAGAGCTGAATAGAAATCAGTGGCGCTCGGTTTTTCGGCAATTGGTTGCACGTGGGTTTCTCAAAGTTGATAGTGAAGGCTTTGGAGTGCTGCACTTAAGTGAGAGATGTAGGCCTATATTAAAGGGTGCCGAAAGTATCATGCTTCGCGAAGATAAGCATGAGAAACAAGTTAAATACAGAAAAGAACGTGCCCCCCAGCAAAAACTGGATGCTGACGATCACAAACTTTGGGAGCACTTAAAACAACTACGTAAGCGTTTAGCGGATGATCAAGATGTGCCCCCGTATGTAATTTTCCATGATGCTACCTTGATGGAGATGGTGATGTATCGTCCTACCACGTCAGATCAGCTGCATAAAATTAGTGGTGTAGGAGAACGCAAGTTAGCGCTCTATGGGGATGAGTTTTTAGAAGTTATTCGAGAAGCCTCCACAGCAGATCGTTCGCCTGATCTTCAAGCGCAAGAGTCAGTAACCTTGTTTAAGGCGGGCATGAGTGTTGCTCAAGTTGCGAGTATGCAACGTTTGTCTGAGAAGGTTATTTATGGGCATCTAGCAAAAGGTATTGCTAAAGGTGAGTTAAGCGTGGAAGAGGTCGTTGAGCTGCCTGAGGCAGAACTGAGGCACATTCAACAAGTGATTCTGGATTGTCAGCAACGTTTTGGTCAGGCATTGCGCCCTGTGCATGAAGCGCTGGCCGGTGTTTATGATATGGGTTTGTTGGCCTGTGTTCGCCAGGGATTGGAGTAACAATGAACCCAGAGCTTTGGGGGCTGTTTGTCAGTAGTTTGATCTCCTCGACACTACTTCCCGGTGGGTCGGAAGCCTATTTGGCCTGGTTAGCTGTAGACGGCCAATACCCAGCTGAACAGCTGATAGCCATTGCAACGCTCGGTAATGGTTTAGGTGGTATTATCACGTTTGCTATGGGACGTCTGATTGCTATCCGTTACCCCTTTCGCATGTTGCAGCAGAGAAGTCATCGTCGTGTAAAATCGTATCTGATACGTTATGGCAGTGTTTCTTTGCTTCTGTCTTGGTTGCCTGTTGTTGGTGATCCGCTGTGTTTTGTGGCCGGTTGGATGAAGCTCAATTTTCTTCTCTCGGTTGTTTTTATTATGCTGGGTAAATTCCTGCGTTATTGTGTTGTGGCGGGTATATTCTTGTAAGTTTCCTCAAAACAAGGAGAGGTGTTGTGGGGCGAATGTTGCGTATTGCGGTGCTGCTGTTAATCCTGTTGTTTGTCAGCGTAAATACTTTCTTGTCGAAAACCCGATCAACGGATTGGAATAATTCTCTTTGGGTCGTAATTTACCCCATTAATGGTGATCAAAGAGCCGATACGCAAGGCTATATTGAATCGTTAACCTCTGAGCATTTTATTGATATCGAAACCTTCTTTCAAAAAGAGGTGGAGCGTTATCGTGTTCCTCTCGATGAGCCGATTAAAGTCATGCTCTCTAGCGAATTAACGAGTAACCCGCCTGAACCGCCCGAAAACCCAAGCTTATTGGATAATGTGCTTTGGAGCTTGACGATGCGTTACTGGTCGTGGAAGAACGATAATTGGGATGGGGTAGAGCCTGATATTCGCATCTACATGCGCTTTTTCTCACCGCAAGGGCAACAAGCCTTACGGCATTCACTAGGGTTGCAAAAAGGTTTGATTGGGGTTGTAAATGGTTATGCTGATATGGAATATCAAGGACAAAATAACTTTATTGCCGCACATGAGCTACTGCACACGCTAGGAGCTACGGATAAATATGACCCCAAAACAAGTTGGCCGCTCTGGCCGGATGGTTATGCCGAACCCACAAAGGTTCCATTATTGCCACAAACCAAGGCTGAAATTATGGGGGGGAGAGTGCAGGTATCCCCTTCCATTGCTTTGATTCCGCCAAGCCTTGAACATGCCGTGGTTGGTGCAGCAACGGCTATAGAGATTAATTGGTTGAATGGAGCTGAGCACTAAATAAAAAAACCCGCTCATAAAACGGGTTTTTTATCAGAGCCGGTGACTAGTTAGGGTAATCGCGTTTGCTTGGGCCAGTGTAAAGCTGACGTGGGCGGCCGATTTTGTTCGGGCTGCTATGGAATTCGCTCCAATGAGAGATCCAGCCAATAGTGCGTGACAGTGCGAAGATAACGGTAAACATGTTAGTCGGAATGCCGATTGCTTTCAGGATAATGCCTGAATAGAAATCAACATTCGGATACAGCTTACGCTCGACGAAGTATTCATCTTCCAGCGCAATCTGCTCAAGGCGCTTAGCGATCTTCAGTAGAGGGTCGTTTTCAATGCCCAGTTCAGCCAAAACTTCGTCACAGGTCTGCTTCATGACTTTAGCGCGAGGGTCGAAGTTACGGTATACGCGGTGTCCAAAGCCCATGAGACGGAAATTGTCTTCAGGATCTTTAGCGCGCTGGATAAACTCTTCGATATTAGATTCGTCACCGATTTCTTCTAGCATCGTCAATACCGCTTCGTTTGCACCGCCGTGAGCAGGTCCCCACAGGGCTGCGATACCGGAAGCGATACAGGCAAACGGGTTGGCACCAGAGGAGCCGGCCAGACGTACAGTAGACGTGGAGGCATTCTGTTCGTGATCCGCATGTAGCAAGAAAATCTTGTCCATCGCCTTGGCAAGAACAGGGTTGGTAACGTACTCTTCGCAAGGATTGCCAAACATCATCTGTAGGAAGTTATCTGCGTAATCCAAATCGTTACGTGGATATTGGAATGGTTGGCCAATGCTGTACTTGTAACACATTGCCGCAATGGTTGGCATTTTTGCAATTAAGCGATATGCGCACACTTCACGGTGATGGGCATCATCAATATCCAGAGAGTCGTGGTAGAACGCGGAAAGTGCGCCAACACAAGCAACCATGATCGCCATTGGGTGAGCATCACGACGGAAACCATTGAAGAAGTGATTCATTTGTTCATGAACCATGGTGTGTCGTTTAACTGTATTGACGAACTGTTCTTTCTGTTCAGGAGTTGGTAATTCACCATTCAGGAGCAAGAAGCATACTTCCAGATAATCGGATTTGTCTGCTAATTGCTCGATGGGGTAGCCGCCGTGTAGCAGAACCCCTTGACCACCGTCGATATAGGTGATGCTGGATTCACACGCCGCCGTGGAAACAAATCCTGGGTCGTACGTGAAAAGGCCTTGACCTGTTAGAGGGCGCACATCGATTACGTCGGGCCCTTCTGTGCCGGAGTAAACAGGTAATTCGATAACTTCATCAAGACCGTCGACAGTTAAACGTGCTTTCTTATCAGCCATCAGAGGCTCCTATCAATTGTTTGTTATAATCTGACTCTATTTATAATAGGTCATATTTCAGAGTCTGGTCCGTATGGGACTTGCCCAATATAGAGATTGAAACGGGATTGTCAATCTGGACAGAATGCGCTTTTTCTGCATTGCAGCATATGAAGTTAATTTCTACCAATAATACTATACGGACAGAATACGCTTTTAGTTGTAGGGGTGTTTAATAATCTTTGTTTTATTTAACTAGACGTTAGGCTTAGGCCTTGTCTGGTGCGTTGTAATCTGGTTTTTAACTGTCTATACTCTCGACCCGAATATGCGTTACAAGTGTTGGCGTATATGTTCGTCTGAGGAACTCTCTCTGAACACTTCCTAGCAACCTTGCCCAAAATGGGCAGCAAAGTGTGAACAAGAGCCGTGAACAAAAAAAGACCTGTAAATTTAGATCTGCGAACTATCAAGCAGCCACTTCCGGCGGTTACATCCATTCTGCATCGTGTCACAGGTGTTGTGCTATTTTTTGGTACACTCTTTATGACCTATGCCTTAGGTTTGTCTCTCGAATCTGAAGCTGGCTTTAACGAAGCAATTACTATGCTAGAAGAGGGCTTTATTGCTCGATTCATCGCATGGGGACTAGTATCTGCATTGTTGTATCACGTAATTGCCGGTGTTAAGCATCTCATTATGGATGCCGGACATCTGGAAGAATTAGAAAGTGGTACGAAGGCCGCGAAAGTAACGCTGGCAGCAGGTGCGGTTGCAATTCTACTGGCGGGAGTATGGGTATGGTAACAAGTATCACAAGCTTTGGCCGGAGTGGCTTATATGACTGGATGATCCAGCGAGTCACAGCAGTTGTATTGCTGGCCTATACAATCTTCATGATTGGTTATCTGATGTTTAATTCTGATATGGATTATGCACAGTGGAAGTCATTGTTTGAATGTACTTCAATGCGCATCTTCTCCCTGCTGGCTATTCTCTCTCTGGCGGCTCACGCTTGGATTGGTCTTTGGTCAGTGACTACGGACTACATTAAACCAACTGGACTACGTTTTATTGTTCAGTCGGCGTGTGGTTTGTTGACGTTTATATACGTCGTTTGGGGTATTCAGATTCTGTGGGGTGTTTAAGAGATGAGTAAACTTCGCACACTTAATTTTGATGCGATTGTTGTTGGTGGTGGTGGGGCCGGTATGCGTGCCGCTCTACAGCTGGCTCAGTCTGGACTGAATACTGCTTGTGTGACAAAAGTCTTCCCAACACGTTCACACACAGTATCTGCACAGGGTGGTATTACCTGTGCGATTGCAAGTGCTGATCCTAATGACGATTGGCGCTGGCACATGTATGACACAGTAAAAGGCTCTGATTATATCGGTGACCAGGATGCTATTGAGTATATGTGCTCAGTAGGTCCTCAGGCTGTGTTTGAACTGGATCATATGGGTTTGCCGTTTTCGCGTACTGAAACAGGGCGTATTTATCAGCGTCCATTTGGTGGTCAGTCTAAAGGGCCTGATAATCCAACTCAGGCTGCGCGTACTTGTGCTGCTGCAGACCGTACGGGTCATGCGCTTCTGCACACTCTGTATCAAGCCAATATGAAAGCGGGTACCACCTTCTTGAATGAGTGGTATGCGGTTGATTTGGTCAAAAATGAAGATGGTGCAGTTGTAGGCTGTGTAGCCATTTGTATTGAAACCGGCGAAACGGTTTATATCAAAGCAAAAGCTACCGTATTGGCGACAGGTGGTGCTGGTCGTATTTATGCATCGACTACCAATGCGTTGATCAATACTGGTGATGGTATGGGTATGTCACTGCGTGCGGGTGTTCCTGCGCAGGATATGGAAATGTGGCAGTTCCATCCTACCGGTATATACGGTGCTGGTACCCTTGTAACAGAAGGTTGTCGTGGTGAAGGTGGCTATCTGATTAATAAGGACGGTGAGCGTTTTATGGAACGTTATGCGCCTAACGCCAAAGATTTGGCAGGACGTGACGTTGTTGCTCGCTCTATGATCCTTGAGATTCTGGATGGTCGCGGTTGTGGTCCAGACGGAGATCATGTTTACCTGAAGCTTGATCATCTGGGTGAAGAGGTGCTCCATTCTCGCTTGCCGGGTATCTGTGAATTGTCTAAGACATTTGCTGCGGTTGATCCGGTTAAAGAGCCCGTTCCTGTTGTTCCGACCTGTCATTATCAGATGGGTGGTGTGGCCACTAATATTGGTGGTCAGGCAATTGCTCCAGATAAAGACGGTAATGATCATATCGTTGAAGGTCTGTTTGCATGTGGTGAAGTGGCGTGTGTATCTGTACACGGTGCTAACCGCTTGGGTGGTAACTCTCTGCTTGACTTGGTTGTATTTGGCCGCGCTGCAGGCCTACAGATTGAGAAGCAGATGCGTGAAGGTTATCAGGTTAAGGATGCGACTGAAGCAGACCTTGAGCGTGCGATGGCTCGTCTAAATCGCCTGAATAACTCTACATCAGGTGAGAGCGTGTCTGCTGTGCGTAAAGAGTTGCAGGCAACTATGCAGTTATACTTCGGTGTATTCCGTGATGGCGAAAGCATGCAAAAAGGCTTGGAGCTACTCAAGGGCATTCGCGAGAAAGTGAACAATCTACACCTTGAAGATAAGAGCATGGCCTTCAATACTGCGCGTATAGAAGCATTAGAACTTGAGAATCTAATGGAAGTTGCGGAAGCAACCGCTATCGCGGCTGAAGAGCGTAAAGAGTCTCGCGGTGCTCATGCGCGTAACGACTTTACTGAGCGAGATGACGAGAACTGGTTGTGCCATTCTGTCTTCTTCCCTCAGGATAAGACAGTAGGTAAGCGTGCTGTTAACTTTGCGCCGAAGACTGTTGACGCGTTCCCGCCAAAAGTCCGTACATACTAAGAAAGGAGTATTACAGTGTTAGTAAGCGTATATCGTTACAATCCTGAAACTGATGATGCTCCTTACATGCAGGATATCCATATCGATATCCCTGGTGGTAAGGATATTATGGTTTTGGATCTTCTTCAGTTGCTGAAAGATAAAGATCCGTCATTAGGTTATCGTCGCTCTTGTCGTGAGGGTGTATGTGGCTCTGATGGCATGAATATGAACGGTAAAAACGGCTTGGCTTGTATTACGCCACTCTCTGCTGTTGTAGAGAATGACAAATTGGTACTGCGTCCATTGCCTGGTTTACCTGTTATTCGTGACCTGGTTGTAGATATGAGTCAGTTCTACAAGCAGTATGAGAAGATCAAGCCGTTCTTGATTAATGATACGCCAGCACCTGCTATCGAGCGTTTGCAGTCTCCAGAGGAGCGTGCAGAGTTGGATGGTTTGTATGAGTGTATCTTGTGTGCTTGTTGTTCTACTGCGTGCCCATCATTTTGGTGGAACCCAGACAAGTTTATCGGACCTTCGGGTTTGCTACAGGCTTATCGCTTTTTGGCGGATAGCCGTGATACGGCAACTCGTCAGCGTCTGGCTGAACTTGATGATCCTTTCAGCGTCTTCCGCTGTCATGGCATCATGAACTGTGTGAATGTTTGCCCTAAAGGCCTTAATCCTACCAAGGCTATCGGGAAAATTCGCAACATGCTTATTCAGCAAGCGACCTAATAATAAAAACGGCACTTTTGGTGCCGTTTTTTTTGGGTAATTTTGCTTAACTAGCCGAAAGGCTTATGCTTCAAAATTGTAACTTTCTGTAAAATCCTACAGTGTTGAATATATCAAGCCTTTTTGAAAAGGCGTACAATATCAATCCTCATTCCCATGTTACCTCGTGGTGATGTTGAGTTAATGAAACGGAAACACAAGAAGGGGCGTCTGCGCGTATAAATCGTTAGGTAATTGGTGCAACCTAACTGCGTAAGAAAGTCCCTCGAGCCAGGGTGATCAACTAATGCAAGAAGGCGTAATGGAGTTGCTTTGGAAAAACGCCCACCTTTATGGTGGAAACCTTTCCTACGTTGAGCAACTATACGAAACTTATCTATTGGATCCTAATGCTGTTCCGCAGGAATGGCGTGAAGAGTTCGACCGCTTGCCTAAAGTGGGTGAAAGTCTATCTCAGGATGTTCCTCATTCTCCTGTGCGAGAGCACTTTCTATATCTATCGAAGAACCAAAAACGCTCTCAGCCTGCGGCGAGTGGTAGTGTTTCTTCTGAACATGAGAAGAAACAAGTACGTGTACTTCGCATGATTAATGCTTATCGTGTGCGTGGCCACCAGATTGCTAATATTGATCCGTTAGGTCTTATGGAACGTGAAGAGGTTCCAGATTTAGATCTGCGTTTTCATGAGTTATCTGAAGCGGATTTTGATACGACCTTCCAGCTAGGTTCCTTGTTTTTTGGTGCGGAAGAGGCTCCTCTTAAGGATATACTGGCAGATCTGAAAAAGACTTACTGTACTACAGTAGGCGCTGAGTATATGCATATCGTTGATACGCAAGAAAAGCGTTGGATCCAATCACGGCTAGAGCCTGTGCGCTCTCACCCTGAAGCATCTGTTGAAAAGAAAAAAATGATTCTTGAGCGCCTGACAGCAGCTGAAGGTCTGGAGAAATACTTAGGCTCTCGTTACGCTGGCGCTAAACGCTTTGGTTTGGAAGGTGGAGAGTCGATGATTGTCTCTTTAAATACCTTGATCCAGCGAGCGGGCAAGCAGGGTGCAAAAGAGGTTGTTATCGGCATGGCTCACCGTGGCCGCCTTAACACCTTGGTTAACATTTTTGGTAAGAACCCAGCCGAACTATTCAGTGAGTTTGAAGGTAAGAAAACGCTCGATACCTCAGGCGATGTGAAATATCACCAAGGTTTCTCATCGAATGTGATGACTGCTGGCGGTGAAGTCCATATTGCGATGGCATTTAACCCGTCCCATCTTGAGATTGCGGCACCGGTTGTGGAGGGTTCTGTTCGAGCTCGCCAAGATCGCCGTGGTGATGATGTTGGCACAACGGTTGTTCCTGTCAATATCCATGGTGACCAAGCATTTTGTGGCCAGGGTGTTGTGATGGAAACGTTCCAGATGTCACAGACCCGTGCTTATAAAACAGGCGGTACAATTCATATCGTTGTTAACAACCAGGTTGGTTTTACAACATCCAAAAAAGAAGACTCTCGCTCAACCGAGTACTCTACTGATGTTGCTAAAATGATTCAGGCTCCGATTTTCCATGTAAATGGAGATGATCCTGAGGCGGTGCGTTTTGTGACACAGCTGGCTGTTGATTATCGTAACGAATTTAAGAAAGATGTTGTTATTGATCTATTCTGTTATCGTCGTCGCGGCCATAACGAGGCTGATGAGCCTTCTGGCACTCAGCCTTTGATGTATGCACAGATCAAAAAGCAGAAAACCACTCGTGAACTTTATGCTCAGAAGCTTATCGACGAAGGGGTGATTACCGCTGAAGAGAGTAAAGAATATGAGAAAGAGTACCGTCAAGCCCTAGAAAATGGTCAACATGTAGTTAAATCACTCGTGCATGAACCAAATGCAGAACTTTTCGTTGATTGGAAACCGTATCTTGGGCATGAGTGGTCATTCGATTGTGACACCAGAGTAGATCTGAAATTACTTCAAGAACTGGGTAGTACATTATGCGAAACTCCAGAAGGGTTTGCAGTACAACGTCAGGTTCAGAAAATTATTGATGATCGCAAGCGCATGGCAGCTGGTGCAATGGAGCTGAATTGGGGAATGGCTGAGTCGTTAGCCTATGCTTCCATTCTTGCTCAAGGTCACCCTGTACGTATTACTGGTCAAGATGTTGGGCGTGGTACTTTCTCCCATCGTCACGCTGTATTGCACGATCAGAAAACCGCTGATACTTATGTGCCGTTGCAGAACCTTTCCGAGGGACAACCTGCAATGACTATACATGACTCTTTCTTATCAGAAGAGGCGGTATTGGCCTTTGAATATGGCTACGCTACTACGATGCCTAATTCACTTGTTATTTGGGAAGCGCAGTTTGGTGATTTTGCTAACGGCGCTCAGGTGGTTATTGACCAATTCATCACTAGTGGTGAACATAAGTGGCAGAGACTATGTGGTCTTACTATGCTGCTGCCTCATGGCTTCGAAGGCCAAGGACCTGAGCACTCATCGGCACGTTTAGAGCGGTATTTGCAGTTGTGTGCAGAGCACAACATCCAAGTATGTACGCCGACTACGCCAGCTCAGATTTTCCATTTGTTACGTCGACAAGTTATTCGTCCGTTGCGTAAACCATTGGTGGTCATGTCACCTAAGAGCTTGCTGCGTCATAAGCAGGCGGTTTCCAGCTTGGAAGATCTTGCTGAAGGATCATTCCAGCCAGTGATTGGTGAAGTTGATGCCTTGGAAGCTAAAGGCGTGAAGCGACTTGTTCTGTGTGGCGGTAAGGTATACTACGACCTTTATAATCGTCGTGCAGAGCTTGAAAAAGAAGATGTTGCTATTGTTCGTATCGAACAGTTGTATCCATTCCCCGAAACTTACTTGGCAGATGCTATTCGTGACTATACAAACCTAGAGTCTGTGGTTTGGTGTCAGGAGGAGCCTATGAACCAAGGGGCTTGGTATTGTACACAGCATCATATGCGTCATGTTCTCCATCAGCATAATCCTGCTCTCAATCTTCAAGGTGTAGGTCGACCTGCATCGGCTGCACCAGCGGTAGGTTATATCTCTGTGCATGTTGAGCAACAGGAACAACTGGTAAACGAAGCAATCAACGGTTAATGACTAAGCTGCCCCATTGATACAAGGGCAGCTTTTTGAGTTTAAAAGGAATAGATATGTCCATCGAAATCAAAGCCCCTACATTCCCTGAATCCGTTGCGGACGGTACTGTTGCAACATGGCATAAACAACCAGGTGAAGCCGTTTCTGCGGATGAACTGATTGTAGATATCGAAACAGACAAAGTTGTTTTAGAAGTTGTCGCCCCAGCAGACGGTGTTTTGACAGAAATTGTTAAAGGTGAAGGCGACACGGTACTTAGCGATGAAGTTATTGCTAAGTTTGAAGCAGGTGCTGCTGCTTCAGTTGCCCAAGCTTCGGCACCGGCTGAAACGGTTGCTGCTGAAACGGGTGATGGCGATAAAGTTGGCCCTGCCGCTCGCAAACTGATTGATGAGCACGGCTTAGACGCTTCTAAGATTCCAGGTTCTGGGAAAAATGGTGGTATCACTAAAGAAGACGTTCAGAATTATATCAAATCAGGTGCTGCGTCAGCTCCTGCTCCGGCTGCATCAACTGCAGCTCCGACCGCTGCTCCAGTAGCGTTGAACGTGCCAGTTGGTGAGCGTGTTGAAAAGCGTGTTCCAATGACGCGCTTACGCGCAACCATTGCGAAGCGTTTGGTAGAAGCACAGCAGAACGCTGCGATGCTAACAACTTACAACGAAGTGAACATGAAACCAGTCATGGAGCTTCGCAAGCAATACAAAGATCTTTTTGAAAAGACCCATAACGGTACTCGTTTAGGTTTTATGTCTTTCTTTGTGAAAGCGGCTACAGAAGCACTGAAGCGCTTCCCAGCAGTGAACGCTTCTATCGATGGAAATGACATGGTTTACCATGGTTATCAGGATATCGGTGTCGCAGTATCTACGGATCGAGGATTAATGGTTCCTGTACTCCGTGATACCGATGCAATGAGCCTTGCCGATGTTGAAGCAACGATTGCTGACTTCGGTAAACGTGGTCGTGACGGCAAGCTAGGCATGGATGATATGCAAGGCGGTACGTTTACGATTACGAACGGCGGTGTTTTTGGCTCATTGATGTCAACACCTATTCTAAACCCACCTCAAACGGCGATTCTGGGTATGCATAAAATCCAAGATCGACCAATGGCTGTTAATGGTCAGGTGGAAATTCTACCTATGATGTACTTAGCGTTGTCATACGACCATCGTATGATTGATGGCAAAGAAGCGGTACAATTCCTCGTTACTATCAAGGACCTTCTGGAAGATCCAGCGCGTATGTTGCTTGATGTGTAATTCAACCCCATATTAAACGAGAGAATAGGTAAGACGCATGTCTCAGAAATTTGATGTAATCGTAATTGGCGCCGGCCCTGGTGGTTATGTTGCCGCAATCCGTGCTGCACAGTTGGGCCTAAAAACTGCCTGTGTCGAGAAATGGGTTGATGATAAAGGTGCTGCTGTACTTGGCGGTACCTGCTTAAATGTGGGTTGTATTCCATCTAAAGCACTTTTGGAATCGACCCATAAGTTTCATGAAATGGCACACGATGCGAAAGTTCATGGTATCGAAGCTTCTGACGTTCAAATGGACGTTAAGCAGATGGTTGCTCGCAAGAATACGATCGTAAAGAACTTGACTGGCGGTATTGCTGGCCTGTTTAAAGCTAACGGTGTAACTCTGTTAGCGGGTATGGGTAAGCTGCTGGCTAACAAGCAAGTGGAAGTTACAGCTGCTGATGGTACAGCAGCCGTATACGATGCTGAAAATGTAATCTTGGCGTCAGGTTCCGTTCCTGTTGAGATCCCTCCTGCACCTCTGACAGAAGGCCTTATTCTGGATAACGAAGGTGCCCTGAACATCGATGAAACGCCTAAACGTTTGGGTGTCATAGGTGCAGGTGTTATCGGTTTAGAGATGGGTTCTGTATGGGCGCGTTTAGGCTCAGAAGTAACTGTTCTTGAAGCGATGGACTCTTTTCTTGCATTAGCTGATCAGGATGTTTCTAAAGAAGCAGCTAAGCTGTTCAAAAAGCAAGGTTTGGACATCAAACTGAGTGCTCGCTGTACAGGCACTGAAATCATTGATGGCAAAGAGGTTAAAGTAAAGTATACCGACTCTGAAGGCGACAAAGAGCTGATCGTTGATAAGCTGATTGTTGCTGTTGGACGTCGTCCACAGACTCAGGGTTTGCTGGCTGGTGATAGCGGTGTGAAGCTGGACGAGCGTGGCTTTATCTTCGTAGATGAAAGCTGCCGTACGGATGTACCTGGCGTTTACGCTATTGGTGATTCAGTGCGTGGGCCTATGTTGGCACACAAAGCATCTGAAGAAGGTATTATGGTGGCGGATATCATCGCAGGCCATAAAGCTGCCATGAACTATGATGTGATTCCGAATATTATCTACACATTCCCAGAGCTGGCTTGGGTAGGTAAAACAGAGCAGGAGCTAAAAGCTGAAGGCGTTAAGATCAAAGTGGGTAAATTCCCATTTGCTGCATCTGGACGTGCTATGGCTTCTAACGCTACGGATGGTTTCGTTAAAATTATCGCTGATGAAACAACAGACCGAATTCTTGGCGTTCATATGGTAGGTGCGATTGCGTCTGAGTTGATTGCTCAGGGTGCGATTGCGATGGAGTTCTGTTCTAGTGCGGAAGATCTTCAGTTGACGGTCTTTGCTCACCCAACAGTGAGTGAAGCTGTTCATGAAGCTGCGCTAGCAGTAGATAACCACGCTATCCATATTGCTAATCGCAAGAAGCGTTAATTTAGTACATTATTTAAAAGTTTCGGCCGGACACTGGTTGTCTGGCCGATTTGCGAGAGCTTGTCGTAAGCCCTGTGGGCCGGATTGGCATAAGCTATCCGGATTTACCAGTGACAACACAACGGACTAGAGCATGAATCTTCACGAGTACCAAGGCAAACAGTTGTTTGCTCAATATGGTCTACCAGTTTCCAAAGGTTACGCGGTAGATACTCCAGAAGCTGCTGCTGAAGCAGCACAAAAAATTGGCGGTGACAAATGGGTTGTTAAAGCTCAGGTCCACGCTGGCGGCCGCGGTAAAGCGGGCGGTGTAAAGCTGGTTGACTCTCCAGATGCAGCGAAAGAGTTTGCTGCAAACTGGTTAGGAAAAAACCTAGTGACTTATCAGACTGATGAGAATGGTCAACCAGTTACTAAAATTTTAGTAGAAACGTGCACAGATATCGCTCAGGAATTGTACTTGGGTGCTGTTGTTGACCGTTCTACTCGCCGTATTGTTTTCATGGCATCTACCGAAGGTGGTGTGGAAATCGAGAAGGTGGCCGAAGAAACTCCTGAAAAGATCCTGAAAGCGGTTATCGATCCGATGACGGGTGCTCAGCCTTATCAAGCGCGTGAATTAGCGTTCCAATTAGGTTTGAACAGCGATCAGGTTAAGCAATTCACTAAGATTTTCTTAGGTCTTGCTAAAATGTTTGAAGAAAAAGATCTTGCTTTGCTGGAAATAAACCCACTGGTTATTACAGATGCGGGCAATCTTCACTGCTTGGATGCAAAAGTTGTAATCGATGGCAATGCGGTTTACCGCCACAAAGACCTGCAAGAAATGCATGACCCTTCACAGGAAGATGAGCGTGAAGCACATGCAGCTTCTTGGGATCTGAACTACGTGGCATTGGATGGCACCATCGGTTGTATGGTTAACGGTGCCGGCCTAGCGATGGGTACAATGGATATTGTTGCCTTGCACGGTGGTTTCCCAGCTAACTTCTTGGATGTAGGCGGCGGAGCGACTAAAGAGCGTGTAACCGAGGCATTCAAAATCATCCTTGCTGATGACAAAGTTAAAGCGGTTCTGGTTAACATCTTTGGCGGTATCGTTCGTTGTGACCTGATTGCTGACGGTATTATCGGTGCAGTTAAAGAAGTAGGCGTAAGCGTACCGGTTGTTGTACGTCTGGAAGGTAACAATGCTGAGTTGGGTGCACAGCGCCTAGCTGAGTCTGGTTTGGATATTATTGCTGCAACCAGTCTGACAGATGCTGCTCAGCAAGCAGTTAAAGCAGCGGAGGGTAAGTAATCATGTCCGTATTGATCAATAAAGATACTAAAGTTATCTGTCAGGGTTTTACTGGCGGTCAGGGTACTTTCCATTCTGAGCAAGCGATTGCTTACGGTACTAAGATGGTTGGTGGTGTAACACCAGGCAAAGGTGGTACTGAGCATTTAGGCCTGCCTGTTTTTAACACGGTGAAAGAAGCGGTAGAAGCAACAGGTGCTGAAGCTTCTGTTATCTACGTTCCAGCAGCTTTCTGTAAAGACTCGATCTTAGAAGCAGCTAATGCGGGTATTAAGCTGATCGTTTGTATCACCGAACACATTCCAGTAATGGACATGCTTCAGTGTAAAGTGAAGTGTGATGAGTTGGGCGTTCGTCTGATCGGCCCTAATTGCCCAGGTGTTATCACACCAGGTGAATGTAAGATCGGTATTATGCCAGGTCACATCCACTTGCCAGGTAAAGTGGGCATCGTTTCTCGCTCTGGTACTTTGACGTACGAAGCTGTTAAGCAGACAACAGATGCTGGTTTTGGTCAGTCTACATGTGTTGGTATTGGTGGTGACCCAATTCCTGGTTCTAACTTCATCGACATTCTTGAAATGTTCGAGAATGATCCACAGACAGAAGCGATTGTTATGATCGGTGAAATCGGTGGTACAGCTGAAGAAGAAGCAGCCGCTTACATCAAAGCAAACGTAACTAAGCCTGTTGTTTCTTACATTGCTGGCGTAACTGCACCTGCAGGTAAGCGAATGGGGCATGCGGGCGCAATTATCTCTGGTGGTAAAGGTACAGCGGACGAGAAGTTTGCTGCATTAGAAGCTGCTGGCGTTAAGACAGTTCGCTCTCTAGCTCAGATTGCTGATGGTTTGCGTGAAGTAACTGGCTGGTAATAGCTATTGCGTGTTATAGGCAGCTTTTTTTAGTTGTCTTGTAATAAAAATCCTCGCTATTTGGCGGGGATTTTTTTTGCGTAAATAATACGCTGATGAAGGTGCTGTTCTTTATTCTAAGGGATGCAATAGGGGGGCATTAATTCTCTATCGTTATAGTTATAGATAAGTGAGCTGGACTACTTGGTTTTTGAGTTTGGTAATAGAGCCTTGGAAGGCATAGATAGAGATGTAGTGAAGGGAATATAAGTAAAGGCACCCTATTGCTGGGTGCCTTTGTTAGCGGTTCAGATTACTTACGGATGCCTTCTACGTAAAGATTCATATAGATAGTTTCTGCAGCAGGACCAAGGTTGTAATCAATACCGAAATCTTTTAGTTTAAACTCGGTTGTCCCTTCAAATCCTGCGCGGTATCCACCCCATGGGTCTTTACCTTCACCAACTTTAGAGACCGCTAGTGTTACGGGCTTGGTTACACCATGAAGTGTCAGCTCTCCTTCAAGTGTTGCCGTGCCATCGCCTTTATCAGTGTATTGTGTGCTGACAAACTTCGCTTTAGGAAAGCTTTTTACGTCTAAGAAGTCAGCGCTACGCAAGTGCTTATCTCGCTCAGCATGATTAGAGTCAATGCTAGCCGTATCAATTTCTACATTCACTTTAGACGCATTAGGGTTGCTTTCGTCATAGCTGAACTCACCATTAAACGTATTGAAGCGGCCTTTGAGCCAGCTCACGCCTAAGTGGTTAATACGGAACTCCACGCTGGCATGAGCGCCTTTTGTATCGATGACATAGTCTGCGGCGTATACAGGGCTAGCAGCCAAGAGTAGGCCTGCGAACGCGATAGAAGGTTTTAAAACGTTTTTCATGATGGCTCCTTTGTTCCTAACATTCTTCGTAATGTATTGTCTTTATCAATAAAATGATGCTTCAAAGCTGCAGCAGCATGTAATAAAGAGAGAGTGATTAATGTTGTTGCGCTTATGAAGTGGATTTCACCTGCGATATCCTCCTGTTGCTCAATTAACGAAGGTAGTGCCGGTATATCAAACCAGTTAAATACGCTAATAGGGCGCCCATCGGCTGTCGAAATCATATAGCCGGACATCAAAACAAGAATCAACAACAGGTAGAGGCCTATATGCCCAAGTTTAGTTATTAGACGTATAGTGTTACTGTGGGTTTTGATGCTTTCTGGATGTGGGTTAATCGCTCTCCAAATGATCCGAGTGACTAGAATTACAGCGAGTATAATACCAATGCTTTTATGCCAGTTAGGGACCGTCCGGTAGGCTGGGTCATAATAACTGAGCGAATCTATATAAAGACCCAAGGGATATAAACCAAAAACAAGCAAAGCGACAACCCAATGCAAAGCGATAGCGCCTAGTCCGTAGGTTGTAGTTGTGTTCCTTATGTGTTTGATAGACGCCATATAAACTTACAGTTCCTCATGGTGAGCTGCGCCGCAAAGGGCGCAGTTCCAGTTTTAATTTTGCCAGCGAATGGCGGCTTCAGTCACACGTTTGCCTAATGCGCTCGCGGTTTTTCTATCGGCTTCTGGTGGTGCTATCTCAGCAGATGCATCAGCATTACTTTGTGCCATTGCACCTAAATAGCTACCAATTCGATTAAGATCTTCAGGGCTGCCTTCAGAGCTGTTGTTACCTGGTGGCAGGCCTAAACTGACCCAGTTCATACCATGTTGAGCGGCGAAAATACTCATTTGGATCAAACTGTTGAGCTTATCGCCGCTTTGGCTGGCTGAGTTGGTAAATCCAGCGGCTAACTTGTCTTTCCAATCTTGTGTAAACCAAGCCTTCGAGCTGGCATCCATAAAGGTCTTAAAAGGGCCACTGACGCTTCCCATGTAAGTCGGTGAACCAAAAATAATCGCATCGGCTTTTTCTAGTAGTTCCCAATCGATGGCTTCGACATTGGCTACCGATAAGAGTTCAGCGGCGCCGCCTGCTTCAGAAACCCCCTCAGCTACTGCTTTGGCTTGAACTTCTGTATGTCCATATCCGCTATGGTAAGCAATTACTATTGATGGCTTAGGCATGTGTTTCTCCTGATCACAGTTGATAGCGCTCACTATAATAGGGGATAATTAATTCATCTAATGCATAAAGTTGAATTCATATATGCGTAAAGTGAATTTAAGGTCGGTAGACCTCAATCTATTAGTTGTTTTAGAAGCGCTTTTAAGTGAAAAACAAGTGACACGAGCGGCTGAAAAGCTACACATGAGCCAGCCAGCGGTCAGCCGAGCTTTGCAGCGCTTACGTAGCGTTTTTTCGGATCCTTTGTTGGTGCGAAGTGCCGAAGGTTATGATTTAACATCGCGGGCTACAGAAATGATGGGGGATTTAAAAACCATCTTGCAAAGCGTAGAGCAGATCATTGCAGAACCTGAATTTTTACCCTTTACGTCGAAGCAGCATGTAAAAATTGCAGGACCAGATCTCGAAACAGCGCTTTATGTGCCTGACTTAATGGCGATGATGCGTCATGAAGCACCCGATATGCAGATAGATTTAGACTCTAGGCCTGCTGATTATTTTGAGATGCTATCCAAAGGTGAGATTCACTTTGCGATATCAGGGGTTCCACCTGATGGTGGAGAAGATCAATTCCATCGTGTGTTATTAGATACCACGGAACGGGCCATTATCATGGGAGCTCACCATCCTTTTGCGAATCAACGTATCTCGTTAGATGATTACCTTAAGTGCCGACATGGGTATGTGTCGATCACAGGTAAAGGTTTACCGATGGCGGATCTTCGCTTGAAAGCGATGGGTAAACAAAGAAATACGTCATTACGACTCACCAGCTTTATGACGGTTGCCGATTTTTGTGAAAAAACAGATCTAATCTTCATGTTGCCTTTAAACTTAATAGAAAGACTTGCGGTAGGGCGAGGTGTGGTTTGGCAGCCCCCTCCCGAAGCCTTACAGGCTGAGCCATTACATTTTTATTTGTATTGGCATACCAGAGATCATCACGACCCCATGCACCGTTGGGTCAGGTCGGCCATATTACGAGGAGCCGGGAGAAACTCTTCGTAAAAATAACGACTTTGTTTTGCAATAAAAAAACAGGCTGGTATACTTCGCGCCAGTTCTGTTACGGAACAGCGGCTTACCGCGTTATGGTAGCTCTGCTGGTCCTCTCGCAATGATACATCGTGAACCTGGTCAGGCCCGGAAGGGAGCAGCCACAGCGATCGACTCATGTGCCGGGATGTGGCTGGTGGGGCTGCCCCCATCTGATACCTATGCTATAAAATCACCCTACGCTACTTTTCTATCCGCCCTTGCTCCAAGCAGCACGGACCCTACACCGCCAATAACGACGAGTATCACGCCGGACAGTGATAGCCAGTCGGGTATTTGATCCCAAAAGTACCACCCCCAAAAACCCGTAAACACAACACCCGAATAGCTGATAGGCGAAATAACTGAGGCTTTGGCGTATAGGTATGCTTGGGTGTACAGCCACATCGTGAGCCAGATCGATAGGCCAATCAGCAGTAGAGGTAGCGCCGCCTTTAGTGGGATCGCATCGAATTTCATGAGTGCAGGAGGAAGGCTAGCCAGTGCGGATAAACCAAAATAATAAAAGAGAATACGATTAGTCGGTTCGGTGCGTGTCAGCATTCGGGTAGTTAGAATGGAGCCTGCCAGTGTTATAGCTGATCCAAAGCCAACTAGATGCCAAACACTAAAGCCGTTGCTATCAGGCTTAAGGATCAGGCCTATGCCGATAAAACCAATGAATACTGGAACCCAGCGCAGCCAACCGATATGGATTTTGTAAACCAGTAGCACCAGCAGGGGGACGCATAAAGGCGCCGCATTTCTGAGCAATGCTGCATCTACTAAAGGTATATGTGAGATGGCCAGATAGTAGGTGTAAAAGCATGCCCAACCGCAAAGCGCCCGCAGAATGTGGAGCCCCAACTTTTCTGTGCGAAGCCCGCTTGCCCCCTGCTTGATTAACCACGGAACCATGAAGAGGGTACAGAGCAAATATTGAGCGGCGACAATCGTTTCGATAGAGACGATATGTGATGTGTATTTAATCAATGCCGCTGCAACGCTCATTACCATAGCAGTCGCCAACGCATAGAAAGCGCCAAGGGCTATTTTTTCGGTAGGGGAAGAGACCAATTGAGAATCCTGATACTTCAATTACAATAAGCACTTACATATTTCTGGATAATCAAATGGAAGACGTTTCCGCCTTTATTACCCAAAACTGGTTAAATCTGCTGGCACTGTCGTGGTTCATCTTATGCTTTAAAGGCTATATGTATTACGCCAAACGTAAAAGCTATACCACGCCTTGTTTAGCCAGTGTGCTGCATATGTATCGTTATGAGTGGATGCAGCGCATGATGGACCGGGAAAACCGTATATCTGATACATCGGCCATTGCTAATCTTGAGCGTAGTGTATCTTTTTTCGCCTCTACGACAATGCTTATTTTAGCTGGTCTTATGACGGTATTAGGCTCTACCGAAAAAGCGATAGATGTCGTGGCTGATATTCCTTTTGTGGTGCATGCTACCCGTCAAGAGTGGGAGTTAAAAATCCTGTTGCTGATCGTTTTGTTTGTCTATGCCTTTTTTAAGTTCACATGGAGCTTGCGCCAGTATGGTTTTGTCTCTGTGATGGTAGGGGGGGCACCGACGCCAGAAGAAGCAATATCTGATCAGGTAAAGCAGGCAAATGCGGCGCGTATCGCAAAAATGACCTCCATGGCGGCAAACAATTTTAACCTAGGGCTACGTACGTTTTACTTCAGTCAGGCGGTGCTGGGCTGGTTTATCAACCCTATCCTGTTTATGGTGCTCACAGCGTTTATTGCCTTTATTCTTTATCGACGTGAATTTAGCTCCTCAACGCTGAAAACCTTAATGATGACGACCGATACAGAGATCAAATCATGAATGCCCATATTCTGGCGAAATGCCAACGCTTTATAGAGTCATTGGCGCACATGCGTAAATTGAAAATGCGCGTGATTCGCGCAGATGAAAAAAGCATTACTGTCGTATTACCGGTTCAGGAGCAACTCATTAACCATGCGTTTGATACTTACATGCATGGGGGGGTGCTCACGACGTTGGTCGATACCGCTTCTAGCTTGTCAACGATACCCGCACTCAAAGAGTATGAGCTATGCCCAACGTTAGATCTGCGGATTGATCATATGTCGACCCCGGTACTGAGTCAGCCGTTGTATGCTTATGCCGAGTGCTATCGTGTAACACGTAATGTGTTGTTTACGCGTGCCACGGTGTATCAGGAAAACCCTGAAAAGCCGGTCGCTTACGCAATCTCTACATTCATGCGGCCAGGGGAGGGGAATACGGACCCTGCATTTAAGGCTGTAATCGATGGTGACAATGTAGCGGAGGTCAACTGATGGATACCCTGCAATCCCTTGTATCTGAAGCGCACGAGACAGGTGATTATCAGCCTGTTATTGATTTGATCCCCTATGCACGCGTTATTGGCGTGAAATGTGAGCGCTTTGGCGAAGAGATGATTTTTCGCCTACCGCGTAACCCGGAGAATATCGGTAACCCAACCATTCCTGCGATTCACGGAGGTGTAATTGCCTCTTTTATGGAGCTTACCGCAGCGTTTGAGTTGACCCTTCAATTAGAGCAGCCGGCACTGGCTAAGATTATCGACTTCTCTGTAGATTACATGCGTGCAGGGCTGGATAGAGACACCTTTGCCATGTGTAAAATTGAGCGACAGGGCCGGCGAGTAGGTAATTGCACGATTACGGCTTGGCAGGATAGAAAAAGCCATCCTATCGCGTCTGCCCGCGGGCATTTTCTGCTCGATACGCTCTCTTCCTTTCGTTAATTTATATTTTACCCTTGAAAACGAAGGGCTAGCCCCCATCTCTTTGGAAACTGAAATAAACAATATCCAAAGAGATAGGGTGCTGTATCCATGACTACTGAAACGCAGAAAGAAACGCTTGGTTTTCAGACCGAAGTCAAACAACTACTGAATCTGATGATCCATTCTTTGTACTCTAACAAAGAGATCTTTTTGCGCGAGCTGATCTCCAATGCATCAGACGCCGCTGAAAAACTCCGCTTTGAAGCACTGTCTAATGGTGACTTGTATGAAGATGACGGTGATCTGAATATCCGCGTCAGCTTTAACGAAGAAGCGAAAACCGTCACGATTGAAGATAACGGCATCGGTATGAGCCGTAATGATGTCATTGAGCATTTAGGTACGATTGCCAAATCGGGCACCGCGAACTTCATGAGCCAACTCACGGGCGATCAGGCAAAAGATAGCCAGTTAATCGGCCAGTTTGGCGTAGGCTTTTACTCTGCATTTATTGTGGCAGATAAAGTTGATGTCTTTACCCGTCGTGCGGGTACGCCTGCTGCTGAAGGTGTACATTGGAGTTCAGCGGGTGAAGGTGAGTTCACGATTGCAACCGTTGATAAACCAAAGCGCGGCACACAGATTGTCTTACACCTGAAAGAGGGTGAAGAGGAGTTTGCAAACGGTTATCGTCTACGAGCTTTGGTACGTAAATATTCTGACCACATCGCTATGCCGGTAATTATGCAGAAAGAAGCTGCATTGGGCACAGAAGGTGAAGAGGAAGAGGCGAAAGATACTCAGCCAGAAGATGAAACCGTCAACTCAGCGACAGCGCTGTGGACGCGTAACAAGGCTGATATCAGCGATGACGAGTATGGTGAGTTTTATAAGCACATCTCCCATGACTTTGGCGCTCCACTAACATGGGGTCATAACCGAGTTGAGGGTAATCTGGAATACACAAGCTTATTGTATGTGCCTGAAAATGCGCCGTATGACTTGTGGAATCGAGATGCGCCTAAAGGCCTTAAACTGTATATCCAACGTGTTTTTGTGATGGACCAAGCGGATCAGTTCCTGCCTTTGTACCTGCGTTTCATTAAAGGTGTGGTGGATTCCAACAACCTATCATTGAATGTATCCCGTGAGATTCTGCAAAAAGATCCAAACGTTGATAAGCTGAAGTCCGCGTTGACGAAGCGTGTTTTGGATATGCTGACCAAATTGGGTAAAAACGAGCCAGAAAAATATGCGACTTTCTGGAAAGCGTTTGGTAGCGTGATCAAAGAAGGCCCGGCTGAAGATTACAGCAATCGCGACAAGATTCTTAAACTGCTTCGCTTTGCGTCCACCCATACTGACAGTGCTGAACCGACGGTTTCTCTGGAAGATTATGTTGGCCGTATGAAAGAAGGTCAGGAAAAGATCTATTACGTGACAGCTGAGAACTACAATACAGCGAAAAATAGTCCACACCTTGAGATCTTCCGTAAGAAAGGGATCGAAGTCATCTTAATGACGGAGCGCATTGATGAGTGGATGATGAGCCACCTGTTCGACTTCGACGGTAAATCTTTCCAGGATGTTACTAAAGGTGAGTTAGAGCTGGGTAGTGTCGAAACTGAAGAAGAGAAAAAAGCACAAGAAGAATCAGCTAAAGAAGCAGAAGGCTTGGTAGAACGTCTCAAAGAGCGCCTGAAAGACCAAGTGTCTGATGTGCGTGTGACCCATCGTTTGACGGACTCACCCGCGTGCTTAGTGCTGAACGCTTACGATATGGGTGCGCAGATGCGCCAGATCATGGAGGCTGCGGGTCAGGCGGTCCCTGATAGCAAGCCGGTATTTGAGATCAACCCAGAACATCCGTTGATTCAAAAACTGGATCATGAACCCGATGAAGATCGTTTTGGTGAACTGGCGCTGATCATTTTGGATCAGGCAAACTTATCGGCAGGTGGCCACCTTGATGATCCGTCAGCCTACGTGTCACGCTTGAATAAGCTGCTGCTTGAGCTAAGTCAGTAAATTCATCATTAAACTCAGAAAGCGGGCAAAAGCCCGCTTTTTTTGTGGCTATTTACCTGCAGTTTCTGTGTTTTGGTCTACTTTGAATATATTCAGATTTTCGTTATATGTTGACCAAAAAGAGAGATTGCACATGAAGAATGCACTTTTAGCCTTGGGGCTGGCACTGGTTGTATCGACACCGGCCGCGATAGCAGGTGAGGGCGAAGATATCGTCGCAAAGCATTGTAAGGCGTGTCACCAAGCAGGGTTAGCAGGAGCGCCAAAACTGGGCGATAAAGCAGCATGGGCACCCCGTGTAGCAACCGGGGTTGATGCTATGACGGCAGTGGTCAAATCAGGTAAAGGGGCTATGCCTCCAAAGGGCACCTGTGGCACTTGCTCTGATGAGCAGTTAAAAGCAGCGGTTGAAGCGATTACGGCGGATGTGCGTTAAGTAACTACGCTTCTTTTGCGTCTTTTTCGGGTTCGCTGTAGTCTTAGACAAGTTCAACCCACGGATTTGTTTAGATGGCGCAGCGTATTCCTGAATCTCCTGAAGTCACCGCTCATACGGAAGAGGCATGGGTCAGCGTTATCCAAAAAATGGATGAAGCTTACGCTGATCTTGTCCACTACCAAGTAGAGATAGAGGACAAAAACGCCGAGCTGAATGAGGCCAAAAGCTTTTTTGATAGCGTACAAGGCTCCATGAGTGACCTACTGATGGTCTGTGACCATCAAGGTGTGGTGCAGCAAGTTAATCGGTCCTTAGAGTTACTGGTTGGACAAAGCCAGTCAGCGCTAGTTGGGGTGCATTTTTCGACGCTGGTCTCGGCGTGTTACCAACAGAAAGTACAAAGTTTTAGCGAGCAATTACGGCTCCAACCTATCCGCGATTGTGAAATAGCTCTAACCAGCCCACAGGGCGATATCCCGCTTTCGATGAACTGCTCCCCCCGTAAGGATAGTCGTGGGCGTTTAATTGGTATGGTGATGGTAGGCCGTCCATTGGGGGAGCTGCAAAAAGCTTATAAAGCGCTAAATAACGCACATGCCGAGTTAAAGTTGGCACAAGAGCGCTTAATTCAAGCCGAAAAAATGGCCTCTCTGGGGCGTTTAGTCGCCGGTGTAGCCCATGAGCTGAACAACCCAATCAGCTTTGTGTATGGGAACATGCATGCACTCAAACGTTATACGGCAAAATTACTTGTCTATTTTGACGAAATACAGTCGGGCGCATCTCGTGAGTCACTCAAAGAGTTACGGGAAACCTTACGCTTAGATAAAGCGATCAAAGATCTTAACTCACTGGTTGATGGCACCATGGAAGGGGCTGATCGTGTACGAGATATCGTCAACGATTTGAAGCAGTTCTCTTCGACTCAGGCGAGTGCAAAAACAGAGTTTGACCTAGTGCATGTCGTCAGATCAGCACTGCAATGGATTATCAAAGAGAGTAAGCACACCATTCGTGTTGAGGATAACCTACCTGACTACCTACAAGCGTGGGGGCACTCTGGGCAAATCCATCAAGTGGTGGTTAACCTGCTGCAAAATGCGGCTGATGCGCTTAAAACAACGCCAAACCCCTCAATCAAGCTAGCAGCTGGCACAGCGGATAATCAGGTTTGGATGACCGTGGAGGATAACGGCCCTGGTATTCCCGCTGAGGATTTATCTCGTTTATTTGATCCATTCTTTACCACAAAGCCCGTGGGTGAAGGTACAGGTCTTGGGCTCTCAATCAGCTACGGTATTGCTATTGAACATGGCGGAACATTGAAAATAGAGAACCAGCCACATGGCGGCGCGATAGCCGAGATGGTTTTACCACTTAAGGAGTGCAGCGATGTTTAATCTATTGTGGCTGCAATCTGGTGGTTGTGGTGGGTGCTCTATGTCACTACTGAACGCAGAGTCTCCAGACTTAGTGAGTACCCTAAAAAACGCAGGGATTAATTTACTCTGGCATCCCTCTCTGAGCGAAGCGTGTGGCTCGCAGATGTTGGCGATACTCGATCAGATTTTAACGGATCAGCTCCCCTTAGATATCTTGTGTATCGAAGGCTCGTTGCTGAGAGGCCCCATGGGAACAGGGCGTTTTCATCTGTTAGGTGGCACTGGAAAGCCGATGATGGATTGGGTAAAACAGCTATCGAGCAAAGCTCGTTACACCTTGGCGGTTGGATCATGTGCCGCTTACGGTGGAATTACGGCGGCTGCACCCAATGTGACGGAAGCCACAGGTCTACAATATGAAGGGGAGATGATTGGTGGGCTACTCGGAGATGATTACCATAGCTTAGCGCAGTTGCCAGTCGTTAATATCGCGGGCTGCCCTGTTCACCCCAATTGGGTGATCGACACTCTAGTAGAACTGGCGATGGGGGAGTTTGACCATACCTGCGTTGACGACTTTGGGCGCCCCCGAAGCTACGCTGACCAGTTAGTTCATCACGGCTGTAACCGTAATGAATATTATGAATATAAAGCCAGTGCTGAAAACCCCGGTGATCGAGGCTGTTTGATGGAACATATGGGGTGCTTAGGTACGCAAGCGCATGGGGACTGCAATACGCGACCATGGAACGGTGAAGGCTCCTGCACCAAAGGCGGTTATGCATGTATTAACTGCACCGCCCCAGAGTTTGAAGAACCCCGCCATAGCTTTTTAGAAACACCTAAAATCGCCGGTATTCCGGTTGGCCTGCCAACGGATATGCCTAAAGCTTGGTTTGTGGCGTTGGCGTCACTATCGAAAGCTGCAACACCGGATCGGTTACGTAAAAATGCCGTATCCCAAAACCTGATCTATCCCCCAAGCGTTCATAAGAGAAAAAAGTAGATGAGTCGTATAGTCGTTGGCCCGTTTAACCGTGTGGAAGGGGATCTTGAGGTTTCGTTAGAGGTTGCAGAAGGCCGCGTGCAACAAGCTAAAGTCAATTCACCGCTCTACCGAGGGTTTGAACAGATTCTGCAAGGCCGGCCACCTATGGATGCCTTGGTGTATACCCCGCGTATCTGTGGTATCTGCTCGGTAAGCCAATCGGTTGCTTCAGCGCGTGCGCTTGCTGATGCCATGCAATTGAGCCCGAATCAAAACGGACAATTAGCGCAAAACATCGTGCTTGCTAATGAAAATCTGGCGGACCTGCTAACACACTTCTATCTGTTTTTTATGCCGGACTTTGCGCGTGATGAATACGCTAAGGCGGTATGGTTCCCCGAAGTGGCTGAGCGCTTTAAAGCGCAAAAGGGTAGTGCCACAAAGCAGGTGTTACCGGCGCGTGCTGCTTTTTTACACGTTATGGGATTAATGGCGGGTAAATGGCCGCACTCCTTGAGCATCCAGCCGGGAGGCTCTGCCAAACCTGTTGACCGCCATGAACGGCTTAAGCTCTTGATGATTATCAGTAGCTTTCGGCAATTTCTAGAAGAGGTGGTCTTTGATGCTGATCTAGAGTTTGTTGCTGAAATTAGCTCCATAGAGGCACTTAATCAGTATCGGGATGCCGACAATTGGAACAAGGGCGACTTCAGAGCGTTTCTGCATATAAGCGAACAACAGCACTTAGACCAGCTAGGGCGCGCAACCGATCGTTTTATGAGCTTTGGTAATTACCCACTGCATGGCAAAGTACATTTTCGGCACGGAGTGAGTGGTTTGAGTGGCGAGGTTGAATCGCTTAACTTATCTAAGATATCAGAAGATCTATCTTATAGTTGGATGGCCGGAGAACGTGCGCATCCTGCGCATGGTATTACACTTCCATCACTCGACAACACGGCCGGTTATAGCTGGTGTAAAGCTCCAAGGCTTGATGGCGAAGTAGTAGAAACCGGAGCATTGGCGCGCCAGCAGGTAGATGGGCATCCACTCATTAGAGCCTTAGTCGCCCAAAGCGGAGGCAACGTACAAAACCGTATGATTGCCCGGCTGTTAGAGTTAGCGCTGGTTGTGCCTCAAATGCAGCAATGGCTTACGGCCATAAAAGTAAACGAGCCATTCTGCGAACAGGCAAAACTCCCTGAGTCGTGCCAAGGAGTAGGCTTGGTTGAAGCCGCGAGGGGCAGCCTAGGGCATTGGATCAGCATACGCAAAGGTAAGATAGAGAATTATCAGGTGATTGCTCCCACAACCTGGAATTTTTCCCCCAGAGACCAGCAAGGACAACCCGGCGCATTAGAGCAAGCGCTGGAAAATACGCCTGTGCTAACATCCGAAAAAGAACCGGTGAATGTCCAACACATTGTCAGATCATTTGATCCCTGTATGGTCTGCACGGTGCATTAGATGTAACTATCAATTTTTCACTTGCAAGAGTGCAGCACCAAACCCAATAAAAATACCCTCGTTTTTAGTCGCAAATTCAGATAAAAAGAGCACCACTATGGTTAACCGGTGACAAGAGGTCAACTGCTTGTTAGGGGTATCTATACTGCCAAACAAGTGGAAGTCTGACCATGAGTTTCAAGCAGCAAAAGCTGATGTATACTTTTGAAGATCCCATCTTCTTGTTTCGCATGTGGTTGTTTGGATTCGGGTATGGCTCTAGCTTCGAATCGTTCAATCCTTGGAATGATGTACTTTGGGGGGCTGGTGCTCTTTCTGTGCAGTTCTGCTGATCATCCAGCCTACGCACTATTTCAAAACTTGGTTTATCTGTTGATTAATTGATCAATCGCACTTAAAAACTGGTATGTCTGATAGACGTGTTGTGTATTGCCGGGAGAGTAATTCACGACGCATTGAGAACTTCTGATTAACCCCTTGCCTCGCTAGATGGACTGTGTCACGCCCGTATCTGGCGTTGATTGTGTCTAAGCATAGCATGAGTTCAGGGCGATCCTTGGATTCGATGAATAGGTCTGTTTGCTGTGGTGTTGCTTCAGTAATATCTAGTAGCCCAACACCACACTTGTAATACCGAATCCCCTTATGGAATACCTGATTGGCTAGTTTGCTTGCAACGCCAGCCATGATACCTGTATCAGCCGTTGGAACAGCGAATTCATGAAGTACGGAGCGTCGGAAGAATGGCTCTTGATCATGAATAGAGTTGTGAGCGAACAGTAATAAATTCCCTGTTACACTTCTTTGCTGACGTAGTTTCTGAGCTGCAATTCCAACATGTGTGACTAGGGCTTGCCTCAGGTCTTGTAAGCTAGTAACCCTTTGGCCGAAAGATCGGGTGGAATAGATCTGTTTTTTCGGGTTTCTGACATCATCCCATGATAGGCGCACTTTACCGTTGAGTTCGTGAACAGTGCTTTCAACCAATACGGAGAAGTGCTTTTTCATGAGTGCTGATTTCGCCTGAGCCAAGTCCCAAGCAGTGCTAATGCTCATATCATGAAGTCGTTTACCAATCCTTCTACCAATACCCCAAACATCGGTTACATCCATCTGCTTCAGTATTTGCTTTCTAATTTGCTCATTATCAATAACGGCTACGCCTTTAAATCCCGGTAACTTCTTACTGGCGTGGTTTGCTGCCTTAGCAAGCGTAGGGGTAGGGCCAAAACCGACGCCAACCGGGAGACGTACCTCTTTCCACACTTTTCGGCGGATGTTCATTCCAAGCTCGTGCCATCCCTCTGTAGGTGTATACCGGTCAAAGCGTAGGAAGCACTCATCAATCGAGTAGATATGTTGCTCAGGGGCAAATGAGGAGCATATATCCATCATCCGGGCTGATATGTCGGCGTAGAGTTCGTAATTGCTGGATCTAGCAACTACTCCTGCCTTATCTAATAAATCCTTGATTTTAAAAAAGGGGCCAAATTTGGGTATATTTATCTTCTTGGCCATAGGACAGGTAGCAACAATACAACCGTCATTATTACTCAATACAACAACGGGGCGCTTTCTGATAGACGGGTCGAATATCTTTTCGCATGATGCGTACATCCCTGATGCGTCGATCAAGGCATACATTACTTAAGCTGCCTTTTGAGTGGGCGAAATAATCGAATACAGCGAGTTACCACACCCTCTACGGTAAACTCATCCTGCTCACGAAGTTGATAAGGTTTGTAACCAGGAGCAGATGAAAGAAGTCGCTTATCCTTAGTGCTAGCTATTTTACAAACGAAATTTCCATTCAGCGTAGCAACAATTACATCACCATCAAGTACGGTCTCAGCTCTCGAAACAACAAGCAGATCATTGGGGAAAATGCCGACGCCGCGCATAGACTCACCCTCTACAAAGCCCAGATATGTCGCACTAGGATGATCAATCAGTAGCTGATCGAGTGATAGAGCCAGCTCTGTATACTCTGCAGCAGGTGATTCAAAGCAACTGATGCCAGCGCTTGAAAATATAGGAATAAATTTAAGCATAGACTGATAACTGGTTTTATATACAGTATTCAGTCTATATCGATAATGCAGAGTTTAAAAGTGAAATTATCTGCAGAGGGTATTGTAAGGCTTCTTAGCGTCATCGAAACGGACATGACCTGTATGTTGCATTAGTTAAGAGCCAGCCCTAAGGTTTTTAAAATAATTTTTTGCTGTGCTGCTCCACAAGGAATAAAAGGCAGCGGTTACCGCTGCCAGGGTACCATAGGGACTAGCTAAGGTGGTGAACTTCTTGTAACCCGTATACTGGTGTTTTTATGCCTTCCATGCGCGCTTTTATTTGCAAGGATAGATACTGAGAGTAATGGCGGGATTGATGTAAGTTACCGCCATGAAACCACAGTGCTTCCTGTTGAGTTGGCTTCCACATATTACGCAGCTCTCCTTCCCATGGGCCGGGATCTTTAGCTGTATCGGATCCTAAGCCCCAGCATTTGCCCACTTTATCGGCAACTTCTTGGGAAATGATTTTGGCCGCCCAGCCATTCATGGATCCAAAGCCAGTGGCATACACGATCAAATCTGCTTCTAATTCTGTGCCGTCTGTCAGTACAACCGACTTGGGTCTGATTTCGGCAATAGAGACTCCGGATTTGAGCTTTATCTCTCCCTCGGCAACTAAGTCTGATGCTCCTACATCAATGTAATATCCAGATCCGCGACGAAGGTACTTCATGAAAAGTCCTGAGCCGTCTTCGCCAAAGTCGAGTAAGAACCCGGCATCTTCAAGGCGTTGATAAAATTCAGCATCTTGCTTTGCAACTGCTTCATAAGCTGGGATATGAAATTGCGGCATAATTTGAAAGGGAACAGAGGCAAATGTGAGGTCTGCTTTATAAGTTGTCATACCATTTTCGACGGCTTCTTCAGAATATAATCCTCCTAATACAAGTTCCATCAAGGAGTCAGATTTGATGATGTGTGTGGATGAGCGTTGAATCATGGTTACATCTGCGTCGTTTTCCCATAGTGCGCAGCAAATGTCATGTGCGGAGTTATTAGCGCCTAGCACAATACATTTCTTTCCTTTATAAGCTTCCCCTCCGGGGTGCTTGCTGGAGTGGTGTTGCTCGCCTTCAAAGGTGTCCATACCCGGAATATCCGGTATATTAGGGATGCCTGACATACCCGTGGCTAGCACAAGTTGTTTCGGATATAAGGTGAGCCTTTCTCCGTCCCGATCAACCTCTACGGCCCATTCTTGCTTCTTCTCATCATATCTTGCATGCGTGCAACGCGTTGAACCCCAATAATTTATCTCCATTACCTTGGTATACATTTCTAACCAATCACCCACTTTATCTTTGGGTGTAAACACAGGCCAGTTTTCAGGGAAAGGGATATAAGGCATGTGGTCATACCAAATCGGATCATGCAGCGAGAGTGACTTATAACGGTTGCGCCATGTATCACCGGGTTTGGGCAGTGCATCGATAACGATAGTAGGTACCTCTAATTGGCGAAGGCGTGCACCTAAGCCGATTCCCCCTTGCCCACCACCAATAATTAGACAGTAAGGTTGCTCGGTGTAGCCTAAATTAGCTTCTTCATGTTGACGCTTTTCAAGCCAAGTTTGGCGGTTTTTATTAGCACCATGTTCTGCACCTTTGGGACGAAGCTTGTTACGCTTTTCTGGAAAGTCTTTGAGCTCGGTCATTGTGGTGAGAAAGGTCCATGCTAGGCCGTTACGCAATCGTAAATGAGCACGACCACGCGCAACCGATGTCTCGAATGTAATCCAAGCTTCTGTGATACCATCGGCTTCAGTCGCATCTTCTTCGAGATGCCAGTTGCTAGGAGCCGCTTCTTTCATGGTTTTGGCAATCATAGCTCTGATAGCGTCTCTACCTTCAAGTGTTTTGATATTCCATGTGAAAGCGACTAAGTCGCGCCAATAGCCGTTTTCTTCAAATAAATTAACGGCATCAGTTGGCGTGTCTGAGCTTAGTTTGGCCGCTAAACTTTCCAGCCAAGCAACAGCGGCCAGTGTTGGTTTATGGGTAGCGGTTAAGGTTGAATGAGTCATACGTATCTCCAGTGCAGATTATTGTTTTTTTACTGCGTTAACACCAACGTCTTCCTTACCGGTGAGTTTTACCTAGTACTGCGTTGATAAAGGAGATAGAGCAGTAAGCATGCCAGCATGAATAATGTATATTTGTTTATTAACTAACCTTATGATTTATAAAAAATAAATAAAAAATAGGGCGCTGTTTTTATCCCAAATGACATACGCTCCTGTATTACACTTGTAATGGAGGAGTATTACACCTGTAACGCTATCAGAAGGCTTCTGTTACAGGTGTCAACTGGGTTAATTCGTGATTTCATAGAATGCGTTTATCGATCAATGGTTGTATTGGCCCGCAAAAAAAATCTTAGATTTACCTCAGAAAGAAGTATAGAAAGGGCCTCTTTTCAGGGGTAGACTTAAAGTGACCGTGAAATAAAAATAATAGCCACGGATACAGGATTACGCATGAATAACGCAAGTCAGCGTCGTCATATCGATACGGTACTTAGCTATGGTGGGTATCAGGCGGCAAAAAAAAGTTATTATCCGACGCATGAGTTGATTGGTCGCTCGTGGCAGCGATGCCTAACTGAGTACGGTTTAGATCCTTGCAGCCCACGTCCTGCACGTATAGTCACCCATCAAACCTTGCGTGAACACCAAGACTCTGTTGATGAATTATTGAATGTCGCGCGAGCAGGAGTTGAGCAATTATATTCACAAATAGCCAGTTTAGGTTATGTATTATTACTCAGTGATCACCGCGGGATTACGGTGCAGTTTTTAGGTAATAAGCATGATGATCGTCTGCATAAATCAGGTTTGTATTTAGGCGCTGATTGGAGTGAGCAATATGCGGGAACATCGGCTGTCGGAACCTGTATTAAAGAGCAGCAAGCATTAACTTGTCATAGAGTTGATCATTTCGATAGTTCTCATATTAGTCTCACCTGTACGGCTGCGCCAATAAAAGATCCTTCTGGACAATTGCTCGCGGTGTTGGATATTTCATCATTACAGTCATCACGTTTGCCCGAAAGCCAAAACTTTGCACTACATTTAGTTCAGTTGTACGCAAGACTTATTGAAGATGCGTATTTCTTAAAACGGTACCGCAATAGCTTGGTTTTTAAGTGTGATCAGTCGCGTGAACTTGTTCAAGTTAATGGCCAACTACTGTTTGCGGCGGATGAGCAGGGGGGAATCTTAGCGGCTAATACTGCGGGTCGTGCTTTGTTAGCTCGGTCTCAACCCGACACGAAACGTAAGATTTCGTTACCGGATTTATTAGACTGTCAGTGGCGAGATATCTTATCCATTACATATGAAAGTAAAGACGGAGTGCGGGCATTTCGTGTATCCGGCACCCAACAAATGCTCTATGGCGTTTTAATTGAGCCAGGCAAAAATTTGTCCAGCCAATTAAGTGTATCGAAAGAATTTAGCTCACAAGAGGAGTTCGTACTGCCGCTAGATAGGCTGTGTTCAGATGATCCTGCGATGCGCCAGACTATCAGCTTAGCTAAGCGGTTAAGACATCGAGATGTTAGCCTTTTAATTCTAGGTGAAACAGGTACGGGTAAAGAAGTGCTTGCTAAAGCTATTCATTTAACCAGTCATCGGTCAGATAAACCTTTTATGGCCGTTAACTGCGCTGCTATTCCTGAGTCATTAATTGAAAGTGAACTATTTGGTTATGCCCCAGGGACTTTTACAGGTGGGCGAGCGAAAGGTGCAAAAGGTCTCATTCAAGAAGCTAGTGGCGGCACTCTCTTTTTAGATGAAATAGGCGATATGCCGTTACATCTCCAAAGTCGTTTATTGCGGGTATTAGCTGAAGGTCAGGTATTACCCTTAGGTGCATCTCAGCCGGTTAATATTGATATTCGTGTGTTGGCGGCTACGCACTGTAATCTAACGAAACTCATTGCTGACGGGCAATTTAGGGAGGATTTATATTACCGTTTGAACGGGGCAACTTTAAAGCTGCCCACCTTAAAAGAACGAGCTGATAAGCACTACCTTATCAAATTGTTGTTAAAGCGTATTAATCCAGCTACTCGACTTCGGGCTGATGCGATGAGTGCGTTACTGACCTACTCATGGCCAGGTAATATCAGGCAGTTAGTTAACACTCTTACTTTTGCTGAGGCGATTTGCGAAGCAGGAGAGATCACCGTCCATCATCTACCGGAAGAATGCGTTGCAGGGCAGTTAGATAATCCGGCTTATGTTGTACCCGTTCAAACATTAAACCTTGGTGGTGCGTCCTCATTGTCGACAAAGCCCTTTTTTAATCCTGTACCAGAAAAAACCGGCTTTCTGTCTGAACAGCAAGTATTCATTAATATTCTTCGGCAGTATCGGTGGAACATATCAGCAGTTGCTAAACATTTAGGTGTATCACGCCCGACAGTCTATAGACGAATGAAGAAGCTCCGCATTAGTTTGCCTAGGGATGTCGAGTGATGAAATATGGAGGCAAATTTACGGTTATTTTAAAGTTCAATTTCCATAGGTTGATAAACTAAACCAGCAGACTCGCTTATATCACCAATACCTGTCGTCTATTGTCCTTAAAATCACTGGATTCTCCAAAGTGTTTAGCATCGCGTAAACGGCCTAATGCCCTAATGCCCCTAAGATTTCTTCCACGATCCGCTGGTGATTGTCTTGCCTGGTTGTGTTGGGTATTTCGTGACAGATCTCATCTTCACCCTCAAGCGATAGTATTTTTACCCCTTTTTCGGTGCATAGGCTAAATGCGCTAAAGGGGGTGGCGGATGCAATCTCTATCGTTTGCAGCTTGGGGATGTTCATTATCGCTTTTGCTGGCTCAAGTGTCGGGTTGGCGTTAGCGGATAGATTAATCAGGGTGGTTCGACTGTTGGTATTTTCCAGGCTTTGGGTATCCAGCGTTTTTGTCAGTTCTGGATTGATAACAACGATTGAGGTTATGCGCGGGTCTAGCTGAGCTTTATCAAATACGCTATTTGCAAGGCTATCCAAGTCTACTTTGTTTTTTAATAACCACGGGCAATCAATGTTCACGCCGGCCTGTTTGCAGGATGCTTTGTATTTGTTAGGGCTGATTTTGCCTCCGGCAAGCGTCAACATGGTGGTGCCACCAAGAAAGAAGCCAACGCCAGCGATGTTTTTGTTATCCGCGTTTTGGCTCAATAAAGGGATATTATTAAGGTGCGATAGCCCTAAGCGCACATCGCTTGGCCGTAGCCAAAGTTCGTTCACGGCTTGGCTGGGCGGTATCTCATTATGCTGCGGTGGCTTTGGGGTGACGACTATGTATCCCTGTTTAGCGAGTGCAGCCGCTATCCAGCCACTGTGTGTGAATGATGATCTCATTCCGCCATGTGCCAAGGCTATAACAGGGTGTTTTCCCGGGTAAATTTTTGCGTCACGGGTGGCTTTTATGGATGCAAATATTCTGTTGTTGCCGAACTCATGATCATAGCGTGTTTCTTCAGTAGGGTACCAATAATAGATCTCGATGTTTTTACCACGATCTTCGCTATAGATCGTTTGTATGGTTAAGCCAGGATGCATTTGCGCATGTGCTTTAAATCCAAAAAACAGTAGCGTTATCAGTAGGGTGGTTATTTTGTTCACGCTTTCATCCTTGTTGGTTGTTCAACTGTTATAAGCGGCGATAGTTTCCGATGTTATGCGGATAAGTACAAGCGGTGGTTATAAAGGCTGGATCGAGTCGCTTGTCATAACCCGGTTTCTGCCTGCGTTTTTAGCGTGGTAGAGCGCTTGGTCGGCTTGTGCGATCAGTGCTTCAATAGAGAGCTTGTCAGGCTGATTGGTAGTGGCGACGCCTAGGCTGATCGTTACTTGGCCATAGGGGTGAGGGATCTCCAGTTGGGTGATCGCTTGGCGTAATAATTCGGCGTATGCGGTAGCCTGCTCGCGTGAGGTGTTAGGTAAGATAATGGAGAACTCTTCGCCACCATAACGGGCGATACACTCTCCTTCACGGCGCAGGTGGTTAGAGAGTGTTTGCGCAACTTGTTGCAGGCAAGCATCGCCTTCGGGGTGGCCGTAGTGGTCGTTGTATGCTTTAAACCAGTCTATATCGACCATAATCAAACTAAAAAAGTTGCCATGTCGGTAAGCTCTATTCCATTCCCGCGCTAAATATTGATCAAAGAACCGCCTGTTAGGGATTTGGGTCAGTGCATCGGTTTGGCTTAAATTGTGGAGTTGTTCGTTGGCAAGTTTGAGATCGTTGTTCGCTTTCTCGGTTTCTGCATGGGCTGTTTTTAATTGATCTTCCGCGGCGTATCGCGCTTTCGCAAATTGATCGAAGGCGTGGCCCAAAATGCTGATCTCATCGCAGCCTTGGGTTGGAATACGAACTTCTTTGCCATCCATACGAGCATTAACGGCTGAGTAGAGTAGACGCAGGCGCTGCAATACATGGTGTTTTATATAAAAAATAACAACAACGGTCATGATGATCATAAAAAGTGTGATGAGCGACAGGGTAATGAGCGTTGCCATGACGTGCTTTTGGTGAGTCTCAATTTCTTCTCGCGTGATCTGCTTAAGAGCTTGGTAGTAATTAAAGGTGGCACTCGTGATCTTTTGCGCCAGTACGCGGGTTTCTCTCGCGCTTGAAAGCGTAGCGCGTTCTGATTGAAGGGTAGGGCCTCTTTCTGTAAGAATTTGATGAGTTAACTCATTGATAGGAGCACGCAATTGCCTCAGGGCTTCTAATGAAGGGCTTAGCGCATTGAGTTTGGCTTGGTGATCTTTTATCGCGTTATGCAGCTGAGCTAACTGGCCAGGACGCTCTGCTCTTAAGGAGGTGGCGCAGTAGCTGAGCGTACTCAGGGCATGCAGTGTAAATTGTGTATCGGCTTGTGTTTGTAGCAAAGGAAGTTGTTGCTCGAGTGTGTTTAGTTGCTCAAAGAGCGTATCAATTCTTAACAGCAAAGCGGACTTTAGCTGATATTCGTTCTCTAGTTGCTGATTGAACCTTTCAAGGCTATCAAAGTAAGGCGTTTGCCATTGATCGATAATACTGAGCTGTTTTACGTCGAATGGACTGGTGGGGTTGCTTAAGCGATCTCTGACCGATTGGTAGATCTGAATGAGGTTTTCGCTGTTATTGCTTCGTTGGCCGTTGCTGCGATCGACACCCACTAGGCTTTCAAATACTTCTGAGGCTATCAGTTCGGCATCGCGTGTTAGTTCTGCGGCGGTCATTACACGTTCAAAATGATTCGTTGATAGCGCATTGAAGCTAACAAACTGTTCATAGAGGCTATAAGTAGAGGCCGTCATCGCAAGAAGGTAGCAGGCAAATAGCGTAATAATCGACGTATTTAACCGTGTGCCAATACTATGTCGCCAATCTAGATAAGACATACCGTTATTTGAAGAGAGGGGCGTACAGCAACCCGCCGCGATTCCAAGGTTGATTGACACCTTGCTCCACGCCAACCGGTGTATTCGGCCCAAAGTGGCGTAGGTAGATCTCACTGTAGTTACCAACGGAGCGTATAACGTTTGCCGCCCAGTTGGCTGGCAATCCTAGCTGAGAGCCTATCATGCCTGTTTTACCGAGCAAGTTTTGCACTTCAAGATCGCTATGGGTGAGTAGCGCTTGATCAACCGTATGCTGCGATATTAATTTCTCATCGGCTAATACTAAGGCATCAATCACGGCTCTGATCAGTCGACTCCACTGGGGATCATCTGAGCGAACCATCGGACCAATAGGCTCTTTTGAAAGACGCTCAGGTAGTAGATGGTAGGCAGCAGGGTTCTCTGCTCGGTTAGCTCTATTGACAGCTAAGTTGAGACGATCCGCCGTGTAGGCATCGCAACTCCCTCTGAAAAATGCATCACCATTGGCGAAGAAAATCTCTGCCTCTATGTTGTGTGTTTTTAAATACTGGATGAGGGTTGTATGGGTTGTCGTATTCTCAGTAACGCAGATACGTTTCTTAGCTAGGTCATATAGGGTTTTTATACCGCTGTTCTTGCGCACCATAATACCCTGTCCATCAAAAAGATAGATAGCAGGGAAAGTAATATCGTAATCATGCTCTCGCCCCATGGTCCAAGTTGAACTGTACATCACGACATCGGTTTTTCGCTCTTGCAAGCTACTAAAGCGTGTTTGAGGTCCAACTTCAATAAAGTGTACTCGCTTGGGGTCAGCAAATATTGCAGCGGCAACGGCACGGCAGAAGTCCACATAAAAGCCGCGCCACTCTCCTTTGCTATCAATCGCGCTTCTACCTGGGTCGTCGGGAAATACACCGCAGCGAATATCACCATGTTTGAGCACATCATCCAAAGTGCCTGCGAATGATAGGGGAGATAGCAAAGACAGGGTAAAAATGAGCAATAATTTTACGAGCATTTGCATGTGATTCCTTTCCAACGGATGCGCACTTTTTTATATATCGCTTAGCATTCTAGTTAATAATTGAATGGTAGCTCAAAAGTACGGGAAATACCTCTCTGCTCAATAAGTATCGTAAAAGAAATAGAGGGTTGTCAGTACACTGGCAATGATCACAAAGTTTCTAACATAAGTCTGTGGCAGCTGCCTTGAGAGATGCGCAGCTACGTAGCCACCTGCAAGGGTTCCCACAAGTACAATGGTACCTTCATACCAGGCAATAAGGCCGTCGCTGATAAAAACCGCTATGGCAATTAAGGAGACAGCTGATGAGATGAGCAGTTTCATACCGTTCATTGCATTGATGTTGGTGTGTCCCGCCAAAGCTAGATAGCTGAGGGTGATAATACCTAAGCCTGCATTAAAAAATCCGCCATAAATAGATACACCTAACAGAACCATCAGCAGTAAGATGCCACCAATAGCGGAAGCATGACGATGTTTTGAAGCAAGTTGTTTCAGTGAGCGATTCAGTTGCCCGCCAAAAATAAAAAGGAGCGTTGCAAACAGCAATAACCAAGGAATAGCTTCGCGAAATAACGTTTCGGGTGTGTTAAGTAGCAACCATGCGCCGACAATGCCACCAAGCAAGCTGATAATAACCATACGAGGGAGCTCGGCTTTATAACCGAGGAGGTCACGTCGGAACGCATAGGTGCCGCTAATATAGCCGGCGCAAGATGCAAACGTATTGGTAGCGTTTGCACTGACTGGTGGGATACCTGCAAAGATAAGGGCCGGAAAGGTGATGAAGCTGCCGCCGCCTGCAATGGAGTTAATGATTCCGCCAAAAAATCCAGCAGCGAATAAAAAGAGTAAATCGAAGAGCATAGTATCCGTAATCCTATCTGTGCCAAGCAGGGACATTAACATAGGCATTGCAGTAATCAGAAGATACAGATAGCTTGCGAAGTAGCAGGACAGATAGGCTGCAGCCCTAACGTTGTGGCTAAGGCTGCAATCGCTTGACGGGTTAGAGGTTAATTAAAACCGACTTTAACTCGGTGTAATGTTCAATGACCGCTGACCCCATTTCCCGACCTAGGCCGGATTGTTTATACCCGCCAAAAGGTAGTGCAGGGTCCAATGCGGTATGGCAGTTCACCCATACACTGCCGGATTTTATACGCGGAATCATTCGATGAACGTGAGATAAGTTGTTTGACCAGATGCTGGCACCTAGACCGTACTCCGAGTCATTTGCGGCACGAATCACTTCATCTATATCATCGAAAGGCCTTGCAACCAGCACGGGGCCAAATATCTCCTCTTGGACCAGTTTAGAGTTCTGCTCCAGATCGACCATGACTGTTGGTTTAACAAAATAACCGGGGCCGTTTAGGCCGTTTCCGCCTGCGGTGATGGTTGCGCCATCCTTGCGTCCTTGCTCAATGTAGCCGTTAACACGATCAAACTGCTTAGCCGAGACTAGCGGTCCCATTTGCGAGTTGGGATCCAGTCCTTGGCCGAGCGTTATGCTATTTGCAATATCGGATATGTCAGCAACGACATTTTCAAAATGTTTCTTATGCACATAAAGGCGTGAGCCCGCGCAGCAGACTTGTCCTTGGTTGAAGAATATCGCATTAGCAGCACCTTGAGCGGCCATGTTCAGATCGGCATCTTCCAGTACAATGGTGGGGGATTTTCCGCCTAGCTCTAACGTAACACGCGTCATGCTATCCATCGCGGCTTTACCTATCATCTTGCCTACCGGCGTTGATCCGGTAAATGTCAGTTTATCGACATCAGGATGTGATGAGAGTGCGGCACCAGCCTCGTGTCCATATCCTGTCACGACGTTAAGTACCCCCGCTGGATAACCCGCCTCCATGACCAATTCAGCTAAGCGGAGTGCGGTAAGCGGTGTGTCCTCAGCTGGTTTGAGGACGACGGTGCAGCCGGTTGCTAACGCCGGACCAAGCTTCCAGCAGGCTAACAACAGAGGAAAGTTCCACGCGACAATGGCGCCAACTACACCGACGGCTTCACGACGAGTATATCCATGAAATTGTGAGCCAGGCATGAAAGGTACGGAAACATCGACGGTACTACCTTCAATTTTGGTAGCAAAGCCAGCCATATAGCGCAGAAAGTCGATAGCTAAACGAATATCGACAGCTTTTGCGATAGCTGCACTTTTGCCGTTATCAATGGATTCGATTTCCGATAGCTCATCACTGTTTGCTTCGATTAAATCAGCCAAACGCCAAAGTAATCGCTCTCTGTCCGATGGCAGGGCGCGGCTCCAATCAGAGTCCTCAAATGTCTTACGTGCAACCGCGACGGCTCTATTAACATCTTCTTGGCCACCGGCTTGTATTTGAGTGATTTTTTCTGCGGTAGCGGGATCGTACACATCGATAGTTTGTTCCGAAACGGAGCTGACGGCTTCACCGTTGATAAACAATAGGTGATTTTTATTAATAAAGTTGCTAGTTGCTGCACTGGGAGTATAGATAGTCATAACAAACCTTTTTTATTGTTGTTTGAAGTTGTATGAGTGCAGCAAAGGCCATGCCATTTAAAGAGTTGTTTTTTAACCTTTTGTTAATTAAAAGATTTTTTAATCTTTTATTGATTCTAGAGAGATGAGCGATGTCTCAGCATGTGACAGGGCAAGTAGGGGATAATGGGCTGTAAGATAAACCTAACCATGCTAGTGATGCTGGTTTGTTGCAAGGTGTATCAGTTTTGCACAGGTGTCTCAATTTAAAACAGTAATTTTTGCTTTGTTGTAAGGATAAAAATATCTTTTTCGATCTTAACTTGTTGTTAATAAATGTGTTTGCCGATAGTGGCACACCAAATGCTGTGTCATCAGAGAGAAACAAAGAAAACCAACTTTAAAATAATCATAATAAATCAGGAGGTCTTGTTTTGAAAAAGACACCCCCTATCGTTCCCGCAATCAGTGGCCTATTAAGTACGGCTTCACTGTTATTCATACCATCGGTTCATGCTACGAGCGCCGAGCATATCATTCAGCAAAAGTGCCTAGCATGTCATGTTGAAGAAAGCGAAACCTCTTGGAGCCGTATTAGTCACCAGCGAAAAACGCCAGAAGGCTGGTTAATGAGCATTGCACGTATGCAGATTATGCATGGCCTGAAAGTGACAGAAGAGGAGCGCCACACGTTAGTTAAATATTTAGCCGACCGACAAGGTTTAGCTCCCTCCGAAACAGAAGGCGCTCGTTATGCCCTTGAACGGCGGTTGAATACCTCTGAAAGTTTCGAATCTCAAGCGTTTACTGAAACCTGCGCCCGTTGCCATTCTGGTGCTCGGGTCATGTTACAGCGCCGCCCTGCGAGTGAGTGGGAACACTTAGTACATTTTCATTTGGGCCAATGGCCAACGACAGAGTATCAGGCTTTAGCACGAGATAGAGATTGGTTGGACTTAGCACTTAATGAAATGGTGCCAGAGTTGGCCGACATGTTGCCCTTGCAAAGTAAAGCATGGGATCAATGGCAAAAAACGGTTAAGCCATCGTTAGCCGGTAGTTGGACGTTTGCAGGGAAAATGCCAGGCAAAGGTGAAATGCACGGTGTTATGCAAATTAAAGAGAAAGCCAAGGATCAATTTGGCATCGTACTAGCAGGACAATATGCCGATGGGACTGCCTTCGAAGGCAGTGGGGATGCAATCCTTTATACCGGCTATGAATGGCGGGCAAACATGATGGTTGATGGAATAGCTATGAGGCAGGTTTTCTCGGCGGCTAAAGCTGGAGAGATGCAAGGTCGCATGTTTGAAAGAGAGCATGATGAGAGAGGCTTTGACTTTGCAGCCGTGCAGCAAAGCGGTATGTCACCATCCATTTTGGCCGTTCAACCTGAATATATTAAATCCGGTGAAACAGTAGAGTTATCCATTATAGGCACGGGTTTGCAGGGTGATGTCACCCTAGGGCAGGGACTAACGCTGATTAAGGATGTTTCTGCTAATGCAAACAAGCGTGTCTTACGGGTTAAAGCAAGCTCTTCAGTTAGCACGGGCGCTTTAGCGATCCATGTAGGCAAGGCGTCTTCTACTGTTACCGTATACGATCAGATTGCGAGTCTGAAAGTTGTGCCTGCATTTCAGGTTGCACGTGTCGGTGGTAATGACAGCTCCACACCTAAAGTGGAAGCGGTATTTGAGGCTGAGGCATGGGCTGCAGGACAAGATGGTATTGCAGGCACCGAGGACGATATTCGCATAGGATTTATGCCCGCTACTTGGTCCGTTGCTCCTTTTGATGAAACAGCTGCTGCTGACAATGATGTTCATTTCAGCGGACGGATGAATGCTGCATCCGGCGTATTTACGCCTGCCCTCGCTGGCCCTAACCCTGAGCGTCGTATGAGTACTAACAATGCTGGCAACCTTAAAGTCATTGCTCAAGTTGATGAAGAAGGCAAAAAAATCACGGCCAATGGCCAACTGATCGTGACCGTCCAGCGCTGGAATAATCCTCCCATCCCTTAACGTTTAGCTTGTTAAAAACCAATAAGAATAAGTAAAACGAGGAGCTGAATCATGAGTGCTGTACTTAACATTGTTGAGAACAATCTGCATGAAGTTCGGGTAAGCGAGCGACAGATGATGTTTCACATCCCGACCAATTCGTTGTTCGAATTGGACTCGATGACACAAGATGTTTTTGGGTTACTTCGTAGTGGGAGTCTATCGGTTGAGGATATCAGCCAACAGCTAAAAAACCGTTATAGCGCTAATGATGTCCATGAGTTAGTACACAATTTATGCGCATTAGAAGTGGTGAGTGATGGTTCCGGCTTAACACCTGAAATACAGGCTAAAACGGTGGATAGGTTTCCACTGACAACCGTCGTACTGAATGTAAATACCGGCTGTAACTTGAGTTGCACCTATTGCTACAAAGAAGACTTGGATAAGCCCTCGGCGGGCAAAAAAATGGATTTTGAAACGGCTAAGGCCTCGGTTGAAATGTTGCTTAACGAGTCACCAGATGAAGATACCTACACGGTGGTTTTCTTCGGGGGGGAGCCTATGAGCAATTTGCCACTGATCAAGGCGATGGTGACTTACTGTGAGCAGCGCTTTGCAGAAGCGGGTAAACGGGTCAATTTTGTAACAACGACCAATGCAACTTTGCTTAATGAAGAGTTAGTGGACTGGTTAGATCAGCACCGCTTTGGTATCTCGATAAGCATGGATGGCCCCGAAGCGATTCATGATAAGAATCGTATCACCGTAGGAGGGCAAGGCACTTATGCTGTCGTGCGTCGAAAAGCTGAAATGTTGTTATCCCGTTATCGATCACGCCCGGTGGGTGCGCGTGTAACCTTGACGAAAGGTATAACGGATGTCGAGGCCATTTGGGATCACTTGTTTAATGACCTGGGCTTCTCGGAAGTGGGCTTTGCACCGGTCACATCCGGAGATATCAGTGAGTTTAACCTCTCTGATGAGGAGGTTAAGCAGGTCTTCGATAACATGAAGGCGCTAGGCCGACACTATCTGGACGCTGCGTTGCAGAACCGCAATATAGGGTTCAGCAATATGCATCAAATGATTACGGATATCCATGAGGGTAACAAGAAAGCGCTGCCCTGTGGTGCAGGCTTAAAAATGTTGGCTGTTGATCACAAAGGTGAGCTGAATCTCTGCCATCGTTTCACGGGCTCAGACTTAAATACTTTTGGTGATGTGCATCAGGGTATTGATAAAAACCGTTTGGGTAGCTTTCTAGCAGAGCGTTTGGACAGAACCCATACGGGCTGTGAAACCTGCCATATTCGCAACCTTTGTTCCGGTGGCTGCTACCACGAAAGTTATGCTCGCTATGAAGACCCAACCCGTCCTACTTATCACTACTGCGATTTAATGCGTGATTGGGTGGACTTTGTGATCGAAACCTATAGCCGCATCATGGCCGAAAACCCGGCTTTCATCGACACTTATATTACTCCTCGGAGGGCTCTCTGACATGAAATTTCTAAAACCTATAAATAATAAAGCTCAGTTATTGGATCAAGCTGTTAATGAGAACCAAGTAGAAGACGTAGTGGCGATGAGTAGCCTTGCAGGTTGTACTGCTACGACCGATCCCGGTTGGGAAATTGATGCTTTTGGTTCAGTTACATCGCTGTGCCAGCCTATGGAGTCTGATCTCTATGGTTGTGCTGATCCTTGCTGGTGGCCAGCTCAAGTGCCAGACATGATGAATACATATCAAGACTGGAATAAAGATGCGCAGAACTCAAAAGATGATTGGCGGAATCTGGGTACTGTTTTCCCCGCAGATAAAAAGTAAAGACAGGATGAGCGTAATGAACATAAAAAAAACAAAGTCATCGCTGGTAAAGGGTTTTAATACAGCTGTATTGGCTGTGGCAGCCAGTGTTTTGCCTTCTTGTGTGCAGGCTGCTGATGAGCCACTGAAGCCTGGCAATGAATATATGATTGTTTCTAACTATCCCAACCAAATCCATGTGATTGATGTAGCCACGGATACGCTATTTAAGACATGTAAAGTGCCTGGTTCATTTGGTCCAGGTGTCATGCAGGTTGCACCAGATAACAAGACGGTATACATCTTATCTAATCACTATGAAGATATTTATGGTATTAACTTAGATACTTGTGATGTAAGTTTTCACACTCGATTTTCAAGTGATCCGACAGTGCGTACGAAATCTATCTTTTCTATGGCGATTAGCCCCGACGGAAAAGAGATTTACGCCATGCATAACCCTACCAAGCTCAATAGAGACCACTATCGTGTCTTACCAACGCAGTTAGCGGTTTATAGCGCTGAAGGAGGTCTGGATGCGAAGCCGATCCGGATGTATCCGGCGCCTCGGCAGGTAACTGTGATGATGACAGGCAGCGATGGTGGTTTGTACATGGCGGGTGCTGATATCTACAAGTTTGATGTTCACTCAGGTGAATATACAACGGCGATTGCTAGTAGAAATTGGCAACGTCCATTGTATGCTCCGCCCGATGTGTTGAACGCTTGGCCTATACAAACACCCTCTAAAGATTTTACGATTCTATATACAACCGCTAAGTTTCAAGATGCCACTTACAACATGGATACGGCGGAGTGGATCTACGGTTTTATGAATGTGGATCTGGAAACAGGAGAAACTCAAACAACGGACTTTGGGCCCATTACCGAAATTTACTTCACGGGTATGACGTCACCTAAAGACCCCAATCTGATGTTTGGTGTACTCAACCGCTTGGCTAAGTACGACATCAAAGAGAAGAAATTGATTAAAGCTGCCGCTCTTGATCACTCTTACTACTGCATCGCGATGAATCATGATGGTAGCAAAATTTATCTTGGTGGCACATTTAACGATGTGGCCATTTATGATGCAGATTCATTAGAGAAACTGGGAAACATCCAATTACCCGGTGGTGATATGGCCATCAGTACCTCCCAAATATTTATTCGCTAGTCCTGAGTTCACCCTCTGCTTATTCCCCTACAAGAGACCGTTATCGGTCTCCTAGGGGCTTTTTTGCCAAAAAATAATTAAAAATGGTGTGTAAACATGAAAATGAATAAACAAACCTTCGCAGGGGTGATTGCCTGCGCAATGGCCTCCGCCACTCAAGCTGGCGTATTAAGTACCACTGATGACACCCAACTTGAATTAAATATAGAAGCGATGGCGGGATTGTTTTCGGCTTCGCAAGATTATGTCGGCAGCAATGGTCGCACCTGGCAGGAAGGCTTTTTAAAGCCCACATTCGCGGTATCCCATAAGCTTTCCAATAGGGTACAGGCTTACGGTGGCCTAGGTGCCATCGCGTTAGGCACGGCCGGAGATGGCGATGCTGCAGGATTAACAAAGGGTAATGTGGGGCAAGTTGACCTAGAAAATGCCTATATCGGATTAAGATCGCAAAACGACGTTATTGATTTCTCGGTAGGTCGGCAGACTTTCCAGCTAGGAGATGGCTTTCTTATTGCGGGGGATGCTATCAGCTTGGGCGATTTGGGCGTAGCGGGGGTTGATGTTGATCGTGGTGGAGCCTACTACCTAGCGGGTAAAAAAAGCTTTAGTAACACCGCGCTTTTAAAATTTGATCCAGAGGGCCCCTATCGAGGAGATCTTTTCTGGTTACAATCGGATAACCCGTATCACCAAGACACTTCGCTGGCAGGCATTAATGTTGAGTATGTGGATGAAACCCGCGGAACGGTTGGCATTAGCTATCTTAAAGTATTGGATGTCGATCAAGGTTCAGGGTTGGGCCTATGGGATCAGCGAGAGGGCATGAAAGCGATTAGTTTACGCGGTCAGGGCTCATTAGGTGTTGAGAATCTGCAGCTCTCTTTTGAATACGTTAAAGAAACTGGTGGTAGTGCAGGTGTTAAGAATGAGGCTGACGCATGGTATGTGGAGGCGGGTTGGACATTTGCAGATCTTCCTTGGTCACCAACCATCAACTATCGCTATGCACAGTTTTCTGGTGATAACGCGAGCACTGCAAAAAATGAAGCTTTTGATCCTCTATTCTTTGGATTTACCCGTGGATATGGCACTTGGTTCCAAGGTGAAGTTGCTTCCAATTACGCAGGCCCTGCGAACAGTGGTAATGATGTGAGCCGCTTGGAAATATCAGCATCACCACGTGATAACCTACAAGTAGGCGCACAGTACTGGAAGTTTTCACCACAAGATGACGCGCCTGATTTAGCGGGTAGTGAGATAGATCTCTATGCACTTTGGAGTATTAATGATAATTGGGTATTCAGCCCATTAATCGGTATTTACATGCCAGATGGAGACGCAGTTATTGCAGCACAAGGAAATGATGACAGCAATATTTATGCGCAAGCGATAATGATGTACTTCTTTTAAGTAGTAAAAGGCATAGCAACCACGTTGATACCCCTTCATTGGCGTGGTTGCTCTCCTTGAGTTTGATCAGCCGTATTGCATTCCGCTTTGTAGTCGGTTTAGAGTGTTGTCTTTGATTGAATACAAAAACCTCCCTAAATAACAATAAAAGAAGAGGCAGGTGTTCTATGTCGTATAAGTTAGAGCAAAGGGTGTTTAGTGATCCTCTTCAAGATGCACAACGCGCCCGAGAAAGACTCCTGCTAGAAGGTGAAGTACCCAGTGGATTTCTTCGAGCACAAATAGAAGCTTCATGGCAGCGAAGCCTTAAAGCCGGTGTGCGATTTCAAGATCCATTGATCACCTCTCAGCCGCCTATGGCTGATCTATTTGAGTTAAAAGAGAATCATCAAACCCTTTTGTCGATGGCTGCGCCTGAGATGGATCACCTATCAAAGCAATTTAATCGTGACAAAGGGATGGTGATTCTGGCTAATGAAAAGGCCACAATTCTATCAGTGTTAGGAGATAAGCGTTCCCTGAATAATGCGGGGAGTTATGCGCTGGATCCGGGTATATGTTGGTCAGAAGAAACCCATGGCACCAATGCATTAGGTACAGCGGTTGTTGATGGCAAACCTGTCATGATTAATGGCACTGAGCACTTTTTAGATGGTGTCACCTGTTTCTCTTGTACATCAACCCCCATCAAGGGGGTTAATGGCCAATTATTAGGTGTTCTGGATTTAACAACTGAAGCTAATACCCAACGTATACAGGGAAATATGAGTGCGGTTCAGTTAGCCGCCAGAAGTATTGAAAATCGACTGTTCATTTCCCACTTTCAAGCACAGGCCATCATCGCTTTTCATAGCCGTACAGAATATCTACGATCCGCATGGCAAGGGCTTATTGCCATTGATATGGAAGGAAAAATTCTGGCGCTCAATGAACAAGCGTGCCAGCTACTTAAAAAATCCCGTGAACAGCTTCAGCATCAACCAATAGAGGCCATCACAGGGCAGTCACCAACCATTTTGCTCAATCAATTACTGCGTAATAATGGGGTGGCTTTACAGTTGCGAGATATGGTTCTGCACTGTGAGCTTTTACATTTCCCTCGTCAGTTGACCGGCTTTCCTGCCAGACGAGATCCTCTGAATAGGGGAGCAGAAAAGGTTAAACGCTCGTCGGATCACCCCACGATACAGAAAATTGGGGCTGAGCATCCTCGATTAGCTAAAGCACTGCGCATGGCATTAAAAGGGATTAATCATGATCTACCTGTGCTCCTGAATGGAGAAACAGGCACAGGCAAAGAGGTTGTTGCAAGGGCTCTGCATAATCAGAGTCAACGTTGTGATAAGCCGTTCGTTGCGGTGAACTGTGCAGCCATCCCTGAGGGGTTGATAGAGTCAGAACTGTTTGGGTATCGTGAAGGTGCGTTTACCGGCTCCAGAAAGGGCGGGATGATAGGGCGTTTTCAGCAAGCGAATCATGGCACATTATTCCTCGATGAAATCGGCGACATGCCACTGGCACTACAGGCACGATTATTACGAGTATTACAGGAACGAAAAGTAGCACCGTTAGGTGGCGGCGAAGAGGTTGATCTTGATATCGCTTTGATCTGTGCCACCCATCGTGATATCAAAACATTGGTGAGAGATAATGCGTTTCGTGAAGATCTTTATTATCGCTTAAATGGTGTCGGCGTACAGCTACCAGCGTTACGAGCACGGTCAGACCTTGAGACCCTATTATCTGACTTGTTAACCCGAACTGGTGCTTCAGGTGTGCGCATACATGAAGAAGTGCTTGATATGTTTCGACAGTACAGTTGGCCAGGCAATATTCGTCAACTAGAGATGGTACTGAAAGCAGCGGTAGCCTTTTTAGATGAAGGGGAAAAAGAGATCACGATTGATCATTTGACGGATGATTTCATTGATGAACTAAATGCTAATAGCCATTCAGGCCGGGCAGGAACCATCAAAGTGACGGAGCTAGAACTTATTCGCAACACGCTCGAGCAATGTGAAGGCAATGTATCTGCCACTGCGGCGGCATTGGGTATAAGTCGAGCAACAATTTATCGTAAGCTACGAGAATATGATGCATAGCGTATCTATGTGTTACATCTGATTACATTTAAGAACAACTTCAAACAATCGGCACAAAGTTGGTTTACACCACAGAAGTAGGATGCTTGTTATGAACTGATCCATACGTTGGATCTGATAATAACAACGAAGTTATGCGTCCGCTTGCGTGGAGGAACCTTTTCAATGAAAACCCCTTTCAAAATCCGTTCAGCTTACCTACTGGGTGCTGCAGTGAGTGCTGCCATAGCCATGCCGGCTCATGCTTACAATCTTCATAGTAGTGATGCGGGTGAGATCAATCTTGATATCGAAGCGATCTTAGGCACTTTCCATAGTGAAGAGAGTTATGACGTCACAGGAGCGGCTGTTAATACAGAAGGCTCCTCCAATTGGCAGGAAGCTTATATCAAATATGGAGTAAGTGCCTCTCGTAATCTCAGCGAAGGCTCTACGGTGTATGGCGCGTTGAACCTGCTGAGCTCGGGAACCTTTGGTGATGGCGATGCAGGTGGTTTTACGAGTGGCGATGAGCGTAAAACTAAAGTGGAGGATGCTTATCTTGGGTGGCGTTCAGGTAATCTGGTTCCCGCATTAGGTGAGAATGGCCTGCAGTTCTCCTTTGGCCGTCAAAATGTATCCTTTGGTGATGGTTTCCTGATTAATGGTGATGCGCTGAATTTTGGTGATGCTTTAGGTAAAGAATTAAATCGAGGAGGAGCTTACTGGATTGCTGCGCGCAAAGCCTTTGATCAAACAGCTGTTTTGAAAATTGGTGGTGACACGGGCTTGAGGTCAGATATTTTCTGGATTGCATCGGATAACAAAGCACAGGCCGAAACAGAGTTGGCCGGTATCAATGTAGAGTACCAAACAGAAGTGGGTACTTTGGGCGGTATGTATCTGAAGGGGTTGGAGGTCAATGAGAATTTCGGCCAAACCCATCGAGATGGCCAAGATACGTTCAGTTTACGTTTTCAGGGTAATGCAGGCATTGATAACTTGTTCTTATCCTCTGAATTCGTTACGCAGAATCAGGGCGACAAGACACGTAAAGATGGTAATGCTTGGTATGTAGAAGCGGGCTGGACCTTTGCCGATGTCGCTTGGTCTCCGAGTGTTTCGTATCGATACAGCACGTTTGAAGAGGGTTTTGATCCACTCTTTTTCGGTTTTAACCGTGGCTATGGTACGTGGTTCCAAGGAGAAGTTGCTGCTAACTACGCGGGCCCTTTCAATAGTGATGCTGATGTCCACCATCTGGCGATTAAAGCAAGTCCTTCAGAGACCTTATCTATTGGTGCGTTATTCTTTGACTTCAGTGATACCGCAGGTGGAACGGGTGCTTTGGATGGCCAAGAGATTGATCTTTATGCCGAATGGGTGGTGCATGATCACCTGATTATTAGTCCACTACTCGGATTTTATACGCCGGATAATAGCGGTGTGCAAATCGGTAATGATGATACCAATACATATTTTCAGATGATTGCGATTGTGCCTTTCTGACCCCTTCCAGAAATCGATCGCATCTGAATTATGCCAGGACCTAGGGCTTGGCAAATTTTTTACTCAGGACAAGCAGGTTCTCGTATGAAAAAAGAATACTCGATGATTATCAACGGACAGAAAGTGGCTGGAGGTGGTTCACCATTTTCCGTTATTAATCCCGCTACTGCCACTGAGTTGAATCAGTGTCCAGCCGCATCATTAGCGCAACTTGATGAGGCAGTGAGTGCTGCAGAAGAAGCATTCAAACAGTGGCAGCATGTTTCTCATCAGGATCGCCAAAAAATGCTGCATAGCATTGCTGACAAAATTGAAGAACATGCTGCTGAATTAGCTGAGATTGTGACGCAAGAGCAGGGAAAACCTTTAGGGCTGGCTCAGATGGAAGTCGGTGGTGCAGTGGCTTGGACACGCTATACGGCTGATTTAGAGATTCCTGTTGATGTAATCGAGGATAGCCCGAATAAGCGTATCGAACTTCATCGCAAACCACTAGGGGTTGTCGGATCGATCCTGCCTTGGAATTGGCCTTTAATGATCGCGGTTTGGCATATTATGCCCGCGTTGCGCTCAGGCAACACGGTTGTAGTAAAACCCTCTTCAATGACCCCATTTAACACCATCCGTCTTGTTGAGTTAATTAATGAAGTAGTACCAGCAGGGGTTATTAATATCGTCACGGGTGAGGGTGGGTTAGGCCGAGCCATGAGTGGCCACGAGAAGATCAGAAAAATCGTATTTACCGGCTCGACGCCTACAGGGCAGAACATCATGCGTAATGCGGCAGGTAATCTGAAACGCTTAACGCTGGAGCTTGGCGGCAATGATGCAGGTATCGTGTTACCCGGTGCTGATGTAGATGCCATAGCGCCTGGAATTTTTCAAACAGCGTTCCTCAATATGGGGCAAACATGTGCTGCATTGAAACGCCTGTATGTTCACGATTCTCTCTACGAGTCATTAAGCGACAAGCTCATTGCGATTGCCCAGCAGCAGCAAGTGGGGAATGGTATGGATGAAGGTGTAAGCTTTGGGCCTGTTCAAAATAAAGATCAGTATGATCTGGTTAATGAGTTGATCGCTGATGCAAAACGACAGGGTGCCGCTGTACATAGTGGGGCAGCGATACCTGAGGGTTCGGGTTATTTTATCTCGCCGACGATTGTGACAAACGTGTCTGACGGTGTGCGCATTGTTGATGAAGAGCAGTTTGGTCCTGTGCTACCTATTATTCGTTACTCGCATATTGATGAAGCTATTCAGAAAGCTAATGCCAGCGAGAATGGACTAGGGGGATCTGTGTGGGGGAGTGACTTAGAGCAAGCCCAATTAGTCGCGTCACAACTAGAGTGCGGAACTGCATGGATTAACGGTCATGCAGAAGTGTTACCGCACGCACCGTTTGGTGGATGCAAGATGTCTGGTTTTGGTGTGGAGTTTGGTCTTGAGGGGCTATTAGAGTACACCGTGCCCCAGCTACTGAATATCAATCGTTAGAAAAATAGCAGAACCTTTCATATCAACTTGGCTCTCCAATAAGGCGAGTTGTTTAGGCGTTCAATAGAACGCCTTTTTTTATAGATCAAGCCGGAGGGCGCTTAGAGCCTCTACACTCTCCTCAAAAAGTGCTCTGCTGGTTTCAATTAATGTGATGACATCGAGTGAGTTATCCCTTTCTGTTGCGGCATGATTTTCTATCTGTTTGCATTGGGCTGACAGTGCATGAAAACCAAAATTTGCGGCAGCACCCGCTAGGGTGTGTGCATGTTGTGTCAGCAAATGCGTATCTGACGTGCTCTCTAAATCTCCCAGCAAAGTTCTGGCTTGCGCTTGGAATTGCTCCATTAGCTGGTTAAATCGTTCCTCACCCAGCAGATGTAAATGTTGTTGGATCAGCGAGCTATCTAACAATGTTTCCCCTTCGGGAGCTGGCGCGCTTAAAGTTAATTCCGCTTTAGAATAAGGCGTACTTAATACACGTCTCAACCGTTCATGCTGAATCGGTTTGGCGATAACGTCATCCATACCTGCTGATAAATAGGAGTCAACCTCTTGCTTTGATACAGAGGCTGTCAAGGCAATGATGCGAACACAAGCGCGGTTGGGATCTGGATGGGCGCGCATTTTTTTGGCGGTCGTCATGCCGTCCATATCGGGTAGATGAATATCCATCAGAATTAAGTCATAGGCATGATCGTTATGCATCGATAGGGCTGTATAGCCATCATCCGCGATAGTTACTTGGTGACCATCTATCTCGAGTAAGCCCTTGGCGACTGCTTGATTTATCTGTGTATCCTCAACGAGGAGAATATCCAAGGGCACACTAGTGCTAGCTATTGTCTTTTGTGGAGAGTGCTCTGTTGTATCGTTAGGTAAATCAGCTATGGGATAACTCACTTCAAACCAGAAACAAGAGCCGTTGCCTTCATGACTATCGACACCGATTTTGCCCCCTTGCTGTTCGATCATTTGCTTCGTGATAGCCAAACCTAAGCCGGTTCCACCGTACCGCCTTGTTATCGAACTATCTGCTTGTGTGAAGTGTCGGAAAATAGTTTTTTGCGCAGCCTTGCTAATTCCTATGCCGGTATCCGTGATTTCAAAACGTATTGTTAGATCAGTCTCGGTTTTTGTGAGTAGTTTCATGCAAGAGGAGATAACACCTGCATGGGTAAACTTAATGGCATTTGAGAGCAGGTTGATCAAGATTTGGCTAAGGACGCGTCGATCACCACGGACTGAGGGCAGATTGCGATCGATACGTGGTATTAGTTGCAGGGATTTTTCCTGTGCTATGGGGAGAAACAGGTTATAGGCTTCATCGAGTACTTGATCTATTTTGAAGGGCTGATCTTCTAGGGTAATGTGACCAGATTCAAACTTTGAAAAGTCTAATACATCGTTCAGAATCGAGAGCAGTGATTGGCCTGCGTTATAAATCGTATCAATTTGCGCCGCTTGCTCCGGTTGTAAACTCCCTTTTCGAAGCAGTTGGGCCATACCCAGAATACCGTTCATTGGTGTGCGGATTTCGTGGCTCATCGTAGCCAGAAAACGAGTTTTCGCTTCATTTTCAGCTTCAGCTTTTTGTCTGGCACGTTCTGCGAACTCTTTCGCTTTTCGCTCACTAATATCGGTCAGAGAGCCTTCATAGTATTCCAGATTACCCTGTATATCGTTAACTTTTCTGGCTGATATCGAGACATAAATCGGTTCTTTGGAGCGTTTGAGCCAGCGGGTTTCAAAATTAAGAACACGTTGATGCTGATTCAATGCTGCCATGAAGGTGAATAAGTCCTGATCATCATAAAAACACTGTGTGGCAATATCCGTAATCTCATCTAGAAAATGGTTCGCTGATGGGTACTCCAGTAAAGATGCTAAAGCAGGGTTGGCTGAGATGAACCTACCCTCGGGGGCCGCTCTGAATATACCCTCCACAGCGTTTAAAAACAGAGATTTATAATTGTATTCGGATTTTTCTAAACTCTGATAGAGCTTGGCATTTTCTATGGAAATAGCAGCTTGAGCAGATAATATTTGCAGGGCCTCTAGTCGATTTTTATCGAATACATCCCGGCTTTGATTGTTCTCCAGATAGAGCATGGCGGTCAATTTGCCGTGATAGAGAATGGGCAAACATAACAATGACAAAGGCTGCTGTTGAGCGATGTAAGGGTCATTTTTGAACATTTCGTGGCGACAAGCGTGGCCTAAAACCACATTCTCTTTTGTTCGGGCAACATAATGGATGATGCTGGCAGGCAAGAGATGGCTTCCGGCTTCGAGTGTCAGATTTTCATAAAACTGGGTGTTGCCCTCTAGTTGTGCTTCGGCTTCTATCATCAAGGATTGACGGTTTAAGAGAAGTAGTGCTCTTTGGGCACCCGCATTTTCAATCGCTAAGCCCATTAAACGGCCAAGCAGAGGTTCGAGAACAATTTCATCTGAGATTGCCTGTGAGGCTTTGATAACAGAGGCGACATCGTAGGCGTAGTCTGAAAGCTTATGAGCCTCCGGCTGGGGAGTCGTTTGCGCGATGTAGGTATTCGGTTTTGGTGTAGTAGCGCTCGCTAGGTGAGGGAATTCACGTTCCAACAATGTCTGTTTACTACGAGCTCCCCAAGTTGAGTAGCCCAAATAGGCTTGTTCAATGTAATGATGGGCAATGGTTTCTTTTCCCCAGCGTAAATAGCAACGCCCGGCGGCTTCGTTGGCGATTGCAAAATCCAGATGGAACCCACTTTGTTTCGCAAGCGATATGGCACTATCAAACAGGCTCGCCGCTTCGTTGTAGGATAGCTGGTAACTTAGCAGCAGTGCTTTGACCAATAGCTGGTGATGTTCATGGTTTTCAGGGCAATGAAGCGCCAGCTTGTCTGTTTTTTTAAGGTAGTTTTCGAGTGCCTTTATATGAATTAATTGTTCAGCATCTTTGAGTTGCGACAACAGGTTTAAGCTATTAAGTGCGTGAAGGTAGCGCAAAAATGACTCTGTATAAGTACCGCCAATATAGACGCTCAGTGATAGGGCTTGTTCACTGTAAGCAAAGGCTTCTTTAGGGTGTTGAAATAGAAACGCCAGTAACGATTTGTAAAAGTAGTGCAAACAGATAGCCGTTTTATGGTTATGTTTTTTATGCTCAGCCAACATGACCTCTTCAGTATAGAAGCTACCGTTTAGGTTCAACTCGGCCTTTGGCGCTCTTAAGTTTTCAACGGTTTGCAAAGCCATGAGCGAATAGTGTAAGGATTGCTTTTGCCCCGATTCTTTCAGTTGTAATGTGTATTCTTTTACTTGCTGGCTGAAACTATCTAAGTCAGTGCTCAACAATATCGAGAATTGAATATATGCTGCCAGAGAGTAAGCGCTCCACTCGATATCTCCTGTTTCCAATCCTTTATTGTGAGCTTCCAGTAACGCATCGGCGCATACCGATAAGGGCTCTTTATAATGCCTGATATAGGTACTAAAGAGCGATTCAGCTTTATGATCAAAGCGACTGAATTCGGGTTGTTTAGAAATATTGAGAGCGAGCTGACCAAGGCGGTACCCTAGGTCAATCTGCTGATATTGGCCGCATAATACGCCGCCGTAGCCTGCGAATGCCATGGCCGACTCATTGCAGAGGCCGTGCCTTAGTGTGAGCTCTACCTCTTTTGCCATGACTAACGGGCGTAACCCCGAACTTGAAAATTTTACTATTCCGAACATGCTGGCAAGGATTGACATGGCCGAGCGCGCTTCGGGGTGAGTCATGCTAGGTAACGCTAATATGCGCTCATCCGATGTGAGATAAAGTTTAGCCAGAGAATACAGTCTGGATTGGTGGGTGACTCGTTTACTGGGTACTTCTGGAAGCTTTATATTGAGTAAGCTTAATAGATTGAGAGCAACTTCTAGAGCTGAGTCAAAATGATTAGTGGCAACCAAGGCTTGGATTTTTAACTCCTGCAGATGGACGCGATCGTTAACCCTTGTGCAGTAGGGTAAAGCTGCATCAATGAGCAGATGTAAGCTATTAAAATCTGCTTTGATATATGCCGCCTCTGCCGCCAGTTGATAGAGGTCTATGGCTAGTTGCTTTTGGCTGTTCCAGCTATCTTGGGGGAGTAAATCAATGCCGGTTTGGAAATAATCAAAAGCTGACTCAAACGCTGCTGCTTCTTTGGCGCGACGACCTGCTTGTAGATTGAGATTAGCCAGCTGCGTTCGCTCATCTGGGGCTGTAATAAGCGAGTGTGCTTGGTTGAGATGATTGGTGATATCAAAAATTCGCCGCCCTTGCTCCTCTTCAGGCAAGCGCTCCAGCATGATTAATCCGATGGTATGATGCAGTGCTTGGATCTTCTCTTGAGGTATCAGTGAATAAGCGGCTTGCTGGACGCGATCGTGCACAAAACGATAGCGCGTTGAGTGTGTCGTTGCTTGGTCGTTTAACTGATTGGTGTTAATAGGAAAAATCAGCCCTTCGGCGAGCGCTTGCCACAGATCGTCGGCGGTATCTTCTATAGACGCTTGATAGACGGCGGCGAGTATGGGCAAAGCTACAGGGTTTCCGATGCAGGCAGCTAGTTGAATGACGGCTTGAGTTTGTGGCGATAAGCGTTGGATTTTATCTACCATGAAGTCGATAACGTTATCCGATATTTCGCAGTCACGAATAGCTTCTTCGCTCCAAACCCAACGATTCCCTTCGAGAAAAATCAGTTTTTCCTCATAGAGACCCTGAAGAAATTGATTTAAAAAGAAAGGGTTACCTTGCGTTTTTTCAAAAGAGATACGTGCTAATGGTTCGCACGCATCAAAAGGATGAGATAACGCATCGCTAATGAACTGTTGAGTATCCTGTTTTGTTAATGGTTCAACCTTTACAAAGGTGACCTGAAGGGGAGCTAACTTCAAACGATGTATAGCGTGTGTAAAAGCGATATTTTGATCAAGGTCTTGATCCCGGTAGCTCCCAATAATAAGTAGGTGGGGGTGTTGCGGATTATTTGCCAGTTTTTCTAGCAGGGTAAGGGAAGAAAGGTCGGCCCACTGTAGATCGTCGAAAAAAAGTACTAAAGGATGTTCTGCGGTAGCGAATACCTTGAGCATCTGGCGGAAAATATGAGAGAAACGGTGTAGTTCTTCAGAGGGTGACAAGCGAGGCGCTGTAGGTTGTTCACCAATAATGAGTGATAACTCTGGTATCAGATTTAAAATGACCTGGGCATTTTTTCCCAAAGCGGTTTGTAACTCAGTGCGCCATTGCTGGATTCGCTCATCAGATTCTGTAAGCAGTTGGCGGATCAAGATTTGCATCGCTTGATAAACAGCGGTGTAGGGGCGATTTCTATGGTATTGATCGAACTTGCCACCTGCGAACATACCGTGCTGCTGTGAAATATACTGCCGTAACTCATGTACTAGGCTGGATTTTCCGACACCGGCGTATCCTGCGATAAGTGCTAATGATTGTTGGCCATTGGTGGCTTGATCAAAACAGGCATTCAGGCGTTCGATAGTGTCCTTGCGTCCATAAAGTGATTGAGGGAGTTCAAACCGCTCGGAGAGGTCCTTTTCTCCCACAGTAAAGGTTGATGTTGAGCTGGTGTCTTTTATTTGGCTGCAGCACTCAAGATCATAGTAGAGGCCGTAGCTGGATTGGTAGCGTTGGGCTGCATCCTTAGCAAGTAGTTTGAGAATAACCTGTGAAAGCGCAGCGGGTAGGTCGGGATTAACAAGGTGCGGCGCTTTGGGTTGTCGTGCTATATGACAATGCAAAAGCTCTAAATTGTCCTTTTGCGGAAAAGGGCGCTGGCCTGTAAACAACTCATACAGTGTCACCCCAAAGCTATAGTAGTCTGTGCGGTAATCAATATATCGATTGATCCGGCCCGTTTGCTCTGGGGCGATATAAGGTAAATTATCTGAATGTGTTTGGGGTGTGCCAAGGGTCGGATATTCACGGCTTAGGCGGCTTGCCAAGCTAAAATCGATGATTGTAACTGTTTCGGTGTCGGGGTTGATCAGAAGGTTATCTGGGGTTATCTGTTTATGAATGATTCGAGCATTGTGTATTTGGCCCAGTATCTTTGCAATGAGTAATGCTGCTCGCAGCCTTTGGGCATAGTTTGGTCGCCTAATTGTTAACCAAGCCCTTAGGTTGATAGAGTGATTGTCCCTAAAGATCAGTGTATTGCCTCGCTCAGTCGTTTGAAAGCTGACCGGATGTGAAACGCCGTCAATATTCAGTTCTTTAAGAATGCTGTACTCATGCAGGAGGCGATTGTTTGCGGATGGAAGGTGGGATAGAAGACTAGGTTGCTTGACGATGACCGACTCGAGTGAAGGCTCAGAGGTAGCACGAGATAGGCGGCTGCGCTGGCCTTGATAGATTAACTCTCGATAGATCAGTGTTTGCGCTGTCTTCACGGCTAACGAACCTCGCCTGCGAAAACATATCCGGCCCCGTGAGCGGTAAGAATGAAGTGGGGGTTGGATGGCTCGTCAGCGAGTTTTCGGCGAAGACGGCCAATCATGACATCGACGGATCTGTCATTTGGTGTCCATTCACGATCATGAATAGCATCCATTAATTGATCTCTGGATAAGATGACCCCCGGTGCATTAATCAGAGCACAGAGCAGTTTGAATTCGCCCTCGGGGAGGCGCTCGCTAACACTCTCAGGTGATGTTAACAAGCGCTTGTTGGCATCCAAGGTCCAACCTTCAAATTGCCAAAGCTGGTGACTTTCTTGCTGTTTAGCCAATTGACTGTCTTTGACGCGCCACAGTAAGTTTTTAGCTCTCACCAGTAATTCCCGTGGGTTAAAAGGCTTTGTTACATAATCATCTGCGCCCAGCTCTAAACCGACGATGCGGTCTATCTCATCCCCTTTACTGGTTACCAAAATAATGCCCACATTAGACACTGACCTCAGCTCACGGGTTAAGGTTAAGCCATCTTTTCCCGGAAGGCTGATATCCAGTAGCACTAAGTCAATGTGTTCTTGATGCACACGCCCACATAGATCATCGGCCTGCTCTGTCTCTGTAACGGCATAGCCTTCCTTTTCAAAATAACTTGCCAGCAATGAGCGCGACGCAAAGTCATCTTCGACGATCAATATGCGGTATTTGGTGTTTTTCGGGTGAGTCATGGGAAGATCTTTCTTAGTAAGGAATGGTTTGAGTCTAGCAATCAAGACAGTTAATGAAAAGCTGACGAGTTTTTAAGGAATAGATATTTTTTTATTTAATTTCAATTAGTTAGTTTCTAGCGTTACATTTTGTTACATGTTCAAACAAATATGCACATATTGCGACTACTTTATTTACACCGCAGGGGTACCTTATCAACATACCTAGTTGGAGTGTTTGCTTTTAGTCATCCATCAGAGACTGGGCAACAATAAAAATATCACCGAAAGCCAGGAGTGATAGTCTTGAAAAACACACGTATGAAGCGAGCAGCATACCTCGGTAGTGCCGTGGCCTTACTGAGTATATCGGGTACAGCCTTAGCGGCAGATGGTTTGCAAATCATTAAGAAAAACTGTTTGTCATGCCATACCGAAACAGGTAATTCGGATACGCCGTTTTCTCGAATCAGTGAACAGCGTAAAACGCCAGAAGGCTGGATGACGACGCTCTATCGGATGAAAACCCAGCGAGGTTTGAATATCTCTCCCGAAGAGGAGCAAATTCTTATTAAGTATCTATCGGATACGCAAGGATTGGCCCCTTCTGAAACGTTGGCGCAACGTTATATTTTAGAGCGCACTCCGAATAAAGTTGAAGAAGTTGATCCGGCGTATGCTGAAATGTGTACTCGATGTCACTCGGGTGCTCGTTTCGGTATGCAGCGTCGTACCCAAGGAGAGTGGGAGAAACTTGTCCATTTCCATATGGGGCAGTATCCAACGATTGAATATCACGCGCTGGCCCGAGATCGCGCTTGGTTTGATATCGCCTTAAATGACGTAGCACCTAAGTTGGCTGCGGATTACCCATTTAAAACACAAGCTTGGGATGATTGGGCAGCGAAATCTAAGTCAGATTTAACCGGTAACTGGATGATGAGTGGTTATCTTCCTGAGAAAGGTGACTTCTCGGCACAGTTGAGTGTAATCAAAGAGGCCGATGATCGTTATGTATTATTGGTTAACGGCACCTATGCTGACGGTAGTAAATTAAATGGCAGCGGAAGTGCAAAAGTATTTACTGGTTATGAATGGCGTGCGTCTCTCATTATCGATGGTCAGGCGTTAAAACAGGTCTTGGCAACTGACGAGCAGGGGATTCGTATGTCAGGCCGGATGTTCGTAAAAGGCGCTGATGAGATCGGCGGCGCAATAACAGCAGTTAAAGCGGGTAATTCACCTGCTATCGCCGCTGTTAGCCCTACTTATGTCAAACAGGGCAGTACCCAAACCCTTGTCATTACCGGTGCAAATTTGGATCAGCCTCTCTCTTTTGGAGAAGGGCTTGATGCCAAAGTCGTGAGTCAGGCTTCAGATCATATTGTTGTTCAGGTAAAAGCAGGTGCGGATGCACCGGTAGGTATGCGCACACTCAGCATTGGTTCTGCCCGTCTTGATGATGCCATTGCAGTTTTTGACAAACTGGCGCGTGTTGATATCACACCGAATGATTCCATAGCGCGAATTGGCGGTAACGGTGGCCTTATCCCTAAACAAAAAGCAGTTTATCGTGCTGTCGGGTATGCCGCAGGAGCGGATGGTAAACCCGGAACTGAAGATGATCTGAAATTAGGCTACATGCCGGCAAGTTGGTCCTTGAAGCCGTTCGATCAGGTAGCGGAAGAAGACCATGATCTCAAATATGCAGGCAAAATCGATGCGCGGGGTATCTTCACGCCGGGTGATGCAGGCCTAAATCCAGAACGTCGAATGTCCGCCAATAATGTCGGAAACCTGACCGTCGTTGGTACTGTGACGGAGGGTGAACAAATGTTATCGGGTAACGCTCATTTGATGGTGACTGTACAGGACTACGTGAGATCGTTAATCCAATAGTGCTGAATCCATTGTTTTGAATTTAACCTCAAACCAGCCTACTTGGCATAAAACAAAGAAAACGAGGTAGATATGGGATCTCTATCACTGGTTAAACCGAATATACATTTGGTTGACCTGAAATCTCGAACAATGCTGTTTCATGTACCAACGAGCGGCTTATTTGAATTGGATGAAATGAGCCGTGACTTGATTAGTCTGTTTAGCGAACAGAGTGCAGTCACAGCACCAATGATCAAAGAACGTTTCGCCGGTCGATACGCAAGTGGTGAAGTGTTGGAGCTACTTGAAGAGTTTAAAGCGATGGAGATTATCCATGACTCTTCGGGTGTTGCTCGTTTAAATCCGGCACCTAAAAAGGTGAAGCAATTCCCTTTAACAACGGTCGTTCTGAATGTTAACACAGGGTGTAATTTGAGCTGCACTTACTGCTACAAAGAGGACCTTACAACCCCAGCAAAAGGGGAAAAAATGTCGGCGGAAACGGCGATTAAGTCGATTGAAATGTTGCTAAAAGAATCGCCCGATCAAAAGCAATACAACGTTGTCTTTTTTGGTGGGGAACCTCTGACGAATATGCCGATGATTCGTGAGGTTGTTGCTTATTGTGAACGCCGTTTTGCCGACTTAGAAGCCAGAGTCGATTTTACAATGACCACAAATGCGACCTTGTTGACAGAAGAGTTGGTTGATTGGTTCAACGAACACCGATTTGGGCTAACGATCTCTATGGATGGTCCAAAGGCGATGCATGATAAGAATCGCATTACCGTTGGAGGTCAAGGGACATACGAGGTAGTGAAAAAGAAAGTCGCTATGTTGTTATCTCGATATACGGCTCGTCCTGTCGGATGCCGGGTCACCTTAACCCGTGGTATTACCGATGTGAATACCATCTTTAATCATCTCTACCATGATTTAGGCTTTACTGAAGTGGGGTTTGGGCCTGTTACTTCAGGGGATATTGCTGAGTTCAATCTAACGGGCGATGAAATGACGGAAGTGTTTGCAGGTATGAAGCGTTTGGGCGCCCAGTACTTGGAAGCCGCTTTAGAGAATCGCAATTTTGGCTACGGCAACATGCATCAATTGATGACTGATCTCCATGAGGGTAACAAAAAACAACTGCCATGCGGTGCCGGTGTTGCATTGTTAGCGGTGGATAAAGAGGGTGACCTTAACCTGTGTCATCGATTTACGGGGTCAGATGTTCCTACTTTTGGTGATGTAGAAAAAGGAATTGATAAACCGGCGTTAGCTGCCTTTGTGGAGCAGCGTTTGGATCGAAGCGATACCGGCTGTGAAACCTGCCGTATACGCAATATCTGTTCTGGCGGATGCTATCACGAAAGCTATGCAAAATACGGTGATCCAGCGACACCTTCATACCACTACTGTGATCTATTAAGAGATTGGGTTGATTATGGCGTAGAAGTGTACTCGCAAATAATGCTCAAAAACCCTGGGTTCTTTGATGCCTATGTATCGCCACGAAGAGGTGCTTAAAGCATGAAACATTTAAAGTCGTTTAATAAGAAAGCAAAAATGTTGGATGTCGCGGTAGGTCAGGGCGATGTTGAAGAAGTGGTCGCGATGCAGACGATTGTTGGCTGTACCTCAACCAACGACCCCGGTTGGGAAGTGGATGCTTTTGGTGGTTTAGGCTCGCTGTGCCAGCCGATGGAGTCTGATCTTTATGGGTGTGCTGATGCCTGCTGGTGGCCGGCTCAGGTCCCCGACACGATGAACACCCATCCAGACTGGTCTCAAGACGTTGCTAAGGCGGATAAAGACTGGCGCAAAATTGATGGTATTTTCCCAGAGTCTGAATAAGGAGGCCGGTGAATGAAATTTATAAATATGATGAAGCCCCTTAAAGCCTTGGGCATAGCGGTAACGGGTGGCATCTTAATGAGCGGCGGTATGACTGCGCAAGCTTCAGAGATGCATGAGTACTTGTTGACGGTAACGCGCCCTAATCAGCTACACGTTATTGATACCGAAACGGATAAAGTAGTACGCAGTTGTGATGTGCCAGGTATTTTCGGTAATGGCGGAATAGCAACCTCACCCGATGGACGTGTTGCATATGTTTTGAGTGGAAAGTGGGAAGATGTTTACGGTATTGATATTACCGACTGTCAGTTGGTTTTCTCTGCAAAACAATCCAGTAAAACCGAGCAAGTTAAAACGATCATTTCGATGACAGTCAGCCCCGATGGTAAGGAACTCTACACGGTGCAAAATCCTGTCAAACTTCATTCTGATCATTTTGAAGTACAGACACCTCGTTTGGCTGTCTTCAACACTGCTGATGGCATGGATTCCAAACCTGTTAGAACGTTTCCCGTTGATCGGCGCATTACCAAGCTGGGGCGTCTAGATTCGGGTGAAGTCATTCTAGGTGGTGGTGATGTGAAAGCGATTGATCCGAAAACAGGTGAGATCCGCACGTTAGCTAAACTCCAAAACTGGGATCGAAGCCCAGAAAAGTGGGTACCACCCGATGCGTTCCAAATGCATACGATGGGAGAACACATTGGTGAATATATCATGCCGTATTTTACCATTAAGTGGAACGGCGACCCTGGTGACATGGAGAAAGCGGAGTTCCTGTGGGGGATGACACGTATCGATACCAAGACAGGTGAGGTGGAAAGCGGGGAAGTACTTCCATTTGAGTTTATCGTCTTTAACTGGGTTACTGATCCAAATAATAAAGATATTGTGTACGGTTCTTTCAATACTTTGTCTAAGCATAATGTGAAGCAGGGTAAAACCTTGGCGGTTCACAACTTGGAGCATACTTACTACAACCTCAACATGTTGGAGGATGGCAGCAAGATATACGTTGGAGGCACATCCAGTGACATTTCGGTTCATGACCCCGAAACATTGGAGAAAATCGGTTCGATACAGCTCACGGGAGATATGTCGACATCCGACTTAAGGATTGCAAAGTTACGCCTGTGACGTTAGTTTCAAACTATAGCTTCAACAAAAAATAATAATATAAGGGGCGATGTAACATCGTCCCTTTTTTTATGGGTGCCCCCATAGTTTGGATCAATGATGCTTCGATGGATTTCACGAACGGTTGCCAGTGATCAACCCGAGCAATTAGAGAAAGCGTTTCGCTGGCTATACAGCTTTGTGAAGCCTCAAAGCCAAGCAATTGGTGGGTTGCTTCTCCTATCTGTGCTTGCTTCTATGCTGGTGCTTTTACAGCCTTGGTTAACAAAAACATTAATCGATGACGGCTTAATTGCCAAAGATTATGGCACGTTAGTCAGTGTGGCTTTACTGATGATCTCGGTAGGTATTATTAGTACGGCGTTATCCGGTGTGACGCGTTATTTGCACACTCGTTTGTCTGGGCGAATTCTGTTCTCCCTTCGCGATAATATCTATCATCATTTACAAACCCTTTCACCTAGCTTCTACGGAAAGCGGCGTATAGGTGATCTGTTGTCCCGTTTGGATGGCGATGTTGCTGAAATTCAGCGCTTTTCAGTAGATAGCTTATTCTCCGCCGTGAGCAGTATCTTAGGGTTGCTAGGATCGGTGGTGATGTTGCTCGCTCTCTCTTGGAAACTATCGCTCTTGGTGCTGATTTTGATCCCCCTTGAAGTGCTCTGGTTGCGTTGGATGCGACGAAAAGTCGAAGTGAAGGTGCGAACCATTCGAGAACGTTCGTCTGATTTGTCGAGCTTTTTGGTTGAAACCCTACCGGCTATGAAGTTTATCCAGTCGGTTGGGCAGGAGGCCCGAGAGCGAGATAGACTAAACACACTGAACGAAAACTATTTAGGTGATCTGCTTAAGCTTCAGGTGACGGAGTTCTTTACGCAAGCGATACCGAGCACTTTGACTTCACTAACCCGCGCGTCTGCTTTTCTTATTGGTGGATACTGGGTTATTGAGGGTAGTTGGCAACTGGGCTCTTTAATCGCTTTTTCCACTTATTTGGGTATGGCGGTTGGACCGGTTAACAGCTTGCTGGGCTTGTATGTTGCGATTCAGCGTATGAGTGTAAGTTTGGGGCGGGTCAACGAACTGAGGTTGGAGCAGCCAGAGATTCCGCATGACGATACATGGCAGCCATTGCCTACAACGGTAGTCGGTGAGCTGCAATTGACAGGACTGAGCTTTTCCTACCCAGGTCGAGAACAATTAATCCTGTCCGATGCTTCTGCCTTTATACCTGCTGGTAGTAAAGTTGCCTTGAGTGGTTCATCAGGTGTCGGCAAATCCACCTTGATTGACCTTTTGCAGCGTTATTATGATCCACAAGCAGGACGTATTCAGATAGATAGCATTGATATACGCACGATTAGCCCTTTCATGCTTCGCAAAGCGATTGCTGTGGTCAGCCAGGATATTGTCCTGTTTAGAGGCTCGCTTCGCGAAAATATCCGTTATGCCAACCCTGAGGCAAATGATCATCAAGTTGAGAAGGCGGCTGAGCAGGCTCAGTTGCTTGGTTTGATTTCAGAGCTACCTCAAGGCATTGATAGTGTGATTGGAGAGCGCGGGCAGCAACTGTCTGGTGGCCAGCGGCAGCGTATTGCCATTGCTCGTGCACTGCTACAAAACCCTATTATTTTGGTTTTGGATGAAGCGACGGCTGCTGTTGATGAAGTAACTGAATCACAAGTTATTGATGCCGTTGATCAGTTATTTGCAGGTCGCACGCGTATCTTAATTAGTCATCGAGCCTCAACGTTAGCGGGTGCTGATACATGCTTAACGCTGGTGGATGGTAAATTGTTATCCAATGGCGAGATTACCGCATGAGTGAGCGCGTGCGGGTGGGGATTGTCGATAGTGGATACCGTGACAAGCAAATGGCTATGGTTGAGGATAGCGCTGCTTTTATACTGCACGAGGATGCGCTGTGGATGGATGAGCCTTCAGAAGACTTAATCAACCATGGCTCTCGTATATTGGATATTATCCATTATCACGCTCCTGAATCGCTGTTTTACGTTGCACAGGTGTTTAGTCAGAAAAACACTACGACAGCGGCACAAGTTGCCGCTGCAATCGACTGGCTAGTTAGCCAGCAAGTGAGGGTGATTAATTTAAGTTTGGGTTTACGAGATGATCGGCCAGTTTTGAAAGAAGCCGTTGAAAACGCATTGAACGCTGGGGTGATTATGTGCGCATCAGCGCCAGCGCGTGGAGATCCTGTGTACCCATCAGCGTATGAAGGTGTGCTAAGAATGACGGGGGACGCTCGTTGTGATTTGGAAGAGCTTTCTTGGCTTAATTCCCAATATGCCGATTTTGGTGGCCATGTACTGGGTTTTGATCAGAAGCAACAAGCCGCGGGTGCGAGTTTAGGGTGTGCTCATATGACCGGGCATGTAGCACGCTTACTGCATATCATGACTGATCCAAACCGCGATGCGATTTACCAGGTCTTACAGCAGCAAGCAAAATATATTGGACCAGAACGGCGTTTCTCATAAATTCGCATAAACTATAGACACTATCACTGAGAGTTGAACGTTATGACAAACGTTGGAACAGTCGAAGCAACACCCATTGTCGTTCTGGGTGCAGGTCCTGCCGGTGGCGCGGTTGCGCTTGGGCTTAAGCAATTGGGCTACACACACATCACGGTGGTTGGAGAGCCACGACCTTTTAGTGCATTGGAAGGTATCTCTGAACGGGTCGTTGAGGGTCTCCGCAATGCAGGTTTTTGTCATGCTTTAGATAAAATACCTGAGCCTTCTGCGCGCTTTGTAACTTGGAATGGCATATCCAGCCAAGCGAATACCGAAAGATTAATTGATCGTAGTGCCTTTGACTCAGCTATCTTAATGGATCTGGCTATGCAGGGCATTCATGTCATTCAAGGAAGAGTGAAGGAGGTAGAGACTTCCTCCTTGGGCCACCGAATCTCAATTGACTCATCAGGGCAAATGATAGAGGTTGAGGCAACATTTTTAGTTGAAGCGAGAGGGCGTGCTGCGCCTTCTGCAAAACAGAAGCGTATCAGAGGCGCAGAAACGGTTTCTATTCTGCAATACTGGCAAGGTGAGGCTGAAGAGAAACGCTCGGCAGTAGAGAGCTTTCCTCAAGGGTGGGCATGGATGGCAATGGATGAAAAGGGTAAGCGTTATCTGCAGCTTACTTTTGATGTTGCATCGGCTGTTCTTCCAGAAAAATCTCGCTTGCCTGAGTTTTGCCTTGAAAAGCTTAATACATTAGAGCAAGCACGCGCCTTTATTGAAAACGCCAGCTACAGCGGTGAAATGCATGCCCGAACTAGCACCCCTATCTTATGCCAAGAGTCGATTGGGGATAATTGGATTCGGGTGGGTGATGCCGCTATGGCTGTCGATCCACTATCCGGTAATGGCATCTTTCAAGCACTTTCCTCGTCATTACAAGCCCCAGCCGTCATTAATACCTTGTTGCGCGAGCCTGAGAGAGCGTTACTAGCACAGCGTTTTCATCAGCTGAGGCTGACAGAGTTGTTCTTTCGGTTTGCTAGAATTGGCCGAGACTTTTATGCCACAGAGCAGCAATGGGCTGGCAATCCTTTTTGGGAGACGCGAGCCCACTGGCCAGACAACCAGCCCATACACATGGAGCCTGATATCAATAAACTGCAGGTGAAAACCTTGCCCGTCGTTAATCAAGGGATGATTGATGCGGTAGAGGTGGTTACATCACCCGATCAGCCACTGGGTATTTGGCATCTTAATGGCGTACCGTTAGCTCCATTTGTTCAGGCTTATCAATCTCAGGGAATTATTTCTGCATTACGTAGTCAATGTCGTGATATGAATCTTACACCTGAGCAATCTCGATCTATTTTTCAATGGTTTGCTGCGCAAGGAGCAGACTTAGAGGAGTAGGGTAAATTTTAATTTTTTGAGATGTAGCCATTCCTATAGGCAGCATGTAGGATAGTGGGCTAAGGTTTTGTTCTACAATGCATTCGATCTAAAACGGAATAAAGCGCAGTGCAGCCAACTTTCAAAACAGGATTTATTTTATTCAGCTCGCTTTTGGCGAGCTCTGTCTACTTATCTGCGGCCCCTTATCAGGAAAAGCAACTTACCTGCCGTATGGATGGTAGTCATACCGTTATTGATTCCGTTGACCCAGCTGCGAGTTTTCGTTTAGGTCTCAACTATGAGTTGGGAGAAGGTGTAAAGCAAGACTCGAAACAAGCCTTCGAGTGGTATTGCAATGGAGCGCTTCAACGACATGGTGACTCGCAACTTAAAGTTGCATTGATGTTGCTTGAAGGAAGGGGTACCTCAAAAGATATTCCTAAAGGAATGCATTGGCTGAACCGCGCGGCCAACAGCAATAATCATGATGCTCAATTGGCGTTGGGTATTCTGTTAGTCGACACTGACCCTGTGCGAAGTGCGGTTCTTTTCAAACGTTCAGCCGCTGCTGGCAACCTTTATGCTAATCACCGTTTAGCCGAATTGCATTACTATGGTATGGGCGTACCGCAAGATTTTGCTAAGGCGCAAGAGCTTTCTGAACTGGGTGTTGCTGCAGGGTTTGATAAAAGCCGAGAATTACTTACCCGTATACGTGTAAGGCAACAGGTAGCTTCTAATACACCCAATCTGACTGTTGTAAAATCACCTGCTGTAGAAGCATCACCGACTATTGAGTCAAAAGGGGTGATCGACGTCGTGGAAGCAGCAGATGTGCCAGCAGAGACTTCTGTGATTAAGAGTGCTGATGCAATATCTGAATCAAGCGCTGCTGAAACTGAAAAATCTAATAATGTACTGAAAAGCTTGTTATCTGTTTTTCCATCATTAGCAGGTCTTTCCTCAACAGATAAGCCGATAGATAAAACTCCGATAGAAGTAACTACTTCGCAAGCAATTCCCCAGTTTGATGAGCCAGACGTCGTTGTAAGCGCCGTAGAAGGGGCTGCTCCTGTGGAAGTCGTAGAAGTCGAATCAGAACTAAAACCGGAACCCGAATCTCTGGAATTAGGTAAATCTTTACAAGATCAGCTGGTTGAAGCTGCAGCTGCCGAAGAAGAGGCTTTAAAGAAAGAGACTCCTGTTGTCAAAGAACAGCGTGTGGAGCCGGAGCCTGTTGATGCAGATCAGTATCGTCGTGGTGTTGATTGGATAAGTCAGCAACCGGATATGCGCTATGCTATTCAGTTGGTACAGGCCAGCCAAGTAGACGGCATTCTTAAATATATTCGCAAGTATGGTTTAGAAGACAAATCTTACTATATTCATGCACTGCAAGATGGTGAGTATCGCTATATTCTGCTTTATGGTGATTATCCCAATAACAAAACCAGTAAGGCCGTTGCTAAGACGCTGCCAGATGGTGTGCAAAAGTCAGGGTATTGGATTAGAACCTTTGGTGATTTGCGGCGTAGCTATGTCATTAGCCGATAAAATAATTAGTCGATAAAAATAAGAAAGGAGTCATTACTGACTCCTTTTTTGATGGTCTTTCTCTTAACTGAGGTTGTAGATAAAGACGACGAGTACCGCGATAGGTGTAATAAACTTCAAGATAAACATGAAGCTTTGGTAGGCCGCACCTTCTCCGAGGCCTAATTGATTTTTGACAGCTTGTTTGCTCATGAACCAGCCTGTAAAAATCGCGATCAGTAGACCGCCTAACGGCATCAGTAAGTTAGCTGTGACGTAATCTAGCAGGTCAAATACGGTTTTACCTTCAAACGCTGGGATAAAGTTCAGCGGGAAGAAATCAGCCCACTCGTTAAATGACAAGATCGTCATCATGCCGAGCAGCCAAATTGAAATGCCTCCGATCAGCGTGCCGGAAAGACGGCTAATGCCTTTCTGCTCTTCCAGCCACTCAACAACAGGCTCCAACAAAGATATAGCCGATGTCACGGCGGCAACGACTAATAGCGCAAAGAACAGCGAGCCAAATAGAACACCTCCGGTCATCTGTCCAAAGGCAAGGGGTAATGTTTGGAAGATCAGACCAGGGCCTGCACCAGCTTCTAAACCATTCGCAAATACGAGGGGGAAAATAGCTAATCCGGCTAATAAAGCGACTACTGTATCCACAATGGAAACCGTGACTGCCGTTTTAACAATGGATACCTTCTTAGGTAAGTAAGAGCCATAAGCCATCATGACGCCCATGCCTAAGCTCAGTGTGAAAAAGGCATGACCTAATGCAGTAAGCACACCTTCAGTACTGAGTTTTGAAAAGTCGGGTTGAAATAAGAAATTAAAGCCTTGCATAAACTCGCCACTATTAAGCGCATAGCCAACCATGACGAGTAAGAGGAGAAACAGCAAAGGCATTAAAATATTAATTGCCTTTTCCATGCCAGAGCGAATGCCACCTGCGACGATTACAATAACGAGCACCATGAATACAGAGTGCCATAGTAAAAGTGTCCAAGGGTCTGACAAAAGCCCACCAAACATAGCGCCAATATCATCGGCGGATGCGCCTGAGAACACACCGCTTACTGCATGTCCGGTGTAGGAGAGTGCCCAACCACCAATCACGGAGTAGAAGGATAGAATCAGGAATGAGCAGACAATACCCATCCAACCGATCCAGCTCCAGCGCTGGGATAGTCCATCTCGTTGGGCGAGCATACGCATGGTGTTAATAGGGCTTCGCTCACCACGCCGTCCTATCATAACCTCGGCAATCATAATGGGAATACCGATAAGGGCGATACAAAGCAAGTAGACGATAACAAAGGCACCGCCACCGTTTTCGCCTGTAATGTAAGGAAACTTCCAGATATTCCCAAGTCCAACAGCAGAGCCACTGGCTGCAAGAATAAATGCGAGTCGGGAAGACCACACAGGGTGGTCTTTACGTGCTTCCGCCACGGAAGCGTCTTCGGTATAGGCTTGGCTAATTTGAGTCACACTGGATCTCCACTTAGTTATTTTTATCGTGTATTGAGATAGTTCTCAGGCTCAGTTTAGGGTGTTTACGGTGAAAGGTGCTTGCTAATACATTCGCTATGCGTGTGTATATTGAAACAATATTTCAATAATAAGCCCTAAACATGAGTATTATTCTAAAAATGAGGGGATGGATAGAACCATCCCTTTTTGTAAAACTTGTTATACAGCAGACAGAAGGAAGCGCTCCTCTGCTAACTGGTTAGCGATGGCTCCGGTTGCGATGCCTGATTCGTCACTACGGATAAAGATCTCTTCCAGAGTTTCAGCGATAGTTTCGATATGTGCGGTCACTTTTGCGGGTGTATGGCCAACCCGTTCATAGAAGATATCAATGATGCCACCTGCATTGATCGCAAAATCCGGGGCATAAAGAATACCGCGCTCTTTCAGCATCATGTCATGGCGGGCGGACTCCAATTGATTGTTAGAGGCCCCAGCGATGACCTGTGCTTTAATGGTAGGGATCGTTTGATCGTTCAAAATAGCGCCTAACGCGCACGGCGCAAGAATGTCGACATCAAGGGATAGAATATCGGCAGCCGATACAGCAGTTGCATTTAATTTGGAAACGGCCTTATCCACCTGTTCTTGGTGGATATCGGTGACATAGAGCTCTGCTCCAGCAGCATGCAAGTGTTCCGCCAAGCGATATCCCACATTGCCAACTCCTTGGAGCGCTACTTTTAAGCCTGTCAGGTCATCTCGTCCCCATTTGTGCTTTACGGCGGCTTTAAGGCCAATAAAAGTGCCATACGCGGTTGCTGGAGAAGGATCACCATTACTCAGCTGTCCATCAATACCGGTACGTTCGGTTACGCCGGCTACATATTGAGTGTGGCGTCCCATTATCTGTAAGTCAGGCACACTGGTGCCTGAGTCCTCTGCAGCGATATAGCGGCCACCTAAGCTTTCTAGGCAGCGCCCCATCATCTCTAATAATGCTTCGGTTTTATGTGCTCTTGCATCACCGATGATGACGGATTTACCGCCACCTAAATCCAAGTTGGCGAGCGCTGATTTGTAAGTCATACCTTTCGAGAGTCTGAGTACATCTCGTAAGGCTTCTTCATCGCTTGCATAGTTCCACATACGGCAGCCGCCTAGCGCTGGGCCTCGATTACTATTATGGACGGCGACAATGGCTTTAAGGCCAGTTTTGGCATCATGAAAGTAGTTGACCTGTTCATGCTGATCAAATTCTGGGTGACTGAAAACGGACATAGATACCTCTTAATTCCTTGCTTAAATGAATTAGCTTAATGCTGTAGCCTGCACACTGAACGCTGGTTCTGCACTGAGTTGGGCTCTTAAGTTACGGCGCTTTATTTGTGCTTTTTCATAGTTAACTTCTTTTACAGGCCCATAGCCCCGGATAGTTTCAGGCAATGTGGCTAGTTGTTGTGCTAACCCGTAATTATCGTTACTAAGAGTGCGTTCAATGAGGTTCAGGTCGTCCTCATACTCCGCAATGATCCTGCGTTCTAGACGCCGGTCGGCGGTCCAGCCAAAGATATCCAACGGCGTTCCCCGTAGACCTTTCATGCGTGAAAGCATGCGAAATAGAGGAAGAATTTTCTCGCTGTATGTACGCTTCCGAGGGCGGCCGCCGTGCTTATCTTTACGAGAGAGCAGAGGTGGAGCTAGATTGAATTCTAATGTGAATTCGCCTTCGAACTGGGCGGCGAGTTCATCGCGAAAACTATCGGATGTCATCAAGCGGGCCACCTCATATTCATCTTTATATGACAAGACTCGGCTGTACTGCTTGGCAACAAGATTACTGATGTGTGTTTTGCCGGTTTTACTTTTTTCATTGAACCTGAATGCTTCCACACGGGCGCGAAAGTGCTCTGCTAAAGCATCACTCTGATAGGCCTTGAGGTGTTTTACTTCGCGATCAATCTGTTCATCTAGCGAAGGCATCATCTGTACGGGCTGAATATCCGTTGCTGGATTAACCAGTGCGTTGACTGCATCAGGTTGATGCGCAGCGCAGCGTCCCCACAGGAAGGCTTTTAGGTTTGCATTAACGGATGCACCGTTGAGTCTAATAGCTTGTTCGATAGATTCTCTTTGCAGGGGTATTAAGCCCTTCTGCCATGCATAGCCGACGGTAAACAAGTTAACGGCCATGCCATCGCCCATTAAGTCTGTTGCTAGGCTTGTCGCATCAAAACAGAAAGTACCTTCAGGTCGCGCGGTCGCTTCAATCACTGCTTGCATTTCAGGGTTGGGGATATGCAAGTCTGGATCCCGGGTAAAGGCCGCTGGCATCGTTTCGTGATTGTTGATAATCGCGAAACTACGTTGGCGATCAAGTTTTCCTAAAGCTTCTTCGCTGGCGCCTACCATTAAATCAAAACCAATTAACAGGTCTGTTTCACCAGCAGGTATGCGAACAGCATGGATCTTATCTTGATCAGGAGCTATTCGAATATGGCTCATAACGGCGCCAAATTTCTGTGCGAGACCAATCTGATCTAGCACACCTACACCTTTCCCTTCTATATGAGCAGCCATACCTAGCAGGGCGCTGACGGTAACCACGCCGGTCCCTCCCACGCCAGTGAGTAACACGTTATAAGGTGTGGTGGGGGATGGGATAACCGGTTCTGGTAAGTTAGCGGCAGGAGGCTCTGCATTTAATCCCGGTGCTTTACGCAGGGTTCCGCCTTTGACGGTTACAAAGCTTGGGCAAAAACCACGTACGCAGCTGAAATCTTTGTTACAAGCGGATTGGTCTATTTGGCGTTTACGCCCCTTGTCTGTTTCTTTTGGAAGCACCGATAGACAGTTCGATTGCACACCACAGTCGCCGCAACCTTCACAGACTTCACTATTGATCACAACGCGCTTGTCTGGATCAGGCATTTGACCGCGCTTACGACGTCGACGTTTCTCCGCTGCACATGTCTGGTCATAGATTAATGCGGTACAACCTGCGATATCTCTTAATTCTCGTTGCACGGCATCTAGGTCGTCGCGGTGATGAAATGTAACGCCATCGGCAAAGTCTGCGCGACTAGGGTATTTGTAAGGCTCATCGCTAACGATAGCAATACGCCGAACACCTTCACCAAAGAGCTGGTGGGTAATTTGCTGTACTGTTAACTGGCCATCGACCGGTTGGCCACCGGTCATAGCAACGGCATCGTTATAGAGAATTTTATAGGTAATATTGGCTTTTGAAGCCACAGCGGCACGAATGGCTAGTAATCCTGAATGGAAGTAGGTGCCATCCCCCAGATTTTGGAAAACGTGATGATTGTTAGTAAATGGTGCTTGGCCGATCCATGTAGCGCCTTCACCACCCATTTGTGTAAAGGTATCTGTACCTCGGTCCATCCATGTAGCCATGTAGTGGCAGCCAATGCCGCCTAGTGCTTTACTGCCTTCAGGGACGCGAGTGGATGTATTGTGAGGGCAGCCTGAACAGAAATGAGGTGTCCGCTCTACGAGAGAGCGAGGCTTAGCCAGTTCTGCTTCTTTAGCGCATAAGAAAGCAAGACGCGCGGCGACTTGCTCGCTCTGATAGAAAGGTGCAATACGTGATGCAATAGCGCGTGCGATCATTGCTGGGGTTAATTCACCCAAGGTAGTCAGCAGTTCGTTACCTAACTCATCTTTCTTACCAACAATGCGAGGGCGTTTATCATCTTGCCAACTGTAGAGGTAGTCTTTTATCTGATCTTCAATCACTCCGCGCTTTTCTTCGACGAGTAAAAGCTCAGGAGTCCCTTGTGCAAATGTACGAATGCCGATAGGCTCTAACGGCCATACCATGCCTACTTTATAGAGCTTTATCCCTAGCTGACTCGCCAGTTCATGGCTAATGCCCAGATCTTCTAGTGCTTGTAGTACATCCAAATAAGATTTGCCGGTGGTGACAATACCCAGCTTCGGTTGTTGGCTATCAATAATTGTTTTATCTAACTGATTTGCGCGACAAAACGCCTCCGCTGCTTTGAGCTTATAAGTATGCAGACGTGCTTCTTGCTGCATCGGTTTATCAGGCCAGCGGGCATTAAGACCATCCTCTGGCAGATCAAAGTCAGTAGGGGTATTGATGGTTATACGGTTCGGATCAAGATCCGCAGAGATAGATGAATCCATCACTTCTGCAAGGGTTTTAAAACCAACCCAACAGCCGCTATAGCGAGACATCGCCCAGCCATAGAGTCCAAAGTCGAGCATCTCTTGGATACCCGATGGATAAAGCACAGGCATCATGGCATCCATGAAGGCATAATCACTTTGGTGAGGAAGTGTGGAAGATTTACATGCGTGATCATCCCCCGCTACCGCCAAGACACCGCCGTATTGAGATGTACCAAACGCATTGGCGTGTTTTAGTACGTCTCCGGTACGGTCTACACCGGGACCTTTCCCATACCAAAGACCAAAAACACCATCGTATTTTGCACCTTCAAAAACATTGACTTGCTGAGACCCCCAGACATGGGTAGCCCCTAAATCTTCATTAATGCCCGGCTGAAAGTAGATGCGATGCTTTTCGAGGTACTTTTTCGCTTGCCACAGGGTTTTGTCGAAGCCGCCTAACGGTGATCCGCGATAACCGGAAATGAACCCGGCAGTGTTTAAGCCCTGACGCTTATCTAATTCGCTTTGTAACATAGGAAGGCGTGTTAACGCTTGGCTTCCGGTCAGATAAACGCGGCCGGTTTCTAATTCCCATTTATCATTAAGAGTAACATCTTTCATCGATAGCTCCTCAGCACGGCGATGAATCAGACGACCTGAAAACGCTATGACCGCAGTACATAGGGGGAGTCAATGTCGGTGTCCGATCTTTCTGAGCCGTGTCTGGTTGAAAAAACAGTACGGTTAAGCCAGTGAGTGATCAGCTCTGAATATCAGAGATGCTGGTGGAAGGCTGGCAACGGACAGACGGAATAGGGGTTAGCTTGCCAAGTCGGTGTCTTGGTAAGTGGTTAGAATTACTGTGAAAAGCAGAATAGGAATAGTAGCGAGAGAAACGTACACAAACATACGGTAGTTGGGTTGTCATTAGGGCATACCTCAAACGATTACTGGATCTCAGCAATGGTTCAACTTTTGTTATTTTTATCCGGCCGGTAGGCAGGTGTATATGTGGGCTCTTGTGAAGCTCATGCGCAAAGATAGGTTAACTTTTAATCGAGGTCAATAGTTTTTGGTTTCGTTTACGTAAACGTAAGCTTTTGTTTGTGTGGCCAGTGGCGCTGATTGATAGACAAGGGGTAGTTACGAGCTATAGACAGTGAGGGGAGGCTTTCCTCCCCTTATAGACTAAATCAAGGCCTGACAGGTTTGTGCCCTCTGGCGTTTTCGCCGGATCGCTGACCGTCGCGATGAGGCACTTTAGGCTTTTTGGGTTTTTTGGGGCGTACAGGCTTATTGGATAAACGCGATTCCGGCAGTGGGTTTACCGGCTCATAGCCATTTATAGTTTTGCGAGTAATAAGCTGATTTGTCAGTCTTTCTATGGCTGCCAGTAGTTTGAACTCATCAGCGCAAACCAGAGAGATCGCTTGCCCGCTAGAACCTGCTCGGCCTGTTCTGCCGATACGGTGGACATAATCTTCGGCTACGTTCGGTAGCTCAAAGTTAACAACTTGAGGCAGCTGGTCGATATCTAATCCGCGCGCGGCAATATCGGTAGCCACTAACACTTGAATATCACTGCGCTTAAATTCAGCAAGCGCTCGAGTGCGTGCTCCTTGACTTTTATTACCATGAATGGCTGCAGCTTTGATTCCTGCGCTATCGAGTTGTTTTGTTAACTTATTGGCACCATGCTTGGTTTTAGTAAAGACCAAAACTTGGAACCATTGTTGCTCCTTGATTAACTGGATTAGCAATGCGGCTTTTCTGTTCTTATCTACAGGTGCTACCCATTGCGCCACAGATTCTGCTGTTGTGTTCCTAGGGCTAACAGAAATCTCGATGGGGTCATTAACCAAGCCTTTGGCTAATTTTCTGATGTCGTCAGAAAACGTCGCAGAGAACATCAGGTTTTGTCGTTGTTTAGGCAGTAATGCAAGAATCTTTCGAATATCGTTAATGAAGCCCATATCGAGCATTCGATCAGCTTCATCTAGTACTAACACTTCTAGCTGCTTAAAGTGAACGGCGTTCTGACTATAGAGGTCTAATAAACGGCCTGGAGTGGCAATTAGCACATCCGCCCCTTTTCTTAGATTCATCATCTGAGGGTTAATCTTAACGCCTCCAAAGACAACCACTGAACGCAGTGGCAGATTTTTTCCATAGGTTTCAACGCTTTCGGCAACTTGCGCTGCAAGCTCACGAGTAGGCGTTAAAATGAGAGCTCTTACCTGATTGGGTCTAACGCGCTCCCCTTTGGATAGTTTTTCCAACAGGGGTAATGTAAATCCTGCTGTTTTCCCTGTCCCTGTTTGGGCTGCTGCCATCACATCTTTGCCGGAAACAACGGCAGGGATAGCTTGGGCTTGAATAGGGGTGGGGGAGGAATAACCTTGTTCGGTAATAGCATCCAGAAGGGGAGTAGATAGTCCCAGGGAGGCAAAGCTCATAGATTCTCTCTGTAAAAAGTAATTGATAGATTGTTGTCGCACGACAGGCGGGAGCAGCAGCTTACAGGATGCTCCCAGTAAGCGCCATCAAAAACCGGGATTAGCGTGATTAATCCAAGTCTACCTCTAGGCCAAGATGCTTTTTAGCTGCCTTGATGACATCGGGATCTGCCGGTGGTGGCGATAGGTCGACTCCTGCTTCGAGGGCCTTGACGATTGTTTTCAAAACTTCGATACGTGTATACCATTTATGATTGGCAGCAATGAGCGACCACTGCGCTGACTCGGTAGAGGTATGGCGAAACATATCTTGAATGGCCGTTTCATACTCCTCCCAGCGTTGGCGATTACGTATATCTTCCTCTGTCAGCTTCCAGCGTTTAACTGAGTTATCTAGCCGTTCTGCAAAACGCTTTAGTTGCTCTTCGGGGGTGATATGTAAAAAGAGCTTTATGATTCTAGCGCCATCGTCAAGCAGCAGACGCTCAAATTCGTTTATCTCTTGATAGCTTCGTTGCCACTCATCGGGAGTAGCGAATCCCTCTATACGTTCTACGAGTACTCGTCCGTACCATGAGCGATCAAAAATAGCGATCTCTCCCGGGGAGGGGAGACGATTGTAAAAGCGGTATAGGTAGTGCTTGCCTTGCTCATAGGCTGTGGGAGCGCTAATTGGATGCACTCTAAACCCGCGAGGATCGAGCTTTTCGGTTATTCTGCGAATGGCGCCACCTTTGCCGCTGGCATCCCACCCTTCAAAAACAATTACGGCTCGCTTTTTTTGATGATAATAAGCTTGTTGTACAGTCAGAAGGCGTTTTTGCCACTGTTTTAGTTTTTTCTCGTATTTCTCTTTGTCCTCAACGATGGCGTCATCGAATGAGAGGTCAGAGAGTCTGGGGGGAGACAGTTGTAGCTCGATAGGAGAGGGCAAATTCATAAGCACACCGATAGTGGATTTATAGACAGTGTATTATCTGAAGATAAAATATCAAATGGTTTGCTTTTTGGTGAGTCTTAAAGAGGTCTTCTAGAGATGGTGCCGGCACCAAGAGTCGAACTCGGGACCTACTGATTACAAGTCAGTTGCTCTACCAGCTGAGCTATACCGGCATCGTTTGAAGTGCGCGTATATTAATGAGCTAGATGGGTTAATTCAAGCACTTTTTGAAACTTTTTTGAAAAAAATGAAAAGGCAGAATAAAAGAGGATTCTTCTATTCCACCTTGGTATTCAAAGGATTAAGAAAGCGGAATACGAATCTTTTGACCAGGGTAGATCAAATCCGGATCTTTAATAACTTCTTTGTTGGCTTCAAAGATTTCGGTGTATTTAGCACCGTTGCCCAAGTGCTTCTGTGCAATTCCCCAGAGTGTATCTCCCGATTCGATGGTGTAGTAAGTAACTTCTGCAGTAGCGGGTTCTGTGATTTGGAGCGTGTCTGCTTTGACTTCTTCTATACCCTGAACATTACCGGCCATCAAAATCGCTTTTTCAAAAGCGGCTTGATCTTTGGCTGTACCTGACACGGTTGCAACACCGTTATCTACTGTGATTTTTAGGTCATCTACGCCGGGGTTATCAGCAACGATGTGCTCTTGGATTTTTTCAGCAGGATCATCATCAGATCCGAATAGTTTTTTGCCAAGGTTTGCTGCAAAGTCGAACAGTCCCATTGGGTTACCCTCAGTTGCTCAGTTATATATAGGTGGTTCGATCTTTTCATACTCAGTATGAACGGAACCTTGACCGTAGCTTTTTAGAATCAAAAAAAGCCCCTGAAAATCAGGGGCGAAAAAAAGACAACTCAAATAGCCAGAGTTGAAAAGTAGGGATGTGATAGATACGTGGTACAGCGAACAAACAACATTCACGAATGTTTCTATCAGGAATACTATTAAATTTTATTGTGCGCTGCACAATTATACTTTAGTATAATATATTTAAGTGTATGTTTATATTGTATTTTATTTTATCTTCTGCTGATTTCTTGAGTTTTGCAATGCATTAATGCTGTGTTAATAATTGATACTCCCTTCCTGCTTAAAGCGAAATGGATGCGCTGGGTAAGTCCCAATAATACGCACTTCTTTAGCAAAAAAATCTAATTCCTGTAGTGCATACTGCATGGATTTTTGGTGAGGGTGGCCTTCGACATCCAGATGAAAACTCGCTGCTTGCATGGTATCAGATGCCATATAGCTTTCGAGCTTTACCATGTTAACACCATTGGTCGCAAAACCACCTAACGCTTTATATAACGCCGCAGGCATGTTTCTTACGGTAAACATAATGGTTGTCATGAAGGTAATGCCAGCTTCAAGTGCTGGCATGTGGCCTTCTTTGGATAGAAGAATAAAACGGGTTGTGTTCCCTTGTTTGTCCTGAAAGTTATCTTTTAAAACCTCTAATCCATATAGTTCGGCTGCTAGACTTGAAGCAATAGCTGCGTGTCCTGACTCTGAGCTGTTGGCCAGTGCTTCAGCAGCGCCAGCGGTGTCAAGACTAGCGATAGGCGTCATCCCCAACGCTTTAATGTTACCATCACATTGAGCTAGGGCTTGAGGATGGGATGAAACGGTTTTAAGGTCGTTCAGTTGTGTGCCGGGTTTTGCGAGTAAGCAATGATTCACCGGTTCGAAGTGCTCATTGACGATATGCAGCTGAGTTTTGGGCATGAGTCGATAGATCTCTTCGACACGCCCTGCTGTTGAGTTTTCTAGTGGGATCATTGCAAGTTGCGCTTCACCGCGCTCGACCATAAACATGGCATCCGCAAAGCTCTTGCAGGCAAATGCATCCATTTCTGGATGGACATGCCGACAGGAAAGATGGGAATAAGCGCCTTTGTGGCCTTGGTAAGCAATGATATTTGTGCTCATGATAGTGTGAATTCCAACAAGAGGTTGTTGTTTAATTGGTCGGCTATTATGTCACAGGGATGCGTCAGGTTAGAAGAATAAGGCGATATTGCTTACATATTTACAGATATAAGGTGGAATGCGTTTGAGGGTAAAACGTTCAATTATATTGCTAATTCTAGTGGTATCGCTGGGCATGTTGGTGACAGGGCAGGTCTATGTTTATACCCGCGATCGAAGTTTTTATGAAACGCATCAAGAAACCGGACAGCGCTTATTAGATGTCATTGGCTCTATTCGTGTCACGATAGATCAATATCGCTACCTCCCTTTTTTGTTAACGCAAAACCGAGATGTAAAAGATCTACTGATTCAACCTAACCCGGATAAAATTATTCGTGTGAGTCGCTATCTTGAACAAACCAATTTAATCGCTGGCTCAGCGGCCCTGATCATCCTTGATGCCCAAGGTGATGTAGTCGCTTATAGTAATTGGCGGGAGCCCAAAAAAGCGCCTAGATCTTATCGTAGCAGTGAGTTTTTTCGGCAAGCTATTTCTGGTGAGCAGGGGCGTGCTTTTGCTGCACAGTCTTCCTCTTATTACCTTTCAGCGCCTATTTATCACCGCCAAACCCTGATAGGTGTGTCTGTGATGAAGTTGGATATGGAGGGGCTTAAAGAGCAGTTGTCTTTGGAATCAGCGTTTTTCGTGGCGGATGAGAAGGGACTGACGCTTTTTGCCAGTCGCCTACTGGAAGCTTCCTCTTTATTACCGTTAACCGCTACTCCGTTGAGGAAGGAGATGTTGAAGGACGGTACGTTACTGAAATTGAAAGTTGATAACAAGCAAACCTATCTCGTTCATGATGTCCTTCTGGATGATTTACGCTGGCGTGTTGGGGTGGTTGAGTCTACGAAGCCACTGGAGCAAAAAGCGATCGTTGCAGCGCTTATTGTTGCTGGTGGTTTTTTAGCACTGCTTCTGTTGGGCTTATATCTTAGAGAGTTTCGTCTCAAAAGGCGCTCTCAACAGGAGGTGCTCAATGCTCATATGGAAAGCGAACAGAGGCAGCGGCATATTATTAATACCGCCCAAGTGGGGTTAGTAACGGTCGATAAGTTTGGAAAAATTCTCTCTGTGAATCAGATGGTGATGCAGCAGTTTGGTGTCTCATTAACGCTGATTAAAGGGCAATCATTACATATCTTATTTGCTGATATTGAGCTATTTGTTCCCTTAAAGCGCTGGCTGGATGGTCTGCAGAAGGGAGATTTTACCCCAATCACAGGTTACGAAGTCGTTGGTCAGCGCTCGGATGGTTCAACGTTTCCATTATTATTTTCTATGCGTTTGATGACGGTAACTCCGGAGCCTTCCTATCTTGTCACGATCATTGATATCTCCAGAAGAAAGCGCCTAGAGTACGCATTGCGCGAAGCTAATGAGTCGCTAGAGCAAAAAGTTGAAGAGCGAACCTTAGCGCTGGCATCGGCGCAACATGAGTTGATTCAAGCAGAGAAACTGGCCGCTTTAGGTAGAATGTCAGCGGCCATGGTGCATGAATTAAACCAACCTCTGACGGCTATGCGCAATTACCTTGCGATTTTCCGGCAAGTTGTTGACCGTCCCGATCTCCTTAAAGAAAACCTGCCTTTAATGGATACGTTGGTTGATCGGATGGCCAGCATGACAGGGCAACTAAAAACCTTTGCGTATAAAACACCTGAGAACATGGAGATGCAAAGAGGCAGTGCTGATCTGCAAGGGTGTGTGCGTAATGTGTTGTGTCATTATGAAGGCCGTATTAAAAGTGAGCAGGTAGATGTGCACCTGAAATACCAACAACCGGCTATTATCATCAAAGGAGATGATGTAGCTGTTGAGCAAATTATTAATAACTTGGTGTCTAATGCTTTGGATGCGTTGGCGACAGCTGGCTCAAGAGAAAAGCAACTAGCTATTCGTCTTTATGTGCAGGACCAATCTGGCTGCTTAGAGATATCAGATAATGGATCGGGTGTGTCGGATGAGCAGCTAAAAACGTTGTTCGAGCCTTTTTACACGACAAAGAAAATTGGAACCGGACTGGGGTTAGGGTTAGCTATTGTGCAAGGAATTGTGAGAGATTTAGGCGGAGTGATTACGGTTAATACTAATCATCCAGCAGCAGGCTTATGCTTCTCTGTTAAGCTGCCATTACACGGGGAATAAATCTGAAAATGAGCGATAGCGAGAAAGGTCATGTGTTATTAATTGACGATGAAGAGATGGTGCGTCAGTCAACAGCACAGTGGCTAAAATTATCAGGCTTTCAAGTTGATAGCTATGCTACAGCGGAAGAGGCGTTAGCGATTTTGGATAACACTTTTTCGGGGGTTATCGTTACAGATGTCAGAATGCCGGGCATGGATGGTTTGACGTTGATGTCTGAAGCACTGATCAAAGTGCCTAAGCTTCCGGTGATTTTATTGACGGCTCATGGCGATGTGGATATGGCCATTAAGGCAATGCGTGATGGTGCGTATGACTTTATTGAAAAACCTTTTGTGCCAGAGCGTTTGGTTGAAACCGTATATCGTGCCTGTGAAAAGAGGCGTTTGGTTATCGAAAATGAAAAGCTGCAGCAAAATATTGCTTCTCAATCGGGAATCGATGCGAAACTAATCGGCATTTCACCTGCGATTCAACGCTTGAAACGAGAGATTCTTAAACTGGCTGAGCTAGATACGAATGTCATCGTCTATGGAGAAACAGGCACAGGAAAAGAGTTGGTTGCTCAATGTTTGCATGAATATAGTTTTCGCCATCGAAACCATTTTGTTCCGATTAACTGCGGGGGTATACCTGAGTCGTTAATAGAGAGCGAACTCTTTGGTCATGAAGCCGGTGCGTTTACCAGTGCGGCTAAGCGCCGAATCGGTAAATTTGAGTATGCGGATAAAGGTACGTTGTTCCTGGATGAAATTGAGAGTATGCCAACGCACCTTCAGATAAAGCTGTTACGAGCATTGCAAGAAGGGGTGATAGAGCGATTGGGCTCGAATCAGCCGCTGAGCGTTAATCTGAGAGTGGTGGCGGCAGCTAAAGTGGATCTTCGGGAGGATGCCAATTTCCGTGAGGATTTGTTCTATCGCTTAAATGTATCCCAGCTGCATATTCCGCCATTGAGAGACCGTCCTGAAGACGCGCCGTTGCTATTTCAACATTATCTGCGCTGTGCAGCGGGTGACCATGAACGAGCGTTGAGAGTGTTGTCGGAACACGATTTAGCGACCTTGGCTGCGTATCATTGGCCGGGAAATGTGAGGGAATTAAAAAATATTGCTGTTCGTTATTCGTTAGATACCGAGCTATCAGTGGCGGATATTCTGGCGTCGGGTGAATGGAGCTCTTCTTCAAAACCCAGTTATGGCAGGCCACTGCCACTAGCTGTTCAGGTGGCGAGCTTTGAAGCGGATATTATTAAGGGAGCGCTGCAAAGGCATCGAGGCAACATGCTAGCCGTAATGGAGGAGTTAGATCTTCCGAGGCGAACCTTAAATCAGAAAATGACCAAGTATGGACTTGTTCGTGGCGACTTTGTCGAATGAAGAAGGGAGTGGATAGGCAGAATTTTGCCTACCTTTGACTATTCAGCGTGTGGCTTCTTTAAAAGGTCCCGTTGAATAAGCGATTCTTGGGGTGTCAGCATGAGCATAATATTGCCTATTAAAAACCTTGGATAAGCAAATTTTTGCTTATTTTATTGGTTGTTATTATCGGTTTTTTTGTTTTTATGTTTTAAAACAAATAGTTGTAATTTTTGGCCTAACCCCTGCATTGACCATTCTGTTTTCCTACAACAATCACAAGAAAGGTGACAGAATGAAAATCAGTAAACGCACGCTTCTAAAGTCTATCTCAATGGCGGTAGCAATGAGCAGTTTAGTGGGCGTCAGTGGTCTTGCTCAGGCAGATGATAAGCGCTCTTATATTCTTGCAACGGCGTCAACGGGAGGCACTTACTATCCGGTAGGCGTAGCATTAGCGACACTGGCCAAAGTAAAACTGGAGCCTTCTCACAAAATTTCAATGTCGGCTATTAACTCAGCGGGTTCTGGTGAAAACGTCAAGCTGCTGGGAGAAAATGAAGCACAGTTTGCAATCCTGCAAGGCCTATATGGTGCTTGGGCTTGGGAAGGAGAGGGTAAGCTGGCTAGCAGTGGTCCTCAAAAGAACCTTCGTTCGGTAACTATGCTTTGGCAGAACGTTGAACAGTTTGTAGTTAAAAGCAAATTCGCAAAAAGCGGCTCGATTGATGATCTTAAGTCGATGAAGGGTGAGAAATTCTCTATTGGTAAGAAAAACTCTGGAACAGAAGGCTCTGGTCGAACCATTCTGGGTAACTTGGGTATTGATGCAGATGGCTTTAATCTGGCTTATATGGGCTATGGCTCGTCTGCTGATGCGTTACAGAATGGTACAATTGAAGGTATGAATATCCCTTCGGGTGTCCCTACATCCGCAATTACCCGTGCTTATGCCGCGATGGGTAGTGATATTACAGTGCTCGATTTTACGGATGAGCAGATTCAACGTGCTAACGGTAACTATAAACTGTGGACGCGTTACACAATCCCTGCCAATACTTATCCTGGGCAAACCAAAGATATTAACACCATGGCACAGCCAAACTTTTTAGCCGTTCGTGATGATATCTCCGAAGAGGATGTATATCTGCTAACCAAAACCATCTATGAGAACCTGCCTTTCCTAAATGGTATTCATAAGGCAACCAAAGCGATGGCGATAGAAAAAGCAATTGCTGGCTTGCCTCTGCCTTTGCATCCTGGTGCTGCGCGCTATTACAAAGAAGCGGGTATTCAAATTCCAGATCACTTGATGGCGAATTGATGCTGCTGTGCGGCCTCTAAGGGGCCGCACAACTGATCTTCAAGTCTTTTTTGTAGTCAATCTTCCGGTATTATTATGACTAACTCCCTCGATACATCATCCTCTGCCATTGAGCAGGAAACCCAGGAAAAACTGAAGAGCCTCGAGATTGCCCAACGGGATGACGCAAGTCATGTTGGTCGATTTATCTACTGGGGTGGTGTAGTTTTTGCGATAGCTCATATCTACTTTAACACGTTAGGGACGCTCTCTGAACTTTGGGTATCTGCCATCCATTTTGGTGGATTTGCACTGCTGTGTGCGCTGATGTTTCCTATGGTTAAAGGCCCTGCCGGGAATGGTAAGCTGGTTCTTTTGGGTGATGTGCTCTTAGGTGCGGCAGGTGTGCTTTGTACACTCTATTTGATCGGTTTCGAAGATGCTCTGTATGAAAGGGGAGTCAAGTTTTCTGGCAGTGATTGGTTTTTTTCCATACTGGCGATAGGGATTGCGCTGGAGCTGGCTAGAAGAACAACAGGGTGGTTTATCCCTTGTATGATTTTGGTCGCGCTCACGTATGTATTTTGGTGGGGCCCTTATATTGATGGTTTATTTGGTTTTGCAGGCTTAAGTCTGGAAACCGTGCTTTATCGAAGCTATTTCTCCTCCGAAGGGATGTTCGGCCAGATTGCCCGTATCTCTTGGACGTATGTTTTCATGTTTATCTTGTTTGGCGCGTTCTTAGTCAAATCAGGAGCAGGTGACTTTATTATTGAACTGTCCCGCTGTGCAGCGGGGCGTTTCGTCGGTGGCCCGGGCTTTGTGGCTGTCTTAGGTTCGGGGTTGATGGGGTCTGTATCTGGATCGTCTGTTGCTAACACAGTGTCAACCGGCGTGATTACTATTCCCCTGATGCAAAAAGCGGGTTTCCCTGCACGATTTGCCGCAGGTGTTGAGGCGGCTGCATCAACCGGTGGGCAGTTGATGCCACCTGTGATGGGTGCCGGTGCCTTTATCATGGCGTCTTATACGCAAATTCCTTATGTGGACATTATTGCTATAGCGGCCTTACCTGCGTTGCTCTATTTCATGTCAGTGGGTTTCTATGTGCGTGTCGAAGCGAAGCGAAGCCATGCTCATGCAGTTGAATTGGACTCCAGACCTATCAAGACTGTCTTAAAAGAGGGGTGGCATTTCTTGTTGCCTTTAGTGGTGTTGGTCAGCTTACTGATCTACGGCTTCACACCAACTTATGCGGCAGGTATATCGATCATCTCAGTGATAGTGGCATCATGGTTATCGAAAAAGCCGATGGGTATAAAAGATATTCTCGATGCGCTTTCTCAAGGCTCGAAAAATATGGCGACCACATCAATATTACTAATATCAGTTGGTTTGGTGGTCAATGTGGTTGCTATGACAGGCATTGGTAATACCTTCTCACTAATGGTGACAGAATGGGCAGGGGGTAGCTTATTTATTACGTTGCTTCTCGTTGCATTAGCTTCACTTGTACTGGGGATGGGGTTGCCGGTAACCGCGGCATATATCGTGTTAGCGACTTTATCGGCTCCTGCTTTATATAATTTGATTGCTGAGATGCAGTTGATCGAGATCATTACTCAGGGTTCCTTACCCGAGGCTGCCAAAATGATCTTCATGTTGGTTGATCCCGATAAGATAGCGTTACTGTCGGCACCAATGTCAGAAGTGGATGCCAGAGCGCTGGTTGCTCTGGTGCCAAGTGATTTTAAAGGACAGCTGTTAGAGCAAGCGATGGATCCCACAGCGTTAGCAATGATGTTGCTTTCGGCCCATATGATTATTTTTTGGCTATCGCAAGACTCCAATGTAACACCGCCTGTCTGTCTGACCGCTTTTGCCGCGGCGGCCATTGCTAGAACTCCTCCTATGGCAACAGGTTTTACAGCTTGGAAAATTGCGAAAGGGATGTATGTGGTGCCAGTGCTGTTTGCCTATACGAATTTTATCGGCGGTACTGCTACAGAGGTGCTAAGTATCTTTATCTTTGCATTGTTCGGTATGTATGCCTTTGTTGGTTTTATGGAAGGGTATTTAGAAGGTAAGTTAAATATCGTATTAAGGATAATTTCGGGTGTATTGGCATTAGGCTTATTGTGGCCACATCATCAGTTATGGATCAGTCTGTTATCTTTGGTGTTATTCATAGGTTTGTTCATCTATAGTCGGCGGATAAAGACGCCTGAAAATAATGCAGCGATTGAAGGAGCATAGAGAGCAGGTTATGTCGGAGCTATTTGATTATATTGTGATCGGTGGTGGCATTCTGGGTGCATCAACCGCTATGCAACTACAACAACGTTATCCATCAGCCAAGGTATTGGTTCTGGAAAAAGAGGCCTCTCCAGCCGCCCACCAAACAGGGCATAACTCCGGTGTTATTCATGCTGGCGTTTATTACAAGCCGGGCAGTTTGAAGGCAAAGTTCTGTAAATTAGGTAATGCAGCAACCAAAGCTTTCTGTGAAGCAGAAGGTATTCCTTATGACCAATGTGGAAAGCTGTTAGTAGCAACCAACCCTGTCGAGCTTGAAAGAATGCAAGCTTTGATCGGGCGTTGTGCAGAAAATGACCTGCCTATTGAAGTGCTTGATCAACAAGCCCTTTATGAAAGAGAACCTAATATCGAAGGGCTTGGAGCTATTTTTGTACCCTCTACAGGGATTGTCAGTTATACCCAGATTACAGAAAAAATGTTGCAAAAAGTCGTGAACCTCGGTGGTGAGGTGCGCTTATCTACTGAAGTGATCGGCGTTAAAGAATCACGCGAAGAGGTAACGGTGACAACCCATTCTGGAGCATTTAAAGGGCGGCACCTAATTGTATGTGCCGGTCTTATGGCGGATCGTGTCGTACGGATGCTAGGGGTCGAACCTAAGTTCAAAATCATCCCCTTTCGAGGGGAGTACTTTTTGCTGGCCTCAAAGCATAATCAGATAGTTAACCATCTTATCTATCCGATACCTGATCCTGATTTGCCGTTTTTGGGTGTTCACTTAACGCGTATGATTGATGGAACGGTCACCGTAGGCCCGAATGCGGTACTTGCCTTTAAGCGCGAAGGGTATCGTAAAGCTGATATCAGTCTAAAAGACTGTTGGGAGATGTTGACTTATCCGGGCTTAAGAAAGGTTGTTTGGAAAAACCTTAAACCTAGTTTGGCTGAGATGAAAAATAGCTTATCTAAGCGTGGTTATTTAGGGTTGGTGCAAAAATATTGCCCAATAATCACTTTAGATGATTTAAAGCCTTATCCTGCGGGTATTCGGGCACAGGCGATTACGCCTAAAGGTGATCTAATTGATGATTTTTTGTTCGTGAAAACTCAACGTTCACTGGTGGTTTGCAATGCACCTTCGCCGGCTGCAACATCGGCTATACCCATAGGTGAACATATCATTGATCAATTGGAGAAGAGCGGTATATAAACGCAGGCTGTTAATAGACATTAGCTGGCTTTCATCATTGCCCTGTAGTCATGTGCCAGTAATTTCCAATGATGCAGAGAGGATAGGTAGCCTATCTTCTCTAGGTATGTTTCAGACAACAGGTTATTCATTTTCGCATGTTTGTGTTGCCATGCTGGAGGTATTAATGCATCTGCTACATGAACCGCGGTAAGAGGTTGGAAATCTGTGTCAGTGGACAAGTGTGGGGCTGGGTGTAAAAGAATGGCCTCGACTACGCGTGGCGGAATATTCCATAAGGCCATCAGGGCGGCGCCAACTTCACCATGATAAAGCCCAGTGATTTTTTTCTCAGCTAAATGTAATGGCTTTTTCTCTTTAACGGCATACTGAAGTACCTTCAGATAATCTGATGGGTTCTGGGAGGCCATGACCAGAATACCTATATCTTGCAGTAACCCTGCAAGAAAAGCCTGCTCTGCTATACCGGGGCTCACTTTGGACTGTTGACAGATATCTTTAGCGAGTCTGGCGACTAAGAGTGCTCTTTGGTTTATCCGCTCAAAAGAGAAATACTTCCAGCGTTTGTGGGGCGGATAAGTGCTGGAAATACGACTGGATAAAGAGAGGCCCCTCAGAGTACGAATCCCTAAAATAGACACAGCCTCTGGTATTTGGCTGATCTCTCTAGGCATACCAAAATAGGATGAGTTTACTAACTGGATTAGCTTAGCGGCTAGTGCCGGATCTTGTTGAATAATCGAAGCAATGTTCTGAGCGTTTGTGGTGTCAGAGTTGAGCGCGTTGGTTAACTCCAGATATACACTGGGAACGGCTGGTAACTGATGCTGATTACTGATAAATCTTCTGACAGCAGGGCGCTTTACCAGCTGCGTTATTTTAAGCAAATACGTGATTGTTGTGCAGATGGTTTCAATGTCGTTGGGCTGAGTAAAAACCCGATGGGTCAGCTCAAGCCTTTGTGCAATACTTTGGTTACTATGAATGCTTGGCCCAAGTTGAAAGCGCAGTAGATCAGGTTTAAGCGCAATCATATGGTTTAATACGCTGAGTTCGGCATGGCCCCTGATTGAGCTGGATAGAAACACTGCATCGGGTGTTTTAAGTTCGAACCGAGCCAGTAGCATCTGTGGATCGTCGAAACGGTCAACCTGCCAATATGGCTCTGCCTTGGAAAGTTGGTGTGTCCAAGACAAAAAGTCCCCACCTGGATCGAGCAGCATCACATTGATAGCTTTTTGCGAAGTGGCAGCTACTTCCGACATCTTGGTTATCCATTATTTTAGGACTCATGCCTAAAATTAGGCACCTTTCTCTAAATGAATAATAGGTCAATCCAGATAAAACAGAAACCCCTTGTCAGGGGTTCTGGTCATCGGTGGTTCTGGATTGACTATCATTTGATTCGGGACGAATTTCATCCCGCATAACGCAATAGATGCGAAAGCCATAAACAGTGATTAAAGCACTGAGCAAATCTAAAAAGACCACAATGGGTAGTTCTAGCAACATGCTGCGGTCTTCTTGGTTAGTAAAGTGCTGGGTAATTGGAATTTCTACCAATTGTAAAGTAGGGTAAAGAATCAGTAAGCCTTGTAGTAATACCCAGAAGTAATCGTCGGTTTCCTCCCAGCTTTGTTTTAAGCTCTCCCATGCGCTTTTGCCTTCGACAACTCCGATATAGTCCGCAAAGGATAAGCGAATCCCGATATAAATGCCTGGGATGATGAGTAATAGCAAGCCGCCGGAGATAGCCAATGCAGTCAGGATAAAAATGAACAGTAAGGTTCTCCAGTACTTAAAGCTAAGGCTGATTGCTTGAAAAGGCTGTAATGGCCGGTTTTCAAGCTTTGATTGCATATACAAAATCGTGGCCGCCCAGTAGATGGGCATCAGGATTAAGCTCAATAGCGATATTGATAAGGCGGTTTGGCGAAAGTCTTCGGTATCCGATGCGTTCATATCCAGCCAAAGCGCTAAAGCATTCAAAAGAATTAAAAAAGGAAGCTGAATCGTAGCGATATCCCGAAAGTTCTGCCGAAAAAAGAAAAAGCTCTGTTTTAAATAGTCAAAAGTCTTCATAAAATTAACAATAACAGCCTTATATGGAGGATTGATCGAGATAACGTTGGACAGTATCAACGATGGCTTGGGTTTGAGGGTCAACCTCAAGGTTAATACGGTCGCCTACCTTTGCGCTACCAAAGGTGGTTACATTCAGTGTTTCTGGGATTAAAAAGATATTAAAGGTGTTGCCCTGTACAGAAGCAATGGTCAAGCTACACCCATTCAGAGAGACAAAGCCCTTCGGCAGAAGGTACTGGCTTAAATGCTCAGGCGCTTTTAGCCAAATCTCACAGTTCTCTGGCGTTTTACGGATAGAATCAATGGTAGCTACAGAGGAAACGTGGCCTGAAAGCAGATGACCGCCTATTTCGTCCCCGAACTTTGCCGCACGTTCAAAATTAACGTGATCACCCACAGTGATATCCCCGAGGTTAGTCACGCGCAGTGTTTCTTCTATAAGATCAAAACGAACATTGCATGAATCAAAACTGGCAATCGTCAAGCAGGTGCCATTGATAGCAATGCTTGCACCGATTAGCAAATTATCTGCTCGACTGGATGGAAGTCTGACTGTCAGTTGCATAAAGTTATCCCGACGCTCTATAAGCGTTGCTTCGGCTTGCCCCTGAACAATGCCTGTAAACATCTTTACCTTTCCTGTCATTAACGATTAATCTGAAGGGCAGAGAATAACGTAAAAAGGAACAAATTACTTGCTCCAAGGAGTCTAAAATGCACTACGTTGTTACGGGCGGGACTGGCTTTATTGGTACTCGGCTAGTCGAGACCCTATTGGCTGACGGACATGATATTACAGTGGTTTCTCGACAGCCTTCCAACGTTGTGGTTGGCTCAAAAATGCACCAAGCACAGCTTGAAACTACGACAATTGATAATATATGTAAGCTGATGAAACCGGTCGATGGTGTTGTTAATCTGGCCGGTGCTCCGATTGTTGATAAACGTTGGACTGAATCACGGAAACAGCAATTGCGAGAAAGTCGTATCGACTTTACACAAACGCTGATAACCAATTTGGAGCAGGCGGGCGCACGTCCTGCGGTCTTTATTAGTGGTTCAGCGATTGGCTATTATGGTAGTCATGACCATGACTTGCCACTCAATGAACAGGCAACGGTTACTAAGGGGTTTACTCACGACTTGTGTCGAGACTGGGAGAATGTTGCTCTGGGTGCTGAAAAGCGCTTAGGCTCGCGTGTTTGTTTGATTCGAACAGGTGTGGTTATCGGGAAAGGCGGGGCGCTTCAAAAGATGTTGCCTCCTTTTCGTTTTGGATTAGGTGGTCCTATAGGCGATGGAAGACAATGGATGTCGTGGTTGCACCTTGATGACGAGGTGTCAGCTATCCGCTTTTTGTTATCACATAATACTCTCAATGGCCCCTTCAATCTCACAGCGCCGGGTTCGGTTACTAACCAAGAGTTTAGTGATACCCTTGGTGCTGTGTTAGGTAAGCCGGCAAAACTCCGAGTCCCTCACTTTATGATGAGGTTGATGTTAGGAGAGGCTAGCGAACTGCTTCTTGAAGGACAGCGTGTTTATCCAGAAAAATTACTGAAAGCAGGGTTCATCTTTAAATATCCTGACCTTTCAACGGCGTTGCGGGTTGTTCTGGGCTTCGATTAGCTGGGGGGCTATTTTGATGGCTGCTCTCTAAATGTTGCAATGTTTGTTGCAGCTGTACCTCGATTCGTTCTAGCTGAGATTCGATTTTTGCGATCCTGTCGATATTTTGATTCTCTTTTTCCAGCATATCTTTTTCATCCTGTTCTATAAAAAACACGGAGAAGCTGGCTGTTAACATAGAAAAAAGGCCAATGCCCATTAGAATAAGTAACGCACCAAAGAGCCTTCCGGCAGTAGTCACAGGAACGAGATCTCCATAGCCGACCGTAGTGACGGTAACCCATGCCCACCAGATGCCGTCGAGAGGCGTTTTAAACGCTGGGTCAATGCCTGAAATAAGAAAGCCCGAAAACAGCATAATCAAGAAGCAGATGAACAGCGTCATCCCTAAGTTGTGACGGGCGAGTACGGTGCGTACATCAGTGGATATGCGCAGCAAAATACCTACCATGATTAACAGACGCAGGGTTCTAAGAACACCTGCGTAAAAGATCTGCATCCCCCAAATGACCGGAAGACCTGCAAGAATGATTAAGACATTCATCCAGTTTTGCTTGAGGTACAGGGCTTTATTATCCACTAAAAAGAGTAAAATGCTGGTTTCCGCAACAAAGCAGAGCCAAATAAATCGGTCTGTAAAAAGCGTTAACTCTGGGGTCGATAGCCCTTTTTCGGCCAGGTACCAATCAACGATAATCCATAAAGCCGCAATCATCATTGGGGCCTCTAGTCGGCGTGACCAGCGGCGTGCAGTAGAATTTTCATCAGGAGATACGCCACCAAAACCTAGGCGACTCAGAAATGCTTGGTGACGATCAAAGCCCATACGTTACCTTATTTATGAGTTGATGGATTTTAAACGGCGCTGTCGCAGTGCCTCAACTGCCTGAAGTAATAAGTCTCCTTGCCAAAGCGCCGCTTCTCCATTGTAGATATGCTGCTCTAAGTCGATAATTAAAAAGTCCAGTGTCTGGTTTGAGGCGGCGGCACTAATGTCTTCACAGCTGTCTATGTCACTATCGGGCCAAAAATGTTGTGCCCACTCGATAAGACGAAGTTTAGCAAATTCCACATTATTTTGCTGACAGGCCATGGTTAATGCCTGAAAGGTATTGTTTTCAGCTAACAGGTGGGTACGTTCCCGCTTCTGTTTTTGCCTCTCGCTGACAATACTGCGTTTTTTAATTTGATGCTGTTTAAAATGTCTAAGCTGATTATAGGTGTATAGCCAACCTAGAGATGTGGCTGTACTTAACGTAAGTAAAAATACGATTACGGCGATGTAACCATCTGATGTATTAGGTTTTGAAGTAATATTTGAAGTTTCTTGAGGTTCAGGAGTCGTGGTATCAGCATTGATCGTTGTTGCCAGTTGGGCCTTATTGGTAGAAGAGTTTCGGCCGTTTGAGAATTTTGCATCTACGCGAATAATAACTGGAGGCCGTGAGGCGATCTTTGCTCTGTCCTCATAAGTATCCCACCAATGGATATCAATAGGCGGCAGTGTGATCTCTCCCCGCTCTTTGGGTGTTATGCGCAGTGTCTCTGTTCTTGAACCGACTAGCCCCTGTTCTGATATCGCTTCTGATAATGTCACATCAAGCAGTTCTATTTCGGCAAGCTCATTTTGTAGTACAGCCAAAGAGGGGAGTCGGGCCGCAGGTAGTCCGGTTGCTGTGAGCGTCAGTTTTCTAATAATGGCAACATCGGGCTCTATTTTCTCTGGTGCTTCTAAAGTCTCGGTAAGCCGCATATCATTGGCGGGTAACCAATAGCCTTGGGAGTTAGTATTCGCACGAGGAATGATAGCTACTTCAAGCTCGCTACCTACGGTCTCAAGAGGGTTGCCCGAAACGGTTGTGCCTGAGAACAGGGGAGGATCGATATCATAAGTTCCCGGCTCATCGGCAAAAATAGCGTAGCGTTGTTCTTTAACGAAATAGCGTTGACCCTGATAGAGGGTTTCCTCCTCTTGTGCGTCACCTAGCGGTACAATCAGAGCTCGATTAAGGAAAGGATCGGTTAGCCCTACGTTCTTACTGAGGGGCTCCTTGTGATACAAGCGGACACTATAAATTAGCTGGCTGCTTTCGTAAGCTTCGGTATAGTCCAGCTCGTTTTCAATAAACAGTGGGCGTGGAATGTTTTGCAATGGTGTTGTCGGCAATATGCCAGGAGGTGCTTGTGTTTGAGTGGCCGTATAACTAGGAATGCTGCTAGGACCTGAGACATTCACTGTGATAGGTAGTGAACGGTCATTTTGGATCGTAAACGCAGGAATCGTTAATGCACCTGAACGTTTAGGGCGTATTAAAACCTGCCATCGGGTAGTGGCGACCCGTGTCTTCCCCTGTAAGCTGGAGATTGTCATCTTTTTGCTGCCAAGCAACTGAAAATCCTGGGTAAGTGTTGATAAGTCAGGGCGTTGTGCTTGTCCAGGTTGAGTCACTTCAATCGTTAAACGGACAGTGTCCTGTAGAGATATGTTGTAGCGACTCAGGTAGGTACTCACTTCTGCGTGAGTTAGGCTGGGTAGTAAAACGAGTAAAAAAAAGAAACTTCGCATTCTGTTATATGAATCTCAGGATAGAAAACCTATTTGGTTCATTATTCAGTAAGCTTCAAATGATATCAATGCGTTGATGATTCCATTGCTCTCATGTTTAGCTAGAATGGTTAGGACGCATGTTAAAGACCAGCTAAAATGAACGAGATTATTATCAATATTAGTATTTCTACGAAAGAGTATCTAAAGCAATATCAGGCCCCTAATTGCCAGGTTTCAACGCTCTCTTCAGATGGTCGGCGAGTCAGGTTTCCTGCCTCAATCCTGAGACCTTTTTTGCTACATGATGGCATCAAAGGGCGCTTTCGTATCAGCTTTGGTTCTGGCGGTAAGTTCAAAAGTATCCAGCGAATTAATTAGCTCAGGATGTAAAACTCCTTCAGCACGGCTATAATGCTGGCTTCGTTAACTCTCGGAAATGGTTCGCTATGTTTTATTCATTGGCTAAATCCCTGATGTTCCGTATGGATGCTGAACGCTCTCACAACTTGGCACTGGGTGGTATGAATGTCGCTGCAGCGATGGGCTTACCTACTATTTTAGGTGCTGAGACGCTGGAAGCGCCGGTAGAAGTGATGGGGATTCGTTTTCCTAATCCCGTTGGCTTAGCTGCAGGATTAGATAAAAATGGCACTGCAATTGATGGACTAGCGGCAATGGGGTTTGGCTTTATAGAGGTCGGTACGGTTACGCCTCGCCCTCAGTTGGGTAATCCTAAACCACGTCTTTTCAGAATACCTGAACATAACGCGATTATTAATCGTATGGGCTTCAATAACGCGGGCGTAGACGCCTTGCTGGCTAATATTGATCGTGCGCGTTACGATGGCGTGTTAGGTATCAATATTGGCAAAAATAAAGATACCCCAAATGAACAAGCCAATGATGATTACTTGCTTTGCATGAGAAAAGTGTATTCAAGAGCTTCTTATATCACGGTAAATGTATCCTCACCTAATACGCCGGGGTTACGTACGTTGCAATTTGGTGAGTCTTTAGAGAACCTGCTTGAAGCGTTAAAGAATGAACAGGCTCGCCAAGCTAATTTACATGATCGTTATGTGCCGATTGCTGTCAAAATTGCACCGGATATGACGGAGGAAGAGATTGAGATGGTGGCAGCATCCCTCAAAACTTATGAGATGGATGGTGTTATCGCGACCAATACAACGATTTCCCGTGAGGGAGTAGAAGATTCACCGTTGCAAGGGGAGGCCGGTGGCTTAAGTGGTGCTCCTGTTCGTAACAAGTCAACGAAAGTGATTCGTGTATTATCGAAATCGCTAAGTGGGTCTGTACCGATTATTGGTGTGGGTGGTATCACCGAAGGGTTCGATGCGGCAGAAAAAATAGAAGCAGGGGCTAGTTTGGTGCAAGTTTACTCAGGCTTTATATTCAAAGGCCCGTCACTTGTGAGCGATTCGGTTCGCGCGATTCAGGCACTACCCGATAGCTTTTAGCATGTGCTACGTAGGCTCCTCAAGCGAGGAGCCTTTTGTGTTTGAAGGGCATCAATGTAATGAAGGGTGGGCTTGAATGGCGGATACGCCTGCCATTCCGCTCCAATGGGCTTCTCGGCCTTGGCGCCAGCCACTCATCCACTGACTACGTAGATCCGTGGTGGTAACTGGACAGGTGTCTCGTGACTTACCGTCTAATCCTGCTTGGAAGCCGCGATTAAATAGGGTTGCTGACTTATCTCGTTTCTGTCTCTTCATATAGAGGTGCCTCTCATACGTTGTTTTTAGAAAAACGTGAATATCTGAGACTGAATATTCAACCTGAGCTATGATTTTCCCTTTCTTGGATCATCACAGTGACTATTATAGATAGCGGAAAAAACGATTGAGTTCGATTAATTAAAACAATCATTTTTTTTGAGTCGATAGTGAGCGACTGCAAAAACATCATGCTTTCAGTCAGTTAAGTGACCGATAAGGTGCTCAAACAAAACATGAAAAATAATCATGACGCATTTATGACAGCTTAATTGCTACTTTTGTATGTGATGATGTGCTTAATATACGGTTATACCGCGCTTCAACTAACTTACGTGGATAAATAATGAAATTTTTTGCGACCTGTCCGAAAGGGCTTGAAACACTCCTTCTTGATGAACTGACCGGATTTGGTGCAGAAAATGTGAAATCCACCGCAACGGGCGCCGAATTTAGTGGTGACTTGGAGCAGGCATACTTTGTATGCCTATGGTCTCGTTTAGCTAACCGGGTGTTACTTCCTTTGACTGAATCGCCTGTAGAAACGGCTGAGCATCTTTATGATGCAGTGAAAAGTGTTGATTGGCTTGAGCATATGGAAGCGTCTGGCTCCCTAAGTGTAGCTTTTACCGGAAGAACGGAGTCGATCAATCACACCCATTTTGGGGCTTTGAAGGTCAAAGATGCGATTGTCGACCAGATCAGAGAAAAAACCGGTGAGCGTCCTAGTGTTGATCGTGACAACCCTGACCTAAAAATACATGCTCATATCTATCGTGGCCGATTGAATCTATCCCTTGACCTTTCAGGGGAAAGCTTGCACCGCAGAGGCTATAGAACCCAAGCTGGCGCTGCGCCTTTAAAAGAGAATTTAGCAGCGGCTATCTTAATGCGTTGCCAATGGCCACAGCTTGCAGTTGAGCGTCCTGTAGTGTTTGACCCTATGTGTGGTTCAGGAACGCTACTGATTGAAGCGGCGATGATGTCTGCTGATATTGCGCCAGGCATCTATCGTGAACGATTTGGTTTTGAAGGCTGGAAGCAGCATCAACCTGACATATGGGAGCGACTTAAGGAGGAAGCTGAAGTACGGCGAGCTAAAGGGATAGAACAATCATCGGTTCGCTTTTTTGGTGGTGATCAAGATCCCCGTATGCTGTCAATTGCCCGTAGCAATGCTGAAAGAGCTGGTGTTGAAGCGCTTATCGAGCTTAAGCAAGCTTCTGTTGAGCAAATGACGTGTCCTGTTGCTGATCAAGGTGGTTTGATGGTGACAAACCCGCCATACGGTGAACGGCTAGGTGAAGGGTCAGAGCTGATGTTCTTATATCGCCAATTGGGTGATGCGCTAAAGCAAGACTTTGCTGGTTGGAAAGCAGCTATTTTTACGGGAAACCCTGATCTTTGCCAAGTGGTCGGCCTGAAGGCGGACAAATCCTACCGCTTGAATAATGGCCCGATCGATAGCCGTTTGTTTCTTTATACGTTGTATGAAAAAGCGGCTGTGACTGAAACGTACGAGCAATCAGATGCCCCTACTGAATTTAGTGAAACGGCGCAAATGTTTGCTAATCGCTTGAAGAAAAATCTTAAAGCGCTAAAAAAATGGCAAAAGCAGAATGATATTGAATGCTACCGCCTCTACGATGCAGATATCCCCGAATATTCAGTAGCGGTGGATATTTATAAAGATTGGGTGCATGTACAGGAGTACGCTGCCCCTGCCTCTATTGATAAGGTGAAGGCATTTGAGCGCCTGAAGGATGTTCTTGCGGTTATTCCGTCGGTACTTGAGGTGGAGCCCCGTAAAGTCGTTCTTAAACAACGTAAGCGACAGTCAGGTAGTGACCAATACGAAAAGCAAGCGAGCGTGGGCCGTTTTTTTGAAGTGACGGAGCACAACTGCCGTTTAAGAGTGAACTTACATGATTATTTAGATACCGGGTTATTCTTAGATCATCGTCCTGTTCGGCAGAAAATCCAGAAGATCTCTCAAGGGAAAGACTTCCTTAACTTATTCTGTTACACCGCTTCTGCAAGTGTTCATGCAGGCGTGGGGGGGGGCTAAAACCACCACGAGCGTTGATATGTCTGCGACATATTTACAGTGGGCCATGAAAAACCTAGCGTTAAATGGTTTCAACGATAAGCACCACCGGTTTATTCAATCGGATTGTATCGTATGGTTGAAAAAACAACGTAAGCCCGAATTTGATCTTATTTTTATGGATCCGCCGACGTTCTCTAACTCTAAACGTATGCAGGATGTATTGGATGTTCAACGTGATCACGTTGAGTTGATACGCTTGGCGATGCGCCTATTGCGAAAAGATGGAGTGCTAATCTTTTCTAACAACTACCGTAAGTTCAAACTCGATTACGACCTATTATCGGGATTTGATATCAAGGATATCTCAACATCTACCATTGATCCCGATTTTAAGCGTAATAGTAAGATCCACACTTGCTTTGAGATCCGCTGGCCATAATTTGGTGCAACGCTTCCATTTGGCACATTTTGTGCTTTTTCTTAGTGCGCAGTCTTGAGGCGATTAAAGCTCAATCTGCGCATTTTCATTATTTTCCTTTTTAAATTAATAGCTTAATAAGCTTTTAATAAATTGCTTATTTGATTGATCGATATAAAAGGAAACCTAATGCACCCATTTGGGAATATTAATAAGAAATCGCATCATATTGGTGCAAATGTGGCCGAGGCAGCTTGCTTGAACGTGGGAGATTTGTGTGGAAAGTGTAAATAGTGCGGTTGAGACGCTAGTACAAAGTTCGAATACTTTGTTTATTTTAATGGGGGCTATCATGGTATTTGCCATGCATGCCGGCTTTGCATTTCTCGAAGTAGGGACGGTGCGCCATAAAAACCAAGTGAATGCTTTGGTAAAAATTATGACGGACTTTGGTTTTTCGGCGGTCGCTTACTTCTTTGTTGGTTATTGGGTTGCTTATGGTATTACCTTCTTTCAGGATGCCGAAACCTTAGCGGCGGGTAATGGCTACGAGCTGGTTAAGTTCTTCTTTTTAATGACTTTTGCTGCTGCAATCCCTGCCATCGTATCTGGGGGTATTGCAGAACGCGCTAAGTTTTGGCCCATTCTGATTGCATCTACATTAACGGTTGCTTTTGTTTATCCATTTTTTGAGGGCATTATCTGGAATGGTAATTTTGGCTTTCAAGCGTGGTTAGAAGTGTCTTTTGGCGCATCATTCCATGACTTTGCAGGTTCTGTTGTCGTACATGGTGTCGGTGGCTGGATTGGATTGGTTGCAGTGCTCTTACTAGGTATTCGTAAGGGACGTTATCGTGGGGGGCGTCTTGTTGCCTTTCCACCATCCAATATTCCATTTCTGGCGTTAGGCGCTTGGATCTTATCGATTGGCTGGTTCGGATTTAATGTAATGTCTGCCCAAACCCTAGACGGTATTTCCGGGCTGGTGGCTGTTAACTCCTTAATGGCGATGGTGGGCGGTATTATTGCTGCATTGATCGTAGGTAAAAATGACCCTGGCTTTATTCATAACGGCCCGCTAGCGGGACTTGTCGCGATTTGTGCAGGTTCTGATGTTGTGCACCCGATTGGTGCACTTGCGATTGGTGCTATTGCTGGCGTTATCTTCGTTTGGTTGTTCACGGTTCAGCAAAACCGCTGGAAAATCGATGATGTCTTAGGCGTGTGGCCTTTGCACGGTTTGTGTGGTGCTTGGGGCGGTATTGCAGCAGGTATTTTCGGCAGTGAAGCGTTGGGTGGTCTTGGCGGTGTCAGCTTTATGTCCCAATTGATAGGGACCGTTGCTGGTATATTGGTTGCCGTTGTTGGTGCTGGTATCGTATATGGTGGTATCAAGGCGATCTCTGGAATTCGCCTTAGCGAAGAGGATGAATTCAATGGTGCTGATTTAAGTATCCATAAGATTGAGTCAACAACAAACGACTGATATTTAAGACAAAACCTCTCTAACATAAAACCCCGATGTCGCATTGGGGTTTTGTTTTTTATAGCACCTTTATTGTGCTGTCTAGCTGGGCTAGAATCTAGTGCTGAGTTAATAACAACTAAATGTGCTGGGTTTATAAACGAAGCACACACTTTACTGGATGTTGAATGCTTTTTAATAAGCTCCCCGACGACTTATTTCTGCCCCTATCAGGTAAAAATCGGCATATATATCAGGCCGTTTTACTGCAACTGGCTGATCTCTTCTTCGACGAAGACCTGATTGACCCTTTCATTCCGAAAGATTTGGTTCGCTCCTCCATCGAAGACGCCGTGGTTCGTTTAGGTGTGCGTCGTTGGGAACCTGAAGAGGATGACACGGACGATGCTGAACTCCCACGATCTAGCGCAGAATATACCAACCGGATTTACCGGCGTTTAGTGCAAACCGGCTGGATAGAGGAAGAGCAAAGGATTTATCGAACCTTTGTGTTGATGTCGCCTTCCATCAGTTACTTGTTAAGGTCGCTGGTATCCATCTCTACGTTGGAAAAACGCTCATATGGTGGTGCGGTTCTCAACGTTTTGAGCTCGTTAGAGTCGGCAGTTAATGATCCTGCAGGGCGCGGGATTACGCTATCAGAAGCTGCTCAAACAGCGGCTGAGTTCAGTGCTCATCTAACCGATATGATGCTAGGCTTGCGAGAGCTAAAGATTAGCCTAGCTAACTCCGAAAGCCCGCAAGAAGTGGTTCGAGGCTTTTTTGACCGCTTCGTTGAGCATATCTTGGTATCCGATTATAAAACACTGAAAACCAAGAATAATCCGTTCCGCTTTCGTCGTCAGATTTTATCCCTGTTGCGTGATCTACAGTTTGATATGGTGAAGTTAGATAAGCTGGTTCGCCACTATCAGGAGCAGTTTGAATCGAACTATGAAGATGCTGAAGCGATGGTGCATCAGCATATCAATCGTATTATTCGGATTTTTGAATCAGTGGATAAACGTTTAGATACCATTGATGATTTCCGTTACCGCTTAGAAAAGCGTGTTGCAGATACTGTCCGGTATATGGACAAAACAACGCCTGGGATGGCTTCTCGACTTTCCCGTTTGATCACCGAAGTCGCTAAGCGCTCCGATTTGCCTAAAATTGATACCTTGGAGTCTGTTGGTTTTATCTCGCCTTCCAGCGTACGCTCGCCTATTCGCCGACGAATTCAAGCAGAGCCTCGTGTGATCAGGCAGCAGGTTATAGATCCGAAAGTGATTGAATTACGTCAGCTATTCAAAGCCTTTAAAGAACGGCGTGAAGTGCGTATCGATCGAATAGAAAGTTATCTGGATGATCATCTGGCAAACAAAGAAAGCCTGCGCGCTAATGAGTTTCGGATCAACACCATTGAAGACTACATCTGCTTTAGTTATATCCGCCACCTTGCTTCGTTGGGCAAGAAAGCGAAAGCAACCGCAGACCGCTTTAATATCCAGTTTAATGATGATTACACTCAAGTTGCTGAGATGGTTGAGTGTCGTGATTTTGTAATTTATAGGAAACGCTAATGCTTGGGGATCTGCAAAAAATTATCAGTCGCAGTGATCAGTATGATGCCGGTGACTTTACCCGTGCAGCCAACTTATTGCTGACCAGTCAGTTTTTATACGCTGATCGCTCCTCGCATCGTGAGAGCTACTTTTTGGTGGCATCCCATGTTGATTACTTTACCAATTTGTTTGAAGCAATTGGCTGGTCATTCATCTATCAGCCCGACGAAGCTTATATGGGTATCTTGCCTAAAGGTGAGGAGCGCAATCTTAAGCTGCGCCTTGATGAATCCTTGCTCATGCTGTGTATGCGACAGCAATATGAAACGAAACTAGAGCAGTTTGAGGTGGAAAGTGGGAAAGCGTTTACAACCACTGACGAACTCCTGTCGCTCTATGAAAATCTGACAGGTAAAGAGTTACCTAATGAAACGCGTATGAAGGAGATTCTTTCTCTGTTTAGCCGACACGGCATCATTGAGCGTGGTCGTCCTAATGAGACAGACCCGAAGAATGTCCCTTTTAGTATTTTGGCGACGATTCGCCAAGTGGTAATAGAAGATTATATAGGTCAGTTAGAAGCTCTGTGCGATACCGATACCCGCGATGCGCTGACAGAAGCAGAGGAGGCGATCGCCGATGAAACAGCTTAATCGTATTGTATTGGTTAACTGGTATGTGCTTGGAGCAGTAGAAGTTCCTATTAAGGGTAATGTGGCCATTGTGGGTCCAAATGGCTCAGGTAAATCCTCTTTACTGGATGCGATCCAAACCGTGCTGATGGGGGGGCATAAGCGCAATCTTAGCTTCAACGCCTCAGCTGGACAAAAGAGCGAACGTTCGTTGCGTACTTACTGTCTTGGTTTTATGGATGATGGCGGTAAAAAAGCGACGGCGAGAGAAGACTCCATTACTTATATGGCATTAAGCTTTTTTGATACAGAGACTGCGCAGGAAACGTGTATAGGTATTGCGATCAGTGCGTCGACGTCCTCTCCTGAAGAGGAGATCTTGGGGCGTTTTATCTTGCCAAATTTCTCCGTGGCGCTGGATGACTTTTCTATCAAAGAAGGGGATGGGCGTTTACCTAAACCGTGGGCGCAGGTGAAAACAGAACTGTTAAAACAGTGCCCTGATATGGTCCTAGAAAAACGGGCGAGTAAATTCGTAAAAGAGGTTACCAGTGCGCTAAGTCATGATCCACTGATGCCAAATGATGACGAAAAGTTTGTCAAAAACTTCAAGAATGCGCTTCGTTTTGTTCCAATCGATAGCCCGACAAAATTCGTTCGTGAGTTTGTACTAGACGAGAATATCGTTCATGTCGGCGCTTTTCGAAAATCTTTGGATGAATATCGCGCGATGGAACAAAAAACGCGCGAAGTATTTAATCGCATAGAAGAGTTGGAAAAAGTTCAGGAGCTTTGCAAAGGGATCCAGCGCAATGTGAAGAATGCGGTGGAGTATGAGTGGGTTGTTCATGAGACTCGCTTTGAAAATGCGGATCTTAAGAAAGAAGATGCTCAGGAGCGCCTAGAGACTAACCAAGAGAAAGAAACTCAGGTTCAGACCGAGCTGGAAACCCATGCGGCCGAGATGAGCGATCTCATGCAAAACTTGGCCAATGCCCGTGCTCAGCTGAACAACTCAGATGCGGCCCACCAAATCAAAGCGCTGGAGAACTCTATTGCAGCACGTCTGCATGAAGAGGGTGTGGTCAAAGACAAAATCCAGAATGTTTATGGTTTATTCCGAACTACCGTGGGTTTTGCAAACTATGAGAACCTGCTTCCAGAAAGTTTCACCCCATTAGTAAAGCGCTCGGTTGATTTATGGCGCTCAGGTGAGGACATGATGGCGGATGTGTGGCCACCAGAACCTGTTGAAGTCGACAATACCTTAGATGAGCTAAAGAAAAGTGTGGATTCGGTACGCCGTGATATTGGCCGTAAATTTGAAGAGTCAGTCATACGGATTAATGAATTACGTACGAGCATTCAGAATCAGAAAGGGGCTGTTGAGCAGTTAAAGCAAGGCCGTGCGCCTGTTCGCCATAACACCCGTGAGCTCATGGAGCTATTGTCTGAATATGGTATTGAGTCCACGCCGATATGTGAATTGGTCGATATCAATGAAGATAAATGGCGTATTGCGATTGAGTCTTTTCTAGGGGCGCGTCGTGAGGCTTTGATTGTTGACCCTGACCGTGTGAAAGAAGCGGTTACACTGTATCGTCGTAAGGGTCGACATCTCAAAGGTTGTCGTATTGTGAATACGGCAAAATCCCATGAGTGGATCAACCGCTCCAAGCCTCAGTCGCTTGCACAGTTTATCGATACAGATAATGAACATGCTCAAGCTTATATGAATCGTGCGTTAGGCGGAGTAATGGCGGTAGAAACAGAAGCTGAATTGTTACGTCAAGAGCGTGCTTTAACCTATGACTGTATGCTGCAGACGGAAGGTTCAACCACCTCTATTAATGAGCTATCGCCTATCATGGGTATACGCCGTCGTGGTGATCAGTTAGCAACCCAAGGTAAACAAGTTGATCAGATGATGGTTGAGTTTACTGAGATGGGCAAACGCCATGAAGCGTTGGAAAAGCTGCGTGATAACCTGATTAACTTGACCACAAGCTTGGCGGGTGCTGGCGAAAAAGTATTCGATCTTGTGCGTCAGCGTGAACAGTTAGGTACAGAGATAGAAGGTTATCGCCAAGCGATTACGGACCTTCGTAATCATGATGATACGGGGATTCAACAGCGTATTGCAGATCTTGCGGATAATCTGAAAGCGGCTGAAGAGAAGAACAGAGTGTTGATGGATAAGCTGCAACGTATCCGTACCAGTATGATTAAAGACTCAGCGGCGTTAGAGGTGTTGGATCAAGAGTTATCTGAGCATGCAGAAGCCCGCAACACCTGTGAATCGAATAAAGATTTTGATGCCCAATCCGCTCAGGAGAAACGCGACTATTTAGATGAAAGTTGCGGTGGTGAGCTGGAGCGCGTCATTTTTGAAGCGGCCAAAAAAGCACAGTCTGAGCTGACACTGCATGAGAAGAAAAAATACTCAGTGCGAGATGCGGTAGCGAATTACAAAGCCAAATTTCATGGTGGCGGTATGAGTCATCAAGGGCTGGATAAGATCGGTCCTGATTCCTCTCATGAAGAGCTGGAACAGTATGTCGATGAGACGGTCCAAGCACTCAAAGACTCTGAACTTGCGCTTTATACCCAAAAAGCAGAGCGTGCACGCTTAGAAGCAGAAACGGCGTTCCGTTCAGATTTTGTGGCGCATTTGAATGATCAAATCAACAAAATCAAAGACCTGATTCGTGAGCTGAACAATCACCTCAAACACCGTCCTTTCCATAAAGAGATGTATAGTTTTGAGATGTCTCCCAACCCTGAACTGAAAGATATTTTAGAGTTGGTTGAGGCATACACGCGATTAGATCAAGCAAATGTCGGTTCTCTATTTGACCTGAAATACGATGAAGATAAGCCTCATCAAGATGCCTTGGCTAAAATCCACGACGTACTCAAAGATGAGGGTGAAAGCAGCCTCCTGCAGGATTATCGTAACTTCTACAACTTTGAATTAGTTGTAAAAGACCTTAATGGTAACCGTAAAACAACCCTGACTCAGCGTATCAAAACCGGTTCTGGTGGTGAGCACCAAGTGCCGTTCTATGTGGCAATGGCTGCTGCAATGGGAGCGGCTTACCGGTTAAAAGAGGGGCCAGATGGTAAAGCGGTTGGCGGTATGAGTCTGTCGGTATTCGATGAAGCCTTCAATAAACTCGACTCGGAAAATACCATCACCTCCCTCGGTTTTATGACCGACCTAGGATTGCAGACGATAATCGCGGCACCGGATGAAAAATACTCACTGTTGTCGTCTTGTATGGATACGATCATTAACGTTTGCCGTGATGGCCGTGTTGTTGATATCGATGTGGAGTTCCCAACCCCAAAAGGCAAAGCTCTGCTAAATTCTGATAACCCTCGTAAGATGCTTGAGGCGTCAGGGCTGTCAGAAGAGATGTTAGAAACGGTTTAACGACCAAAGTGTGCTTGTGTCCTCCTTTAAACGAGGCGCAGGCACCGTGTAAGTTGGTGTGAAGCTTAAAATCGCTTTGTCTTGATACCGTAGAAGTAAGGTATTATCGATCTCCTGGATAGACCATCCTGTGGGGGTGTCCAGTAACCGTAATAGGATACTTTTTACAGGTGCTTCTTTCTGGGGAGCAGGCATAAAGCAAGAGTCGCTTAGTTGCTGGTGGCTAAGTAAGCAGCAAATATGGTGTAAAGTCCAATCATGGGGCTTGGCTATGATCGGTGCCAATGGCCCGACAAGGGTTGGAGCGATCAAGGTTTTATCTTTAGCAAAGTATTTTCTGACAGATAAGTCAGAATGGATACCTAAAAAGCTGTTGTCACGAACATTACTTTTGAACTCTAGGTCGCTTAATCCCTTGGTTACAGCGGATAATTGCCAATCACACGCTTTAATGAGCTGCCACGCAGGTTCCATGCTGGTTTTGGAGCCTAGGCTGTATTTGATTGCCTGACGGCCGTCTAACATCACTTCATCGAGTAACGTCAGGTGTAAAAAAGTAGTTTGAAAGTCGACTAAGCATAATGGTGACAGAGTATAGGCATAAGAACGCTCCCTACGAAAGAAGGAGATCCATTCGGTACGTGTTTCTAATTGATTAAGAACAGGTATATGCATCATGATAGTTCGTAGTCGCTTTGCCCAGAGTATAAATAGAATAGGTTGATAACGCACATGAAACTCTTAAATCGCTCCTCCCTAACCTTATTAGCGAAAGCGCCCTTTGCGGAATGGATTGCTACCTTGCCTGTTGACGAATTTGGATCCAATGATATTTCTTTGAGTACTTTGCAAAAAGAGGGCAATGTCTACTTGATTGGAGAGGTTGAGTCCGAGGATGATTTTAGTCGTGAGATAGGACAGCACTGGCGAGCTATTTTTGAAAATGAGCTAACCGCTTGGGATGAAATGGGCGATTTCTGGCCAAGTGAGCTGTCCCTAGATCTATTCAATCAATGGTTTAGCGTCGGTCATCAGTTGATGGTATTTGATATAACAGAAGATACCTTGCTAGTCGCACCGTTAGATAGCCCATCTTTATAGTACGTATTTGAGAAGTAACAATGTTCAACGACGATATCACGGGTTTGCAGTTTCACCCTTTGCGAGACTCACTGTATGAAGAGATGCACTCTCGCCCTTTCCAAGTCATACCGAGCCCTGCTAGAGTCAGTCATTTAGCATTGATGGCTGATGATATTCAGCGAGTTTCACAATTTGAGCATCTTCAGGAACTGTTTGAGACGTTAGGAGTTACCCCGCCCACGACTGATGAAGTGTGCGCTGAATATGATCTGGGGTCATTGCGAATTCGTCGTGAGAAACACTTGGAGTTTACCACCTATACGTTTATCCATTTTGATGCACCTCCTCAAAGCGACCCTTTTGCCAATACAGGCGTCACACCTTTGCCCCTTGGATGGTTAGAGCGCTTACCTGGCCAAGTTGTCACGGCATTTCATTTATCAGTTGAAGACTCTGTCGAAGATGAAGAATTTATGTTGCCGCGGGTAAAAAGCTATTTTGAGGGAATGCGGCTAGTGGGTAGCAGCCCACAGCAAGGTGATGCACGTGTATGGACAAGTTTTAGACTTCATAGTGATCATTTTGGTCGATTCCTTATTTGTAATAAACGGATGAGTGATAGCCAATTAGGGCGTTTGGCACAACGGCTTATGGAGATCGAGACCTATCGTTTAATGACCTTGATTGCACTCCCTTTAGCAAGAGCATGTGCGCCGGATTTAGCAAAGATGGATCGTCAATTAGCAGCCCTAACACAGCGTTTATCTGAAGGTGGTGTGATTGATGAACAGGCTATCTTGGGGGAATTAACGGATATGGCAGCTCGTGTAGAGGATTATCGAGCTAAAACGACTTTTCGCTTTACAGCAACTCAGGCATATCATGAGTTGGTACTCAAGCGTCTGAAAGAGTTACGTGAGGATGAGGTATCGGGCCACTTAACGGTTACTGAGTTTATGACCCGACGGTTAACACCCGCGGTGAGAACGTGCCAGTCGGTTGGCGAGCGTTTGGAAGATATGTCTAAACGCATTGATCGGGTATCTGATATGATGAGAACCCGTGTTGAGTTATCAATACAGGCGCAGAACCAACAATTACTGGCTTCAATGGATCGTCGTTCCAAGATTCAACTGATGATGCAGCACACCGTTGAAGGACTATCTGTAGCGGCTATCAGTTATTACTCAATAGGGCTGATTAAGCTGGTGATGGATGCTATCTATGACAGCGGCGTTTCCTTTAATAAGCATCTGGCGCTGGGAATCGCAGTCCCTGTTGTGATCAGTGGTGTGTGGTTGGCGACGCGTAAAATACATAAACATTTTCTCGCATTAGCTAAAGAACAGAGGGATGCCGATTTGGCTGATGAGAAAGCAAGAAAAGAGGTATCAAAATGAGTGTTGCTCAGATCATGGAGAGTAAACTGCGGGAAGCTGTACCCGTTGAAGAGATTCAAATAGAAAATGAAAGCCATATGCACTCTGGCCCAGCAACTGAGAGTCATTTTAAGCTCTTATTGGTTTCAGAAGCGTTTGAAGGGAAGCGTCTTGTACAGCGACACCAGATGATTTACACAATTTTGGCAGATGAGATGCAAAACCCAATTCATGCGCTAGCAATGCATCTTTATACTCGAGAGGAGTGGGCAGCTAAGAAGGGTGTTGTGATGCCGTCCCCGACGTGTAGGGGTGGTTCAAAATAAACGTTGAAACGCAGCGCCAGAGTGGTCTCTGGCACTGAAGTGTTTTGTTACTGACAGATCTGTTTAAAGAGATCGAAGTATTCCGGGAAGGTTTTGCGAGTGCAGCCAGGATCATTAATGGTGACAGGGGTGTCACTCAAACATACCAGAGAAAAGCACATCGCCATTCTATGGTCATCATAGGTGTCTATGACAGCATGGGTGAGTTGTGCAGGTGGAGTGACTTCAATAAAGTCATCACCTTCGACAACAGTAGCCCCCACCTTCTTCAACTCCGTTGCCATCGCGGATAATCGATCAGTTTCTTTGACACGCCAGTTGTAAATATTGCGAATAGCTGTAGTGCCTTTTGCAAACAGAGCTGTGGTGGCGATTGTCATTGCGGCGTCAGGTATATGGTTCATGTCCATATCCACTGCTTTTAACGTTGCTCCTCGGGTTACTTCAATATAGGTAGGGCCGTATGTTACAGACGCCCCCATCGCTTCAAGCACTTCGGCAAATCGTTTATCGCCTTGTACGCTGTCAGCCCCAACGCCATATACTCTCACCGTACCGCCAGCAATGGCGGCGGCCGCAAGGAAGTAGGATGCTGAAGATGCATCGCCTTCAACCATAACTTCGCCGGGAGAACGATAAGTATGTCCTGATCTGATTGTGAAGCGCTCGTAATTGTCATTAATAACATGGACACCAAACAGCGCCATGGTGTGTATGGTAATATCAATGTAGGGCTTGGATACTAGCTCACCCTCTACGTTAATGACCAAATCTTCTGATGCCATGGGAGCGGCCATCAGTAAGGCTGTTAAAAATTGGCTGGAAATATTGCCTTTAATGCTGACTTCGCCGCCGTTCAGTCCATTCGCTTTGATAAGTAAAGGAGGATAATTTTTATCTCCTAGGTAGGTAATATCAGCACCCAGCTCTCTTAGGGCATCAACCAAATCGCCGATGGGGCGCTCATACATCCTCGGTTCGCCAGTGAGGTGATATTCGCCTTCTCCTAAGCAAAGTGCTGCACAGAGGGGGCGCATAGCCGTACCTGCATTACCTAAAAAAAGCTCGCATGCCGTAGCTCCTAAGGCTTGTCCTGCCCCCTGAAGCGTGCACTCCGTTCTGTCTTCAGATAGCTCATAACGAATACCGAGCTTGGATAGTGCGTTCAGCATATGCTTCACGTCATCACTATCAAGAAGATTAGTGATCGTTGTTGTGCCTTTAGCTAATGCAGCAAGTAAGAGAATGCGATTAGAGAGGCTTTTGGAGCCCGGAATTCGGACTTCACCGGCAATCGCTTTGACAGGTTGGAGTGTCAGGCTTTCCATGGGTAGAACTCTATTATTGGCAATAATTCAGGGGGGTATAAACTACCCTGTGTTGCGGGTCAGGTCGAGTCTTTAAACGTAAAAATAATTAAACGATGAGTTAATGTGTTAATTTTAATTTATCCCTATAAAAAGTGTGTATATGGTCGATATATGCAAGGAGTATGAAATTTCATAATCCATCGAATACGTATAAAAGCTGTACGTTCGGTTTCGGAAGATAAAAAATGAAGAAAAACCTTCCCGTAAATGCTAAAGAGTATACATTTCAAAATGAAACGCCACTGATATCGACAACTGATCTCAAAGGACAAATCACCTTTGTTAACGACGCATTTGTAGAGATTTCTGGCTTTTCCCGTGATGAGTTAGTGGGGTGTCCTCACAATATAATCAGGCACCCTGATGTACCGCCAGCGGTATTTGAAGACATGTGGTCTAAGCTTAAGGTAAATAAGCCTTGGATAGGTGTTGTGAAGAACCGCTGTAAAGATGGTGGTTATTACTGGGTTAACGCTTATGTCACACCGATTGCAGAGCATGGGGAGACGCTCGGTTACCAATCTGTTCGAACGTTGCCAACAGCTTCGCAGAAAAAGCGTGCGCAGGCGGTTTATGATCGCATCAATCAGAATAAAACTCGTTTTTCTTTTCATGATGTGAGTATTAATACGAAGGTTGCGCTGCTACCTTGGTTCGCTGCTTTGCTTCCTATGCTTGCTTTATATTTTTCAGAGGAATCGGTGATTTCTACCTCTATTATAGCTATTACTGGAGCAGCAATCTGCTCAGGGCTTGCACTGTATAGTATGAAACCTATTAGGATGTTAGTGTCTCGTTCGCATGAGGTTATTCAAAGTCAGGTGCTAGAGGAGATGTATGCCAACTCAGTATCAGAGGCAGGCTCCATCTATTTAGCAGCATTGACGAATAAGGCGCGCTTACGTTCTGCGCATGTACGTGTTAATCACGCAGCACAGGCCTTGGATAATCAAGGGCGAGAAACCATTGCTATTGCGCATAAGGCTGAGACGGCTATTACCAATCAGGTGCAGGATCTAGAAAAAATTTCCCAAAGCATCAACGAATTCACCGCTGCGATAGAGGAGGTCGCACAGTCGGCTAATGAGGCATCGGCAAATACGCAAGAGGCTAATGAAAAAGCTGCTGCAGGAAAAGGCGCTGTGAGTGAAACGATTCAGGCAATCTCGGGGCTGGATAGTAATGTTCGGCAGGCTGCTAAACAGTTAGAGTTGCTGCAAGCGGCGACAGATGAAATTCATAATGCCACCCAAGTTATCAGTGAGATAGCTGATCAGACAAATCTGCTGGCTTTGAATGCTGCGATAGAAGCGGCAAGGGCAGGCGATCAAGGGAGGGGCTTTGCTGTTGTTGCTGATGAAGTCAGAGCATTAGCACAGCGTACACAGCAATCGACACGAGACATTGATAAAGCGATCAACCGACTAAGCGAAGAGTCCGGTCAGGTTATTTCCGTCATGGAGAAAGGCCAGCATCAGGCAGCCGCTTGTGTTGATAAGGCTAACCATGCTGGATCGGCATTAGAGGATATTCGTGGCCGTGTTGAAGTTATTGCTAACATGAACGCAATGATCGCTGCAGCCTCTAACGCGCAAAGCCAAGCAGCGGAAGTTTTAATGATCGATATTGAATCGGTTAAACAGTCTGCGGAGGTGGCTTTGGAAGCATCAAGAAATACAGAAAAAGCAAGTATTGGTTTAGCTAACACCTCACGGGAGATCATACAGAGTGTCAATATTTAGTGGGATTAGACTCATTTGTCGCTACCTTTGATAGGCGTCAATGAACCGGATGCTTGGTCGGGTGATACTACAACCGAAAAGCAATTAGAAATGTAACCCACAAGGAAATACCCCTCATGAGCATTGAACATCATGATTTAGTACACGAACTTCCTGAATACCGCGAACAGATTCACTCACTGAAAATGAGTGATGCGCATTTCTCTAAACTGTTCGACGAGTATCATGATGTAACAAAACAAGTAGAAAAAATGGAGGCGGAGATCGAGCCTGCTTCTACAAAAACCGAAGAAGAGCTAAAAGTTAAGCGACTGCATTTGAAAGATCAATTGTACGCTATGTTACGCGCTGCTAAGTAAACCGTAATCGCTCTTAAAACACCCGCTTATGCGGGTGTTTTTATTTGTCTTCGGAGTGATTTCGATGCGATAGCACGATGAGTGTGGTATACATGCGGGCACAGAGATATAGGGATTGAGGTGCTATGCAACCAACCACTTTTAGTTGGAACTACATTCTTAATATTGCGCTTGAGCATAAAAAAGAGCTGGTTTTAGCTAACATTGTCGCCATTTTAGCAACGGTTGCTTCCGTACCGTTGCCTCTGTTAATGCCATTGCTGGTTGATGAGGTTTTGCTCAATCAACCCGGCGTATTGATAAATTCACTGCAACCTTCCTTTCCAGAGCATTGGCATGGGCCAATACTTTACATCATGGCAATTCTTGTCATCACTGTTTTATTGAGGGGAATTGCATTAGTACTCAATGTTTGGCAATCGCGCCAGTTTACGATTATTTCTAAAGATATTATTTTCAGAATGCGATCATTGATGCTCAATCGTTTAGGGCTGATCGCTATGGCTGAATACGAAACCATGGGCAGTGGCGCGGTAAGCTCTCATTTTGTTACCGATCTGGATACGGTAGATCGTTTTGTCGGAAGCTCTGTTAGCCGATTACTGGTAGCATCGCTGTCGATTATTGGCACAGCAATTATCCTATTATGGATGCATTGGCAATTGGCTTTATTCATCATGTTCCTCAATCCGGCAGTCATCTATTTTACAACTGTGATTGGCAAGCGAGTCAAAGAGTTAAAGCGTCGGGAGAATCGTTCTTATGAGCTATTTCAAGGTGCTCTGACTGAAACATTGGATGCTATACAACAGATACGCGCTAGCAATCGAGAGCAGCATTACCTTTCCAGTTTAATGAATTCAGCAAAGCAAGTAAGGGATGATTCGAGCGCTTTTGAATGGAAGAGTGAAGCAGCGGGCCGCTTTAGCTTTCTTGTTTTTTTAGTTGGTTTTGACCTGTTTCGCGCAGTTTCTATGTTGATGGTGGTCTTTTCCGATCTTTCTATCGGACAGATGATGGCGGTGTTTGGCTATTTATGGTTCATGATGGGGCCTGTGCAAGAAGTGTTAGGTATGCAATATGCCTATTATGGCGCTAAGGCTGCGCTAAAACGACTTAACCACATCCTCTCACTGCAGCAAGAACCCCGCTACTCGGCTTTAGAAAACCCTTTTAAAGGGCAGGAGCGTATAGCCATAGATATTGAGGATGTGCATTTTGGCTACGAAGACGGTACCGAAATATTAAAAGGTATCTCTTTGAACATTGAGGCGGGACAGAAAATTGCATTGGTTGGGGCGAGTGGTGGCGGTAAGTCGACACTTGTGCAAGTGTTACTAGGTCTCTATACGCCACAGTCGGGCCAAATACGTTTTAACGGAGTTCCTGTCGAGCGAATCGGGTTATCGGTTGTGCGGGATAATGTCGCTACAGTTTTACAACATCCCGCATTATTTAATGGCAGCATTCGCAGTAACCTTTGTATGGGGCGCACATATAGTGACGCACAGCTTTGGGATGCTTTAACAATAGCGCAATTAGATGAATTTATTAAAACGCTGGATGGGGAGATAGATGCGGTTGTAGGTCGTCAGGGAGTCAAACTTTCTGGAGGTCAGCGACAGCGTATTGCTGTGGCTCGAATGGTTCTCTCGGAGCCCAAAGTGGTGATTTTAGATGAAGCCACCTCTGCCTTAGATACGCAGACCGAAAGTGCATTACACAAGGCGCTGACAACCTTCCTTGCTAATAGAACCACCATCATTGTTGCTCATCGGTTATCGGCAGTAAAGCAGGCCGACCATGTCTATGTGTTTGAAGATGGACAAGTAGCGGAAGAGGGTGATCATCAAGAACTTATCAAGCAAGACGGTTTATATTCTCGCTTGTATGGTCAGCATTGATTCACTTAACTGAAATTATTCTTTGGAGAAGATGTCAAAATATAGGCTTTATAAGACTACTCGGTAAATAAAAGGGATTAATACAATGAAGACTTTAAGCACAATAACGTCAGCGATCGTCATGGGTGTGTTGTTAACGGGTTGCGCCTCCCCCAGTTTGACGGGTACTACCTATAGCCGTAGCGAAGCACGGCAAGTCCAACATATTAAATATGGCACAGTTCTATCGGTTACTCCTGTTGTGATTGAGGGTCGCTCTGATGGCATTGTAGGCACGGGAGCAGGTGCAATTATCGGCGGTATTGCAGGTAGCACAATTGGCGGAGGCAAAGGCAGTAGCATCGCATCGGTTATTGGAGCTGTGGCTGGCGGTATGGCAGGTCAGGTAATTGAAGAAAATGCTACGCGCAAGCAAGGTCAAGAGGTAACGGTTCGATTAACAAACGGAGAAGAGCTATCGGTTGTGCAAGAAGTTACTGACCAACGATTTTTCAATGTTGGTGAGCAGGTAAGGCTCTTGCAAAGAGGTGGAGTTATCCGCGTTACTTACTAATCTACGTATAAGCAAATTAAGGAATTTTTAAACATGCGTTGCCATGAAGTCGACTATGAAATTTTTGGATCTGAGATGCAGCTGGTGGAGATCGAGCTCGATCCTGGTGAAACCGTGGTAGCTGAAGCGGGTGCCATGACCTACATGGAAGAAGGTATTTCGTTTGAGACTAAAATGGGCGATGGTTCTGAACCGGATCAAGGTCTCATGGGTAAGCTGTTTTCTGCAGGTAAGCGTATGGTGACAGGAGAGTCAGTATTTACCACCCATTTTACGAACCAAGGCCGAGGCAAACAGCGTGTCTCTTTTGCTGCTCCTTACCCAGGTAATATCGTTGCGCTGAATATGGCTCAACTTGGTGAGCGAGTAACGTGTCAAAAAGATGCTTTTCTATGCGCCGCTTTAGGTACAAAGATTGATATTGCCTTTAACCGAAAATTAGGAACGGGTCTGTTTGGAGGGGAAGGTTTTATTCTCCAAACCTTGGAAGGCGACGGTATGGCTTTCATTCAAGCCGGGGGCACGGTAATTCGCAAAGAGCTAAATGGTGAAACGCTTCGTGTTGATACAGGATGTCTTGTGGGTTTTACGGATGGGATTGACTATGACATCGAACGTGCGGGAAGCCTGAAATCGATGGTATTTGGCGGCGAAGGGTTATTTTTAGCGACATTAAAAGGAACTGGCACCGTATGGTTACAGAGCTTACCTTTCTCACGTATGGCGGATAGGATTATTGCCAGTGCGCCTTCTGCCGGAGGCGGCTCTAAAGGAGAAGGCTCGGTATTAGGTGGTTTGGGTCGAATGATAGATGGAGACTAAGTAACTCTGTAAGAAAGGATATATAAAAAAGCACCTTAGTATAAAGGTGCTTTTTTAGGGTAGATCAATCCTTTTTGCGCGGCTTCTTAGTACGAGGCCCCTTATTGGATGGGCGACCACTTCGAGACGGTTTAGATGCGCCATCGACTTTCTTGATGCTCAGTCGTTGGCCACAGACCACCGCTTTTTGGAGAAGGGCTTCAACCTCTTTAGGAAGACCTGCAGGAAGATCTACAAAGGTTGCTTTTTCTCGAATGTCGATATGACCAATATAGCGACTTTCGATATCAGCCTCATTTGCAATCGCCCCCACTATGTTACCTGGTTTAACACCGTGTTCACGGCCTACTGACAGGCAATAGCGTTGCATTTCAATATCAGATTCAGGGCCCTCTCGACGCTTACGTGCTGGACGTTCGCCTTTTTCGCGAGGAGGGCGATCTTCAAAACCTTTAGGGCTTCGAATCTCTTTCTCATTGATCAGCAATGGCGTCTGGCCTTGCAATAATGCGGCAAGTGCTGCTGCAATGTGCATCGGGTCAGTATCGTGTTCATGTTGATACTCAGTTAAAAGGTCTAAGAACTGAGAGATATCTTTATTATCCAAAACATCGCTGATTTGTTGTTTGAAGCGATCAATACGTTTTGTATTGATATCAGCGGCAGATGGAAGATCCATTGGTTCAATTTTTTGGCGCGTCGCTTGTTCGATCATGCGCAACATGCGCTGTTCACGAGGCGACACGAAAAGGATAGCTTCCCCTTCACGACCAGCACGGCCTGTACGACCGATACGGTGGACATAAGACTCAGTATCGTATGGTATGTCGTAGTTTAAGACATGGCTGATACGTTCTACGTCTAATCCTCGGGCGACGACATCAGTAGCCACAAGAATATCGAGCTTCCCTTGCTTTAGTCGCTCAACCGTACGCTCGCGAAGTTGCTGAGATACATCGCCGTTGAGTGCTTCGCAGGCGTAGCCACGGGCTGTCAGCTTTTCGGCCAGCTCGATAGTTGCTGATTTCGTACGAACAAAAACAAGCATGGCGTCGAACTGCTGCATCTCTAAAATACGAGTCAGAGCATCCAACTTGTGGAGACCGCTAACGCGCCAGTAGCGTTGCTTGATAGTCGTTGCTGTTGCAGTCTTGCTAGCAATCTTAATTTCTTCAGGATTTTTAAGATGCTGTAAGGCAAGGCGACGAATAGCTGAGGGCATTGTTGCCGAAAATAATGCAATTTGGCGTGTTGCGGGTGTGTGCTCTAAAATCCAGTCAACATCGTCAATGAAGCCCATGCGTAGCATTTCGTCAGCTTCATCCAGTACTAATGCCTGTAGGTCATCCAGGACTAGGGAGCCGCGACGGATGTGATCCATAACGCGACCTGGTGTGCCAACAATAACATGTACACCACGACGCAATTGTCTTAACTGTCCGTCATATGCCTGGCCGCCATAAATAGGCAGTACATGAAAGTTCTTGATATGACGGGCATAAGTTTGAAAGGCTTCCGCTACTTGAATAGCCAGTTCTCGTGTCGGTGCTAGCACGAGTAGTTGTGGCGTCGTTTTTTTAATGTCGATACGTGACATTAACGGTAATGCAAATGCAGCCGTTTTCCCGGTACCTGTCTGTGCTTGTCCTAGCAGGTCTTTACCTTCCAAAAGGTGTGGAATACTGGCAGCCTGAATTGGCGAAGGTGTTTCGTAGCCGATCTCTTGAAGCACTTGCAACAAAGGAGCGGCCAAGCCCAATTCTGAAAAAGCGGGCTGGTCGTCTAGTGACATCTAATTGAACCTGTGTAAATCGTAGTTGCGTCAATCGCAACTGAGATGGGATGATATGACATATAATCGACCATTATAAAATATATGGTCGATTTAGTACAGAATGGTTTTGCGTTGTAAGTGGTTTATTTGAGTGTTTTTTGATCGATCCACTGTTGCGTGGATGATGTATTGATGTCAGGTAGGTGAAGCGACTCCGCGAGCAAAGTAATAAATTGTTGGTCGATCAATGACTCACCTCTTAGTTCTTTGCTCAAGTAACAGGAAGTGTTGTTTCGATTCTTATATTCAACATACACAAAGAGTCTGTCATGGGGGGTGCCTTTTTGGTCTTTTCTTTTGCCTTTTGCGGTCCATACCCATGTGTGGCACTGGTGTCTTTTGTTGAATAAGGAAATTTCGATGAGACGCTCATCACCAGAGTGAAACGATATTAAATGGTCGTTGTGTGCGGACAGGTCTGCAGTGGGTAAATGTGCTTCAAACATGATAAGTAGCTCCAGATTTAATAAAAACCGAGAGCTGACGGATTAGACGGGTCACCTGTATATTTGTCAATTGACCACATCACCGATATCGGTAACCACCTTGCCCAGGAAGGCAGGTTGGCGAGGACGTCAGCCCTACTCAGGATGTGGAGTTAATTTAGCATTAGGCTTAAGACTAGGCAATAGTTGTCAGGCGGTAACCCATAATATTTCAGCATCTTGCTGGCTGGTTGAGATGACGGCATGGCCCATTTCGCAATCATAGTAGGCGCTATCTCCCTCTTCCATAGGGACTGGTTCATAGAACTCTGAATAAAAGATAATACTGCCGCTGATTACATACAGAAGTTCTTCGCCTTCATGTCGAACCCATTCGCCAAACTCCTCAAAGGAGCGTGCTCGTACAGTGGTTTTGTAGGGTAGCATTTTTTTGCTAGTAAGTTGGTTGGCAAGCAGCTCATGCTCGTAAGTAGGTGTTGGGTGGGGCTTTCCTTCACCAGAACGAGTAATATCTCGCCTGCCCCCTGCGCCAGCTGTTTTTGAGGGTTGTGTAAACAGCTGCGGAATATCAATGCCCAAGCCTTTTACGAGTTTGGAAACTGCGCTGAAAGTGGGGGATATTTGCTCGTTCTCAATTTTTGAGAGCGTAGACCGGGCTAGGCCGGTTAGTTTGCTCGCTTCTTCTAGCGTAAGGTTTTGGCTAAGACGAATCTCTTTTACACGTTTACCAAGTTGAAGTGGTTCGACCATTGTCTCACTACTGGTATGTCGAGTAACCTCGAATGCAGGGTTTTCATTTTTTTGTGGCAGTAGTTGATCGGGCATTGGGCTCTCCATAATGCATGGCTCATATTATTCTTTTCAATAGGTATATTTGGCGGCCAAAGAAAAAGAGTATTAGCTATTATAGTAAACTTCGCTGCAAATGTTTCTTATCTGAAAGTTTAAAATGAAGTGGAAGCTGGTCGGAGCAGCAGGATTCGA